>Ga0210394_10000018_pt1 | contig 408146 bp, 361 predicted proteins | sample IncBWC12MmetaG_FD_160121 | JGI IMG/M metagenome (GOLD analysis project Ga0210394, IMG submission 160121) | Forest soil microbial communities from Barre Woods Harvard Forest LTER site, Petersham, Massachusetts, United States - Inc-BW-C-12-M | ecosystem: Environmental > Terrestrial > Soil >... | reverse complement strand
TGGCTCTGGCCAAACCGCTCGAAATTCGTGGTGGGTGAGAGGCTCGCGATTTGCTCGAACAGCAGCTCAGCTTGCCCCCGCACCTGCAGTGCGGCATTGGGCGCCGCTTTCGTCTGCTCCTGGGGCCAGGTGCGCGCGATATCGGCCGCGACCAGATTTCGCAGCCGGGCGCGTGCTTCCGTCGCCTGTGAACCGAAGTGCACGAGAATGCGATCGAGTTGGTACAGATGGACGCCGAGTTGCTGGATCTCGGCCTCTTGCGCGTCATATGCCGTGTGCGCGGAAGATATCAGCAGCCCCAGCACCAGGGCCGCCATGGTGGCGATGAGGCCGATGACGAGCTTGACAGAGTCCTTGGAGTCTCCGTCAAGATGGTGCGCTGGTAGTCTCGCGCGCAACAAGATACCGAGAATGGCGGCACCGAAGGTGCAGGTAAATACCAGCAGGCCGGTCAGCGTGGAACTCATTACGTTGCCCCTAAAGGATACTTGTGCGGTGTTCGACGAGCACAGTCAGCGAAACACCGAGTTGCCTGGGTGGTCGCGGCGCCACCACTATGGCCCGGGGGGTTGCTTATTCTCAAGTTAGTTCAAGCCGCTCTGCGGCCGCCCCTGGCGCCCCTAGGCCCCGCTACCGTTATGGGGGGCAGTGAGCGCCTGCGAGACTTTGATCCCCACGATCGTTGCGACAACGACGGCAAGATAGAACTGCCCGGATATCACCTCGAGCCACACGAGGGTGTTTGAGGCCGGCGCGGTCGTCGTGATATCGCCATAGCCAACGGTCGCGAGAGTCGCGAGGCTGTAATAGTCGAACAGCGTGTGGAGCGTGTGCCAATTGGCCAGCTGCCATTTGATTTCCGGGTTGATACTGAAGGAGCGCGGCACGAGCAGCCACACCAGCGTGTACAGCCGCCCCCAGACCAAAGCGATAAGGATGTAGCCGGAAAACGCGCCGACCACATCGTTGAAGCCAATACGACGGGTACTAAAGAGCTCCCTGAGGATGACCGAGAGGACGAACAAGAAGAACGCGGCCACGAAGAGGCTTTCTATCATGTCGAGGGGCAGCTGATGTTCCGCCGTGACCGCGTTGCGCGCGATCTCCAGCGCGATCGCTGTGCCGACGAGCGTCGTTCCCAGGTAGCGCTGTCGCCTGGTGCGCAGCACGGCACTGAGTACGGCAACAGCGACGCCGACGAACAGGGCCGTGAAGAGGATGCGTGCGCCCAGTGTTTCCATCGCCATCAGCGGATTCACGATTTCCATACCTACCAGAAGCGCGAACAGCCACACTTGCCGCGAGATTTTGCTTGCCATCGCCATGAGAACACCTCCGCATGCGAGCTGTCATAGCCCGCCAATGCGCAGCGGGCACCCGTCAACTTAGCTGCGTGTTGGCCGACAGCGCTGCGGCGAGACGCACTTACCTGCAAGCCGGCGCTCTGGGCCACGCGGGCATCGTCCCAGATTCAGCAGCTCAGGAAAGCCGCGCACGGCGGGAGTGCGCAACCGCAGCGCACGTGGTTACGCACGGCCGACTGTGCGACCGGACCGTCCGGGTCGTGTCTACCCTTCCGCGCGTCCGCCGCCCGCGACGCAGCCGCCGCCTTCGGCGCAGATCACAAGGTAAGTCCTGCGCTGATTGCAGCCGGCGACGCCGATGGTGTACTCGGCTCGCTGAGGCGGGGTCCACCGCATGGGCATGTTCGCAGTCTGAATCATTTCCCGCGATATGACCTGGCCGGTTGCTGCCGGACAGTTCAATTCAAATTGCATGCGCCGCTGAGCCGCATCGAGGGCATGCGGCTGGGCCGCATCGATGAAGGGTACCGACTGACAACCGGCAGCAGTCAGACCGACCGTCGCGACCAGTATATATCCCTGTATTTTCATATTTTCACCGTGGTTTGTAGGAAAACTTCTGCCCCGCGACCGTCGCCTCATACATGAGGCCTCCCTTGGCGATCGTGAACACGGCCATACCCTTGTAGAAGTCACCTGAGGTCGCGGCATCCTTCTTACCCCCACTCGCGGATGAGCTCGCACCGGTGGTTCCCGCGTTGGCGGACGCCGCGGAGGTAATGGCGATCGCACTGACACCGGCGCTGAATTCAAAATTGCCGGACGTGAACTCATCGAGCGAGCGTTTGTCCTGGAAGAAAATGATCTCACTGTAGGCGGTGCCACCGGCCTGAAAGCCGATACTGAGCTGCGTCATGGTGGTATCGCCAATCACTTTGCCCTGGGCGTAGACGCGCCCGGAACCGCGTGCGCCACCGACCACAAGTCCCCCCTTGCCGATGGTCGGAAAGACCGCATAACCGTAACTCTTGGAAAAGAAGGCCGCACTTTGCCCGGCGTCTTTAAATAGTTTCACGGTGTCGCTGTCATCATCCGCATGCGCCACGCCCAGCGCGCCCACGAGCACCATCAACGCGAGTCCCCAAAGCCAGAGCGGTTTCATAACGATCTCCTGCATCGCGAACTGGTTTGTGTGTGAAGCGGGCGCATGGATTACTTCAAGCGATCCATGGCGCGTGAGCAGGCGCGCAGGTAAGCCGCGCACTTTCTATGCGACCGGATCATTGACGCGCTCTGCCGCGGCGACGAGACTGCAGCTCGCGCGCGCGGCCCCTCAGTGCAGTCTCTCATCCATACTGGAACACCATGAGCAACGTATCCGCCAAGATCAAAGAAGAGATCTATGCTCTGATTCCGCCTATGATCTTTTTCTTCATTGCCTTGAACATCATCGCCTTGATACGCGCGCTGATGCTCAAGGGGAGCGGCATTGCACCGAGCACTCCGCTTGCGATAGCGCTCGCGGCCCTCATTCTGGCAAAAGCCGTTTTGCTCGCTGACCTCATGCCCATCATCAACCGCTATCCGGAGAAACCGCTGATCTACAACGTGCTCTGGAAGACACTGCTCTATTCGCTGATGGCCACGGCGATCCATTACCTGGAGCGTCTCATCGAGTTCTGGCGACAGGCAGGCGGCTTCGTTGCGGCCAACCGCTTGCTGCTGGAGCGAATTGTCTGGGCACACTTCTGGGCGATCGAGATCATCATCGTGATGCTGGTCTTCAACTACTGTCTGTTCACTGAGCTTTCGAGCGCCATGGGTCCTAAGAAGCTGTGGCAGATGGTCCTGGGGCCGGCGTCGCCCGTGCGGAGTTAGCGTCCGAGTGCGGACCTCAAGCGAGGCGCCTGTACGAGCGCGCCAGGCGCTGAGGGGCGATGACAGGCCTTGCGGGGGGACGGGCACAACAGGTGTTCCGCGGCGGAGGGCCGCCTCAGGCGGGCGGTAGCACCACGCGGTAGTAGATGCCGTTGGCGCCATAGGCGGGCTGGAACCAGGTGTTGCCGCACAGATAGTAGGTGCTGCCCTGCACGTTGGGCATGACGCAGCCCGCAGGCAGCACGCCGTACATGGCGCCGACCGGGAAAGTCGCACTCGGCACGGCGGTGGCGCTGACACCGGCCGCAACGCCCGCGTTATAGGCGTTGCTCGTGGCGGCGGCGTTGTTCGCGTTGGCCACACTGGTGGCGACGGCAGCACCCACCACCACGCCTGCCGCCGCCGCCCCGGCCGTGCTCCACCCGCCGCAGTTGTAACAACCGGATCCGTACACGTTCACGGTAGTCGGCGGATGGTAGGCCGGGTAGGCCGCACCGTAATACGGGCTGTGGTAGGCGGTCGCGCCGTAGGCGTTGGTGTAGGTCGTGGTCGGGGAACCGTAGGCGTGCGTCGCCGTCCCGCCGTAGCCGTTGCTCGCGGTCGTTCCCACGCCGGCCACGTGCGTTGCGCTGCCGCCGTACCCGTTGGAGGCGGTCGTGACTCCGGAGCCTTCCGCGTGGTAGGCGGAGCCGCCGTAGGCGTTCGATGCGCTGGTCCCCTGGCCATAGGTGTGCGTCGCAGAACCGCCGTACGCGTTCGTGCGCGTCGTGGAGTCGGACCCGGGGGCATGATACGTAGACCCCCCACCATAAGCGTTGGCATGACCCCAGGCGCCGACGGGACCTGAGATCAACAGCGCAATCAGCGCACCCGCCGGAGGGGCGACGAACTTGTTCATGAGGGCACCTTTCATGGCGTGCTGCCGGACTTGGGCTTGCCGGTCTGACTCTTCGGTGGCGGCTGCATGCCGGACGGCTTCGCGTCCGGAGCCGCAAACGCGACGTGCTTGGCGGTCGCCGCCTTCGGTGATCCGAACGCGTCGGCGGCAACGGCGGTATCCAGCTTCCAGTTGGTCAGTTCCAGCACGTGACGCAGCTGCAATGGATCGTTGAGGAAAATCGCGTACAGGCGGCGCGGCAGATGATCCTCGGCACCGATCCAGGCCTGTATGAACACATCGCCAGTCACGTACGCCACCATGTCCGTGGTGGTGCCCTCCACGACGATCGACTGACCGATATAGAAAGCGTGCTTCAGCCCGGCGGCGATGTCCTTGTACGGGTCGGTAACGATTACGTCGCTGAACGGGAAGTAAATCGCGGCCGTGTTGTACGCAGCCTCCAGCGCCGCATCCACGGTCGGCGGCGCATCGGCGATGGCGACCAGATTCTCCTTGGGCGCGAGTGCCATCATCACTTTGCCGTCGTAGTAAAACTCCGACGGCGGCCCGTCACCGAGGGTGAGGACGCGCAGCTTGTCGGGCCGCTTCAGGGTGACTTCCGACTTGGTGCTGTAGATCAGCGATGGACCCAGGCGGCTCGGGCTCTCGTAGGAAACGACGGCCGTGAAGGACATCGTCTTGGCGGCGGCAAGGCGCGCGCTGGCAGCCTTGAGAATCTCAATCGCGCGCGGCTCGAGGCCGGGGATAAAGTTCGGCGCGGCAGGCTTGGCCGCGGCCTTGGGCGGCGCCTTCGCCGACTGTTGCGCGCCTGCACCTGCACACAACACCGCTCCCAGGGCCAGTAACGCTGCGCTGCGGAATACTACTTTGCATGCCATTGTGGATCTCCGCCCTTCCATTGCTCAATCCCTCTAAACCTTGTACGCATGCCTGCCGGCCATCGGCCACCAAGGGACTGCGTCTGTAGCACGCTCGGGACGTCATCATTTAGAGCTGCCTTACTCGCCGCTCCCGGGCCGCACGTGCAGCCACGTCGAGGCAATCAAGTGTCGCAGACGAGCAAACGCCAGCCGTCCAACGACCGATCCTAAGCCGTGCTCATCAAGCTTGGACTCTGATTTGATCTTGCGCGCAGAGCATTCGATTGGCAGCCGTACTTATACGTAGTTCGACGCACGCTCAGGTCGCCCGTCGGTCCGGGTGCGAGGAGAAATGCGGTTCGACTGGGCCCGGGGATTTCGGGCTTAAGCTCTCGATCAGGCTCTTCGGGTTAGCGCGACTGGCAGCTGCGCCTGATTAGCGGGCGCTGCGCTGCGTCATACGATCAGGGGGCGGCGCGCAGAGGCGAGTGCGTACGGGTCCGCGGGGACGCTTGCGAAGTGCCTAAATGTACGGTACCGGCGCTGGTCCGGTTCCATTCGAAGAATGCGTTCGGTGTCTAGGGGGCGGCCTGCGATGGAGCTCTGCGCGGCAGCGGGTCAGGCTCGATCGGCCGGAGCGCGTCAGTATTTGACCAAGTACTGATGGGCCTCGAGACAAACGGAGAACGCCTTCCTGAAAGCATCAAGTTGCTGAGCGGCGGTCTGCGTGGCCGCCTGCACCTGTTGGTTGGCCTGTTGCGAAGCCTGCTGTTCCTGCTCGCGCGCCCGGACCTTCATGCCGAGGAAGCCGACGCCCGCACCGATTGCGGCCCCCTTGCCCGCATCACCGGCTATGGCACCGATCAATGCGCCCCCCGCAGCGCCCCCCACTGCGCCCTTGGCCCCCGCACCAACGTTAGACTGTTGCACTTGCTTCTGCTGCTGCGCCGCTTGCTGCTGGGTCGCTTGCGTGTTCTTGGCGATCTGGAACGGGTCGTAGCCCGTGTTCTGCACCGCCCAGTTGTAGCAGGCGGTCTCGTCAATGGACTGTTGGCTCGGTGTCTGACCCGCGCTTGGGAAGGCGTAGACATTGAGCGTGGAGGCGAGCGTCTTCTGACCACTCGGTGCACTCACCGGCGGTGGAGTCTGGGCGCTTGCGATCGAAGCGACCATTGCCGCGGCGAAGAGGGGCAGGGCATTTGGTATCCGCATCTGGCGTATCCTCATTCGCTGACTCGACGAATCGGAACTTCAGGCCTTAGGTACCGGCGTGCAGGCGGCAAAGGCACTGACCGTAGTGCCATCAAGAGCCACTGCCAAAGTGGCAGCGCCTGATTCCTCGGTTATCACCAGACTGAAGGCGCGAGCGTTCTCCATACCCTGGATAAAGATCTGACCGTTCTCTCGTGTCATATGCGTGAAGGGCGAGCGCCGCTGTTCGGCGCTCGCGGCCGGCGTGCTCAGCGTCTTCTTGACCAGGTCGACCTCAATGAACGAGGGCATGTTCCATAGCCCCGGCGGTCCGGTCTCGCAATCGCCAATCTCGTAACAGCGCGTCACGAGGGTCGATGCGCATAGGATCCGAGTGGCCCCGACGAGGGTATCGGCCTGCCCGATCACAGGAAGGGCCGCGATCGAGATGAGCAGACTACGGGCAATCGTAAGCTTCATGTGAGGCGATCCTACTGCGAGCATCCAGGTCAGTCGACTATTCGGTCGGCGCGGCCACCTTGGGGCTCACTCGCGCGTTCTCAGAACCATATATCGTACTTTATCACCTGAGGATCATGGAAGCTCCCATCCTGTGGATCGTGCTTCGGCAGTGCGGAGCCAACGCGATCCGCGTGGCGGGTGGTCGGCTGCGCCGCCGGTGGTACAAGTCGCGCTCGCTACGGTGCGCACGTTACTGGGAATGAGTAGAGGAGACCGGCAAGGGGCCATCGAGATACGTAGAAGTACGCATGCTGCTTCGACCGAATGCCCATAACCTTGATGCTGCATGGGTGTGTCAGGCGCCGGTGGCCCTTGCCGCAGGTGGATGGATGCGTGACATTCAGCCGAGCAACGGGACGAGGGTGGGGAGTTGGATCCAGCGCTTCGTTTTTCTACCTCGCAGTTACCAGCCAAGGCACCGGCGATTTGACGCAATCGGCCTTCAGGGCAGGCGCACATGTGTGTCGTTAGGGAAAGTACGCATATCTTGGCGACTCAAAGTGGATTGACACTGCGCTAGGGCTTTGAGTACGCGCCTGACGGCGGCTGCGCGCGCGAATTCAGTTTTCGCAAATATCGACAGGGAGCCACGTATTCATATGAACGCCCAGACTTCACAGTGCTCTCATCGGCGGCACGCCCGCCTCCGGGCCGCGGCAAGCCTGCTCGTGCTTGCCGCCGTGGGACTCATGCCTGCGCTTTCGGCCGCCGACCCCGCCGTGATTGCCACCGCGGATTCGGACACCTGGAAATTTGCGGCGACCGTGTACGGGTGGTTTCCGACCATCCATAACACGGTCAACTTCCCACTACTCGGGACCACACAAAACATCAGCGTCGACGCCAACCAGCTCTACAGCAACGTCAATTTAGGCGCCACGGGAGCGTTTGATGTGCACTACGGAGACTTCGGCGCGTTCACCGATATCATCTACCTGAACCTCGGTAACAAGAAGTCCAATACCCGCGACTTCAGCCTCGGCAACATCGGGATTCCTGCGACCACCACCGCGGACCTCCAAATCACCCTGAAATCGTGGCTCGTGACGATTGCGCCCGAATATCGCATCGTCACCGATCCGAACTGGACGGTCGACCTGCTCGCGGGCGCGCGCTACGCGGAAATCAGCACGACGCTGAGCTGGTCGTTCACCGGCTCGATCGGGCCGCTGCCGCCGGCCAGCCGCGTCGGCGGCTCCGAGGCGAGCATCCACGTCTGGACCGGCATCGGCGGCATCAAGGGTCAGTACGCCTTCGGCGCGGACAAGAGGTGGTCGGTGCCGTTCTATTTTGATGCCGGTTCGGGCGATTCTATGCGTACCTACCAGGTGGCGGGCGGCGTCGGCTATTCGTTCCACTGGGGTGAGATCACCGCGCTGTGGCGCTACCTTGATTACAAGCCACAATCGAACGCGCGGCTCCAGGAAATCTATTTCGACGGGCCGCTTATCGGCGCGACACTTCGCTGGTAGAGCATGGCGATCCCTCGTGATTGGTGTACGGCGAGGGACGGTCGCCCGGACGGTCTGTCTTCAAGTGTTTTGCGTTGGCTCGGAGGCAAACCGCGCAATGAGTCCCGAGGGCGTGGGCGGTTAAGCCACGTGCCCGAGGAAGGGCAGGCGTGTCGTGTACGAGTGCGGGAACCCGCGCGACGGGGTTGACGCCACCTCCAAGGCGTTGATCTGCGCCCTGGTGGTCGCGCTGTCGTGTATCGGCAGTAGGGCGGCGCGCGCGCAGCAGACGCCGACGGAACCCACGAGCGCGACGCCAGGGTCGAACAGCCTCGCAGCACAGGCACAGGCGGAATCCGCCACTGCGAGCAACGAAGAAGTCGAGACCCCGACGTCCACCGAACAGGGCCGTACGACGATGCGGCAGAGCTTCGAGACGAACGCAGATTGGGCCGCCCAAACGCGGCGCCAGGCGTTTCGCGATACCACTTTCTACGGTGAGCTGCGTTCGTTTTACTTCGACAGCAATAATCTCAACGGCAGCCAGAATGAAGCCTGGGCGCTCGGTGGCTCGCTAGGATTCAAGACCGGGTACTTCCGCGACTTGTTCGCATACGGCGCGACCGTCTATACCTCGCAACAACTCTACGGACCTCTGGACAAAACGGGCTCGGAATTGCTGGCGCCGACAACGCAGCATGGCTACACGGCGCTGGGCGAGCTGTACACCGAGATCCTGCTGACCAAGAACCTCAAGGCCGATGTGGGTCTGAGGGGGCTCGATACTCCCTATCTGGGGCTCAACGACTCGCGTATGACGCCGAATACGTTCGAGGGTGCCACCGTAATCGGGTCGGTCGGTGGCACCGACGGGGCGCCGGGTTTGCATTTTGGCGCAGCCTGGGTTGACAAGATCAAGGAGCGCGATGCGGTAGAGTTCGTCTCGATGGCCGCAGCCGCTGGTGCACCGGCCGGGGTGGCGCGCGGCGTGTCGGTGGCCGGCGCGAACTACACTTCGGGTGACTTCTCCCTTGGCGGAATCGACTACTACAGCAGCGATATCATCAACATTGCCTTCTTCGAGCTGAAGGATGCGTTCGCGCTCACCAAGCGACTGCGCCTGCAGGTGGCCGCGCAGTACACGAATCAGAACAGCGTCGGCAGCGATCTGCTCATGGGTCACGAATTCTCGGTTAACCAGTTCGGGCTCAAAGCCGAGCTGGCCTTTGCCGGCGCGCTGCTGACGGGGGCCTACACCGGCACCAGTCATGGCAGTACCGCTATTCAAAACCCCTGGAGCGGTGCGCCGGGCTACACCTCCGTGCAGATTGAGAACTTCGACCGCGGTGGCGAGATCGGCCGGATGCTGCGCGCCGCTTACAACATTAAATACGTAAAGGGACTGAGCGCCTACGTGTTGTACGTGCACGGTGGGCAGCCAGACGCGAAAAACCAGTACGCGCAGGACGAGTACGACGCCAACGTGCAGTGGAAGGCAAGTACCGGCAAACTGAAGGGACTCACGCTTCTCGCGCGGTACGGAGAAGTCTCGCAGACGGGCTCCCCGCACCGCACGGAGCAACTGCGGCTGATCGTTTATTACGACCCGCCCTGGCTCTGAGCGCAAGCAGGTGTTTGCCTCGTCGCCGGGCTCCAGGCAGCACCCGATTCGGATGTCGTGCCAGTGTGGACGGCAGCCAATGCGTCTGCGTCAAGGGTAGAATCGAGCGTCGGCTGGTACGTTTCCGTCGGTACCTGGTAACCGATAGGTGAGAGGTGTCCTGGGTTTCATTTCAGGGAGTCGCCCCCGCACCCTTCAGAGCGGCATCGAGCTACGCAGGTCCTGACATGAGGCTGCCCCCCGGTCTTTTTGCGGTCGAATCTGCGGTGCGGACTCGCGCGCACACTTCCTGCTGCCCACGAGCGACAGCCGCGCGGTCTCGAGCTGCCGGCGTGTACGCGGCGGACCCGCAGTATCGAGCATCAGGAGTGCTGCGATGACGAGTCCACGGGGACAGCTCTATGCGGGTATCGAACTGGGGGGCACCAAGATAGCCTGCCGGGTCGTTGAAGACGCTGCCGGCGTGCTGGCTGAGGAACGCTTCGGCACCTCCGGTCCGAGGGAGGCGATTGGCCGTCTTGCCGCGTGCCTCGAGCGGGCGATCGGTGCCAGACCGCTGCGTGCGCTCGGTGTTGCGAGTTTCGGACCGATCGTCGTGGATGAGACCTCGCCGCACTACGGACGCTTGCTGACGACCCCGAAAGAGGGCTGGTCAGGGTTTGACTTGCGTGCCGCCCTGGCCGGCCGCTTTCCGGTGCCGCTCGTGATTGATACCGACGTCAATGCGGCCGCACTTGCGGAGCAGCGCTGCGGCGCTGCTCGCGGCCTGCATACTGTGGCTTACGTTACCGTGGGAACCGGCATCGGCGGGGGTCTGGCGATCGCTGGCCGCACGCACAGGGGCGCCCTGCATCCGGAAGTCGGGCACATGCGCCTGCGCCGCCGTGCGGGTGACCGACACCTCAGTACGTGTGCGTTTCACGATGATTGCGCGGAAGGTTTGGCCGCAGGGCCGGCGGTTGCCCGTCGGCTGGGGGGACGCGCTGCCCTGCGGGAGTCTGCCGAGGTCATGGACACCGTGGCCGGCTACCTCGGCGATCTGGCGGCGAATCTGGTGTTGGCATGGGCGCCGCACCGGATGGTCTTCGGCGGCGGGGTCATGGCCGCAACGGGGCTGATCGAAAAGGTCCGGCAGGCGATGCGGCTGGCCCTGGGTGACTACGCCGTGCACGGGCCGGCGCAGGCGGACTTTCTCGTGCCGGCGAGTCTTAGCGATGCGGGCCTGGAAGGCGCCCTCCTGTTGGCGCGCAGTGCGGCGGGACTGGACCCGGCCGCCTTCAGGCTTTCTTGATACCACGCGGACTTACTCGTTAAATGATCGCGTCTGCCCGCGCGACGGGCGTTGGGAACCAGGATAGCTGCCGTGGACGCTCGCCTGTCTCACCATCCCCTGTGGGCCGCAATTGCCGCCCTGTTCGGGTGGCTTGCGGTGGTGGCGGCCGCGCTTGCGGATGTCGGCCCGGTAGACGTCACTACCGCCGCCATCGAGCACGGGAGCCGCTCCTCCGATCCGGCCCGCGTGGGGATCTGGAAGGCCGCCGTACCGCCGGCGGGCTCCATGCACGGCGAGTTCGACAACAACGACCCGATCGGGCTCACGGCGGGCGTGCGCATTGCGGCCGATTGCTCGATTAACTGGATCGATCCGGATGACAGAAAGCTCTACTGCTTCGCCAGTGCCACTTCGCTGGTGTACTTCCTCGATGCGCCGCAGGACTTTCTGCGGCGAGCGCGCAAAGAGTGGCGGCACCTGGGCCCTTCGCCAAGCTGACGCCCGGCCCGCCTGCGCGACCCGCACGGGTCTGAGTACCGCGCCTGGCGCATCGGGCGCCGTCGGGAGGCGCGGAATCTATGGATCTCCCATACGGGTGGGCGAGGCTCTGCGCGCGGATGTGTGCACGGTAAGCGGTTAGGGAGCGGCCATGACGGAGGCATACGATGTCATCGTGATCGGGGGCGGGCACAACGGCTTAGTCTGTGGTGCCTACCTGGCGAAATCCGGCCTCAGGACCCTCGTTCTCGAGCGGCGCGAGATCTTCGGCGGGGCGGCGGTGACCGAGGAATTCAGCCCCGGTTTTCGCGCCTCGCGCTTCTCGTACGTGATGAGCCTGCTGCATCCGCGTGTCATTCGCGATCTGGAACTGAAATCCTTCGGACTGGAGGTACTGCCGGCGAATGATCTTTTCTGTCCCCTGGGGGGTGATGACTACATCGTCTTCAGCGACGACACCCGCAAGATCCAGGCCGAGTTTGCCCGCTTCTCGCGCCACGACGCGGAAGTTTATCCGCAGTTTGCCCGCCACCTCGAAGAGTCCGCTGCGTTTGTGCGGCAGCTGCTGTTTGAAACTCCGGTCGATCCGGTGCGGCGCAACTGGCGTTCGTTCAAGCGCAGCGCAGCGCTCTTGTGGCGCCAGCGCCGCATCGGCGATCAGGCCTACCGGATGGTCGACCTTCTCACGCAGAGCGCGAATGACTATCTCGCCGCGTGGTTCGAGAACGACATCATCCGCAGCGTGCTCGCCTACTATGCCTGCATCGGTACGTTTGCGGGCCCGAAGTCCCCGGGCACCGCGTACGTGATCATGCATCACCTCATGGGGGAGCATCAGGGTGCGGGCGGCTGGGGATTCATCCGCGGCGGCATGGGGGCGATCACCCAAGCGATCGCCCGTTCCGCGGCGCGCTACGGCATGCAGGTTCTGACGCAGGCGCCGGTCGGTGAGGTGTGTGTGACGAGCGGCCGCGTCACCGGCGTGCGTACGAGTGATGGCCGAGAGTTTCGCGCCCGGGCCGTGGTCTCGAACGTCCCGGCCACCACTCTGTTTAAGCGGCTCGTTGCCGCCGAGCACCTGCCCGCGGAATTGCTGCGCGAGATCGAGACCTTCCGCACCTTCTCGAGCGCCTTCAAGATGAATATTGCCGCGCATGAGCCGCCGCGCTACCGGGCCTTTGATGCGGCGCGACTCGGGTTCAAGTACCCGACCTACGTGCACATCGCGCCGGGAATCGATTACCTCGAGCGCGCGTACGACGATGCCAAGTACGGGTGGTACTCGGCACGGCCTTTCCTGACGCCCGTGACGCCGACCATCGTGGATGATTCGCTCGCGCCACCGGGCAAACACGTGATTAATGTGTTCGGCGGGCACGCACCGTATACCCTGCGGGACGGTGCCTCCTGGACACAGGAGAAGCCGAACCTCACTAAGGCCGCGCTCGCGGTGATCGAGGAGATGGCCCCGGGGTTCTCCTCGCAGATCATCGGGATCGAGACCCTCGTGGCGCCCGATCTTGAGGCCATCGTCGGGCTGCCGCAGGGGCACATCTTCCACGGGGAACTCTCGGCGGATCAGCTGTTCTGGCAGCGCCCGGCTGCGCACTGGTCCGACTATCGCACCCCGGTCAGGGGATTGTTTCAGTGCGGCTCATCGACGCACCCGGGCGGCGGGGTGTCGGGTATTCCCGGGCACAACGCCGCGCGCGAGATCCTTAAGGACTGGAAGCGCCTCTAGCGGGCCGCACGCGTTGCCGCCCCGCGCGAAGCGCCAGCCGCCACGCGCGCGATGAGCCACCACAGTGCCTGGAAGAGGAGCCAGACGCCGAACCCGAACAGCAGGGCAAACAGCACCCCCTCGGTGGACAGTGCAAAGGTGGGCACCCAGTCACTGAAGGTGGCACGCGTCAGACCTGGATCCGCGTGCAACATGAGATAGCCCACCTGCCGGATGAGGCTGGTGTGCAGGGCATCCGCGGCCTGCTGCAGCTGCTGCACGGCTGCAAGCAGGGACTGGATGAGGCCGCCCTCGGCGTGAAACGTCGGATCCGGGCTTGAGAGGTGGTATTGGATCAGCTCGTGCAGGTCCCCGTGATGGTACTGATCCGCGAGCTTCTGCCAGGGAGCAAGATCCAGGCGGGCCTGATCGAGCCGTCCGCCGAGGCGCTGGCGATATTGCGCGATAAAGCCCGGAACGAGTCCTCCTGCCACGACTGCGGCCAGGAGAAGCAATCGATCAAGGAGCCCGCGCACCAGGGTCATCGGTGCGGGCCTCAGGTCAGGCAGGTGCGATGCGGTTTACGGTGCATACCCTCAACTCTATTAGCTTTACAGGGCAGATGGTTCAAGAAGTCGAAAGCTCGGCGGCTCCTGCGTCGAACCAGCGCCCGGACGCCCCTGGCGCCCTCGAGGCGGCCAGGGGCACCGAAGCTACACCGGAACCTGACCGGGGGGCGCGCGGAGCGCGATGCCGGAGGAAAAAGCCGCGGATCCGTCCGAGGAGGTAACATTCAACTTCATATTCCGCGATCATGAAGCGGGCAAGAAATTAAGGGAGGCTCGGGATGATGAGACGCTATGTGCTGGCGGTCCTGGGGGCTACGGCCGTGATCACCGGATGCGACAACGCGGATCACGTAGTCGTCTCCGGTAATGGTGCCAACACGATTAACGGCTCCGTGCACGTGCCGGCGGGTGAGCATAGCGGAGCGGTCGGTACGGTTAACGGTTCCGTGGACATCGCCGAAAACGCCGTGGTGGGAGCGGTTCACACGGTGAACGGCCCGATCGACATCGCCGCGCACGCCGCGGCGGAGTCCGTCACTGCGGTGAATGGTCAGATTAGCCTCGGCAGCGGCGTGCACGTGACAAGGAGTGTTACCGCCGTCAATGGCTCGATCAGCCTCGAGAGCGGGGCCGAGGTCGGCGGCGGCATCAAGAACGTCAACGGTCAGATCGAACTCACCGGGGCGCACGTCGTGGGGGGCGTGCGCACGGTCGACGGCGACATCGACATCGGCGGTGACTCGCGTATCGAGGGCGGCATCCTCGTGGAGAAGAGCGGCAGCTGGTTCGGCTTCGGCTCGGATTCGCACCAGCGCAAGCCGCGCATCGTCATCGGCCCGGGCGCGGTCGTGCAGGGCGACCTGCGCTTCGAGCGCGAGGTAGAGCTTTACGTGAGTGACAAGGCAACCGTGGGACCGATCAGTGGCGCGACCCCGATCCGCTTCGCAGGCGAGAAGCCCCCCGCTTAAGGGTCGCCATCACGGGACGCTCAGCTGGCGGTGAGCGAGGAAATGATGGCGTATTTGTCACCCGTTGTGCCCGAAGCGCCCGTGACGCCCATCAGGATCTGTGCCGGTGACAGGTTCGGGTTGAGAGTTGCAAGGCCGGTGAACTGCACGCCATTGAGCACCGCGTACGTGCCGGTGCAGCCGCTGTAGCTGTAAGCGACCTCGTACACGTTGGTCGTGCTGTCGCTGGTGGAGACCGAGCCGCTCAGGGCACAGCTGTTCGAGGCGGTTTGGCCGCTCATAACGCCAAGGGTGGAGATGGCGATGACGGCCCCGGTAACGGTGTCGGTGTAGTTGCCGCTGATCGCGCTGAGCGAAGAGCTGGTGGTTGAAAGTGCCTCGTAGGACAGCGACCAGTTGCCCGTGATCGAGGTGTTGTCGTTAGTGGTAAAGGTAAGGGTAGCGGTGAGGGTGCTGCCGCTCGAGACCGTGCCATCCAGAGTGCCGATGCCGTAAGTCGAGCCATCGCTGAACGTCGCATTGAAGTCCGGGTAACCATCCACCGTGACGGCCAGACTGCTGCCGGACACCTGCGCCGAGCCGGTGAACTGCACCCCGTCGCTGCGCATGAAGGTGGCCTGGCCGGCGGAGTTGATGATCGCGGTCACTCCCAGGCCGCTCACCGAATCGGTTCCGCTCCACACGCCGGTCGCTGACTGGGTCGTGGTGTTGGTGTTATCGGTGCTGGTGGAGTTGCAGCCGACCTCAAGCAGCACCAGGGCCAGGAAGCTGCCGTTGAGCCAGAGCTGGGATAAGCGCATCTGAAGGATCTCCGGTAGGGCGGGCAGCCTGGCAAGGCGGAGGCGACCTGGGGCGAGGCGGATTAGAGCACCTTGAGCGCCCGCACGATGTTAGCGCGAGTAACAGACTGTCGCCCCCCTGGGCGGCTCTCCTTAGCCCCCATACCACACCCCGGTGCCCACGACCGGATCTGAACGAACTGCGCAGTTCCACCCAACGCCTTGAGAACTGCGTCACGTAGGGGCATTCTTCTAATGGCCCCGTTGAGGGTTTAGACGCAAATTTGACCTGTTGCGGCCGCGATATTTGCGGGCTGCACGTCCCCTCAGCCCGGCGGATTTGCAGCACAGATATCCAGCGTGGAAAGAAAACCAAAAGTCGCGCAGTCGATTCGCTTCGCCACCGAGCCGCGCTGGGTCGACCCCCTGGTCCTCGGGCTGCTCTGCTACGCCGTAACCGGCACCGTATGGATGCTTACCGGCTTTGGCGGTCCGACGATTACCCACTACGTCGGCTTGCTGTCGGACCTGCCGGCGGCGCTCGGCAGTGTCATTGTGGCCGCCGCGACCGCCCATCACACGCCGCGCGGTGCACTGCGCACGGCCTGGATCCTGCTGGCCACCGCGCTCGCTTGCTACTTCCTCGGGGTCACGATCGGCACCACTTCCTGGCTGCGCCACGTCGACCCGTTTCCCGGGCCCGCCGACGTGTGCTATTGCGCCTTTTATCTTGCGCTGTCGCTCGCGGCGTTCTCGCTGATCCGTGCCGCGGCCGTGCGCGTGCCGTGGATCCAGCTCTCCCTCGATGCGACCATTTTCGTGGTCGGTTTCGGCGCCTTTTTCTGGTTCCTGGTCATCCGCCCTGCGGCCCTGTCGACCGAACTGGATTTCCTGCGTCAGGCGCTCACCCTGGGCTATGTCGGCCTCGACTGCGTGCTGTTACTGATGTTCGGCGTGCTGCTGCTCACCGGTGGCGATGCCGGCGGCCGGCGCGTCCCGCTGCTGCTGCTGAGCGGTTTCGCCACCATGTTCCTCGGCGACATCCTCTGGTCGCTCGCCAAGGTGCGCGGCTACTATCTGCCGGGCCAGTTCCAGGATGTGCTGTACCTTTGTTGCTACGCACCGATCGCGCTGGCCGGCCGCGAGCAGATGCGCATGGCGGTGGTACCGCCGCGCACCCTTTCGAGCACTTCGGATGCCCTGGCGCGTTCGCTGCCGTACGCGGCGATGCTGGTGGCCTTCGTCGTGCTGGTGTATTTCAGTCGCAGCAACATCGGCGGTCCGGCGACCATCATGACCATGGTGGTGTTCGCGCTGACGCTGCTGCTCATGGTGCGCCAGGGGGTGGTGCTGCGCGGGGATGCCCTGCTGCGCGAGCGTGAAGCCGCCCGCATCGTCGAGGCGCGCTACGCCTCGCTCATTGCCAATGCGTCCGACGTGATCATGATCGTCGCCCCCGAAGGTACGTTGCGCTTCGTTTCGCCCGCATCCGTGCGTACCCTGGGCTTGAAGCCCGAGGAGATCGTCGGCAGGAATCTGCCGGAACTGTGGGCGGGTGAGGATCGCGAGAAACTGCGGTTATTCCTGGCCGAGGTCGCCGCGGCCCCCTCGGGCACGGTCGGCCCGGTGGAGCTGCGCATCGAGCGCGGTACTAAGCGCTACGTGATCGAGAGCGTGGGCAGCAACCTGACGCAGGATCCGGCAGTGCAGGGGCTGGCACTGAATTTCCGCGACATCAGCGAGCGCAAGGCGCTCGAAGAACAGCTGCGCCAGCTGGCCTTCCACGACCCGTTGACGTTGCTCGCCAACCGGAACCTCTTCCGCGACCGCGTGCAGCACGCGCTCACACTCGCGCAGCGGGGGCAGAGCTCAGTCGCGGTCATGTTCCTTGACCTGGATAATTTTAAGAACATCAACGACTCACTCGGCCACGATGCCGGCGACCGGTTGCTGCAGGCGGTGGCGCAGCGCATTGTGAAGACCACGCGCTCCTCGGACACCGTGGCGCGCCTGGGCGGTGACGAATTTGCCGTACTGGTGGAGGGAATTGCGACCATCACCGAGGTCGAGCGTCTGGCGGACGCCCTGATCACAACCCTGGATGTGCCGTTTCCGCTCAACGGCATGGAAGTACGCGTAGGTGCGAGCATCGGGGTGGCCTTCTCGGCGCGCGAGTCGGGTACGGAGACGCTGCTCAGCAACGCTGACATCGCCATGTATCACGCTAAGGCGGCGGGCAAGAATCGCCACGTCACCTTCCAGACGCAGATGCAGGACATGCTGCACGAGCGCCTGCGCCTGGAGGCGGACATCGGTCGCGCGTTTGCGCGCGAGGAATTTTTCCTGGAATACCAGCCGATCATCGACCTCGGCACGCGCAGCCTGCTCGGCGTCGAGGCGCTGGTGCGCTGGCGTCACCCGGAGGCCGGCATCCTCATGCCGGCGCGTTTCATTCAGGTGGTGGAGGAGTGTGGCCAGATCGACAAGCTCGGACGCTGGGTGCTGGATCGGGCGTGCCGCGACCTGTGTGCCTGGCGGGGGGCCGTGGCGGGGGGCTCGCGGCTGCGCCTGGCGGTGAACATCTCGGGGCGCCATCTGCAGCACGGGGAGTTGGTGCACGATGTTGCGCAGGCGCTGCAACAATCGGGCCTCGAAGCGGGCAACCTCGTGATCGAGCTCACCGAGAGCACGATCATGTACAACACGGACGCCAATCTCGAGCGCTTCCACCGGCTCAAGGCACTCGGTGTACGCCTCGCCATCGACGATTTCGGCACCGGCTATTCGTCACTATCCTACCTGCACCGCTTCCCGATCGATATTCTGAAAATCGATCGCTCATTCGTCAGTCGCCTCACCAATTCCGACAACGGGCCGGAGCTTGCGAGCGCGGTCATCACGCTCGGAGAGACCCTCGGCCTTGATACAGTGGCCGAGGGCATCGAGTTTGAGCCGCAGGTCGCAGCGCTACTGGCCCTCGGGTGCGTCGCGGGTCAGGGGTTTCTGTTCGCGAAAGCCGGCTCACTGGAGCAACTCTCCAAGAGCACCTTTGTCGCGCGACGCAACGCATTGTGGTCCACGCAGAGCGCTCACGAGGAGCTCTCGGCCACCGGTCGCTTCCGGGCCTTCAAAGCAGTTCGCCGCCGCACGGTGGGAGCGGCGTAAAGCGACCGCCCTCAGGTCGAGGGTGCTTTCTCCGCGTGATCCGCGTCCGCCTTGAGAGTGGCCGCCCTCTGGCGCAGGAGCGCGCTGTGCCGGGCGAGCCCGGGCAGGCGTTCGTGCAGGGCGGCGGTATCTCCCGGATACCAGCCCGCCAACATGTAAAGGTAAGGATCCAGCGCCGAAAAGGCGTCCCCCAGCACGTACGGCGCCAGGGCCTCGTGAACCGCCTCGAGGTGCCTCAGGTAATCCTGCAGTGCACGCTCCTGGATGCCCGTCTGGGCGGCGGCGCCCGCAGTAGAGTAGCGCTCGGCGTAGTAGTAGCGCAGCGCCGTCTCGTACACATTGGCCGATAGAAACACCATCCACTGTAGGAAGCGCGCGTGCGCAGCGCTGCCGGCCTTGGGGGCGAGATGCGCCGCTGGGTACGCGCTCGTAAGATACGTGAGGATCGCCGCAGACTCGCATACCGGGGTGCCATCAGGCAGGACCAGTGCGGGTACCTTGCCGGCGGGATTGATGCGACGGTACGCCTCGATCGCCTCCGGCGTGCGCTCCACCCAGAGCAATTTGTAAGGCTCCCCGATCTCCTCGAGCACGATCTGCACCGCGAGCGAGCCCGCGTTCGTCCGTCCGTAGAGCTGGTACGTTGCTTCACTCATCGTGTGCCTTTCTGGGTTTGGCCGGGGTAGGCAGTCCGCGGTCGCCGGTGGCACCCCGCGCGGTCCCGAGTCATGGCCAGTGTGCGCGGCATCACTTGTGCAGATCGTCGATCCAGCGGACGAGCTCGGGCACTTCCACAGGAGTGATGTCCAGATTGACGACGAGACCCTGCTGTCCGCTGCGCGCGAGCACGCAATGCAGCTGCACGTCCTCGCCCGCATTGATTTCCTGATGCGGCACATACGGGGGTACGTAGATGAAGTCCCCGGGCGTGGCCTCGGCCACAAACTCCAGTCGATCGCCCCAGCGCAGGCGCGCCACTCCGCTCACAACGTAGATGACGCTTTCGAGGTCCCCATGGTGGTGCGCCCCGGTCTTGGCCTTTGCCTCGATCGTCACCGTGCCCGCCCACAGTTTCTTCGCACCGGTCTTCTCGGTGGTCACCGCTGCACGCCGATGCATGCCCAGGGTCTGTGCCGTCGCATCATCCAGTTCGCTCGAGCGGATGATCCTGACACCGTCCGTCCGCCAGCGACGTGCGTTGCTGTTCATGCTGATCTCTCTTGGTCGGCGACTGCAGAGCGTGAGCCTAAGGCTGCGGAGCAGCGCTCGCAAAAGTGTAACCGGTGCTGACTGCAGGAGACCAGCGACACTCGGCCAGGGGGACCGAGGGGGGCGGACAGCGCTGACAAGCGTGCGCGGTATCCGCTGGCGTTCCTGGCTCGCTTGAGTCGCCAGGCTCACATGTCAAAGGAGTGCTCTATGAACCCTATTGCGACAGCTTCTTTGATGGGCGCCCTTTTGCTCAGCCTGAGTACGCTCGCGCAGCCCCCGCAGTCTCAGGCTGTATACGCAGGTACCTCGGGCACGCCGACACCGCCAGGCTTTACTCCACCGGGCAGCGCGCCGGCACCGCCGGGTTTTACGCCACCCGGCAGCGCGCCGACCCCGCCTGGCTTTACGCCACCCGGTAGTGCCCCGCCCGGATTCACTCCGCCGGGCAGTAATCCGACCCCCCCGGGCTTCAATCCGCCCGGCACCCCGCCGACCCCACCGGGATTTACCCCGCCGCCGGGCAGTCCGCCTGCGACACCGCCGAGCGACACCGAGCCGCCGCAGAACGATGCTCCGTAAGTCTCCACTGCAGATCCCACAGCCCTCTTCGAGGAGGGCTGTGGGAAGATGCTCTCTGAGTTTGCGCGCGAGATGAGCTCACGCGACGAGTCGTGGACGCAGGCGCCGGCGGGCTAGATCAGTTTGAAGTCCCCGGGTGAGCTTTGCGGGAAGACCTGGGTGCACTGCGCCGGCGTTAGGCCCCAGAGCGAGCGGAACAAGTCGCCCAATACCGCGCGGTAGTCATTCAGTACCGGATAGTCGCGGTCCTGGAACAGGTTCGCGCGCTCGAGACGTTGCTGGGCCCCGGCGATCCGGCCTCCGCTGACGGAGCCCCCCAGTACCCAGTAGACGCTACCATGACCATGATCCGTCCCCCGGTCACCGTTTTCGCGGAAGGTGCGCCCGAATTCCGAGATCACCACGACGACGGTGTTTTTCCATTCTCCGCCGAGTGACTGAGCAAAGAGCGCGAGCCCCCGACCAAGACCGGTGAGATTGCTGGCCAGAGCGCCCTGCGCTGCGCCCTCATTCACGTGCGTGTCCCAGCCGCCGATATCCACAAACCCGATCCGATAGTTATCGCGCATGAGTCGCGCGATGCGCTCGGCTTCCAGTTCAAAGCCCTTGATGCTCAGCGCATCGCGACTGGAGGCGCGCATTTCTTCCGAGAGCGTCTGCATGCTTTGCGCGACCTCGCGCCGCAGCTCAAGTCCGCTGGCGACCGCCGGCTCCAGGGGGTGACCGGCATACATGTCGGTGAGAATGCGTATCTGTCGATCATCAAAGGGTGGTTTGCCGACGCTCTTGAGGGAGATGTTGGGAATGCGGTCCGGACCCTGAAACGCGAGCGGCAACGCGTCGGTGAACGAGATGGCCGGCATCGGCGAAGAGTCGAGGGTGGCGTGCAGACGTCCCAGAAATCCGGAGCGGTAGTCATGCGTGCCACCGGGCGGCTGGCCGAGCTCGATGCTGTCCTGGGTTTCGAAATGGCTCCGGGACAGGTCCGGGGTTCCCGCGAAGGGTACGAAGAGAACCTGGCGCTGCTGGTAGAGCGGACCGATCGAGTCGCGCAGCGCCGGTGCCAGCGCCCAGTCCGCGTCAAGTTCAAGCGCACCGTTGGCCTGCTGCGGATCCGGTCGGGCGATGGCGAGCGTCGGACGCGCCTCGTAGTAGAAACCGCTCGAATACGGAATGAGCGTGTTAGTCGCATCATAGCCGCCGCGCAGAAACACGAGTAAAAAGCGCGGCCCCTGCGGCGCGGCCGCATACAAGCGGCCCGTGATCCCGAGGCTGGCCACAGTGCCGGCGGTGAGTCCCAGCATCGTGCGGCGGGTGAGCGGGTTACTCATAATTCATCTCCGGGGAGGCGAGCATGAATGTGTTCCACTCCTGCGGCGAGGCGGCCTGAGCGAGCGCCGCGCGCGTGTTGGCGGCGAGGAAGGGTTCGATGGCCTCAAAGTACAGACGGCTGGACAGCTGCGGAAAGCCGATACCCGCCGCCGCTCCGCCGTCCTCGGCATCAAACAGATGGGCGTTGCCGGTGCCGATCGCGCGCGCGATCTCGAAGCGACGGCTCATCTGGCCCGGGCTCTCCCAGTTAATGGCGGTGAGTGGGTAGCCATCAGGCGTCTGCCGTCCGTAGGGGGCTTCGCCCAGGGCATTGAGCCAATCAAGCAGCGGGCGCGTGTTGGTGATCGTGCGGCCATCGTAGGCGAGGCGCACCGCCGAGAGCACGTAGCGCATCGGGTCCTTGAACTTGCCGTTGCGCGGTGCGCTGAATTCCGCGGACAGGAAGAGCGTCCGCAGCGTTGCGGCAATGTCACCGTCGCTCTTTTGAAACGTCTCGGCCATGGCCTCGATGAGTCGGGGCGGGGGTGCATCGCCGACGTAATAGGTGGCCAGCTCACGCGAGATGAAGCGCGCGCACGCCTTCTGCCGCACGATGAGCGTCACGGCCTGCTCGACCTCGGCAAAGCCCTGGCCGCCGACCGGGTGACCCAGGAGCACTTTCGGGCTGAAGTCATGCCGCGCCGGGTTGAATTCAAAGGCGCCACGGCGGACGTACAGCGCCTGCCATTCGGGCTTCAGGTGCGGCGCGGGACCGGCGTTGATTCCCACGCCGGTCAGCACCCGTGCCAGCTGCTGCACGTCCTGTTGTGAGTAGCCGCCATCAACACCGAGGGTGTGCAGCTCCATCAGCTCACGCGCGTAGTTCTCGTTGACATGGCCGGCGGCGTTCTGACTGTTGTCCAGGTACTGCAGCATTGCCGGATGCTCAAGCGTCGCCAGCACCAGGTCGCGAAAATTACCGAGCGCATACGGGCGGATCGCCCGCTCCTCGTAGTCACCCACAAACCAGCGCAGGTCGTTCTTGTACTGATACACGCTGAAATGGTTCAGCCAAAACCACACCATCTGCTCGCGCAGCTGCGCCGGGGAGTAGATGGCGCGCAGCAGTTGCAGGCGGATGACCTGATAAGCGAGTCGATTGCCCTCGTCGTTGAGCGTCTTGCGCGCCTGCTCCTTCTCCTCGCCATCGGGTAACGCATTGAGTGCCTTGCGCCGCTCCTGCAGCGATTTGAGCGTCGCGGCCACATCGACCCCGGAGCTCTCAAGCGCCTTGGCCTGCGCGGCGATCGGGGTGGGCAGATCCTCGGCAGTCGGCCGCAACTGCTGCTCAAGGTAGTGTTCGCGCCCGAGCCGGCGGTAATCGCCTACCGCCTGAGTATCCAGGCCAAACGTTACGCGCTCGAGCCAGGCGACATCCGCGCGGCGCAGCGTCGGTAGCTCGGGTGCGCGCTCGGCGGGTGCGACGCGCGCTCCGGTGCAGGCATCCAGGAGCAGTGCCGCGGCGAGCCCGAGCGCAGCTGCGCCACGGGCGCCGCGGGTAAGCGTTTGCATGAGGCGCTGTAGTATCAAGGCGGGACTTTCCGGGGTGTGTCCTCAAGGATGGTAACGATTCCGCCGCGGCACCGTTGACGGTGGATGGCGTACTCGGACCGACACAAGAACCGTAACCCGCTGAACCGACGATGAATGCCACCGGCGAGCCGGCCTCCCACGCGCCATTAGGGCCTTCAGGGGCCTTATGTGCCTTAATTCAGGAGGTAGTGCCGGGCAGTGGCGCAAGCGGCGCGGCAGCGCTGCCCGCCTGCCACTGCAGCGGGGCGACTTTCGGTACCATCCATACCCAGCCGATCAGCCCGAGCACACTCACGAGTGCGGCGCACACGAAGGCGGCCGCGAAGTGATGTGTCTCCTCGACCAGTACCCCGGTGAGTGCCGGGGCGATGACGCCAGCAAGATTGGCAATCGCATTCTGGATGCCCACCCAGCGCCCCGCGGCGCTCGGGCCGGCGAGGATCTGAGAGATGGCGAAGGTTCCGGGTGACGACATACCCATCAGAATCTGAAAGCCGAAGATGGCGCCCAGCCCCCAGGACGGCGTGCCGAGCCCAATACACAGCATGCACACCACCGCGCCAAGGAGTGCAGTGATCATCACGGACTTGTAGGCAAGAGTCGTCCGCCCGGTGCGCGCACCCACCCGGTCGATGGCCCATCCGGCGAACAGGGCACTGAGCGCGTTCACGATGTAGGCGCTGCCGGTCAGCGTTGCCATGGCGATGTTCGAGAATCCGCGCTCCCGCACCAGATAGGTTGGCAGCCACGTCAGCATGAAGTAAAAGGTGTAATTACTCGCGAAGTGCCCGAGGCTCGTGCCCCACAGGGACCTCTGACGCAAGAGGGCGCTCAGATCCGGGCCTTCCTCCGCGAGGCGGCCGCCGCGCGCCGGCAGCTTGACCCGGGACCAGGGCAAGAGCCAAAGCAGCGAGAGCGCGCCGAATACCCAAAACGCCGCGCGCCAGCCGAAGTGCAGCATCAGCAAGCCGCCACAGTAGGCGCCGACCGCCGGGGCGAAGTTGTACGCGAACCCGACGATGCCGTTAGCACTGCCGAGGGTGCCGACCGGCACCACGATGGCGAGAAGTTTTGAGACGCAGGGGAAGCCGGCGCTCTCACCGACGCCGAGTAGCAGGCGCAGCAGCAGCAGCACGGTAAAGGAGTGCGCGAAGCCGACCAGCATCGTGGCGCTCGCCCACACGGCCAGCCCGAGAGCCAGCACACGCTGCGCGCCGAAGCGCTCGGCCAGCCACCCGACCGGTATCTGCAGCAGAGCATAGGACCAGAAGAAGGCGGAGAAGAGGAGCCCGAGCTGGCTCGGAGAGAAACCGAGCTCGTCCTGCACCAGCGGCGCGGCGATGGGGAGTGCGCCGCGATCCACGTAGTTGATGAACAGCGCCGCCGCCAGCAGCGCCACGATGCTCCAGCGGGTCCTGGTGCTCGGGTCAGCGGCGCTGTACGGGAGCCTCAACGGGCATAGTCCGCATCGTCGCGGTCCAGGAGACGCTTCAGGGCCCGAAAATGCAGCTCGGTACGCTCCTCGCCACCCACCTGCTGGCAGGCTTGGAACTGCGCCGCGGTCGCCTGCACCACGGGCTCGGGCACGACGCGCAGCTTGCGACCCGTGGCGAGCGCCAGGATCTGCGCCTGGCAGGCGCGCTCGAGAAAGTACAGCCGTTCAAAGGCGTGCGCCGCCGAGCGCCCCCTCACCAGCACCCCATGATTACGCAGCATCAGCACCGACTTGTCCCCGAGTGCCCGTGCCAGACGCTCACCTTCGCCGTAGTCGAGCGCGAGGCCGTTGTAGTCCACGTAAGCGATGTCGTTGTAGAAGCCGATGGCATTCTGTCCGGCCATCTGCAGGGACGCATCTTCGAGCATGCTCAGCGCCGTGGCGTGCGGCATGTGCGTGTGCAGGACACAGCGAGCCGCGGGCGCCAGCCGATGCACGGGGAGGTGGATGTAAAGCGCGGTGTCCTCGACGAGCCCGTTGCCCGCCACCACCGCGCCCGTAAAGTCCAGTTCCAGAAAGTCGCTCGCCTTGACCTCCGACCACAAGAGGCCAAAGGGGGCAAGATAGAAGCGGTCCGTGTGGCCCGGCACGAGCATCGTCAGGTGATTGTCGATCCCCTCGTTTAGGCCAAAGCGGGCCGCGAGACGATGGCAGGCGGCCAGATCGATCCGCGCCCGGCGCTCCGCCTCGCCGCGCCGCGCTACAGGGTCCAATGAAGCGTTCATCGAGCGCCCTCATACGCCGCTCAAAGACAGCCTTCAGTATAGCGTTGCGGGTAAGCTTTCGGCTTCAAGACGCCCGCCGGGGACGTGATTGGTCGACGCGGGTGAGAGGGGAGTTTTGACGGTGTGCATAAACAGACAGCGGCGCGGCGCGCCTGACTTGAGGCCCTGGACGGGCCGTGACGCGGCGCAGGGCGCCCTGTGAGTGCCGCGACGCCGTTCGCCGCCGAGTGTCCTCACTGCAATCAGGAGCGCCTGCAGACCGCTTATACGTCCGAGGAGCTCGTGCAGCTGCTGCGCTCCGGGGCGGAGATCGAGGCGTACTGTATGAGCTGCGATCGGCCGTGGCTGATTTCGGTTGAAGAGCGCGCGGATCTGGCGCGCGCGCTCGGCCGTTAGCGCGGGCCCCGGGGCGGCTCCTGCGCTGCGGGCGCCGGCGTCGCAGGCGGCTTGCGGCCCTCCTGCCAGCGCTGCAGCACCACGAAGAACGCCGGGACGAACAGCACGGCGAGGCAGGTCGAGGCGATCATGCCGCTGAAGACCGCGATCCCGATTGAGGCGCGTGCCGAGGCCCCAGCGCCGCGCGCCAGTACCAGCGGCAGCACGCCGAGGATAAAGGCGAAGGAGGTCATCACGATCGGCCGGAAGCGCTTGTGCGCAGCTTCGACCGCGGCCTCCGTGATGCTGTGACCGTGTGCGCGCAGCTCGCGCGCCACCTCGACGATCAGGATCGCGTTCTTGGCTGACAGCGCGATCAAGAGCACCAGGCCGATCTGTGTGTACAGGTTATTGGCGATGCCGAGCGCGAGCAGGGCGCCGGCGGTGCCCAGCAAGGCGAGCGGCACGCAGAAGATGACCGCGGCGGGGGTCACCCAGCTGCCGTACTGACCGGCGAGCACGAAGTAAACGAGCAGCATGGCGAGCGCAAAGACCAGGTACGCCGAGTTACCGGCGAGCTTCTCCTGGTACGACATCGCCGTCCACTCGCTGCTCACGCCCGGGGGCAGGGTGCGCGCGGCCAGCTGATCCATGGTCTGCAGCGACTGACCGGAACTGAAGCCCGTGGCGGTCATGCCAATGATCGAACTGGACGGATAGAGGTTGTAGAGACTTATGAGTGCAGGCCCCTGGGTATAGTCGACATCCGCCAGCGTGCCGATCGGCACCATGTCGCCGTTGTTGCTGCGCACGTAGTAGCGGCGCAGGTCCTGGGGGGTGAGGCGAAACTGGCTGTCAGCCTGCACGAATACCGGAAAGACGCGACCGAACTTGGTGATCTGGCTCGTAAAGGTCGAGCCCAGGTAACTTTGCAGGGTGTCAAAGACATTGCCGATCGGTACGCTCAGCGCCTGCGCCTTGGAGCGGTTGATGTCGGCGCTGATCTGCGGCACGTCCGCGCGGAAGGTGGTCATCACGCGCTCCAGGCCGCTTTGCGTGTTGCCGTCGTTCACCAGCACGTCCGATATGCGTTGCAGCTTGCGATAGTCGAAACTGCCGTCGGTGAGCTCGACCTGCATCTGGAAGCCGCCCGAATTGCCGATGCCCTGGATCGGTGGTGGCGGCACCACGAGTATCCGGGCCGATTCGACCTGAGCCATCTCCCGGCTCAGCCTCTGGTAGAGCCCCTTCAGATCCTGCCCCTTGTGTTTGTCGCGCTCCCCCCAGTCCTTGAGGGTGAGATAGACGACGCCGGCGTTGGCGAGCGAGGCATTGCCATCGAGCGCGGAGATGCCGCCGATGGTGATCGCATGTTCGACCCCGGGGGTCTTAAGCGCGACGGCGGTAATGCGTTGCATCACCGCCTGTGTGCGCTCGAGTGAGGCCGCATCGGGGAGTTGCGCGGCGATCAACAGATAGCCCTGATCCTCGAGCGGTATGAAACTCGTCGGGATGCGCGCGAGCGCGAGGACCGCAACGGCGATCAGCGCCGCCGCGATCACAAGCATCAGGCCACTACGGTCGATCATGCGGCGGATGAGCCGCGCATAGGCGCGCTCGATCGGTTCATAGACCGCATCAAAGCCGCGATAGAACCAGTTCTTGCGCCGACCGGGTTGCACCGCTCGCAGCCACAGCGCGCACTGTGTGGGTTTGAGTGTGGCGGCATTGATGGCACTGATGAGAGCGGTGGCTGCGATCACCAGAGCGAACTGCCGGTACATCTGCCCGGTAATGCCGGGCATGAACGCCGCCGGCAGGAACACGGACATCAGCACGAGCGTGATGCCGATGATCGGTCCGAACAGCTCGCGCATCGCCGCGATCGAGGCATCGTGCGGTGACTGACCGCGTTCGATGTTGAGGCTCACTCCCTCCACGACCACGATGGCATCATCGACCACGATACCGATCGCCAGCACGACCGACAGCAGCGTCAGCATGTTGACCGAGAAGCCCATGGCCGCCATGGCGGCGAAGGCGCCGATGATCGTCACCGGTACCGTGGTGGCAGGTACGAGCGTCGCCCGCCAATTCTGCAGGAATACCAGGATGACGATGAGCACCAGCACCGCCGCCTCGATGAGTGTGTGGTACACCTCGGTGATCGAGGCGGAGACAAACTTGGTCGTGTCAAAGGGAATGCTGTACTCAATGCCCGACGGGAAGTCCTTGGACAACTCGCGCAGCTTGGCCTGCACTTCCTTGGCGATGTCGAGCGCGTTGGCCTCGGGCAATTGAAAGATCGCGATGCCGGCGGCCTGCTTGCCGTCCATGGTGAAGAACTGGCTGTAGGTCTGGGCACCGAGCTCGACGCGCGCGACGTCGCGCAGGCGCGTGATCGAGCGGCTGCCGCCGGCGGCGGTAGCGGTCTTGACGATGATGTCCTCGAATTCTTCCACATCGTTGAACGCGCCGGGCACGTTGACGGTGAGCTGAAAATCCTGCCCGGAGGCGGCCGGGGGCGTGCCGATCTGTCCGGCTGCGACCTCCTGGTTCTGCTGGCGGATCGCGTTGATGACGTCCCCGGGGGTGAGCGAGCGCGCGAGCAGCTGCTGCGGGTTGAGCCAGACGCGCATGCTGTACTGGCCGATCCCGAAGACGGTCACGTCGCCGACCCCCGACAGGCGCGCCAGCACGTCGCGCATGCGAATCGAGGCATAGTTACTGAGGAACAGACTGTCGAAGCGCGGCTCGTTGCTGGTGAGGGTGATGATCTGCAGGATCGCCGTAGACTTCTTGCGCGTGACCACGCCGTTGTTCTGTACGGCATCGGGCAGCGACGCGAGCGCCGATGCGACCCGGTTCTGCACCAGTACCTGCGCGAAATCCAGGTCCGCGCCGACCTTGAAGGTCACCGTGAGCGTGTAGTTACCATCGTTGGTGCTCGTCGATTGCATGTAGAGCATGTTCTCGACGCCATTGACCTGCTGCTCGATGGGCAGGGCGACGGTGTTGATGAGCGTGCGGGCATTGGCACCGGGATAGCGCGTGGTGACCTGCACCGTAGGTGGCGTGATGGGCGGATACTGGGATACCGGCAGGCCAAAGAGCGCGACGAAACCGAGCAGCATGGTGAGCAGCGCAATGACGTTGGCCAGCACGGGCCGCTCGATGAAGAACTTGGCGAGCATCGCAGCAGACCGCTTAGCGCGCCGGACCGGGCGGTGGCGCCGGCGGGGTCAGCGGCTGTTCTAGGGGCGTTACGGTATTACCGGCGATTGCATTCTGCAGCCCATCGACGACGACCTCGCTGTCGGGCGCGAGCCCGGAGAGGATGGCACGCATGCCATTCTCGACCGAGCCGGTTTCCACGCGCTGCTGCACCACCTTGTGCTCGGCGCTGACGAGGAACACATAGGCGCCGACCTGGTCGTTGCCGACGATGCGGTCGGGTACCGTCAGACGTGGTGTCGGCGCGTCCAGCGCAATGCGCAGTCGCGCAAACAGGCCCGGCAGAAAGAGCCGCTCGGGATTGGGCACTACGGCACGCAGCTGCAAGGTACCGCTGCCGGTATCGAGGCCGGTATTGGCAAAATCCAGGGTGCCCTCGTGCGGATAACCGCTCTCGGTCTGCAGACCCAGCATCACCGGAACGGCGGGCGCCTCGGCATTGATCGGCGTGCCGCGCGCCCGCGCGGCAGCACGCACGCGCAAGACGTCGCGTTCGTTGATGCTGAAGTAGACATAGGCAGGCTGGATCTGCTCCAGGGTGGCGAGCTTGGTGGCGCTGCCGGCGCTGCCGACCAGATTGCCGGGATCGACCAGGTGGCGACCGATGCGCCCGGTAAAGGGGGCGGTGATGCGCGTGTACGCGAGGTTGATCTTAGCGAGGGTGACCGCGGCGGACGCCTGGTCGCGCTGCGACTGCCATTTTTCGACGTTGGCCTGTGAGGTGGCGTTCTCCTTGATCATGCGCAGCTGGCGCTCGTATTCGGATTGCGCATTCAGCAGCTGCGCCTGTTGCGAGGCGAGTTTCGCCGCGTAGGGCTCCGGCTCGATGACAAACAATAGATCGCCTGACTTGACGAGACTGCCGTCCTTGAAATCCACACTGCGCAGGTAACCCTCAACGCGGGCCACCAGGTCGACCGTCTTGGAGGCGGCCACGGAACCGGTGGCCTGCAGATAGTCGGTGACCGGCAAACTCAGCGGCTTGCTCACCGTCACCGCGGGCGGCGGGGGCGGATGATATTGGTTGCTCTTGCCGCAGGCCGCAAGCAGCACCGCAGCACTCACAGCCAGAAGAGCGCGGGCGGCGGCGGGCGGCTCTGGCCTGGGTGTCTCAGGGCTCATGGGCTTCACCAGTTCTCCCCTTCGGTGCATCTTCAACGGCCGGCAGCCGTGCGCCCTGGTCGGGTATGTGACCCCAGTCAGTACGCTTCTCCATTTGCTGCCGGGTGTCCGCGGGCAGCAAGTTCTGCCCGGTACGCAACTGCCAGCCTCCGCCGAGTGCCTGGTAAACCGTCACCAGTGCCATCGGCACTGCGCCGCGGCTGGTGGCGAGCGCATCCTCGATCTGCAACTGCAGCTGCTCGGCGGTGAGTACGGTGGTGTAATCGGAAGCCCCTTCTTTGTAACGCACGATGGCCAGCTCGGTGGTGCGTCGTGCAGAGGTGTCAGCCTCGGTCAGGATGTCCAGCGTCGACTGCGCGGCGGCGAAGGCGGAGCGCGCATCCTCGACTTCCTGTTGTGCCTGCAGCACGGTGTTCTGATAACTGAGCACCGCCTGCTGAAAGACCGCATCCTGCACCCGGACGGAGTTGACGATGCGCCCGTAGTTGAAGATCGGGAACACGAAGGAGCCGCTGCCCGCCACCGCTCGGTTGTCCCAGTTGAACAGGTCCCCGATAGAGCCGCCGCGCAGCGATGTGCCGACGTAACCGAAGCTGCCGCCCAGAGAGAAGGACGGGTAGAGGTTGGACTTGGCGACGCCGATCCCTGCTGATTGGGCGGCCGCGGTGAATTCGGCCTCGCGCACATCGGGGCGGCGGCGCAGCAGATCCTTGGGCATGCCGGTTGCCACCTGGGCCGGTGCGACCGGAATGGCTCCGGCGGCGCCCAGTTGCGCGTCCACCATGTCCGGAGTCGTGCCCAGGAGCACGGCGAGGGAGTCCTTGGCCGCGCGCAGGGAATTCTCGAGGCCGGGAATCTGCGATTGTGTCTGGGCGAGCTGTGTCTGGGCCTGCTGCACGTCAAGTTCGCTCGTCTCGCCGTTCTCGAACTGCGCACGCGCGATCCGCAGACTCTCCTGCTGGGTGTTCACGTTGTCTTGCGCGACCTGAATGCGCTGCTGCAGTGTGCGGATGTTCAGGTAAGTGTTCGCGACGCCGGCGGTCAGACTCACCAGCGCGCTGTCATAGGCCGCGACCGACGCCAGCATGGCCGCCCGATCGGACTCGATCCCGCGCCGGTACTTGCCCCAGAAGTCCAGCTCCCAGCTCGCGCTTAGGCCAAACTGGCTGGTCCTGAGGGTCGGATCCAAACCCGGCGCGAGGAGGGTCGCCTGGCTCTGGCGCTGGTACTGCGCCTCGCCGCCGAGGGCCTGCGTCTGCGGAAACAGTTCCCCGATTGCGACGTTCAGTTGCGCCTGCGCCTGCAAGATGCGGGCGCCGACGGTTTGCAGCGACAGATTGTTGTGATACGCCGTGTCGATGAGGTTGTTGAGGGTTGGATCGTTGAACAGTTTCCACCAGTCCGCCGTGTCTGCCTCGGCCGGCGCCGCATCCGGCGGTTCGCCAATCCAGCGCTCGGCCACGGTGGATTTGGGGCGTACGAAGTCCGGACCCACCATGCAGGCGCTCAGCGCCAGAGAAGCGCAGGCCGACAGCGTGAACGTTAAGGTCTTGGCTGCCATGGAACTTTCGCGCATGACCCCTCCGTAAGGCGCGGGCGTCCGTGTCACTTAGCGCCAGGTCCCTTACCGCGGGCTGCGCGCAGATGGTCGCGGGATGCTTCGGGAGCGCGCGCGCTCCAAGGCGAGTGCGGGCGCGGTGGACGGCAGAAGCTGCACCTGCAGAGTCTCCCTCTTGTGTAGTTATTCGGCGCCGCGACGCGCGCAAGCGCGGGCGAATCGCGGCAGGTGCTTGGTCGAGAATGAGTGTAATGCAATGGAGCTTTGGGGAGCTAGCAACCCGGCTGGCGCCGGCCTCGCGCGGCGGCGCCGGGGAGCGCGGCGCTGCGCGGTCCCGTCGCCTTCGGAGCGCTCCGCGCCGGGAGGCCCGAGCGTTCCATGCGCTACTGCGGCTGCAGCCGGGGCACAAGCGGGCGCGAACCGCCTCCGGAGGAAGCGGCAAAGCCACGCAGCGCAAGCGCGACTTAGTGAGCTGTCTTGGCCGCCCGTGGCGGAAAGACCAGGATCGCGATGACGATGACGATGACGAGAAGCGCAGAGGCTGAGTAGCGACTCAAGGCAAGACCGCCGGAGGCGACGGGCTTGTCGAAGAAATCTCCAAGCACCGCACCGAGCGGCCGGGTCAGCACGAACGCGGCCCAGAACAGCAGCGTACGCGATATCGAAGTCCAATAATATGCCGCCGCAACCAGGGCGATGAGCGTGACGAACACCACGATGCCGCCCGTGTATCCCAGCCCGGCAGAGTCAGCCGTCCAATCTCCCAACGCCGTGCCCAGAGTCTGGGAGAACATGATGGTGACCCAGTAGAACATCTCAGTCCTGGGTGAGCTCACCGTGCTGATCTCCACCGATCCCAGCGTGAAATACCACGTCGCCAGTGAGGCGATAAGCAGCACGAAAAGTATCGAGGCGCCCCCGGCGTACCCGATTCCTAAGGAGCGGTCAGCGAAATCTGCGAGCGTCGTGCCGACGGTCGTGGTCGCGACAATGGTTGCCCAGTAGAGCCACGGGTTGAAGCGCTTGGCCGCGATCTGCCACCAGACCATGCCGAGAAATACCGCACCGAGGATTGCGGTACTCACGAGATATCCGAGATTCATCGACATCGACAGCGAGTCGCCGCCGGTCTCCCCGAGGGTGGTGGCGAGGATCTTAATGACCCAGAAGATCAGAGTGACTTCCGGAACTTTGCTGTAGCCCTCAGCCTTTTCACTACCCATCAGGCTTGCTCCGTTTGCAGTAGAGGCCGCCTCCTGCGAGCACAACCAAAGTGCCGCTTCGATCGAAGCGTCGTTGCCGGTCTCGCCGAAGGGCTGCAGGTAGATTGTATTCGCGTTCCGACGCGACAGCGAACTGCTGCGCCTTTGCGGGCGATCAAGCCGGCCGCCGGCGCAAGCGGGGCGGTTCGCCGGTCACCCGGAGTGCACGGTGTGCACTGCCATTAGGGATGTGATGTTGGGTTGTTACGAAGCGTAACAAGACAGACGGCGTGTGCAAATTGGCAGTCGCGCGCGCTGCCTTGTCACGTTTTCGTAACGTGGCGCAACTAGCCTCACCGGGCCTGCAGCGTCTACAAACTGGAGCGCCGCCGTGGAGACCGGGTACCGCTGTTCGCGTACGAGGTTGGTCGGCGCCGGCAAGGTACTGCTGATGGGCACGTTTCTCGCGGCCCAGGGAGCCAAGGGGCAAACAACCCCTGCACCGACGACGCCGCCGAATACGACTCAATCGAGCCCCGCAAACGGTAACCCCGCGCCTGACACCGACATTGGCCGCGTGAGCACCGGGCCCAGTGCGGGGGAAAATGCAGGAGAGCAGGTCGTGCCGAGCGCCACGACCAGCCGCGCTGCTGCTCTGGAAGAGAAGAAGCAGGCGCCCAACATCATCGATGTGCAGCCCTTAAGCGAGATCATCAAGCTGCCGGATGTCAATACAGCCGAAGCACTGCAGCGGATCCCTGGGATTTCACTCGAAACCGACAGTGGCGAAGGGCGCTTCATCAACATCCGCGGACTCGATTCAGATCTAAACGCCAGTACCTATAGCGGCGTGCGCCTGCCGGCCTCGAATCCTTCGTCACCCTTCGGCGGCGGTCGAGCGGTTGCGTTCGACACCTTTCCTACAGGGATCATCGGCGGCGTCGAGGTCAGCAAGACCCTGCGCCCCGATATGGATGCGGAGGGACTGGGCGGCTCGATCAATCTGGTGCCGCGCAGCGGCGCCGAGCACGGGGGCAGTCCGTTTCTCGATGCAGACTTGGGTGGAGGTTACGAGCCGCTGCGTGACACGCCGGTTTATCACGCCGAGTTCAGTGCCGGTCGCAGCTTTTCCGGGGGCGACGGAATCGGAGGCCTGTTCGCCGGTGCGGATGCGTTCAGTGCGGTAATCACCGCGGTCTACCATCAGGACCAGCGCGGCATCGACGACGTCGAGGAAAGTTACACCGATCAGCAAAGCAGCGGCGTACCGGACAAGGTTCTGAGTGACCTGCAGTTTCGCCGCTATGAATATCAGCGCAAGCGCTACGGCGCAGCGGCTAATTTCGATGCCAAGGCGAACGATACCACCTCGTTGTACCTGCGGGTGCTATGGTCCGGGTACCTGGAAGCCGCGCACAAGCACTACCTGGTATTGAATAACCTTGACGCGGACGTGCCTTGCACGCCATCGCCAAGCTGTGTTCAGGACCCGAACAATCCGAACGGCTTCATCGCCCCAGACGCGAATCTTCAGCAACAGACGACGGACTCGCTGGAACGGATCGAGAACAATCTGGCCATCCTCGGCGGTAGCAGCGTGTTCTCAGGCTTCCGCCTCGATTATCACGCGTCCGATGCGGTGGGCAGCGACCGGGTTTCCAGAAGCTACGGCAGCGTCTGGACGGACGGGACATACGTTAACGGGACACTGGTACCCAATTCGGTACCACTGGTCTATGACACCACCACCAACCCGCGCTATCCCACCTATCACACGCTCAACGGCACGGATCCCGCGGACCCGGCGAACTATGTCCTGCAAGAGATCGATCTGGGTCCGTCATACGCGAGGGACGGCGAGGCGGCCGTGGCCATCGACGCCACCATTCCGACCGGAAGCGGCTCGAATCTGGGGGAGTTAAAATTCGGACTGTCGGCGCGCTTCCGCCATAAGACCTCCACGTCCAGCTCACCGGTCTTCACCCCGTTCGGCGTGATTCCGCTGACGCCCTACACTTACGGTCCGCCGCAGTTCTACTACAACCATAACTACAACATCGGGCCGGCCATTAATTACGGCGCCGTGGCGGGCCTGGTGAACCCGGCTCTGGGCATGATCACGGATGATGCGGCCGCCGACGCGTCGAGCAATGTCGATGACAACGAGAACGTCTACGCCGCTTACGGTCAATATTCGGCCCGCTTTGGCAAGGCGGGCATGCTTGCCGGCGTCCGAGTGGAGTCCACGCACGCGACCTATCGCGGCAATCTCTATGACAGTGATACGGACACCAACACCCCGGCGTCCCGATCGAACTCCTACACCAATGCCTTCCCGACCCTGCAGGGACGCTATTACTTTTCCGAGGAACTGGTGGGACGCGTGACTTACGCGACCGGCATCGCGCGCCCAGGCTTTGAGCAGATCACCCCTGGGGCCTCTATCAGCGTCACGAATGCCACCGTGACGGTCGGCAATCCCGCGCTCAAACCGACCATAGGCCAGAATCTGGACGCGACTTTGGAGTGGTACCCCGGCGACGGACAGATTGCGGCTCTCGGGCTCTTCGGCAAGGAGTTCAGTAACTACATCCTGTTATCGCAGCAGATCGTTCAGGGCTATCCGTTCCCGGGTCTTACCGGGGTCACGACAACAGTACAGAGCTACAGTAACGGGCCCGCGCACGCCTACGGCGCGGAAGGGCAGTACCAGCAGCAGCTGCGCTTTCTGCCCCAGCCCTGGAACGGGCTCGGGTATAGCGCCAACGTGACGGTGGTCGACTCCCGGGCGCAGATCCATCCGGGCGTTTATGGGCTGATGCCTTCGACCTCCCAACTGACGTGGAATGCCGCGCTCTTCTACGAACGCTCGCCGTGGGAGCTGCGTCTTGCCGCAGATTACGTCGGCCAGAACCTGTTTTCATTTGGCACCGTCACCTCCAATGCGCAGGATGTGTATTCGCGCGCGCGCCTCACGCTCGACTTTGGCGCCAGCTACGCCATCAACCACATGGTGAAGTTTTATCTCGACGGCAAGAACCTGCTGAACACGCCACTGGAGTTCACGGAAGGGCCGAGCTTTGAACGCCCGATTCAACGCGAGTTCTATGACCTCACCGTGCTCGCCGGCGTGCGCATCACGCTGAATTGATCAGTCCGATGAAGCCGCAGAATTTCATGAGCACGCGGGTTTCGCCGCGGTGCCGCCTCAGCCGCCTGGCGAGGCTGCTGGCGCTGATGAGTGTTGTCTCAGCATCCACGCACGCCGCGCAGTCAGCCGGGGCTGCGGCGTCCCCCTCAACGGCCATGCCAGCGTATGCTCATATTTTTGTGATCGTGGCCGAGAACAAGGGCTATGCCCTGATCATCGGGCCGCACAGCGCCGCACCGAACCTCAACGGTTTGGCGCAGCGCTATGGTTTGGCCTCGCAGTTCTTTGCCGAGGTGCACCCAAGCGAGGGGAACTACATTGCCATGCTCGGCGGAGACACCTTCGGTATTCATGATGATGACGCCTTCTACTGCAAACCTCGGATGACCGATACCTGGTGTCCCAAGTCACATCAGGCCGACTACGTGGACCACACCCTGCGCGCGCGCAGCCTGATGGACCAACTCGACTCGCGCAAGCTGACCTGGAAGGCGTACATGGAGAGTCTGCCGGCCGCCGGTTCCGGCGCGGTCCGCTGGCCCACCGCGGATCAGCCGGTCGCGGGACTCCCCGCGCAGCTCTATGCGGTGAAGCACAACGGCTTCATGAGTTTCCAGCATGTACAGGAGGATCCGGCGCGCAGCAGTAAGATCGTCGACTTCAATATCCTCGAACAGGATCTTGCCTCGGGGCGGATGCCCAATTACGCACATATCGTCCCGAACCAGTGCGATGACATGCACGGGCGCGACGAGGGGCCGGACGTCCCGGTCGACTGCCGCAAGTCAAATACGGTGGCGCTGATCGAGCGCGGCGATCGCGTCATTGGCGACCTCGTGCAGCGCATTATGGCGTCGGCGCTGTGGCGCGCGACCGAGAACAGCGCCATCGTGATCACCTTTGATGAGGACGATAAGGACGAGCGCCACGGTCAGGGGCAAGGCTGCTGCGGCAACGAGCCGGGCAGTGCAGCCAACGCCGGCGGCGGACGCATTCCGACCATCGTAATCACGAATCACGGACCCCGCGGCGTGGTCGACAGCACGCCGTACAACCACTACTCGCTGCTGCGCACCACCGAGGCCGCTTTCGGCATCGAGGAGTATCTGCAGCACGCCGCGGACGAAGGAAAAGGGGTGAGGACCATGACGCCATTGTTCGCCGTGAGCCGCTGATGCGCACCTGGCCTCCTCGAACGCGCAAGGCGGCGCGGATCGAGATCATTCCGATGATCGACGTCATGATGTTTCTGCTCGTGTTTTTTGTGCTGATCAGTCTCAACGCGCTGCCGGCGCTGGGCCTTAGGGTTGCGCTGCCCTACGCAGCCAACCCGGCGCATCTTGAGGTCACCCGCCGGGTCACGGTGACGCTTACCGCGGACGGACAGATCTTTGTGGACGGTGAAAAGACGAGCGCCGCGGGTGTTACGGAGCGACTGCAGATCCTGGCGCGGGACGCAAAGCTGACCGTAATAATCTCGGGCGACCGGGAGGCGCGGTTGCAACCGTTGGTGAGTGTCCTGGATGCACTGAAACAGGCGGGCATCGTCTCGGCGACGATCATCGCCAAGCAGGAATGATGTCGCGCACGAAAGACCCCGAGCGGTATCTGAGCGATGCGACCGCGCTGGCCGTAACCGGCCTAGTGGTAGCGGTGTTTCTGGTGTCGGCACCGACTCTGCTGCGCAACGCACAACGGCTGGTCAGCGACCGCGATCCGGGCGTCGAGCTTTCGCTCCAGCAGGCTGACGTTCCGACTCCTCCGGCACCACCCGCGCCGCCGCCGCCGCTTCCGCATCGGAAAGCGGCGCGCAGCGTGGCCGCTCCCGCCGCCGTCGCGACCGACCCGATGCCCGTGGCCGAAGAGGTGGCGCCGCCGGAAGCCGAGACCTTCGCGGCGGCACCCGCGACGCCAGCCTATGCGCCGTCGGCTTATGCGCACCCGGATGATGATGCGCGCTATGCAGCCGAATTGCGCTCGGACATCGATCGGCGCACGCGCCCACCCGATTCGGCACAGTATCGTCTGCGCCACCCATCCGGCGAGGTGCGGGTACGCTTCGTACTGGTGCGCAGCGGACAGACGCAGCGCGTAGCGCTTGAGCACTCTTCAGGATCGGTGCTTCTGGATGAGGCGGCGCTGACAATCGTGCGTTCCGGACACTACCCGCCCATGTCCGCCAAGACATTCGTCGGTGAGTTGGAGCACACGTTCGTGGTCACGATTGAGTTTCGTCCGCTGAATCTGCCGCTCCAAAGCGCGGTATCGAAGGATCTCACCAGATGAACTTCCGCGCGTTTCACGATGTCACCTTCAATGTGTTGTACGGCTGCATCATCGTACTCATCTACGTGATCCTCGAGCGCACCGTGTATCTGTCCTACCTCAGCTGGCGCATGCACCGCCTGCGTACCATCATCGAGAAATCTGCTGCCGGGGCAGGCCGGGCGGTCAGCGCCGCGAAGTGGGCCGATCCGGCGAGTCGGGCGGTGCAGCGCTACGCGCAGCTGCTTACCGAAGGAGCATCGCGCGAAAGGCAGGAGGACTATTCCTCGGCGCTATTCATTGGCATAGACAAGAAGGTGAGCGCACGGCTTTGGATCCTTGATACCATCGTGACCGCCGCGCCGTTACTCGGTCTGCTCGGTACGATCTTCGGTATCATGGAGACGTTTAACGCACTTGCCGCAGGGGGCGTTTCCGACCCCGCGGCCGTCAGTCGCGGCATTGGCACAGCGCTCGTCGCTACGGCCATCGGCATCGCGACCGCCTTGCTCGGCTTACTCGGAAACAATGTACTCAATCGTCGCGCGCAGGTCATGACCGAGGATTTCAAGGCCTTGCTTCTGAGTTTGACGCCCTGAAGCAGCTCGACACCCTGGCCCAGGAGGAGTTTTAAGCGATGAAATCGTTCTTGCTAAGCGGCGTTCTGATTGCTGCCAATGCTGCCTTGATGGGCGGTGCCGCCTCAGCTGTGGCTGATGAGCCTGCGGTGACCTATCAAGTCACGAAGACGGTGTCGCTCGGCGCTCCTGACCGCTGGGACTATGTGGTGTTCGATGCGCCTTCGCACCGCGTGTACGTGGCGCACGGCGACCGCGTCACCGTCGTTGACGGTCTCGATGGCTCCATCATAGGACAGATCGAGGGCTATCCAGGTGGCACGCACGGTATTGCCGTCGTCCCCGCCCTCGGGCGTGGCTTCACCGATGATGGCCACGCCGGTGAGGCGGGAGCCTTTGACTTGAAGACTCTCAAAACCTCCAAGCGCATCAAGACGGCCGAGGATGCGGACGGTATCGTCTTCGAGCCCGTCAGCGGGCATGTCTTCGTGGTCAACGGCGATACCGGAACAGTCACCGTCATCGATCCCAAGCAAGAGAAAGCCATCGCGGACATCAAGGGGGGCGGCAAACTTGAAGCGGCGATCGCCGGCGACGATGGCAAGCTTTATGTCAACGGAGCCGAGAAGAGCGAGATCATCCGGGTCGACACCAAGAGCAATCAGATCGACGCGCGCTGGCCGATCCCGGGTTGCAAGAGTCCCCACGGCATCGCGATCGACAACAAGAGCCGCAGGTTGTTCGCAAGCTGTGTCAATAAGGTGCTCGTCGTAGTGAATCTGGATTCAGGCGCCACGGTTGCCACCTTGCCGATCGGGGCGGGGACGGATTCCGCGGCGTTCGATCCGAATCGCAAACTGATCTTCAGTTCTAATGGGCGGGATGGAACGTTGTCGATCCTTCAGGAGAAGGATGCGCAGACCTTTGTGCCCCTCGCGACCGTCAAGACGGTCGTGTCGGCCCGCACGATGGATATCGATCCGGCCTCCGGCAGGATCTATCTCGCGGCGGCCGACACCATGCCTGCTGCCACGGAAGGGGGCAGGCCGACCATCGTTCCCGGCTCATTGAAGCTGCTGTTCATCGACCCGGCACGCTGATCCGTCCCGGGCAGAGCCGCGACGCCCGCAGAGGATCCCGCGTCGGCCGGACTGTTCTGACTGTGCAAACTTAGCCGTGCAGGTCAGGCGCGCGCTTGCCGGTCGTGAGCGCGCAGCGCGCGTCCCACGAAGTAACCGGCCGCAAACGGTAGTCCCAGGAGGACGACCGACAGGGCGATCAGGAGCAGGGTCACCTCGCGCGCCAGACGTCGAGCCTCGATTCCCGAGGCGGTTACGACCTGACTGGCAATTCCGGCGAAATCGTGGGCGATCGCCTTACGCTGGGCATCCGCGGCGCTTACCACCGCGGCGCGCTCGCTGCTTACGGTAGCCGACAGTGCAGCACGCTCTGCGCGCAGCGTCGCAAGGGTCGCCGCCGAAGAGGCATCCAGCCGATTGATCACCTCCAGCAGACTGCGGCGCACATCCGTGACCGCCTCGCGCATGACTTGCGGCGCGCTGTCCGCCGCTTCGGACATCCGTGCGAGCCGCTCGTCAAGCTTGCGCAGCGCCAGCTGCAGGTCGCCACCGCCGAGGCCCGAATCCTTGAAGGCGAGCTGCGTGCGCCACACCGCTTGCGCGGGGAGAGTCTCACTGAGCATCTGCACGCGATCAGACGTATCGGCCAGCGCTTCGGGAATCGTCCCGAGGGAATCGAGCAGCGGGGTATCAGTGCCGGCTTTTTGCAGCCACAGCTGTACCACCGAAGGGCGTACGAAGGTGAGGTTTACGAAAGGATGATCGTGCGTATATTCGGCGACGAACGACTGATACCGTGGAAACTCGCGCGGATCAATCAGCTGTCGTGCGATCGTTTCGGCGGCTGCGGAGAATTCATTGGCGAGGGTTGATGCAGAGCCCTGCTCCTTACCGAAGAGCGCGTCTCCCGCCCCACCAGGGGCAAGGAAAAGCTTCATGGCGACGGCCAGCGTCCAGGTGTCGAGCACGGCCATCATCGGCGCCACCTGCAACGCGGCCTGCTGACTCTGAGTGGTGGCGCCGATCTTCCAGCGCAAAGCGTTGCGCTGGATGTTCGGATCCGGGTCACTTATCGCGATGTTGTCGGCGCACTGTTCAACCGCCCCGATAAAGTCGACGGAAAACTGGCGGGTAAGAATCCGCGCGTTCAGATCGCGCGTCGACAGCGGTCGTTCGGGACTCTTGAGCGATACCAAGGAACACCCCGACAGGCATACCAGCAGGGTGAGCGCTGCGAGGAGTACTCGGGGAACCGTCAGTGTGCATGCGCCGAACGCCTGGCGGCGTGTGCTATGGGGTTGGCAGACCGTGCGGAACATTCCAACTATTCTGGGCGACGGGCGGTTTCGGTGGTTGCGCCGGAGCGCTGCCTGACTTTGTTATCGGGGTTTCAGGCGCAAGCTTCTCATCTTTAAAAGAACCAACGGTGGCGGAATCCCGTTCGCCCTCATTCTAGCGATTGAACGAGGGATACATTGCCTATATCGCCGCGGTGCGCTCGGCGACTGGATCCCGTCGGCGTGCTGTGTGGTGCGTAAGTCATTGAAATGGCTATCCCGTCAGCCCGTCCCGGTCAGGCGCAGAATGGTGTTGATTATGGCCGCGGCGGGGCCTGCGATGATCTGATCGAATATGTGGGGGCCGACGCCCATTTGCGCAGCGATAGTCGGCAGAAGGAACAACGCCCCAATCACGATCCAGATGCCGTAAGGCTCAAGCCGGGCGAGGGGGAGGGCGAGGACGTTGGGCAGAAGGCCAACGGCGACGCGGCCGCCATCCAGGGGTGGGATCGGGATCAGGTTGAACACCGCAAGCAGGACATTAATGTTGATGGCGTTGACGAGATTGCGCAGGAACCAATGATCGATCCCAGCCGGCAGCAACGGCACCGCGTGCAAGAGCAGCGCCGCCGCGATGGCCAGGGCGAGGTTCATGCCCGGGCCGGCCGCCGCTACCCAGATCATGTCGCGGCGAGGATTGCGCAGCTGCGCGAACTTCACCGGCACAGCCTTGGCGTAGCCGAAGAGAAAGGGCGCATGGCTCAATAACAGCAGCGCTGGCAGCACGAGCGTGCCGAAGGGATCGATATGGCGCAGCGGATTTAGGGAAACCCGTCCGAGCTGCCAGGCGGTGTCGTCCCCGAAATGATGCGCCACGAACCCATGAGCGGCCTCGTGCAAAGTAATCGCGAGCAGCACCGGGATCACCCAGGTCGAGGCGAGATAGATCATCGGATCATGCGCTGGCTGAGGCGAAGAGTATCCTGGGACGCGCGGGCACTACCGAAAGCAATCAAGGTCGTCGGCGAACGTTACCGGCCCTGAGTATACCCGGGCAATGACGGCTCGCGTTTCAGGCTCGCGTCCGAGCGTACGCAGCATGCGGTGCGAAAGTATCAGCTGTCTGACCCCGGCGGTTGCGGCGATGCGGCCGATCACCGAGGGCGGCATATGCAGTTGTCGCGCTGCGCCACGCTCGCCTTCGGGGATCGCGTTGTGCGCCACGAAAAGGTCGGCTCCCTTGGCAAGCTGCTCGAGATTGCCGTTGTCACCGTTGGTATCGCCTGAGAACACGATGACTTTGCCGCCGACGCTGACCCTCCAGGCAAGGGCCGGAACGCCGCCGTGGATTACCGGGGTCGCAGAGAGTGCCAAATCGTTTGCCGCAGAGAGCGTGCGCAACTCGTGCGCTCCCAGGGCGACATCGTGTGCCTGCAGCACATAGCCACCGTCTTTGCCGTCGATGAAATCCGCAAGATAACGATAGGCGCCGCGCTTGCGGTCAAAGAGGTCCGCAATGAACTCGGTGGTCGAGGGGAAGTCCTGGTTGCCCACCGGCCCGTAAACCGGTAACGGCTGCCGCCGTTCCTCGAAGTAAGAGGACTTGATGAGCGCCGGAAAATCGGCACTGTGGTCGATGTGCAGATGCGTGAACACGATCGCGCCCAGCTGCGCCACGTGCGCGCCGGACTGCCCGAAGCGCAGTGCACTGCCGCCCCCGCTGTCGATGAGCACGCGCGGGCGACCCTCCTGCCACACCAGATAGCTGCTCGATGCGCGCTTGTCCTCGAGCTCAGGACCGCCCGAACCAAGCACCTGCATTTCGATCCCATGTCCGCTGCATGCGGCGGCACCGCACGTGACCGGCGCGAGCGCCCAGACGCTCAGCACCACAAGCAGGCTGCTTCTTGAAGTCAACTGAATCCTCCTGCCGCGAAAGGGATCCTTAACTATAGGCGCAGGAGCCCTCAGGTGGCGAAACCGCGCGATCGTGACCCTACCGTTGCTGCTTCGCAATTGAAGTCGAGGCTTGTGCCACGCACGTTTCAGCTTATGGGCGTGCTATGCACGACACTGTGCTTAGAAAGAACCGGCCATAGCGACTTGACTCGTTCCTGGGTGTTCGTCGCGCAAGAAGTGGATGAGCGGGCAGGCGCTAAGACCGCACATCCCAGTACTGCTCCATCTTCCGGCGCATCGCCAGGTCTGGGAGCCGACCGCGGCCGGCTCCCTGATTATCAACGAGATGGCTCAGTTTTGTTGAACCTGGAATGGCGCACGTCACCGCCGGGTGCGCAATCACGTACTTGAGGAAGTATTGCGCCCAGCTCGCCACATCGATATCAGCCGCCCAGGGCGGCAACGCCCGGCCGGCGGCTTGCTGGAAAAGCGAGGAGCGGCCAAACGGCAGATTAACCAGCACGGCAAGTCTTCGTTCCAGCGCGAGGGGAAGAATGGTCTCGGCCGCGTCGCGGTCGGCGATCGAATAATCGACCTGGATGAAATCGAGCGGGTAATGTCGCATGACCTCGATCAGCTCGGCGTGCTGACTCATACGGGAGGTGGTCACGCCGATGTAGCGAATCGCGCCATCTTTTTTCCACTGTTGCATCAGAGGAATCAGTTGCGCCACGCCGTTGAGATTGTGGACCTGCAGCAGATCGACGCGTCGGGTTTTGAGGCGCTCGAGCGACCGATCGAAGCTCGCGGCGCCGCTCGCACCGGCGGTGCTGTTGGACCCGCCGCCCACCAGTTTCGTGGCAAGGAACATCTTGTCGCGCAAGTTGAGGCTCACAAGCGCATCTCCGATCAGCGCCTCGCTGTCACCGTAGGCGGCGGCCGTATCGATCACGGAACCACCGAGCTCGCTCATGCGCTGCAGCTCCGCGCGGATCTCATTGAGCAGATCCTCGCGAAAGGAGTCGGTACCGATCCCGATCGCCGGAAGCCGTTCGCCGCTTGACGGGATGACCTTGGTGATCAGGGGCTGCGACGCTGCCGATTCGGCGGCGGCTGAGGGATTCGTGAGCAGCGTACCAAGGCCCGCGAGCACGCCCGCTTCGAGAAAGGCGCGGCGCGAAACACCAGAAAGTGCCTGCTTGATCATGGCTGAGCCTCCGTTGCGCGTTAGGAACGTGGCGAGCGCCTCCGACAAAGACCGCGGCAGGAATGCAAGTCAGCACGTTACCCGCTTGCACCGGCGTCGGCCGCGAGGTCGGGGAACCAAGCCAGCAGCAGTTACGATAATGTATCCGTCTGCGACCGACAGTACTTCGGCGGGCGGCACTGCGGCGGAGCATGCACGCAACGCACTGGGATCACAACTGCAGCGGCGCTCTTACGAGCGCGCGCTGACGCCGCCCCGATTGAAGCGAGCGGTGAGGCGGCGATATGCGAGCGCCGCGAGCAGTGCGGCCGCCGCCGCGGCAAGGATGAGGAGCAGCAACAGGAAGAAAAGATGATCCAGGACCTTGTCGAGGTGTCCGCTTGCCTCTTGAGTTGCCGTTCGCAACACGGGCAAGAGGGCGTCCGTCCGCTGCGCCAGGGTGTTCAGTTCGCGGCTGGCGTTGGTCGCTTCCCGCAGCGTCTCAGTGTACTGGCGGATGTCGAACGGTGGTCCTTTGTCCTGTGGGATGGGTTCTCCAGGCTTTGGCCCGAACTGCGCCTTGATGCGTTCGAAGACGTCGAGCGTGCCGTGGACCGCGTTTGCGGTTTCGGTTCCTGCCTGTAAGGTTGTGCGCAGTTGCGCCGCCAGAGAGCCGATGGTGGCGTTGTCGTCGTTTATGGTGCGTACTAATTGCGCGATCAGGGCTTCGCGCTCACGCGCGATAACCTCGGGAAGTGTGCGCACGAGCTGATCGGAGGCGCTGCCGACGAGCGAGACGCGTTGCGCGTCGCCGAGCAGCGCCTTGGTTTCAGGCATCACCGCAAACTGATAGGTCAGTCGTTCGACCTGCATGTCAAGAAGAGCAGGAGCACGCTGCATGTAATAGATCGAGCGCTCGGCGAGGTCACGGCTCTGGGCCAGTTCCCTGACGGCAGGATCGAGGGTGGTAAAGGGGTCGATCCCGAGCATGGAGAAGAGATTGCCGCCACCGGCCTTGCCCCCCTCACCGTGTGCGCTTGCGCCGATCGAATTCGCAAAGTCGCGGAAATGAATATCCGCCACCTCGCGCACGTTCGGGTGTTCCGTGCGCCAGAGCGTGAGCAGTTCGTGCAGGCGCACCACCTGCGCGTCCGTGAGCACACCGGTCAGTAGCTGCCAGGCATCCGCTTCCACAGACCGATAAGTCGCCCGAACCGGATCCGCGCGCGCACCGTAGGTATCGCCGACCCAGGTCTCCTGAAGGATCGTACAGCTCAGCGATGCCAGCACGACCATGTCGAGGGCGTTGTTGACCGGGTTCGGGCCGCTGGCGATCGTGTACGCGGCGGTCGCCTGCTGAATTTTCCAATTCTGAACAGCGAGCCGCTCTTCAGGATTCTGCGACGCTGCCTGGAAGTCAGTCAAAGCCTCGCGCGTGAGTCCCACGTATTCATCGGCAAAGCGCATTATGCTCAGCTGTAGAATCTGTAGCTGTTGTGCGTGCTCCCGGGCGACGCGCTTTGAGGGCGTCATCCGATCGACGAGGCTGCAGCCGTACAGCGCGCACGCTCCGAGGAGCATGGCGGCGAACGCGGCTGATGTTTTAAGTTGCCTCATGGACGGAGTCGTTCAGAGCGTTGGCGGACCAAAGTCCAGTCGCCGACCGCAAAGGTGATGTCGCGCTGGAACGGTTCGAGGAATTGTGAAGAGCGGGACGGATGTGTCCGGCGGGTACGTCATGCGGTCGCGCTCTGCGCAGAGAATCCTGTCTCTTCCGATTGCGCTCACGGTATCACAGCCATGACTGGCTGGCGCCGTTGATTGCGGAGTGAACAGCCAGATCTGCACGCATGCGTCAGCTCACAGTACAGCCGTTAACGGAGCGAAGAGCTGCCCCGGGGCGGACGCACCGCGCATGCGCCACTGGGTGGGTGCAAGGAATTCCCCGGCACCAGCGCGGTAGCCGACGCCGGTGCGATGGCGCAGACTCGCACGATGGAAGGGGCCCGTCGTAATGCGCGGCTTGCGTCCCGCTGGCGCGTTTGCACGTTGAGGGAGCCGGGCACAGTTATTCGGCTCGCTGCTCTGGTCTGCGCCGTGCACGCCGTGCCCGCATACGCGGCGCAGGGTCCGTGTGCTGCGATCCGCCAGCAGTGCGAGGACGCAGGCTTTGTGCAAGGAGCGGCCCAGAGTGGTGATGGATTGCAGCGTGATTGCATCCAACCGATCATGCGAGGGACCCCAGCCCCCGCTGGAGAAGCAAGCCCGCCCGTGCCCCGGGTAGATCCGCAGCTCGTTGCCGCGTGCAAAGCTGCGGTACCGGATTTCGGCCAAGCCGGAGATAAGCCGAAGTTGGCACCACCCAGCGGCGCTCGAGCGAGCTCCGGCGAGGTGTCAGAGAGCGCAGGCTCCCCTCCTGCGTCGACGCGCGGAGCGACGCTCACCTACGTGCCGGGTTCGACGCAAAAAATCAACCAGCTGCTCGGGGAGCTTGATAAGCAGACGCACCAGCCCACGCTGAGCCGCACAGAGTCGCGCTACCGGCTCCAGGGCACCGATCTTGGATACTCGTTTGAGCACCAGGGAAAGATCTATTTTCTGTTCGGCGATACCGTGGGGGCGCGCAACAGCGCGCTTGATTCCATGGCGACGAGCGCGGACGTCAGCGTGGACCCGGAACGGGGCGTACGCCTCGATTTTCTGACACAAAGCCCGGGCCTCTACCTGACTGTCCAGCCGCCCGGAATCAGCATGGGAGCTTTTGAGGTACCCACTGCGGGGCTCAGTCTCAACGGTCAGATGTACGTCATTGTGGACACGGAGCATTCGGAGAATTGGCGCACCGATCGCGCCGTGCTGACCCGGGTCAGCTTCCCGATCACCCCGAGCGCATTTCAGCCCTTGCGCACGATCTCGCGTCGCCCGGACGGCAAATTCATAAAAATGTCGCTGCACACCCAGCCGGGCGCGATTCCCGGCTTGCCGGATGGTCCATTCGTACTGACCTGGGGTACCGGGCACTACCGGCACAGTGAGCTTTATCTGTCCATCGTACCGGCGGCGCAGTTTGAAGACGGACGGGGGGTGCTGTATTACACGGGGCTCGATGCTCACGGCGCTCCGCACTGGGAGCCGCGCGAGTCTGCGGCAACACCGATCCTCACTAACGGGACGCTGGGCGATGTGTCCGTGAGCTGGTGTCCGGAACTTGCACTGTGGCTCATGACCTACGACAGCCGGGCACCCGCGCAGGCGGGCATTCTGTTTTCCTACGCAACAACGCCCTGGGGCCCCTGGAGTGCTCCACAGGTACTCTTTAATGCGCAACGCGATGGCGCCTTAGGAAAATTCATTCATGATCCGGGCATCCGTCCAGACGATGGCCTGGCCGGACCGGTGATTGGCAAGGGCCAGAAAAACCCCTCCGCAGTGCAGGGCGGGGCCTACGCGCCGTACATGATAGAGCGGTGGACCCGGATTCGTCGCAGCGCCAACGGCGCCCGGGAGCTCGATCTGTACTACGTCCTGTCGACCTGGAATCCGTACGTTGTGGTGCTGATGAGTTCGCACCTACAGATCGCAGCAGGTGCGGACTCGACAGGACCGCGGCAGCGCGGCGCACCGCACTGACGGCGCCGAACGAGCGGCTGCTGAAACTTCGGAGCCTGCCACCATCTTGGGCCAACGCAAGCGGGGAGCCTGGCCGCGTGCGCTCGGGCGACCGAGGACTTGTGTCCCGCAAGGATGAGGAGCAGCTGTTGCTGGCGTTACGAGCGCGTCAGCTCGCCGCGCCTGCCGCTGCGGATGAGTGTAAGCGCAATGGCGGCCGAGGCCAGCATCAGGAACAGGCTGACCGCGTTGAGTACCGGGGTCGCCCCCTCGCGCATGCGTCCATACATCATGATCGTAAGTGGCGAGTCAGAACCGACCAGCATGAGCGTCGTGTTGAAGTTCTCGAATGACATCAGGAAGGCGATCGCCGCAGAACCGATCAGCGCCGGACGCAGGTAAGGCAGCGTGATGTGCCACAGCACGGCGGGTTGGGATGCCCCGAGATTGAGTGCGGCATCCTCCAAACTGCGGTCAAAGCGTTTTAGCCGCGCACTGATGGTGAGTGTTGCAATCGCGACGATATAGGAGAACTGCCCCAGGACCACGAGGGGTAAACCGGGTCGCAGAAAGTCCAGCTCAACTCCGAAGACATCGCTGCCGAGGTCCGCCAGGCGGCTCGCGAATGCGAGAATTGAAATACCGAGTATCACCCCGGGAATGACGAGTGGCGTGAGCATGAGCATCGACAGGGTGCCCTTGCCTGGAAATCGCGCCCGCTCCATCAGGAAGGCATTGGCAGTTCCGACCGCCACAGAAAGTGCGGTGACCCACAAAGCCACGACGCAACTGGTCCAAATGCTGCGCAGCAGTTCCTGATCACCGAATAGCCCGGTGCGTCCGGTGGCGGCGTTGCCCAGAAACCAGTCAAGGGTGAAGCCGTGCCACGGGGGTGCGGGGTAGGGCGCATCGTTGAAGGCAAAGACCGCCACGATCACCAGAGGCAGAAACAGGAATATCAGGAACGCGCTGGCATAAAGCACCGTCGCGGCGCGCAACCAGGCCGGCCGTGGCAGCGTCGGAATCATGCGCGCCGCATCACGTCGCTGAAGCGCTGGCCGCTCAGTTTCAAGCCCAGCCACACCATCGCGGTCGATAGGGCGAGCAGCAGGAAGCCCAGTGCAGCCCCCTGCTCCCAGTTAAAGCGCGTGATGAACTGAGTGTAGATCTGCTCGGTAAACCACAAGGAGTTCTTGCCGCCGAGCAGGGTAGGCGTCAGGTAGTTGCCGAGCGTCAGCATGAACACCACGATGCAGCCGGCGGTGATGCCCGGCGCGGCATGCGGAATGACGATCTCACGCAGAATGGCGCCGCCCTTGCCTCCCAAATCGTAGGCCGCCTCGATCAGCGAGTTATCCAGACTCTCGAGGCTGCCGACCAATGGCACCACCATGAACAGCAGCGAGGTATAAACCAGCCCGACGAGGATCGTGGCGTCGTGGTAGAGCAGTTCGACCGGTTGCGTCGTGATTCCAAGGTGCACCAGCAGTCCCGGCAGCACCCCGGACTCGCGCAGCAGGATCATCCAGCCGAGGGTGCGCACGGTCTCGCTCACCCAGAATGGGATGAGGCACACCACGAACAACAGCGCGCTCATGCGGCCGCGCGCCACCTTGGCGATGATCCATGCGATGGGAAATGCGACCAGCAACGTCAGTGCCGTGGCGAGCGCCGAGAGCAGCGCGGTCCTGAGAAAGACATGCCAGTACAGGGGTTCGGTGAAAAACGTGCGGTACTGCGCAAGACTCACGACGTACTCACGCGGTGCCACGCGCGCGCGTAGCGAAAGCAGCGCAAGATCCAGGTGCGGCAGGAGAATCAGTGCCAAGAGCCACAGCAGCGCCGGGGCCAGCAGCAACACAAGCATCAGGCGCCGATACCAGGCCGCTGTCCCTGCAGCGTCAGGCATGCGCATACGGAGCGAGGAAGCAGATCGCCCGCTCTGCATCAAAGCTGAAGCAGATGCGCGTACCGGCGTGCAGGTCCGCAAAGCTTCCGTTCTGCGGCAGCGCGATACGTACCTCGAGATGACTCTGCAGTTCCCGCAGCAGCACCACTGAGTTGGCACCGTCAAACAAGAGACTGATCACCTCGCCGGTGTGTACCATCTGGCCGGCCGGCAACTCAGCGGCGGTGCGGCCGAGCATCATGCTCTCAGGGCGGATAAAGGCCTCGACGTTCGCACCCGCCACGATGGCTTCGTGCCGACGGGCACGCACGACCCAGCCACCGGCAGTGCTCAGTTGCACGAGCGGACCTTCGATTGCGAGCGCCTTACCCGCCAGACGGTTGTTGGCACCCACAAAACCGGCAACAAACGTTGTAGCCGGCGAATAGTAGAGCTCCTGAGGCGTGCCGAGCTGCTCGAAGCGGCCGTGATTCATCACGGCGACCTGATCGGAGAGCACGAGCGCCTCAGACTGGTCGTGGGTGATGTAAACGAACGTGGTGCCAAACGTACTCTGCAGCTGCTTCAGCTCGAGTTTCATGTGCTCACGCAACTTCAGATCGAGGGCACCGAGGGGCTCATCAAGCAGCAGCAGCGTCGGTTCAAGTACCAGGCTGCGTGCGATCGCGACACGCTGCCGCTGTCCGCCGGAGAGCTCCTCAGTGCGCTTTGCGCCCGCACCGGCGAGGCCGACGCGCTCGAGCATCGCCTCAGCGCGCCGCAGACGCTCGGCACGAGCCACGCCGCGCCGCGCGAGTCCGAAGGCCACGTTCTGAGCGACGGACATCATCGGAAACAACGCGAGATGCTGAAATACCATGTTCACCGGGCGTCGGTTGGGGGCTACGTGGGCCATGCTGCGACCGCCGATGACGATATCGCCGCGATCGGGCTGGAGGAAGCCGGCAATCATTCGCAGCAGCGTCGTCTTGCCGCAACCGGACGGCCCCAGTATCGAGAAGAAGCTGCCGCGCGCCACGCTGAAGGAAAGATCATCCACGGCCAGGTGGCTCGCGAAGCGCTTACTCAGGCCGCGCACGTCCAGGTCAGGCGTTGCACCCTGCGCTGCGCTCGTCGGCACGTTCAATTGGCCGCCTTGACCCGGTCGAGAACCGCGCCCTCGATTTCTTCAAGACCGGGCGGAATCGCCGGATACCAGCGGATGTTCTTCAGGCCGTCCGGAAACGTCTCGGCGAATTGCGCGCGCAAGTGCGGGTCCATCAGCTGCTCGGCACCGCGGGCGGCGCTGAAATTGCCTACGGATTTGGCCACCTTAGCGGCGATCTCGGGGCGCATCACGAAATTGATCCAGGCGTATGCGCCAGCGTCGTTGCGACCGCGTGCGGGCAGCGCGAACGTGTCCATCCAGGCTATGGCTCCGGAGCGCGGGTTGATGAACTTGATATCCGGGTTGGCCCGGTTCAGCGCCCACCCGCCCGAGTCCCACATCATCGCCGCGTCGATTTCCCCGGAACGCACGCCGTTGAGCAGCTGATCCTTGTTGTCATAAAAGAAGCGGAAGTTCACCTTGCAGGCGGCGAGTGTCTTACCGACCTGCTCCATGAGCGCCGTATACGCCTTCGTATCAGCGTAGAGCGCGAAGGGGTCCTTGCCGGAGGCGAAGGCAAAGGCCATGAGGGTCGGACGCTTCAGGCGTACCGCGGTTCTGCCCCGAAGCTCCGGCTTGCACAGATCCGGGTAGTCGCTGATCTTGGTGCGCTTGGAGTTGTACATGAGGCCTTCGGTGCCCCAGATGTACGGCAGGGCATAGAGCTTGCCGTCCATCGTCGCGTTCTTTCTCACGGTAGCCAGCAGGTCCGGCAGAAATTGATCCAGCCGCACTTTGCTAACGTCGAGTGGTTTGTAGATACGAAATTCCTGCTGCGCTCCGCTGATGCGGTCCTGCGAGGGCTGGGCGAGGTCAAAACCCGCTCCACCGGTGGCACGCAGCTTCGAGATCATCTCCTCATTGTTGGAGAGCGTGACCTGAACCTGGATACCGGTTTCATTGTGGAACTGGGCAATGACCTCGGCGGGCACGTAGTCCGCCCAAGTAATGATGCGCAATACCTTGGCATCATCAGCGCGCGCTTGCGTGCCCGCGATGATGCCGATCGCCAGCAACGCGGCCAGCACCGTGTAGCGTGCGCTCGCCAAACATCGATCATAAGAGCAGATCATTACGGGGTGTCTCTTGGAACCTATGGCCGGCGCGTTGACAAGCGAGTTTTTAGCGGGATAGGCTCAGTAGCACTCTAATATGACAACCGGGCGGTGGCTCGGAATGAAGCTCTGCGGAACAGCGGCTGCCGTGTGCGTGCGTGGCACCGGCGTGTAATGAAGCTCTAGCTACGTGGAAATATAACATCGCCCCCTCGGCTTGTCGTCGGATCGCGCATCACAGGTTATCGCGCCGTGCTTGACCTGCAGGGTCACCGGGGCGCGCGCGGCCTATGGCCAGAGAATACCCTTGCCGGATTCGCGCGGACGATTGAGCTGGGCGTAAGCGCCATGGAACTCGATTGTGCGGTGACCCGGGATGGCGTGGTGGTCGTTACGCACGATCCGCATCTGAATCCGGATTGCACCCGCGACGCCCAGGGCCGCTTTCTCGAGAGCGCCGGTCCGGCCATCTACGCGCTCACCTACGCGCAGCTGCAGACTTACGACGTCGGCCGCCTGCGGCCGGGGAGCGCGTACGCGGCGCGATTTCCGCAGCAGCAGCCGATGGACGGGGAGCGCATACCGCGCCTGGCGGACGTGCTGACACTGGTGCGCGCACGCGGCGGTGCTCGGGTGCGAGTCGCCATTGAGGTTAAGACCTTCCCGGAGCAACCCGAACTCACACCCGCACCCGAGCCGTTTGTGCAGGCGGTGCAGCTGGATGTGGAACGCACGCGCGCGGCTGCAATGATCGCGATCCTGGCCTTTGACTGGCGGGTGCTGAGCGTCGCGCGGCGGTTGATGCCGCAGGTAGGAACCGTGGCCCTGACTGAGCAGCAGCCCGACGAAGACACGGTGCGACTTGGCTCGCCCACGCCTTCGCCGTGGCTGGGGGGACTTGATCCTGCAGACTACGGTGGTTCGATCGCGCGTCTGGTCAAGGCCGCGGGCGCCGGTACCTGGGGCCCGAACTATCTGGATCTTGATGCGTCGCGCGTTGAGCAAGCGCATGCTCTGGGACTGCGCGTCGTTCCGTACACGGTCAATGAACCGTCCGACATGGAGCAAATGCTGGCGATTAACGTGGATGGCGTGATCAGCGACCGGCCCGATGTGCTGCGCGCGCTGCTCGAGCGGCGCGGCATGGCGGTGCCGGCGCCGCCAGGGGAGCATGCCTGAGGTGGGCCGACCGAGCGTCCTCGTAATTGACGGCAACCGCGCGGCGGTACGCGAGCAGCAGGTGGCCGCGGGCGGTCAGCCCTCGGGCGAGGGCTACGCCGAGGTGCTGAAGAGTCTTGCGGCCGTAAGCTGCGAGATCGTGCGGCCGGCGGACGGGGCGGTGCAGTTCGCTGCGGGGAGCGGCCTCAGCAGTTACGACGGGGTGGTCATTACCGGGTCGGCCCTGAACGTCTACGACGGCGGCGCGCATATCGAGCGGCAGATCGAACTGGCACGGGCCACTTTTGCGGCCGGTATGCCATTCTTCGGCAGCTGCTGGGGCTTGCAGGTGGCGGTGAGCGCGGCGGGCGGTCGAGTGCGCCGCAACCCCCGCGGGCGGGAGTTCGGCTTCGCGCGGCGCATCGAACTGTGCGCGGCGGGCCGCCGCCACGCGATGTTCCGGGGCAAGCCGCCCGTGTTCGAGGCGATCACGGTGCACGGCGATGACATTGAGCAGCTGCCCGAAGGCGCCGTGGAATTGGCGCGCAACGACATGGGGCTGCAGGCAATCGAGTTGCGGCATGGGGCGGGCACCTTCTGGGGCGTGCAGTACCACCCTGAATATAGCTTTAGCGAGATCGCGGCGACCGCAGTGCGCTATGGTGCCGCGCTGATCGGTGACCACCTGTTCGCCGATCACGCGGAACTCGAGGCATTTGTCGCCGATCTGCGTGCGCTCATGCGTGATCCGCGTGACCGGCGCCTCAGCTGGAAGCACGGTCTGGGCCCCGCCTTGCAGGAGGAATCCTGCAGGCTTGCGGAGCTGCGCAATTGGTTAGAGCTGCAAGTGCTGCCTTACGGACAAAAGCGCCACTGACGAGGCGCAGCGATTCGAGGACCTGACGAACCGATGAACTTCGCCGAACATCCCGATTTTGCCGCAGCCGTGTCGCTGGCCGAGGAGCTCGCCGACAGCGCGCGCGCCACCGCACGCAGGCATTTCCGCACGCCACTGGAGGTGGAGCGCAAGGCTGACGGCAGTCCGGTCACCGTGGCCGACCGTCAGATAGAGACGGACATGCGTCGGATGATTCGCGCGGCCTTTCCGAAACATGCCATCCGGGGTGAGGAATTTGGCGCCGAAGGGACGGGTGAATTTACTTGGGTGCTCGATCCGATCGATGGCACGAAGAGCTTCGTCACAGGGTATCCGCTCTTCGGCTCGTTGATCGGGCTCCTGCAAGGTGGGCGCCCGGTGCTGGGCGTCATCGAGGCACCGGCCCTCGCCGAGCGCTGGGTGGGTAGCGAGGGTCATCCGACACTCTTCAATGGCAGGGAAGTGCGCACCAGTGACTGTCGCGCAATCGCACAGGCCGTCGTCTACACGACTACGGCGGAGACCTTTGACGCCGGTGAACGGCGGCGCTTCGAAGCCCTGAGCGGGCGCGCCGCGCTGCGCCGCTTTGGCGGGGATTGTTACCTCTACGGCATGCTGGCCGGCGGTTACTGTGACCTCGTGATCGAGGTACAGCTGAAACCCCACGATTATATGGCCGCGATCCCGATCATCGAGGGTGCCGGCGGCCGCATCAGCGACTGGCGCGGAGCGCCGCTCAGCAGCGAATCGGATGGTCGGGTGGTGGCGGCAGCTACCGAGCCGCTATGGCAGCAGGCGCTGTCCGAGTTGCGCGGCGCGTGAATCCTCAGCCGGCGAGATTCAGATCGCCCTTGACCGCTGAGCGAAAGATACGCGCGTAGCCAGCCGCATCCGTGGGCAGCGGGTTGCTGCCCGCCGACGGATCGAGCGCCGCTTCGTGCCCAATAGTGTCCGGGTTACTGAGCGGTACGCCGATCTCTGCGAGGGAGTGTGGAATATTGAGCCGCTGGCGGAAGGCCAGTACCCACTCAAACACCGCGCTATAGGGCTCCCCTGATAAATTGAGTGCTCGCGCGATGACGGGCAGATGCGCTTCGATCGCGCGGCGGTTGTGTACGATGACGTAAGGCAGGAGCACCGCGTTGGTCAGGCCGTGATGAGTATTGAAATGCGCGCCAACCGGATGCGCAATGGCATGCACGCCACCGAGCCCCTTCTGAAATGCCGTGGCGCCCATGCTGGCCGCGGCGAGCATGCGCGAGCGCGCTTCGATGTCATGCCCGTTGTCACACGCGCGCGGCAGGTAGGTGTGGATCAACCTCATGCCTTCGAGCGCGATGCCGTCGGCCAGCGGGTGAAAGCCCGGGGCACAAAACGCCTCGAAGCAATGCACGAAGGCGTCGATACCCGTAGCCGCGGTGATCGCCGGGGGCAGGCCGACCGTGAGCTCCGGATCGCTGATCACCACCCCGGGCATCATCTGCGGGTGAAAGATGATCTTCTTCTGATGGGTGCTCTCGTTAATGACCACGCCGGCGCGACCCACTTCCGAACCGGTGCCGGCGGTCGTGGGTACGGCGACAATCGGGGCGATGCCGCGCCGGTCCGCGCGAGTCCACCAGTCCCCCACGTCCTCGAAATCCCACAGCGGCCGCGTCTGCCCGGACATGAAGGCAATCACCTTGCCGGCATCGAGCGCCGAGCCGCCGCCGAACGCGATCACACCGTCGTGACCGCCCGCGCGGTAGGCAGCCAGGCCGTCCTCGATGTTGGCCGCGACCGGATTACCGCGTACCCGCGCAAACAGTGCGCTGCCCGCCACGAGCCTGCGCGCGCGCCCCACCATGGGCGCATCCTTGAGACCCTCGTCCGTGACCAGCAGCGGCCGCTTGATGCCCAGCTGTGCGCAGGCCGCCGGCAGCTCAGCGATGCGGCCCGGGCCCGCCCACACGCTCGTCGGATAGTTCCAATTCGCCTTGAGAATTGCGCTCACGTGCTCACCCGCAAGTGGAATGATTTCGGCCGCGTCAGGTGCTCGTAGCCGAGCACCGAGAGCGTACAGCCACGCCCGGAATCCTTGACGCCCACCCAGGCGAGCGCCGGGTCCAGATAATCGCAGCGGTTCATGAACCAGGTGCCGGTCTGCACCTGCGCGCCGAGTGCTTCGGCGGCCACGGCATCGCGCGTCCAGACCGCCGCGGTAAGACCGAAGGGACTGTCGTTCATGTGCGCCACGGCCTCCGCGTCGGAGTGCACCTTCATGACGCCGGCGACCGGCCCGAAGATCTCCTCGCGCATGACCGAGGCGTTCGCTGGGGCATCGAGCAACAGCTGCGGCGCCAGATACGCTGTACCGACCTTGCTGCGTGGGAAGTCGCGCTCATCGATCGCCGGTCGGGCGCCCGCCTCGATCGCCGCTTGCACCTGCGCGCGTACCGCTTCGGCTGCGGCAGTTCGCACCAGCGGACCGAGCGTCGTCTGCGGGTCCAGCGGATCGCCGAGCTGGTACGCGCGGATCAGTTCGGTGCAGCCGCGGGTAAAGTCCTCATAGATGCTTGCGTGCACGTAAAGGCGCTGGAGCCCGCAACAGGACTGACCGGAGTTGAAGTAGGCGCCGTCCACAATATTCTCAACCGCATGCGGCACATCGGCGTCGGCACGCACGTACACCGGGTCGCAGCCACCGAGTTCGAGCCCTACGCCGATGAAACGCTCGGCGGCGACACGCTGCACGGTCCGGCCGCCGGCCACCGAGCCGGTGAAGGCCACAAAATCGATGCGCGGATCGCGGATCACCGCTTCGGTGTCCTTGTGTCCGAGGTGCAGCACCTGGAACAGGCCCACCGGTAGACCCGCGGCGGCAAAACATTCCGCGAACGCCTCGGCGCACAGCGGCGTCTGGGCAGAGTGCTTGAGCACCACGGCATTTCCGGCCATCAGCGCCGGAACCACACTGTTGACCGCAATCAGGTAGGGGTAGTTCCAGGCCGCAACCGTGAACACCACGCCGAGCGGCTCGCGGCGAATGAAGCGACGGAAGGCCGGCTTGGGGCCCGGATCCACATCGGCCAGGGCCGTGGCGGCCACGGCGGTCATGTAGCGCGCGCGCTCGAGCGTGCCGCGCACCTCACTCGGCGCGAAACGGATGGGTCGCCCCATCTGCCAGCTGAGTCCGGTGGCGATCTCAGCGCCGCGCCGCTCGAATTCGCCGCAGAAGCGCTCGATGATCGCCGCGCGCTCGGCGAGCGTTACCGCGCGCCACTCGCGCTGCGCCGTGCGCGCCCGCTGCAGAGTCTCATCGATCTGCGCCGCCGTGGCGGCGGTACGCTCGGCCAGCACACGGCCGTCGACGGGGGAAATGGTCTTGATGATCATCAGATGATTTCGAAATAGCGGGCGAGTTCCCAGTCGGTCACGGCCCGGCGAAACTCACGCTCCTCCCATTCGCGGCTGGCGGCAAAGTGGGCCACGAACGGTGCCCCGAAAAGTGCCTGCGCCGGCTTGGATTGAGCCAGGCGTTGCGCCGCCTCGCTCAGCGTGCGCGGCAACTGGCGCTTCGCGGGGAGCTTGCGGTCGTAAGCGTTGCCGGTAATCGGCTCATCCGGCTCGACCCGGTGCTCGATGCCCCACAGGCCCGAACCGACCGCCACCGCGATCGCCAGATACGGATTGATGTCCGCAGCCGCGATGCGGTACTCCACCCGCTGGCTCTTGGCGCCCCCCTGAATGACGCGCAGCGCGCAGGTGCGATTCTCCACGCCCCAGGTGGCGGCCGTCGGCGCCCAGAAGCCGGGCACCAGGCGCGTGTAGCTGTTGACCGTGGAGGCGACCATGGCAAGCAGTTCAGGCATGAGCGCCTGCTGGCCGCCGACGAACCAGCGCATCTCCTGGGACATGGTATGCGCGCTCGATTGATCAAAGAACGCGGAGGAGCCGTCCCGGCGCGCGAGCGATACGTGCAAGTGCCCGCTCTGACCCGGCAGCTGCTGCGACCACTTGGCCATGAAGGTCGCCATCAGGCCGCGGCGCTGGGCGAGCACCTTCGCGAACGTCTTGAACAGCGCGGCGCGATCAGCCGCTTCGAGCGCCTCGGTGTAGTGCAGCGCCGCCTCGATAACGCCCGGACCGGTTTCAGTATGCAGTCCTTCGATCGGCATGCGCATATCGATGGCCAGCTGCAGCAGGGCCTGGTACAGCTCTGCGTGCACCGCGCTACGCAGCATCGAATAGCCGAACATTCCCGGCGTGAGATTGATAAGTGCGCGATAGCCTTTCTCGCGCACGCTCGCCGGGGTCTCGTTGAAAACGAAGAATTCATATTCGGCGGCCGCCGAGGCAACATAGCCCATGGTCGCGGCGCGCTCGAGGACACGGCGCAGCGTTGCCCGCGGGCACACTTCCTCGGCGTGCCCGGCAAACTCACCGAGAAACAGGAGCATATTGCCCTCGAGCGGCAACGCGCGGCAGGTTTCGGGGAGCAGCCGCACCGAGGCATCCGGAAAGGCGGTGTGCCAGCCGGTAAACGTGACGTTATCGTACTGCTGGTCGTTGGAATCCCACCCGAGCACGACGTCGCAAAATCCCATGCCCTTATCGAGTGCTGCAAAGAATTTTTCGCGCTCGATGTACTTGCCGCGCAGGATCCCGTCATTGTCAAAGACGGCGACCTTGACATGCGCCAGGCCCCGCTCTTCAACGATCGCCCGGGCCTGGGCGCTCGTGCGCACCTCTTCTGGTTGCATGAAGGCGAGCTCCTTAACGGGCCAGTGGGGGGCGGTTTCCCCGGCCTTGGTTCTGCGGACCCCGTATGGGTGTCGGCCAGCGCGAATTCGGGCAGGGCGCCGCGCCCCGGCGATCGCGTCAAACTGCTCCACGGAAGGGGGAATGATTACGCGCGCGTGCACCGTTTGGCAAGGCGCGGTGCGCCCGCGGCGGCGCGCGCGTTCAGCACGTACAGGTAGCCGGCGCCGAGCGCCGCCAGTGCGCTAACGACTGCGAGAGTGATGAACACGCCTCCCCAGCCAAAGGCGACCGCGAGTCGTGCCATGACCGTGCCCGCGAGTACTCCGCCCAGATAACCTGTGCCGTCCACCAGCCCGGAGGCGGCCGCGCCGGCCTCCTTGCCGCCGAAGTCCAGGGCGAAGGCGCCTGGCAGGAAAGAGTAGGGGCCGAGGAGGCAGAACGCGACGAGTCCGATCACGGCCACCGGTAACATCACCCCGTCCGTGCCGGGGCGCAGCGAGGTGAGGAACAGGAGTGCCGCCGCGGTTGCGGTGAGGCCCAGGAACAGCAGCAGCGAGCGCGCATTCGGCCCCAGACGGTCGCTGGCCCAGCCGCCGAGCAGGACCGAGATGGCACCGACGCCGGGGAAGATCGCGGACAAGCCTGCAGCATGACTCACGCTGTAACCCAGAAAGTCGCGCAGGTACACCGGGGTCCAGGTATTGAAGGTCTCGCGCACCATCGTGGCAGCGAAACTCAGCAGACAAACCATCACGAAGGCGCGGCTGCGCAACAGCGGCAGCACCAGCGCTGCGAAATTTCTGGGGCTCGCTTGCGCTTCGGAGAACAGGTTGCGCGGATTGGCCACCGCTTCGGCGTGACCCTCGTCGGTACGTGACTCACGCAGGAAGAGCAGATTAGCGAGAAACATGAGCCCCGCAACGCTCGCGCCAAACACAAACAACGTGCGCCAGCCCACCCCGTGCTCGAGCAGCAACCCCATGATCTGGCGTGCGGCAGCATCGCCGAGCAGGTAGCTGCAGGTGAGAATCGCGGCCACCGTGCCGTAGCGCGAATAGTGAAACCACTTGGAGGAGACCTTGATGAGTGCCGACCAGCCGATCGACTGCGTCAGGCGATTGCCGACCCATGCAAGCGTAAACAACGGCAGCGCGGAACCGGAGGCAAACAGCAGCGTGAACGCGGTGGCGCCGCCTGTGGCGATGAGCAGGTTGCGTTTCCCGCCCCAGTAGTCGCCCAGACCGGTGAGAAACCACTTGCCTAACGCGTAGGCGAGGACTCCCCAGGAGGCCATCGAGCCGATGCTGATGAGGGCGGCGGCATGGCTCATACCCCGTCGCTCGAGCTCATCGACGATCAGTGGTGTCGCCACCGACAGATTGGATCGGCAGAAATAGCAGGAGGCGTAGCCCAGGAACAGCAACAGTAACGTGCGGCACTGCGCGATGCGTAGCGCGCGTGTCGTCGGCACGGCAGCCGCGGCCACCGAGGGCGCGACTACGGCCACGGCAAAGAGTATGTCTTGGTGTTGGTGAAGCTGCGGATGGCTTCCTGTACGCCTTCCTTGTAGCCGAGACCCGAGTCTTTGATGCCGCCAAACGGAGTTAGCTCGAGGCGATAGCCCGGGACCTCACGCACATTCACGCTGCCCACATTCAGTTCCGAGACGAAGCGCGTGATGTAATCCAGCCGGTTGGTGCACACCGCGGACGACAGCCCGTAGGCGGTGGAGTTCGATATGCGGATCGCATCGTCGATCGTCTGGAAGCCGATGACCGGCGAGACCGGTCCGAAGGTCTCCTGCCTGACGAGCGGCATCTCGGGAGTGACGCGATCGAGCACCGTGGGCGAGTAGAGCGCGCCGGCGCGGATATTGCCGTACAGCAGCCGGGCACCGTGCGCGACGGCATCGTTGACCTTGTCCTCGAACGAGCGTGCCGCGGCCTCATCGATCACGCTGCCCATGTCGGTCTTCGGATCCATCGGGTCGCCGTACGTCACCGCGCGAGTCTTCTCGAGCAGCAGCTCGATGAACCGCTCGGCGACGGAATGCTGTACCAGCATGCGTTTGATCGCCGTGCAGCGCTGGCCGGAGTTCTTGTACGAGCCTAGCACTGCAAGGTTTGCGGCCTCCTCGAGGTCCGCATCTTCCATGACGATGAGGGGGTCGTTGCCGCCGAGTTCGAGCACCTGGCGCTTGTACACCGCCTTGGCCGCGATGTACTTGCCGATCGCCACCCCGCCGGTGAAGGTGACCAGGTCCACATCCGCGTGCGTCAGCATCTCATCGGCGATTTCCTTGGGATCGCCGGTGAGCACACTGAACATCTCCGGTGGCAGGCCCGCTGCATAGAGAGTGTCCGCGAGCGCAAGCGCGCTGAGCGGCGTCTTCTCCGAGGGCTTGAGCACCATGCGGTTATTGCTGGCGATGCTGGGGGCAATCTTGTGCGCCACCTGGTTCAGCGGGTGGTTGAAGGGTGTGATTGCGCAAATGACGCCCTGCAGCGGTTCGCGCAGGGTGTAGACCTTGCGGCGCTTACCGTGGGCGGTGAGATCGCAGGAGAAGATCTGTCCATCATCCTGCAGTGCGGCGTTGCCGGCGAAGATGAACACATCGCAGGCGCGACCCACCTCATAGGTGGAGTCCTTCTTGCACAGGCCACTTTCGGCGGTAATGAGATTGGCAATCTCCTCGGTGCGCGCCCGCAATGCCGCGGCAGTCTCGTAGCAGATACGGTAGCGTTCATAACGCGTGAGGCGCGAGTGGAAGGCCCTGGCGATCCCGATCGCCTGGCGTACCTCAGCCACGGAGGCCTGGGCCACCGTTCCCACCAGCGCGCGCGTGTACGGATTGAAGACTTCGCCGCTGCGTTCGGTGCCGACGCGCACCCCGCCGATACGCAACCCCTCACGCCGCACGGCGTCGGTGCGGCTGACATCGCGGGTTCGCTTCGGCTCATTGGGCATGGTTGAGCACCCAGTCGAAGGCGTCGAAGTTGCGCCAGCGCCGATTCTCATCCAGGCCCCGGATGCGGCGATTCAGCACCAGCGGCACCGCTTGTTCCGAGACGCCGCCGTGCGAGCGCAGCGGCGCATCGAGGCCTGAAAGGTCGTGCTTGGCGGCCGCACCGCCGATGGCAACCGAGCGGCCCGAGACGACCACCAGATCCCCTATGCGGTCGGCGGGCAGCTCGAAGCGGCGCGCGGCCTCAGCGCGCCCCAGCACTGTTTCGATGCCTCGCAGCACGGCGATCCTCGGCGCGAGGGCAGAAGCATCGAGGTCGGCGGGCAGGTAGACGGTGGCATACGAGCCCAACGCCCCGTGGTGTACGACGTAAGGATCGGTGATCGGCAGGATCACGCGCGCGCACCCGCTACCGAGCCAGCCGTCCAGCACGTCCTGCAGATAAATGACGTTCGGGCTTGCGTCGAGCTGTGTCTTGGCGTTCATGCCGTGATCGGCGGTGAGGGCGATGACGCACCCCAAGCGCTCGAGCTCGGCGAGGTAGCGATCCATCATGGCGTAGAACGCGTTGGCTTCCGCGGTGCCCGGGGCGTGCTTGTGTTGCACGTAGTCGGTCGTGGACAGGTACATGAGGTCCGGGCGATGCGTCTGCACGAGCTTTACGCCCGCGGCGAACACGAACTCGGACAGCTCGGCACTGTAGACGCTGGGCACCGGCATGCCGACCAGCGCGAGTACGCCATCGATGCCGTGCTCCTCGAGCGTGGCTTGATCGGCCTTCTCGGCCGAAAAGCAGATGCCGCGCAGCCGGTGGCCGAGGAGCTTGCGCAGCTTGTCTTTGGCGGTGACCACGGCCACCTTGCAGCCCGCCTCGGCCAGCGCGGCAAGTAGCGTCGGGGCGCGCAGCCACTTCGGGTCATTCATCATGACCTCGACACCGCTCTCGGTGTCGTAGAGGTAGTTGCCGCAGATGCCGTGCACCGCCGGCGGCGCGCCCGTGACAATCGACAGGTTGTTCGGATTGGTAAAGCTCGGGATGACGCAGTCGGCGACCACGGCGCTGCCCTGGGCCAGTACCTGCTTCATCCACGGCATGTGACCCGCGGCCACCGCCTGGGCGATGTAGTCCGGCTCGCAGCCATCCACGCATATCACCACTGAGGGCTGTGCGGGTAAGTGATATCCCCGTCCGTTTACTTCGATGCGACGCATAACAATCTCACCCTTTTCCTAAGTCGGGCACCGGCGCATGAGCTGCTCGCAGCGCGCACCGGCGGTCGTGATCTGCACGTCCCGCGGCAGGCGTTTCACGCCGCGGTGCGCATCTGCGCCAGCACCTTGCCGACGGCTTCGACTGCCCCGCCCATACCGGCCTCACCCAGCTGCCCCATGCACCCGACACGGAACGTTTCCTGCGTCGTCAGTTTGCCGGGGTACAGGATGTAGCCGCGTGCCTTGACCGCGTCGTAGAAGCTTTTGAACGCGTAGCGCGGCGTATCCGGCGCGTGGAAGGTGACGATTATGGGCGCCTGAATCGCCACGGGCAGAAAGCTCTTCAGTCCAAGCTTCGCCATGCCATCGAGCAAGGTGCGGCAGTTCTCGGCGTAGCGGGCGCCGCGGGCGGCGAGGCCGCCCTCTTCAAGATACTGTGCGATGGCCGAATCGAACGCCGCCACCACGTGTGTCGGGGGCGTGTAGCGCCATTGGGTGGTCTTCTGCATATAAACCCACTGATCGTACAGGTCCATCGCGAGCGAGTGGCAGTTGCCCGCGCAGCGTTCGAGCACGGCGCGACGCACGATGACGAAGCCCATCCCCGGGGGGCCCTCGAGGCATTTGCCTGAGGCAGCCACGAGCGCATCGAACGGCGTCGTGCGTGCGTCGATCTCGAGGGCGCCGAAGGAACTCATGGCATCGACGATCAGTCCCTTGCCGTGACGGGCCACCACCTGCGCAATCTCGTGCAGCGGATTGAGGATCCCGGTGCTGGTTTCACAGTGAACCAGCGCGACGTGGGTGATCGAGGGATCGGCGGTGAGCGCGCGCTCGACGTCGGCGGGGGCAACCGGAGCGTTTTCCGGGTAGTCGATCGTCGTCAGCTTGCGTCCCAGCACCCGGCATTGTCGGGCGATGCGCTGACAGTACGCCCCGTTTTGAGGGACCAGTACGTGTCCGCTGCCGGGCACCAGCGTGCCGATTGCGGCCTCAACGGAGAACGTGCCACTGCCTTGCATCGGCACGCATTCATGCGTACTCGCAGCGTGCGCGATCTGCAGGAGCCTTTCGCGGATGCGTGCCGTGATCTTGTTGAAGTCCACATCCCAGGAACCCCAGTCGCGCAACATGCTTTGCTTGGTGCGCAGCGAGGTCGTCAGGGGTCCGGGGGTCAGCAGATACGGTTCAGTGGTCATCGGATTGCCGCGGGGGAGGGGAAGAGGGTGCGTGGCTTACGAGCGCTGGCGTCCCAGCGAACTATAGAATGTCATTTCGTGGAAGGGGCGTATGCGGAGGATTCTATCCTGAGGCGCGCTGCGGGCAGCGCCAGAACACGCAAGCGGAATGCCGGTGCGACGACGCGAAATCTCATGAGGAGTACAGATTAAATCTTTGTATTAACTACAAATTCTAGTCTGACTTCCCGCACACAGCCCACCGGACGGCGAGGCAGACGCGCCTCTTTCCGCGCGGCACCGCGGCCGCGGGCGACCCCGACGGTGTGGAGCGAATGGAGCGATGGCGCGCGCGAGTTTCGCAAGTCAGGGCGTTTGCGCGGGTGGGACAGCCGCCGGGAAGCCCCCGGGAGTCAGTGAGTCGAGCAATCAGGAGAGCTTCCGTGCCGAGCATTCCGTCTCACGCCCGCGTCGTCATCATCGGCGGAGGGATTGTCGGTTGTAGCGTCGCCTACCATCTGGCGAAGCGCGGCTGCACCGATGTGCTGCTGCTGGAGCGCCGGCGACTGACATGCGGCACGACCTGGCATGCCGCTGGCCTGGTCGGCCAGCTGCGCGCGACGCAAAACCTCACGCGGCTGGCCCAGTACACGACGCAGCTCTATGAGGGGCTCGAGCGCGAAACCGGACAGGCCACCGGGTTCAAACAGGTGGGCTCCATCGCGGTGGCGGCGAGCGAGGCGCGTTTCGAAGAACTCAAGCGCGGTGCGTCTATGGCGCGCTGCTTCGGTCTCGAGGTGCAGATCTTATCGCCCGCTGCCGCCAAGGAGCGCTGGCCGCTAGTGGTGACCGACGGCCTGGTCGGCGCGATCTTCCTACCGAAAGACGGGCAGACCAATCCGGTCGACACGACCCAGGCACTCGCGCGCGGCGCGCGCAACGCTGGCGTGCGCATCTGCGAGGATGTCAAGGTTACTGCGATCCGCACCGCGCACGGCCGGGTCACAGGCGTGGCGACCCCCGAGGGAGAAATCCGCGCCGACGTGGTGGTGAACTGCGCCGGTATGTGGGCGCGTGAAGTCGGTGGCTGGGCGAATGTCAGCGTGCCGCTGCACGCCGCCGAGCACTTCTACATCGTGACCGAGCCGATTCCAGGCCTGGCGGCAGGACTGCCGGTCCTGCGCGACGCCGATGCCTGCTCCTACTTCAAGGAGGACACCGGCAAGCTGCTCGTGGGATGGTTCGAACCACAGGCGAAGCCCTGGGGCGAGAGGGGCATCCCCGAGAACTTCGCTTTCGATCAGTTGCCCGCGGACCTCAGTCACATTGAGTCCCTGTTTGAGCGCGCCATGCAGCGGGTGCCCGCCCTCGGTTCAGCCGGCGTGCAGGTGTTCTTTAACGGGCCGGAGAGCTTCACACCCGATGATCGTTATCTGCTCGGCGAGGCGCCGGAGATACAGGGCCTGTACGTGGCGGCCGGCTTCAATTCCATCGGTATCCAGTCGGCCGGCGGTGCGGGCAAGGTGCTGGCGGACTGGATCATCGACGGTCATCCGCCCTTTGACCTGTGGGACGTCGACATCCGCCGCTGCGCGCCGTTCCAGCGCAACAAGCGCTACCTGCGTGATCGCACGGTCGAGACGCTGGGGTTGCTCTATGCGATGCATTGGCCATTTCGGCAGGCCGAGAGCGCACGCGGCGTACGCAAGTCCGCGTTGCATGATCGACTGGCGGCCGCCGGAGCCTGCTTCGGCGAGGTGGCGGGGTTTGAGCGCGCCAACTGGTTCGGGGCGCCCGGTACGCAGCCGCGCTATGAGTACAGCTACGGTCGCCAGAACTGGTTCGAGCACTCGGCCGCCGAGCACCAGGCGGTGCGTGAGCGAGTCGGGCTCTTCGACCAGTCCTCGTTCGCCAAGTTCGTGCTCAGGGGCCGCGACGCGACGGCGGTACTCGGACGCATTTGCGCCAACGACATCGACGTGCCGATCGGCAGGGTCGTGTACACACAGTGGCTCAACGCGCGGGGCGGCATTGAGGCGGACCTCACGGTAACGCGTGAGGCCGAGGAGGCCTACCTGATCGTCACGAGCTGCGCGACGCAGACGCGCGACTTCACCTGGCTCTGCCGCAACCTTCCGAGCACGGCTCACGCCGTTGCCGTCGACGTGTCTTCGGCCTATGCAGTGCTCGCTCTCATGGGCCCGCACAGCCGCGAGTTGCTGGCGACGCTCACCGACGCGGACCTATCCACCGCCGCGTGGCCTTTCGCCACATCTCAGATCATCGATCTGGGCTACGCGCGTGTCCGGGCGAGTCGCATCACGTACGTGGGGGAGCTCGGCTACGAACTGTACATCCCCACAGAGTTCGCGCAGTCGGTGTTCGACCTCATCGTAAGCGCAGGCGCCCCTTTTGGCCTGCGCCTCGCCGGCTACCATGCTCTGAACAGCCTGCGTATGGAGAAGGCTTACCGGCACTGGGGACACGACCTGTGCGATGAAGACACGCCGCTCGAGGCGGGCCTGCACTTCGCCCTCGCCTGGAACAAGCCCGGCGGCTTCGTGGGTCTCGAGCCGCTCGCGCGGCAGCGCGAGGCTGGGGTGCGTCGCAGACTGGTCGCGGTGGCTCTCGAGCGGACGGATCGCTTGCTCTATCACAATGAGCCGATCTGGCGAAACGGCGAACTCGTCGGCAAGATCTCCTCGGGGATGTTCGGCCACACCCTCGGCACTGCCTTGGGGCTCGGCTATCTGGCCAACGGCGGCGCTGCGGTGAGCGCGAAGTGGATCGGTACGGGCCACTACGAGGTGGAGGTTGCAGCGGAGCGCGTTCCGGCGCGGGTGTCGCTGCGCCCGTTCTATGACCCTGCGGGCGAACGGGTGAGGCGTTGAAGCATTCCTGCCGGCCGGTCTTTGCGCGCGCGGTAATCAGGGCGCGCGAGCGCGCCGGTCGATGAAGAGCCACGCGCGCGTCGTTGTCATCGGGGGCGGGGCGGTCGGCTGCAGCGCTCTGTACCATCTCGCCCGGCTCGGGTGGACCGATACGGTGCTGCTGGAGCGGGATGAGCTGACCGGGGGCTCTACCTGGCACGCGGCCGGCAACTGCCCCAACTTCTCGACCTCGTGGAGCATCCTGAAGCTGCAGCACTATTCGACGGCGCTGTACGCGCAGCTCGCACAGGAGGTCGGCTACGACATCAACTACCACCGCACCGGCAGCATCCGCCTCGCACACACGGCAGACCGGGTGGATGAGTTTCGTCACGTGGCCGCACAAGCGCGCGCGCAGCAGCTTAACTTTGAGCTGCTGTCACCGGCGCAGATCAAGACCCTTCACCCATTCCTCGAGCTCGACGGCATTCGCTTGGGTCTCTGGGACCCTGACGATGGTGATATCGATCCCGCGCAGCTGACGCAGGCGCTCGCCAAGGGTGCGCGCGATCTCGGTGCGGTGGTCTACCGGCAGGCCCCGGTGACGGCCCTGCGTCAGCTCCCCACGGGCGCGTGGCGAATCGAGACGGCGACGGGGGCGATCGAGAGTGAGTACGTGATCAACGCAGCCGGCTATCGCGGCGGTGAGGTGGCCGCGATGATTGGCGAGTACCTGCCGATTGTGTCCCTGTCGCACCAGTACGTGGTAACCGATGATATCCCCGCACTCGTATCGCGCGGTCAGGCGCGCCTGCCCCTCGTGCGCGATCCCGACGTCAGCTACTACCTGCGGCAAGAGCGGCACGGCCTGCTGCTCGGGCCCTATGAAGCGCAGCCCCAGGCACACTGGCTTGAGGGTCTGCCGAGGGAATTTGCACATCAGCTCTTTGATGACGACCTCGAACGTCTTGCAGGCTATATCGATGCAGCGTGCGCACGTCTGCCGATGCTCGCCTCCGTGGGCGTCAAGCGGGTCATCAACGGCCCGATCCCGTATGCACCGGACGGTAATCCGTTGATGGGGCCAGCGACGAGTGTACGCAACTTCTTCCACTGCTGCGCTTTCACGTTCGGCATCGTACAGGCCGGCGGTGCCGGACGACTCATTGCCGAATGGGTCGTCAATGGCGAGCCGAGTTGGGACGTCTGGCCCCTGGATGTGCGCCGTTTTTTGCCGTTCGCCGGCAGCTCCTACGCACTTGCCAAGGCGCTGGAGACCTATCAGAACGAATACGCGGTCGGCTATCCGCAGGAGGAACGTCCGGCGGGTCGTCCGGCGAAGATCTCTCCGCTGCACGAGCGCCTGCATGCCGAGGGCGCGGTGTTCGGCGCGCGCGGCGGCTGGGAGCGCGCGGTGTATTACGCCCGGCCGGAAGACCCGGCAGAGCCGGCGTGCTCGTTTCGCCGACCGTGCTGGCATCGCGCGGTCGCGCGTGAATGCGCAGCAGTCGCCCACCGCGTCGCGCTGCTGGATCTGCCCGGCTTTGCCAAGTTTCGGCTCGAGGGTGCGGGTGCGGGTGATTGGCTTGATCACATGATCGCCGGTCGCCTGCCGGAGAGGGCACGCGCGGGGCTCAGCTACTTCTGCTCACCGCGCGGGGGCATCGTGAGCGAGATGACTGTGTCGCACCTGGCGGACGGGGACTTCTGGTTGATTTCCGCCGCTGCCGCAGAGTGTCACGACGAGCACTGGCTCCGCTGCCACTTGTCGCAACGGCATGGTCCCGTCAGCCTCACCAACGTCACGGCCGATTACGGATCGCTGATCATCGTAGGGCCACGCTCACGGGAGTTGCTCGCCCAGGTCACCGACGCGGATCTGTCGAATGCAGCGTTTCCGTGGCTCGCCGTGCGCACGATTGCCATCGCACGAACGGCGGTTCTCGCGATGAGGGTCAACTACGTGGGTGAGCTCGGCTGGGAGCTGCACGTGCCGGCGGAGCAGCTTCCCCTTGTGTACGAGCGGCTGGTGGCGGCTGGCCGGGAATTTGGACTCGCGCACTTCGGGCTCTACGCCATGGAGAGCCTGCGGCTTGAGAAGTGTTACCGCAGCTGGAAGGCGGATCTGACGAGCGAGTACACGCCATTCATGGCGTCACTCGAGCGCTTCGTACACCTTGACAAGGCCGCCGCCTTCCTCGGTCGCGAGGCGCTGCGCAGCAAGGCCGCCGCTACTCCAAAGGAGCGCTTCGTGCCGCTGCTTGTCGACGCCCGAGACGCGGATGCGGCGCCGGTGTCAGTGGTGTACCGGGGCGGCGAGGCGGTCGGGGTGATTACCTCTGGCGGCTATGGTTACCGATTGAATTGCAGCATCGCGCTCGGATACGTCCGTAGGGATCTCACCGCGCCCGGTACGCAGCTCGAGGTGGAAATCCTGGGCGAGCGGCGCGCGGCAGTCGTCGCGCGCGAGCCGCTCTACGATCCAGACAACCTGCGCCTGCGCAGCTGATCCAGGGCTGCAGATTGCAGCCAGGTCAGACTGTTTCCCCCTTGCGGCACCTTGGATCTGCGCTCACTGGCTGCAGCGGGCGACACTGCATGCCGTGTAGGTATGGGCCCACGTGACCTCGGCAAATGCTCGGACGGCTTGCCCGCCACTGCTGCGGTACCGTGACAAACAGCAATCAACACGAGGCACGAGCCTATGACAGGTTTTAAATCACTCGTTCGGGCAACCTGCTTGTTACTGGGACTGTTGTCGTTGGTCTCGGGGTGCGTGGTGGCTGAGCCGCGGGAAGGATATTACGACCACGATCACAACCGGTGGTATCACGACCATGGATGGCACGGCTGTGGAGAGCACGACGAGCACTGCCACTAGCACGCGGGTGGGGCGTTGATCAATTCAATGGCTGGGCTCGGCTAGGACTTGGTGTTTGAGCAGCATTGCCGCGCCGCTCGCCCATGCGTCGTCTGCGCCTGTGAAAAACGCGGACTCTTGCTTGACCACCTGGTCGGTGGCCGTGTCCATGATTCGCACGGAAACGTAATACTCCGTCTGGGCGACGCGCGTCACCACCCCAATAAGGGACCGTTCCGCACCGAGCTTCAGCGCGATACCCGCCTCACATCCATTGCAGTTTCGCAGGGGCTTATCCTTGAGGACCTCCGCTTCTGCGCCGCTGGTGTCTACGATGCGGTAGTGACCCGATTGCGCGAGTACGCGACGCGCTTCAGTGGTGACGGCTTGCATTCGCGTCGCCTCTTTGGCGGTGTCGCTCGAGGTTGCCGTGCCCGCGGCGCTGACATCCTCCAGCTCAAAATCGAATACGGCGATCTTGATCGGTGGCGAGGTCGCCGCGCGCGCCGGAAGCACAAAGAGCAGCACGCCAAGCAGCAGCACAATGCCGAATGAGGCGAGCGCTGATGAATTCGCCTCTCGTGCCATCGTCACGGTCCATCTTGCATACTTACATGAGCGCATGCCGGTTCCTCTATCCTCGTGCACGTGGGACGCCCGTCTCGAACAACAGTTACGAGGTTATTAAAATGGCAACGCCGAGCACAAGAACATTCGGGAGAACATTCGGCGCGCAAAAGACACACGCACCGGCCGAGCTCAAGAATCGTCCGGGCTGAAACTGCGCAGTCGGCGCTCGACTCCCCTGGTCACTCTCGGGGTTGGTGAACAGGCGCTCCGACGGCACTTGGCGCGCCAGCGGCAGTGTCGATGTCAGTACGATTCCACCAGCCCCCGCCGAGCGACTGAAACAGCGCCACGGTATCTGCGTAGCGATTGGCCTCGGCCTGTATTTGACTGAGCACCGCAAGCTGATAGGCCTGCTCCGCATTCAGCACCTGCAAGTAGCCGGCATAGCCTGCTTGCTGTTGGCGGCGTACGAGAGTCAGGGTCGTCTGTGCGGCATCCCGGGAAGCGGCGGCGGCCTGCAAAGCGTCTGCGTCATGCTCGAGCGCACTCAGCGTATCGGCGACGTTCTCGAATGCCACGAGCACGGTGCCGCGATACTGCTCGCTCGCTTGCTCATAAGCCGCGCGTGCCGCGCGCTCCTTGTGCAGCAAGGCGCCGCCTTGAAAGACCGGTTGCACCACGCTGGCGCCTAAGTCCCAGAAGCCGCTGCCCGCCGATGCCAGTTGACCGATGGCGAGCGCGGAGGCGCCAATGTCCGCCGTCAAGGTGATATTCGGCAGACGGTTCGCCGCCGCAACGCCGATCTGCGCACAAGCCGCGTGCAGGTTCTCCTCAGCCTGGCGCACATCCGGTCGCTGCTCGATGAGTCGCGAGGGAAGGCTCAGCGGCAATTCTTGCGGCAATTGTAGCCGGGTCAGCTGAAACTGCTCGGCCGGTTCCTGGCTGGGATAGGTCCCGGAGAGTGCGGCAAGAAGATCGCGTTGCTGTGTGAGTTGCTTAAGCAGCGGGGGCAGCGTCGCATTGACCTGCGCGAGCTGCGCTTCCTGCGCCGCCACATCAAGCCGGCTGGCGTACCCGTGGGTGAATTGCTGGCGCAGCACCTCAAGAACGGTGCCGTTGAGAGCGATCAGCTCGCGGGTCGCCTCGATTTGGGCGCGCAGCGAGGCTTCTTGGATTGCGGCGGCCACCACGTTTGCGCTTAGGGAAATGTGCGCTGCCACCAATTGGAAGTGCGTCTGCTGTTCCTGCGCGTTCAGCGACTCGACTGTACGGCGATTGAGGCCGAACACGTCAGGAACGTACGACACGCTGACCTGAGGGGTGTAGAGACTGTAAAGCAGAGCGCCGGAGTTCGGAACGGGCGCGAGCTGTGCTGAGGTCTTGCTGCGATCGGCGGAGATACCGGCGGTGATCGTGGGGTAATAGGCGCCGCGCTGCGCCAGAACGTTTTCACGTGCCACGCTCAATGCGGCACGCGCGGCTTTCAGATCCGGATTGTTCTTGAGGGCGCGTTCGACCAGAGTGCTAAGTGCCGGCGAGCGAAACAGCGCCCACCATTCACCCGGGATATCCATCCCGGGCACAAACTGTTGCGCCGCGCCACCGGGTACGTCGGCAGTGGCTGCGGTGGCGGACAGCGGCGCTGGCGTGTATGCCGCGACCTCGGGAGCTGCGGGACGCTTGAAATCCGGACCGGCGGTGCAACCGGCCAGGAGGAGGGTGCCCGCCATCGCGAGCGGGTGCCAGGAGCCGCAAGTGCGCTGGCCGCTCATGTGGCGTCGCGCGCCATGTGTGCGACATCGCGGCCAAGAAACATCATCTGGAACGCAGGCACCACGACCAGCAGCATGATCGAGCCGAGCAACATGCCGCCGACCACCACCGCGGCAAGCGGTCGCTGCACTTCGCTGCCGATGCCGGTGGAAAGGGCCGCCGGCAGCAGCCCGATGCCAGCGGATAAGCTCATCATCAGCAACGGACGCATGATGGTCGCGCCCGCAAAGAACATGGCTTGCTGCGGCGTGCCGCCGCGCAGGCGCGCCTGGTTGTAGTTGGTGATCATGAGGATGCCGATCATGACCGACACACCGAACAATGAGACGAAGCCGATCGCCGCGGAAATGCTGAAATTAAGCCCCGAGACGTAAAGGGCGACGATGCCGCCTGCGATCGCGAACGGAATGCCGAGCAGGGCCAGAAAACACTCGCGCGCGGAATTAAATAGCGCATACAGCAAGCCCAGAATGAGCACCAGGCTCACGGGCACGATGATCCCCAGGCGCTGTTTGGCAGCCTGTAGCTGCCCGAATTCGCCGGCCCATACCAGGCGATAGCCGCTCGGGAGCTTCACGTGCTCGGCAATGCGCGCTTGCGCATCCGCGACCGTGCTGCCCAAGTCGCGTTCTCGTACACTGAACTTCACCGGGATGAACCGCTGCGTGCCTTCGTGGTAGATCCAGGCGGCGCCAGTGTCGAGGCTAATGGCCGCAAGTTCGCTGAGTGGGATGTAAGCGTTCGCACCGGCGCCCGACTGTGCGGGTACCCGAATGTCGCGGATCGCGGCGATTCCGCCGCGGTATTGGGGCGGATAGCGAACCGCGATGTCGAATTGTCGATCACCTTCGAGCACCGTGGTTGCGGTGGTTCCCCCCATCGCGGCTTGGATCACCGCGTTGACGTCTGCTGTGTTCAGTCCATAGCGGGCCGCCTTGGCCCGATCGATTCTGATATCGAGATTGGGCTGCCCGAGCACCGGGAAAATGCCCAGGTCAGTGATGCCCCGGATGCGGCTCATCTCGTCTCGGACCTGTTCGGCGAGCCGAGTGAGGGTGTCAAGATTAGGTCCGACGATTTTGACGGAGTTGACCGCTTTGACGCCCGAGATACCCTCCTGGATATTGTCCTGGATATATTGCGAGAAATTAAAGACCACGCCGGGCAGTTCGTGTCCGAAGGCGGTGTTGATCTCGTTTGTTAACCTGTCCTTGCTCATGCCTTGGCGCCAGCGTTCTTGTGGCTTGAGCACCGCGAACAGCTCGACGTTGGAAAATGGCGAGGCGTCACTACCATCATCGGGGCGACCGTGCTGAGAGAAGACGGTGACAACCTCTGGATAGCGCATCAGGATCTGACGCATCTTGCGCGTCGCCGACTCACCGTCTTCCAAAGACAAGGTCATAGGCATGGAGGCGCGGATCCAGAAGTTTCCCTCCTCGAGCGCTGGTAGAAATTCGCTGCCGAGCCGCGGTACCAAAAAGGCCGCAAGGCCGAGGAAGGCGCACCCCAGCGCGATCATCAGCCAGCGACTGCGCAGCGCGAAGTGCAGCACGGGGTTATAGAGCCCATGCAGCGCGCGCACGATGATGGTCTCGGATTCCGCCACCTGCGCCGGCAGCAGCAAAGACGCCACTACCGGCGTCACCGTGAACGTGGCGAAGAGCGCGCCGACTAAGGCGTAGGCATAGGTGCGTGCCATCGGACCGAAGATCGCTCCCTCGACGCCCTGCATGGTAAAGAGTGGCACGAACGCCGCGACGACGATGAGGGCGGCGAAGAACACCGCTTTGTCCACCTGCAAGGCACTGACCAGAATCAAGCGCAGTCGATCCGTCCAGCCGGCGACGGGTGCCGCATGGTGAGCGATGGTCGTCGGGTCGGGCCCCCAGAATCCGCTGGCGAGACGCTGCAGTAGCCCCTGCCTTTCAGAGGCGGGTGCCTGGAAGTTGCGGAAGATGTTCTCGACGAGAATTACGGCGGACTCGACGATGATGCCGAAGTCGACGGCGCCGAGTGAGAGCAGATTCGCGCTTTCGCCGCGGGCGACCAGGACGATGATTGCGAAGAAGAGGGCAAACGGGATATTCAGGCCGACGATAATTGCGCTGCGGAGGTCACCGAGGAAAATCCACTGGATGAGAAACACCAACGCACAGCCGAGCACAAGGTTGTGCAACACAGTATGGGTAGTGACCTCGATCAAGGCACCCCGGTCGTAGATCGGAACCAGCCGCACGCCGGGCGGCAGACTGCCATCGTGGTTCATCCGTTCAACTTCAGCCTTGACCTGCGGCAGCATGTCGCCGGTCTTTTCGGTACGACCCATGACCACGATGCCCGCTACCGCATCGTCTTCACTGTCGTGGCCCCAGATTCCCAGCCGCGGAACATAGCCCACCGACACCCCGGCGATGTCCTTGACCAGCACCGGAACGCCGTTGTTCTGGGTCAGTACGACATTCTCAATGTCGTCCAGCCTGTTCCCCCGTGTCAGATCGTCGTTGCCACCGTCATCGATCAGGCCGATCCCGCGAATATTGATCGATTGCTGGCCTACGCGGATTTCGCGACCACCGACGTTCAGATTGGCGTTGGAGAGCGCATTCAACAGCTGCGTGAGAGTGAGGTTGTAGGCCTCGAGCTTGTGGGGATCTACCTCCACTGCGAACTGCTTGGTCGGGCCGCCCCAGCTGTTGACTTGCACGATGCCCGGAATGGTCAGCAGTCGGCGGCGCACGATCCAGTCCTGTACCGTGCGCAGGTTACTCAGCCCGAAGTGCTTCGGGCCGACGACCTGATAGCGATAGATCTCGCCCGTGGTGCTGTTTTGCTGAATTGTGGGTGTGACACCACCGGGGAGGTTAACGTTCTGCTGCAGCGCGATGGCGGCCTGGCTGTAAGCGAAGTGAAAATCAACACCGTACTTGAACACGACACGAACGAATGAGAGTCCGTAGAAGGATGTCGAGCGGATGACGTCGATGCCCGGCGTCGTATACAGCCCGATCTCCATGGGGCGTGTGTAGTAGCGCTCCATCTCCTCCGCCGACAGGCCGGGCGCCTGCGCAGTAATTTCCAGGATCACCGGGGTGGGATTGGGATAGGCCTCGATGTCGAGTTGCTCGAACGCAACGATCCCGGCAGCGACAAACAGCAGCAAGCCGAACACCACGATCGCACGGCGGCTGAGACAAAAAGCGACCAGGGCCTTGAACATCGTGCGCGGGGGACGGCTGGCGCTGACGCTAGTCGCTGGGCGGCGCGTTTAGCATGTTGCTGAGAAAAACCCCACCCGCGGTCACGGCCAGTTCGCCGCGTTGCAGACCGGCGAGGACCTGATAGTAGCCCTCGCTCAGCTGCCCGAGCGTCAGCGGTCGCTGCACAAAGCGACGCCGATCGCTGGTCATCCAGACGATCATCGAGCCATCGCCCTCGCGCACTGCTGCCGTCGCCGGAATCGCGATCGATTCGACCGGCTCAGCAATGCGGATCGTGACGGTTGCCAACATGCCGGGTCGCAGCTCATCCTTCGGGTCAACCAGCGCGGCGCGGATTCCCAGGCGGTGCGTGCCTGGATCCACTACGGCGTAGATCTTGGAAATGCTCCCGGAATACGGGTGCTCGGGAAAGGCGGGGACTGTTACCAGGACTTGCTGTCCGACCCGAACGAGCGGGCTGTCCGTTTCGGTGACATTTGCGAGCACCCATTTTGCCGGGCGATGCGGGGGCACGGATTGACTGAAGCGCCCGCTCGCCACCATTCGATCGATCTGGGCATCGGTCTTACCGAGGGCGCGTACTGCATCGCGGGCACTCTTAAGGGCCGCGGCCGCGGTCTGATACTCCGAGATCGCTTGTTCAAGTTCTTTGGGCGCAATGCCGTTCGTCTCCCCCAGGGTCCGGACGCGGGTCAGCTCCTTGCGTGTGGCGTCAAAGGCCGCGGCAGCGCCAATCAGGGTGGCCTCCGCCTGCACGATCGCCGGGTCTTCATCAAAAGTGATACTGCCGACTGCTTCCCTCGCAACGCTGAACAGATGCGTTCCAACGGGCGCGATCGTGAGTGCGCCGAGCTGCTCGTGCGAGAGCTCGACGCTCTTATCCGGCAGGCTCGATGCACTCGGACGTGCGGACAGGGAAGTCGCGGCGGCAGATTCGCCGCGGCTGCAGCCCGCCTCAAAGCCGCTCGTGAGGCTCGCCGCGACGAAGAGCAGGGCCGCGGCTATGACGCGTGCATCTGTGGACCTGCGGCGAGTCTCGCATGGCATTTGGATCGGTGTCCGAATTGGCACAAGCACAAGAGAGCGGGTGAGCATGCAGTCGTGCCAGCCCTGATGAGCGCACGAACACACGCTGCCGCTGCAAGCTTAGAACGCAGCTGCGCAGGGCAGCGATGAAGTAAATATTACCGATTGGTAATGTGATTCCCCGCAGCGCCTCAGCTGCCGTCGAACGCGGGCAATACCAGCCGGGCGATCAGGCCTGGATTGGCATCCGCGAGTTGCAGATCTCCGCCATGAAGGCGGGCAATCGCAATGACACTCGCAAGCCCGAGGCCCCAGCCGGGCACACTGCGATCCAGACGATGAAAGCGGGTGCCGACGCGCGAGCGCTCGATCTGGGGAATCCCCGGACCGTTGTCGCGCACGCTGATGGTGACCGCGGCGGCATCGCGGCGTGTGTCCACGTGGATCGCACCGCCGCCGTCGGTGTATTTGATTGCGTTATCGAGCAGATTAGCCATGGCGTTGGCGAGCAGATCGCCATCCCCGGCGGTGACCGGATCCGCATCGAGTGTGTGGGTGAGCGTCACTCCCTTAGCCTCGGCGACTGCGTCGTAGAGTTCAAGCACGTTGATGGCGATGGCGTTGAGAGATACGGGTCCGAAACCTTGTCGCCGCGCTCCGGATTCGACCTCGGCGATTTGCAACAGCTTGTCGAACACGACGTTCAGGTCTTCGATTTCCCCAATCGCGAACGCGACCGCCTCCGGCAAGCCTGCCGCCTGCGGGCGCTCGGCTTGTGCGGTACGGAGGCGTGCCAGAATCCGCGACAGCGGCGTGCGAATGTTATGGGCAATCGTGTTGGAGACGTGGCGCACGCCCTCCATGAGAGCATGGATGCGGTCGAGCATGGCATTGATGTCGCGACTCAAGCGCGCGAATTCGTCTTGCTGCTGCGAAACCGGCACGCGCTGCGCGAGATCGCCACGCTCGATGCGTACCGCCGTTTGTCGAATGGCACTGATGCGCTGCTCGAGCTGGCGACGCAAGAACAGCGCTCCAGCGACCGCCATCAGCAGCGTGACCAGCGCGCTCAGCAGGCTCGCACGACGCACCAGGCGATCGAGCTCGCGTTGATCCTGCATGTCGCGCCCGACCACAAGTACCCCACCATCACCCAGATGCGTAATGCGCAGTCGACTCTCGGAACTGCGTCCGGCGCGAACCACGCGATGCTCGACGATGTCGCGGGTGGGCGCCAGGATGTCCGGCTCCAGCGCGAGATTGCCCACCACTTTGTGACCGGCGGGATCGACGAGGGTATAAACCTCGGTGTCTGAATCGATGCCGTCGCCGAGCAGTCCGGTGATGTGGGTCGCGAGCGCCGCGGCACCTTTGTGCTCAAAGTAGTCAACCAGCCGTTGCGTGGTGGCGTCGATTTGGTGATCAATGCGTTGCTGCCACACGCCGACGGTTTGCTGATAGAAAACCGCCAGAAGTACGGTCATTGTCAGAACTACCAACGCGGCATAGATCAACGCCTGGCGGAAGGCAATTGAAGTCCACCAGCGCGGCACCACGATCGTCACGCGGACGTCTGAGGTGCAAGTCCGTCGGCCGACAGCATATAGCCGACTCCCCGCACGGTATGGATGAGGGGCACTGCAGCGTCGCGGTCGATCTTGTTGCGCAGGCGGCTGATGTGCACATCGATCACGTTGGTCTGCGGATCGAAGCGATAGTCCCAAACGGCTTCGAGCAGCATAGTACGTGTCACGGCACGGCCTTGATGGAAGAGGAGGTAGGCGAGCAGACGGAACTCGCGAGGCTGGAGCGGAATGGTTCTGCCCGATCGCTCCACTCTGCGCGCAATGAGGTCGACCCTCATGTCGGCAACGCGCATTTCGCGCACATCCTTGCCAAACTGGGAGCGTCGTACCAGCGCTTCGACACGGGCGGCGAGCTCGGAGAACGCGAACGGCTTGGTGAGGTAGTCATCGCAGCCGGCCTGCAAGCCGCGAACCCGTTCGTCGGTAGCCGAGAGTGCGCTGAGTATAAGCACCGGCGTGCTTTGCCCCATGCCACGCAGTGTCTTCAAGATGGCCAGGCCATCGACCTCATTGGGCAGCATTCTATCGAGTACAATCAGGTCCCAGATTGCGCCCGTAGCCCGCTCGATGCCATCGGCGCCGTTGCGCGCCAAAGACACGAACCACCCAAGTTCGCGCAGGCCATCGGCGATGTAGCGCGCGTTATCAGCATCATCCTCAATAATCAGACAGCGTCGCATACCTTTTTAAGCGGAAGCTCACCCGTCCGAGGCGGCACGCGGACAATGTATCGCTCGAAGAGACGCCTGGAAAGCAGTGACGGTCCCGCGCGGAGATCCGACGTTGGCGCGATTGCGGGGTTTACGCGCTATGCGACGTTCAACCAGCTCACGGCGCGCCGCACCCACATCGAGCCACCGAGCGGGATCAGTGCATCATTGCAGTCGTAGTTCGGCCTTTGCAGTATGCATGGCCTCGCAGCGTGGTATTTTCATAGGAACTGGCAGCATCCTACGGCGCATCTTCGTCGGGTAGCCCCGGCGTGCGCTCTGCATTAGGACCGCGTGGTCTGTGCTCTCGCGCCATCAGGCCTCTCCTGGGATGGGTTCGTCACCCACACCTGCCGCCCCGGCTGGGCCGAAAGGCCCCCAACTCAATATGTGGTCCCCCAAGCCCCGGGCTGCCGCTACCGTCGGCCGCGGCAACTACGCATTGATACGTATTGAAAGCGGCCGACTTCGCGCATGACACTCTGACAGCAAACATGCTGGCTGTCTTGTATTCGCGCCGCGTCACGTAATGACGAGGGCAAAGGAGCACCATGGCGCGGCGCTTGGAATAGTCCTCGACAACGAATTCCGGCGGCCGTCCCGCTTCACTTCTACGATCAACATATTTCATTCCACCTACCTTGGACCCGAGCGATTGAGGGCACAGATATAGAGAGGACGCTGCAAACGACCGACGTCAGCGAGCGAACCATCTGGAGGTCGAACGCATGTGAAGGAGCACTTTAAGCTTGGGATTTCCTTTGAAGCCGACCGCCCACGCTCGAAGCGCTCGGGGAGCAGTCGCCCCTGACGCCGGCAATGACCAAGGTGAATCGAGCGAAGATCATAAACCTCAAGAGGGCGCACTTGCCCCGTGAAGGAACTTAGGGAAGATCACGTGCGATTACGGTTAAACCATTCCTCAGCGCCACCATCATTAGGATGACAATGCAGAGACAGCTCTTGGCAGTTGCGGCCGCACTTGAGTGTCTCACGGGTGTGGCAGCCATTGTGATCCCCGGCATCGTCATCGCGCTGCTGCTGGGCGTGGAACCATCCAGCGCGGCGTTAATGACCGGGCGGTTGCTAGGGGTGGCGCTGCTCTCTCTCGGCATCGCTTGTTGGTACGCGACCACGGATCGGGGCGGCTCGGCTCGGACCGGTACGCTCAGGGCGATCACGCTCTATAACGCTGGCGTAGGATTATTGCTGCTCGTGTTCGCCGCAACCGGCATGGCTACCGGCCTATTGGCCTGGATCGCCGGTATTCTCCATTTGGGTCTCGCCGTGGCATTTGCCGCCTCACTGCGTCATTCCGCGGCCGCACCGTCCGCGAAATCTGCGATCTGATTGCTACAGTCGCGAGCCGCCACAGCGCAGCAACTGGACCAGACTCGCAGTGGCACTACCGCGCCGGAAGCTTTCTAACGTGACAACCGAAGTCGATAGCGTAATTTCAACTTAGGAGAAAATCATGACTAAGCGTCCCTATTCATGGATCGCCGTTGCCGGGGTGTGTTCACTGGTCCTGCTGGGGTCGACGCTGCTGCACTCCAGCGGCGCGCAAGCCCAGGGCCAGTACCCGATGGTAGACAGAATGGCCGATAAGATCGTGCAGAAGTATCAGACTGCCAGCTGTGAGCAGTTGTGGATGAAGAAGGAGCAGCATGCTCCTCCGAGCATGGAGGAACAGCGCGCCATAGGAATTCTGCGCAACGATGCTGGTATGCGCACTGAATTCATCAACAAAATTGCCGCACCCATCGCCAACAAGATGTTCGAGTGTGGAATGGTCCCCTGAGCAGCGCCTGACAGGAGTTCAATTCAGGCAATAAGAGCTACTGCGCGCAACACCGGCAGCTGGCGTTGTGCGCAGGTTTTGCACCGACGGGGCAGACAAGGCGGCAGGCTGGCCGATGATGACGGTGGCCGTGGCCCGCTTCCGCTCGCGCCGAAGCAGCCGTCGGCGCGAGCGTCAATCACCGATTTTGGAAACGAATGAGGACTGGTCGCGAAGCTTAGAACTTGTAGTTGATACCCACCCGGACGACGTTCGCCGTGAAGCTATTATGAATGCTGTCAAGCGTCACCGTGCCAAATTGAGCGCAAATTGGCGAGCCCGCCGGGCTGCAGTTCGTGTTGCTGTTGCTGCCCTTGCCGAGATTTATATACGTATAGTCCAGTCTAAGAGACCACGGATCTGAGAACATAAAGTCAACGCCCGCGCTAATCCCAAAGCCGTTGGATTTAAAATCCCTGCCTCCCGAGAAAGTCGCGGTTCCATTGGCGTTCGTGAAAGTCGCCGTGCTATTGCTTGATCCACTGGTGAAAACGCCGCCCGCCCGAAGGTAAGGGAGCCACTGATCGAACTGGTAGGCGATCCTGGGACCCAGGATAAGGAAACCGTTCGGACTAACTTTGCCGCTGAAAGCATAGGTGCCGACCGGCGGCGGCGCAGGTCCGGCGTAGGTCACCGAACGATTCTTAGTCTTGGAACTTAAGAATTCGTAATCGAGCCCAAAGCCCCAGACCCACTGGTCACTTTGAAAGTTGTAGCCGATCTGTACACCGCCGATGCCTGTGCTGTTGTTGGGACAGCTGCGATTGTTGAACGCCGCGGTATTGGCAAGCGGACCGTTCGCCGTCCAATTGTTGCAGGTCGAATTCCACGCGGCCCCTCCGTTTACGCCGGCATAAAAGCCCTCCCACTGGTTGCCCGATGACGTGGCGATCACATTCTGTGCGGACGCAGTGCCGACGATTGAAGTTAGCGCTATAAGCGCTGCAGAACGGGTTGTCAGGTTCATCAGAAACTCCCTTTTATGCTTGGGTTAATAGTGCCGTAAGCACGGTGAAGCCATCATCCGTAGAAACACCTACTGCTCGGCGAGCACGGATGGCTGGGTCTTAGCGTTAGGGTACGAACTCGGCGGGTCTGTACGTCCGCGCACACAAGGGCTCGGGGTACGTCGCTGCCCGCGCGTTGCGTATTAGAGACAGAACGCTTGGGCGGCGGTTGCGACGCGCAGTAAGATGCGACCGTCGTAACCCCGGAGTCACACAAAGGCGCAGCTGAAGATCGCCGGACGATTGGTATTCCCGTGGGGAGCTCACCGGCGCCGGCCGGTATTGGTGTGTATGGTTCGCGTGCCCGCAGATGAAGCGACGACGGCGCGACTCATGGATGCGCCGCAGTCCCTTCCGCTGGTAGGCGCGCAAGGATGGGCACCAGAACGTCGTCGTGCCTTCCAGGGGCTGAAGAGGGGGCTGGCGCGGTCGGGTGCAAGCGTAATTCGCCCGACACCGGTCGAAGTGCCAGCGGCACCAAGCACGTCTCGCCGGTACCCGTGCCCGCGGGACGTGGTAAACACTAGCTGAGCGACGCCGCACGGGAGCGTGTTTGCCAAGCAAAATTCCATTTCGTGCCCGCCCGATGCTCGCCACACTCGTGGCGGAGCCGTTTGACCGTCCCGGATGGGACTACGAGGAAAAGTACGACGGCGATCGGATCCTCGGGTACAAGGAAGGCAAGCGGGTACGCCTGTTTTCCCGAAACGCCAAGGACCGCACGGAGCGCTTCCCGCGGATCGTCGCGGCGATCGCGCGCCTGCGTCCCGACACCCTCCTGCTCGACGGGGAGGTGGTCGTCTTCGATCGGCAACGTGTCTCGCGATTTCAGCTGCTGCAACAGGCCAAAGGCGAGCCGGTGTACGTCGTGTTCGACTGTCTTTACTGCGCCGGCACGGATCTTCGAGCGCTCCCGCTCTCCAGGCGACGGGCGCTCATGCAGCGATCACTGCGTTCAAGCCCCGTGCTGCAACCCTCGCAGCAACTCGCAACGAATGGGCTCGAAGCGTTTAGGATCGCGAAACGCAAAGGTTACGAAGGGGTAGTGGCGAAGGACCTCTCGAGCCCTTATGTCGGGGCGCGCTCGAGCTACTGGCTCAAAGTGAAGGTGCATCAGGAGGATGAGTTCGTGGTTGCCGGGTACACCAAACCGACCGGTACCCGGAAGCACTTCGGCGCGCTTCTGCTGGGGGCGTACGACGGGGCTCGGCTCCGCTATGTCGGCAAGGTTGGAACGGGGTTCGATCGCACGACGCTCGCCGCGCTGCACAAGAGGTTCCAGCCCTTGGTCATCGCACGTGCGGTGCTCGCGGATCCTCCCCGGGATCGGGGGCTCGTATTCCTTGCACCGCGCCTTATCGCTCAGGTTTCCTATCAGGAGTGGACGGCGGACAGCAAGCTGCGGCAACCCGTCTTCCTCGGTCTGCGTGAGGATAAGCGTCCGCACGAGGTGCTGTTACCCCGCACACGCAATGAGGGGAAGCCTCGGCGCCAGGCAGTTTGACATCGGCGTCAGCCGTGCGTTGGCAGCTTGCCGGCCATCTCCGGCGCAGCGTTCCTGAGACTTCACTTGCCTGCTAAAGCGGCGATCTTCGAATTGACGTGAATGTTGCTGGACTCAAGGCCGGGGGTTTGGCCTTGCAGGTCGAAGGCAAGATCCACTCCGGGCCGAAAGATCAGGCAATGGGTGGATCCGCCGAAGTGGAACATTCCAATTTGATCACCTTTCCTAACGCGCTGCCCTTCGTAGGCGGTGATCTGACATGAGGAGACTTCGCACATCCCCACGGCCAGGACGCACATCAGTCCGATCCGTGGGTCATTCGCTTCGATAAAGATCATGGCTCGCGTCGCCAGTGCCGTGATGTAAGCCTGGGAATCATTCGGCCCGGCCGGATCGAAACCCTCCGAGTGGGCCTCCGCGTAGTAGGTCCCGTCCTTCACGTACGCCCGAATGACCCTGCCACTTACCGGGCTATGCCAGCGGTGATAGCTGAGCGGGCTCAAGTACGCCTGGTAGACCGTCCCGCCGACGAACAACGGGGCCAAGGTATCGTTCGCGAGCATATGTGAGAGCGAATAGGGCTGAGATTTGATCCAAAACCTGTCGTGGAGTTTGACGTGCCGCGCAACTCGATAGGGGGCGGACTCGCAGGCGTTGACGATGACCGCGTCATCCTCGGGGTAGGCCACCGGCCGCACGCCCGGTAGGAATTCCCGGGTGAAGAAATCATCCCACGACCTGAAGCCATGGTGGCGGTGCAGGGGATCGCACTTGAACTCCTTATCGAAGTTCGGCATGGCTTTCCGCGCCTCTGCGCCGAACCAGCCCCGCTGAGCGTCCTGATTGAGGACGTAGGTCGAATCACTCGAGCTTAAGTAGCGGGCCCACTCATTCAACACCGCCTTGAGCTGCGCGTTCACTCGTTCATCCAAGAACGCGGCGCATCCGGCTGCCGTGCCCATCGGCCAATCGAGGACCGCGTTGATGGGACAGCCGACCAGTCCCGATGAGTTGAACTCAGGCGCCTGCCTCAGGATCGTGTTCAAGATCTCGAGCATGTGCCGGTAGTCCCTGACCTGCGGTCTACCGGTGGGATCGTTGTTGTACGGCGGTTTCCGCGGAAGCTGTTCGAACATCTGGTGGAACAGCATGAAGATTCGCGCATCATTCTCTATGAGGTCGCGAAACCCAACGATAACTGGATGAAAAGGTCGCGGTTCGGCATGAGTCCTTCGGATAATCGCCGTCAACCAAGCATCCAGAAAGGCCTGATCCGAGGGCAGCCATTCGCCCACCCGATACGGCACGCTTCTTCCGGTGGTCGTTCTCATCTTCTTCATATCCCTCAGGCAGAAGAGCGGGGACTCAGTCGCTGCCGTGCGGTGCCAACGCGCGCATCAGCGACATCGCGCCGCGAGAGTTGCGATTCTAAGAGGTGGTGGACAGAGCGCTCCGATCCTCACAGATACTTGGCGATAGTCTTGAAGTCATCGATTGAGGCACGCGCCTCGGGGTTCTTGGCGTTCACGACGTGGTTCAGACAGTGATCCAGGTGATCATTTATGAACGTCTTCTTGGCTTCGCGCACCGCGCGTTCGGCGGCCTGCAGCTGCTGCGCGACGTCCAGGCACGCGCGTCCCGCTTCGATCATTTCCCCGACGCTGCGCAATTGTCCCTCGGCGCGTCTGAGCCGCTTGAGGACCTCGGGGTGTGTCTTGTGAACGTTAGGGGAGGGCATGCGCTTGATCTCCAAATACTGTACCCGGTATAGTATATACCTCACGCTGAGTGAGTCAGCATGCAGAGGTGTCCGGCATTGGACAGTAGTACTAGCACCGGAGGCGATTGGCGCTGCGCGGCGCGCAGCGGACTCCCGGCCCGATAGTGCCCTCACGGGGGCGCGATCCCGCTGAGAGCGGGAAGCTCGTCCAGACCCCAGACCTGTGCGTCTGACTCGAACCTTCTTTCCATACCTCCTCACAGTGATTCGCGAGCGCTTCGGCCCATTTCAGGCTGAGCGCAGGGCGAATTTGTCTAGCGTGCCTGCCATTTTCCCGCAGGGCTGCGGCGCTCTGGGTGGCGAAGAAGGAGATCGAGCATGCAAATCTATTTTGCTGAGCTGCCGGCGGCTGCGACGTGCGCTTGCGGCGTGCTCGTGCGGAATGGATCGGCTGCGGGAAGCTCGTCCCGGCCCGCTACCCGCCGCATCTCAAGGACAAAGACACTCGTGGCAGTCTGGCGGCTCGCTCCGCGGACGCAACGACTCGAGGTGCGCTGGACATGCGACGGCGCGGTGCCTGGCTGAGTCCACTGGGCTCCCGGTAAGGACGAGAGCGTGAATCTTTTTGCAAAGCTCTACTATCCGTTGCGCAAGGCGTGGAAGGCCGTCGGGCTCTACCTCGTGATCGCTGGGCCCGGATTAGTGGTCATGGTGGCGGACAACGACGCGGGTGGCATTACGACCTATGCGGCGACCGGCGCAAAGTACGGCTATCACCTGATCTGGTTCCTGCTACTGCTCGTGCCGGTCGCCTACTATGTCCAAGAGATGACGGTGCGCCTCGGTGCCATCACCAAGCGCGGTCATGCGGAAGCGATCTTCGACGGCTTCGGAGCCTTCTGGGGCTGGTTTTCGCTGCTTGATCTGATGATCGTTGACTGGCTGACGCTGGTCACGGAATTCGTGGGCATGACGGCCGCGCTCGCCATTTTTGGCGTCCCGCCGTGGATTACCGTCGTTGCGGTCATTCTGCTGATGGCCGTGATCGTGCTGAACGGCCGCTACTGGACCTTCGAGAAGCTTGCGCTGCTGTTCTGTGCATTGAACCTGGTTTATATCCCGGGAGCGTTTCTCGTTCACCCGTCGTTTCGCGATGTCGTGCACCAGGGGCTGATCCCAAACCTCGCTGGAGGATTCAACGGGCAGCTCTTCTTTTTCCTGATGGCCAATATCGGCACCACCATAGCCCCCTGGATGCTCTTCTTTCAGCAAAGCGCCGTGGTGGATAAGGGCATGCTCGAGAAGGACATTCCGTGGGGTCGCTTCGACACGTTGCTCGGCTCAATCGTGACCGTAGCCGTTGCCGTGTTCATCGTGATTGTGACCGGGACCGTGCTCGCGGGCATTGAGATCAGCGACGCCGCCCAGGCGGCCCAGGAGCTGATGAAGACCGACCGTTATGTGGGCACCTTTCTCGCCATCGGCCTCTTTGATGCCGGTCTGCTGGGTGCGATCTGCATTTCGCTCGCAAGCTCCTGGGCCTTCGGGGAAATCTTCGGCTGGGCGCATTCGCTCAATACCAAGATCCGCCAGGCCCCCTGGTTCTACGCAACGTACTTCCTGATGCTCGTGAGCGCGGGCCTCGTGGTTCTGATTCCGCGGGCGCCGCTGGTCCTCATCACCCTGTTTGTGCAGGTGATCGCCGTAACGCTGCTGCCGGCAGCCCTGGTGTTCTTGATTCTGCTGCTAAACGACCGAGCCACGATGGGCGAACGCTCCAATACGCCGGCGCAGAATCTCATCGGCGGCATCATTGTGGTGTCGATCATCATTCTTTCGACGCTATACGGCTTCTCCGTGCTGTTCCCCAACGTGTTGCGATAGATGAGTATGCCGACATGAGTGCATTCAGCAATCTCTACGCCAAGATCCGCGCGATCAACGCGCGCTATCACGAGCCACGCATTGAAATGTCAGGCGCCGTGCGGCTCTCGTTGCTGGTGCTGCGGGTCTACCTGTTGGCTTTGGTGGCCCTGATGATCTACAAATTCGTCTTGATCGTCACGCAAGGATAGGCTCGTGGTAACCGTACTCGAGCACGAGTTCTTTCTGAGCGAAATCCTCGATCGGCGGGTGTTCGCCAAGCGGCACCGGATCGGACGGCTGAGTGATCTCGCCATAGTCGAGACGGGCAAGCTTCCGGAAGTGACGCAAGTGGTGATCGCACGGCCTTACGGTTATCCGGCGCTGACGATTCCTTGGGACAAGGTCCTTCTGATTTCCAATCATGAGGTCGTGCTCGATGTCCCCGAAGAGAACCTGGGGCAATTCGAACGGGCGCCGCACGAAAATCTGATCCTGCTGCACGATCACATACTGGACAAGAAGATCCTTGATATGGACGACCACGAGGTCGAAGTCGTCTACGACGTCAAGCTCGCCTTCCAGAACGGCAAGTTGTACGCAGCCGAAGTCGACTACAGCCGCTACCGGGCCCTGCGCCGGCTCGGGCTTCACAAGCTCGCCAAGCTTCTCGCGGACCGCAACAAGGAGAACCGCGTGTCCTGGCTCTATGTGCAGCCTCTGCCCGAGCAGCTGGGCAGTTTTGCCGGCAATATCAAGCTGAAGGTTCCCAAAGCCGAACTCAACGAGATCCATCCGGTGGATCTCGCGGACATCTTAGAAGAGCTCGAGGGTGGCCAGCGGGTGGCGCTGTTTAATGCCCTTGACGCTGAGCAGGCATCCGACACCTTGGAAGAGGTCGAACCCCGGGTGCAGAGGCAACTCATACACGCCATCGAGAAAGAGCGCGCGGCGATGCTGATCAACGAGATGAGCCCGGCGCAGGCCGCCGACATCCTGGCGATACTGCCGCGCGATGAAGCCGGGGCGATATTGAAGCTTATCGACACGGATAAGTCGTCCAAGGTCGAACACATCATCGGCGAGCATAACGAACAGATTCTGCTCTATGCGTCCCCGGAGCTCATCCGCTTGCCGGCGACGACGCCGGCTGCAGAGGTACTCGACCGCTATCGCGAACTTGCGACCGGTAAGAACGTTGTTACGTACGTATACATCACGGACGCCGCAGGAATCCTGAAAGGCGTCGTCGATCTTCGGGAAATTGTCGCGGCCGATCCGGGGCAGACGCTGGGCGATATCATGACCGAGCACGTCATTGCGCTGCCGAAGGAGGCGACATTGCGCGATGCGGTAATGCTGTTTGAGCGCTACAATTTTCGCGCTCTGCCGATCACGGACGAGAACGATCGACTGCTCGGTGCGGTAACTTCGCGCGACGTGCGCGGATTGCGGCCGAGACTCGCGTGAGGCGTGCCTTAGAGTCCCCCATTCCTCGCGACTGTAAGTCCGATCCCTGACCAATCGACATCCTCGCCCGCTGTACCGATCGTTTGCAGCAGGTGATCGCGCAACACATTCAGCAGTGGCATCGGTACGCGTAACGCCTCCGCAGATTGTCCTACGAGCCGCATGTCCTTCAGACCTAGCGGTGCGGCGAACCCCGCGGGTTTGAAACGCTCCTCGACCAACGCGGTCCCGTAGTTGCGGTACACGGGTGAATCGAAGAGCGTGCCGGTCAAAACCTCGAGGAGCTGCTTCTTGGCAATGCCGCCTTTCTGCGCGAGCGTCATTGCTTCCGCCATGGCCTCGATCGCCGACAGGATCATGAAATTGCCGCACAGCTTGACGAGATTGGCATCCGATGGGCTCTTGCCGACGTAGAACACTCGCTGTCCGATCGCGCTGAACAACGGCCCTGTCATCTGAAAATCCGGATCAGTGCCGGCGGCAACGATGAACAGCTTGGCGGTGGCAGCGGCCTCGGGCCGACCAAATACCGGCGCGCTCAGGAAGCGCTGTCCGCGGGCGATGTGCTGGCCTGCGATGCGGTCGGCGCTGGCAACTGAAATCGTGCTCATCGAGATGTGCAGCGCACCGCGGCGCAGCCCCTCATATATTCCTTCTGCCCCGGATAGGACAGACTCAAGTGCGGCATCATCGGCGAGCATGGTGATGACGATTTCGCGATCTGTGGCCGCAGCTCTGGGGCTCGCCGCAAGGACTGCGCCCGCATCGACCAGACCTCGGGCTTTTTCCGCGGATCGATTCCAGATCGTTACGTCGTGGCGGGCCCGTACCAGGTTGGCGGCGATCGCCGCACCCATGTTGCCAAGACCGATAAAGCCAATTTTCATGGGTGACCCGAATCCGAACAGGGGGCAGAGAATTGAAGCGTGTCACTCGCATATTTGCAACACGATGCGTGAACTGAAACTGAGCCGCGCGCGTTCGGGCCCGACCGACACGGCGCGCCAACCGGCAGACTTGGGTGAGTCAGCACGTCGCCTAACTTGAGCGCTAGCGACGGCTCGGGGTCCTCGTTACGATGGGCAGTGAGGGTCGTATCGAGCCGCTCTAGGGGTACACCAAATATGCGCGTCTTCAATCGGTCAGCGAACTGGCTTGTCCACGGGGCTCTCATCGTGATGAGTGCGTCGGCTTTCGGGGACGACGGGCTGAGCATCACCATCAACAACAACACAACGGATAATCTTGTCGTGACCGTCTATGACTTGAATGCCAGTCCGGTCGCACGTGTGCTGTCGAACCAGACAATCAACGGGTTTGCGTCACTTACCGTGACCATCTCGGCGGATAACTCGGGCGCGGGGCATTTATCATGGACGGCGATCACCGGGGGCCGAGACATGCGCAGGTGCGGACGCCGCGATAAGCCGAATCTGAACGACGGCGATACGGTAAACGTCTATACCGACTCGGATTGCGGGACCTAAGCACTCGATGCCCCCGCTGCGTGGGGGGCGCGTGTAGATCAATCACGGGAGTGCATCGAGGGTGGTTTTAGGATCGACCGGAACAGCGGCCGGGAAGACCCTGCGCGCATCGGATGAGCAGCAGCCTTCGGCGCCTGAATTAACCTCATGCTCGGCGCACGGTCGTGCGCAAGGCAGCCTCGGAGAGAGCGAATGATTAATGCGAGACAGTGGCTGGTTCTTGCGGCGAGCTTGGCTGCATTGGTGGCCTGTGCCAAGACCCCGGCGCCGGATTCGACCGCCGAACGGGCGGCCATTCGCGCTGTGAGTATCGCGTGGAAGAACGCCTACAACGCTGGCGATGCGGCGGCTGTCGTCGCGCTGTATGCCGAGGATGCCGTGCTGAGCGCGCCGGGCGAGCGCGCCTTGCGGGACAGTTCCTCGATCGGCAGGTATTTCGCGCAGAAGGTCGCGGAGTTCTCGGCGGCGGGACTCACGGTCGCTGACGCCCCGATGGGCGATGTCGTGACGTCGGGCGATCTCGGTTTTCAATGGGAGACCTACCAGGTCACAGACAAGTCGGGTGGGGTGGTGGATGCGGGGAAATTGCTCACGCTCTTTGGGAGAAGGAACGGAAAGTGGATGATCATCGGCGATACCTGGAATTCTGATTCGATGCCCGGTGGGCCGGCTGCCCGGGCGACAGTAGCGGTGGCGGCGGCATCCAACTCGCTCGTTCGGCGCTAAGACGAGGCCACACGAAAGTGGCGACGTAACGCAGGGACAGTACGCACTATGACCGCAGGCAGGGCGATCGGGTGGGGGATGGAAGCACTGCCGCGCATCATCAGGGGCGAGGGCAGCTATCTCTACGACGCTGACGGACGGCGATACCTGGACGGCTCGGGCGGCCCGGCCGCCTTCAGCATCGGACACGGCAACCGCGAGGTCAACGCAGCGATCGCGCAGCAACTGGACAGGGTAGCGTGTGGTTACCGATACCTCTTCACCAGTGAAGCGCTCGAGGAGCTGACAAGCTTGCTGCTGTCGCGCTGCGGACCGAAGTTCGCGCATATCGTTTTCTCACTGAGCGGTTCCGAAGCGGTCGAATCCTCCATGAAGGTGGCGTTGCAATACTGGGATGCCCGCGGGTTGCCGGCGAAGAAGCGCTTTATCGCGCGCGAGCGCTCCTATCACGGCAATACCCTCGGAGCACTTTCCGTGTCGGGCTATTTGGAGCGCCGGCGTCCGTTCGCGGGAAGCCTGCTGGATGTGTCCTTCGTGTCAGCGGCAAACGCGTACCGCCCCCTGCGCGGACTGTCCGGCACCGAGCTTGCGACGGCCCTGGCTGATGAACTCGAGGAGCGCATCCGGGCGCTTGGCCCGGAGCAGGTCGCGGCGTTTATTTTCGAGCCGGTGGTCGGCGCCGCGGGTGGTGTCGTGCCCGCGCCGCCAGGTTATGCGCAAGCGGTACATGCCGTTTGCGAGCGGTACGAGGTCCTGATGATCGCCGATGAGGTGATGTGCGGTTCCGGCCGCTGCGGTACTTGGTGCGCGCTCGAGCACGATGCCGTAATTCCCCACATCACAGCAGTAGGGAAGGGGCTCGCCGGCGGTTATATCCCCTTGGCCGCCACGATCGTGCAGCGCGGGCTAGGAGACGTGATTCTCGCCGAACACGGCTCCATTCTCACCGGACACACATATTCGGGACACACCGCGGCGTGCGCCGCGGGACTTGCCGTCCAGCGCATCATCAAGCGCGAGTCACTCGTGGAGCATGTGCGCATGCGCGGCGAGCGGCTGCGCCATGATCTTTGGCAAGCGCTGGAGCGGTTTGATGAAGTCGGGGATGTGCGTGGCCGGGGTTATTTGATCGGCATCGAGATAGTGCGTGACCGGGGGACTAAGGAGCCGTTCCCGGCGCTGCAGGCCGTGAGTCACCGGATTGGCCGTAGCGCCTTTGAGAACGGACTGATCTGTTACCCTTGCGCCGGCAACGTGGGCGGCGTGCTCGGCGACACGATTCTCGTAGCGCCGCCCTACAATGCCAGTGAAGCGGAGCTGTCAGAGCTCGTGGAAAAACTCATCCCTGCGGTCGAGGCGACTCTCATAACGCTCAGACGTGCGACGGGGGCCTGAGCTCGCCACAGAACTTCTGCCCAAACTCGAGGTACGCGGGAATGGGCAGCAGGTTTGCAGCAGCCTCGCTTCGTGCTGCACTCCCTCAGTACGTGGTGGAACAACCAGCGATCGCTCGGAAGGCGTCATGCCCCGGGGTATTTGAGCCCCAGGCGATCACGCGTCTCTGCTGCTGAAAGCACGCGCGCCCCGAGTAACTCTACGATTTGACAGGCGCGCTCCACTAACTTGCCATTCGTCGCCAGGACTCCCTTCTCAAGATAGAGGTTGTCTTCCAGCCCGACCCGCACGTTGCCGCCCAGTAAGACGGCCTGGGCGACCATGGGCATCTGCATGCGGCCGACTCCAAACGCTGACCAGTAGACGTCAGGCGGTAGGGCATCGCGCATCGCGAGCATCGCCGCCGAGGTGGCGGGTGCTCCGTACTTGATTCCGAGGCAAAGCTGAAACAAGGCCGGCGCTTCGATGAGCCCTTCACTCATGAGCTGCTTGGCGAGCTCGATATGGCCGAGTTCGAAAACCTCGATTTCCGGCCGCACGCCGCTGGCGCGGTAAGCGCGCGCCATGTGCCGTAAGAAACGCGGGGTTGTCCCGTAGAGGGATTCATCAAAGTTCAGCGAACCGCAATCGAGGGTTCCGATCTCGGGCAACAATTCCAAAATGTGTGCGGCGCGCTGCTGGGGACCTACGAAGTCAGTGCCAGCAGCAAAAGCGAGGGGGGCATCATCAGGGCCAAACAGCAGATCCCCACCCATACCGCCCGTCAGATTGATTATTACCGCGGAATTGACGGATCGGATGCGCTCATAGAGCTCGCGAAAAAGTGCCGGGTCGCGGCTCGCCTTACCCGAGACCGGATCACGCACGTGCAGATGCACAATCGCAGCCCCCGCCGTGTGCGCTTCGAGAGCAGCGGCGGCAATCTGTTCAGGTGTTACAGGAACGTGAGGGCTCTTGCTGGCCGAGTCGCCTGAGCCGGTTACGGCGCAAGTGACGAATACGGCATTGCTGATCATGCGTGAGGCTCCGCGTTGAGGCCCGATCGGCGCATGCCACTATAATCGCCCAAAGAAACGCAGCTTCCAGGCCGAATTTAAGATTGCTGCGCCTGGCCCGTCTACGACAGGAACCGCCTGTGCAAGATTCGGACAGATGAGCGCTCGGGCGAGTTCGAGCGATCGAGATCTGTGCGGTCTCCCCCAAATCCCTGCTCGTATTTGCGACGGTGAGCGACGGGCTTCTCGCCAAATGAACGAGGTGCCACGAAGGCACCTCGTAGGACACCCGGATCGCCACTGGGAGGGGGAGGACTCGGCGGGCGCGGGTGTCCGGTCGCAAGTACGACACGGCTGCGTGCAGACCGTCTGTGCGTTTCCGTACTCATGCACAGGCCGCGATGGACCGGCGCGTGACCACGGACCCCGGCCCACGCCCATACGGCTATTGGACCGAGCCGCAAGCGATTAGTATTTAAAGAAATGCGAATCATTCTAAAGGGCGCATGGCCGTGACACCGCTCGAGGTCGATTGCGTGATTATCGGCGCGGGAATTGCCGGTGCCTCCTTGGGATACTTCCTTGCACCGCACGCAAAGATCGTCGTGCTCGAAAGGGAGCCGCAACCGGGCTACCACTCCACCGGGCGTTCCGCCGCGATGGTTATTGACAGTTACGGTTCCGCTCAAGTGCGTGCGCTTACCGTAGCGAGCCGATGCTTCTTCGATAACCCGCCGGCGCAATTCACGGCAACCCCGTTGCTGCAGCCTCGCGCGGTCATGATGTTTGCCGGTCCGGAACAATCCGGCCTGCTGAGCGAACACTTCGAGATCGTACGTCGCATGACCCCAAGAGCCACCTGGCTGTCCGCGGAGGAAGCTCTCGGGCTCGTCCCGGTGCTGCGTCGCGAAGCATTAGTCGGTGCGGTCATTGACCCGACCGCTGCCGACATCGACGTCAACGCTCTGCACCAGGGCTTTTTGCGCGGCATCCGCGCCTACGGCGGAAGCGTGCGTACGCACGCGCACGTTACGGCCATCACGTACTCCGCCGGCACGTGGCGCGTGCGGACGGACACTCAGGAGCACCGTGCAGCGGTGCTCATCAATGCGGCCGGCGCTTGGTGCGATCAGATTGCATGCCTAGCGGAGGTTCGACCGACCGGGCTAGTACCGAAGAGACGATCGGCCTTCTTATTTCGGCCAAGTGTTGCGCGTCAGATTCATGAGTGGCCGATGTGTGGCCCAATCGATGAGTCGTGGTACATGAAGCCCGACGCCGGAATGCTGCTTGGCTCACCGGCTAATGCTGACCCAACGGAACCTCATGACGTGCAACCCGAGGAACTTGACGTTGCGATCGGAATTTCGAATATTGAGGCAGCAACCACGTTGCAGATAACTCGCCCGACGCGTACATGGGCCGGACTGCGTTCGTTTGTATCCGATGGTGACCTCGTTGGCGGCTACGATGCGTACGCGCCGGGTTTCTTTTGGCTTACCGGACAGGGGGGCTATGGCATTCAAACTTCACCTGCCATGGGTGAGGCCTGTGCCTCCCTGGTCTTACGTCGACCCTTGCCCGAGCGACTTGCCGCACAAGGAATCACCCAGGAGCAACTGAGTCCCGCACGGCTCAGAACAGAGCGTCCGCCCGGATGAAAACGCTGCAAGTCACGGATGGAGGTCATAGCACGCCTCTGAGGTAGCACCCGACGCGGTAAGCGGCACTGTTTGTACGGGTTTGCGCTACCCGGACAACGCGAGCTTACCGCGCGACGGGTAGTGCCCGGCATTCGTCCCTAATCGCCTGCTCTGGCCCGCGCAAGTTGCAGTACCGAGCGTTGCCGCGCTGTCAGACTGGGTCGCGCGCCGCTGTCTTGCCACTATCGCGAACAGCCAGTTGCTGCGCTGCGTCAAAAACCTGCCGCGTACCCGTGATCCAATGGCTCTGTGACGATTTCGCCGACGAGGGCGCGAGCTTACAACTGTATGCTGGTTCCCTTGGAGAGTTGCAGAGGAATCTGAGGCGATGCTTACTGTGCACCATCTTGGCGTATCTCAATCTGAGCGGATTGTCTGGGCCTGCGAGGAACTCGGGATCCCCTATCTACTGCAGCGCCATGAGCGCGATCGGATCACAGGCCTTGCTCCCGCGGCCTACAAGGCATTGCACCCCATGGGGATTGCACCGGTCATTACGGATGGCGATCTCGTCCTGGCAGAGTCGGGAGCCATCCTGCAGTACCTAATCGCAAGACACGGTAACGGCCGTCTAGCCGTCTCTCCGGACCGACCGAACTTCGCGGATTACCTGTTCTGGTTTCATTTCGCGAACGGGACGCTGATGCCCAGTGAGATGGGTGCCGTCATGTCCACGATGCTCGGCCTGAAAGAGGGGAATCCACTTCTGGCGATTCTCAAGGACCGCAGCGAGCGCGCGTTTGCGCTGATCGACCGCAGACTCGGCGACGTTTCCTATTTTGCGGGTGATGAATTCACGGCGGCCGACATCATGATGTTGTTTCCACTGTCGACGATGCGTGCGTTCACGCGACGGGATCTGGCACCGTTCCCTCATATCAGGGCGTATCTGGGACGCATCCGGGCACGACCCGCCTATGAGCGCGCCATGGCCAGCGGAGACCCAGGATTGTCCGAGATGTTGGCCTGATGGGGTAATCGGCAGGCCCGTACGGGTCGGCGCCTCGCCGAGTGGTATCGCGCTTCCGTGCCTCACCCCAGGACGAGGAAGCTCGCCGTCAGGCCAACACTACCAGTGCTGGCCCCTGTGCCGGGGTCATGTGTGTCGTCATAGCCCCTGTCCTCTGTCCGGCGTCCTGCGTCGTACGGTGATCGCTACGACATACTGTTGCTAGACGGATTAGGACCGAGGATCAAACCGTGGGACTGACGAGTGTGGCGGGATTTCGATGGACTCGCTGATCACAGCTGCGGCGCGCGCGCTCGCCGCGGGTGATCCCCTTGGTGCGTTGAAGCGGATCGCGCTGCGCGACGACGCGCCAGCGCTCGCCCTTCGAGGCGTCGCGATGGCGCAGCTCGGCGATCTCGTTCGGGCGAGGACACTCCTGCGACGTGCGGCGCGAGCCTTCGGTCCGAACGAGGCGGTGGCGCGCGCGCGGTGTGTGGTCGCCGAGGCCGAGATTGCGCTCGTATCGCGCGAGCTGGGCTGGCGCGCGAAGGCGCTCGACGCGGCGCGGGCGACGCTCGAACAGCACGGCGACCGGGTGAACGCCGCGCATGTGCGGTATCTCGAGGCGCGGCGGCTTCTTCTGGTCGGGCGCCTCGATGAGGCAGAACAAAGGCTCGCCGGACTCGACGCCGCGTCGTTCCCGCCCGCATCGAGAGCTGCTCAGGAACTGGTGGTTGCCGGGATCGCGATTCGACGCCTGCGCACGAAGTCAGCGCGCGCGGCGCTCGCTCGAGCCGCGCGCGCCGCACGCCACGCTGGTATCCCTGCGCTGACGACGGAGGTGGAAAGCGCATCTCTGGTTCTCAGCGCGCCCGCCGCGCGCCTCATTGGGCGCGGCGAGGAGCGACTCCTCGTACTCGAGGAGGTTGAAGCGTTGCTGGCCTCCAGAGCATTCGTCGTAGACGCTTGCCGTCATGTCGTGCGTGACCAAAACAGGGTGGTCTCGCTCGCAAGACGTCCGGTGCTGTTTGCGCTCGCACGTGCGCTGGGCGAAGCGTGGCCGGGAGACGTCCCGAGGGACACGCTGGTCGCGCGCGCATTTCGGGCGAAGCGAGCCGATGAATCGCATCGCGCGCGCTTGCGAGTCGAAATCGGGCGCCTGCGCAGGATGCTTGGGAGGCTGGCGGACGTGCGCGCGACCAGGCGAGGATTTGCGCTGGCGCCGCACCGCGCACGCGAAGTTGTCATTCTGGCGCGACCCGTCGAAGAGGAGCATGCGACGGTGCTCGCCTTGCTCGCCGACGGAGAATCGTGGTCGAGCTCAGCCCTTGCGCTGGCACTTGGCACGAGCCAGCGCACCGTGCAGCGGGCGCTCGACTCGCTGGCGGCGGCACGCAAGATACAGTCACTGGGTCGCGGGCGTGCTCGTCGGTGGATGACCCCGCCCGTGCCAGGATTCACGACGACCTTGTTACTCCCCGCTTCTCTGCCGATTGACTAAGATGTAGGCATGGGCATGAGTCGATCACCCGCCAAGATTGTGCGTGAATACGGCCCCTTTCCGGGTGCCGACTTCGTGCACGGGGTTACGTATGACGGCCAAAACGTCTGGTTTGCTGCCGGAGACACGCTGAACGCCTTTGATCCTGCGAGCGGGAAGACCGTGCGCTCAATTAATGTCGCCGCACACGCCGGCACGGCCTTCGATGGCCAGCACCTGTTTCAGCTCGCCGAGGATCGCATCCAAAAGATCGATCCGAAAACTGGGCGTGTGCTCGCGACCATCCCGGCGCCCGGTCGCGGCGGTGATTCGGGCCTCACGTGGGCGGAAGGTTCGCTCTGGGTGGGGCAGTATCGGGACCGTAAAATTCATCAGGTCGATCCCCAAACCGGGGCAATTCTGCGCACGATCGAGTCCAATCGCTTTGTCACCGGTGTGACCTGGATCGATGGGGAGCTCTGGCATGGTACCTGGGAAGGTGACGAGAGCGATTTGCGTCGCATCGATCCTCGAACCGGGGAGGTACTGGAGAGACTCGAGATGCCGCCGGGAGTGGCTGTTACGGGTCTTGAGTCCGATGGGGGCGAGCAGTTCTTCTGCGGAGGGGGAAGGAGCGGCAAGGTAAGGACCGTTCGTCGGCCCAAGCGATGACGCTGTGTCTCATCCCAGGCCCTGGGTCCCGGGGTCGGCCGCAATAACTCTTTCTAAGGCGTCGAAGTCCACCGGTTTGACCATATATGCATCAAAACCGACTGCGCTGGCGCGCAGCATATCCTCCGTTCGCCCATATCCGGTCAGGGCGATGATGCGAATGCCATTGGCCGCGCGGCGGATCTGCTGCGCGACCTGGTAGCCGTCCATTTCGGGTAATCCGATATCCAGAAGCACGATGTCGGGACTAAAGCTTTCGGCATGGTCGATTGCGGTCTGAGCGCTGTAGACCGCCGCAGTTTCGTGTCCGTCAAGCCGCAGGAGCTCTGACAAAGAGTTCGCGGCATCCGAATTGTCATCAACAATCAAAATCCGCTTTGGCGAAATCGTGGAGTGCGCCCTTACCTGAGCCCGTTCCTCCGGAGCCGGCACACGCGGCAGTCGGATTTCAAATGTCGCACCCTTTCCGGGTCCCGCGCTTGCAGCTCGCACATGTCCTCCATGCATGCGAACGAGTTTCTGGACAATCGACAGTCCGATCCCAAGTCCTCCCTGTGCTCGATCGAGTGAGCGATCACTCTGTACGAAAAGATCAAAGATTCGCGGTAACAATTCCTCTGAAATGCCAATTCCGTTGTCCGACACCGCTATGACGGCGCTGTCCCGATCGCAACGCAGCTCTACGTGAATCTTCCCGCACACGTCGGTGTATTTGGCCGCGTTCGTCAGCAAATTACTCACGCATTGCACCAGGCGAGCGCCATCGCCGTCCACATACAGTGGTTGCGGATAAGAGGTCTGCGTCAATACATGTCCCCTTTCCCTCAGTAAGGGCTCCGCGCTCTCGATCGCTTCTGCGATGATCGACGCGAGCGGCAGAGGGCTCCGTTTCAAGTGAATGCGGCCCTGCGTGATGCGCGAGACGTCCAGGAGATCATCGACCAGGCGCGTGAGATGAGTGACCTGGCGGTTGACCAGCTCGACAGTCGTGCGCGTGCCGTGGCCTGGCGGCGTTCCCCTCGTGAGAAGCTCGGTGGCCGCGCGAATGGGCGCAAGAGGATTGCGCAGCTCGTGCGAGAGCATCGCCAGAAATTCGTCCTTGCGTCGATCAGCATTGCGTAGCGACTCCTCCGCATGACGTAGCGCGTTCAGCTGGTCTCGAATCTGATATTGACGCTGCCTGCCGCGGATGGCCGCCCGCACCGCACTGACGAGCGTGCGTGTCGAAGTAGGCCGGTCCAAAACCGTCACGTTCGACAAGGTAGCGATTAGCCGCGTCGTAGCCGCAGCCTGCTGATCAGTTCGAGTCAAGAGAATGCTGGGCATGTCCGACCACGATGGTTGGCGGGCAATTGCGGCGGTCACGAGGGCGAAGCTCGGATCCGCGGCGGCCGCATCCGTGAGGACGATTGCGCCCGCGCCGGCGTCAATCTGTTCGGCGAGCTGGGTGGACTCCCAGCACACCGAACACGTCATGCCCGCGCGCCGCAGCACCTCGCACGCAACCTGGCCGTCACGCCGCGTGGGCGGCAATAACAGCACGCGATCGTCGCTTGCATTTGGCGGTTCAGGCAGCATAACCGGGTGGTTGGGTCGCCTTGCGCACCGGGACTTCGAGCGCAAGCTCCACCGGTACGCCTGTCAAGATCCCCCGCAGCGAAAGAAGCGGTTCGCTCAGGTGAATGCCGTTTGCGTCAAAATACAGCTCGCGAATCGATTCTTCGTGTGCGCCGGTGCGCTTCTTCAGTACCGAGATGGCTTTCTTTATTTGTCCCGCGTACTCGAAGTAACGCAGTATCACTACGGAGTCCGCGAGATAGCTGGCATCGACGGGTGATGTCATGTTGCTGCCCATCATTCCGCTCTGAGCTACGACCAGGAAGGTCGCAACACCACTGTTGTTCAGATACGAGAGCAACTCGTGAAGCTGAGCGGTCAGAAAGTTACTGTGCGGCATCGCGTTCAAGTAACCGTTCAGACTATCGATGACTACCACGCGTGCCGCGTTCTTTTCGACGGATTCAAGAACGATATGGGCGAATTCGCCAGGGGAGATCTCAACGGGATCGATCTGGCGAATCAGGACCTCGCCCGCTGCGGTGCCCTCAGGCAGTTGAAGGCCCAAGCCTGCTGAGCGCGCCAGCAGTGCGGTCTTGGTTTCGTCGAAGGCGAACACCGCAGCGTGGTCGCCGCGTTTGGCTGCTGCTGCTGCGTACTGCATTGCAAGCGTCGACTTTCCGCAGCCGGGCGGACCAATCAACAAGGTACTGGTCCCGCGCTCCACGCCTCCGCCCAACAGCCTGTCCAAGGTTGGTACACCGCTCGGGATCAGCGCGCGCTCAAAGGGGGCACGGTGATCGGAAGCGACCAATCGAGGAAATACCTGGATTCCGCCTGTGCGGATCACGAAGTCGTGAAAGCCGGTGACAAAATCGCTTCCGCGGAACTTAATTACTTGCAATTCGCGTCGGAGCTGCCCGTAGGAAGGGGATCTGAAATCGAGCGAGATCACCCCGTGGGCAATACTGTGAAGCTGCATGTCGGGGCCTTCGGCAGTGCGATCATCCAAGAAGAGGACCGTACAGGCGCGACCGACAAAGAACTGTTTCAGGGCGAGAATCTGCCGGCGGTAACGCAAGGAGCTCTGTGCCAAGAGACGCATTTCCGACAGTGAGTCAAACACCATGCGGTGAGGCTTGATGCGCTCGACGGCCTCCAGTACCTTGCGAGTTGTCTCGATCAGTTCAACTTCGGACGGATTAAGCATCGTGAGGTCGCTCTCGCCGTCGAGCTCTCGACCGTCGGTCAGAAGTTCAAAAACGTCGATGCCCTCTAAGGACCAGCCATGGGACCTTGCACCTGAGGCGAGTTCCTCTTTTGTCTCCGAGAGCGTCACATACAGGCACCGTTCTCCCAGCCGCACGCCCTCCAGCAAATATTGCAGCGCGAACGTGGTCTTGCCTGCCCCCGGTCTGCCATCAAGAAGATACAGGCGGTCGGAGAGTAGCCCACCCTTTATGATCTCATCGAAACCAGGGATCTCTGTTTTCAGTCTCCGCATTTCGCCACCGCCTGACAAGCACTCGAAATATGGGCGCGGACTTGCTTCTCGCCGCGCCGGTCCGCTTGGAGAAAATAATTTTGATTTGCAGCGTCGAAGGGCCTGGTTAGTTGATGGACCAAAACTGCATGTCGTGTCACGCCCCGCAGACGGCCGCTCCGTGACAAGCGACGTAATCTTTTCTAGCGCCCGGGCCCCGATGTGCCGGCATTATTTAAACACTGCGCAGCTGGCGCTTTTGTAGGACAAGGCCGCGTTTAAAGCGGTCGCGGTGCAACGCAATTACCGCAAATAACTTCGTGGGGGCTGCAAAACTCTGCACGTAGGTCCCTTCCGACAGCACTTGGAACGGCCGACCGACGAAACGCCTCGCGCGCTGCACGATTAAGCTCGGCGCGTGAAGGTCGGCCCTCGAGGCGGTTGCCGCTCGGTCCGCTACGCGCTTCGACGTCGTGATTCAGGCCATTCGTGCGGACACGCCGCGGTGGTTGGTTAAGAAGCACCAGAGCGTGCGGCTACCGATGGGTGGCGCCGCATCTCCTGGGGCGCTCTCCAGAAGGCGGTCAATTAACCCCGGCAACCGCCAGGAACCGTGATCACGTAATCCGTGAGGGCGCGTCGGGTAACCGGCCCACGATTGAGAAGCCAATCGCAAAAACGAGGACGCTGAGGACAATCACCGCGAATATCGCCGGGGCGAGATTCTGCGCTCCCGGCACCCCGTACTGCATCGGAAGGGTCGCCAGCACGCCGGCGGCAAGTCCGCGCGGTATTGCGGTGACCAGAAACCAGAATTCCTTCTTCCCCAGGCCCATACGCCTCGTCGAGAGCAGCACAGCCGGAACCCGCATCAGCATGAGAAACAACACGCCGATGGCTGCCATGGCAACCAGCTTCAGGTCCGTCGGGAACATCAGGCCTATCAGGAAAAAGAAGAATGACTTGATGAGAAACGTCATCTGATCCTGCATGATCCCGGTTGTCTGCGATGCCGCGAACTGCAGTCCATGGGCTCCCGGAAACAGGCGAGGCACGATGGACGAGGCGTTACCGATCAGCAGCGAGGCCACCAGCACCGCCATGGCGCCGTTTCCCCTTAACAAACCAGTGATGCCATACAACGCAAGCATTAGGGCAAGAAAAATGGTGTAGCCGTGAGGTCGGTCGCGCATGGACGGGATTCCGGGAACGAGCAAGGCAGCGGCGATCACCCCCAGAGCCACACCGAGACCGAGTTCTCGCGCGAGGGCAATGAACGGGCGAGACATGTCGGCGCTGCCACTCACGACGAGATCGATGAGTACCATCGTTACAACGACAGTCAGCGCATCCGTTGCGGATGACTCGACCTCCAGCATGCGCGCTATTCTGGAAGGCACTCGCGCCATGGCCATCGTTGGCATAATGATAACGGAACTGGTGCCGCCCACTATGGCGCCGACCAGCACCCATACCAGCGGCGGCGACGGGCGCACATAACCCAGTGCGGTTGATAGCCAGAAGAACCCGCAGATCGCGAGCACAGAAAAAACGAACCCCGACAAACCCAGAAAGATGCCGCGCGGCGCGGCCGCGGCCACCTCGGCAAGTTGGAGACGGAACGCTCCGCTTGACAGAATGACCGTCAGAGCGATCGCTCCAAAGAACGGAATGCCCGACGTGAGAGCGCCCGCCGGGATAAGCCCGGACATAGGGCCCGCGAGAATGCCGGCGGCCACCAGCCAGACCACATCGGGCACACGCGTGCGCGCGAAGATGAACTCACCGACTGCCCCCAGCAGGAGGATACCGGCAATTTCAACGACCAACTTGACAACAGGATCCATTTTTCTTTCGGTTCGTGCGCGCCGCTGCCGCTCCGGTGGCGCGAGTTGTTTTTCCCTGTCGCTTCACTCCCAATCTGGATGCCCGGCGGCGGCCACCTGCTCCAGCAACGCGTGGAAGTCACCGCGCGCACTATGCTGCGACTGGCGGCGGTGCGCAAGTTACCCGCGAATGCACCGGCGGCTAAGACGCGCGTCGCGCTTTACCCTACCGACGTCTGCGCCGGCGGATACGCGCTGTTGTGCGACCCGACGGCGGCCTAGTCGCCGGCTGTGCCCGTAAGACCGCGGTACTCGAGCAGCGGGCCAATCTCAGGCGGGCCGCCATAGAAGGCGCGGAAGAGCATTTGCGGCTCGGCGGTGCGGCCACGCGATAGCACGTGACTGCGCAGGTACTCGCCGTTGGCGCGCGTCAGGCCGCCATGCGCATGGAACCACTGCCCCGTATCGCGCGCCAGAACCTCGCTCCACAGATACGCGTAGTAGCCGGCCGAATAGTCATTGTCATCGGGTGAGAAGATGTGCGAGAAGTACGGCGAGTGGTAGCGCGGGGGCACGGGCGGGTAGTCCAGCCCGCTCGCCTTGAGCGCCGCCTGCTCGAAGGCCAGGACCTGCGCAGCCGCCGGGGCCGTGGGCACCGTGACCTGGTGCCAGGCCAGATCGAGCAATGCCGCCTCGAGATACTCGGTGGTGGCGTAGCCTTCGTTGAACCTCTGCGCCGCAATGACTCGCTCGAGCAGTGCCGCGGGCATGAGCTCACCGGTTTTGAAGTGGCGGGCATAATGGGCCACGACCACCGGCTCGCGTGCCCACATCTCGTTGTACTGCGAAGGGTACTCGACGAAGTCGTTCGGCACCTGTGTGCCAGCGAGCAGCGGGTAGCGTACATCCGAGAGCATGTCGTGCAGCGCGTGCCCGAACTCATGGAACATTGTGGTCACCTCGTCGAAGGTGAGCAGTACAGGCTGTCCCTGCTGCGGCTTATCAATGTTGAGGTGATTGGCGACCACGGTCTTGTGGTGCAGCAGCCCCGACTGATTGACGTAGGTTGACTCCCAAGCGCCGCCCTGCTTGTTGTCGCGGGCGAAGTAATCGGCAAGGAACAACGCCAGCGGCTTGCCGTCGGCGTCGAAGACCTCGAACACGCGTACGGTCGGGTTATAGACCGGCAGGTCGTGGCGCTCCTGGAAAGTCAGCCCGTACAGCTCGTGCGCGGCGTAGAACACGCCGTCCCGCAGCACGTGCTCAAGCTCGAAGTAGGGGGCGACCTTCGCCTGATCGAAGTCGTAGCGAGCCTTGCGCACCTGCTGTGAGTAATAAAACCAGTCCCAGGGCTGCAGCGCGAACGGCGCGCTGCCAGCGGCAACCGCCTGCGTATCGATCAGCTTCTGCAGGTCCGCCGCCTCGGTTCGTGCGCGCGCCAGGGCCGCAGGCGCAACCTGCCCGATCATGTCGCGCGCCGCCGCGGGCGTGCCGGCGGATTCGTCCTCAAGCTGATAGGCGGCATGGCTGTCGTATCCGAGGAGCGCGGCGCGCTCGGCGCGCAGCTTCACGATCTGCGCGATCACGACCGTATTGTCGGCCGCGCCGGAGGTGGCGCGGCCGCTTGAGGCGCGGTAGATGCGCTCACGCAGGGCGCGATTGTTCAAATTGGCCAGCACCGGCTGATTCGTCGTGTTCTGCAGCGTGATGAGCCACCGGCCCTGCAGCCCGCGCGCGGCCGCGGCGGCGGCGGCGGCGCCGACCTGCTCGCCCGAGAGTCCGTCGAGCTCGGCCACGGAGTCAACCGCGACTGCGCCGTCCTGGGTGGCCTTGAGCACGTTCTGCCGGAAGCGGGTGGTGAGGGAGGCAATTCGCTTGTTGAGCTCCCGCAGTCGCACCTGCTGCGGTGGCTGCAGACGCGCACCGGCCCGCACGAAGATCGCGTGATAGCGCAGGAGCAACTGGGCGGAGTCCGGATCAAGGTTGAGGCTGGCGCGCTCATGGTACAGCCGGTCGATGCGCGCCCACAGCGCCGCATTCAGGTGAATCGCGTCGCGATGCGCGGCCAGGCGCGGCGACATCTCGGCGTCTATCTTCTCCATCCGCGGATCGCTATTGCAGTCATTGAGGTTGGAGAACGTCAACCGTACGCGCGTGAGCAACTGGCCACTACGTTCAAGCGCCACGATGGTGTTCTCGAACGTCGCGGGGTGCGGATCAGCAGCGATCGCGGCGATCTCGCGCAGCTGCTCGGCCATACCGGCCTCGAACGCCGGCAGGTAATCGCCGTCGTGGATGCGATCGAACGGCGGCATCTCGAACTGCAGGGCGCTCGGGTGCGCGAACGGGTTGTAGGCCATAGCGGGAGTGCCTGCGGCGCCTGCTGTTGCGCACCATGCTGGGACGGTCGTGGTGAGGAGACCGGCCGCGAGCATGCTCAGGTACTTAGTTCTCATGAGGTCTCCTGCAATCGTTTGCCAGTCCGCCCAACCATGCGCGCAGCGCAATGGTATCCTGCCTGCGTGAGGGTGGCACCGCCATGTTGATGGTGGCTGATAAGTCTGCGCAATTGCGCAATCCGATGAAATCCCATAAGTAACCGAAATCCAAGAACACGCATACTCGTACAGAGCCGTCCATGCATCATCAACTGGACCGGGATCGGGAAACTGGGGTACCGTGGCCGCTGTTGGAGTATGCGGGTGTTATATGCCGCCCTTCAGTGGGACGAAGATGTGCGGAACGAAAGCGCGCGAGCGGCCCCCAGAGCTCTTCCACGAGCGTGCCCTGCTGCCTACGGATCACCCTGCGGTGGCCGCACGCTGCGGATACGCTATCGCATAGCGCAGCTCATGTCGGTGAGTGCGCATCCCGATGTTCCCTTGAAGCGCGCGTAATGACTTGCCTGCGCGTCGCTGCCACTCAAATGGATCGGACTCACGCCCCCGTTCCGTTCGAAGGGTCAAACTGGTCCGCTGCGCTTCCGCGCTCCCGCGGCAATCCCATCGGCTGCGGTGGCAACGGCAGAGTGGCGTCATGACCGGCGAATACCGGCGTGCATTTGGATCACTCCAATCCCTTCTCATTCAGTATTCACCGGCAGAATTGCTCGCACGGCTCAGGCGCAGGCATGGGGCGGGCGCGCACAAAGTGCCGTCGGGCTCTGAAATCACCGACGCTGCCGTCGACGCACGTTGGGAAGCGTTGCCGATGGCCCATGCCGCGCGTCGCGAGCTACTCGACATCTATAGTCATGCGCAATCACAGCGCTACTCCGCCAATGTTGAGAACTTCATCGGCACGGTCAAAGTGCCCGTTGGTGTCATCGGGCCGTTGCGCATAAATGGCACATACGCTCAACGGGACTACTTTGTCCCGTTAGCGACCACGGAAGCGACGCTCGTTGCCTCCTACGGCCGTGGGACGAAGCTGATTACGTCTGTCGGCGGCTGTTCGGCGCTCAGCGTGAATGAAGGGATGGCACGCTCCCCAGGATTTGCGTTCCGTGCGCTGCATGAAGCCGGCGAGTTCGCGGCTTGGGTATTGACAGCATTTCCGCAATTGGCAGCCGTCGGCGCGACAACGAGCGCCTATGCGCGCCTGCAGGATGTTCGAGTCTGCATCGAAGGCAATCACGTCTATGTGATTTTCACCTTTCACACCGGGGACGCCGCCGGTCAGAACATGGTCACGATTGCAACGCAGGCCATCTGTGAACACATCAAGGTTCATTCACCAGTCAAGCCGGCGTACTACTTCCTTGAGGCGAATTATTCAGGCGATAAGAAGGCGAGCGTGCAATCGTCCATATGCGGGCGCGGGAGAAGCGTCACGGCGGATGTCGTCATTCCTGCAACGCTGGTACAGCAACACCTTCACACCACCCCCGAACTGATGGCGAAATTCTTCACCATGGGTGCCATTGGTGGCGTCATGTCAGGGGCGATGGGTATTCAAAGTCACTTCGCGAATGGCCTCGCAGCAATTTACCTGGCATGTGGCCAGGACGTGGCCTCAGTTGCCGAATCGGCCGTTGGCATTGCGCGCCTGGAAGTGACTCCCGATGGAGCGCTGTACGCATCCGTGACGCTTCCCAGCTTACCCGTCGGCACCATCGGTGGCGGAACGGGTCTTCCGAGCCAAAACGCCTGTCTCGAGATCCTCGGTCTCGCCGGCCCCGGAAATGCAAATGCGTTCGCGGAGGTGTGCGCCGCGATTGCGCTCGCCGGTGAGCTGTCGATCGCCGGCGCCCTTGCCGCCGGAGAGTTCTCCGCGGCTCATCAGCGCCTGGCAAGGAACGCGCGACAAACGACTCCTATTTCGCGCGCTCCCCCGCTCTGAAATGATTCCATTCCTCGCTGGCCTGACCATCCTCGCCGCGTACCTTGCGTTCGTGGCCATAAGGATCGGATTGCACCAAAGAAGTGTCCTGGCTCTTAGGTCGATTTCGCTCGACACGATTCCCGATCGCGCGGCAAGAATGTACGGCAACAAGCCGCTTTTCAGCTGCGACACGCCGGTGCGCTGGAATGTACCTGCATTGACGGAGCTTTATCGCGATGCGACCGAGTGGAACGCATCCCGTATTGCCTCTACCGTGGCATTTCTGGCCGCCATGCTCACACAGGTCACGGGCGTAAAACGTGGCGATCGCGTGGCGATCTTCAAGGAGAATCATTTCGATATCCACTTGCTTCACCTGAGTGTCGTCAGGGCGGGCGGGATTGCCTGCACTATCAACGGCAAGTTCGCTGCGAATGATCTCGAGCCGTACCTCAAAAACCTCGGCGCGACCGTGCTCATATCGGATGCCGTAACACTCGGTCGTGTGCAGCGCGCCGGCGGGACGTACGGCGGGGTGCGGACCATCGTGGTTGCCGAAAAGAAGAGCGATGTCGCACAAGCCGAGCTGCGTGACCTGCTAACCGCCATAGCTCCGAACATGGCGGTTATTTGGATCGAGGAGGCGCTGCGCAGTGTCGCCCACGGCAGTAGGCCGGTTCCGAGAGGGAAGGACGAGCCGCTGTACCTCGTCCACTCATCGGGTACGACCGGCTTCCCCAAGGCGGTCATCCTCAAGAATCGCGCGCAGTCGCACGCCGTCAGAGGGTGGCTCTGCTATGTACACGTCTCGAGGAGCCGCGACAAAGGATACATGGCTGTCCCCAACAACCATCAGGCGGTCATTCTCACCTTCCATGGACTGCTTCTGCTCGGGGTGCCGGTTCATTGGACGGGGGCGTACGATCGGGAGGGATTTGACGCGGAAAGAGTGGTTCGTGAGCTGGCGGCGGGGCGATTCACGGGCTTCTTCGGATTTCCAGTCACATATACGCAGCTTGCGGGAGTGGACCTCGGTGCTCACGATCTGAGCCGAATGAGAGTCTGGGCGAGTACCGCGGATGCCAGTCACGAGGCCATCCAACGGCGCTTAGTAGCGGTGGGTGGTGCGTTCCGCGACCTGGGGCTGCCCATGACCGGCTCCGTGTATCTGGATGCGCAAGGGTCCAGCGAAGTGGGGACGCCTTCGGTGCTGCGTTACATTACGCGCTTCACGAAACACTTCGAGCGGCGGGTCGGGCGTCCAGGCTCAACGCCCTTTGGCCCGAAAGTCAGAGTCGTCGGTGACAATGGGCGTGTCGTCGAGCGTGGCGAAGCCGGCCGCCTTAACGTGAAGGGTAAAACCGTCTTTGCCGGCTACTGGAACGATCACTCCCTGACGTTTTCAGCGATTTGCGACGAGTGGTTCTTCACCGGAGATATCGCCCGCCAAGGGCGGGATGGCCACCTCGTTCAGCTCGACCGCGAAGTGGATGTGATTCATACGACTGCGGGGCCCGTGTACAGTCTCCTCATAGAGGAGAAAATTCATAAACACGGTGCGGTATTTGACACGTGCGTGTACGGAGCGCGCCAATCGGACGGATCGCAGCTTCCGGTAGCCGCCATAGCACTGCGACACACGAGCGAGTTGCAATTGACCCCAGCGGAACTGAAGGATGAACTGAACGCAAACCTGACAGCGAAAGAACAGTTGCATCGCATCGAGATCATGGACTGGAGTGAATTTCCGATGGGAATTACGGGAAAGACGCTTAAGCGAGTATTCCGCCTACGAACAGAGGGTGTGCAGAGTTCATAACGGCCGTCCGTCTGAGCATCACCGCCCCCCTCGTGGCGAAGCGCCCATCATGGTAGAGATCAGGTGGTCGCGACGGTGCTCGAGCGGCCCAACGGAGGGTAGGGCAATCTTGGGGTCGGGGTCGCGCCGTTCGGACTTACCACGCGCGGGCGATGAGCTGGTTCCACGCTTGCCGAGCTTCCTCATCGACGCAGCGCGTCTGCCCCGAGTACAAACTGGTCCGTGACGATCACATCCATCGGAACATCGTGCTGCTGCGGATAGATCGTGTGCAGCTCTGCGTTAGCCGAGGCGACTCCGATGGCAACCGGTCGGCGCGTCATCGCCGCAAGCGTTCGATCGTAGTAGCCACCACCATAGCCCAGCCTGAAGCGAGCGCGGTCAAAGCCAATGAGGGGAATGACGAGAACGTCCGGCGTAAGGACGTGGCGTTCGCGCGGTACTGGAATATCGAGCACGCCACGCTCGGTACGCATGCCGGGATGCCACTGCCAGAACTCAACTGGAGCGTGCTTGGTCACGATGACGGGCAGCGCCGTTTGCCCGCCTCGAGCTAAGTGCACGCGGGCAAGCTCGCGCACGTCGATCTCCCCACGAATTGGCCAATAGAACCCGAGTATGGGGTACGTGTTGACGTCGAGGAGCTCCGCCAGCTGGGCGACAATTGCGCGGCTCAGTTTCCGGCGGGTATCCGCATCAACGCTCAGACGCTGCTTCACCAGCCCCTTGCGGCGCTCGCGTCGCCACGCCTTAACCTGCTCCCAGTCGTTCTCCAGCCCGTGCATGGAACACGGTGAGGAGGCGAACTGCGGCCTATCGTCGGCATCACTCACAATGACAGACTCCGCTTGGCCCGGGGGTGCGCGCGATCGTTGTCCGAAGAATAACCCGCTGGACGTCCGTGCGCGTGGCCGTCATCTGCCCGAGGGGGCTGCTAAGGAGCGCTCGCACGCCGGCGACAGTCTGTAATTCGATCCACTGCGCGCCCCTCCGGGAGGACCAGCGAGCTTGCACTCGGCTGCTGTTTGAAAGGAACGGATTGTAGAAGTCGGGCGTGTTCAAGTGAACGGTGGCACCAATAGTTCGGGTTCAATTCGAAGTATGCGATGAGGACGGATGCCGGTATCGACCGAGGGTCCGCTCTGGCAGGTAGAGGAGCACCACGCTTCCGATCAGCAAAGCCAAGGACAGCTTCGACCATCCCCGTGCGCCCAGTGGCAGCACGCCGACGCCATACAGAAATCCGACGCCCGCGAGCACCAGGAAGAACGGTCCGGTGAAATAACAGTGGATCCGACCGCAGCGGTGGGCGTTGAGCAAGCACGTCACGCCCATGAACGTGAGAATGATGGGCCACACGATGAAAAAATACCGCTCGGGGCTGATCACCAATAGCGCAACGGGTATGCCCCAAGTGAGGCACCCGCGCACTCCGCGCGCCCAATCGGCGCGGCCGTTCGTACAGCCCTCTTTGTCGGTCACGCGCCGTTCTGCGTGCCGCAGCACGATGGGTTGGCCTGCACGGGAGGGCAAGGAACGGACCCATAGGAACAGAACACGCAGCAATCCCCGGCCTTAGGCCGAAGCAGTGCTCCACAGCCGGCGCAGTCGTAGAAATAGACGCAGGCATCGGTCGGCATCGTTTCGCTCGCCACGTGCCCGCAGTTCGGGCAGGTCAGTTGCGATGTTGTGACCATTGCGATAATCGCGCTGGAGCGGGCATCACGATGAGGGTGCTTAACCTCATTTTGTGAGGGCAGGCAATCTTAACGACGCCGAGGAACAATTCTATCATTCGCAATTCCGGAGCTCATTTAGACAAAGCTCTGCTGTCGATGGCCAATTACACACAAGCGGCTAGCGCGCCCGATGATTGATGAACTCGATTCGGCGAAACCGAAGTGCCGACCAATCCTCATCAATCGCGACCTGTCGAACGCAATCGAAACCGGAGCCCACCAGCACACCCCAACCTTTGTCCCGGTTAAACTCGCACGTATATCGCTTTGATGTGCCCTTCGGATACGCGACCCAAAGGAGTGCGTCGCCGGGCGACTTGGCAACGACCATCGCCGATAGCCTATCGAGCTCCGGCTGCGTCTTGACAAAAGTCAGCGCAAAAGTGAGCTGCGTGGTCGCCGCCAGGCTGCGCCGAACGCCGACTTTTTTGAGAGTTCTAAGCGCCGTTTCAAAGGATCGCGGCGCGTTCACGACAAAAATCTCTCGATGCTCTCGAAGATTCAACTTCTCGCATAAGCTGTTCATGTATAAGCCCTCGTTCGCCAAATCGCGGGCCAATCGCTTCACGATGAGGACAAGACGAACTGATTGCCATCGGGATCTTTGAACATGGCGTATTCGCCCCACGGTTGCTTCTGTGGCTCGGACACGAAGACGACGCCGCGTGATTTAAGCTGCCGGTAGGTCGCGGACACGTCATCACAGGCAAACGAACCGTTGAAGAGCGTTCCGATCCGATTTTCGTGTCCCTCAGGCGTAAAGAGCACCAGTCGGGTCGCCGAATTCGCCACTCGCAGCTCAATCCAACGCTGTTTATCGTCGAAGACCTGGTCGGTTGAGACTTCAAAACCCAGCTTCTCGGTATAGAACTTGAGCGCGCGATCCTGATCACCTGTGGGAATGCCCGCGAACTTGAGCTGAGTGATCATTTGCAAGCCCTCCTGCAGTTAGGGACGGCCGTATGCTAGCGCGGCGCCGCTGGCCGAGGTGCCATTAAGGAGTATAGTGTTTACCACTATGGAGCGCGTATCCATTGATGCCTATGTGGTCGACGTCTTGATGCCTGATCTTGTGGGACACGACCGGCGGCCGGCGACATTTGTGGTGTATTTGTTCCTTCTCCGCCGGGCGGCGAAGGGGCGGGACACGGTTTGTGTGAGTCTGCAAACCATTGCGACAAAGACCGGACTGTCAAAATCGACCGTGCAGACAGCGTTGCGGCATCTGCGACGCAGGAAGCTACTTGATCCGACCGTCACTGCGACGGTGACTGCACCGGTGCGGCGAATTATGCGTCCGTGGGTGCGCGTCGCGTAAGCATCACAGGTCCGTGCATGAGGCCCGTAAGTTCAAGCCTAAGTTAGTGCGCCTGCGTAACGCCGCGTGATGAAAATGCCGGAATCGGTTGCTGTAACTATCTATCACAACCCCGCATGTGGCACTTCCAGGAACACTTTGGCCTTAATCCGGAATGCAGGGATCGAGCCCACGGTTATCGAGTATCTGAAAACGCCCCCGGATCGCGAAACCCTCATTGAACTGCTGAAAAGAATGCGCATAGGACCGCGCGCGCTCCTGCGGGAGAAAGGAACTCCTTATCACGAGCTTGATCTGGCAGCCGATCACTGGTCAGACGATCAGCTGATCGACCACATGCTGGCCCACCCGATCCTCATCAATCGTCCAGTCGTAGTCACTGCGGCGGGCGTCAGATTGTGCCGCCCGTCCGAGGTGGTATTGGAGATCTTGCCGGCTGCCCAGAAGGGAGCCGTCACCAAGGAAGACGGAGAACAAGTGGTGGACGAGCGCGGTCAGCGCATGAGCTGACACGCTTGGTCCTGCGTGCGCACGGTCGCAAGGCGCGTCGCACGCTAGAGCGCTGTGCAACCGTTCCAAACCCGGGATCCTCCAAATGTTTCACAAGGCGCACGGTTCGAATGCACCGGCTTGCGCTTAAAGGTTGCCTGGGGATTGCTCAAAACGACCTGATACGGGTGCTGGTGGCTCGGAATTTCGTGTTCGACCGTTGGCCGGAGGAAGGGTAAGCCCAGGCACGCCTCCCTGTTGGAAGATCGCGAGCGCCGAGGACCGCCGGGAGCCAAGGAGTCTCTAGCGATCGGCTTTATCGGCCTCGTTCTTCAGACGCACCACAGGGAAGTACAACCCCAACGACCTACGCTCCCACCACAGGCCTTTGGCTTTCTCTGCGCTACCGGAATACGTGTAGTCGTAGAACCGCGCGCGCACATAGATAGGTGGCTTGTCCGGAAAGGGATTCCTCGCTAGCAGCGCCATCACTTCGGGGCCGTTCTCCAACACGCGCCGCAGAAAGTGCGCAAACCATGGAAGACGTCGCGGGTCATCGAGCGCGGCGAACCACATCTGCCAGTCCAGGCGAGGCTGGTGCGGAATGTTCCAGGGCGGGCGGCGTGCGATGTCGCCGGGCTTGTAGCGGAATTCGTATTCGCGCCAGACGATGCCGTCGTCGGAGCCCTCAATGACGATTTCGTAGCGCTGCGTGGTCATAACCGCGAACAGGCCGTAGCCACTGACGATGCGCAGCGGCTCGAAAAGACGATCGACGGACTGCGCCACGGCCGGTGGGCTGCCACCGAAACGTACGTCCATCTGCACCAGGCTGCAGAACACGATCAGTAGCGTCAAGGCGCCGACAGCGATCTTAAGCGCGCCTCGCGGCGCCTGATGCTTCGCGCGAGGTGCCAGCAGGCGAGCTAAACGTCGCGGCAGCATATGGACCAGAGCGGCATCATCGAAAAGCAGCAGGTATAGCAACATGGTCTGAAGATTGAACCAGTTGTAGTTGCCCGTGAGCAAAATGCAAACTTGCAGCAGTAGGATGCCGAAGGCTGCGAAGAACCGCAGCCGGCGCGGAAAGAAGATCAGGAACGGCAGGATTAACTCGATGAAAAATGTGCACCCCGTGGCGAATTTCAGCAGGCTCGAGGGCAGATGCGCGGCGTACCACGCCAGCGGCGTTGGTAGCGGTTGCGTGAGAAAGTGATAGGACAGCGCGGATAGGTTCCACCAGTTCGGATCACCGCTCAGCAGCTTGACCACGCCGGACATAAACAGGAAGCGGAACAGCAGCCAGCGCAGCAGCCAGATGCCCGGCGTCGTAGCGTAGCTCAACAGTAGCGCCAGAAACCCGGCCTCGAGCAGGTACGCGTCCCACTGGTAGGTCATGAACTCCTGTCCGCCGTAGAGCAGCGAGAGATAGAGCACATAAAGGAGAAAGAGGCTCAGGCGGGGCACGACATTGAAGACCAGTAGCAGCGACAGCGCCGCTCCAAACCAGCATACCGCCTGGACGGTGAGGTCGCTCGCGCTCCACCAGAACACCATCGGCATGAACCAGAAACGCTCTGGGCCAAAACGTGCGCCGATAGCGTCGACGAGTTCGCGCACGGGCAGGATGCCATGGCTGCCGATCAGCCCCTGCGCCTGCACGCCAAAGGAAACGAAAGCCGAAAGGTAGATCAGTCCGAACAGGCGGAGGAACAGGAATGCCACGAGATCGTATTGTGGTGGTCCGTAGTCGCGGCCCCAGAGCCACACGCTCGTGCGATAAGCGGCCCGGCGGTGCGCGGCGGTAAATGCATAAGCCAGTTCCGCAAGGGCGGCGAAGCCGGGCAGCCTTCTATAGAGGATGAGCCAGATCTTCTTGCCGCTTGCGTGGCTCAGGACCAGGAAGCTCGCCTCGGCGGCACTGGCGTGCTGTCCATCGGGTGTAATGTATTGGACGGCGCGTTGAAAGGAGGCGAGGGGGATAGCGGGATATTGCGTGGCCACTTCCTGATACGGCCGGTACTCGACACCGGTGCCAGTGAGCTTCTGCCAGTAGCGCGCCCAATAGGCGCAGAATCCGCAATCGCCGTCGTAGACCAACAGCGGACGCGCAGCGGGAGCTGCCGAGGATTCGGGTGACATATGGCCTCCTCGGGTCCGCAGCTACCTGCAGGCAATCGAATTCATTGGCGCGTATGCAACGATGTAGTGAAAATACTGCGATTATGCCTAGACTTGTCCTAAGATTTAGGCGGTCTCTCCGAGTGGGCCTGATCGGTCGCCATGCGTCTACTGGACATGCGCGTGAGAGTAATATGACTCCGGTCTCGCCAGCACCTCGGTGTTGCAGAGCGGCCTAACGCACGTGACGTGCGAGCCAACCGCTCATGATCATGAAGTAGGCTGGGACAGAGGGAGCGTCCTTTCCCAGCGTAAGTGGATCGACCGATAAGGACGCCTCTGAGGGCGGCATCATCGTGTGGTCTGCGCCGTCGATGATGTATAGAGCCATGTCGGGCTTATTCTTAGCGAGATCTTTGAGGCGCTCCATGGAGCTCGCGACAGGGACCCAGGGATCAGCGGCGCCATAGATGAACAAAGCCGGGACTTTGATCGCGCGTACGGCCGCAAACGCATCGTAATCCATGTTGGCGCGCGTGGAACCGGTCTGCGGGTCTTTAGGCAGTTCTTCAGCGGTGGGCATGTACCCGAACGGGAACCACGGTTGCCGTTCGCCGCGTTGCAGCGCGGCCGCAGTTGCCGCATAGCTACCCCTGCCGTGTAAATAGTCCTGCCAAATGTGGCGGAGCTGTATCGCTTCCTGGATCTCCTGTCGCGAATAGCCGTGTGCGGTGAGCAGATTTGTGACGGCAAAATCCATCTGCTCGGCGGGCGTGACCAGCGGCGCCGAAACGGAGATGACGAAAGCAGCCTGCGGGGTGTGATTTGCGGCCAACACGGCAAGCCAGCCTCCCTGACTGATGCCCCAGAAGCCGATCTTTGCCGAATCGATTCGTGCCAGACGGGCAAGTGCCTGCCACGCGGCGACCCCGTCACCGGCGAGTTGCTCATAGACCGAACTTTGGTAGGTACCCGATGATTGTCCGCTGCCGCGTCGGTCGAAGATGAGGACAGCGATACCCATGACCGGCAAGCCCTGCGCCAGGTGTCGGTAGAGGGGCATGTCATGCAGCGGGTTCGATGCGCCCCATAGGGCGACTACTGCCGGCAAGTGGTCACCAGTGGCCGGCGTATACAACGTGCCGACTAGCTGGGTATCGCCGTTGGTAAAGTGGAATTCCTGCTGTGTGATGCCGGGAACGGGCGTGGCAGCCCAGGGGTCGGCAGCGAACGTGGGACTTGTGCTCGTTAGCATGAACGCGAGCGACGCCACTCTCAGGGATCGCCAGTTGAAGACGATCGCGCAGCAGGTGATGTAGTCGGCAAGCGTGCGGCAACCCGGGTCGGGGCGACACTTGCAGCTCACATCGAACGGTTTGTTGAGAGCGATCAACACATCGGAATTAGGCGAGAAGGCGTTCGATCAAGTCCGGTGGCACGGTGGTGACCGGTACGGAAAGAAGCGAACGGCTGCGACCGTGCTGTCGGCCGCCGTGACGTCGGCCTTTCGCGCGCGGCTCGAACCACTCACGCACGTCGGCATCGAGGCCAACGCCGTGCATGTAGTTGTAGAGAGCCTTGCGCAGGCCACTGCCTAGGAAGTCATGATCCGTACCCGTGGGGTCGTTAAACTCGATGTCGTTTAGTGCAAACGTAGCGTTTCGCGGCGGCCGCAGTGTGATGCCGTATTCCTCGGGATGCAGACCTATTGGTGAGTGCGCCGTCGCCGCAAAGCGATGCCAGTACGCCGATTGGATGCAGCCAGCCGCGAAGAGCTGACGCACGCGCTCGAGCGCGTCGATCGTGTCCTGAGCGGTCTCCGTCGGGAAGCCATACATCAAATACGCGTGCACCATGATGCCGGCATCGCTGAATGCACGAGTGACGCGCGCCACCTGTGCGACTGTGACACCTTTCCGCATGAGCTCGAGCAATCGATCCGACGCCGCTTCGAGCCCGCCGCTTACGGCTACGCAGCCGGCTGCGGCGAGCAGGCGGCACAGCTCGGGCGTGAAGGTTTTCTCGAAACGAATGTTGCCCCACCACGTGATGCTGAGATTCTCCTCTATGAGGCGCTCTGCGAGTGCACGCATGCCCGCCGGCGGCGCGGCCTCGTCGACCAGGTGAAAACCCGTCTCGTCCGTCTCCGCGATCAATGCTCGAATGCGCTGCATAACGATGTCCTCGCCCGGCCGATCGTAGCGGCCGATGTAGTCGAGCGAGACGTCGCAAAACGAGCATTTCTTCCAATAGCAGCCGTGCGCCAGCGTAAGCTTGTTCCAACGGCCGTCCGACCAGAAGCGATGCATCGGATTTAGCATTTCCATGACGGACACGTATTGACCAAGCGGCAAGCCATCGTACGTCGGGATGCCCGTGTCGCGTTGTGCAATGTCATGCTGCGTTGGGTCGTTTTCGAGTACGACGTGCGCGCCTTTGCGCACATATGTGCGCACGAGCGCTGCATGCTGACCTCGCAGCCGCATCAGCAGATTTAGCAGCGGCCGCTCCCCGTCATCGAGAGTCACGTAGTCGAAGTAATCGAATACGCGCGGATCGCCCAGCGAGCGCAGCTCTGTGTTGACCCAGCCGCCGCCGAGAATCAGCGTTGCCTTCGGTGCAGCCGCGCGGATCGTGCGCGCCATGCGAAATGCGCCATAGACATTGCCGGGAAATGGGGCGGTCACGGCAACGACATCAGGTGGCTGCCTAATTAATTCGCGCGTGAGCTCGTCAAGCGTTGTGTCGACGAGTGTCGGCTCGTCCGTCAGCGCCTCGTGCAGCGGGTCGAAGGACGTGGCGCTCGCGGCAAGTCGCTCGCCATAGCGGGCCAGCTCGAAGCGCGGATCGATGCCGATCCGCCAAACGTCGGCGAGGTCGTCGATGTAGAGGCTCGCGAGGTAGCGAGCCTGCTCGGTCGTGCCCAGCGTGCCGAAGGCAGCCAGCAGCTGCTCGTCAAAACCCGCGTGCTCTCCCGTAGGAGGCGCGCTTAGATGCTCGAAACGTGGCCCTTCGGGAAGAAATGCGCGTGCGACGATACGAAATGCCAAGCTCGGATCGCGGCGTTGCAGGAACCGAATTGCCGGGCCGACAGTGTCGACGTAACGCTTGGCGTGCTTCAGAAAATGGGCGATCGGCGGCGGCACCGGGGCACGTCTTCCGGCGGTCCGGGCGCGCTGGCGGAGCACCTCGGCCATGCGCGCGAGGAGCGGCGCTGAGAACAGTCGCAGGAACAACGTGAGCGAGGCGTCCGCTTGGGTCAGCTCGAGCTCGAGGTCGGCTGCGTGCAGGCGCAGAAACCCCATCAGATACGCCGTCGCGGGATACGGGGTATTCAGTTGGATCATCGGGGGTGTGACGAGCAGGAGGCGCATCGTAATGCAGGGTAGCGCACGCGATGCACTACGGCATAGGGAATAGCCAATGCCAACGTCGTGGCCTGGTTCGGCCCACTAGGCGACCTCTGGATCTTGCGTTCCTCATCCAGCTTGCATGTAACTCAGCGAAGTCGCGTTCACCGTTGTCTCGGGTGCCGCTCCTGGATGTGTCAGGGACCGCGACTTTCATGCTGTATCCCCGAGAGGTTATCGGCGCGGGTCCGCGGGCTCGTTCGATAAGCGGGAGAGGGATTAGGAAAATGTCGGAGCGCAGCTTGATGCGGCAGCTGAGGGCCTCCAGGCGCCCCCCACGCGAAAGCTTAGTGAAGCGGCCTCTACTGCCTCAGCGGAATTCGGTTGACGACCGCCGAAAACGTCTCTTCTCCGAGCGAGAGATACAAATGTTGTGCAGACACCGTCAGCGTGAACTGCGTTCGCCGCTGCAGCCGTTGCGCGAGATCTGAGAGCCAATCAAAATCCATTGCGTAGAGTTCGAGCGCCTCGATGCGATGGATCCGTTCCACGCGAAGCCGTGCCGCCAGTTGCACGGCATCCTTGTGCGTATAAACGGCTACGCGCGGCACCGCCTTGCTCGCCCGATGCAGCCGCATCGCGTCCGGGGCGCCGACATCAATCCACGCTTTCAACACCCCCGTCAGGTCGCGCACCGCGATCGCCGGCTCATCAGGCTCGGACAAGCCGTTCGAAAGCGCGATCCCTTCAGTGTACTCGAGGCAATAGGCCAGCACGCGCGTCAACATGTGCTCCGGTGTCTCGGACGGATGACGTGCTACGCGAACTCGCAACGACTCGTAGACGTTGCAGTCGGAGTTTGCAAGCTCAATGTCGAACACGTAGATAGTGTCGCCAAGTGCCATAAATTGTCTGCCGCTCCCGCGCGAAGTACTTGGGCGCCCTCGGCGACCGGCCGGTACGCGCGAATACCGGCTTCCGTGCGTCTAGGATGTGGGTTTACAGATTGCAACGACAACGCCGGAAGCAGCAGCCTGAGTAGGGGACGCGTCGTACTTAGCGAGCCAGTACAGAATGCGTTAGGACTTCGCGTTCTTCCGAGATTCCACCTTGCCGGAACTGTTGAACGCGACCGCTTGGCGAACAAGCGCCTTGAAGGCCGACGCGTCAACTTCTTCTCCTTCATGGATGTCGATCGCGCGGCGTACGTTTCCCTCGAGACTCGAGTTGAAGAGACGGGAGGGATCCTTCAGAGACGCGCCCTTGGCGAAGGTAAGCTTCACGACATTCTTGTAGGATTCGCCAGTGCAGATGATGCCGTGGTGCTCCCAAACCGGAGTGCCCGTCCACTTCCACTCCTCGATGACGTCCGGGTCTGCTTCCTTCACGAGCTTGCGCATTCTGCCTAGGGTCTCCCCGCGCCAATCGCCGAGTTCGGCGATTCTTTTCGAGATAAGCACCGATGCCGACTGGCCTTGGCTCACGTCCGACTTTTTCATGTTTTCATCCTAGATGGTCCCAGTTCGACTTCATTTGGAAGACAGTCGCCGATAAGTTACGGAGGGCGTATTAGCCAGACTTAGCATCTCATGGCTCGCTTGAGCCTTCGGTCGCGCTCACGTAACCCCGAGTGGTGACGTCTGCTCCTCGTCCGATTTTATGCTCTGCGGCTCTTATGCGCTCTCTCACGTTTCTCCGTGACTTTGCAAGTCCCCATGGGTCCATCGGGGGCAACCTGAACCGCATCGATTTGGAGACGTCGATTGGCCGTAATGCGTACGAAAACCTGGAAAATGTGGCCCGGTTTTTGGTCCGGCAACCGTATTGGATATTTGAGCACCGGCTGCGTTCAATAAGTAAGTACAATGATCTCGTAGGCCAATGTCGGCCCGGGAAGTGTACATGGCAGTCAATACAAGCTTAACGCGTGCGGAGCACTCGAGGATTCGTGCACACCTTCGAACGCTTCGCACCAGCCTCACGCAGGCGCGCGACGCGCTCATGCACTTCAAAGACGACCGAGTAGATCGTGACAAGCTGGAACCGGCGGCGCGGCGGGTCGATGACCTCATGGATATGTTCGTGGGCAACATACGGGATTCTGCGCAAGGGTCGCTATGGCTAGCTGAGATCCAAAGAGGCGTGGAACAGGTGACGAACCTCAAGGCGGCCGAGGCTCTGGGTGAAGCGCGAGTCGATATCACCGCGCTGCTTGATGTAATGGGGCCCTCGAAAGAGGGCACTGCAGGCATCGTGTCGACGCATCCTGCCCGGTAACGAGCCGTTCTCATGCGCGCAAAACGAGACATCTGACGCGGCTAACTGTAGCGAACGCGCTCGTGACGCGCGGCGTCAAAATGAGCGAAGTACTGAGAAAGCGATGGGTGGCGAAGAGGGTTTCATTCCGTATCTGGTGCTCATTCGCTTCGACAAGGGCGAAGATCTGCGCGACCGCCTTCACGAATCACTGTCGTTGCTGCAGGGGGCACTCGCCGAACTCGGTCCGGTGGAACCGGTCATGTCATCTTACGACGGTTCTGCGGTGGCTTATTTGCTGGAAGCGGCGGCGACCATCCAACCGCACAGGGTCGTGGCTCAACTTCAGTCTCCCAAGTCACGTAGAGCATCACCACTTAAGACTCACGACAAGGTGCTGGTCATCTCGGTAGAACTTGGCGTTGCCACACGCATGGAGCGCATTACCGATTGGCTTCGTGAGCACGACGCATTGGCGTAGAGAATCACTGCGAGCGGTCATTGACTGCGCACGCCCGAGCGTCAATCGACCCGGAGTCTTTGCGGCTCTGAAGAGGCTGGCCGAGACAACTGACATTCCGATGGCCCACTACTGTATCAAGGGCGTGGCCTGGCGAAGGAGCAATGATGGATACCAAGGGGCGAAAGAAGGTCCTAACGGAACTCGATGCGGAGCGTTCTGAACTCGAACGCAAAGCCGCCGAGCGCGAGAAGCAAGCGCAGCGGCTCCAAGGTCCCCAAAAGAATGCAGCGCAGCTTGAGGCGCGCAGCCTGCGTCAGCAGGCAAAGGAAGTCGTCCGACGGCGGATGGACCTAGCGAAAGGTAAGCTTCAAAGAAAAAGCTAAGGTGACTATCGAAGGGCTTCCGCCAGCATTCATTTCTCGCGCGGCACTTGGGAGGACTCGCCTCACGCCCACCACGTAGAGCGCATCAAGACTCGCGGGGAGTGCGTGTGCGAGTCCGATAGGGAGCGCCGACTCGCTTCCGTCATCAGAAGGAATCCCCACGGCTCAGTGACAATGTACGTCCTGCTCTACACAATCCTGCCATGCGTCCTCATGCCAATGACCAATGGTGCTCACGATCGTAGTAGTTTCCTTGTACCCTTGGAGCGTAGCTTCGTCCCGGCCTCGCGGTGATCTTTCACGATGGTACATGTGCTCGCGTGACTCGGTTGCCGGTGCAAGCTCGCTAGCGGTCGCTGACAACCCGCGCGGTCTTGAAGGTGAGCGTGCGCCGCACCGCGAGCGCCGTTCCGCCGAGCACCAGCACAGAGGAGATGGCAAGCCGCAAGGTAATGGGCTCGGAAAACAGGATGACCCCCGCGAGGGCGGCGATCACCGGCACACTGAGCTGCGCGTTGGCGGCCGCGATGGCCCCGAGGCGGGGTAGCGCCGTATACCAGGCCGCATAGCCGAGGCCTGACGCGATCGAGCCTGATAGCACCGCGAGCACGATTCCCTCGGTATCGGCTGAACGATGGCTCCAGAGGAGTACGCTGACGAGCAGTGCGCCGGGTACTGAGCGAGCGAAGTTCCCGGCGTTATCTGCGAGCGCGTCTACCGAGCGCCGCCCCCGCAGTGAATAGACGCCCCACGCGCAGCCCGCGATCAGCATCAAGATCGCATCCCGTGCCGGCGGTGCCGTGATCCCCGGGGACAGCAGGAAGATCAGTCCGGCCACAGCGACCAGCCAGCCTAGGGCCACGGTACGGTCGATGCGCTCGCCGCCGACGAAGCCTGCGGCGATCATCACCACCTGCACCGCGCCGAACAGCAGCAACGCCCCGGTACCGGCCGTGAGCCCGACGTAGGCGAAGGTAAAAGCGATGGCATACGCTAGCAGCGCCAGCGCCGATCGCCAGTCGCCGCCCAATCTCTGGCCGCGTCGGCCGATGCGTACCAGCAGCCACAGGGTGAGCGCCCCGGCGATCAGGCGGACGCTCATGAAGCTCGCAGGGTCGATGTGCGCGTCGCGCAGCGCCATCCGGCACAGCACAGAGTTGGCCGCGAACGCTAGGAGTGCGAACGCGGTGGCCGCGACGACGGGGTTCACTTCAGCGCCTGCTCTAGGTCGGCGATCAGATCCGCCGGCTCCTCGATCCCGACAGACAGGCGCAGCAGATTCTGCGGCGTGCGCGATTCCGGCCCTTCGATCGAGGCCCGATGCTCGATGAGGCTCGCCACTCCCCCGAGACTCGTCGCCCGTGCAAAGAGGCGCGTGCGGCTCGCGGTTTCGAGCGCCGTATCCCGCCCTCCCGACACGCACATAGACAGCATCGCGCCGAAGCCCCCGGGCATCTGCGCCACTGCGGTGGCATGAGCACGGTGCAGCGCCAGTCCCGGATAGAACACCTGCTCGATGGCCCGATGGCGCGCGAGAAATTCCGCCACCTGCAATGCTCCGGCACACTGTGTGCGAAGTCGCAGCGCCAGCGTTGCGATGCTGCGCCTCAGCAACCAGCAATCGAACGGCGCCAGCGCCGCGCCGGCCGTGCGCTGCCAGGCCTGCAGGTGCTCGAGCAGCGCGCGGTCCTCGCGCACCACTGCGAGCCCGCTCAGCACGTCGCTGTGACCACCCAGATACTTGGTGCCACTGTGGATCACGAGGTCGACACCGAAATCGAAGGGCCGCTGGCAGATGGGCGTAGCGAAGGTGTTGTCGCAGACCACCAGTGCTCCAGCGCGATGGGCGAGGGCGGTAACTGCCTCGAGATCCGTGATGTTGAGCAACGGGTTGGTGGGTGTTTCGATCCAGACCACACGTGCGCGCCCGCCGACGGCGGCGCTCACTGCCGCGAGGTCGGTGAAATCGGCGAGTTCCACCGTCACGCCGCGACGCTTGCAATGTTCGGTGAACTGTTTGACCGAGCCATAGTAAGCATCGAGCGGCGCTACCAGGCGATCGCCCGCGTTGAGCAGCTCCAGCACCGCCATGTTCGCCGCGAGCCCTGAGGCAAACGCCGCCGCCCCGATGCCCCCTTCGAGTGCCGTGATGCACGCTTCGAGCGAGGTGCGATTTGGTGTGCCTTCGCGGCTATAGCGGTAGCCGCGCGGATAGCCGCCATCCGCGTCGCGCTCGAACGTGGTCGTGAGGTAGATCGGTTGCGCCAGTGCGCCGGTCGCCGGCTCGGGCGCGTGGGCGCTGTGCACACACAGGGTGTTCAGGCCTGCCTGCTTGCTCATCGAGACGTTCCCCTTAAGTGCGCGGACCGCGTGGCCCCCACCTGGCGACGAAAATGCACTTCGGCAGACGCACGTGGATCCCGACCTTCGGCTTATCCACAGCTGGATGGCCACATGCCCGCGAAGCAGACCGGCTGATACGACTCGGCTCGTGGCGCGTCAGCTTCGTCTCGGCCACGAGGAAAATCTACCATTTCCTGAGTCGCTGTGCGGCTGGCCGCGTTCAGATCCTAATCGGGGGCCATACTGATGTAGCCGGTCGGCGTCTCCGCCGGCGGCCGGGTGCGCTTCCTGTCGTTGTGTACGGTGAGCTGCAGCCGGGCGCGCAGCGAAAGTCTCGATTGCGGTCTGATCGCCTTCGCCGTCAGCCTGCGCGGCGTGTCCGTCACCGACCTCGAACCGCGCACCGTGGGCGGAGACCGGGATATGTAGGGTGCTGCCGGCCACGAGCCCGCGAGTATCGAGATTGTCGGCGTGGCGCCCGGGCGGATTGCTGCTGACGCGTCGGCCGGCCTCGGGCGCGGGCACCACGCCCACGCTGCCGGGCGATGTTCCCGGTTTGGTGTTGTAAGTGTTTGAACGCCCTGCAAATGCGTCTGCGTCACGACTCGCTCCGCGGGTTGCGACCGAACAGCCTCAGAAGCCATTGAGTCCGAAGGAATTGGGCGATCTGATCGGAAGATCTACTCCGAGCGTCAGCCGGCAAGAGGTGAGATGCCTTGAGACAGCTGTTCCGACCGCGAACGCCCGCGAGAGCAAACAGGTGAAAGCACAATCGTTGTTCAGCGGGATGGCCTCCGTCTAGACCTGGCATTCCGTAGGTCGTCCTGGCTCCCGGTTTTTCGCTTAACCGGTTCCGCGTGCAGTGCCATGGTGCGCATCGGGTGACTCAGAAATCTGACCGGCGATAATATGAACTGCCGGTAGTTCGCTGGACGCTGGAGCCACCGTTGGATCCGTGGCCACTCGACCTTTGCGGTGCATCTGAATCGGATAACCAACAACGGAGAGAGAAATGAACAAGCGAGCGTTCCTGACCTCGGGCGTTGCAATTACGATTGCCATCGGATGGACATTGTTAATACACGGCCGGCAAACGCAGGCGCAACCACTTCCCCTCGATGAGTGTATAAATGTCGGGGATTCTTCTCCGCGCACGCGGCTTTGCATGCACGAATTCTCCGATCACTCGAAATGCGTGGTGGCGGTGACTCCAGGGACACAATTTTCAACGACCCAGTTGTCCTGCAAAGTGCTCTAACGCGATCCGACTCGTAATCCGAGTGGCGCCGAGACTCGTTCTGGGACATTTTCGGCATCCGCTTCGGTGCGGGACAGGTGCGTATCAGGATTGAGCGTTCGATAGAGCAAAAAATCCCCGCACCACCAGTAGGTCGGGAAGGAACTTGTCGAGGGCGGCGTGTCAGCCGAGCTAACGGGAAATTCGTTGCGCGGCTCGCGCACTTTATCTCAGGAAGTCCTGATAGGCGATTGGCACGGACGATGGCAGTATCGAGCTTCGACACCTCAACCTGGCCTTGCACAGTTTCGAAAGGATAACGGCGTGCAACGATCGACCAACGCGATATGGACATGCGTGTTCTTCATGATCGCCTCGAGCGGCAGCGCAACGTCTGTTGATCACGATCGAGCTGATGCGCAGGCGCTCGATCTGGCAAAGCAGGCCATCGCCCTGCGCTCGGTGCGGGGGCCCGGCAATCAGGCCCCGCACGTGGCTGCATTGTTCAAATCCGCCTTAGTGGCCGGCGGCTTCAACGACGCGGATGTGACGATCACGCCGGTTGATGACACGGCATTCCTGGTCGCTCGCTGGAAAGGCCACGATCCGAAGCTCAAGCCGCTCGTAATCTCGGGGCATATGGATGTGGTCGAGGCCAAGCCGTCCGACTGGGAGCGGGACCCCTTTACACCGGTAGTTGAGAACGGGCTGCTATATGGGCGAGGGTCTAGCGACATGAAGCTGGACGACGCGTTGGCAGTCGCCGCACTCATCGAACTCAAACGGGAGGGCTACGAGCCGCGACGGGACCTCGTCCTGGGGCTCTCAGGCGATGAAGAGACGACCATGAAGACGACTCAGATCCTCGCAAAGGAGCTCTCGAACGCCGAGATGGTCCTTAATGTAGACGGCACGGGCGGCCAGCTGGATCCGCAGGGCAAACCGCAATACTTCATCTGGTCGGGCGCGGAGAAAACGTATGCCGATTTCGAGCTCGCGGTAACTTCCCCCGGAGGTCATAGCTCGCGGCCATATGATCCGAATGCCATCAATCAGCTGGCGGCCGCGCTGGTGCGAATCGGCCAATACAAGTTTAAGCCGGAGCTAAGTGACCTGACTCGGGCTTATTTCATGGCTGCGGCACGTTACGAGAGTCCGGAGATTGCGGGGGCAATGCATGCATTTGCTGCTGATCCGACCGATTCGAAGGCCGTTGCCACTTTGCGAGCGGATCCGGCGACCGTCGGCAAGATCGGCACAACCTGCGTCGTGACAATGATTAGCGGCGGCCACGCGCTCAACGCGCTTCCCCAGCGGGCCACCGCTAACATCAATTGTCGGATTTTCCCCGGTCATCCGCGTGCCGAGATCATGGCGGAACTGCGGCGTGTCGCGGAGGACGCCGCAGTTCAGTTCAAGGATGTCTCCACGGGCAGCGTTGCAACCGACGCTTCCCCCATTCGCCCGGATGTGGTTGCCGCGGTTACGAAAGCCATCCACCTCGGCTATCCGGGGGTACCCGTATTTCCCACAATGTCAGCGGGCGCGAGCGACAGCATGTGGTTTCGCAATGAGCACGTTCCCAGCTACGGAGTAAGTCCGCTCTTCATCAAAGACAGCGATCGATTCGCCCACGGGCTCAACGAGCGTATCCCGGTGGGAGATGTTCAGCCATCCATGGCATACATGCTGTCGCTATTCACCGATCTGTCGAAGTAACTGGCTGCCAGCGGAATGCTAATCCGTTGATGATCCGCGCAAGACCTTGACTTGGACGGGTGAGTGGGGACGCGCGTTCACGTGCACATCCCCTGCAGCGGATTGGCGTGCTTAAGGGTTGATGTTGAGGACGAACTGCGCCGAGCGGCTTGGGGCGTTGCTGCCGGAAGCGGTCACGGTGACCGAGTAGCTGCTCGCAGTGCTCGGGCCCGTCCCCGAGCCGCTGCTGGCCGAGTCACCGCCGCAACCCGCCACCAGCGTGACCGCTGCAAGGGCGAGCAGCAACCGCCACTGACGGGAACCCCGGCGCGCGAGTCCCAGCAGCAGCAACGGCAGTGGCCAAACCATCGCGAGCTGCGATTCGGAGGTCGCGCCGGTTCCAATGGTCGCGCTCTTGGCGGCGCTGACCGTCAGTTTGGTGGTCTCAGTGCCGGCGCCGGACACGCTCGAGGGGGAGAAGCTGCAGGACCAGCCGTCCGGCAATCCGGAGCACGCGAAAGAGAGCTTCGCCCACGCGCCGTTCTGCGAGATCACGCTGACGGTCATTGAGGCCGCTAGCGCCGCCGTCGCGCTGACTGAAGCTGCGGAGAGTGTAAGCACATAGTCCGGGACGGGGGCTGAGCCGGGCGCGCTGACCGAAATACTTACCGGACTGGAGGTGGAGGGTGCATAGCCGAGTGTCCCCGAATATGCAGCCCCCAGGCTATGCGTGCCCATCCCGAGAGCAGGGACGGAAAATGAGGCGGCACCGTTGCTCAGCGCCATGTTTCCGAGTGCGGTGGCGCCATCGAACAAGGAGACGCTGCCGGTCGGCGTTGCCGACCCGCCCTGCGCGGCCACGTGTACGTAGGCCGTGACAGCTTCCCCGGCGGTAATCTGCGTGGCCGAGGCCGTCAGGCTCGTCGTGGTCGATACTGCGACCGGCTGCACCACGAACAGCACCCCAGAGTAGCCTGGAAAGGTGTAAGCGAGGCTGCCGTTTGCGAAGGGGGCGTCCGCGGCCGGCACTATCGCCTGGAGATTCGCGCCCGAGTAGGTATACACCTGCGCGTTGGTGGGCAGGTATACGTCCGCGAAGCGGATGGAGGCGCTGATCGCGGCGGTGCTCTTGTTGATTACGAGCAGCGTGATCGCGTCATCGCTCGAACGCTGGGCCCCGTAGATTGACAGCGACCCCTGATCGCTGCTCGTCGCGCTGATGGAAACGTCACCGAACTGATGTCCGTTGCCGTCGTAGTTGCGGAACATGCGGAAGGCGTAGGCGATCGGATCGGTTGATGCGGGCGGGCTCCACATGTTCGCGAAATCCAGCTGTTCCCGGCCGTAGATGCCGAGGACGTCCATCTCGGCGATGGCATCTACGATCGACTTCTGACCGCTGTCGATGCTGTATTCCGAGATCGAAAGCTTGGTGCCGGGGTAGTACGTGCTGATCCAACTCTTGAAGCGCGGGATGAGCTGCATCGGGCCGTCAAAGTAGTACTGCTCCACCCAGGTGCCGCCGTTGTACGTCGGGTCCCAGAGCGTGCGGGTCGAGGCGAGCTGGGCAGCAGGCGTTGAGGTATTGAAATAGTAGTGCTCGTCAAAGTAGTCGAGAATTCGCTGGCCGTGCTGCTGCTGGTACGCGGCCATCTGCTGCAGATAGTACTGCCCGGCGTACAGCCCTCCCTGCTGGCTCGGGGCGCCGATCCAGCCCCCAAGAGTGAAATCCGAAGGTCCGAGCACGAGCGCACCCACGTCCGTCTGCTTCACTGCCGCGGCGTACTGCTGGCCGAGCTGAACGATGGTCGGGTAAGTGGCGCCGCCCGGCATGACGTCCCGATGCGTGTTGCCCCAACCGTAGGGCTCGTTATCCAGCTGGTAGAACGCGACGCCGCCGTGCGTGGCAGCACCGAAGGTGCTGACCAGGTGCCCGACCCACTGCTGCTGCAGGGCGGTGCTGTTGCCGATGTGATTGGCGGGGACGTTGGTGTCCGTCAGCTGAGCACCGGTCGTAGTCAGGCTGTTACCGCAGCTGTCCCCGTTGGGATGCAGGTACGGGTCAGTGGATTGTTGCGGTCCGTATACCGATACGGGGAAGCTGCAACTCCACGCCGCAGACTTGTTCACGTAGGGAATTATGGGAATCGTGATGAGTGCGTTCGCCGGTGCGTAGGTCTTAACCATGAGATCCGCCGAGGCGCCCGGCACCGGCGTGGTCTGACCGTTACCACCGACGAAGTACCAGTCGAAGCCCGAATTACTCGAGTCGACCATCCAGTTGTAGCGCGTGGTCGCGTCGCCGCCCCAGCGTACGTTCGGGACTTGGATCTCCTGCGCGAAGCTCGTATCGAGGCCATAGCTTGCGATGCCGTAGATCTGCGAACTGATGGGCTGGCGACTCACGGTGGGATCGACGGCAAGCGTCGGTACGGAGACGGACTGCGCGGTGGCCGAACCCGTGTAGAGCGCTATCGAGCACAACCAGAAGCGCACAAAACTTGTCGGAAAGGCTGACATTCGCAAGGTTCCGCCTGCCGCCGAACGCGAGGCAGAAAAGCGTAATTGCCATCGAGCAGGCGCATCGCTGCCCGTCTTGAAAGCGTGAGCCAGCGCACGCTATGTCCGCTCAGTGCGTGTTGCCGCGGAACAACGTTTTGACATAGCCCGGGCTGCCACGGCAAAGCGGCGCTCACCGAACTCTTCCGCTCGCGTGGCGTTGATTGGATGGAACAGCGGAACCGTTCGACCGCGCTGCCTGGTTCGTTGCTTCCCGCTATCTTGCAGGCAGTGGCAGAGACATCGGTGCAAATCCAGTGCCTCGAGCCCAGCCGCTGTGCCCCGGCTTCACACACCCCGCGAATCATCGTGGCTGATACGGCAGCAGAGTGGGCGAGATAGATCTGCGCCTGACGCGGCTCAGATCCGCGCCGCCTGCAGATGCGGTGAGTGCCTGACCACCAGGCGCGTGATGGGCGGCGCCAGGCAGATGACGAACACCAGCCGCAGCGCCTGCAGTGCCATCACGAACGGCAGATCCACGTGCGGCGTCGAGGCGGCGATGATGGCCACCGAGTCGAGCCCGCCGGGGCTGGTGGCTAGATAGGCGGTCAGTGCGTCGGTGTGCGCGAGCCGTGTCAGGCACCAGGCCAGCGCCCCGCACAGTCCCATCAGGCACACCGCGGCGGCGAGCACCACGGGCAGTGCGCGGCCTGCATGGATAAGCGCATCGCGCCGGAAACCGAGACCGATATGCCAGCCGAGCAGGGCATACGCTGCAGCGAGCAACCAGCGCGGCAGGTCGATGCTGACCCAGCCGGCGGCGTGCAGTGTCGACAACAGGAGCATGGGACCGAGGAGGGCCCACGCCTGCAGGCGTAGCAGGCGCGCAAGCTGCTGCCCGAGCAGCGCCAGCGCGAGCACGATGGCGAGGTGGCCCCAATGCACGGGGCTCAGCCAGGGCGCGGCGGGCGTGTGGGCGCCGCCGACCTGCGCCCAGAAACGCGCCACCAGTGCGGCTGCGACCGCTACCAGCAGTACGCGCGAGTACTGCATGAAGGCGACCAGACGCGGATCGGCGCCTTCTGCCTCCCCCAGCACGACCATCGCGACCGCCGCACCCGGTGAGGTCCCGTACACGGCGGTCGCGCCCGGGATGAGACCCGTTCGGCTGATGAGCCAGCCGATGCCCGCGGCGCCGAGCAGGGTGGCGAACATGACGACACAGAACAGCAGGTACTGGTGGCTGAAGGTCACGAAGATGGAGGGCGTGATGCTTCCCGAGACCATGGCGCCGATCAGGGCCTGTGCGCCGAGATAGGGCGCGCGCGGCACCGCCAGGCGCGCACCATTCACGCCGAACACGATGCCGCCGATCATCGGCCCCAGCAGCAACGCGGCCGGCAGCCCCAGCGCGCCCCAGCCTGCGGAGATGAGCGCCGACAGCGCCAGCAACGACAGCCACAGCAGGGGCGGTGGCCAGGCGCCGAGCCGGGGTGTGGGAGTCGGGGCGGAGGCAGAAACCTCGGGTGCGCTCATTCGAGTGTGATGGCTTCCGAGGTCGCGACGCGCGCCAGGCGCGGGAAGATGTGCTTGAAGCTGAAGGCGTGCGTCTCGGCGTGGAGATCGGCGCACAGATCCTCGCAGATGACCAGCTCGTAGCCGTGCTCCCAGGCACTGCGCGCCGTAGATTCGACACCGATGCTGGTCGCGATACCGCCCAGTACGATTGTGCGCACCCCTCGGCGCCGCAGCTGCAGATCGAGGTCGGTGCCATAGAAGGCGCCCCATTGATGCTTGGTCACTATCACATCGGCGGAGTGCAGAGGCTCCGGGAACTCGTCCCACCCGAGCGGTAAGGCGCCAAAGTCGCTGGGCTGATCGACCTTAGCGCGCGGTGCGTCGGCGAAGTCGCTGGCGAAAGATACCCGCACCCACACGACGGGGCTGCCGGCGGTGCGAAAGCGCAGCGCGAGCTGCTTCGAGCGCTCAAAAATGGTCGCGGCGGGCTGGGGCACAACCGGCATGGCGAGCACGCCCTTCTGCAGGTCAATCAGCACCAGGGCAGTTGTTTTCGCATTGAGTTCCATCGTGCTTCCTGTCGTTACCAAGGGCGCGCCGCAGAGGCGTGGAATCGCCTCGACTGGCTTTGGGGAGGATCATGAGGGTATGCTCATCTATCTAGAATTATGAGGCGAGGCTCATAAATGTCAAGCGAGGCAGTGGCGGCGGCGCGCGCACCCAAGCGTCGGCGCGGCAAGCGGCGTGTGGCGGAGCTGCTCGCGGCCGGCGCGGCGGTGTTCGCCGAGAAGGGCTACGAGGCCGCAACCATGACCGAGATAGCGGCGCGTGCGGGGGCGCCTATCGGCTCGCTGTACCAGTTCTTTCCTTGCAAGGAGGCGCTGGCCGACACGCTGGTGCAGAACTATGTCGCATTGCTGGCGGCGGACCTCGAAGCGCTCGAAGCAAGCGCCTGCGATCTCGACACCCGTGCCCTAGTCGAGGGTCTGTTCAGGGTGCTGCGGGGCCATCCACAGGAGCGTGCAGCGACGATGCCGCTGGCCGAGGCCCGCATGGACGAGCGCACGCGCCGCGAGACTTTCCGCTACCTGCTGCGCAAGCGTATCGCCGCGATCCTGCGTGCGCGCTCCCCGACGCTGTCGGCGGAAGCCGCGCGCGAGCGCGCGATCGTGGTACTGCAGCTCATGAAGGCCGCGAGCTCCTTGAGTGATGAGGCGGATCTGGCTGGGCGTACGAGCGCGCTGCGTGAGCTGCAGGCCCTGGCGATGCACTATCTGGAGCAGCGGTGAACGGCCAGGTCATTGCTGCCTATCGTCCTGCTGTGCCGCCGAGGTGCTCGTTGCATGGGCGTACCAGGCCGGAGCGCGTCTGAGCTTTAGCCGTCCCGGGTAAGCCAATTGAGAACGCTTACATCAGAGCTTCAACGCTCGCTTCCGGGACGAGTGCCTGAATGCACACTGGTTTCTTACCATGGCTCAGGGGCGAGGCCTAACGGATGCAGTACGACACCGACGGAGCGCGCTGCTCCCTCGGTGATCTGATGTCGGGGGAGTATGCGAAGTATGGTTCGCCGAGGATAAAGGAGGCAGGACTATAAACCGCGAACTCGAGCGATCCGCTCGAGGAACTTCACGTCCAAATGCGGGTGACGCCCGGGCTGTGGCTTCTCGTATCACAGGCTCGCCCAGTCGGCTTTGCTCCTGGGTCGAGAAGGGAGCCAGAATGTCGCCTTAGTCTTGGGACTTCACAGTGTTCGTCTTTAAGTCCAGGAAGGCGGCGACTCTTGCCGTGAACTTGGAATCTCGTGAAAGTAGCAGGCCATATGAACCATTCATTGCCGTCGGCGGATCATGAGAGAGGGGCGCCGAGCCATGCCAGGATCACTCCGCTCAAAGGGCTGCTGGTACTCGCAGCGGTCGTCGTCGTTGTGGCCCTGTACTTGACCCTGAATTATGCGATGGGGCTTACCGAAAGCTGGGCTGGCTTCATATTTCTGGTGTGCTGGGCGGTCAGCCACCTGGATCATTCTGAGCTGGCCGGCTGTGCGGTCGGCGCTTGCGCCGGCGTGCTCGTCGGATACGCGCTTCAGTCGCTGCCGCCCATGCTGGGACCGGCCGCGTTAGCGCCGATCCTGTGCCTGATCTTGGCGATGGTCTACTGCCAGATCATGGGCTGGCTGAAGCTAGTCGTGAATCTCACGACAATGACATTTCTGACGATTGCGTCGATGCCACTGGTGCAGGCGCACGTCAGCTTCCCCAACGTGTTTGCGACGCTGGCTTTCGGCGTGGTGTACTTCGCAGGCCTAGTGGCGATGGGCCGGTGGTTCGCGAAGCGCGCGGCGGCCAAGCAGAGCGCGGTGCCCTGAACTGACACCAACGACATCGGTCCGACCTGAATGAAAGACCCTGTGCCGCGCGCGGCTCATACACTGTCACGGTTGTTCCGGCCAAATTCGATCGCGCTGATCGGAGCTTCCGACCGCAATCCCTTCTCCATTATGGCCGCCGCCAATCTCGGGCGGTTCGCCTTTGCCGGGGAAGTTCACATGGTCAATCCGCGCGCAGCACCCGCGCACGGTCGCCCCGCAGTGGCCTCGTGTCGAGAGATTGGGAGTGCGGTCGATCTAGCTTATGTGTGCGTGCCACAGGTCGCGGTGCTTGAGGCGCTCGAGGAAGCCGCTGCCGCCGGCATTCGCAACTTCGTGCTGGTCTCCTCGGGGTTCGCAGAAACCGGCGCTGCCGGTGCCGAGTTGCAGCGTCGGCTTGAGGCACTAATCACTGCTCACGATTTGCAGTTGCTCGGACCTAACAGTCTGGGGTTCATCAACTTCAAGGATCGCATCGCCGTCGGTGCCATGGTCGGCCCATTCGCGCCGCTGCCGGCGTCGATCGCTATGATTTCGGCGAGTGGCTCCACCGGCATACAGCTTGCAAGTTTCGCGTATCAGATCGGCATCGGTCTGACGCATCTCATATCCACAGGGAACGAGGCCGGCATCGACACGACCTCGGTCATCGACTTCCTGCTGGAAGATCCTGAGATCAAGGCCATCGGCATCTTCGCCGAGACGGTGCGCCGTCCGGTGGCATTCACGGAGGTGGCGCAGCGTGCCTTTGAGAGACGCAAGCCCCTCGTGATCTTGAAAGTCGGGCGTGCGCCGAGTACGGCGGCTTTGGTCGCCGCACACACCGGCACGTTGGTGGGCGACGACCGCGTGTTTGACGCAGTCTGTGATCGTTTTGGCATTCAGAGGGTATATTCCACCGAGCAGCTGATCATCACCGCAGCGACCATCGCCAACACGCCACCGCTGCATCGCGCGGGCGTCGCGATCGTGTCGGTTTCCGGGGGCGCCTGCGAGATGATCGCCGACGCGGCCAGGGAAGCTGGTGTGCCAGTGCCACCCTTCGCTGATGTTACCCAGGCGAGGCTTCGCGGTATCGTGAGCGATATCGGCCAGACGCACAATCCGCTTGATCTGACGGGTGCGGTCATGCGCGATCCGACGATGTGGGAACGCGTGCTGCGAACGATCGCGCAAGATCCCAATATCGGACTCACGGTCTGCAATTTCGATATCCCGGCGGCGCCGCTGCCGGACTGGCAGGCCGCCTGGGAGCACATCGTCGCGGGATTGCGGGCTGCAGACCCACCCGGGCCGATTCTCACAAGCTACATCCAGTGCCTTACCGAATACGGGCGGCAGTTCATCAAGGATATGCAAATTCCCTATGTCATCTCGGGCATCGGCTCGGGGCTTGCGGCGCTCGGCAGCGTGATTCGCTGGTCGGCGCGCCTGAGGCAGGCAGCGCCGATGAGTCTCGCCACTAGGGAGCGGCAAGCTACGCCACGAAAGTTCGGATCCGAGCGCGACGTACTCGAATATCTTACTAAGTGCGGGGTTCCGGTCGTGCCGGCCACGGTGGTTCGCAGCGAGACGGAGGCGATCCAGGCGTATCGCGCGGTGGGCGCGCCGGTGGTGTTGAAAATTCTGTCGCCTGACATTCAACACAAAACCGAAGCGGGCGGCGTTCTGTTGAATCTTAACGGGGATACTGAAGTCGCCGCGGGATTTCGGCAGCTTCTCGGAGCGGTACAGAAATCCAGGCCGGCGGCACGGCTCGAGGGGGCGCTCATCTCGCCAATGCGCGCCTCTGGCATCGAGATGTTCGTCGGTCTGGCACGCGATGCGCATTGGGGATGGGTGATGTCGCTGGGGCTGGGGGGCATCTGGATCGAGGTGCTTGATGACACGGTAATCGAACCTTTGCCGGTCGGGACCGCCGATGTGATCCGCGCGTTGCGACGTCTGCGCGGCGCCAAGCTGTTCGAGGGGTATCGGGGTTCGCCTCCGGTTGACTTAGGGATCTTGGCCGAAACCGTCGTCCGAATTGGCGAGGCGGCTCTTGCGCTCGGGCCCGATATTGCGGTCTTGGAAGTTAATCCTCTGCTGGTGGATGGCGACAGGATTGAGGCGCTGGACGCGTTGGTCGTTTCGGTCGAGGCGGCAGACTATGGATAACGCACAGGACGCACGTATTCCGGTGATCGTCGGAGTCGGCCAGATCAACGACCGCCCCAAGGAGGACGCCGCGGGTCTTGATACGCTGGCGCTGATGAAGGCAGCGCTCGAAAGTGCCGATCGCGATGCCGGCGGCGGGTTCCTGGCGCAGCTGCAAGCGCTCGATGTCGTCGACCAGATGTCATGGCCCACCATGACCTGGCCCTCGATTGAAAAGATCGCACCGCGATTGGTGGAAGCCCTCGGAATCGCGCCGACGCACCTGGCAATGACGCCGGATCCGAGCGGCGATGGACCGGTCCGACTGCTTAACGAGGCGGCCAACCGCATTGCGAGCGGTGAGGCCGAGATCGCGGCCGTGGTTGGCGGTGAAGCATTGCGCACCGGCGCCAAGCGTGCGGCGCTGGAGGCACAAAGAGGCGCGGCGACCGGTCAAGCACCCAGGCAGGATCTGCTGCGCGAGGTAGCCGAACAGCACTTCAAACCAATTCTGAGGAAATACGGGTTGCTGGCGGCAACTGACATCTACCCGCTTTACGAGAATGCCTGCCGTGCAGCGTGGGGCCAGAAACTCGCCGAAGCGCAACTGGAATCGGCGCTGATCTGGTCCGGCATGTCCACGATAGCCGCGGACAATCCCGACGCCTGGATTCGAACTCGGTATACGCCGGAGCAAATCCTGACGCCTTCTGCGGACAACCGACCGGTTACGTTTCCCTACAACAAGTTGATGGTCGCCAACAACAGCGTCAACCAGGGAGCGGCGGTGATCGTAACGTCGCTCGCCCGGGCCACCGCGGCTGGGATAGCGGAGAATCGGCTCGTCTACGTGGGCGCAGGCGCGGCTGCCCACGAGCCCGACGATTTTCTGAAGCGCGATCGTTACGACTATTCTGCTGGCATGGAGGTCTCGCTCACCGAGGCTTTGGCGGCAAACGGCCTGGGTAGCACCGACCTTGACTATGTAGAGTTTTACAGCTGTTTTCCTTGTATCCCCAAGATGGCGCGCCGGGTGCTCGACTGGCCGCTGGAGCGACCGCACAGCGTTTACGGCGGCCTGACTTTCGGCGGTGCACCGATCGGAAACTGTATGACCCACGCGGCGGCGACGCTAGTCAACCGATTGCGCACGCGCGGTAACCATGGGCTCCTTTACGGCAATGGCGGTTTTGTCACCCACAACCATTCACTGATTCTCACGCGTCAGCGAGCGCTAGCCGCTCGGCCGCCGCGCTCCTACGACTATCAACGTGAGGCCGACTCCCGCCGCGGCGCTATTCCACGGCTCATTGAGGACTATTCCGGGGCAGCCACCATCGAGACCTACGCCGTGCCCTTCGATCGCAATGGTGAACCGCGCTTCGGCACTATTATCGGGCGCAGCGTTGCAGGCGAGCGCTTCCTATGTCGCGTGCCTCGAGAGGATAAGGCCGGACTCGCATTTCTCGTTTCGGGTGCGAACGAGCCGGTGGGGAAGCAGGGAGCTGCTGTTCCCGGACCGGACGGCTTCGTCTACTGGATGCATTGACAAGCAAGGGGACCTGTATGACCTCGCAGGCTAACGGAGATGTTCTTCTAATTGAGCGGGTGGGGAAGCACATTCTGGTTGCAACCCTTAATCGACCGGACAAGCGAAATGCCATCAACGGCCACATCGCCAATGCGCTGCACGATGCCGTGCAGACCGCGGAGAGCGAGCCTGACATTCGCGTCGCAGTACTGGCTTCATCGAGTCCCCGGACCTTCTGCGCCGGTGCCGACCTGTCCGAGGTGATGAAACCCGGCGGCGGCGGGATGGTGCACCCGGTAAGCGGCTTCGCAGGGTTCGTCAATTCCCGCCGCATGAAGCCGTGGATCGCTGCGGTGGGTGGCATCGCGGTAGCCGGCGGTTGTGAGATTTTGCTCGCGTGCGACATGCGCGTCTGCGGTGAGAGCGCTGAGTTCGGCTTGCCGGAGGTGAAGCGTGGACTGGTGGCCGGCGCCGGTGGGGTCAGTCGACTGCCGCGGCAGCTTCCGAGGGCAATTGCCCTTGAACTCATCGCCACCGGTGAGCGGATCGGTGCGCGGCGCGCTTATGAGCTGGGTTTCGTCAACCGCGTCGTGCCGGATGGTCAGGAACGGGCCGAGGCCCTTAAGCTCGCCGAAGCGATTGCGGTAAATGCGCCGGTCGCGGTGAAGGAGGCTCTCAACATCGCGCGCCAGGCGTTCGATCACTCCGATGAGGAACTGTTCGCACTGACCACGGAAGCCCTACGACGCCTGATGAAGACCAAGGATTTTCAGGAGGGGCCGCGTGCTTTTCTGGAGAAGCGAGCACCAGTATGGACTGGAGAATGAGCGTTTGGGGGTTCTCTCTGCTTGATACATGGCGCGGCGTGAGTGCAATCCGCGCAACAACGAGAGTCAATACGTATCACGTGATGGCAGCGGTCACCTACCGTAACTGCGTGGGTACCTGACCGAGCTGGCGGGCGGGCGTCCACTGTGCTTGAAAAGGTAAAATGATTGAAACCGGTTGGGTCGACTGCTAGCGTGTCAGCCCAGTAAGGCCGCAGGACGCATGCTATGAATCGCCTCGAGGGCAAAGTTGCGATCGTCACGGGCGCCGCTTCCGGAATGGGCCGCGCCGACGCCGAAGCATTGTGCCGGGCCGGCGCTCAGGTATTGCTCACCGACGTCAACACGAGCGCCGGGCAGGATGTGGCCGCTGCTCTTGGCGCCGTACGTCCCGGCTGCGCCGCCTTTGCGACACAGGATGTGCGCGACGAAAAGCGCTGGACGGAAGTGGTGGCGGAGGCCAGTCGCCGTTTCGGCGGCCTGCACGTGCTGGTGAACAACGCCGGCGTGATGGTCGCGGCGACGCCTGAGACCACCACGCTGGAGCAGTTTCGCTTCGCAAATTCGGTAATGTCTGAAGGCGTGTTCCTCGGGTGCAGGGCGGCGATCCCAGTGATCAACGCAAGTGGGGGCGGCTCGATAATCAACATGAGTTCGGTCGCCTCGCACCTCGGCTATCCGGTTTTTTTCGCTTATAGCGCCGCCAAGGGTGCGGTGCGCGCCATGACCAAGAGCATCGCCTTGCACTGCCAGATGAATAAGTACCGTATTCGCTGCAATTCGGTGCACCCAGGCGCCATCGAAACCCCGATGCTCGCAGCCGCCAACGAAGTTTTCGGCATGAAGATGGCGGACTACGAGGCGGCCCCCTGGGGCTTGGGAAAGCCGGAGGACGTGGCGAATCTCGTGGTGTTCCTCGCCTCAGATGAGTCGCGCTACATCAACGGGGCGGAGATCCTGATCGACAACGCCCTTGTCATCCAGTGAGGCGCCCGAATCCGCGGTGCGTGTATGGGGGCGGAGCCGATGCCGCGGGCTGAATCTAGAAGCTCGCGACCACGCGCCCGCGCACCTTGCGATCGGCCAGATCCTGGAGACCTTGGCCGATCCCGTCGAAGCCGATCACCCGGTCGAGGGACAGCTCGAGCTTGCCCGCGGCATGGAGCCTCAGAATCTCCTCATGCATGGCGAGCATGTCTTGGCGCGGGAACATGCCGGCGACCGCGCCCACCAGCGATGCGTTCTTGAACGCGAACAGCTCGGGGCTGACGCTGCCCCATTTCCCGCAGGCGAAGCCGATCGGCAGGATGCGGCCTTCCATCGCCAGGCAGCCGAGGGACTTTTCGAAGGTCTCCCCGCCGACCGGGTCGAACACGACATCCGCGCCCCGGCCGCCGGTTGCAGCATTGACCGCAGCGGCGAAATCTTCCACCAAGTAATCGATCACGAGATCGGCGCCGATCGCACTGCAAGCGGCCGTCTTGTCGGGGCCGCCGGCGGCGGCGATCACCCGCGCGCCCAGCGCCTTACCCATCTGGATGGCCGCGGTGCCCGTGCCGCCGGCCGCGCCGGTGACGAGCAGGGTCTCACCCGCCGCAAGCCTGGCACGCCGCTTCAGGCCGATATAGGCGGTGTGGAACTGGATGGTGAACCCGGCCGCTTCCTCCGCCGACATCCCTTCGGGCACCGGGAAGGTCATGCTCTCGTGCGTCGTACATTGCTCGGCGAAGCTGCCGTGGCCGACCATGAAAGCGGCAATGCCCATCAGCCGGGTGCCGACCGGAGTCGTCGTTCCGGCCCCCGCGGCGGTCACCTCGCCGAAGAATTCCTGGCCCGGCGTGAATGGCAGCGGGGGCGTCAGCGGATAGATCCCCCGGCACATCAGCACGTCCGGAAAGCCGAGCGCGGCAGCGCACACGCGGATCTTGAGTTCGCCCTGGCCCAGCGGACCCGGCGGCAGCTCAGCACTCGCCACTCGTATCACTTCGTGCGGCTCACCCCGTCCGGTAACCTGCCACGCGCGCATGGTTCAGTCCTCCAATTATTTTCCGGTCAGTCTAACCGAGATTCGGCGCGGAGCACTTGGCGATACGACCTCAAGATCACATTCGTCAACAGGCGACGAGTTCAATCGCGTGCCATCTGACCGGGTGATTCGGAGCGTGTTCAGACTTCGTGGCGGCCGGCAACGGTCTCGTCCAAGCGCCGGCCGTCGAAAGTCTCTTCGGTAATCCACTTCACCATGCGGCGCAGCGGTTCAATGCCGTCCTGCGGTCCGGGATGCTGATGCAGCGTCGCAGCGCCGAGCGAGACCAGGCGCTGCGCGCCGTGCAGCGCCAGCCGGTCACGCAGGCTTTCCTTCAGGGACTCAGGATAAATACCGATTGTCTGTGTGTACGCGTTCACCGAGCGCACTGCGGTCTCGAGTGAATCGACCGGCACGAGGTTGCCGACCCGGCAGGCGAGCTGGCGTGCGAAGTCGACCGGCTGCGATGAGCGTGAGACGATCACCGCTCCCTCGTTGCGCCGCCCGCCAAAAACGCGGTATTCATCCTCGAGCAAACTCAGCGCGTCGAGCTCGGCTTTGAGTTCTCGATCGAAGGCCTTGTGTGGCGTACTCAGAAAGTCCGGCAGTGATTGGAGCGCGGCGAAGGTGAGGGCGCCGAGTTGATCGGCTCGTTCGATTCCCGCGGCATCGGTGCCGGACTCGACATAGATGACGCGGGCGTTCACGCACCCTTCCTGGTTCAGGCCGCCGATATCGAGCGCCAGTCGCCGCGCGACGGACTGAAGCGTGCTGCCGCTTTCAAAGGCTTCTCGGCCGATGAGTGAGCTGCTGTGCTTCGGATCGAGGGTGATGAGGTCGAGCCCGGGTTGCAGGTAGCGTTTCACGCTCTGAATTCCTGCGAAGCCGCCCCAGGCGATGATCTTCTCGATGCGGCGTGGGTCGTAGAGATATTCCTCGATTTCCGGGTCGCCGCCTTTCCAGTAGGCCACGGATACATGACGGGTCAACGGGTGATCGGCTGCCACGTCGACCATGGTGCGCACGATTGCGGCCGTGGTGAGTGGATCGTTGGATGGGGTCTTCACGATGGCGTCCGAGCGCGTCACCGCATTGCGGATGACCGTGGTTGCGCCGACAACCGGCACGTTGCCGGCTATGACGTGAACTGCACGAGCGCCGAAGGCGCGGATTCGCAGTCGCGAGATGTCCTGCGGAGCCGCAGGTTGTTCGACCCATCCCTCGAGGTACGCCCTGCCGATAAGGCGTTCGGCAAGCTCACGTACGACGCGAGGTTCGAAGTAGCCGGGTATCTGCCGGTAGTGATGACGGAGGATCGGCTCGGAGAGTCCCGATGTGAGCCGCGACAGCTCGAAGGCCTCTTGCAGGTAGGTATTGCGGTCCGGATCCAGACGCTCGCCCAGCTTGCCGAGGAAGGCCACGATCTCATCGAAGGAGATCTGATATAGGTCGGCCATGCGCGAGGGCGCCTCGAGCACCAGCGCGGCGAGGTGCGAGGCGAGGGCCGGAGCGCGGAACCGAGCGGCCTCGCGACGTCCACCGTACTCTACCAAGTCGGACTCAATGACCTGCCCGCGCACGATCAGCGGTACCTTAAAACTCATGCGCCGCTACGATCGAGCAGAAACTCGATTGCCCGGTCATGTGCCTCGGGTGCGCCTGCGCAGTTGATCTTGTCGTCGCCATTCTTAAGGTCGCTGTAACGGCTGATCTCGGGGTGCACGTACGGGCCGCGCCGCCCGCAGTCGCATGGCGTGCCGAAGCCGCCGAGTGTTACCTGGTCGCCTGTTACAAGTCCGCCCCAGTAACTATCGGGCAGGAGATCCATGAGCGCGAGCCGCCCTGTCTGTAAGCCTTCTCGCGGCAGCATCTGACCGGTATCGCCGTCCAGCACGAACGGAATCACGACCGGCGGAAAATGATAATTACCGAGCTGACAGCGAGGCGCGTTCGCCATCAATTCGCTCATGCCAAAGAACTCCAGCGTACGCGTGAAACCGAGAAATTCGGCAATGCGCTCGCGGTGGTCGGGCGGCAGCGGACGACCTTTCGAGCCGCCGCCAGAGGTCAGAATCGAGTTGGGGCCGAAGATGCCTTTCAGTCCGCGCTTAAGCCCCTCATCGGCCCACTCGAAGAGGATAGGCCAGACCGCGAAGAGAAACACTTCGCGCCCAGCAAAGCGGCTCGCGGCCTCGGTAAAGAAGCGGTCCAGATCCTGCGGCCGGTTGGCCTCGCGCTGAGCGAATTCCTGGCGCCGGGCCTGCAACGCGGCCGGCAGCTCAAGACGACCGGCTTCGCCGCGGGTCTCAGCCGCGCGAAGGCGTCCGGCGAGTGAGAGCACATCGGCGCTGAAGAGGGCCTCCGGATACAGAAACAAGGCAGTGCCACCGCCGTACAGTTCCGCCATAAGATTCATGCCGCGCGCAATAGCGCTCGCGCCACGCCGGTAGGAGGGCGCTATCAGGGGGCGATGATCGACAAGCAAGTCAGGCCCAGCGTAGGCTCCATCGAAGTCTCGCACGCAACGTGCATTCAACGTCACCGTAATACGCACTTGCTCGCGGGTGCGCGGTAGGAACGAAAGCTTGCCCGAGGTGCCGAACGTATGAATCGGTGCGAGCGATGTGTCGCGCTCGAGTACTGCAATCCAATCATCGATCGTCGCGATGCCGTTGGTGTCGATTGCAGCAAGTGAGACGGTGGTGAGCGAACTGAACCAGCGGGTCAGACGGTCGAAGCGCCCCTGTTCGATAAAGGAGAAGGGATAGGACTTGTACACGGTGTGAGGAAAGAGCAGGGCGGCCAAGTCCTCGAAGCCTCCGATGGACTCAATGCCCTGATCCACCGCGAGCTTGGTAAGGGCCGGGAGTCGCGGACGCAAAGCTTCGAAGCGCTGCCGTGCCGCAGCCAGTTGCGCGGCATGACGTTCCTCGTCGTCAATGACGAAGCCTGAGTCGTAGGTGGCGTCGAGGAACGACACAGGGTTTTCCCCGATCTGGCGCGCCAGTTCCTGCGAATTGATTCTCACACTTTGAGCGGCGGCTGACATCGGAAAGCCAGTCTGCTCGGGAGTACAGCAGGCGGCAACCCTTAAACGTGCGAGTCCCCAATACCAACTGAATGGGCTGCTTCAGCGGCAATTCGCAGTTTCTCCGGGTGGAGCATCGGAATGATCAGGGGCCCTAAGGATTCACGGGCGCCGCGTAAGTAGGCCCCAGTTCCACCCCTACAAATACCCCGCTAGATGCGGGTTCTGACGGCGGGCTGATTCTTATGGCCCCCTGGATTGCAGCGTGGACAGTAGCGTAAGTACCTAAGCAGCGAGGAGCTCTCGCCAACGTTTCAGCACGGCTACCCGTGCGGCCGCTCCGCAAAATGTGGGCTGCGGTCGCCACATCAGGCGTAGGCTTCGGTAGTCTAGCATGCGGGTCCGTTTGCAAACCTGGCGCTCGCCTCATCCAGCGCGCGCCCGATGCGCGCTTGCAGGACTTGCAGAGCCCCGCATGCGAAAGGAGCCCGACCCTTGTCCAAGGTCAAAGTGAGCGCATCCATTTCCATCGACGGATTCGGTGCCGGTCCGCAGCCAAGCCTCGAGAATCCGATGGGCGTCGGCGGGGAGGCGCTGGGCGAGTGGGCATTCGCCACACGGTCGTTCCAGCGCATGCACGGCGAGGACTGGACGTTCCAGCGCACTCACGGCAAGGACGGAGGAACGACCGGGGTCGACGACGACTTTTTCGCGCGTCGCTTCCTGAACATGGGCGCCTGGATCTTCGGCAGAAACATGTTCGGACCCGCTCGTGGACCGTGGCGTGACAACTCCTGGAAGGGCAGTTGGGGAGACACGCCCCCGTGGCGCGCACCCGTGTTCGTGCTGACCCACTACCCGCGCGAATCGATCCCGATGCAGGGTGGGACGACGTTCCATTTCATGACGGCTGGCATCTCCCGCACCCTCGAGACAGCTGCAGCGGCCGCGAATGGGAAAGACGTTTGTATCGGAGGCATCGCCACCGTTCAGCAGTATCTTCGCGCCGGACTCATAGATGAGCTGAATCTAGCGATATCCCCAGTGCTCCTCGGCTCGGGCGCACGCTTCCTTGGCGATATTGATCTCGTCAAGCTCGGATACACGTGTACGGAGCACGTCGCCGGCGAGCGCGCGACGCATGTTGTGCTAGGGCGTCACGCAACCGATTGAAAAAGCCGGGAGATCTCGCCTTTCTATCAGGAGCGCTCACGGCACCCTTGCAGATCTGCCTCAATTGGCTCGCAGTGACTGCGCTGGGTGCCTCGACCGGGCAGGAATTCATGACACCCGACCGCCACGTGCTATCGATTGGCGCGAGGGATCATTGTGCGTTGAGGTAGGCCGCGACTGCGTCGATATCGCCTTCATCGAGCGCACGCACCAGATCGGACATGCCCGGTGAATTGGCGCGCGAGCCGCTGCGGAACTGACGGATTGTGAGCGCGAGATAGGCGGTGCTCTGATCGCCAATGCGCGGGTTGGCGCTAAAACCTCTCCAGTCGTTGAAGTGACAGCCGCCACACGCGACCATGGCAGTGGCGTAGGCGCCTTTCTTGAGCAAGGCCGTATCAGTCGAAATTGGCCCGACCTTCGGCCAGGGCTGGGCCGATGCGTATTTGGCCATTTCAAGCATGTCTGCATCGCTCATTGTCGCGACGAAGGCGCGCATGGCCGCGTCTTCCGGCGCATTACGCGCGCCACTTTTGAAGTCGCGCAGTTGCAGGAAGACATAGCCCTCGCTCTGGCCCCAGATATTGGGAATCACCGAGGTGCTTGGCAACGTGCTGGTTAGATGGCAGCTCTTGCAGACAGCCGCTTTTTGCTCGATTGCTTGTGATTGAGCGGGGCTCACCGCAGCAAAGCCTGCCAGTAGAAGCAGTGCACTGCGGGCGATGATTCTCAACATAGTCTTTTGCGACATTGCTTGCCTCGCTTCGAGGCGGATGGAGCGGTTCTTAATCATGTCAGTAGGCAAACACGTAGTATTTGTTGCCACGTTTGTAATTTAATTGCGTGTTGCCGCCCGCGCCGACAACGACATACTGCTTGCCATCGAGCATAAAAGTCGATGCCGGCGCGTTGACGCCCGCATCGGTCTTATAACTCCACAACTCTTTGCCCGTGGCCGAGTCATACGCGCCGAATTCGCCGCTGCCTTCGCCGGTAAAGATCAGACCACCGGCCGTGGCCAGAATCCCTCCGAACATCGGCAGCGGTTTCTTGACCTTCCAGCGGATCTTGCCAGTGTTGTAATCAGTTGCCACGATACCGCCCCAGGTCGGCTCTTCCGGCGCGCCCTTGAAACTGCCACCAAGCCAGAGCTTGCCGTTCGGATATTCGGCGCTCGTGAAAAAGTAATATTTCAAGGCCGATTCATTCGTCAGCGCATAGGCGAGGCCGAGCCTCGGATCGATCGCGAGCGGTGTTGCGCTCACGCCGCCATTCAAGCCTGGGCGGATGACCACGCCGTCCTTGGTCGGCAGCGCACGTTCGTTCTTCGCTTCGACAAGACCGGTGCTGCGAATCAGGCTGCAGTCCTTCGCGTCGTGCACATACAGATAGCCGGATTTGCCCGCGTGTAATACGCCGGGAATCTTCTTGCCGGCCTTGTCCGCAACCGGCGTAAGCACCGCGGGGCTCACTGCGTCCATATCCCAGATATCGTGTGGAATATATTGGAGATGGCAGATGTATTTGCCGGTTTCCAGATCGACCGACACGAGCGAGTCGGTGTACAAATTATCACCTGGACGCACGCTGCCATCGACGTCGGGCGCCGGATTGCCGACGACGAAGTAAACGCGCTTGTTCGCCAGGTCTATCGCCGGATTCTGCCAGATCGAACCGCCGAGCGTTTTGTACGGATCGCCGCGCTTGGCCAGTGACGCCTTTTCCGCAGAGATATCGCGATGCAGATCGAGGCCCGTCGCATCATGTGTCGCCCAGACACCAACCGAATTTGCCGGCGTCGTGTAGAACGTCCAGACTTCAGCGCCGGTTTTAGCATCAAGCGCCTTGAGCGCCCCGCGGATGCCATATTCCGCACCAGCCAGACCGATCAATATCTTGCCATCCACCGCAGTGGGCGCGGCCGTCATCGAATAACCCTTGAGTGGATCGGCGAGCTGCTTGCTCCATACGACCGCGCCCGTTTTCGCGTTGAGTGCGACGAGTTTGGCATCGAGCGTGGCCATATAGACCAGGTCGCCAAGCGCAGCTACACCGCGATTGTTCGGACCACAGCAGACCGATACGGCGGGGTCCATGACGTGCGTGTAATGCCACAATTCTTTGCCGCTTCTCGCATCGACCGCAAACAGGTGGTTGTACGAGGTGGTCAAATACATTACGCCGTCATAGACGAGCGGCGCTCCTTGGATCGATTCGGTGAGATCGACCTGGAAAGTCCAGGCGAGCTTCAGATCCTTGACCGTCTGCGTGTTGATCCGATCGGCCGGGTGATAGCGTGTTTGTGCATAGTTGCCATGCGTGACGACAAAATCAGTGCTGTTTTGTGCGGCGGAGTTCAAGCGCTCCTGGCTCAACGATCCGGGCCGCGCCGTGGCCGCTGTGTCGTCGGCGAGACTTGTCACACAATACCCTAGCGCGATCAAACACACAGCTATCGAACGAGCCAACGGAATTCTGTTCGTAAATATCAAGTTGTCGCCTCGACCTGAATCACGCTCCAAGCCCATGGATGTATTTCTAGCGTCCCGTGCTATCAATTAATTGAATAAATTGGTGCCGGTTGGCCACTCCGCAGTTCCGGGCGAATGCTGTCGCTTGGAGGCCTGCGACCATATCCCCCCGATGGGGGGCCTATCGAGCGAGCGGGTGCACGTTGTAAAGAGGGGCCGACAGTAGGGCGCTTGTCTTTTTACCCGCTGGTCGACACTTGGATTCCGTTATGCCCCAGGCCTCCGAACTCCTTCGGAGACTGGAAGGATGACTGAGTGAGGTCGTCGTATGCTCGAATGCCGAGCGCGGAGATTGCTCGGCGTGTGTCATCAAGAAGGCGCCGAGTCTTGCCCTGACGTTTGATGTTAGTAACAGTAGCGCCATATGAATCAATCAGCGCCGTCGGCGCAACCCGGGAACAGCGCGCAGGCCAATCGCCGAATGAGTCCGGTCAGAGCACTGCTGGTACTGGCGGCGGTCCTGGTCTGGTCCGGCTTCCTGTTTCTGGTGTGCTGGGCAGCCAGCCACATGGTTCCTTCCAAGCTAACCGGCTGTGCCGTCGGCGCCTTCGTCGGCGTGCTCACCGCGTACCCTCCGCAGAGGCTGCTGCCAGTGGTCAGAGTGGCAGCCGGTGGTTCGCGCAGCACGCGGCCAAGCAGAGCGCCGCACCAAGCGCTGACACCAACGACATTGATCCGACCTGAAGCAGAAACGTGAGAGTGTGCGGCCGGACCAGAGCCATGAAGATCCAGATCAGAAACGAGACCGCAGCGGATGTTACTGAGATTGAGGCCGTGACCATCTCAGCTTTTCTGACCGAGCCACACTCAAGTCACACTGAGCAGTTGATCGTCAGTGCCTTGCGCAAGGCTGGAAAACTCACCGTTTCGCTCGTGGCTGACTCTGGAGGCAAGGTAATTGGCCACGTCGCGGTCTCTCCGGTATCCATATCGGACGGTGCGTCTGGTTGGTTCGGGCTCGGCCCCATTTCGGTCATGCCAGAGTATCAACGCAGCGGCGTGGGCTCCCGTCTTATGCGCGAAGCTCTACGTATCCTTCATGACCAGGGCGCGGCGGGCTGCGTGCTGCTTGGAGAGCCCCGGTACTACAGCCGGTTCGGGTTCCGAGTCGACCCGAGTCTTACTCTTCCACATGGTCCGCCGGAATACTTCCAAGCTCTCTCATTCGACTCATCTCGGCCGCACGGTATTGTCTCGTACCACGCGGCATTCAACGCTCACGCCCATTAGTAATTCAGAGAGTCCCGAACTGCGCCCCAATATCGATATTGAGCCGATCCATCGCTGCAAATCGTAGCGGCGGTTTGATGTCGGCGGCTGGCGTCTCAGAGCAAACTCCGTCGATATGTCGCCCCGATAGCCTGCGATCGCGCGCATCAGCTCGCCGAGGCGACTGGGATCGACAAAGGCAGCGCGGTTGCGCCGAACGACCGAGCCCAGGGTTCCGCGCAAGTCGACGGTAGAATCGCGTCCGGCGCGACCCGTCACCACGGCGTACCGAAGTGGCGTGGTCCGTGATTTTCTGGGCGTGCTTAAACCGTGCCCCTGTGGATCTACACTCACTCCATGCGCCGCACCCGGGGGTGATTCGGCGGACAAAATCGTCGAGTGGGCGGGCCTCTCAACTTGGGAAACAAACGGGGACAATCGACTTAGTAGAATCTGAGGAAGCGAGGCTAAGTGATTGTTTTAATGGCTCACCGGCGTGGAAATCGCGGAGCGACAAGCCATCGAAATCGAAGGCGGTTTCCTAGCGGTAGGACATGATGTACCCCGAACGGTACCCTCATGAAAGGTGAGCGGTGATGAGGCGCTGCGATGCGGCGTGACTCCTCTCCAAGGGGCGTGATGGTCGCGTTGAGATGCATCTGGGCGGTACTGCTCTCCGGGTCGGTTGTTGCCTGTCACAGCGACACGGCGCCGGATTTGAGCCGGCTCTATGCCTCCGGCATGGAAGAGGTACGCACGCCGCCCGTCATTCTGATTCCCGGAGTTCTTGGTTCGCGACTCTTCGACAAGAACAAACGGACTGAGGTATGGCCGGGATCGACGCTGCATCTGTTGGCAGGTGCCAAACAGGACCTGACATTGCCCTTTGACCCAGTGACTCTGCAACCCGTCGATGACGGCTTGGAATCGAGCGGGCTCTTTGAAGAGGTGCTGAACGCCGACTTCTACGGCGCGATCCTGCGCACACTGCGGCAATCGGGGGGCTTTGTTGCGGGGAAACTCGGCGCGCAGGCCGATCCGCGGGTGCGGCGGTATTACGTATTTGCATATGACTGGCGGCAAGACAATGTCACGACCGCGAAGCGTCTCGACGCGCTGATAGAACAGATTCGCCGCGACTACGGGGATCCGACGCTGAAGGTCAATGTGATCGCCCACAGTATGGGCGGTCTCGTCACCCGCTACTTTCTTCGCTACGGCACGCTCGATGCGCTCGAAGGCGATGGCGATTTCCCCATCAACATGGCGGGCGCGGCAAAAGTTGGTACGGCCGTGTTACTGGGCACCCCCAATTTAGGCTCACTGAGTTCCTTAGAGAGCATGCTGCTGGGTCACAGGGTTGGACTCCGTCGAATTGAGCCGGAAGTACTAGCGACCATGCCGAGCGTCTATGAACTCTTGCCGCATCCCTTGACGGACTGGTCGGTAGATCCCAGCGGTAAGGATCTGGATCTGGATCTCTATGACGTCGCTACCTGGAAGCGCATGCGATGGTCTGTGTTTGACCCGACCGTAATTGGCCGCTTGCGAGCCCGCTTCAATGTGCCGAGCGAGGCAAACGCGTACATCTCGGCCCTTCAGGCCTACTTTACTCGCAACCTTGAGCGTGCACGCCGCTTCATCTGGTCGGTGACTTTCGAGGAGCCGAGCTCGCCGGTCAAATTCGTGGTGTTTGGCGGCGACTGTGTGCTGACGCCCGCGCGCATCGTGATTGAGCCACAGGCTGGACGGTCGCTCGCACGGCTATTTCCAGAGGATGTGCAGCACAAGGTGTCTGGCGTGGACTACAGTCGCCTGATGTTGGAGCCGGGGGACGGCGAGGTAACCAAACCGTCGCTGCTCGCGCGCGAAGCGCTCAACCCGGTCGCGCCACGTAACGACGCGCTTTTTTTCCCGCTTGCCTATGCGTTCTTTCTCTGCGAAAACCACGAGCGACTCACGGGTAACATTAATTTTCAGGACAACCTGCTGAACGTGCTGCTTGCTCGCGAGCGCCCCTGGGAGCAGCTCGCGAAATGAAGCATGGAAGCGATGGAGTAGAGCCTGCGTGTCCATGGCAAACCGCGATCGAACTCCATGAGGAGCCTCGGCTGATCGAGGTCATACTGAGGCCGGATATACGTGAGCAGTCGTATCTCGTCGCCCGAGAGCGGAGTGCTAGCAAGTGGTGAGGGGGCCATATACAGATGGTCCGGTGTTGGAAAGCCAGTCTGGTTGCCACCCTCCTGGGTGTAGAACTTCGTGAAAGCAGCCCAGCTTGAATGCACTTGCGTTCCAGCCGACCTCAATCATGACGTCACCCCGGTTTTTCATATGCGTTTAGAGCTGGAGTACCGTACCCACCGGGGTCCTTGCGCGACGAGGGGCGTATGCCCGGTTTCCGAGGGGTCTGCCGGAGACGGTCCATGAACTTATCCAGACCTTGGCAGTCCTTGGGTACGCGGGTCGCCGCGCTCTGTCTGGCGAATGTCGGGCTCCTTGCTCCGATACAGGCCGCAACCGATGGGCTCTCCGGCACGGTCTGGCAGCTGGTCCAGTTTCACGGCGGCAGCGGTCAGATCCTCAGGCCAGATGATGGATCGCACTACACCGTTGAGTTCAGAGCAGACAGCACGGTTTCAGTGCGACTGGACTGCCATCGCGGTCGCGGGATATGGGTATCTAGATCGACCGCCCAACTCGAGCTGGGGCCGCTCGCCTTGACTCGAGCGACGTGCCCGCAAACGTCTCTGCGCGATCAGATCACGCAGCAATGGACGTTCATACGTTCATATGCATTTCGTGATACGCATCTCTTGTTATTGATGGCGGACGGGGGAACGTACGAGTTTGAGCCGGCGAATTCCTCGCCCGCACGGTCGATTCCGGCCTCGTGGCTCGATGAATCGAAACCGGCTTCGTGGAACACGCCGGGCGCGGCGATTCCGAGCGCACCTAAAATGGAGGAGCCGGCCGATCCGAGTTGCCGAACCCACGCGAGGCCCCTCGAGTCGGAAGCTGACACACGGCTGGCAGATCTGGGGTGGGACCTGATCGGCGCGTATCAGGGCGGGTGGGGGATTCTCGTGATCCAGGGAGCGGCGGGGTACGATGGGATGTGCCGGCCGCGGGCGTATCAGGATTTCGTCTTCTTACGCGGCGTGTTTGTGGGCACGCTCTCGCCGAGAACGATGGATGCCCGGGCGGACGGTGCGCTGAATCGGGTGACGCTCCAAGACAGTCGGCGGTTGGTTGTCGAATACGCGCGGTACACGACGGCGGATCCCCTGTGTTGTCCATCGAGAACCACGAGTGTGGTGTTTGAGATCGGGTCGGATCAGGCCGTCGTGCGACCGGTATCCTTATCCACGTCCTTCAACAGATAGATCACCTGTTTCCCCGGTGATTGCCACTTCCGTTGTGCCGGCTTGGTGATGCTCGGCACCAAGGAACATGTACATCGCCGGCACCACGAAGAGGGTGAACAGCGTACCAATCGAAATGCCGGTGAAGATGACCAAGCCCATGTGGTAGCGGCCGACCGCACCAGCGCCGGTCGCGATGAGCAGCGGCACGACGCCAAACACCATCGACGCGGAAGTCATGAGGATCGGCCGCAAGCGGATGGTGGCCGCTGCCTCAATTGCCTCGCGCTTCACCTTGCCTTCGCGCTGCTGGTCGTTGGCAAATTGCACGATCAAAATGCCGTGCTTGGCGATCAGGCCGACGAGCGTCACTAGCCCAACCTGCGTGTAGACGTTCAGCGTGGCAAAGCCCAGGAACAGGAAGACCACCGCGCCAAAAATCGCCATCGGCACGGACATCATCACTACCAGCGGATCGCGGAAACTTTCGAATTGCGCCGCCAGCACCAGGAAGATAATGATGATGGCAAAGCCGAGCGTCGCCATGAATCCACCGGATTCCTGCTTGAACTGCCGCGACTCGCCGCCGTAGTCGATGGTGTACCCCTGCGGCAGAGTTTCCGCGGCAATCTTGGCAAGCGCGGCCAGCGCCTCGCTCTGGGTGCCCCCGTAGACCCCCTGGATGGTGGCCGAGTTGAGCCGCTGGAAGTGACTGATCGACTCCGGCACTGTGTCGGTGCGGAAGGAAATGACCGTCGAGGCTGGTACCACGCCACCGTTTGCAGTGCGGATGTAGTAGTTGTCCACCTGATCCGGGTTCAGACGCTGCACCTGCAGGACCTGCGGAATGACCTTGTACGAGCGCCCGGAGATACTGAAGTAGTTGACGTAGCCGCCGCCCAGCATGCTGCTCAGCGCCGCACCCAGATCCTTCATTGTCAGGCCGAGAAGCGCCACTTTGTTGCGATCCACCACCATGGTGCTTTGCGGCTTGTCGATCTTTAGGCTGTTGTCGAGTACCCAGAACTTACCGGTCGCCTGGGCCTTCGTTAACACCGCCTGCGAGACCTCATAGAGCTCGGCAAACGGCCCGGAAGTCTGAATGACAAACTGTACGGGGTAACCACCGTTGGATCCCGGTAGTGACGGTGGGTTGATCCAGAAGATATTGGCGCCGGCGATCTGCGCAGCGCCCTGCTGCAAGTCAAGCTGAATAGCTGCCGCCCCGCGCCTGCGTTGCGAGTAATCCTTGAGGATGATGCCGCCAAAGCCGGTGTTACTGGTCCCGGTGCCCTGGCCGACGAACTGGAACGCGTTCTCGTACTCGGGGATAGAGCTCAGGGACTGGAAGGCCTGGCGCTGGTAGCCGCCCATCTGCTGAATCGATGCATTGGCCGCCCCGGTAGCGATGTAGAACAAGAAGCTCTGATCTTCCGGCGGCGCCAGTTCACTCTTGGCCGCGACCCCCATCAGGGGTAACGCCATCATCACAACGATCAGCACGATCACCACCGCGCCGAACACCACCACCGCCTTCCAGGCGTCGAGCATCGTGCGCAAGAGGCGGTGATAGATGCCGGTGACCCTCTCGAAGTTGCGGTCGATCAACTGCACGAGACGATTGGCGCCGCCGTGCTCCATCTTGAAGAAGCGCGCGCACATCATCGGCGAAAGCGTTAGCGCGATCAGGGCCGACACCGCGACCGCCCCGGCCAGCGTGAAGGCGAATTCGGAGAACAGCGAGCCGGTGAGGCCCCCCTGGAAGCCGATGGGGATGTATACGGCAACCAGCACGACCGAGATCGCGATGATCGGGCTGGCGAGTTCGCGGGCCGCTGCGAGCGCCGCTTCGCGTGGCGGCTGACCGAGCTTCATATGGCGGTCGACGTTCTCGACCACGATGATGGCGTCGTCCACAACCAGGCCAATGGCCAGCACTAGCGCCAACAGGGTCAGCAGGTTGATGGTATAGCCGAGCGAAAGCATGATGAAAAAGGCGCCGATCAGGGATAGCGGCATGGCGATGACGGGGACGACTACCGAGCGCACACTGCCGAGGAACAGGAAGATCACGAGCGTAACGATCAGCAGCGTCTCAAGCAGGGTTCGCACGACGTCGCGAATGGCGGCGTTGATGTAGCCGGTGGCGTCGTAACCGATTTCAGCGTGCAGCCCGGCGGGCAGCTGCGACTGGATCTCCGGAAAAACCTTACGGATGGTATCCATCACCGTGAGGATGTTGGCCTCCGGCGCGACATTGATGGCGACGAAGACGGCGCTCTTGCCCTTGAAGGCGACATCGGACTCGTAGTCCTCGGCCCCGAGCACGACGCTACCGAGGTCCTGCAGCCGGACAAAGCCACCGTCCTTCTGCTTGATGATAAGCTTCTTGAATTCCTCGGCCGAATGCAGATCGGTGGCGGCCGTCAGGTCGACGCTCACCATCTGTCCCTTGGTGGTGCCGAGCGCCGAGAGGTAGTTGTTGTCTTGCAGGGCGGTGGCGACATCCGCCGCGGTGACGCCGTTGGCGGCCAGCTTGGCCGGATCCAGCCACGCACGCAACGCATACTGCCGCCCCCCGAGTAGCTCCGCCCGCTGCACGCCCGGCACCGCCTGCAGCTTCGGCTGTACAACGCGGATAACGTAGTCAGTGAGCTGATTGGCCGGCAGCGTCTCGCTGTTGAACCCGATATACATGCCGGCCGTCTGCTCGCCCACCTGCACGGTTATGACCGGCTGCTGCGTGCCTGTCGGCAGCTGATTGAGCACCGAATTGACCTTGCTGCTGATTTCGGACTGCGCGCGGTTGGAGTCGTAGTTGAGACGCAGGTAGGCGGTGACGGTGGACGTGCCAGTCACGCTGTCCGAGGTCAGGTAGTCGATGCCCTGCGCTTCGGCCACCGCCGACTCGATCGGGGTTGTGATAAAGCCTGCCACAAGGTCGGCGCTGGCGCCGTAGTACTGCGTGGTCACAGTGACCGTGGCGTTTTCCGTCTTGGGAAACTGACGTATCGGCAGGCTTACCAGCGCACGCAGACCCAGCACCAGCACCATCAGGCTCACGACCGTGGCGAGCACGGGCCGGCGGATAAATATGTCAGTGAACGTCATCAGCGGTCCATGTCAGATCGCCCGGCAGTACTCGCGTCGGTGCAGATCGATCCCTGGGCCGCCGCGAGGCACGGCGGCTCAGTGCTCCTGCGGCTGCGGATTTGCATCGGCGCTCGGCTGTGCGCTGTTGTTGATGGTGACCAGCGCACCGTTGCGCAGCTTGATCTGTCCTGAGGTTACGACCTCGTCGCCTTCGTTGATGCCCTTGAGGATCGCGACCTGATCGCCACGCGTGGCGCCGGTGGTCACGAAGGCCTGCTTGGCGACGAGATCCGAATGCCCGGCGCCGCTTGCGTCGCTGCCTCTTGCGGCAGCCGGCGCACGCTCTCCGGGCTGTGCCGCGTTCCCGCCGACCTCCTTGCTCTGCGGTACCACCACGTAGACTGTGGCGCCGTAAGGGTTGTAGGCCACGGCGGTCTGCGGCAGTGTCAGGTAGCGTACCGGCGCGCCGACCTCGACGCTGACGTTGGTATACATTCCCGGCAGTAGTTCGTGCTCGGGGTTCTTGAGCCTCGCACGTACCTTCACGTTGCGGGTGTCGGTGTCGACCTGGGGATCAAGCGCGGTGATCTCGCCCGCGAAGATTTTATCGGGCAAGACGTCCGCTATCACTTGCACCTTCTGGCCGACGTGGATCTGCGCAAGCGACTGCTGCGGTAGGGAGAAGTCGACAAAGATAGGATCCAGCTGCTGCAAGGTGGCGATCTTGGTTCCCGGCGCTAAGTACTGTCCGAGGTCAACGGCCCGGATGCCGATCTGACCTGCAAACGGCGCGCGCACGAACTTCTTCGCCACCAGCGCTTGCTGCTCGGCTACCTGAGCGCGGGCGCTGCGCAGGGTGGCGGCGTCGCTGTCGAGCACGGCCTGGCTGATGGCCTGTGCTTCGAGTTGGGCCTTATCGCGCTGGTAGTTGGTTTCAGCCAGCGCGGCGGTGGCGCGCAGCGACTCTAGATGAGCGAGGTCGTCGGCCGCGCGCAGCCGCAGCAGTGGCCGGCCGGCCTGCACGCTGTCACCGGAATCGAACTGGATCTCGTCGACGATTCCGCCCACTTCCGCGCTCAGGTCGGCGCCCCGCTCAGCGCGCAAGCTGCCCACCGCGCCGAGCTGCGGCAACCAATCCTGGTATTGAGCCTTGGCGGTGCTCACCGTGAATCTCTGCGGGTCGTGCGCGCCCTTGAACATTTTGTAGACGCCGTAGCCTTTGACGCCGCCGATGAGCACGACCAAGGCGACAACGACGGCGATCAGTAGCAGCCAGCGTTTCATCAGATCACGAATGCCCCTTAGTACTCTCGCTACCTACGGTCGTGAGGCAGCGACGGGCGCCACAGATCCATGGCGATTCCACCAGCCCCCGCCCAGAGCCTGGAAGAGTGCCGCAGTGTCGGCATAGCGCGCCGCCTGCGCTTGCAATTGGGCGATGCGGGCCTGCCAGTACGCGCGCTCGACGATCAGGAGGTCGAGCCCACTGATCGAGCCGGCGGCGTAGCGTTTGCGCGCAATCTCGCGCGCCTCGCCTGCTGCCTCGCTGGCCACGTTTTGCTCGTTCAGCGCAGCGGCGTCGGTGTTGACCGCGTGCAGCGCATCGGCGACGTTTCGAAAGGCGGTGAGTACGGTGGTTTGATACTGGGCAGCCGCCTGGTCGTAGGCTGCCACAGCCGCGCGTCTTTTGTGTAGCAGCGTGCCGCCGTGAAAGATTGGCTGGGTGATTCCGGCACCGACGCTCCATACCCCGCTACTGCTCTTTAGCAGATCCGAAAATTCGGTGCTCGTGCCGCCGAATTCACCGGTGATGGTAATTTGGGGCAGCATGTTGGCGGTGGCTATGCCGATCTGCGCGCTGGCCTGATGCAGCAGCGCCTCGTAGGCGCGGACATCCGGCCGCTGTGCTACCAGCTGCGAGGGGACGCTGAGAGGAAGGTCCGGCGGTAAGGTCAGGTCCTCCAAGCGGAAGGTGGCATCCGTTTGTTGGCTGGGAAGCCGTCCGACTAGCGCCGCCAACAAATCACGGTTCTGTTCCAACTGCTTGTGCAGCGCCTGCAGGCTCGCGAGCTCGTTCGCAAGCTGCGTCTGCTGCGTTAGTACGTCGAGCCGCGAGGCGCCACCCAGGGCCAGCTGCCGCTCAACTGCGGACAGCTGCTTGCGGTCGGCATCAATGATTTGCTGGGTAGCGTCGATTTGGGCGCGCAGAGAGGCATCCTGAATCGCCGTCGTGACCACGTTGGCAGACAGAGTGAGATAGGTGGCCTCCAGCTGAAAGTTCTGGTACTCGGCCACCGCCCCGGCGGCTTCGACGCTCCGCCGCACGCCACCCCAGACATCGAGCGTGTAGGACACGTTAGCGGTTGCGTTGAATAGGTTATAGATGAAAGAGCCGGCCTGCGGTTGCCCATACGACGCTCCGGAGATTTTCTGACGTACTCCGGAGGCGTTGCCGTCGATAGTGGGCAACAGGCCGCCTTCCTGGGCAAGCAGGTCCTCATGTGCCTGACGCAGAGCGGCCTGCGCCGCGGCCACGTCCGGACTGGCTCGTAGCGAGCGCTCGACCAGCGCATTCAGCTTCTCGGAGTGGAACAGAGTCCACCACTGCGCCGGAATGTCATCGCCGTACAGGAAGGTCTGTGCCGCGCCGGCCGGACCTCCGCTTGCCGTGGTCTGCGTCGGTAGTGGCTCGGCGGTATAGGCGTCCACTTGCGGCGATTGCGGCGGCTTAAAATTAGGGCCTACGGCGCACCCGACAAGCAGCACAGCAGCGCTCAGCGAATTCGTTGCGAAGTTGCGCCAGACTTTCGCGGCGGGGTATGCCGGCCCAGCGCCGTGACTGACAAGTGATGTCATTTGTTACACCGCCGCATATCTCGTAGCTCATTCCCTGCACGTCCAGCGCGAGGATTTAGGCCGATCCCAGATCGCGATGGAGACAGCTGCCGCGCCGGCGATTTCCGTAGCCAAGCGGCTTCTGGGAAACGAGCACGACATCCCCGGGCTCGACCGACGCGGTCTCGCCTTGCGCGGCGGCCCAGCCGGGAGACTTGTTGGGAATGATGGCGGAATGCTGGCTTACTATCCACCCGCTCGGCTGGTCCTCGTGACGACCGGTGCGCAAAGCTAGGCGGGCAGATGCAACGTCTGGCCTGCTTTAGAGCTGCTGCTACCTCTAACGGGGTGTTGACAATCCGTTGCGACACAGCGGTGAGCGAGTCAGAGCGGCGTGCGGATGGAAGGAGCGCCGCAGCCCGCGGGTGATGTTCGTGACCTGTGCTCCGGCCTGCGCTGTCACCAGCGGCCCCTTTTAGCGTTCAGACCCGGGCCAACAGCGGTCGTTCAGCGGATGGCAATCTGGCGACCGGTAACGCCAGATTGCCCTCGCTTTTGTCGGTTATTTGCCAACACCGATCTGCTTCATCAGCGTGGCGTTATCCCAGAACAGATATTCCTCGGCCATGACGCCCTGCTTGTTCCAATGCCCCAGGGTCGCCATCGGCAGATGGTAAGCCTTTCCCGTCGGCTGAATGACGGTGCCGTCCGCTAGAGTCATTGGCTTCGTGAAAGTGCCGTCCAGAAATCCCATGACAGCGGTCCACTCGGCATCTGCCGTGCCGAAACGCACCGGATGCTCGGTGATGCGGTTATCCGGAGCAAACGTCCACATGAAACTCAGCTCCTTGATGTGAGCCGGAATTCCCTTGGTGGTGTGGCCATCCGGGTAATACACAACGATGTCTTGTGCATGACTCTTGTGAAGGTTTTCCCACTGCTGGCCGGTGTAGACATGGAAGTCGAGGTCGTCGAAGTTGGCCAGGTTCTTTGCCAGCGCTGCCGGCATACCAACGATCTTCGGCGTGGGAGCGCTAACTTTACTCGCTGGCCAGCTCCCTTGATCGGAAGCTGCCACGGGGCCCGCGGCGAGCGTACACGCAGCCGTGAGACCGGCTGCTGTCGCGAGCGCAAGTGTGTACCTTTGCTTCGTCATGATCTCCCCTTTCGTTGAGAGTGAGCCGCGACAATTGCGAACTTCACGAATCGAAGGCTTCCAGGCCAGCGGATAGGTGGGCCAAATTGATCGAGCGTATCAATGCGCGAGCGTGGCGCGTAGCGTGGAAGGCGCGCGCTTTCTACACATTGGGACGGTGTCCGCTGCCGGTTCGCGAACGCGGCTTACGTGCGGCGCTAGGATGAGGGGATGCGGATTCCGGCAGGCCTGCGGTCTCCACCACCGCGCTGAACGCCACCGGCAACGCCTGCGACACATGGTCGATCCAGACAAATTCCAACATCGCCCGTGTGCTCTTCGGAATGTCCTCAAGATCGCGCCGATTCCGCGCCGGCAGAATGACGCGCTTTATGCCGGCCCTTGCGGCGGCGATAGTTTTCTCCTTGATACCGCCAACTGGCAGCACGAGACCGCGCAGGCTGATCTCGCCTGTCATTGCCACATCCGGTTGCACCGGCTCACCGCGGAACAGCGAGGCGAGGGAGACGAACATCGCCACGCCCGCGCTCGGGCCGTCTTTTGGGATTGCACCTGCGGGGACGTGTACATGGATATCAGTGTCTTCGAACATTGCCGCGTCAATCCCGAATTCCGCCGCCTGGCTCTTCAGCAGACTGAGAGCGGCCTGGGCACTCTCCTTCATCACCTCGCCGAGTTGCCCGGTTAAGATGAGCTTGCCGCGACCTGGCAGGCGTGCGGACTCGATGAATAGGATGTCCCCGCCGACCGGAGTCCATGCCAGCCCGGTGGCGACGCCGGGAACACTGGTGCGCTGCGCAACTTCATTCTCGAAGCGCTTGGGCCCCAGTACCTCCTCGAGGTCTGCCGCATCGAACGTGACAGCAGCGGCCTTGCCCTCCGCGATACGCATTGCGGCATTGCGCACCAGGGCGCCGATCTGGCGCTCGAGACCGCGACAACCGGCCTCGCGGGTGTAGTCGCGGATGATCCGCGCGAGGGCTGCGTCGGTGATCGTGGCCTGATCGGACGTGAGCCCGTTGGACTTTAGCTGGCGCTGCACGAGGTAACGCCGGGCGATCTGAAGTTTCTCGTCTTCGGTGTAGCCATTGAGATCGATGATCTCCATCCGGTCGCGCAGGGGGCCGGGAACGGTATCCAGTACATTTGCCGTGGCGATGAACAGCACCTGTCTGAGGTCAAAGGGCTGAGCAATGTAGTTGTCGCGGAACGTCGAGTTCTGCTCCGGATCCAGCACCTCAAGAAGTGCCGCGCCGGGGTCGCCGTGGAAGCTGGCGGAGAGTTTGTCGATCTCATCGAGCATGCAAACGGGATTGCGAGTGCCGGCCTTGCGCAGACTCTGGATAATGTTTCCGGGCAGTGCGCCGATGTAGGTCCGACGGTGGCCGCGGATCTCGGCCTCATCGTGCACGCCGCCCAAGCTCACGCGCACGAACTTCAACCCGAGCGCGCGGGCAATGCTCTGGCCGAGCGAGGTTTTGCCCACGCCCGGCGGTCCCACGAAGCACAGGATCGGACTGCGGCCCTCGGGATTGAGTTTGCGGACCGCAAGGTATTCAAGGATACGGCGTTTGACCTTCTCCAGGCCGTAGTGGTCCTCATCCAGCACCGCGCGCGCTCGGGCGATGTCGATGTCCTCCGGATCGGCCTTGCTCCAGGGCAACGCCACCATCCAGTCGAGGTAGTTGCGCACCATGCCGTACTCGGGACTGGCCTCCTGCATGCGCTTCAGGCGGTTGAGCTCCTTTTTCACGTGCTCAGCCACTTCCGCCGGCATGCCGGCGCCAGCGACCTGCTTTTCGAGTTCGGCGAGGTCGCTGTTCTCGGCGCCTTCCTCGCCCAGCTCTTTCTGCAACTGGCGCAGCTGTTCACGCAGCACCGCCTCGCGCTGACGCTCACCCAGTGCCGCCTGGGTCTGCTCGGAGATCCCCTTGGTGACCTTGAGCACTTCGACCCGGTGGGCGAGAAGCTTTATGACCTTATCGAGCCGCTCCTTAAGATCGACGGTCTGAAGAATCTCCTGCTTCTCAGACGACTTCGCATCCATGAAGCTCGCGATCAGATCGGCCAGCGCTCCGGGGGAGTCGATCTCCGAGATGACCCGCGTGATCTCAGCCGGAGCCTGCGGCAATAAGGCCAGTGCCTCCAGGGCGCGCTCTTTCAGGTACGCGAACCGGCCTTCGATCTCGGGGCTGATCGCAGTGGGCTGCGGAATGGGTTCGACGCGGGCGGCCAGAAACGGAGTCTCGCGGATCATCTCGAGCAGGCGGAAGCGCGCCTCGCCCTGACAGATCAGCTGATGGGTGCCATCCGGCGTGGTGACGTAGCGGATCACCGTCGCAATGACCCCGACATCGTAGAGATCGCTGGCACGAGGTTTCTCGACCGACGGGTCGCGCTGCGCGAGCAACGCAATCTTGTGCTCGTTGCGCACCGCCTCCTGTGCAGCTGCGATACTGATCTCGCGCCCGAGGCTGATTGGCATCACCGTGCCCGGGAAGAGCGATAAGTGACGGACCGGGACGACGGGGAGGGCGTCGGCCGGCAGTGGCGGTTCCTCGATTCGGTTCGCTGCCGCTGCTTCGTCTGCCATGGTTACTGCGCTCCTTCGGCTCGAACCAAGCGCACTTCGAGGCAGCCGTTCAGGCAGCGTGTGCACTCGATGCGAAGTGCGGGTCCTGAGAGGGTAATCTGGCGCACGAAGCGGCCATAGGGGATTTCCAGCCGCCGAACCAGCGCGTCACGGTGCGTTGGTCGCGGAGGGCGTCGGGCGCTGACCGTGAGTGCCATGCGCTCGAGATGGATTTCGATGTCTTCGGGGGCCATGCCGGGCAATGCGAATAGCAACAGGAAGCCGTCCGGCGTTTCGTGGACGTCGACTGGCGGCTCCCAGGTGACCGCGTCGATGCCGGGGCCAAGGTAACGCAGGAACCGCCGCTTCAGGCGCTCCGCCTCGTCAGTACTTTCCAATGCCTGCAGCCACATCCAGCCGTAGTGTCTTTCGGTGCTCATGAGTGTCGTCGTCCTCGGCCGCCCAGACACAAAGCATTCTCCCTCCGCAGCGCGTGCGGCGCACCGCGGGCAATTGCTGAGTCCGAGCTCGGGTCCTTAAGTTGTTGCGTGAGCTGCATTTACCGTTGGTTGGGGGCAGAGCAGGTAGGTTCCAAGGGCGCTGAAACGACCGATCGACCCCTTGCTGGCGCATCTGGACGCTAAAAGAGAGCTTCGAGTCAGGATCTTACGGGTTGCCTGGGATTCCTTGGTCACATTCTCTTGCTCGACCGGGCGGCCCTCGAGAAGCCTGCACCGCTGGGCTCGAGGGACATGATGAGACACCACTTGGGCACGCTGGCACCACCCCGAACTGCTAGTTAAAGCGCGGCGAGACGACTTGAGACGGTTGCCCCTATTTTCAGCACGTCGACTGTCGGTAGGCGGCAGAGTGCGGGGTCCACGCATCATTCGCACAACTCGCGTCAGAAGAACGCAAGCAACATTGCTGGCCCGAAGACTTGCACTCGACGTAAGCCGGCTTTCAAGCCCTCTGCATAAAACGGATTCTTCTGCCTGAATTCCGACGTTGAAGGGCTTGCCAGTGCTTTGTGACCCGAAGAGAGCCGCCCGCAAAAAAACCCGATCAAAAAAACCCCGCAAGCATGGTATAGACGCACGCCGTGCTGCATGCGTATTCTCCTTCGGTCCACCGTCCCCGACACCGTCCAGGTGCACCGTGAAATGGAACCGAAACCATGACCGCCGCCCTCTATCTGCCCTTCGTCGGCAGGCCTTCCGACCATGAGTCCTATGCCGCCGTCGCGGCAGGTGGCGGGGCCGGAGCGATGCGGGCCGTGAGCGCGTCCCCTGTTTGGTCGCAATCGACTCTAGCCGCGTGCACAAGGCTCTTCTTCAAGGCGGGGGGAAGGCGACAGTGATCACCATCGACGTCAACGGAGCATCCCGGCAAATCAACATCGAGCCCGATACGCCGCTTCTCTGGGTGCTGCGCGACGTGATCGGTTTGACCGGCACCAAATTCGGCTGTGGTATCGCGCAGTGCGGCGCGTGCACGGTGCATGTCAACGGAACCGCCATGCGGTCCTGCTCGGTGCCAATCGGCACTCTTGATGGCGCAAAGATCGTCACTATTGAGGGCCTTTCCCCAGACAACAATCATCCAGTGCAGCGCGCGTGGATTGAAGAAGGTGTCCCGCAATGCGGCTACTGCCAGTCCGGGCAGATCATGGCCGTGGTTACGTTCCTAAAAAAGTATTCCAAGCCCACGGATGCCGACATCGACGCGAATATCACCAATATTTGCCGTTGCGGTACGTATGAACGTCTGCGTCGCGCCATTCATCGCGCCGCGGACATCATGAAGACCTGAAGACGAGGTCGCGATGCGCGGAACCGATGTAGCCTCAACCGTGAACCGTCGCGACTTCATTCTCACGGCCGTCTCCGTCGCCGGCGGCTTGATGATCGGCATCGGCACTGCTCGGGGCAGCGCTGACGCCGCGGCCATCTCGGCGCAACCCTGGAACGACAGCGAATATGCGCCGCATGAAATCGATGCCTGGATCGCCATCGATCCGGATGATTCGATTTTAATCCGCTATCAACGTTCGGAGATGGGGCAGGGCAGCATGACGGCGCTGCCAATGATGATTACCGAAGAGTTGCAATGCGACTGGTCGAGGGTGCGGATCGAGTATGCCTCGGCCAACCGCAGTGTCCGAGAGAAGAGAGTCTACGGTGACATGTTCTCGCACGGCAGCATGTCCGTTCGTCAGTCGCAAAAGATGATGCAGCAGGTGGGCGCCAGCGCCCGCGAGCGCCTCGTTGCGGCGGCCGCGGCGCGCTGGCACGTTGCAGCGTCGGAGTGCGTGGCGGCGCAGAGCGTGGTGACGCATCGGCCTTCAGGCCGCGCGCTGCGTTATGGCCAACTCGCAGCTGACGCCGCGAAGATTAAGCTCGCCGCAGAACCCGCGATCAAAACCCCGGCTCAGTTCACTTTCATTCCCCGGCGAATACCGCGCGTGGACTTGGTGCACAAGACCGACGGGTCGGCCAAGTTCGGAATGGATGCGCAGGTCCCGGACATGGTTTTTGCCGCGATCAACGCGTGTCCCGTGCGCGGGGGCAAGCTCAAGAGCGTCGATGAATCGGTGCTTTCCGGCACGCCTGGCATTGTCGGCGTGGTCAAGCTCGAGAATGCTGTGGCCGTTGTCGCGACCGGTACCTTCTGGCGCGCCAAACGGGCGTTGTCCTGTCTGCAGCCGGAGTGGGATGTGGGCGCCGCAGGGCATGTCGATAGCGAGCAGCTTTCGAAGGAATTCCGCGCGGCGTTGACCGAACGCATGGTGACCGCGCGCAATGACGGCAACGTCGATAAGGCGATGTCGGGCGCGGTCAGGACGTTCGAGGCTGTCTACGAGACGCCTTATCTGTCGCACTCCCCAATGGAGCCGATGAATGCAACGGTGAATTTGCAGCCCGACCGGCTCGATGTCTGGGTCGGGACGCAGGACGCGGAGGCGGCGCTCGGCGCGGCCGCACGCAGCTCGGGCTTAAAGCCTGAGCAGGTACATATCCACAACGCGTTCCTCGGGGGAGGCTTTGGCCGTCGCGATGCAAATGACGACATCGCGCAAGCCATCGCCATCGCGAAGATCGTCAAGCGTCCCCTGAAGCTCATCTGGACGCGGGAAGAAGACACCCGCCAGGACAGGTTCCGCCCGCATGCGGTGGTCGGCTTCAAGGCTGCCGTGAGCGCCGATGGAATGCCTACGGCATGGTCGATGCGTGTCGTAACCTCGTCGATCTTCAAGTCGGTCGGCATTCCGTTTCCGGCCGATCGGGCCGAGCCGCCCGCCGTCGACTGCCTGGAGAGCAACGGCTACGACGTCCCAAACACACGCGTGGAAGTGCTCCTCAAAGATACCCACTTGCCGGTATGGTTCTATCGCGCGCCCGGCGGTAACCAGCATGTCTTTGCCCTCGAAGGCTTCCTGGACGAGATTGCGTCGGCGAGCGGCATCGATCCTTATCTCATGCGCCGCAAGCTTCTCAAAGGAAAGCCGGACTGGCTCAAGGTGCTGGATACCGCCGCCGAAAAGGGTGATTGGGGCAAACCGCTGCCAAGAGGGAGTGGGCGCGGCATCGCCATTTGCACTTTTACGGACAGTCTCTGTGCGCAGGTGGCAGAAGTGAGGGTGAAGCCGGACGGTCACCTGAAGGTCAATCGGGTCACCGTCGCGCTCGATACCCGTCACATGGTCAACCCGCAGACCGTCGCCGAACAGGCTGAGGGCTCGGTAATCTTTGGTTTGACGGCGGCACTCTACGGAAAGATCACGATCAAGGATGGCGCCGCCGTGCAGGGCAATTTCGACACTTATCGCATGGTGCGCCTTGCGGATGCGCCGAGGATCGACGTCCATCTGGTGCCGAGGGGTGGAGATATCTGGGGCGGCGCGGGCGAGCCTGCCGTCCCGCCCGTCGCCGCCGCGGTGGCAAATGCGATCTTCGCCGCAACCGGCAAGCGCATTCGCACGCTACCGATTGTGGATACCGATCTCAGCGGATCGTCATAGCGCGATGCGCTCGCAATTTGCACCTGGGGGCAGCTGGATGGTCCCCGGGCGCTGAGACAGAAACGTGGAGCGGCACTTGCTCGGGAGCTGAGAGACTTGACGGTAGTTTCAAGGGCGATCCTTTTAGGCGGGGTGACATTGCTGGGCGCAGGCGGGATATTCGCCTGCCTCGTTCTGGCGTCAGGGCACAAGTCCACCGTGCGGGACCCCGGAAGCGTCAGTGCCCCCCGTAACGGCGACGAGTATTTAGCACGGGTCGCCGATTGCGTCGCTTGCCACTCGATTCCTGGCGGCAAGGGGTTCGCCGGCGGTCTCAAAATGGGGACGCCCCTCGGCGCTATTTACTCGACCAACATCACGCCGGATCCCGAGACCGGCATCGGCACATACAGTCTTGCCGATTTCGATCTCGCGGTGCGGTTCGGCCTCGCCAAAGACGGCCACCACCTCTATCCGGCAATGCCTTATCCGTCCTACGTCAAACTGACCGACGCGGACGTAGTGGCGCTCTACCGTTTTTTCATGAAGCAAGTGCCTTCCGTCAATCAGGCGAATCTGAAGAGTGAGATTCCGACACTACTCAGCTTCCGCTGGCCGCTCGCGTTCTGGAATTTCTTCTTCGCGCCGAGCGTTAGCTATGTCGCAAAGCCAGGCCATGACGCAGCCTGGAATCGCGGCGCCTATCTGGTCCAAGGCCCGGGCCATTGCGGCGCCTGCCACACCCCGCGCGGCATCGGTATGCAGGAGAAGGCGCTCGATGAGAGCAGCGCGAACTTTCTCGCCGGAGCGGAGCTCGACGCCTGGTATGCGCCAAGTCTTCGCGGCGACATGCGGACCGGCCTCGGTACCTGGTCGACGAAGGACGTCGGCGAGTTTCTCAAGCATGGCCACAACCGAGCCGGTTCTGCGTTCGGATCGATGACCGATGTTATCAACAACTCCACGTCTTACTTTTCGGACAGCGATATCGACGCCATCGCGGTCTATTTGAAATCATTGCCGGCGAGATCCGCGCAGCAGGCTGTCGCCTATGACAATGCGACAACGGACGCGTTACGCAACAGTCCCACAACGCAACCTGGTGCTGCTATCTACGCGAGCGATTGCGCGAGCTGTCATGGTTTCGACGCCAAGGGCTTCACCTCGTATATGCCGGCTCTCGCCGGCAACCCCGTCGTGCTTGACGAAAATGCGTCTTCGCTCATCAATGTGTTGCTGAACGGTTCGGTACCGCTCGTCGCCGAGGGTACGCCTGACGCCTACCGCATGCCGCAATTCCGGCAGCAATTGTCAGACCAGGATGCCGCCGACGTTATCACCTTCATGCGCAATCGCTGGGGCAATCAAGCGCCAGCAGTCACCGCCACGCAAGTTGCAAATCTGCGTAAGAGGACCAATCCAAGCAGCGATCAAGTCATCATCTTGAAAATGCGTTAGTCGCTTCTCGCGGCGGCGGTCTGAAGTTCGGCGTTCGGTGAAATCGAGGTTGCGATGCGCCGCTGTCACGGGTCCGATCGACGTCCTATTGAGGCGACTTCGATTTATGCGCATGGACCTCGCTTGCAATATTTTCGATCTTCCCGTCCACTACGATCACGATCATCGCGAACTGGCGGGAGCCCCGATCGTAGCGCCAGGTTTCAACTGTCGAAGTACCGACCTTTACGCCGTACTCGTTGCGAACGTCCACGTAAGAGACTTGTTCCGATGACGGGCTCCCGCATTTCTGCAGAAGCTCCACCACGGACATCTCAGCCGATACCAGCGATTGACCGCAGCGGAAGTAGCCATCGCAGGTACCCACAGCAGGGGCCAGCGCGAGTAACACGCACGAAAAGGCGATGTGTCTTATGGCGTTTCCCAATCCGGTTATTCCACCGATATTACACTCGGGGCGTTTTGCGCGCCCGCCAGTACCTCTCCGCGAGCGTCGCGGCACGCTACGCCCGCTGCTGCACAGGTGCTCGCAACGCCGGATCGCTGAGCTTCTCAGCGCTCTCGGGCTCAATGTGCGCCAGCGCTCGGCAGGGGCGGGCGGCGGTCTCGAGCCCGTAGTCGTCCAGCCTTCGGCGGCATCAGGAAATTCCGTCGCTGATTGCTGCACCGCGTCCATGCAGTGCACGCGCTCCTTTAGCACTGGATAGAACTGTGCCGTTCCTGACTTAAGCCAATCGCGCTTTTTTTGAGCAATTCGGGGGTATGCTGCTCCAAGAAAGCATAACGACGGCGGTTCCCCAATGAAGACGGCGATGCTGCCTCTGATCATCATATTGTCTGGCGTCGCGCACGCGCAGGTGGATACCGTCACCCTGACCGGCGCGGCGGGACAGATTCCCTCAACTACTTCAACCACATCCCTTCCGCCTCCCGTTCCTTTTTCCGTCTCATTCACGGTCGATACCCAAAGCGGTACGCAGTCGTATCAGTCCTGCGGGAGTATCCCCGTGTGCGCCTTCAGCGCGACTGGGCTCACCGTCTCGAACCTTTCGGGCACGATCGGCGGCGTCTCCCAGGCGATGGGCTCAGGTGGCACTGGGTTCGGCTCAGGCAGCGCAAACTTCATGTTTGCAGGCTTCGACATCGGCAACATGACGTGGGACTTTGACATGGGCACGGCCGCTCTCGCGCCGAACCTCAGCAGCATCCTCGCCAACGCCACGTTGAGCGATCAAAGCACACTCGACGGCTATGTCCTGGATGTGACGGAGATCGCGATCACTTCGGTCACTAACGTGCCTGAGCCTGGAACGCTAAGCCTTCTCACATTGGCGCTTACGGGTCTGTTTGCTTCACGTGTTCGTCGCAGAGCCTGCATCGGCCGTTAAGCAATTCAAGCAGGGCTACGGCGCAGCTGGCGCAAATCTCCACGAACGCACCGCAAATGCCAGGCTGCCATTGAGCCAGGGGCGCCGTACTCTGGGCGCATTAAGGGCGAACCGATCGACCGGCTGCTCTTTGCCAAGTCGATTCCAAGCGTAGAAACCAGGTGCATGGGACTTCGCCTTTCCGAAGAATCGATTACGCAACACAATCCCGACACCTCGGTGCCTTCTCGGGACGGGTAAGTCCCTTCCATTCTTTAGAGGTCAACCGATGAAACGCAGTGCCATCGTTTTGACCGCCGCGATCGCGGCTGTTCTGCTCTACCCGTGGCTCCACCGCTGGCTCTTCGGACTGAGCACTGTTTATCTTCTTCCACCCGGTTTATTGCATGCGGTCAGACATCTCGGCGGCCAGGCACTCCTCCTATTTTTACACGCGGCGGTGAGCTTTCTGTTGACGGCGTTGCTGTTTTCACCGGTGGCGGTCCTTATTGCGCTCGCGTTTCGTAGGACATGGATAATGGTTGCTGCAGCGGCTGCGGGTTGGCTGCTCGCCTCTGATCTCTTTGCGATCCCAAATATCTGGAATCAGACCGTCGATCATGCCGATTACATGCGCACTATTGTCTTGGAGGTGACGGTGGTGGTGGGCGCGTTGCTCGCTTCGACGTACGCGGCGTCACGGTTGACCTCGAAACAATCGTTGGAGGGGACCGTGAGCGGTAGGACACCAACTCGTCCGGCGTAAGCGGCAGTCGGTCCAGCACCTTCGCCACCGTGCGCCAGTTCGCGAACGCCCGCCCGCCGAACAGGGCCAGATCGAGCATCGCGTCAGCGGCCGCTACTGACCGGGCGTCGTGGTATCGATCGGCGCACAGTTGGTGCGCCCGGACATCACGCAGTCCTGCAGTCGCCCGGCATTGCCGAGCACGCGCACCAGGATCAGCCCGAGCACGATCAGCAGCAGCGCCACCAGGAACCCCAGGAGCGCACCTCGACGCGAGTCCGGCTCTTTCGGAGGCGGCGGCTGGCGCCCGTCCATCAGCGGCATCATGCAATACCCGACACCTTATAAAATCAGTTCGGACGCTCCGCCTGAGGAACCACGTCCCCGCTTCCGGTTGCTCAGCTTACCATTTCTTCGCGGCGCGCCGATTGCGCCAGCAGCTCAGTCAGTGTTCAGGGCGCCTACTCCCTTCACTCAATCCTGAAGCGTATGTTGGTCTTCCGATGACATCGGCTCCTTGTCGATTATGCCCGTAAGATGATCGGGCAATTCTTTCATCCCGTCCAGAAACCTCGCGAGACACCGCCAGGCGCAGAAGGTCGGCCCCGCGAACGTGCGGCCGAATAGATCCGGGTCGAGCATGGCGTCGTGTAGAGACTTCATGGCGCCGCCGGGACCTACGTATTACACTTTGGGGCAGAAGAACAATTCCCACGAAATAAGACACCGTGAACGACGCAACTCGCAACTACGTGACGGAGGCACCGGAAATGGCCGAAGGCGGTTGCGACCAGAAAGCAGGCGGCGACACGGCCGCCATCTTCATTCGCTACGCGTCGCAGGATGTTGGCATTGGGAACGCAGTGTGCGCGCCGTCCAGAAGGCGGACGACGCTCGCGGGGATCGTCGCGACGCCGTTCGGGCGCACGTTTCCTTGCAACTTCCGCAAGGGCGTCACATTTCTTGTCGCGCTTATGATTGCTGCCGGCGCTGCCGTGGCAGCAGCGGCTTCGAACGAACCCATCGAGTATCTGGATGAGGAGACTGGCGCGACGGTCACAACCGTGGGTCGGCCGCTCGTCTTTTTCCGTAACCGCTCTGATTTTCCCGGTAAGGCTCAAGACTACTTCACACTCGCTGCGGCCGCCGTGAATCAAAGCGGCAAGATGAGCTATGTGCTCATCGGGTATTTCTGGTGGTTCGGTGCTCCTCCGAAAGCCGAGCTCGCACCCTCTGCAGCCGAGACACTCGCTCTGCAGGCCGACGACCGCAACATACAGCTCGTCCTGCGCGCCGCGTCGGCGCATGAGCTCGGCATCGGTGTTCCAGTGCATCGACCGCCGCTTGGCAATGCGACGGCGTATGTATATGCCATCGATCTATCGACGATGGGAATCATCGCCGAATCGCACCAACTCGCTGTCCACCTTCAAAACGACGGCACTTCATTGACCTACACGCTCTTCGAGGATCGGCGTCCTGCGCTGCGCGAATTCGTGCGCCGCTTCAACCGCGCGGACTGAGAGCGGCGGTAGCAGGCGGGCCGCGTGCGGTCATCGGCGCGCGGCATCGAATCGCGCAGCTTTTTGATCGAGCAATTGGGCCAACTCGGCCCTCGCTGCGATCAACACGGGGACGTCGGAGTCAGCGTCCTTCCACGATGCGAGAAATTCACCGTACGCGTCGCGTGCCGCCGTGCGGTCCACGCCCAACGTGGCGGCCCGTGCCAATTGCAGGCGCGCCAGTGCTCCCAGCGGAAAGTTGAGGACGATTCCAGGATTATCGAGGATCTTGTGAAACTCGGCGGTCGCCGCCGGCCCGTTGTGCAGCATCAAATAGGCTTGACCGCGCAGGTACGCCGGATACAGCGGCGCAAAGCCTGATGGCGTGGGCTGCCCCAATTCGGAGCGTCTCGCAGGCTCCAGGAACGTGAGCGCGCTGCTGGGATCATTGCGGGCGAGTGCGATGGCCGCCTTGATGCTCGGCAGCCGAAAGAGCATCAAAACCGTATTTTTGGGATAGTCCATCTCGAGTTCTGTGGCGAGCGCTTCGGCCTTGGCCGCTTCGCCTGCCCGAGCGAGCGTCAGTGCGGCGAGCACCTTGACGTTGCGGCCGGCCGAATGTGTCAGGGCATTGGCGACGTCGTTGATTGCGGCCCTGCGCTCACCAAATTCTGCTTCCGTCAAAGCGTCAATGACCTTCCAGAGGGCGGCAGCCTCGGGCAGGCCAGATCGAGTCGCGGAATCGACGGCTTGGTCCGACAAGCGTCGCGAGTTGCCAATGCGACCGAAATACGCCTCCGTGTCCGACTGTGCCGCAAGGAGGAAGTCCTCTGCTCCGGGCTTACCTAGCGCCCATTCGGTCTGCCGATCCATCTCAACGCGATCGCGGCGCAAGAACGCAAGGCCGTACAGCGTCCGCCTCAGCCGGCCGCTATCCAAATGACGCGCAATTGCAGCGTCGGCGACCGCTTGCGCTTTATCAATGCGGTTCAAAGCGAGGTAGACCGGCGCGAGGTTTTCGTACATGTGCACTTCGTTCGGCGCCAGACGCAATGCCTGCTCCCATTCAGTGGCCGCCCTCAGGTATTGCCCCATATAGACATAGTTGACTCCCAAACTGCCGCATGGGCCGGCGTCGCGGGGGTATTCGGATTTCCACATTTCCAGCGTTTGCGTGCTCTTCTCAACCTCGCCGGTGAGACGGAAGTAAAGCGCCGAAATGAACAATCGCTCGCGTTCGGTGACGCTATCGCGCAGTTCAAATGCCTTGGTCTCGTACTCGAGCGCGGATGTGGGCTGATCCAGATTGCTATAGACCGCGGCCAACTTCGCGTAGGCCAACGCGAAGCGCGGGTCAAGTTCGAGCGCCCGTTTCAGAAGTGGAATGCTGGGTGCATCTCCCTGTGCCAGTCTTACCTGGAGGCCCACGCTGTAACTCTTGAGTGCTTCGAGAGAGGTTGTCGTCGCGCTGGCAGGAAGCTCGAATTTCTGCACCGAGGGCAACGATTCGCCGAGTGCAGTTCGAAGTCGAGAGGCAGCGCGGCCCAGCGCCGTCAGCACATCCCCCTTACCTACCGCTTCTCCATGTTCGCTGGCCAATGTTTCCCCGGTGCTGCATGCGATGGCGTCGACGCTCAACAGGTAATGGCCGCCGATTGTTGAAATCGTTCCATCCAGGACGGTGCTGCTCCCGGTGCGCGCACAGAGATCCCGAGCCACCTCGGGGGTAATGCGCTGATTGGCGGGACGCGCCATCATTTTCAATGTCTCCCGCACCTGGGCATCCGGGAGCACATTTAGGAAGGGAGACTGTCTGATTTCGATTAGCAGTGCCTGTGTGAGCGCATCATCGAATACCTTGTCGCCGGTCGTGTTCGTGAAATCGGCGACGACAATGGAATCCTTGGGCGTGAGCGCTGCGCTGCGAGGCGGATCAGCGCGCCGCTCGCCTGAGGGCAAGACCAGCAAAACGAAGAGCAGCATCGCAGCGAGGCTGAACCGCCGTGCGCCAGGAAACCGCGTCAAGCTGGAAGCATGTCCTTTTCCGACGGTATCGGACGGCGTTGGTGCGGAGCGGCTAACCTGTGAGCGCGCCTCGTCGGCGGCTGGGGTGGCGCCGATCAGTGGCGGCCGGCGTTCGTCAGCGGCGACGTGTGTGATCGCGGCGACGAAGCGGTAGCCGCGGCGCGGGACGGTCTTTATATACTCGGAGTGTTCCGCCGGATCGCGCAGGGCGGCGCGGATCTGATTCACGCAAAAATTATTCCTGTGATCCACCCGAAGGTACTTGCGATCGCCCCACAGATAGCGCTGAATTTCGTCTCGCGTGACGAGCTCACCGGCGCGCCCGACAAGCAGCTCCAGCACTCGGAACGGTTGCGCCGGTAGCCGTCGGGCTTTCCCGTCCTCGCGCAGCTCCCCGGCTGCATCATCGAGCTCGAAGGCGCCAAATCGAAGGACGCTGTGTGTTCGCGTGGGCGAATCCATGCATGGTTCCGCAGCGTTGGGTGCCGTTGGACTTTACCACCGCGCTTCCGCCGTGGTTATCACGACGTGAGTGGACGCATGAGTTTAAATAAATCAATGTCTTACGGGATAAGGATTATCTAATAAACATCTTACCTGCTGCACATTGACTCACCTTTCATCGTCTTTTAGATGCTCGTCGTGACTGATGCCAGCGGAAAGAGACAACTTCAAGCCGCGGAGAAAAAGCATGAGATCGGTAGGAAACAGATTTGTTCTCGCAATAACCGTGTCCGCAGGGCTGCTTATCCCCTTCGGGCTGCTCGCGCAGGACAATCGCAGCCAGGTGAATGCGCTTCAATCGTGCACGTAACGTGGGCGCCAGAAGAAATCAGTACTAGGGTCCCCGATCAGGACTTCACCGCATGCAAGCGTTCCGGCACTGCGCGGAAGCCTGTCGGGGTTGGCTTTGGGCGTTGCGCAGTCTCAAACAGCTCAACAGTTCATATGAGGCGTTGCTGTGAACCATAACAGTCAGCAATTTGGACGACTCCCTGCTGCATGCCGAGTCGCTTATCGAATGTTCCTCGCACTGGCACTCGTCAGTGTGCTCATAGAGGAGCGAGCGGCAGCCGCACCCGCGGCGCCTGAGAGTTATTCCACGATTCCGTTAAGCCTCCGGCCCGCAGCCGACGTCGACGAAGGTCACTTCAGCAGCTCGAACATGACGGTCGAAGTAGTCCTTGCGCCCAGGGATGAAGCGGGGCTCGCCGCTCTCTTGGAGAATGTCTACAACCCGAACAGCCCGAGCTACCACCAATGGCTGGTCAAAGGAGAGTTCTACACACGCTTTGCGCCGAGCGCGGCGCAGATCGATGCAGTCGCTGGTTTTCTGCAGTCGAGTGGACTGGTGTTACAGCAGTCCACCTCTCCGTTTCTGGTCCGCGCGAGCGGGCCGAGCACTGTGGTCGAGGCGGCATTCGGCACTACTCTGCGCAACTACCGCAACGCAAAGGGTATCGCGTACTTCTCGAACGCCTCGGCACTTCGGATGCCCGCAAGTCTGGCCTCGGGAGTTCTTGGCGTTGTAGGTCTCTCGAATACGGTGCGCGTGCAAGCGCATGCGATACGGACACCGGGAAATCATGCCAATTCAACCGCGCAGTGCGAGGCGCCGTATCCGACGACACAGACGCTGTACGAGTTCTACGTTAACGGTATTAGTTTTCCGCATGGATATGGCGGCGGGCCGGGATGCAATGGCCTTACACCGTCCCAAGACAACGCGCTCTATGGTGCCCCGCACCTCGGCCCGCGTGGTGAGGGGGCCGGCGTCCACCTCGCCGTGTACGAGTTCTCCGCTTACCAGCACTCCGACATTGAGACCTGGGCGCACCGTTTCTACGGCCCTGGTTACACGCCTCCTCTGGTCGACGTCCTGGTCGACGGTGGCCCAGTGAATCCAATTTGCCCGGCAGACGACACGTGTCCCCCCGGCATCGGTGGCTATGCTGGTGACATCGAGGTCGACGCCGACATCGAGATGCAGCTTGCGATCGCACCGGCGGCAAGTCAGCTCCTCGTATACGAGGCACCGAACGATGTAAGCGGACAAGCGAACCTCGACCTGTTCGCCCGCATCGCACAGGACGACATTGCGGACGTAATCAGCGACAGCTGGCTCGCATGCGAGAGCGACGTCGGGGCCGCGTTTGCCCAGGCTGAGAACGTGTTTCTCGAGCAGATTGCTCTTCAGGGACAGAGCTTCTTCAGCAGTGCGGGGGACAACGGCGCCTACGGGTGCATTGCTACAGGAACCGGAGTCATGGTCAACGCCACTGACCCGACCACGCAGCCCTGGGTAACGAGCGTCGGTGGCACATCCTTCCAATCATTCAATCCCGCCGAGAATCCAAACCCGAGATACCCGGATTTCGTCGAGAGCGTGTGGAATCCCGACAATCTCTGCAGCAGCCAGGCGGACGTGCTCGGCTTCCCAGGCTACGCGTGGTGCGGGGCGTCAGACGCGGGGGGCGGCGGGATCAGTCAGTTCTGGGGCCGCCCCTTTTACCAGCGGGGGCCTGGCATCACGAACTCGTACACGACCTACGGCAACGGCACCACGCAATGCGCACTCGCGGCAATCGGAACGCCGTGCCGGGAGGTTCCGGACGTCTCGGCGAATGCTGATGAGTTCACGCCGTACGCTGAGTACTGCACCGGGAGCGCCGCCACTCCCAACAGTGAGTGCGCCACCTTCAGCGGGAACCAGGTCCCGCCCGGCTGGTTCGGCGTCGGAGGTACGAGCCTGTCATCACCGCTCTGGTCGGCGGTCATCGCAGACCGAGATGGCTTCTGGCACGGCCGCGTCGGCAATGCGAATCCGCTTCTCTATGCGCTCTACAACCTCGACTATCACGGCTTCTTCCACGACATCACTGGCATCGGGCAAAAATCCAACAACAACGGGTTGTTCCCCACCACCCCAGGCTTTGATCTCGCGACGGGTATCGGCACACCCAAGATGGCACCGATCATCACTGGTGTCCCGTGGTAGTTAGTCGTAGTTGCGCCGAGGAGTACCGCTGAGCGCCAATCGCTGTCAAGTTACGGCCCGAGACTCAGTGCGGACGTAATACACTGATTTATCTATTTTTAGTCTCGGAAGGCGAGCGAGGTGGGACCAGTTGAGACCCCCTAATTAAGGGTGATTGGCTCCCCGGGTTGGAATCGAACCAACGACCAACGGATTAACAGAAGCGACGTTCGCACTTTCTAGGATCGCTATCGCACTTAACCGCCTGAATGCATTGCAGATCAAAAATGCGCCTCACACTGGAAATTTCCGATTCCAGAGCGCTAGTGCAAACCGAAGTGCAAACCGGGATTCTGGGCCACAATTGGGCCTAACCAGCGCAATCTAGGCGATTGCCATAAGCACCCCAGACCAACTCGAAGTCGTCTACTACTCGGGAGCAGCACCCACGAGGCTCACGACGATGGCTCTGCTCGGATTGGTATTCGACAGGGTGCACTTTCCCAACGTGCGCGTACCGCTTAGCGGCTTCGATCCCGAGTGGGTTGCGAAGGATATCCAGCGAATCGAGCAGGTCGGGCACAAGGACTACGACACGTGGCTCATGTTGCAACTCATGAGGTACGCCATTAACCCGGACGTGCAGCAGTTTTTCTACTTCACGGCGGACGAGAACCAAGTGTTCGGCGGCGACGCGATGAAGAAGGCAGGCCCGCTCGTAGAGGCGCTCTACAGCCAACTGTTTCCGCCGATGCCGGGATTCATACCGACGTTCACGCCCGGGCACCACAAGGGCCTCCCGTACGATGCGACGATCGATTACCCGGGGCCGTTTTTCTATCAGGCCAACGCGATCCTATACGCAGGCGAGCACGGGATACCGCTGCTCAACGATGACCCTCATCTTCCCGTTCCGGCACTCGCCGGCATGGACGCCAAGCACAACACGAAGCTCCTAGCGACGATCATGGCGATGGAGTGCGTGCAGCTCGTGCTGCCGGAAGTCGGCGAGATGCAGCCGGCGCAGATCGTTGAGGCTCGCGAAGACCTTAAACCCTACCTGCGGCCCTTCCGGATGAGCCTCCTCGGATTCGCCGGGCAGCTCAACTCCGCGATCGAGGCGTCGTCCGACCATCGCGAGATCAAGCGCGCCGCCGAGTTCATTGCGCAGACCGAGGTGTATCCGCGACTTGAGGAGTTTAAGAACGCGCTCGCCAAATCGAAGCAGCGAGGGTGGTGGCCGCGTACGTGGGAATTCGGCAAGCAATCGATCGGGCTCGGCGCGCTCTATTCGACAGGCCAATTTTCGGCGGCCATCGCCGGCACGGTGAAAGCGTTAGGCAGTTGGATCATCGCTGGGCTAACTGACAAGACGCCTCGGTCGGGACTGCACTATCTCCTGAAGCTTCAGGATCACGCCTCCCCGAAAAAGAAACCGTGAGGCTGTCAGCTCTGCGCGGATGCAGATCTGCGCGCCCGCTCGAACCTCTCCGCCAGCGCCGCGGGCGCACTACGCGCGCGTGGTGACCAGACCCCCAGAGCGGGTCGCTGAAGCCGCGTGCCTGATGTGCCTACTCGAACCTAAAGTCGTCATGCGGGCACGTGTTTGGAGCCACGTACTCGCCTCTGCCGACCTTACCGCGGCAGACCGCCCAAGCTTTGAATTTACTGGTGCACTGCGCGAACTTATCTGCGTCGGTTTGCCAAGCCAAACAAGCCTGTGCCGCAGCCTCGTCGCCACCGGCGCGTTTGGCTTCCTCCGCCAACTGGTGTGAGCGCCTAGATCCAAGATAGCTGAGGATAATTGCCGCGACGATGAATCCGATTCCGGCTGGAGCTATTCGAATTCCCGTACCCATGCGTAAGCCGATCACCCTTAAGGTAGGGGTTCAAACGATGGGAGGAGTCCCATATTACTGTAACGTGCACGCGAGCACGGGCGGGCGATGACGCCAGTCAATGCTGCGCCGGAAAACGACGCGGGTCGAGAATAGATTGCTCGACGCGGGGAGAGAACGCAGGCGCTGCCCAAGCGATCGCCTCCCTTACGACGGCCTCGTAAGTGTCGTCAGCGTATGGACTGATAGTGATTTTCTGTATGACCTTGTCCGGATTCCAATCGAGGTACAAGTAGACAGGCAGATTGGCCGGTGGTGTTTTGGGCAATTCTCCGGCCGCCGAGTTCGTGAGAAGGTTGGCGAGACTGTTATAGTTGTCGGTGTTGAATCGAAGCAGGCGGACCTCGCGCTCGTGTTCAAAGCCTTTACGCTTGTTCATAAAAGCATCCAGTTCATCGGTAAAAACAGTTCGATCGGCGTCGTGGTAGTAGCGATAGTGAATCGGGCTGACGGCTAGATCATCCGGCTCGACGGACGCTTCCAGCGTCCCTAACGTGCTTTGTATGGCAACGCCGCGGCCGCGTACGCCGTCATCACTGCAATATAGACGCCACATGCCTTCTGATTCTGGGCCGGCCGTCCAGCAGCTCACGTGCGCCGAGACCAGCTTCGCTAGGTTTCGGTAGGTAGCGGCGACATGTGGATCCGGACGGGGCCGTCGCGGCGTGGCCATCCCCGGATAGTGCGCGGCAACCTGGTCCATCATCATCATGTAGGTACTGCTAAATAACGGAACGCGATCATCCATCATTTGGTTTGGCACGGACCCCTCGAACGGGTCGTATTTCTGCCGAAGATGGTCGACCAGCGTAAGCCGGAGTTTGCTGTGCTTTAGGAGTTGGACAACTGGCCACAAAGGTAAGTAGCGCCGGACTTCGGTTTCTGGGTCCATCGGAGGGCGATTTTTGTACGGCGTCATGGGCCTACCTCCGGTCCACTTTGCGCTCATGTTACGCCGAGCGCTGCTTTCTCGCGCGCTCGAATCTTTCCGCGAGCGCCGCCGCGCACTGCGCCCGCTGCTGCACGGGGGCTCGCAACGCCGGGTCGCTGATCTTCTCCGCGCTCTCCCGCTCGACGTGCGCCAGCGCGCGGCAGGCACGGGCGGCAGTTTCCAGTTCGTAGTCCGTGAGCTGCGGTGGCATGGCGAAAATCTTGCCCGCTCGGCCGCCATGCGTCCATGCAGTACCGGCCGACGCTCGGGACTGGATAAGCTGGTGCCGCCTCCGAGCGGTCATCGTGCTTAGAGGCCCCAAGGAAGCGGCCGGGCGACTGCCGAGCGGTGAATCCTGCGCAAATCTTCACGCACGGTGAGAAGATAGCTTCGCGGAGCCGCTCAAACGAGTTCCTAGAAAGAGGCGCGGCCCGCCGCTCAGGGGGCGCAATGACCAAGCTACTGATCCTAAGCGCTCTCGGCGTGCTGCTTGCGCTCGCTGGCTGTGGTGCCAAGCTCGCGCGGGACATGAATACTGGACTCCAGAAGTTCGTCGGCCAAGATGTGAAGGTCGCCATCGACACGCTCGGGCTACCATCCGGCAAATTCAGCCTCGACGACCAAGACGTCTATGTCTGGAGTACCTCCCACCTTGAAGGCAGCTCGGCTTGGGGGACTGGGGCCATCTCGGACAACTCCTGTGTCATCCGTCTCGGCGTAGGCGCTGATCGCAAGGTGACGCGCTTTACTTGGGACGGTGGCCGAGCCTGCAGTCTCTACAACGACAGGATCAATCCGTGAGCCTCGATAGAAGGACAACGCGCCAATCCGGCGGGGGGCAGGCAGGCAGGGAGTAGCATGATGACTTGGACCAACATCGCGATGGACACCTATCTCGCACCGCATATGTCGGAGCTCAAGACAGCCGACATTCCAGATCGCTCAAACGCAGTCGCTGCCTCGGAAGCATGGCTCACGCGATTTACTCTGAAGGCGATGTTTCAGATCAACCTGCCAGCGCAAGTCCGCCAATACCTGTTCATGTTCATTCGACGCTCCGCGGCAACGGCGCGGCTCCACGCGCAAGCACGAGCCCTTACGCTGGAGTTTTTGGCCAAGAATTCCAATGAGCAACCGGCACTCATGCTGTATACGCGAGCAATTGACTGCTGGGATGCCTTTCTCGCTCAAGGCTGGCAGGCCACCGTTTTCTGGTCGTTTATCATCGAACGCCCAAGGGAAATTTTCACCGGGAGTGAATCATCCTTCGCGCGGCTCAACGGCTTGCACAACGATGGCAAGCACGCAGAGTCCAGAATCGAGGCCGGCGAGCTGTCGGCGGATTCCACGTTTACCATGTGGATGACGCCCGCCGGACTCGTTAGCGCCAAGCATTCGTTGACTTGGCTAGAGACGGCGGAGCTTGTCGATTGCCTACAAGTATGGAATCAGGTTATCGAGCGGGATCTGGATGACGCTGCGGCTCGCCACGCGCAGGGCACCTAGACTCGCAGCGCAAACTTCAACGTCCAACGCGCGCGATCCAGATCCTGCCGGAAGGCTCCGGAGCCTAGTGTCGCGCGTCTTTCCCGTTGCAGGGGCGCGCCTCGGGTGCGCGCCAGGTACAGCGCGAGGCGCACGAAGACGGCCGCGCGCTGTTCGCAGGGCAGACTGAGGTGGAAGTACGTCGCCATGACGGCGGCTTGGTGTCGTGTGGGGAGGCGCGCGACTTCGCGGTCCACCTCGGCGACGACAGCGGGCCATTCGGGCGGATGCGGACGGCCGGAGTTCTTAGCGAGGATGCCGCCCTCGTTGAAGGCTTCGGTCACGCACCGCGTCGGGTATCCGAGTTCTGAGTAACGCGGCTTTGCCCACGGCCCCCAGCGCTGCAAAGCGAGATCGACGAGCTTTAATTGGGGATCAAGTTTCCGGTGCCCGGCGAGGTTGCGCTCGCAGCGCTCAAGTGCGGCGTTGTCTACGTCGAGGGCGGCATGGTCGAACGTACGGATTCCCGGGAGCAGCTTGGCAACCATGCACGCACCTCCGTTTGGCGAGGGTGCGGAGTGTAGCGCGGCTATTTGCGGGAGCCGAGTCGCGTCCACAGCTCCGCCCACTGCGTCCCCGGCTCGAACGCGATGACTACGGCGTCGGCCCGGTCCGGTGAGCGGCCGCCCGCGTTCTTGTCGATCACGAGCTTACCCGTCTGATTCAGCGTGAACGTGGGCTGCGACAACTCGATGAGCAGCTCGCCGAGTTCCGGGAGGTCGCCGGGCAGCGAGATCAGCGCCTCGGGATCGAAGGGTCGGCGACCGAGCACCACGGCGCGAAAGGTCGCCTCAACCTTCATGCGCACCCACCACCACGCCATCGCCTTCATGTTCAAAAAATAGTCCTGATTCTCGCGCCCGGTCACGAGTTCGCCCTCGGGATCGTAGACCGCGCCGCTGCCGCGATAGCTCTCCGCGCGGATGAGCGGCCTTTGTGCGGCGCGCCGCGCCTCGTTGATCTGCAGGGCGTCCCCGGTGATGCTCGCGCCGAGGCCGTCGTTGTCGAAGTGAAAATTGTCCCAGCCGTGCGCATCGAGGATGTTAAACGCGCGCACGGTACTCGCGAAAAGATCGGACCCCGCACCGCTCCAGCTCTCCAAGTGCGCGACGCGGATTCCACGGCGCAAGGCAATGGCGCACCTGTCGCCCGTGTCGGCGATGTCGAAACCCGCGTACTTCTGCCCGGTGACGGTGATCCCGAGCTTCTTATCGGCATCCACCGTGGCCTGCGCCCAAAGGAGGGGAATGACGATACCCTCGACGCTGGCGGAGAAGTCCCCGTCGACCTCCTGCGCCAACACGTGCGGGGGAAGGGTCGCGACCTGCCGGGCATACCACGCGTCATCTTTCAGCGGGCAATCGCGCCAACTGAAGACAAACCTCGGCACCTTGCCGCCAAAATGCTTTTGTGCGAACGGATTCGTGCGCCCGTGCGGCGTGCTCACGTCGATCCTGCAGCGCGTGGTCTGCGACAGCGCCGCGTCAACCGATTCGGGATCATCGAGAAAAGCGCTCTCGTCAACCACCGTCATCGAGGTGCGGTCTCCGCGGCCAATTTGTCCGCCGCCTTCCGCCGTGATCGCGGAGCCCGTGGCCGGAAAGTGAATCCGCATGAACGGCGCGTGCTTGTCGGCATCCCAGCCGCCCAAGAATTCCGGCGGCAGATTGCGCAGGAAAGACCGTGCCTTCGCGAGTAGGGACTTCGGCGTGCCGTCGCAATACTCAACCTTGCGGGACGCCATGCCGACAACCACGCCTTCGTTGAACAGGCACAGCGTGCACGCAAGCGCAGTCGTCAGCCAGGACACCCCGCTGTCGCGGGACTTCGTGACGACGCCACTCTCGCCACGCCGCCAGCGCTCCAAGATCCACTGCACGAGCTCACGCTGCCGCGGCCACAGCAGAAAGGGGATCGTGGTCGGCAGCCCGAGTGCGGCGTTGCGCGGCTCCTGCACGCAGCCCCAGTCGCAGATAAAGGCTTCCGGGTGCTCGCGGTAATACGCCTTCACTGCCGCGAGCGCGCGCGAATCGGCCTGCAACCGTCGCAATCGCGTGACGCGCGCGGCGAACACCGCGGCGTAATCCGGGTGGAGCCAGTCGAAGTCTGTCGGATTCGCCGCCACGCGCTCAGTACCTGGGCACCGCGCCGCCCGGCAAGATGGCCGCCTGCGGCAACGTGTTTGTCGGAATCTCGGCGTCCACGGAGAGACACGTAAGGTCTGAATACCACTGCAGCCCGCGTGTATCCCCGAAGTGCTCGACGCGCAGCACGTAGTACAGCCCGCTCGGGCTGAGCCTTGTGGTTGACCGCGCGAGCTGCAGGTTGGCTCCCACGGAGTGGACATCCAGCCCGTACCGGTACTGGTTAATGTCGGAGTAGTCCAGCTTCACCACGCGCCCGATCTTGATCGCGGGGTTTATCAGCACGCGCATCATCAAGCCGTTCTGCGTCTGCTCGGGCACCCCGATGAGCCCGGTGCTCGGCGTAAGTAATATCGGCGGCTCGGGGACGTACCCGGTGAGCGGTACGACGTCCAACTGGTTGCCTTGAATGAACCATGTGCAGTCGTTCGCACCCACGAGCTCGCGCAGCTCGTCGCGACACATCCCATACACGGTGCGCCCGCGCTGGTACGCGTTGCTTGTGAGCTGCGGCAAATAACCCGGCTGCACCACCTGCCCACCACTCCCGCCCGTCGGCGTCGCCAACGCCGCCGTGGCCATCTGCTTGATGATGCCGGAGATCACATCGGTAGGCGTCGCGCCCTTGGCGAGCGTGATAGCGAGCGCCGCATAGTTGTACGCCTGATCGCCCTCCGCAGCGGTAATCGCCACGTAGCTGTTCTTCTGATCTTCGCGGCCCTTGCGGACCTGCTTGATCGAGCCGGCAAAGATCTGCTGAAGCTGCTGGTCCTGATAGCCGACCCTGAGCATGAGCTGTGTGAACTCGGGGCTGTACAGGCGATTACTCGTGTCGGTGGACGTGTTGTACACGCGCACGTCGCAGGAATTGGGAGTCTGCGTATCCCCGCGCCGCACCTCGAAGACACAGCGCAACGCGCCCAGCTCCAAGCCTTGGCCGGCCGGGTTCGCGACCACGAGACTCAGATTGCGTAAATACTGCGCGGTCACCTTGCCTCCCTAACCGTAACCATTAGCGGCAAAACCTCGGGTGGGTCCCCGCCCTAAGTTGGTGCGCGGAAAGGCCCGCACCGTTGGCAGCGGCCTTACGGCCAACTTTGGGGCGGGCGTCCGCCCCAATGTTTTGATTCGCGCCCTTAGCCGGCTCAATGCGCTTCACCAGCTCGCCACAGCGACGGATGGCGCGATCTGACTTCATGCGCGACCCTGCGGTGACACGCTGGCCAGCGCCCGGCGCTCAAGGTGCGCACGCAGTTCCCTGTCCGCACCGCTGCCCGGTGGAACCGCCTGCGCGCAGCGTGTGCACAAAGCGGCAAGCGCCAAGCCGACTCCAGTTTCAAAAACTCTTCGCGTAATGACCTCCTCGCGGAACGCATCCCCGCACCGCGTGCAGTGCGCGGGCGTATCGAATCGAGACTCCAGCGCAAGAGCCGCCGCGAGCAACTCCGCATCGGAGTGCTTGAGCATCAGCGGCCCCGATTCTGCTTAGCGTAGAACTCGCGGTTGATCCTGTTTTGCTCGGCGTTGCTGATCGCACCCGAGCCGCCTACCCGGCGCGCATGCTGCTCAGGCACCGCGCGAGTGCCCGACGGGGGGAGCGGACGCCCATAGCTGTCACGCGTCTGTGCAGCGCTGCGCTGATCGGCGTAGAACGTTTTGTTCCGCGCGTTTATCGCGGCCGGAGATTCCGTGCGACCGAAGCCACCGATGGGTCGGCTCCAGCCGCGGACCCCCGGATGGATGCTGGCATCGCCGGTGCCGCGGCGGGCGCGCACCTTCGCGTCCACGCCCTCCGTCGCGCGACGCACCGCGCGCAGCGCCACTTCGGGATTCATGTTGTTCTGCCCACGCGGGCTGCCGACAGAAGCACGGAAGTTAGCTAGCTCCGTGAAGATCTCGCTCAAATCTACCGTCCAAGCCTCGCCGCGTGTGTCCGCACCGAGGGCTGCCGCGGCATTCGCGGCGAGGAAATCCCGCTGCAGCTTCACGATCTCTTCGCCCACCCACCGTTGACCAAGGTCAAGCCCCCGGGGCGCTTCCTCAGCGCTTAACAGTCCGGTCGTGAAGGGCGTATTGAGCTCAAACTTCTGGACAAGGGCATCCAGCCGGGGTTTGAGCGATCCCTCCCAAACGCTGCCGAGCGCCAAAAGTTTTCCGGGATCGACCGCGCTGAGCACCGTGTCGCGTGTGCGGCCGCGAAAGTCACCCGGTGAGTCTTGCATCCTAACGTTGCGAATAAATTTCATGTTGGACTCCAAAGTTTACGAAACCAAATGGGGTACCCGCCGGCGAGGAATACTCCGGCGGGTTGCGTGGCCGATCGAGCGGAGATGCCGTTCATGTCACAGGCGAGGCCCGCGTCACGCCGAGCCCGTTTTTGTCGGACACGGTACCCTTGTCCGGCTGCCGCACTAAGAAAACGGCAGCGCGAGCGCGAATCACCCCGGGCCGAGCCACGTGGGCCTCGGCATCGCGCTCAATTCGAGTAAGAACGTTCACGCAGCGCGCTCCTCGGCGGGCACTGGGTCCGGCGCATCCAAGGCCGCGTCGAACGTCCGCCAGTATTCGCGCGCGGCAGAGAGCGCATCGCGGTCTCCACCGATGTGCTGGTGCTCGTGCGCCGCGCCCATGCTAAAGAAGTCTTCAACTCTCGGGCGAGGCTGCGAGTACTGGAGCGCCTTGAGCGCCTGTGGCGTCAGTGCACTGCGAGAGTCGATGTCAAGCGCGGCGAGCCGAGCGCACTGCTGGTACTCCTCCGCCCGTATCTCGTCGAGGCGCGCGGCAATACGGTCGGCTTCGCGACGCCTCAAGTCGTTGCGGATCTTCAGCTCATCTTGCTCAGCCGCGGCAAGCTCGCTCGCAATCCGCGCTCGCCGTTCTTCCGCGACCGCCACTTCCCGGGCGGCGGCCGCTGCAAGGTCCTCGGCATCGCGCTGGGCGGCAGCACGCTGCAGCACGTTACCGACACCGGCGGCTTCCTTCGCACGGGCAGCGGCTTGCGCAGCCTTGCCCTTCTCGTCGGCCAGCTCGCGCTTACGCGCCAGAAGTCGATCGGCGGCTTTGAGCTTTGCGCGCACCGCCTCGCGGGCAGCGTTTGCCGTGCGTAGGGTATCGGTATGAGTCGGTGTCATCATGTCAATCTCCTGTTCTCTCACCGCCAAAGAACGCACCCAGCCGCTCCAGCAAGTACTCGACATCAACGCGCACCTGTGTGAGCACAGATCGCCAACCGCCGTCTTGCCACGCGATCCGATAAGGCGACTGCGTCCAATCCCGCCCGTTTACGACCTCCAGCACCTGCTTAATCATCTGACCGGTTAGTTCGGCAACAGCGAGCCGCTCGACCTCGGCCTGCGCGTGGGTTCCCGTGGAACGGGCACGGTTGAGCGCTGCGGTGGCGGATTGAAGCTTCTGGCGCTTGTCTTCCCACACCGCAAGAGCCGCACGCAGGGTGTCATTCGGTGTCATGTCACAGTCTCCTGTTTGGCGGCCTGATCGGCGAGCCGCTTATCCACCGCCGCGTGCACTGCCGCTGCCGTCTCCGCAGTCTTCTCTTTGATCAACCGGGCTTGGGTATCTTCGGGACGCTCGATCGCGCCATCGGCAAAGTCTTCGGCAATCCACGGATGCTTGGCCATGGCGTCATCGATCTCATAGTCGCGTCCCTTACCGTCATTGCCGGGGGCGAATGACTGATGCCGGGGGAAGGCACTGCGTCCCTCCGTCGCCGGCCGCGAGAACACGAAGGGCTTCAGAACATGAATGCGTGGCATGACGATAGTCTCCTGAAAAATGAACCGATCAGCCGAGGTTCGAGCGACGCCCGCGGGCTTGAAGGATTTCACGTACGCGCTCGACGGCTAGGTGCGTGTCTCTCGCAATCGACTCCTCGGTACGGCCCGAGCGAACGAGCGCGCGCACGAGCGCGAACTGCTGCGCCTCGGTCAACGCGCCGAAATGGCGCAAGCCCTTGGCGAACGCGCTGAGGCGAAGCGTGCTCATGCAGCAGCACTCCGCTGACGCGTGAGCGCCCAGTGCGCGAGCAAGAGCGCCTCAGAGCGCCCCTCGTGCTTGGCAAGGCCCAGGTCGGCCGCCGGGTAGAGCAGCCGCGCCTTGTCGAGCGAGGCACGCTTGTCCGACGACAGCCCGAGCGCGCGCTTCCACACCGTGGCAGTTACCAGCTCGATGCCCACGTGCAGCGTCTGCAGTACAGCGAGCACCGCGCCGAATCCCGCACCAAACGTGAACGCAGACGCCACACCCTGCCGTGGCATGGCGCTGACGCGCTCTACAACGGCGCGCGCCGAGCGTCCGTGCAGCGCGTCGATCAGGAGCGACTGCAGCTCGCCGCCATCGATCCACGCGAGCCGTCCGTCTCGGATCACGGGCAGGTCAGCAAGGCGCTCGATCTCACCGGCTGCGGTGAGTACCGCAAGGGCACCGGACAAGCCGGGATCGACGCCGATGGTAAGTGCCGCGGTCATGCGGCTGCGTCCTCAGCGCCTGACTCGACCCCACCCGCTACCCCTGTAGCGGTCCTCGCGAGTTCGGTCTGAAAAGCCAGCGAATCGGTGGCTTTTTGGAGCCTATGGCGCGACTTTGGACGGTAGGGCCAGAGTGGACAGCTCCGCGTCTCGCAGGCTGTGACCTGCTCACGCCAGCCGCCGAGCCCGGAGTGCGGCTGATAGATGCACGCCTTGCACATGGCGTTGACCGCGGCGCGCAAGCTCATAGGGCACCGCGAATTGCCGGGCGCTCGGCGTCGGCGTACGGTGAGCGCCAGAACAAGAGCCACCCGGAGCGGCCGCAGTGAATTGGAAGCACCTTCCTATCGGACTTCTCTGCCTGTCCTTGGCGCTTGCCGCATTCGGACTGGCGGGGCTGCTGGCCCCGAATTACTTCACGACGTTCTATGACAATCCGACGCTGGCTATCCACGTCATGCTGATCGGGCTGGTCGGAATCGGCTACGTCGCTTGGCTGAAGCGCTGACCCAATCGGCCACTCGGCGCGTCCATCGCTGCACGGTCGAAACGCAGTCCGAGTGCAAATCGAGTGCAAATTTGATGCCCCGGTGAGCGCGGGTCTCATGCTCGTGCGCCTTTAATCAGGCGCTTACACAACTTCGCCCACGGATTAGGAATCCGATAGCGTGCGCACGCGCTCATGCCACCCTCGCATCGAGCAGCAGATCATGCGCAGCCTGTACACCCTCGCCGATCTTGGTGTGCCGCCGGCACTCCACCACGAGCCCCGAAATCGGCAGCACCTGCCTGTTACAGATATACGCCACCACGGACGTGACGCCGGCAGGGCCGGGCATCGTCACCCCGTGCCCCGGGAAATACGGGTGCGTGACTTTCAGGTACTGGCGGCCTGCATCACGGAACCAAACCTCCAGCTTCGCTCCCGCCGGCCCGCGTTGAGTGGTGTTCGCGTGCTGCCACAGCGTGCCCCGGCTATCCACGACGCGCGCAAGAGCGGCACGCGGCAGCCGGAAAGCCGCGACGAGAATCGCATCGCGCAGCGTGGGCGCGGGGAAGGCCACGGCGAGGCGCGCGGCCGTAGCGCGTGTCAGGGGGGAGATCTGGACGATCACGCTCACTTGCCCAACTCGCCAATCTTCGCGCGCTCTTCAGGGGACATGGCCGCGAGGGCTTCTTGTACGCTCATGCAGCGCACGTCTGGCTCCTCCAGCTCAGGCGCAGGAGCGCCGCCGAATCGTTTCCACTCCTCGATGACGGGGTCCAGTTTCGGCGTTGACGCAAGGGTCGCCGGCAACACTTCCTCGGCGCGCTGCACGGGCGCTGCAGCAGCGGGCGCGGGAGAAGGGGTACCGACCTGGGGCTCGGTGTCGATCGCCTCACGCGCATCGCGAGCGCGCTCAGGCTGGGCGGGTACAGCGTCGATCGGCGGACGCTGTTGGAATGCTTCATGCTGCGGATCGAGCGGAATCTCGCCGCTGAGCATTGCCTTGTAGGCGGCCTCCGGCGTGAGCGGCCCGGACTGCGAGAAGTTCAAGTTCACCAACGGCCCGAGCGGCGCGCCGTCGCGGCCGGCGACCTCCTGCACCAACGTCGGCCGGCCCGAGCCGATTGCAACCAGATCCATCAGCGTGCGCCGCGCCACATCGGGCGGCGTTTTCGGATCGCTGCCGATGCGCCACAACTCCCTGACTGCGCGACGGTCGTACTTGCGCGCATAACGCCTCACCCTCGGCTCGATGCGCGGTCGGCCTTGCGGATTTCCTGAAACACCGCGAGGAAACGGACGGCCCACAACTTTGTGCCCGCCACCGTTCGGCGGGGGAGGGGTGCTCGCCTTTCCGTCTTCGTTTACCTCACGCACCACATGCGTTCTCCACTTTGCTGATGGCGCGCTGATGGCAGCGCAGTGCTGAGACCCTACTCCTCGATGGACTTCGGTTGTGTCGATTGATCGACTACAGATTGGATTTCCGCAGAGTCGGACGGATGGGTCCGTGTATGAAATCTGTCTGACACTTACAGACTCTGACTGACACTGACTGACTCTGTATCTCAGTCTTCTACAGTGTCTGTCAGTCTCCATCAGTCTCCACCACTTCCCGGTGCATACCTTTTCGCGTCCGACTCTGGCGGCAGCCGGTAGTGCCAGCGCCCCTGATAGCCGAGAATCTCGCAGCTCGCCTTGAGGGCTTTGAGCGCTGCCCGGACGCGGCGCTCGCTGTACTTGCGTGCTTTGGCTTGGCTCCACATGGTGGCCGCGAGTACGGGCTCGAACCGCAAGAGATCGCGCAGCCAGTCCTGTACTTCGTTCGCCCGCTCGACGGCAGCCTGCGCGCGGGGTGTGGAGTCGATGAGCGCGTCGTCGGCGGTCAGGTCGAGCACGCGGGCCGGCTCCCAATTACAGCGCGGGATGTCGCCGCAGATCCTGTGCGGCTGGGCGTTGATTCGGAACGCGAAGCCGCCCTCGTTGCGCGCGATGTTGACCTTGATCGGCAGCAGCAGCCGGCGCTGTTTGTCATTCGGATCGAGCGCGCTCGCGAGCACCACGCGCACCGCCGCAGTAATGACGTGCGAGCCGGCGACGAGCTGCAGCGCCTTGCGCGCGTCCGAGCGCTTGTTCAAATGCGTGATGACGAGGACCGCGACCCCGGTGCGCGCCGCCATCTGACTCAAGCTGTCGAGGAGCCGACGCATATCGGCGGTCTTGTTCGTATCGTTGCCGGCGAAGCTCGTCAACGGATCGACAATGAAGTAGATCACGCCGATCCCGGTGATCTTGGCCTCGATGTTCGGCAGGTCCGCGATCAGGCTCACGGTGTCGAGCACGCGCTTGCCCGTCTCCTCGTCAATGCGCGACACGCCTTTGATGTACTCGATCACGGTGGAATCTGCGCCCGCGACGTCCGCGCGGGGGCGGATGGTGTCCGCTGGGTCGTCCTCGACCGACAGCAGTAATGTCTGACCTTTTTGGAAGCGCCCGTCCCCGCAAGGCCACACAGCGCCCACACTGATGCGTGCCGCGAGGTCGATACTCACGAGGGATTTACCGTCCCCGGGGAGGCCCGCGAGCACCGTGACCTTCCCCGCGTACAGCGCCCCGGGCCAGATCGGCACAATCGGCTTCGGCTCGACGTGCGCGAGCGCAATCGTCTCAAGTTGTGACACCTCCGCGCCGTTACTGGCGGCCCTCGTGGCCGTTTCACGATCGAACTGCGCGCGAGTCTGGTCGAGGCGATCAGCCATAGGCATGATCCCGTGCGCGGCCGATGCGTGCGGCGGCCTGCGCGAGGCGCTTCCAGTCCGACTCGCTGATGGCTTTCTTCGCCAGCAGATCGGCCGCGATGATCGCGACGACACTGGTTTCTGCGCTGATGAGTTCTAGCAGGTCACGCGCTGGTACCTTCGAGTGCGAAGGCGGGAAATTACCGAACGGCTTCTCGTACAGATCACAAAGCTGCAGCCCCAAGGCAGCAAGCACAGCGCCCACCTCGCATCCGCCGAAGTCGTACACGAGCACCCGCCCGTCATCGACTTCACGAATGGACAGACTCGGCGAGCGATCCGCGTGTGCCGGGCACTTCGCGATCCAGCGCCCCGTCGCGGTCTGTTTCACGCCCGACAGTCTGTCGAGTAAACGCGCGGCGGGTCTCATGGCGCGCCCAACAGTGCACGCTGCGCGGCGAGCAGGTGTTGACCGACGACACGCCAGCGCCGGCACTCACCGCATAAGTGCAGCATAGAAATATCCAAGTAATGCGAGCCGCAGCAGGCGCAGCACTGGCGCTCACGAACATGCGGGAACATCCCGCTCAGTGTGATGGTGGCTGCCGGCACGGTGATTCGCGTGGTCAGCCCAGCCTGAGCTAAGCTAGTCGTGCTCCCGTCGATCTTGCCGTGTCCCGAGGTGCCAGCCTCGGGCGCGGCGCTGTGCGTGCCCATTCACGCCGACCGCTTAGGGTCGGTGATCGGCCGGCCGTCGGCGTCAACCTTGTCGGCCAACTCCGCCGGCAGCGCGTCGGCGGTCGCCACGCCGCGAACCGTGCGCTTGCCTACCGGAACGCGGGCGAGCTTGCGGGCGCGCCTGACGTTGTTCATCGCGATGTCAAAGCCATCCACCTGCCCGATCTGGCTCTCTAAAAATCGGGCATAGCCGTGACCTAGAAAAATGATTAAGCGGCCGATTCTCGTGACCGCACCGTGAGAAATCAGCTCGCGCCGATGCATGCGAAACAGATACCGCGCGCGTGACTCGTTACCGGGAGCGACGCTCTCGGGCCAAGCGTTGAGCGCCCAACTGTGCGGGAGAGCTGCTGCGGCGGGCGGCTTACGGGAAGCCGCGGTACGGGGACGGACCATAAGTAACTCCGACGAAAAAAAAATCAAAACGCCGGGCCAAGGCCCCGGGGCCGTTGCTTAACGGTTCGTTGACTTTTCGTCGGTCGCGCCGTGAAGGCGCTCACGCCTGAAGATTTCGATCGCGCCGAGGGCGCTGGGCGTGCAGTACATGTTTATACGCCAAGATTCGACGTGGACGCAAACATCCTCGCGCGCAAACGAAAACGCCCCGAAGGTCCGGGGCGTCTCAGTGCTGGAGCCGTCGGCCAGCCCCGCGCTTTTAGCTCTTGCCGGAGAGTCTGTCGTTCAACTTGTCTGCCCCGGTCGGCTTGGCCCCAGGTACTAGGTGCGCGTAACGCTTCGAGGTCGCGACGTTCTTGTGCCCGAGTTGATGCGCGACCTCCGCGAGCGTCGCGCCGCCTTGGATCAGGAATGACGCCGAGGCGTGACGCAGGTCATGCCAGCGCAGCGTTGGCAAGCCTGCGGCTTCCCGGATTTTTTCCCAGCGGTCCACGAGGAAATGGTTCGGCAGCGGCTGGCCCTCATCATCGGCGAACACGTAGCGCGTGGGCATGGGCAACACCTTGTCGTCGCGGAGCAGCCTCAGCGCCTCAGCGGCAGCCGGAGGCAGGTGCGCTCGACGCGAGGTATCGCTCTTCGTGACGCGGATCGCAACCGTGGCGCTCGCCTCGTCGATGTCGCCCCACCGCAGGCGGAGCTGCTCGCCCTGCCTGCAGCCAACGCCGACGGCGAACATGACGGCCGCGTACATCAGATCCGAGTGCTCCTGCGCGGCCTCCAGCACCCGCGCGAGCTCGTCATCCGTGAGAAAGTTTTCGCGTGACTTGGGCTCGCTCAGCATGAGCCGCGGCGGCCACACCACGTTGGACGGCAAGAGGCCGGCGGCACGCGCGAAGTTCACGCACGCGCGAGCAGCGGCGAGGTAGCGGTTCACGGTGCCCGCTTCGTGCTTCACGAGCAGCGCCTCACGGGCGGCACGGATCACGAGCGGGGAGGGGAATTCGAGCGCGCGCACCGAGCCGTAATGCTCGACCCACCAGCCCATCTGCCGCTCGCGCTCGCTGTAAGTCGTCAACGCCTGCGTCTCGGGGTCGGCGAGATAGTCAGTCACGAGATCGCGGAATTTCAGGCTACCGACGTCAGCGTGCACTGCGCCGCGCACGCGCTGCTCGCGTAACGTCTTTTCGAGCTGCTCAGCCCAGCCGGTGGCAGCGTCGCGCGCCTCTTTCCGGGTTGTGTAGTCGCGCTCGTGGACGGTCTTGCTAGAGGGTTTGAAGGGCTTGACGCGCACCTGCGCGGTGTAGCTGCGGGTGCCGTCGCTGTTTCTCTGCTCGGTGAGGGTGGCCATGTCAGCGGCTCCCTGCCACGCTGGTGCGTAACTTGGACTTCGGCTTGCGCGGGTGCGGCTTCGGTGTTGCTTTCGGCTTCAGCGTTGCGGCGGCCATCCGTGTTACAGCCTCATGCATCTCGCCACGGAACCATTTGACCAACTTTAAGGCGAGCCTCAGCGCCGCCTCCTCCTCGGGTGTCCAACCGGTACACGTGGAATAGAGCGGCATTTCCTTGAGCAGTCCGACCGTAACCTCGGCGCGCTTCAGCATCCACCGCGTCATTTCTGGCCCGGTGGCACCGTCCGGCGGTTCCAGTGTTACGTGGTCAGCGCCAGCCCCGTGTATGGCCGCGTTTCTGGCCGGATCAGGCCGTGTAGACTTTTTGGTAGCCATCTCTAGCACCTCGATTGCTGGTGGTGGTCAGGCCCCGGTGCGGTGCTTCCAACACCCTCCGGGGCCGTCTCGTTGTGCGGTCACCCGACTCGCACTTAGACGCTAGATTGCGCCCCTTTTTGGCCCGAGTGCAAATAAAGTGCAAATTGGTGGCTATTTCTTGACCACTTCGGCGATCTGTGTGCTCTTAAGTTGTTGTTTTTATTGGCTCCCCGGGTTGGAATCGAACCAACGACCAACGGATTAACAGTCCGACGCTCTACCGCTGAGCTACCGGGGAACAGGCGGGCCGCTCGAAGGGCGCGGATTCTCCGGCAATGGTGTCACTGGGTCAAGAAACGCGGGTCGCCGTGAGGGCTCAACGCCCGAGAATTGGGGGTTGTACCTGCGCAAAGTGCGCTTGGGAATTTCCGATGCGCCTGCAGCGCGCTCGCCCCGAGCGCCCTCAGAAAAACCAGGTCCCGCGGCACGCCCACGGCGCGTGCCCGAGGGTATCGTCGCAGGCTTCAGGAGCCTTTAGCGTGCCCGCGTGCCCCGCACCAACCGGCCGTAGGCGACCGCGTTGATTATCACCAGCAGGCCTGCCAGCACCCACTGAATGTGGGGCGTGAGATTGATGGGATAGAGCAACGCAGACAGATAGTGCGCGAGGAAGCCACCGGAGTAGCCTGCGTCGCCGCCGCGCTGCCTCAGGTAGTTCTCGAGCGGCGTGAGCGGACAGATGGAGGAGGAGAGCTCGACCCAGCATCCCCACGCGAGCGCCGGCAGATGCAAGAGCATCACCCGGCGCCAGCGCCAGGCGAGAAATCCACCGAAGATCACGAACGTGGTGAAGCCGAAGTGAACGACTACGAGCGCATCGGCGAGGAGCGACCAGAGCATCGCTCAGAATGGGCGCTACGCAGCGACGCGCTCGGTGAGCAGCCGGGCGATGCGTGCGAGCGCCTTCTCCAGCGTCGCCATGCTGCAGGCGAAGGACAGGCGCATGTGACCGGGGGCCCCGAAACCTGAGCCGGGTACTACGGCGACGCCTGCCTCGTTCAGAAGCAGTTCGGCGAACTCATTGTCGTCGCGACAGCCGAGCGCGCCCATGGCACGTGAGACTTCCGCGAAGGCGTAGAACGTGCCGGCACCCGGCAGGCAGCTGACCCCGGGCAGTGCATTCAACGCCCGCACCACGAAGTCACGCCGTTCTTTGAAAGCGGCAGTCATGGCGGCGACGCAGCTCTGATCGCCGGTCAAGGCGACCATGGCCGCCTTCTGCGAGATGCTCGAGGCATTGGAGGTCGACTGCCCCTGGATCGTGCTCATCGCGTGGATGACCTCCTTAGGTCCGCCGCAGTAGCCGATGCGCCAGCCGGTCATCGCGTAAGCCTTGGAGACGCCGTTTATGGTCACGGTGCGCGGATACAGCTCGGGGACCGCCGTCACCAGACTGCAAAAAGGTTCCGGCTCCCAGTAGATTTTCTCGTACATGTCGTCGGTGCCGATGACGATGCGCGGGTTCTCCAGCAGCACTTCGCCTAAGGCTTTCAATTCCGCGCGCGTGTACGCCGCGCCCGTAGGATTACAGGGACTGTTCAACAGTAGTAGACGCGTCTTGGGCGTAATGGCCGCCGCGAGCTGGCGCGGCGTGATCTTGTAGCCCTGCGCCATGCCGGCAAACGGCATGACCGGCAGCCCGTCGGCGAGCAGCACCATATCCGGATAGGACACCCAGTACGGGGCGGGGATCACTGCCTCATCACCCGGATCGAGCACCGCCATGCACAGGTTGTAAATCGTCTGCTTGGCGCCGGAGGAGACCAGGATCTGCGAGCGCTCGTACGTGAGCGCGTTGTCGCGCTGGAACTTGCCGATGATCGCGTCCTTGAGTTCATCGATCCCGTCAACGTTCGTATAGCGGGTGAAGCCGCCCCGGATCGCCTCGATGCCCGCTTGGGCGATGTGTGCGGGGGTATCGAAGTCGGGCTCTCCGGCCCCGAGGCCAATGACGTCCTTCCCCTGGGCCTTCAGGCGCGCGGCGCGGGCCGTGACGGCGAGCGTGGGTGAGGGCTTTACGCGCTGAACGCGTCGGGATACAGGCACAGTCACTTAAATTTCCTGTTGTTCGCTTCAAATCCAGCCGCGCGGCTATATTAAGGCATTACGCCCGCAGCAGCCACGGCGTCCCCCCGCACACCTTTATATATAGACGATTACAGACACCTCGCATGGATTCGCGTCCCTTTGAGCTTCAAGCCGACTTCACGCCCGCCGGCGATCAGCCCGAGGCCATCGACAACCTAGTCGAGGGCTTGGGTGAGGGTCTAGCCCACCAGACGCTGCTCGGCGTGACAGGGAGCGGGAAGAGCGTCGGCTACCATGATTCGCTTCTAATCGCGGACTGCACTTATGGCAGACCTCGCGTGCGGTTGGTTGCGGCGGGCCCGTACATAGACGCAATGATGGCGGCTAACGGCCTGAGCGGTACCGACCGTGAAACAGAGAGTCTGGTGCCATCGGGCAACAGACTCCTGACCCTCGCTTTTGATCCGAGTAGCGGCCAGAGCGCCTGGTCCCCTGTGTCCGCTCTGCTACGACACCGGGCTCCTCCACAGATGTTCAAGGTCTCCACCGGCTGCGGTCGGAAAGTGACTCTGACCGGAGATCATAGTCTTTGGGTTCTGAGAGATGGACGCCCGATCCTCGTTCGTACAGAGGAAATCCGCTCCTCTGATTCGGTTCCTACGCCCCTCGGTATCTCGGGGCCGCGGCTAGGAATAACCGAAATCGACATCCTGCCGTACTTAGCCGACACGAATCTGTCGGTGCACGCGGAAGCCGCAATCATGGAGCACGTCGCTGCCGCCGGAAGCGGCGGCTTCAGCTCAACGATGCGCAGCTTTGGACTTCAGCCATACCGCAAGCTTTCGGCCATACGCCACGGCGTGAAGGGAAGCGGGCTCAAGATTCCTCACTATCTAAAGCTGCTCTCGGCAACAAATTCGTTGGGAGGATTAGATGCTGACGTCCGAATTACCGTGGGCGCTAATAAGAAATCGTGCCGACTTCCGATGCGATTGCGCCTGTCAGACTCATTTCTCGCTTTTCTCGGATATTACATCGCCGAAGGCAACGCGCAATCCCGCTACGTAATACTTTCAAACCATCATCCAGTAATCCGGCTGTCGATTGAACGGGGTATCAAGGATCTGGGGCTACCGTACTTCGTGCGGGCCAGTTCCGACTACGTGATCGGTTCGTTGACCCTTCGCCATCTTCTCGTCAATCTGTGTGGACACCGAGCCGCACACAAGCGTCTCCCTGAGTTCTGGCCTGATCTTTCGGAAAGATCATTGGGCATCCTGCTTAGGGCCTACTTCGACGGTGACGGCACCGTGGGGTACGGCGGCGAAGTTATCGCCACGACCGCCAGTGAGACTCTTGCGAGTGACATCGCTTACGCGCTCAAGCGCTTTGGCATCCACGCCCGTGTGCGCAAGACTTTCAAGAGAGCAACAAACTCAGCGCACGCTGGCGGGAACTACTTTTGCATCGTGGTATCGGGCCAAGAGGATCTCCGCCGCTACGCCGGCGCGATCGGCTTCCATCATCCCGAAAAGCGTCAACGCCTTGAGGGCTTCCTTTCTCGGCGCACTGACACAAATGTTGATTCAGTTCCCGTCGACCCGGCAGCCTTGCGAACGCTTCGCGAGGAGGTGGGCCTAACAATGCAGCGCCTTGCGGCCATTGCGATGTGTTCGCGCCCGATGGTAAGTCTCATCGAGAGTGGGAAAAGGCGCCCGAGTCGCGCGCTCCTGTCGCAATTGTTAGGTGCGCTTGCATCCACGTATCGGGACAGCGCTGTGGCGCACTTTTCGTGGTGGCGGCGCTGGCGGGAGGTCAGCGCGCTGTGCAACACGCGGTGGACGCACGTTCATCGAGTGGAAAAGATCGCGTATGCGCATCCGTTCGTATATGACCTGTCGGTACCCGGGCCGGAAACCTTCATCGCAGGATCCGGCGGGTTCTTCGTGCATAACACGTACACGGCAGCAAGCGTCATTCAACGCGTGCAGCGCCCGACCATGGTGCTGGCGCACAACAAGACGCTCGCGGCGCAGCTATATGGTGAATTCCGCGAGTTCTTTCCGCACAACGCGGTCGAGTACTTCGTCTCTTATTACGACTACTACCAGCCGGAGGCCTACGTTCCCTCCTCGGACACCTATATCGAGAAGGACTCCTCGGTGAACGAGCACATCGAGCAGATGCGTCTTTCGGCCACCAAGGCACTCCTTGAGCGCTCAGACTCGATCATCGTCGCCACCGTTTCCTCCATCTACGGGCTGGGCGACCCGCAGGCGTACCTGGCAATGGTGCTGCATCTGAAGCGTGGCGATCGCCTCGATCAGCGGCAGCTGCTGCGGCGACTTGCGGACATGCAGTACACGCGCAACGAGCTGGATCTCACCCAGGGCACCTACCGGGTACGCGGCGATGTGATCGATATCTTCCCGGCGGAGTCAGAACGCGAGGCGGTGCGGGTGGAACTGTTCGATGACACGATCGACTCCCTCACCCTCTTTGATCCGCTGACCGGGGCGATCAACCGCAAAGTGCCGCGGTTCACGGTGTATCCGGGCACACACTACGTGACCCCGCGCGAGCGGCTCGTTGGTGCGGTCGATCAGATCCGCGAGGACCTGCGCGCGCGCCTGAAGGAGCTACGCGCGGCCGGGCGTCTGGTGGAGGCGCAGCGCCTGGAGCAGCGCACCTTGTTCGACATGGAGATGATCAAGGAAGTCGGGTATTGCGCGGGGATCGAGAACTATTCGCGTTACCTCTCGGGGCGCGCTCCGGGGGAGCCGCCGCCGTGTCTCTTTGATTACCTGCCCAAAAATGCGCTGCTGTTCGTGGACGAGAGCCACCAGACGATCCCGCAGCTGGGCGCGATGTACAAGGGCGACCGCTCGCGCAAGGAGGTACTGGTCGAGTACGGCTTCCGCCTGCCTTCGGCGCTCGACAACCGGCCGCTGAAGTTCGAGGAGTGGGAGCAGCTTGCGCCGCAGATGATCTTCGTCTCCGCCACTCCGGGGGGCTACGAATCCAAGCACTCCGCGCAGGTGGTCGAGCAGCTCGTGCGCCCGACGGGCCTCATCGATCCTGAGGTCGAGGTGCGACCCGTGGCGACGCAGGTCGATGACGTGCTGTCGGAGATTAAGAAATGTGCCGCGCAGGGCGAGCGCGTTCTCATCACGACGCTCACCAAGCGCATGGCGGAAGACCTGACCGAGTATCTGAATGAACACGGCGTTCGCGTGCGCTACCTGCACGCGGACATCGAGACGGTGGAGCGCACCGAGATCATCCGCGACCTGCGACTGGGTAAGTTCGACGTGCTGGTCGGCATCAATCTCCTGCGCGAGGGCCTGGACATGCCCGAAGTGGCGCTGGTCGCGATTCTGGATGCCGACAAGGAGGGCTTCCTGCGCTCAGACAACTCGCTCATCCAGACCATCGGACGTGCGGCCCGCAACATCAACGGCCGCGCGATCCTCTACGCCGATCGCATGACCGGCTCGATGCAGCGCGCGATCGAGGAGACTGACCGCCGCCGCCAAAAGCAGGTCGAGTACAACCAGCAGTACGGCATCACCCCGCGCGGCATTCAGAAGTCGGTCACCGACATCATGGAGGGGGCGCGCGCGGAGGCCCCGGTGCCCGGGGACCGCCGCCGCGGCAGCAAGCCCCTGTCGGCGGCCGATCTGAAGCCCGAGGCGCTCGTGAAGCAGATCAAGCGCCTGGAAGGGGAGATGCTGCGCAAGGCGCGCAATCTTGAGTTCGAGGAAGCGGCGGGCCTGCGCGATGAGATCGAGCGCCTCAAGCAGCTGGAACTCGGCTTTCCTGCGCCACGGACGCAGACGTAAGTGCTTGGAAACTCACGCGTTAGCTTGCTTCAATTGCCTCACTCTTGTATCGTTCGCGCCCCCTTGCCGTGCGCGTAAGCGGTTGCAGGCGCGTAGCTCAGTGGTAGAGCATCACCTTGACATGGTGGTGGTCGGTGGTTCGATCCCACTCGCGCCTACCAGATGCCAAGATAGAGGGCGCTCGCGGTAGAGCTGTAAAACCGCAGCGCCCTTTTTTTGCCGCCTGAGAAGCGTCCGCCGTGCGGCAGAGTTGCGTGAGCTAAGAGCCGATATGCCCACTGTCACACTGCCCGACGGCAGCCAGCGTGTCTTCGATCACCCGGTGACGGTGGACGAGGTCGCGGGCAGCATTGGCGCGGGCCTGCGCAAGGCCGCGCTCGCCGCGCGCGTGAACGGCAAGCTGGTCGACACGTCTTTTGTGATCACCGGTGATGCGAACCTTGCGATCGTCACGGAGAAAGATGCGGACGGCCTGGAGGTCATCCGTCACTCCACGGCCCATCTCTTGGCCCAGGCGGTCAAGGAGCTCTTCCCCGAGGCGCAGGTGACCATCGGCCCGGTCATCGAGGATGGGTTTTACTACGACTTTGCCTACGCGCGGCCCTTCACTCCCGAGGATCTCGCGGCGATCGAAGCGAAGATGACGGAGCTTGCGAAGAAGGACCAGACCGTCAACCGCCGCGTCCTGTCGCGCGATGAGGCGGTCACGTTCTTCCGCAACCTGGGCGAGCTTTACAAGGCGGAGATCATCGCCGGTATCCCGGACAAGGACGAGATCAGTCTCTACGGGCAGGGCAACTGGGTCGACCTGTGCCGCGGGCCGCACGTGCCCTCCACCGGCAAGCTCAAAGCGTTCAAGCTCACCAAGGTGGCGGGCGCCTACTGGCGCGGGGACTCGCGCAACGAGATGCTGCAGCGAATCTACGGCACCGCGTGGGCCGACAAGAAACAGCTGGATGAGTATCTGCACCGTCTGGAGGAGGCCGAGAAGCGCGATCACCGGCGCATCGGCAAGGAGCTCGATCTCTTTCACCTGCAGGAAGAGGCGCCGGGAGCGGTGTTCTGGCATCCCAAGGGCTGGACCGTGTTCCAGTCTCTCATCTCCTACATGCGCGAGCGTCAGTATGCCGCCGGCTACGAGGAAGTGAGCGCGCCTGAGCTCATGGATGCGCAGCTGTGGGCGCAGTCCGGACACCTGGAGAAGTTCGGCGAGAACATGTTTCTCACCAAGACGCCCGATGAACGCGTCTACGCGATCAAGCCCATGAACTGCCCGGGACACGTGCAGATCTTCAAGCACGGGCTGCGCAGCTATCGGGAGTTGCCGGTGCGGCTCGCGGAGTTCGGCAAGGTGCACCGTTATGAGCCTTCCGGCGCGCTGCACGGCCTGATGCGCGTGCGCGCGTTCACTCAGGACGACGGCCACGTATTCATCACCGAGGATCAGATCACCGCAGAGTCCGTGGCGATCACGAAGCTGATCCTTGATATCTACCGCGACTTTGGCTTCGAGGACGTGCGCATCAAGTACGCCGACCGCCCGCCCAAACGCGTCGGCAGCGACGCCATCTGGGACCGGGCGGAAGCGGCGCTGCAGGCGGCCTCAAAGGCCGCCGGGATCGAGTACAGCCTGAACCAGGGGGAGGGGGCCTTCTACGGTCCGAAGCTCGAATTCGTGCTGCGCGATGCCATCGGGCGCGACTGGCAATGCGGCACGCTGCAGGTGGACCTGAACATGCCCGAGCGCCTCGGGGCCTACTACATCGACGAGCACAGCGCCAAGCGCACGCCGGTCATGTTGCACCGCGCGATTTTCGGCTCTCTGGAGCGCTTTTTCGCGATCCTGCTCGAGCACCACGCGGGTAAACTCCCCGCCTGGCTCTCCCCGGTGCAGGCGGTGGTACTCAGCATCACCGACCGGCAGGACGCGTACGTCCGTGGCGTCACGGAATCCCTGAAAAATCAGGGATTTCGGGTCGAGTCCGACTTGCGTAACGAGAAGGTCGGCTTTAAAATCCGCGAGCACACGCTCAAGCGTGTTCCGTATCTATTGGTAGCGGGCGACAAGGAAGTGGCCGCAAATCTGCTTGCAGTGCGCACACGTAGCGGCAAGGACCTGGGCACGATGGTCCCGGAGACGTTCGCCGAACGACTCCGCGTCGAGCTCGAAAGCCGCGGGCGCCGGGTATTGGAGGGATAACGAATCGCTAGTGCAACAAAGCGGGTCCGGCGCAACGAAGACATCAGCGCGCCGCAACTGCGCGTGATCGCGGCCGACGGGTCGCAGGCTGGAGTGATGTCGCGGTATGACGCCCTGCAAATGGCGTTGGCCGCGGAGCTGGACTTGGTGGAAGTATCGCCGACCGCTGAACCGCCGGTCGTGCGCATCATGGACTACGGCAAATTCCTGTTCGAACAGAACAAGAAAGCCCACTCTGCCAAGCGCAAGCAGAAGCAGATTCAGGTCAAGGAAGTGAAATTTCGTCCCGGTACGGGAGAGGCGGATTACCAGATCAAACTGCGTAATCTCACCCGCTTCCTGACCGAGGGTGACAAGGCCAAGGTAACCTTAAGGTTCCGCGGCCGTGAGATGGTGCACCAGGACATCGGGCGCAAGCTCCTCGATCGGGTTTCCACTGACCTCGCCCCGCATGCGGTGGTCGAGCAGAACCCGCTCATGGAAGGCAAGCAGATGGTCATGGTTTTTGCGCCGAAGAAGAAGTAGCGCTTGAGGCGCCGGGGCCGTGGGGCTCGGGCAACCTGAAGCGTTCGCCCGCAAGCGGGTGCGCAAGCACCTTGTGAGCGGGGCTATACAATTAGGAGTTCAAGTCGATGCCCAAGTTGAAAACCAACCGGGCCGCGGCCAAGCGCTTTCGCAAAACGGCGAAGGGCTTCAAAGGCTACGCGGCCAATCGTCGTCACAACCTCGGCCACAAGGCCCGCAAGGTCAAACGCCAGGCCCGCTCCGGCGGCTCGAGTCTCGTCGATCACACTGACGTGGGTCGTCTCGAGCAGCTTCTTCCCTATTCCAAGTAAGCGAGCAGCACCATGGCACGAGTTAAGCGTGGCGTGACGGCCGGGCGCCGTCACAAGAAAGTTCTCGGCAAGGCGAAGGGCTACTACAACGCCCGCCGCAAGACCTATCGCGCCGCCAAGCAGGCGGTCATCAAGGCGGGCCAGTACGCCTACCGCGACCGGCGGCAGAACAAGCGTGAGTTCCGCGCCCTGTGGATCGCGCGCATCAACGCGGCGGCACGCCTGTACGGGCTCACCTACAGCCGCATCATCAACGGCCTGAACAAGGCGGGCGTTGAGATCGACCGCAAGGTGCTCGCCGATATCGCGGTGCATGACACAGCGGCGTTTGGTGCGATCGCGCAGCAGGCAAAGACCGCTCTCGGTATTAGCGCAAGTTAAGGGGCGGTCTTGGCAGACCTGACGGCCCTGACCGGCCAGGCGCTCGTCGAGGTCGCCGCCTGCGGCGATCTCGCGACGCTCGAGGAAGCGCGCGTGCGCTGGCTGGGGAAGAAGGGCACGCTCACCGAACAGCTGAAGGCGCTCGGCACGCTCGATGCGGCCGCGCGTCCCGCCGCCGGCGCGCGCATCAACCAGGCGAAGCAGGACCTGCAGGCGGCCATCGAGGCGCGCCGCACGCAGCTTGAGCGAGCGGCCATCGAGCACTCCCTCAGCGCCGGGCACATCGACGTGACGCTGCCCGGACGCGGCGAGGACATGGGCGGCCTGCACCCGGTCACGAAGGCGCGGCTGCGCATCGAGACGCTGTTCCGGCGCGCCGGCTTCGAGGTCGCCGCGGGACCGGAAATTGAGGACGACTTCCACAACTTCGAAGCGCTCAACATCCCCGCCAATCACCCGGCGCGGGCGCTGCACGACACGTTTTACTTTCCCGACGGGCGGCTGCTGCGCACACATACCTCGCCGGTACAAATCCGCGCGCTGCTCCAGCACGGTGCGCCGCTCGCGATCATCGCGCCCGGGCGCGTGTATCGCTGTGACTCGGACATGACGCACTCGCCCATGTTTCATCAGCTGGAGGGCTTGGCGGTGGGCGAGGACATCAGCTTCGCCAACATGAAAGCGGTATTGCACGGATTCCTGCAGGCCTTCTTTGAGCGCGATCTGGCGATGCGGCTGCGACCGTCCTATTTCCCCTTCACCGAGCCCTCGGCCGAAGTCGACATGTCGTGCGTCTTCTGCGAGGGCAGGGGCTGTCGCACCTGCAAGAACACCGGCTGGCTCGAGATCTCCGGCTGCGGCATGGTGCACCCGAACGTGCTGCGCGCGAGTGGTATTGATCCGGAGCGCTTCACCGGCTATGCCTTTGGCGCCGGTATCGACCGGCTGGCGATGCTGCGTTACGCCGTCAACGACCTGCGCCTGTTTTTCGAGAACGACCTGAGGTTCCTCAAGCAGTTCCGGACGTTCAGCGCATGAAGATCCCGTACAGCTGGCTCGCCGAGTGGGCGCCGGTGCCCTGGCCCGCTCCCGAACTGGGCGCGCGCCTCACCATGGCCGGATTTGAGCTCGAGTCGCTCGAGCGCGCCGCACCTGACTTTTCCAAGGTGCTCGTGGCGGAGATCCTAAGCGCCGAGCCGCATCCGCAGGCCGACAAGCTGCGGGTGTGTCGCGTGAGCACCGGCAGCGGCCCGGTGCTGCAGATTGTCTGCGGCGCGTCCAATGCGCGTGCGGGACTCAAGAGCGCGCTCGCCGAGGTCGGCGCGACGCTGCCCGGTGAGATCACGATCAAGGCCGCCAAGCTGCGCGGGGTGGAATCCCAGGGCATGCTCGCCTCCGCCAGGGAACTCGGGCTGGCCGACAGTTCCAGCGGCATTCTCGAACTGCCCGCCGATGCGCCCGTGGGCGAGTCTTTGCGCGAGTATCTCGATCTTGATGAGCCGGTGCTCGATCTGAACGTGACTCCCAATCGCGGCGATGCGATGTCGGTGCTCGGTGTCGCCCGTGAAGTAGCCGCTCTCACCGGCGGCGCGGTTACGGGGCCGCCGATCGTCACCGTCACACCGGCGCATACGCAGCAGTTGGCCGTAACGCTCGAGGCGCCCGCCGCTTGTCCGCGCTTCGCCGGTTGCATCGTGCGCGGCATCGACAATCGCGCCGCCACTCCGTCATGGCTGTGTGAGCGCCTGCGGCGCGCAGGCGTGCGCTCGATCAGTCCGGTGGTCGACGTAACCAACTACGTGATGCTCGAGCTCGGTCAGCCGATGCATGCCTACGATCTTGCGAAACTCAAGGGCGGCATCCGCGTGCGACAGGCGCGGGAGGGAGGCGAGGGACTCACCCTGCTGGACGGCAAGGAGTTGCGCGCCGAGCCGGACATGCTCCTCATCACGGATGAGGAGGGCGCAGTGGGCCTGGCCGGAATCATGGGTGGCCTGCGAACGGCCGTGTCCGTGGACACGCGCGACGTGTTTCTGGAATCGGCCTTGTTTGCGCCCGAGGCGATCCTTGGGCGGGCCCGCAGCGTCGGGCTCGTGACGGATGCGGCCCAGCGCTTTGAGCGCGGTGTGGATCCTGCAGGCCAGAGCCGTGCCATCAAACGCGCTCTGGCGCTGCTGCTGCCGATCGCGGGCGGCTCGGCCGGCGTCATCGGGGTGGCCGAGTCCCTGTCCCATCTGCCCCAGCGCGCACCCGTAGCGTTGCGCGCCTCGCAACTTAAGCGCCTGCTGGGTGCGGAACTGGCCGCGGGCCGTGTGACCCGGGCACTCGAGGGCCTGGGAATGCAGCTCACAGTCACGGCTGGTGGTTGGCAGGCGACCCCGCCGTCCTATCGCTTCGACATCAGCATCGAGGCGGACCTGATCGAAGAGGTCGCGAGAATCGTAGGCTTTGATGCTATTCCGGAGACCGATGCGCGCATACCGCAACGCTTCGGGCGCCTGTCCGGGGAACGCGCCGCAGAGGCGACGCTGCTGGAGGCGCTCGCGGCGCGCGGCTATCAGGAAGCGATCACGCTCGCCTTCGTCGATCCGGCGCTGCAGTCGCGGCTGTTCCCCGGGCAGCCGGCGCTGATGCTCGCCAATGCGATCGCGAGCGATCTGTCGGTCATGCGTCTGTCGCTGTGGCCCGGTCTGCTGCGTGCCGCGCTCGACAACCAACACCGCCAGCAGGACCGTATACGCCTCATGGAGCACGGCACGCGCTTTGAGCCGCGCGGTGCGCTCACCCGCGAGATCGATTCGCTGGCCGGGATTGCCTGCGGCACGCGGTTGCCCGAACAGTGGGGCATCAGCAAGAACGAGCGTGCGTCTCTCGATTTCTACGACGTGAAAGGCGATGTGAGTGCGCTGCTTGCCGCGACCGGCGAACCGGAGTCCTTCAGCTTTGAAGCGCGCGAGCATGCCGCGCTGCATCCGGGGCGCAGCGCCCGCGTGTTGCGCCGCGGTGAAGCCGTCGGCTGGCTCGGCGAGTTGCATCCGACGCTCATAGCGTCGATGGATTTTACATATACGCCGGTGCTGTTCGAGCTGGATGTGGCAGGTCTTGCCGTCCGACCGGCGCTGTACCGAGAGATCTCGCGCTTTCCGCAGGTACGGCGCGATCTGGCCGTGGTGCTTGATGAGTCGGTCACTTTAAGTACCTTGGCTGAGCGTGTAACCTTGGCGGCATCAAGCCTGCTGCGTGAACTCCGCGTTTTCGACGTCTATCGGGGCCCGGGCCTCGAACAAGGTCGAAAAAGCGTTGCTTTAGGCTTGATTTTTCAGGACATTTCTCGCACTCTTACCGACGATGATGTGGAGCGCCTTATGGCCTCTGTGGTCGCGGATTTGCGCGAGAACTTGAACGCAAGAATTCGAGAATAAAGAAATGGCCCTGACCAAAGCGGAGATGGCGGAAGCGTTGTTCAACCAGCTCGGGCTCAACAAGCGTGAAGCACGAGAACTGGTGGATCTGTTCTTCGAGGAGGTGCGTGCCGCGCTGTCGGGCGGAGAGCAGGTGAAGCTTTCCGGCTTCGGCAACTTTGATCTGCGCGACAAGAACCAGCGTCCCGGCCGAAATCCCAAGACCGGTGAAGAAATTCCGATCAGCGCACGTCGCGTGGTGACGTTCCGTCCCGGACAGAAACTGAAGGCACGGGTCGAAGCTTATGTTGGAGCCAAAGAATAACGCTCAGCTGCCGGCGATTCCCGGCAAGCGCTACTTCACGATCGGTGAGGTGAGTGAGCTGTGCGGCGTGAAGCCACACGTGCTGCGCTACTGGGAGCAGGAGTTCCCGCAGCTCAAGCCGGTGAAACGCCGCGGCAACCGCCGCTACTATCAGCGCCAGGACGTCATCGTGATCCGCCAGATCCGCAGTCTTCTGTACGATCAGGGCTTCACCATCGGCGGTGCGCGCAACAAGCTCGGCGGTGAGGAAGCACGCACCGACGTCACCCAGAGCCAGCAGATCGTGAAACAGCTGCGCGTCGAGCTCGAAGAGCTGATGAAGGTCCTGCGACGCTGAAGGCGCCCTCGCGTGGGCAGAAACGGCGTATCATTTGCGCCCCGCGCGGCATCTCCCCGCCCGCGCGTCGAGTTTCAATAAGAACAATCGAGTCGGAGCGTGGCGCAGTCTGGTAGCGCACTTGCATGGGGTGCAAGGGGTCCCGAGTTCAAATCTCGGCGCTCCGACCAGTCGTTCGGGGTCCATTCCGGTGAGATAGGTGTCACCCATGAATCAGGAAGGGCACGGAGCATGCCTAAAACCTCCGGTGGTCCCACGAGTGGTCCCATCTCCCAGAAGCACCCTCGGTGTCGTGAGCGCTTGACACTTCCCCGCGGGCAATCGCATCTCCATCGCAACTGACAAACGGCCGCAAGCGGTCGATAACAAAGAACCCTGAATGGCCGAACGCGCCGAACCAGAGAATCGTCAGGGCACCACCGCGGCGGGGACGCTATGACCGACCCGGGCAAGGCGGTGTTCCTCAGCTACGCGTCCCAGGACGCGGAAGCGGCCCAGCAGCTGTGCAATGCGCTGCGCGCCGCAGGCATCGAGGTGTGGTTCGACCGCAGCGAGCTTCGAGGCGGCGATGCCTGGGACCGCCAGATTCACGAACGGATCCGCGATTGCCGCCTTTTTGTAGCAATCATCTCTGCCCACACCGAGGCCAGAGACGAGGGCTACTTCCGCCGGGAATGGAGGCTTGCGGTTGAGCGCACGCACGACATGGCCGAGCACAAGGCGTTCCTGGTGCCGGTAGCGATCGACGACACACCTGAGCTGGACGCTGCGGTTCCCGAGAAGTTCCGGCAGGTGCAGTGGACACGTCTGCCGGTCGGGAACACGCCGCTCGCCTTTGTTGAGCGAATCCGTCAGATGTTAACGCCAGGCGAGAGTCGTGCGCTTGCGTCAAGCCGACCCGCATCCGGACCGCCATCGACGCCGAGCGTGTTGCCCCGTGCAGTCGCCGCGAGCGCGGCGCCGGAAAACTCGATTGCCGTGCTTCCCTTCGTCAACCTCGGCGGCGAAGCGGACGACGAGTACTTCAGCGACGGCCTCGCCGAGGAGATCTTGAATGCTCTCGGTCAAGTTGAGGCCTTGAGAGTTGCGGCCCGGAGCTCGGCATTTTCCTTCAGGGGAAAGGCGACGGATATCCCTGCGATTGCCGGCAAGCTTCAGGTGGCGAATGTACTCGAAGGGAGCGTACGTCGTGCCGGGCAGCGGATCCGCGTGACGATTCAACTCGTCGACGCCAGGACCGGCTTCCAAGTCTGGTCGGAACGATACGACCGCCAGATGGAGGACATTTTCGAGCTTCAGGACGATATCGCGCGGGCAATCACCGAGCGGCTCAAAGTCTCGCTCGGTGCGGGCGTGAGGCGATCAACATCCGACCTAGAAGCTTACGAGTTGTATCTGAAGGGGCGATACTACTGGGCGCAACGGCCACAAGGCATCGGCAAGGCTATCGAGTACTTCGAGCGTGCCATCGAACAAGACCCGAACTACGCCCGTGCTCGTGCCGGACTCGCCGACTGCTACGTCACGCTGGGCTCGTGGGAGAACGGCACCATGGCGCCCATCGAGGCCATGGCGAAGGCGAAGGAAGCGGCGGGCAAGGCGCTGGAACTGGATGAACGTCTGGCCGAGGCGCATACCACACTGGCCTACCGGACGACGCACCATGATTGGGATTGGGCCTGCGCCGAAGCCCAGTTTCGGCATGCCTTTGAATTGAACCCCAACTATGTCGTCTGTCACCACTGGTACTCTCATTACCTCACTGCCGTCGGGCGGACCGAGGAATCGCTGAAGGCGAGCAAGCGATGCCTGGAGCTTGATCCGCTCGACCTCGTCATGAATATACACATGGCCTGGCACTATCATTTTGCCCGCCAATACGAGCAAGCCATCGAGCAATGCTGGAAGACCGGCGAACTACATCCGAATTCCTTCTGGCTCGCCTATTTCTTTGGGCTGGCCTACGAGCAGCAGGGTCACGTCGATCGTGCGGTAGAGGAATTTCGCACCTCGGTCACGATGTCCGGCAATGTGACTTTCGCCACCGCGGCGTTGGGGCATTTGTATGGAATCGCGGGCAAGGCCGCTGAAGCGTGCGCCGTGTATGAGGAGCTGAAGGCCAGGGCCGAGCGGGCCTACGTGCCCGCTTACGACATCGCCCTGGTGTGCACAGGGATGGGTTGGAATGACCAAGCGCTGGAATACCTGGCGCGAGCCCAGCAGGAGCGCTCCGGCTGGATGACCTACCTCAAGGTGGACCCGCGACTAGACCCCTTGCGCCGCGATGCCCGTTTCATCGATTTGCTGCGGCGCGTGAGACTGGCGCCTTAGCTCTGCAGGGAATGGCCTTCATTTGGGCCTCTCCTGAGTGGCCGAGCGAACTACGCGCTAGGGCGGCACCGACGGCTAGTTCAACTGCCGAGACTCTCCGAGCGGAGTAGTTCACGCAGACGGTCAGTCTCAACCGGCTTCGTAAAGTGGTGATTGAACCCTGCCGCCAGCGCCAGGGCTTTGTCTCGATTCTGTCCCCAACCCGTCACGGCGATGAGTGTTACGGCTCGACCCAGGGAACCTTGGCGCACTCGGCGAGCAACCTCATAGCCGCTCAATTCCGGCATGCCAATGTCCAAGAGGGCCACTTCCGGCTGGACCGCGGCAAAGGCAGCGAGGGCTTCTTGGCCATTTTGCACCACCGTGACCTCATGACCATCCAGGCGTAGCAGCGAGGCGAGACTCTCGCCTGCGTCGTGGTTGTCGTCGGCAACGAGCACCCGGCGACTCACCGGCTGTGCGGAGATCGATTCAAGCGGCTGTTTCTTCGGGAAGACGCTCGCCTTTCGAAGCGGCAGCCGCACAATGAACTCGCTCCCCAGCCCGATGCCGGCACTTCGCGCCTCGATCTCGCCCCCGTGCAACTCTGTGAGACCCTTTGCGAGCGCGAGCCCGATCCCGAGACCTCCCTGGGAGTGATCGCGGCTCGAGGCCACTTGCGAAAACATCGCAAAAATGTTGTTGAGTGCATGCGGTGCAAGTCCGATGCCATTGTCCACCACATCGATCATGACGGTGTCAGCAGTACACGAAGCTTGCAGGCGGATCCGTCCTCCGGCTTCAGTGTACTTAGCGGCATTCGTTAGCAGGTTGGAAAGCACCTGCGCGAGACGCAGCGGATCGGCAAGAAAGTGCACCGGCTCACGGGGCAATTCGGCCGCGAAATCGTGGCCTTTGGCATCGATAGTCGGACGGGCCCCTTCCACTGCCGCCTGAACGATTTCGGCCAGCTCCACCATTTCGGTGCGCAGTTCCAGCGTGCCGTGTGTGATGCGCGAGATGTCCAGCAGGTCCTCGAGCAGCAGCGACATATGCTGCACCTGTCGGCTGATCACCTCGCTACTCCAGCGCTTCTGGGCTTCGGTCGCCTTCGGAGCCTTGAAGATCAGTGCCGCTTGGCGGATGGGCGCAAGTGGATTGCGCAACTCATGCGCGAGAGTCGCAAGGAACTCATCCTTGCGCTGATCGGCCGCGCGCAGCGCCGCTTCGGCCGCTTCGCGTATGGCGATTTCCTGATGTAATTTTTCCTCTTCCCGTTTGCGTTGGGTGATATCCCGGGCGATTTTCGAAGCGCCGATGATCGTGCCGACGCCATCCTTGATAGGGGAGACCGTCAGAGATACGTGCAGAACAGTGCCGTCCTTTCTGACGCGTACGGTCTCGTAGTGATCGATGCGCTCCCCGCGCCTCAGCTTCTCAAGAATGGTGGGCTCTTCGTCGATCTGGCTGGGCGGGATTAGCAGTGTGATGGATTTTCCGATGACTTCCTCGGCCGTGTAACCGAAAAGCCGCTCGGCGCCGCCGTTCCAGCTCGTGATCACGCCCTCGAGGGTCTTGCTGATGATCGCATCATCGGAGGACTCTACGATGGCGGCCAAACCGCTGCGAATCACCGCCGCGTGCGCGCGTGCGTCGCGCAAAGCCTGCTCTGTTTGCTTGCGATCGGTAACATCGTCGACGACACCAATGCACCGCTCGACCTCTCCGTGTGCTTGCCGCAGGAGCGTGAGCGTCGTACGGCCCCAGATAGCGACACCGTCCTTGCGAAGGTAGCGCCGCTCGAAAGCGCAGTGCGAGACGTGGCCGTCGAAGAGGGCTCGCGTCCGTGCCCGCATTTCGGGGAGATCCTCGGGATGGGTGATATCTGCGAAGGTCAATTGGCGCAATTCATCAAGGGGATAACCGAGAACGTCGCAGAATTTCTGGTTCGCCTGCAAAAATCCACCATTCACGTCGGCGACGACAATGCCGACCGCCGCTTGCTCGAAGATAGCTCGCAGCCGCTCTTCGCTTACACGCAGTGAGTCTTCCGCCTGGCGCCGACTGCTCACGTCATGAAAAACAATGACGGCGCCAGCGATGTTTCCTTGCGCGTCCCGAATGGGCGCCGCGCTGTCTTCGATAGCGATCACACGACCGTTCCTGTCTACCAGGGCGGTGTGATTCGCGAGTCCGACGGTCTTGCCGGTCTGCAGGACTTTGCCGATCGGATTGTCGACGGTCTGCCGCGTGGCCTCGTTGATGATCTGGAACACCCGTGCGAGGGGCTCGCCCCGGGCTTGCGCCGAACTCCAGCCGGTCATCGACTCGGCTACGGGATTGAGGTAAGTGACGTTCCCTTCGACGTCGGTTGTGATCACCGCATCGCCGATGCTGGCCAGTGTGACTTGAAACCATTCGCGCTGTTGTTGCAGTTCCTCGGTCTTGCGTTCCAGAGCCTCTTTCGCCGCAAGCAGCTCGCGCTCGGCGCGCTGGCGCGCGATGCGGATCGTTTCGGCATTCTTCAAGGCAGCGGCGCGCAACCGCGGCTCTTCTCCCTCATCTGAATCCATCAGCGCACGCCTAACGCTTCAGCCGCGAGGGCAGTGCCCAGGACTCGGGCACGTATTTTGGCGAACGCCGTCTCGCGCGTCGTGGAGGTGTCATCACAGAACGGAGAGAAACCACAGTCGTCCGTTGTGCCAAGCTGCTCGATCGGAATGTACTGCGCGGCTTCGAGAACTCGATCACGAACTTCTTCGGGTGTTTCAATGCGTGGATCGATCGGGGCGATTACACCCACGAAGACCGTCTGCTCCGCTCGTAAGTGCTGCCTGATCGTCTCGAGTACTCGCGGGCGATTTGCCTCTCCCGCGAGAGCGATGTACACATTTCCGACGTTTAACTGGAAAATGCTCGGAAGCAACTCGGCGTAGTCAACGTCCGCGCTGTGTGTGGAGTCCCGGTCTCCTCCAGGACAGGTATGTAAGCCGATGCGCTTACGGTCGGTCGCGGAAAACCGAGACAGCGCGAGATTGTTCAGGTCGATGAACGTGCTCAAGAGGGCGCCGGAGGGGTCGATTTTGAGGGCGAGTCGTCCTTCGGTAAAGTCGATCTGCACCTTGTACGCGCCCTTCTGCAAACAGCGACGCACTTCGGTTTCGTGCTCGCGCAACAGGTCGTCGATAAAGTGGTCACGCGAATAGCCGGTAATTCCCTCGGCGGGATACATGAGGCTCAGCGCCGACGGGGAAATGACGGCTTGCTTCACGGGAACGTGCGCGTACCGGAGCGCAAGATCCAGATACCGATCCGCATAGCGTTTATAGCGGAAGGGCTCGGCCGTTAAACGCAGCATGCGCCGCGTGTGGCCGGCAGAGAAGGGGATTTTGAATCCGTCAGGACTCGTATTCTTCAGGCCGTGGACGCTGTAGGTCCAGAAATTCTGATATTTGCGCTGCTCGCCGTCCGTGATGATGGGGGAACCGGTGGCCTCAAATTGCTCGATCGTGTCCCGCGTCGCCTCTTCGTAGAGAGGGTCCAAACTGGGGTCGGTGCCATCGCCGCGGGCCTGGACTTCCTTGATCAGAGATAGCGGACGCGGAATGCTTCCAATCGGCTCGGTCGGGATGTTCATTTGCCGGGTTGTAGTACCTGGGCCGTAGATGGAACCTCTATCCTAACTGGCGCTGCCTCAGGCTGACACTGCGACCGAGACCAAGGCTGCTGGACCGCAAGCGCTGCAGGATGTGAGGTTTCAGGGGCGCAGACCCGCGATCCCTGCAGGAAATTCAACGGGCTGGGCGTGTCGATAGGCCCCCGGCAGCACCGGCGCCAACCCTTGAGCCGTTCAAATTCACCCACGCTGAGCCATTGATTCCGTGCGGTCGCTTCGGTGGGCAGGCCGTCATCGCGGCGCACCTGAACCGGACGCTCGCAGGAGCCCCGCCGGCCTGAAAAGTACGTCCTGGGTGTTGAAGCGCTTCTGGCACCCTCAGGAACAATCTGTTCTGACGGGCGATCAATTGGGCATTTTGCCGGATTCCCTGTGGTGCGGATGTTGGGCGGCTGACTTAGAGATTCGCGCCACGATTGCCCCACGGCTTTGCCACAAACGGCTGCAAGACTCTCGCACTCAAGGCAGTCCAACACTCAGCCAAAGTAGGCCGTATGTCTGATCGTTTCGATGTTCTGCTGGAGTTCTTGCGCCGAACGCTCTTTGCGCCCCTCGCTCGATTGGGCGTGCTACTGATGGCGACGGCGCGCACCTGCGTTTCGCTCCTCTACCGCCGCCGCACGCGTTTGGCGTTTGCAGTTCTTATCGCCGCACTCGCTTGTGGTCTTTACGTCCATCCACCCTTCGCCACCGTGCACCGCAGCGAGGTACTTGTGCGTACCAACGCGTTCGACGGCTCCGCGAGCGCCTACACCGCTGGCACGGTGTTGGTACTGCCGGGTATCCATCAGGGGCGCCGCTACGCGACTCGCGATCAGGTATATCGACTGAGTGAAAGCGCGAGCGCCACTGGAAAAGCACCCTTTCAGTCGAACGAAGGTCTATCGATCGGGGTTGACTTGACGGTGCGCTGGGCGATAGACCGTGCGCGCATCGCACAGATGTCAAAGCAGTTTCCGGACGATATCGAGAGTGATCTTGTGCGCCCAGCGGTGCAGGGAGTTGTGTACCCCTTGCTCGCCCAACATTCTGTGCGCGAGATCTTTTCCGGACAGCGTGCGCAGATCCAACGGGAAATTTCCGCCGCTCTAGGGCCAAAACTCGCAGCGGTCGGGCTACTGCTGCGCGGGGTGGACATGGGACAGGTGGACTTGCCGCGCGACTATCGCTCGCAAATGGAGAAGCTCCTCGCCGAAGAAGTGGAGACCGAAAAGGTTCGCTACACGCTAGAACTCAAGGCGGCCCAGGTAAAGGAGAAACAACTCGAGGGCGAGGCTGAAAAGGTGCGCCGCCAAAAGGCAGCCGAAGCGGCGGGTGAGGAGCAGGTCATTGCGGCACGCGCTCAAGAGGAAGCCATGAAGCACGTGCTGCCCTTTAAGCACAAGCAGATAGAGCAGCGCCAGCTTGAGGCCGAGGCAGACAAGGTTGCGCGCATTCGCACTGCGGAGGGCGCAGCGGAGGCCCGCCGCATCGAAGCGAAAGGCGAGGCGGACTCGCGGCAGAGGCTCGCTGAGGCAGAGGCGTACCGGCTCGAGCTTGTGGGCAAGGCCAACGCGGGCCAGATGGAGCGCGAGGGCGTGCTGCTCGCGCACTACCCGCTGTTGATCCAGAAGACCCTTGCCGACAAGCTCTCCGACAAGGTACAGGTCATCATCGCCCCAACGCCGATGGCGGGCCAGTTCATCGGTTCGAACCTGCTCGGTGCAGACTCGATAAGCCCGGGGGGCGATGTCGCACCGGCGCTGAACTCGAAAGCGGACAGCCGGCAGTGATCCTCGCCCTCACGGCGACACTCGCAATCGTAGTGCAGGATCATGCCTCGCTGCGCGCCGCACCACGGGCGAGCGCCACCGAGCTGGTAGCGCTCTGGCAGGGGGACGTGCTCGAGGTGCGTGGCGAGAACGCCGGATACCTTAAGGTCTACGACCCGCGCCGCGAGCGCGGGGGCTACTTGAGGAGCGAGGCGGTCCGTTCCGTCGGTCTCACTGAGGCTGACGCGCCGGAGCTGCTCGCGGTATTGCGCTTCCTGCGCGACAGCCCGGGGTCCGAGGCACTTGGAGTGAGCTACGGGGCCGCGTACCTCAAGGCGGTACCGACCCGGGCGCTCACCGCCGAGCCCTTCGACGCGATCGCCCGCATGGCCGAACGGCTGGCAGACCAGTCCTCGGGCAGTGGCGAGCATCGTGCTTCCGTGGCTGCGCATCTCGAAGTAGTGGGTCAGTTCGGCGTACGCATGCACAGCTTCGAGCGCAGCGGTCGAATGCAAGTGTGTTACGACGGTGAGCTGTTCCGCCGCGTGCTTGCGCTGCCCGGCGCGAGCGCCGAGCAGCGTGCGCGCGCCGCGCTCGGCGTCACCCGCACGGAATGCATCGATCCGAACCTGGGTCCCGTGCTGCGCGCCTCCCTGGACGATGAGCGTCAGAGGCTGCTCGATGGAATTGAGGAACACGACCTAAGTGCGATGACCAGAAGTCGCTTGCACGCGCGGCGCGCCGCAGTGTGGGCATCCATCGCCTATGAACGAGCGCGCCGCCGGGAGCCCCCGACGGTGGCGGCGCAGCGCGCGCTTACCGAGTTGCTGGCGGTACAGGTAGACGCTCTGGGCGATAACCGTCGAGCGGAGTACCTGGATGCCGTCGTGCGGGTGGGCGCAATCCGCTGGGGCACGACGCTCCCCGTCCCCTCGCCAGGGCCGCTGACCCTCACTGCGGCCCCGGGTGAGCCGGGGCAGACGTGCGTGGCGCTGGTGGAGGCCGCGCATGGAGCGCGTGCGGCGACACGCGTGCAACGTTGCACCTATGGGATTGTGTGGTTAGCCTCAGCGCGTTCGATCGCACAAGGCCACGCGCTGGTGCTCTCAGTGCAACCCATGGAGAGTTGGCGGGAACTGTGGCTGTTTCGCGCGAATGCCGCCGGCTGGACCATAGATGTACTTTCACCCGGCGCAGACGACCCCGAGGAGGGCTATGTCGAATACGCCGGCTTCGTCCCAGGCGCGCGACGCCTCCTGATAGCGCGCGAGGTGATGGACCACGGACGATTTCGCCGCCGCTTCGAGGAACTGCGGCTCGATGATCTCGCCCTGGTTCGCCAGGCGAATGCGTCGGAACTTCTGCCCGAATTTGGCCGCTGGCAGGACGTTGATTGGCGGCGCGACACGCTCGCGCTGCATTGAGGCCACCCGTCGCAGCGACGCAGCCGCGCGAAATCGGGTGAAGCTGCCAAGGCTCATCCGGTCAGAATGCGTTACCGGGACTTGCTGTAGTCGTACCAAACCGCTTCAACGTTGTTGCCGTCTGGATCGTGAACGAAAGCAGCGTAGTAGCCGGGCCAGTAGTCGCGGTAGCCGGGGGCACCGTTGTCCTTTCCCCCCGCCGCCAGTGCCGCCTTATAGAACTGCGTTACTTGCTGAGCACTACTCGCTTCGAAGGCAACGTGCGTGGGCACGATCGAAGTCTCCTTACTGATCCAGAAGTCGGTGTTCTTACCATCGTTGAATCCGGCAGCTTCGCCGTATTCCATGTTATTGCGATAGCCGAGCGGCGTAAGCGCTTTCAAGTAGAAGGTTTTCGATTTCTGGAAATCGCTGACGGGTAAAGAAACGTGGGCGATCATGGCGGGCTCCTGCGGCAGAGAAAACGCAGGTAACCGTACCAGCTTAGCGGCGGTGCAATGAAATCCTCGACTCCGGGGGCGCAGGTCACGCTCGCGCCATATTGGGTGCGACTAAACGTGCCGTCCGTGCGGCGACGCGGTCTCTTGGGCGGGTGGGGACGCGTGCGATACTCATCGGCCAATGAGAGCCGCGCTGGCCGCCTTCACCTGTCTGCTATTTGGGTGTGCCCCCACCCACATGGACGTACTCGACCTCGGCCAGGGCCGGCACTCACTCAACGCCACATCGCCATCGGGGGGCTTCTACGGCAGTCACGAGGAAGCCGTCGAGCTCGCCAACGAGTTCTGCGGCAAGTCCTATCAGCAGCCGGTCATCGACGGCTTTTACGACAAGTCCGAAATCGGCCCGAAGGGCGAACACACGAGCAGCATTTTTTTCCGGTGCGCTGCGCCGAAGACCTCGCGCTATTGAACTGCTACAAGGCTCGCTGAATCGAGCTCGAGGCGCGCAAATTTCAGGCCCCGTACCCGCGTTGCCGAGCGAGAAGCGCTGCGATTGCTCCGCACGAAGTCGTGAGCATTGCGCACGCGCCAAGCGCAGGATGCGGGCGAGTTACTCGACTTTGAGGACTACCCGAAAGCGCGCCTTGCCGCTCATCATGCGATCATAGGCAGCCTGCGCCTGCTCGAGCGGGTAGATCTCATTCATGGAGGCAACCTTGGTCTGCTCGCTGAAGAGCAGGGTGTCCTCGGAGTCCACACTCGTGCCCGAGTACCACCCCTTCACCGCGGCGCGCTTTCTGAGCAGATCCAGTGTGTCGACCGGGAATGCGCCCACCGCGCCAATGACCATCATCGTGCCATTCGAACCGAGACCGCCGACGATCGACTGCATGGCCGCGGCATCGGTAACGGTGGCGAGTATGGCCCGCGCGCCGCCCAGCTCGCGCAGGGCCGCCGCCGGATCGCCTCGCGCGCTGTCCACGTACGCGTGTGCGCCGAGTGAGCGCGCGAGGGACTCCTTGTCCCCGCCCCGACTGACGGCCGCCACGCGAAAGCCCATGCGGGCGGCAAACTGTATGCCCAGATGGCCCAAGCCGCCGACGCCGTGGATCGCGACCAGTTCACCGGGCCGTGCGCCGCAGTGCCGCAGTGCGTTGAAGGTCGTGATGCCTGCGCAAAGCAGGGGTGCGGATTCGACCCCATCGAGCTGCGCGGGAATCCGCGCCAGCGCGCTGGCATGCGCCAGCATGTGGGTCGCATAGCCGCCGTCGCGCGTCACACCCGTCGCGCCCTGGATATTAGCGCACGCGAACGCATCTCCGTGTCGGCACGGCGCGCAGTATCCGCAGGCACCGCTGAACCAGCCGACCCCAACCCGGGTGCCGCTTTGCCAGCCCTCGACATCCGTGCCCACGGCGTCCACCGTGCCGATCACTTCGTGGCCGGGAATGCGCGGAAACTGCAGCCCCGGCATGTGCCCCTCAACCGTCAAGGTATCGCTGTGGCAAACACCGCAGGCCTGAACCTTGATACGCACCTCATGCCGGCCCGGGTCCGGAATAGCGCGTTCTTGTAGGCGTAACTTGGCCCCGGCCTCGGGGCCGATCACCGCACGCATCTTGGACGACATTGTGCCCGCCGTACTTCTTGGGACGCGACCGAAGGTGGCGCGAGCGCATCGATCGCCCGCTCATTTCAGTATACGCGCACACCCGCCCGCCTTTGGCGTGTGCAATGGTTGCGCTGAGGGTCCCGTCAGACGACGGCTTTGCGAATCACCAGGGCCAGATAACCGGACAGCACGGCAACGGTTGCAACGATATCGAGAAAGACGAATTCCACGAGCCACCACCACGTCCAGTACATGGAAAGTAGTCTAGGCACGACGGCTTGCTGGAACCGCCCCCTGGCGAGGCACCCGCGCGCCCGATTAAGTAAGGAGCGCGCCCCTCTCGATTTGGGGAGAGCGGTGCTGCCGGCGGCGGGTATGGAAAGGGCGGCAACGCGTCCAGCGGGCCACAGTCGCAGGAATTTCTGTGAAGCAACCCGCGCTGCCAGGTCATCCGCCTTTCGGCCCGCGCGTTGCCTTGGGTAGCCTTGGCAGGCGGGCCGTTAAGCGGGCGCGCCGGCGGAACGTGCAACTGGAGCATTTCATGCGGTGGGTATCCCACGGACGGATGTGGGGCATGCTGGTGATGCTTGTCGGCCTGGCCGCAAGCCCGCGGACGCAGGCGGACGCGTTGTCCGCTGTGCAAGTACTGCGTGCGGGAGGCTGCGGCGGCATCGTGCCGATCGCCGGACCCCTGCGCCATAGCGCGACGCTGGACCGCGCAGCCGCGCAGTGGGCGACGGGGCGGCCGTTGGCGCAGGTAGCAACCGCGGTGGGCTACTCATCCGCGGCGCTGGCCGGGGTGCACGTCGCAGGATCCGAGTCAACGTTGCTGCAACAGTTGAGTCGGTCGGATTGCCGTGCCCTCAGTAACCCCAGTCTTCAGGAAATCGGTGCCTTTCATCGCGGCGCTGACACCTGGCTGGTCGCGGCCTCCGGTACGGCCGCAGTGGCCGCGGGCGTGACTGTCCCGACCCGATCACCCCAGCAACCGGTGCCTAAGGTTCAGGCGGCCGCACCCACGATTGTGCTTTCCACACGCGCTCTGGAGCTGGTGAACCAAGTGCGCGCGCGCGGCACCCGCTGCGGAGCGCGCGCGTTCGCGCCCGCTCCGCCGATCACCCTCTCAGGCACGCTCGATACGGTCGCCTTCGGGCACGCCGCGGACATGGCCACGCACGGATATTTTGAGCACCAGGATCTGGCGGGTCAGTCCCCGGCGGACCGCGTACGCGCGGTGGGCTACCGCGAGAAACTGGTGGGCGAAAATATAGCCTACGGACCCGAGACGGTCGATGAAGTGGTCAAGGGTTGGCTCGACAGTCCGGGTCACTGTGAAAACATCATGGACCCGCGCTTCGCGGAAATGGGCCTCGCCTTCGCCGCGGGAAGGGGCGCCAAGCACGGGCTCTACTGGGTACAGGTCCTGGCGGAGCCCCGCGCTTAGCGCTCGTACGTTCAATCGGCGGGTTCCTTAATTATCGCTGGTCCCGTCCGCACGCCGGTGGCGCGCAGCGTGCCAAATCTGACACGTGTCGCACTGAGCACCCCGTCGGGAAATCTTCCCAAACCACTTCCGGTAGGCTGCCCGCGGGCGAGGCGCGGCCGCGGTCCGCTCATGCCCGGGTGAGGGCGCCTGTCGGATCAGGAAGGCGCACCTCGCTGTCGCGCCCGGCGCTCGCCGGGGCGCCTCAGGCAGGCAACGAGGAACAGGGTGGCGGAACAACGGGCCGGGTGGGCGCTGTGGGCTTTGGTCGGGGCGATGGCGGTGCTGTCGTCGTGCCCGGGCGCGGCCGCTGAGGGCGAAGCACCCGCCGGTACCAGCAATGCCGCCACCGCCCAGGAGCTGCCCCAGGTGCTTGTCATCGGCAACGCGCCGCTGCCCGGCTTCGGCCTGCCGTTGAATCAAGTTCCGGCGAACGTGCAGAGCGCTGACAGCCAGGATCTGCAGCGCGCGCAGACGACCGATCTGGCCGACTACCTGAATCGAAGCTTCAGCGGCGTTAACGTCAGCGAGAGCGCCGACAATCCCTTCCAGCTCGACATCAATTACCACGGCTTCACCGCCTCGCCGCTGCTGGGCACGCCGGAGGGGTTGTCCGTTTATGTCGACGGCGTGCGCGTCAACGAGTCCTTCGGCGACACGGTCAACTGGGACCTGATCCCGGAGTCAGCGATCTCAACCGTGTCGCTGATCTCCGGCTCCAACCCGGTGTTCGGGCTGAACACCCTCGGCGGTGCATTGTCGGTGCAAACCAAGAGCGGCCACGACAATCCGGGTACGCAGTTTGAGGCGTATGGGGGTTCCTTCGACCGGCGCTCTTTTCAGGGGGAAACCGGCGGGGCGTTCGGGGCTTTCGATTACTTTGGCACCGTAAATTATTTCGATGAGCGCGGTTGGCGCGATCTCTCGCCTACACATCTGTGGCAGGCCTTCGGTAAGGTCGGCTGGCAGAACGAGAAGACCGACCTCGATCTGAGCTACACGTACGCGGATTCGAGCTTATTCGGCAACGGGGCAACCCCGCTGAGCATGCTCGACTACCGGCGGGAAAGCAGCTACACCCCGGACTTCACCCACAACCTGCTGGACTTCGTGAACCTCACGGGCACGCAGTTTCTGTCCGAGCACCTGCTGCTCTCGGCGAACGCCTACTATCGGCACCTCATCACCGGCAGCAGCAATGGCAGCAACAACGACAACTATCTCAACGGTGGCTACCCCGGTCCACCGATCGACTGCAGCGCGCCGCCCGAAGATCGCGTCGCCATTGCCTACTGCTCGCCCGCCACGACGCAGGCGTCGCAGCTGACGCAGCGCACCAGCGGGTTCGGCGTGCAGCTGACGGACTCGCAAGCGCTGTTGGGCGCAAAGAATCAGGCAATTCTCGGCGCGGATTACAACGATTCAGACGACATCTTTGCGCAGGCGTTTCTCTATGGTGCTTTCGCTGCGGACCGCACGCTCATCTACCTCCAGAACCCGCTGAATGGCGAAACCGTGATCTCCCTCAGCGGCAGCAACCGCATCCTCGGCGTTTATCTGACCGACACGTTCTCGCCCAGCGAGCTACTGCACGTCACCGTCTCGGCGCGCTACAACCGCAGTACCGAGACCCTCAACGGCTACAGTGTCGACACCGACGTGAGTGATGCGGGTGCCGGCTTCGATGAAGCTTCCCCGCTCACCGGCGATCACACCTTCAGCCGCGTCAATCCCGCCGTCGGCTTCACGCTGACGCCGAGCGAACGGGTGACCTACTATGCCAACTACAACGAGGCAAGCCGGGCGCCGAGCGTGGTCGAGCTGGGTTGCTCCAATCCGCAGCAGCCCTGCGGGCTGCCGAATGACTTTGCGAGCGATCCGGACCTCAAGCAGGTGGTCGCACGCACCTTCGAGATCGGCGTGCGCGGCGATTTGGCCGGGCAGCGCCTGAACTGGAGCGCCGATGCGTTCCGCACCCTCAACAGCGACGACATCCAGTTCGTCGCCACGAGCACCAACTCCGGCTACTTCGACAACGTCGGCAGCACGCGCCGGCAGGGACTGGATCTCGCGCTCGGCGGCCAAAGCGGCGCGCTCAAGTGGCGCCTGGCCTACAGCTTCGTCGCTGCGACCTTCCAGTCGAGCTTTGCCGTCAGCGCCGGCTCCAACAGCACCGCGGACGCGAACGGCAACATCGAGGTGCGGCCCGGGGATCGCATTCCGCTCATACCCCGGAACACGGGCCGGCTGCTGCTCGACTACGACGTCAGCCCGCGGCTGCAGATCGGCGGCAATCTCCTGGTCGTGGCGGGCTCTTACCTGCACGGCAATGAGAACAACGCCAACCAAGCCGGTGGTACCAATGCTCAGGGGGCCTACATCTCCGGCACAGGCTGGATTCCCGGTTATGCGGTCGTGAATCTTCAGGGTACCTATCACGTCGGCAAGTCGGTCGATGTCTTCGCACGCGTCGTGAACCTGCTCGACCGGCAGTACTCCACGGCCGGCTTCCTGACCACCAACACGTTCAACCCGAACGGCAGCTTCCGCGTCAACCCCAACGACTGGACCAACGAGAACGCGGTATCCCCCGGCACGCCGCTGGCCGTGTGGGCCGGCGTGAGGCTGCATTTCGACTAGCCACGCGTACACTTGGCCACAGGGCCACTTCCACACGACGCACCGCCGCCTCCTGGTGCGTCTGCGAGGAGCTGCGGATGTACCTGCATACCCGCCTGCTGCTGGGGATCTTGGCAGTGACGCTGTTTGCGCTGCTGGTGAGCGTGCTGGTGCCGCTCGCCTCGCTGCGCCAGGACGTCTCGCGCGAGACCGAGGCCTCGATGCAGCTGACCAGTCTCCTGCTCGACATCGAGGCGGGGATCCGCAACAGCGAGAGCGAAGCGGACGCGCGCGCCGCGGCCGCGCAGCAGGTGCGCGCGGCGCAGCATCTGCGCCACGTGCGCGTCACGCTCGTCGACGCGCAGGGGGCCAAGATCGCGGCCACGCCCAACGATACCGCACGGGCGAGCTGGCTGGCGCGCGCGCTGTTGCCGCCGGGCGCGGAGCGCGTGCTCGCCTACCCGCTGATCTTCCGCGGAGCGCCGCTGGGGGCGCTGCGTGTGAACTCCAATCCGCTCTCGGAGTTCGAGGAGCTGGAGGATCGCGTGACGAGTGACATCGCCTTGCTCGCGCTCGCGATACTCGCCATGGCGATCAGCATTTACTGGATGGTGCGCCGCGGGTTGCGGCCGGTGGGGCAGATCAAGACCGCGCTCACGCAGCTTGCGGACGGCAAGCTCGACACGCGGCTGCCGCATTTTCGCCTCAAGGATCTGGATGAAATCTGCGACAGCTTCAACCATTGCGCCGCCGCGCTCGCGGAGGCGGCCGCGAGCCGGCGCGAGCTCACCCGCCGTCTCATCAACGTCGAAGAGGAGGAGCGCACGCGCCTCGCGCGCGAACTGCACGATGAGCTCGGCCAGAGCCTCACGGCGATCAAGGTGGATGCCGCGTACATCGCCCGCGAGGCCGCCGGGCGCGCGCCGCAGATCGAGAGCTGCGCGCTGGGCATCGAGACTTTGAGCGGTCAGGTGATGGAGCTCACGCGTGGCATGCTCGCGCGTCTGCGCCCGCACGGGCTGGAGACCGTCGGGCTACGCGAGTCGCTCAAGGAACTCATCAGCGGTTGGGAGAGCCGCGTCGCCGAGCGCTTCAGCTGTTCGCTGACAATGAATGAGGCGGTCGATGCACTCTCGCCCGAACTCAATATCACCCTCTACCGCCTCGTACAGGAATGTCTGACCAATGCCGTACGCCACTCGCGCGCCCGCAGCGTCGCCATCCGGCTTGCCGCCGAGCCGCTGCCCTGCGGGGAGCTGCCCGCGCGTGTGTGGCTGCGGGTGCAGGAATCCGGTCTCGAGACACACGCCACGACTCCGGGCGCGAATGGCATGGGACTGCTCGGGATGCGTGAGCGGGTCGAGGCACATGGGGGGGAGCTAAAGATCAGGACGCAGCCCGGGGAAGGCCTGGCGCTCGAAGCCTGGTTGCCGATACGTGCGCCGTGCGCGGAGGCTGCCGATGCATGAAGGCGCCGCCGTGTGCATCGTGCTCATCGACGACCATGCGGTCGTGCGGGCCGGTTACCGCCGCTTCCTCGAGCAGGAGCCCGGCTATGAAGTGATCGCCGAGGCCAGTTCGGGCGAAGCGGCATATGCACTGCTGCAGACGCGGGCGCCGGACATCGTGATCCTGGATCTGAGCATGCCGGGTGAGGGCGGCCTGTCGACGCTGCGACGCTTCAAATTGCGCTGGCCGCTGCTGCCGGTGCTGGTTTTCAGCATGCACGACCATCTGGCCTTCGCCATCCAGGCGTTGCGCGCCGGGGCAAACGGCTACATCACCAAGAGCAGCGACCCGCAGCTCATGGTGAGCGCGGTGCGGCGGGTGCTGGCCGGGGAACTCGCCGTCAGTCCCGATCTGGCCGTCAAGATGGCGCGCGGCGGCAGCTCACGCGCCACACAGCCGACGCTGGGTCTCTCGGTGCGCGAGTTCGACATCTTCCGTCTGATCGCGAGCGGCAAGAGTCACGAGGAGATCGCGGAGCTGTTACGTCTGAGCGCCAAGACCATCACCAATCAGCATTCGCTCATCCGCCAGAAACTTGCGATCGACTCGGACATCGAGCTGTTTCAGCTCGCGGTGGAATGCGGCGCCGTCGAGGCGCGCGTGCGCCGCTCCTAGCGCTGCAGCGCGCACCCGGGCGTACGCCGGTATGACCCGTTGGCCTGGCGGGCGTGCGTCAGCGCGCCCTGATCTGGGTGGCGGCTGCGCACCGCGTCGGCCCAACCGAGGAACTCGAGCGGCGAGGGCACCTCCCAGAGCGTGCCGTAGCTGAACGTGCGGCGGTTGCAGAGGCCGTCATCGACCACCATGACGAAGCGCTGCTGCCCGAGGGATTCGAGCTGCGCGCGCAGCGCGCAGGAGCGCGGGTCAAAAGAGCGGCCGGCGCGCGGCGGTGGCTCGGACAACAGTACGTGGCGCCAATCGCCGCTGACTTCGGCGATCCAGCCACCGACGACACCCGCCGCGGGCGCGGCGAGCGCCAGCGGCCGCATGCGCTGGCCCGCGAAGGCGCGCTGTATCACGGCCAGCCAGCGGTCCATCTCCAGCTCGCAGCGCACAAAATCATTCGGATGCGAGAACAGCACGGCCCAGCCCTCGCGCAACCACGCGCGCAGCGAGACGGTCTCTGCCGTCGCCGCGGCGCTCACGGGGTGTAGCTGCGGTTCGAGTACGAGTGTCGCCATGGATTCCTCCTGTGAGGGGCGGCCTCAGGGTCGCCGCCCAATTCGTCGCCAGCATGCGGACGTGTCGGTAGGAAAAGCAGTCGAGCGCAGGTTATATCTGCGTCACGGCTACGCCGCTCCTGACACGGCGCCGGTGACGCTCGAGATGGCGCGTGCGTGCCGACCGTTGCACTTGCAGGAGCCATCGTCCATGCTCGAAAACCAGGCGCGCGGCGCACCGCAGCTCAGGTCCCCACGAATCAAATAAGAGGTACGGACCATGTCAGACCCTAAGCCTTTGGTCAGATCCCTCGGAAGCGGAATTGAGCATCTGCATCGCGCTTGGGGCTGGTTCGTCGGGCTCGGTGTGCTGCTGGTCGTGCTCGGATGTCTGTGCATCCTGGGCGAGGTCGTCACGACCCTGATCACCGTGATCGTGCTGGGGTGGCTGCTGCTCTTTAGCGGTGGCATGGCGCTGGTGCACGCGTTTCGCACGCGCACCTGGAGCGGCTTCTTCCTCTACCTGCTGAGCGCCGTACTGCGGCTCGTCACCGGCTTCCTGCTCATTCGCTACCCGCTGATCGGTGCGCTCACCCTTACGCTGCTGCTGGCCTCGCTGTTCATTGTCGGCGGGATCTTCCGCGCCGTGGGTGCCGCCAGCCTGCGCTTTCCTAACTGGGGGTGGACGGCCGCTTCCGGGCTCATCGCGCTGGCGCTGGGCGTCATGCTGTTGGCGCAGCTGCCCGCCTCGAGTCTGTGGTTCCTCGGTCTCGCTGTGGGCATCGACCTTTTGTTTGAAGGCAGTGGACTGATTGCCCTGGGAACGGCGCTGCGCAGCCGCGCCACCGCATCTCTCGGCGCCCCGCGGCCCGCGGGCGCCTAGCAGCCGACCGTCCTGCTGAATGGGGCGGGCATCACCGCCGGCCCGGGGGCGAGGCCGTGCTGATGAAAGGACAGCGCCTCGGTAGCTGTTCTAGAATGAGCGCGTACGGGGCTGGTCACCCCGCCTTGGCGCTTGTGTTATGCCGCGGTCGGCTGCAGGAGTACTTGTACTCTTCGGGGCTTGCTGTGCGTCGGTCGCAGGCGCCGCACCCTCGTGCACGGTGCTGGCCGATGGCGCCACGGGCAGGATTCTCAAACAGCAAGGCAGCTGCGATCAGCGTCTGACGCCGGCCTCGACCTTCAAAGTCGCACTCAGTGTGATGGGCTACGACTCCGGCTTCCTCACCGATGAGCACCACCCGGCGCTGCCTTATCGCGAGAGCTACCTCGCGACGGACCCGGCGTGGAAAACCACGGTGGACCCGACGAGTTGGATCCACAACTCCGTCGTCTGGTACTCCCAGCAGTTCACCGTTTGGCTCGGCCCGGAGCGCCTGCACGACTACATCGTGCGCTTCAAGTACGGCAACCAGGATATCTCCGGTAACCCGGGCATGAATGATGGACTGACGCAGGCCTGGTTGAGCTCGTCGCTGCGCATCTCCCCGCTCGAGCAGGTGAGTTTTCTGCAAAAGCTCGTGACGCGGCAACTGGCCGTCTCCGCGCACGCATACGAGATGACCGCGCGCATCCTTGCGGTGGGCACACTGCCCAACGGCTGGGAGGTGCATGGCAAGACAGGCACGGGCTATCAGATGCAGGCCAACGGGCCCGATCTTAAGCGCCAGGTGGGGTGGTTCGTCGGCTGGGCGAGCCGGGGCGGGCGCACCATCCTCTTCGCTTACGCCCTCGCCGATGAGCAACCCGATAAGTCGAGTGCGGGCCAGCGCGCGCGCACGGCCTGCATGGCGGAACTGCCGGGTCTGCTGGACGCCGAAAGCACCGCCCATTAGCGCTGCGGGAACGCCGCCGCGTTTTTTGCCACAGGAATATGGCCCGCCTGCCTCTTCGGGGCGGCCATGAACCCACAGCGCTCGCGTGCCAACCTACCCTTGGATGGTTTGGTCGGCCTCGCGGGGCGATAATGGACTGCTTGTGCGGCGGGCGCGGCACGCGAACCACGCGGAAGCGGTCAACGCCGAACCAACATCCGCGTTTAGCGCAGGCGTGAGGTGGTAACGATGGAATTGTGTCATTCGACTGTCGTGCGGCGGGCGCTCCTTGCAGGCATCGCGCTGCTGTGTCTTGGCATCTCCAACGCGGCGAGCGCGGATGATGCGCCGGTGCAGGCCATGTGGGCGACGAAGAAGCTGAACTTCACCTTCATGGGATTTACGGCGCGTTACTCTTGCGACGGACTTCTCGATAAAGTGCGCAAGATCCTCCTTGACCTCGGCGCGCGTCCGGGTCCGGACCTTAAGGTCGGCCCCACCGGCTGCGACCGCGGTTTCGGGACCCCGAGCCGCTTCCCCGGCGTGGCGGGAACCGTGCAGGTGCTGGTACCCCTTGACGACAAGGCGCCGCCGCCGGAGACGCAGCCCGTCAACGCGCAGTGGCAGAGCGTCGTGATCGCGCCGCGCGGCGAGCCGCTCAACGCGGCAGGAGATTGCGAGCTCACCGAGCAGATCAAGCAGCGAATCCTGCCCCTCTTCACCAGCCGCAACGTCGAGTACAGCTCCACCTGCATCCCGTATCAGCTGCAGGTGGGGGGCACGCGCCTCAAGGCCGAAGTGCTGCGCGCTGAGCAGCCGCCGCCGAAGGCGCCCTAGGCTTTCAGGCGAACTCATCCGGCAGCGCCCGCTTGGCGCGCGTGATGTAATCGCACAGCGCTTCATCCAGGGCCGCATCAAGCGGTGGCGTCTCGTAGGCGGCGAGTTGCGCACGCCAGCGCACGTGGGCACGCCTTAACTGATCGTGCGCGCCTTCCTGGCTCCATTGCTCGTAGGAGTTGTGGTCCGCAAGCTCGAAGTCGTAGAACGCCGTCTCGTAGTTCGCAAGCGTGTGCCGCGCGCCCAGGTAATGCCGCCCAGGCCCGATCTCACGAAACGCATCGAGCGCAAAGCCGTTCTCATCGAGCGCCAGGCCGCGCGCGAGCGGGTGGAACGCACCCAGCTGATCCACGTCCATGACGAATTTCTCGTAGGACATCGTGAGTCCTGACTCGAGCCACCCGGCCGCGTGCAGCATGAAGTTGGCCCCGGCGAGGAATGCCGGCCACAGCGAATTGGCGCTCTCGGAGGCTGCCTGCGCATCGGCTACTTTGGAGGCGCACAGATTGCCGCCGCAGCGCAGCGGCACGCCCAGGCGCCGCGCGAGCTGCCCGATCGCCAGATAGGCGAGGGCGGGCTCGGGCGTGCCAAAGGTCGGGGCGCCGCTGCGCAATGACATGGACGAGAGGAAGTTGCCGAGGATGGCCGGGGCGCCGGGACGCTCGAGCTGCGTGAGCGCGACGCAGAAGGTCGCTTCGGCGAAGCATTGTGCGAGCGCACCCGCGGTCGTGACCGGACCCATCGCGCCCCCGAGGATGAAGGGTACGCACACGCTCGCCTGATTGGCCGCGGCGTACGTGCGGATGACGCGGCTGGCCTCCCCGTCGAGCACTAACGGTGAGTTGACGTTCACGTTGCCGAGTATCACGCAGTGCGTCGCGACAAACTGCGTGCCGAAGAGCAGGCGGCACATCTGAATCGAATCCGCGGCGCGTGCGGCGCTGGTGACCGAGCCCATGAAGGGCTTGTCCGAATAGCGCATGTGCGCGTACACCATGTCGAAGTGACGTTTGTTCACCGGCACGTCGACCGGCTCGCACACCGTGCCGCCGGAGTGGTGCAGCCACGGGGCCAGATACGTGAGCTTGACGAAGTTCTGGAAGTCCTCGAGCGTGCCGTAGCGGCGTCCGCGCTCCAGGTCACTGACGAAGGGGGGTCCATAGGCGGGTGCGAAGACGGTGTGCGCGCCACCGATCTGCACGCTGCGCGCCGGATTGCGCGCGTGCTGGGTGAACTGCGAGGGCGCCGAGCGGCGCACGATCTCGCGCGCGAGTCCCTTCGGCACCTGCACGCGGCAGCCCTCGCTGATGCGAGCACCCGCCCCCTGCCACAGCGCGAGCGCTGCCGCGTCACCGCGGATCTCCATGCCGATCTCCTCGAGCAGCTGATCGGCGTGTGCCTCGATCGCGAGCAGCTCTTCCTCGGCGAGCGGTGCGTACGGCGGCAGCTGCCGGGTGATGAAGGCCGGCGCGACCGGTGCCTGCGCCCGGCGCGCCTTACGGGCCGCGCGCGTATCCGTGCGGGTGCGTCGGGGAGGGGACAGATCTGAATCGGCCATGGGCGCGGCCATGGTAGCTGAAGCTTCGCCGGCGGCGCGCGCGAACGGCCCGGCGCGCCGCCACCACACCGCGTGGCCGCAGGGGCCACGCGGCGCGGTTTTGCCGCCCAGGCGCGCTATTTTTCCGTGATGTGCAGTGAGATCCGACGGTTCTGCTGCCGGCCAGCGTCGGTCGAGTTATCGGCGATCGGATGGTCCTCACCGTAGCCCTTGGCATCCATGCGCGCCGGATCGACGCCGAGCTGCGCAAGCGCCGCCATGACATCGTCGGCCCGCTCCTGGGAGAGCTTCAGGTTCGCGGCCGCATCCCCCGTGTTGTCCGTGTAGCCACCGATGCGCACCTTTGCCTTGGGATAGGCCTTGAGGATCATCGCGATGTTGCCCAACTGCTCCTGCGAGGCGGGCTGCAGGGTGGCGGCGCCCGTATTAAAGAGCAGCCGATCGAAGTCGAACCACTGCTCGTCACTCACCACAGCGTTCGGGTCATCCAGATACTTGACCAGTTTGGCTTCGACGCCAAGCGCGGGCGCGTTCAGCTCCGTGCCGTCCGGGAGTTTGACCTTGATCATGTCGCCCAGCGCCGCCCAGGCGTTGGTGGCGGCATTGCCGACGGCCGTGGCAGCCGTCGTGGTGGCGTTGGTTGCGGTCTGCGCAACCTCCTTCGGCCCACTCATGGAGCGGAACAGCAGCCAGGCGAGGATCAGTGCGCCCAGAATCGCCAGCGGCACCAGCCAGCGCGACCCACCCGCGGCCGCGGCACTCGCCGTGGAGGCAACCGCCGTCGCGGCCGTGCCGGCACCGGAAGTGAGGCTGCTCATGAGCCCGGCAGGCAGAAAGCCCTGCAGACTTGGCACCTCGGCCTTGAGTGCACTGCCCAGGGAGCTCGGGCTGAGCGAACCGCTGCTCTGCGCGCGTCCGAGGAATCCGAGTACCAGCGGCGCGGCCATCTTCAGAAGACTCGTCACCGAGCTCGCGCCGAGCCCGGACTGCTGCGCGATGGCGCCCGCGACCGGTCCTTGCTGAGAGCCAAAGACCATCGGCAGAAATTTACCGACCAAATCCCCAATTCCTCCGCTGGCACCGCCGGAGGCGAGCGAGGAGAGATTCCCCAGAACGTTCTGGCTGTTTGCGGTGCTGGCGAGGTTCATGATCTGACTGAGGAAACCACTGTCACCGGCCTTGGCGGCGAGCCCTCCGAGCGTCGCCGCCGTGGCTGCGCCCAGGCCGCCCTGCACGGCCTGGGTGGATTCACCCAGTCGTGACGCAATGGCCTGTTTCATATCCGGCGTAACCATGGCGAGGATCGAGTCCATCATTGAGGTAGCCATATTTTTCCCCTGCTTCCTTTGTGGTGTTAGTACCGTGGGGGCAATAACGAGAAGACGAGTTATTGTTACTCCACATCCTTACAGCCCGCCATCGGGAATCGCGGCGCGTGTCGCCGAACGATGCGGTCGTGCTGACGCCCGCGCTGCACTGCGATGCAGCAACATGCAGAGTTCGCCGCAGAGCTTGCGCTCGCTCTTGAGGCTGGTGCGGGACCGGCGGACGCGAGCTAAGACGTCGCGGCGACGTACTTTCGGCAGGTGCAGAGAGACGCCGGAAGGCCCGGCAGGCGCCGCGTGGGGGGAGTCAGTACGGGAAAGTGCGCGCCCGCAGCTGATCCTTTTCCAGGTCGCGCGCCGAGATGAAGTAATGCACGGTCGCCCACAGTCCCGTCGGCACGAGGCACAGCATCGCCAGGCGCAGCGAGGCGGCGTTGCTCACGTGATTCGGTGCGAACCAGTCGCTCAAGGTTCCGATGAGCAGGGGGGCGATCACGAGGTTGCCGACGTTGGCAAGGAACAGGGTGGTCGCACAGAACATCGCGCGCATACGGCACTGCGCGAGATTGTTGAGCAGTCCGAAGCAGGGCCCGATGTAGAAGTAGATTGCCGGAATGAAGATCCAGAACATTATCTTGGCAAGCGCGAGGTCGTGCGTGTAGAAAATGACGCCCGATGCGATCGTGGCGATGGCGGTGCCGGCACCGAGGAGCCAGACGATGCGACGGGAGTCAGCCATGGCCGGGCGCGCCATCAGCCACCCGGTCGCCACGGTCGCGAGTGCGCCACCAATGAGGTGCGCATAACCGGTGACGTTACCCGCCTCACCCGGCGTCATGGCATACGTGCGCTGCAGGAACGCCGGCGTCCAATACACCAGACCCCAGCCCCACAGCGCGCACAGGGCGCTTGCGATCATGACGTGCACTGCGGAGCGCTGGCTCCACAGGAAGCGCATCGTATCCATAAACGAGGGCGCCTCACCGTCGTCGCCGCTGTCCAGGCAGCCACGGCGCGGTTCGCGCACCGTGAGCCACACGGCAAGTCCGGTGAGCACCCCCGGCACGCCTAACACGTAGAACACCGTACGCCAGCCGTAGCGATCGGCGATGAGTCCGGCGATCTGGTAGCCCACGAAGGCACCGAGCGGGGCGCCGAGCGAGAATATGGTGAGCGCCATGGGCCGGCGCGTCGCCGGAAAGTAGTCCGACAGGAGCGAGTTCGCGCCCGGCGTGCCCCCGGCTTCGCCGATACCCACACCGACGCGGGCGCCGAAGAACTGCCAGGTCGTGCGTGCAAATCCACACACGGTCGTCATCACCGACCACACGACGAGGCAGATCGCCACGATGTTGCGGCGGTTTTTGCGGTCGATCAGCCAGGACAGTGGAAACCCGAGCAACACATAGAAGACTCCCAGGGCGCCGCCCGTCAGCACGGCGACGCCGGAGTCGGTGAGATTCAGTTCGAGGCGGATCGGCTCGAGTACGGTCGAGACCACGTAGCGGTCGGCGATGCTGAGCGTGTAGACGAGGCACATCATGATGAGCACGTACCAGCGCTCGAAAAATGATGCGCTCTCTACCGGTGCGAGTCCCAGTCCAGTGTCCGCGGCTGCGCTCGATTGCAATTCACTCATGCCGTTTGCGCCCTGGCTGTGTCTTTCGGCAGGTTACGCCTGTGGCGCACGACTGTCTTGCAGGATCAGGTCGGCGGCTTTTTCGGCCAGCATTATGGTGGGTGCCTGCGTGTTGCCGGAAGTGACGTTCGGAAAAGCCGACGCATCCACGACCCGCAGCGCGGCAGCGCCGCGCACGCGCAGCTGCGCATCGAGTACCGAAGAGCGCGGATCAGCACCCATCGCACAAGTGCAGCTGGCGTGAAAGACCGAGCCGGCACGCTGGCGAAAATCGGCGAGTAACTCTGCGGCGGCGCGCACCTGCGCGCCGGGCTCGCGCTCGGAGGCGGTGACGGCCGCAAGGGGAGCGGCCGCGGCGATCTGGCGCACGACGCGCGCGCCCTCGAACACGTCTTCCACGTCGCTCGCCGCGGACAGCGAGTTCAGCAGGATCGTGGGACTCACGTGCGGATCGGCGGAGCGGATGTGCACCGAGCCACGGCTGCGCGGCCGACAGGTATTGAACGACATGAGAAACCCTGGATACGGGTCGGGATTGAGCAGCCGACGCTTGGCGCCGATGGTCGTGGTGCTATAGCTTGCCGGGTTGAAATAGATGTGCAGATTCGGGCGCGCGAGGCCGGCGCGGCTGCGCAGGAAGGCACCCGCCTGGTTCACGCTCATCGCCAGCGGACCGCCCTTCGTGAGCAGGTAGCGCAACGCCGCGCGCACCTTGCCGTACCAGGGCGCGAGCTCATTGTTGAGGGTTGGTACGCGCGAGCGGTAGAAGTACGACACCGCCAGATGATCCTGCAGCCCCTCACCGACGGCCGGCGAGTCGAGCAGCACTGCGATGCCGAGCGTGCGCAGGCGCTGCGCATCGCCGATGCCGGACAGTTCCAGCAGCTGCGGCGAGTTGATGGAGCCACCGCACAGCAGTACCTCGCGGCGCGCCTGCGCGCTGTGGCGCGCGCCGCCCTGCAGGTACTCGACACCAGTGGCGCGCGTGCCCGCAAACTGCACGCGCGCCGCGAGCGCATGCTCTTTGACTTCGAGGTTCATGCGCTGCCGCGCCGCTCGCAGATAGGCGCTGGCGGCAGACACCCGCACGCCATCCTTGATCGTCACCTGCCAAAGACCAGCGCCTTCAGGCTCCGCGCCGTTGAAATCGCGGGTGAGGGGAATGCCAATCTCCTCACAGGCGCGCAGAAAGACACTACACAGGGGATGCACCATCGCCGAGACGTCACTTACGTGCAGCGGACCGCCGGCGCCGTGATAGGCGGAGGCGCCCCAGGCGTGATCCTCGAACTTGATGAAGTAGCGCAGCACGTCCGCCCACGACCAGCCGACGGCACCGGCCGCTGCCCAGTCATCGAAGTCCCCGGGCTGCCCGCGCACGAACACCATCGCGTTGATGGAGGTGGAGCCGCCGAGCACTTTGCCGCGGGGGCAAAATTGCGTGCGGTTGTTCAGCCCCGGATCCGGCTGCGCTTCGTACATCCAATTGAAACGTGGATCGTTGAAAGTGCGGCCGTAACCGATCGGCACCTGAATCCAGGGCGAGCGGTCCGAGCCGCCGGCCTCCAGCAGCAGCACCCGGTGCTCACCGCTCGCGCTTAGGCGGTTGGCGAGCACGCAGCCGGCGCCGCCGGCGCCTACGATGATGTAGTCATACTCGCTCATTCTGTGATAAGCACCCACCGATGAAACTTACGGACATCAAGACCTTTGTGGTCGGCAATCCGCCCCCGGGCAACGGCGGTCGCTACTTCGTGTTTGTGAAGCTCAGCACCGAGGGCAACGTGCACGGGGTGGGCGAAGCATACTGCGTTCCGTTTCATCCGGATCTGGTCGCGCGGCTCCTGGTCGACGTGTTCGAGCGTTATCTTGTCGGCGAGGACCCGCACGACATCGAGCGCATCTGGCGCCGGGTGTACTCGGCCGGCTACAGCCAGCATCCGGATCTCACCCTCATGGGCGTGCTGAGCGCGCTCGAGATGGCCTGCTGGGACATCATCGGCAAGGAAGCCGGGCAACCGGTGTACAAGCTTCTCGGCGGCCGCGTGCACGAGCGGCTGCGCTCCTACACCTATATCTACGCGCGCCCCGGGGACCCGGTGGACGTCTATCAGGATCCGCAGCTCGCGGCCGAGCGCGCGGCCGAGTACGTGGCGCAGGGCTTTACCGCCATCAAATTTGACCCCGCGGGACCCTACAGCGCCTTCGACGGGCGGCAGTTGTCGCTCGCGCAGCTGGAGCTGTGTGAGCGTTTCATGCGTGAGCTGCGCGCCGCGGTCGGCACGAGCGCGGACCTGCTCTTCGGCACGCACGGGCAGATGACCGCCGCGGGCGCCATCCGCCTCGCGCAGCGACTCGAGCCCTACGATCCGCTGTGGTTCGAGGAGCCGGTGCCGCCGGATGCCCCGGAGCAGATGGCGCTCGTTGCGCGGGCGACCAGTATTCCGATCGCCGCCGGCGAGCGGCTGACGACCAAGTACGACTTTGCGCGCGTGCTGCGCGCCAATGCCGCGGCCATCCTGCAGATGAATCTCGGCCGCGTCGGCGGCATTCTCGAGGCGAAGAAGATCGCCGCCATGGCCGAAGTGCAGCACGTGCAGCTCGCCCCGCACCTGTACTGTGGACCGGTGGTCGGCGCCGCCAACATCCAGCTCGCCACCTGCAGTCCGAACTTCCTGATCCTCGAGGGCATCGAACGCTGGCAGGGCATTCATGCCGAGCTGCTCGTGAAACCGATCCGCTGGGAAAACGGGTACGTCATTCCCCCGAGCGAGCCGGGACTCGGGGTCGAACTGAACGAGGCCTTCATCGCGCGCCATCCCTACGGCGGCCGGCAGCTGCACCTGGAAAGCTCGGGCGAGCCGCTCTAGCTCTAGAGGCGCCCCGCGCACCCCCCTTGCGAGCATCAAAGCTGCAGCGCCGCGCGCATGCGCTCTTCGTACCAGGCGTGGAACAGATTCACCATGTACTCGTTCCCCCCGATCGGACCGGGCAGGTAGGCGGGGCTGGAAGCCCCGCGCTGCGTCTCGGCGACGAAGGCGGCGTCCTGCGCGTTGGTGGCATTCCACACATGCGTAAGGTTCTTAAGATCGTAGTCCACGCCTTCCTCGGCATCCGCGTGTACGAGCCAGGTGCTGCGCACGAGTGTCTTGTCGCGCGCCAGCGGCAGGGTTGCAAAGGTGAGTACGTGATCGGACAGAAAGTGAAACCAGGCATTGGGCTGCACGTGGTAGTGCAGGGAGCCCAGGCGCGCCTCGGTGAACTCTCCTAAGAGCCGTCGCGAGGCCGCGCGCGTATCCGGGGTCATCGATTCACCCGCACCGTCGAGCACCAGGCGCTCGGTGCGAAAGGCGGTCGGACGTTTGTGCAATTCCTCGATAGGCTGCCAGGGGAGGCCAAAGCGCCGCCACAGTGCTTCGGATTCTTCGCGCGCCCCCAGATAGCGGCAGTACTGCGCGTGCTCCTGCGCCGAGAGGCGCTGCGTGTCGATCTCGCCGAAGAAGTCAAAGAGCGACTTGAGCAGTTCCGGGTGCCCGGCACAGTGGAAGCACTCCCGGTTGTTCTCGATGGTGAGCTTCCAGTTGCCGTGTTCGATGATGTCCACCTGGTGCGCAACCTTCGTGTGGGTGAGCGCGTGGGGCGCCAGATAAGGCGTCATGCGCTGCGCCATGTCCTCGAAGTCTCCCGGCGGCTCATCGGCCACACACACGAAGATGAGGCCCGCGAGGCGTTTCACGTGCAACGGCTTGAGCGCCGGCTGCCCCTGCGGCACCTCCCCGGTCGCGCCGCAGTTGACGACGCGGCCGTCGAGGTCATAGGTCCAGCGGTGGTAGGGGCACATGAGCGTGGCGCCTGCCACGCCCGTGTCCTGCTGCAGGATGCGCGAACCGCGGTGCCGGCAGGTGTTGTGGAAGGCGCCGATCGAGCCGTCGTCGCGGCGCAGGAGAAAGATCGGGTAAGGGCCGACCTGGTAGGTGCGGTAGTCGCCGCCTTCGGGCAGCTCGGCCTCAGAGGCCAGGAACAGCCAGTTGCGCGCGAAGATGGCGTCAAGTTCCGCGTGATAAAGCGCCTCGTCGGTGAAGAACGCCCCCGGCAGCGCGCGCCCCGGCTGGCGTGCGGCGAGCAATGCTGCGACGTGTTCGCGCAGGTTCATCGGTAAGCGGTCCAGATGGTCTTCAGATCCGAGTACTTGTCGATGGCGTGCGCGGAGCGGTCGCGGCCGGAGCCGGACAGCTTAAAGCCCCCGAAGGGGGTCGCCATGGTCGAGCGGTCAAAGGTGTTGACCCACACCGTGCCCCCGCGCAGTGCGTGGGTGAGACGGTGCGCTACGTTCATATCGGCGGTCCAGACTGCGGCGGCGAGCCCGTACGGGGTGTCATTGGCCAGACGCACGGCCTCCGCCTCGTCGCGGAACGTCATGACGGCGAGCACCGGCCCAAAGACCTCCTCCTGTGCCACTTTCATCTGCGGGCGCACACCATCGAGCACCGTCGCTTCGACATAGAAGCCCCCGCTCTCCTTGAGTGCCTGGTGACCCCCGAGTGCGAGGCGCGCCCCGGCAGCGACGGCGCCCTCGATGAAGCCGAGCACGCGCTGCATGTGCTTCTCGTCGATCAGCGCCCCCATCTGCGTGCTCGCCTCGAGCGGGTGCCCGAGGGTGATCGTGGCGGTGACGCGGGCGATCGCCTCCAGGAGTGCCTCCTTGACGCTTTCGTGCACGATGAGGCGCGAGCCGGCGTGACAGGTCTCGCCACTGTTGTAGTAGATGCCCCAGGCGATGCCGTACGCGGCCGCCTCCAGATCCGCATCGGCGAACACCACCTGCGGTGTCTTGCCACCGCATTCGAGCGCCACCCGCTTCAGATTCGACTCCGAGGCGTAGCGCAGCATCAGCCGCCCGACCTCGGTGGAGCCGGTGAAGGCGATCAGATCCACGTCCGGGTGCAGGGCGAGTGCCTTGCCCGCCTCCTCGCCGAAGCCCGGCACGACGTTGAACACTCCCGGCGGAACTCCGGCCTCGAGCGCCAGTTCCCCGAGACGGATGCCCGAAAGCGGGGACTGCTCGGCGGGCTTGAGTACCACGCTGTTGCCGGTGAGCAGTGCCGGGCCCACCTTCCAGCAGCTGATGATGAGCGGGTAGTTCCACGGCACGATCGCGCCCACGACCCCTAGGGGCTCGCGGCGGATGAGGGCGAGGTCCAGCGGCCCCGTCGGCGCCACCTCGTCGTTGAGCTTGTCGGCGAACTCGGCGTAGTACTCGATGCAGTCGGCGCAGTTGGCGACATCCACCTCAACGGAGTTGCGGATGGGTTTGCCGACGTCGCAGGTCTCCAGCAACGCCAGGCGCACCGTGTCCGCGCGGATCGCATCCGCGAAGCGCCGCAGGATCCGCTTGCGTTCGCGCGGCTCGGTGCGTCGCCAGACCCCGGCTTCGAAGCTCTTGCGCGCGGCGGCCACCGCGCTCGCCACGTCGGCCGCGCCGCAGCGTGCCACCTGGCAGATGACCGCGCCGTCGATCGGACTGAGGTCAGCGAACACGCGCCCGTCCTGCGCTGCGCGCGCGTGCCCGTCGATGCACGCCTCGCCCTGCGGATGCAGTTGCGCCGCCAGGCGCTCCCAGGTGGCCCGATCCTGCGGCACGGCGGTGGTCTTCATGCGCTTATGCTTCCATGCCCCTGCGGGCGATCGCAGCCTAGAAATTGAATAGCCCCATCTAAAAGAGGCATCGGACCGTGGGGCGCCCTGATTAGAATAACGCGCCCCCCTTACCAGGGCGCAACGTCCGAGCGGAGAGCCTGCATGGCAAGAGCCAAAGCAAAAGCGAAGCCCCCACGCAAATCAAAGGCCCGGGCGCGACTGCGCTCCAGGGCCAAAGCGAGCCGCGCCCCGCGCGTCACGGCGGCCGGCGCGCGTGCCGTGCCTGCGCGCGCGGACGCACGCGACCTCCTGGGACGCCTGAGCAAGGGCGGGGTGATCTGCGCGGAAGGCTATGTCTTCGAGCTCGAACGACGCGGTTACCTGCAGGCGGGCGCATTCGTGCCGGAGGTGCTGTTCGATCACCCGGAAGTGGTCGAACAGCTGCACCTGGACTTCGTGCACGCGGGCTCCGATGTCACGCAGGCGCTCACCTATTACGTGCACCGGGAGAAGCTGCGCGTCATCGGGCGCGAGAAGGACCTCGTGCCGATGAATCGGGCGGCGCTTAAGATCGCCAAGACCGTGGCGCGCCGCACCGGCACGCTGTTCGCCGGCGATCTGTGCAACACCAACATCTACGAGCCCGGTGACGCGGCATCGCTCCGGGAGATCGAGCGCATGTTCGCCGAGCAGGTCGGCTGGGCGGCCGACGCGGGGGTCGATTACTTCGTCGCCGAGACCTTCTCCTGGGGCGCAGAGGCGCTCCTAGCGCTCGCGGCGATCCGCAAGTACTCGAAGGTACCGGCGGTGATCACGATGGCGATGCACCGCGAGGATGTGACGCGCGAGGGCTGGACGGCCGCGGAGGTGTGCCGGCGCCTGGAGGCAGCCGGCGCCGACGTGGTGGGACTGAACTGCCACCGAGGGCCCGCCACCATCATGCCCTTGATGCGCGAGATCCGCGCCGCGGTGAAATGCCACGTTGCGGCGCTACCGGTGCCGTATCGCACCACCCCCGCGCAGCCCTCGTTCATGTCGCTCACCGACCCCTGCTGCGGCGATGCGCGCGCCTTCCCGGTCGGTCTTGACCCGTTCGTGTGCACGCGCCAGGAAATCTTCGACTTCGGCAAGGAGGCGTACGCACTGGGCATCCACTACCTCGGCGTGTGCTGCGGGGCCGGGCCGCATCACATCCGTGCGCTGGCGGAGAGCCTCGGGCGCAAGCCCCCGGCCAGCCGTTATTCGGTCGACATGTCGCGGCATGCCTTCTTCGGCAACACCGAGCGCATCAAGAAGATCCAGATCGACTATCGCGCCAAACTCTGAAGGTCGCGGTGAAGTACTCGGCTCTGGCACTGCTGCGCGGAGCGCTCACCGGGCAGCGCAGCTGGGCGCCGGTGTGGCGCTCGCCGGAACCCAAACGCGCCTACGATGCCCTCATCGTCGGCGCGGGCGGCCATGGTCTGGCCACCGCCTATTACCTCGCGCGCAACCACGGCCTCACGCGCGTGGCGGTCCTCGAGCGCGGCTGGCTCGGCGGCGGTAACACCGGGCGCAACACCACCATCGTACGCTCCAATTACCTCTTCCCCGAGAGCGCACGGCTGTACGATTTCTCCCTCAGGCTCTACGAGAGCCTCGCGCGCGAACTGAATTTCAACATCATGCTCAGCCAGCGCGGACTCGTGCTCCTCGCGCACAGCCGTCACGACCTGGACGCCATGGCACGCTGGGCCAATGCGATGCAGATGAACGGCATCGACGCGCAGCTCTTGAGCCGCGAAGAGGTGGCCGCGCGCGCACCGCTCCTGGAGATGTCGCCCGCGGCGCGCTTTCCGATCCTCGGGGGCTTCCTGCAGCGCCGCGCCGGCACCGCGCGCCATGACGCGGTGGCGTGGGGGTACGCGCGCGCCGCCGACTCACTCGGGGTCGACATCATCCAGAACTGCGAGGTCACCGGTTTTCTCACCGGTGCGGGCGGGCGCATCAGCGGAGTGCAGACCAGTCGCGGACGCATCGACACCGAGCGCGTCGGCATCGCCGCCGCGGGCCACAGCTCGGTGCTCGCGCAGCTGGCCGGCTTTAGACTGCCCGTGACGAGCTACGCGCTGCAGGCGATGGTGAGCGAACCGGTCAAGCCCGCGCTCGACACCGTCGTGCTCTCCCCCGGCACCGGTGCTTACGTGAGTCAGTCCGATAAGGGCGAGATGGTGCTCGGGGCGAGCCTCGATCTTTTCCCCTCGTACGCGCAGCGTGGCAGTTTCGCCGTGACCCAGAGCATCATCGCTGCAACCCTCGCCATCTTTCCCGCCTTCAGCCGCCTGCGGCTGCTCCGCCAGTGGGCGGGCATTGTCGACGTTGTGCATGACTCAAGCCCGATCATCGGCGCCACGCCCGTGCCGGGGCTGTACATCAACTGTGGCTGGGGGACCGGCGGGTTCAAGGGGATCCCGGTCGGCGGGTGGACGCTGGCGCATGTGCTCGCCACGGGGCGCAATCATGAGCTTGCGGAACCCTTTCAGCTCGAGCGCTTCCACACCGGTCGCCTCATCGACGAAGCGGCCGCGGCCGGCATTGCCCACTAGGCCCCCTCATGATGCAGCTGCCCTGTCCCTGGTGTGGCGTGCGTGACGAGAGCGAGTTCCTCTGCGCCGGTACGACGCACATCGCCCGCCCCGCGATGAGCGCGACCGATGAGATCTGGGGTGACTACCTGTTCTTCCGTGAGAATCCAAAGGGGCTGCACCGCGAGCGCTGGCGCCATGCGTACGGGTGCGGTCAGTGGTTCAACGTGGCGCGCCACACCGTGACGCATGCGGTGCTCGCGGTGTACGCCATGGCCGAGCCGCCGACGCCGCCGGATGTGACCTGACGAGACCGATGGGAAGTTCACGCCTCGCAGCCCCGGCCGGGGTCTTCATCGACCGCTCGCACCCGGTCTCCTTCACGTTCAACGGCCGCAACCTCACGGGCTTTCGCGGCGACACGCTCGCATCCGCGTTGCTCGCGAACGGCGTGCGCCTCATCGGCCGCAGCGTCAAACTGCACCGCCCGCGCGGCATCTGGTCGTGCGGCGTCGAGGAGCCGAGCGCGCTCGTGGACGTCGGGCACGCACGGCGGCGCACGCCGAACGTGCGCACCACCGTGCTGCCGATCGTCGATGGCCTGTGCGCGGCGAGCGTGAACTGCTGGCCAAGCGTCGGCCTGGATCTCGGCGCCGTCACGGGCGCCTTCGCCGGGCTTCTGCCCGCCGGGTTCTACTATAAGACCTTCATGTGGCCGAGCTGGCGGCTCTTCGAGCCGGCGATTCGCCGCCTGGCCGGCCTCGGGCGCGCGCCGCGGGAAGCGGATGCAGATCACTACGAGGAGGTGGCCGCGGCCGCCGACGTGCTCGTCGTCGGCGCCGGACTCGCCGGACTGACTGCGGCGGTGGCGGCTGCACAGGCGGGCGCGCGTACGCTACTCCTGAGTGCGAGCGAGCGCGTGGGCGGCGCGCTCGCCTGTCTCGGGGATCCGCGCATCGCGACGCTGCACGCGAGTGCGCGGCAGCTGGGCGTGCGCATCCTCACCCGTACGGTCGCCTTCGGTGTCTACGACCACGGCCTGGTCTGCGCGCTGGAGACGGTGAGCGGCGAGGGTAACGCCGCAACGTCGGCGGGGGTGTTGCGCGAGCGGCTGTGGAAAATCCGCGCACGCGCCGTGATCGCCGCCACCGGGGCGTTTGAGCGCCCGTTGCTCTTCGCGGACAACGACCGCCCGGGGGTGATGCTCGCAGGCGCAGCGGCGAAGTACGCGGCGGCCTACGGGGTGGCCTGCGGCGCGCGCGCCGTGCTCTTCGCACACAGCGACTCCGCATACGCGGTGGCGGCCGCGCTCGCCCGCGCCGGCATCGTGATCTCCGCGCTGATCGAGGGACGCGACAGTTCTGTCGCCACGTCGCCGCCCGCCGTGCCGGTGCTGCGCGGCAGTATCAGCGCGGTGCACGGCACGCGCAGCGTGCGCGGCTGCACAGTGACACGCGCCGACGGGCGTCGCGAGCGCTTCAGCTGCGATCTCATTCTCAGCTCGGGGGGCTTTGCGCCGGCCGTGCACCTGCATTCGCAGGCCGGCGGAAAACTGCGCTGGGTGAGCGAGAGCGCGATGTTCGTCCCGGACGGCGCGGCCGGGAACCTGACAAGCGTCGGCGCCTGCGCCGGGGTGTTTGAGCCGCCGGCGCTCGCGGCACACGCCGCGGAGGTGGCGCTCGCCCTGGCGCGCGGCGTGGCCCCAGCGGCCGGCGCGCCCGTGGGCGGCGTTGGCTCATCCGCGGCGCCCCGTGGCACCCCGAGGGCAACGGGTAAGGCGTTCGTTGACCTGCAGAACGATGTCTGCGCAAGCGACGTCGCGCTCGCGGCGCAGGAGAACTACCGCTCGGTCGAGCACCTGAAGCGCTACACCACGACCGGCATGGGGACCGACCAGGGCAAGACGAGCAACGTGAACGCCCTCATGCTCATGGGCGAGTACACCGGTCGCGCGCCGGCGGAGGTCGGCACCACGCGCTTTCGGCCGCCGTTCGTGCCGGTGACGCTCGGGGCGCTCGCCGGACGGCGCGTGGGAGCGCTGTACCGGCCGCTCAAGCGCCTACCGGCCCAGGACTGGCACGCCGCTCACGGGGCACTGTTCGAGACCTTCGGGGATTGGAGCCGCCCGGCCGCCTACCCGCTGCCGGGCGAGACGCTTGAAGCGGCGGCGCAGCGCGAGGCGCGCAGCGTGCGCGAGCGCGTCGGGCTCTTCGATGGCTCTCCGCTCGGCAAGCTCGAGGTCTTCGGCCCCGATGCGGCGCGCTTCCTCGATCTGATGTACGTCGGCACGATGTCGACGCTTGCCCTGGGGCAGGCGCGCTACGGGCTTCTCCTGAACGAGAACGGCACACTCGTGGATGATGGCATCGTCGCGCGTCTCGGCCCCGAACACTACTGGGTAAACACCACCACCGCGGGCATCGAGCGCACCGCGGCGGCCTTCGAGGAGTGGCTGCAGTGCGAGTACCTGGACCTGCGGGTGCTCGTGACCCCAGTCACCTCGCGCTGGGCCAACGTCACAGTGGCCGGCCCGCGCGCCTGGGCATGGCTCGCCGCGGCTGGCTGCGACGCCGCGCTCGCGCCGCAGGCGATGCCGCACATGACGCTGCGGGCGAGCGAGGTCGAGGGGGTGCCGCTGCGTGTGCTGCGCGCCAGCTTCAGCGGTGAACTTGGCTACGAGGTTAATCTGCCCGCCACCCACGCGCAGTGGCTGCTCACCCGTCTGTGGGCGCGCGCCGTCGAGTTCGGCGCGACGCTCTACGGGATCGAAGCGCTGCAGGTGCTGCGGGTCGAGAAGGGCTACCTGCACATCGGCACCGATACCGACGGCACGACGCTTCCCCAGGATGTGGGCTTTGCGCGCCAACTCGAGCGCAAGCCGGCCGCGTTCGTCGGCCGCCGCTCCCTCACTCGCGCGGCCGCGCGCGACCCACAGCGCCTGCAGCTGGTTGGACTCACACCGCTGGACGGCCGCACGGTGCTGCCGGTGGGCGGCCAGATCGCCCCCTCGCCACCGCCCGCGCTGACCGAGGGCCACGTCACCTCAAGCTACATGAGCCCGAAGCTCGGTTACCCCGTGGCGCTCGCCATGCTTCGCCGCGGCGCGCAGCGCACGGGGGAGGCGGTGCGCATCTACCACCTGGGCGAGACGGTCGACGCGCGCGTGGTCAGCACGCCCTTCGTGGACCCCAAGGGCGAGCGCCTGCATGGATGAGCGCCCGCCGCCGCCCGTGTGGGCAGGTCTTGCCGTGCACGTCGAACAGGGCGTGCCGGCTGCCGCCCTGCGTTATTTCTCCCGCACGGGGGCTTTCGCCGCCGCTGCGCGCGCGGCCAACGTCACCCTGCCGGAGACGGGGCAGACGACTGACGCGGGACGCGATCTGTGTCTGGCGTGGCGCAGTCCGACCGAGACCTTGTGCCTGAGCCGCACCGAGCAGCGCCTGCGCGAACTGAAAGACGCCCTCGCTGGCGCGTCGGACGGCTGCTGGGTTGAACTCAGCGGGGGCCTGAGCGTGGTGCAGCTGGACGGTGAGAGAATCGAGGAACTCCTGTCTCGGCTGGGCAGCAACGCCGCCATGCCCGCGTGCGGCGAGGCGCGCCGCAGCCGCATGGCCGATGTGCCCGTGCTCGCGCTGGGCCTGCGGCCGGGCGCGGTGCAGCTGCTGCTCGATCGCGCCTACACCGAGCATCTGCTGGCGTGGATTCGCGTGACGCTGCTGGATTTCGCCTGAGGCAGCGCAGCGGCACGGCAGCATTTCGGCTTTGGGCCATAATTGCTCCCACGAAGTACGATGAATGGCACCCGCACGATCCGCGTGAATCTCACGCGCCCGATCAATGTGCTGATTCTGTATGCCACCGCGCTCGCCACCGAAGCGGGTCCGATGTTGTTCTTCGATGATATCTACGGCTACGACAAGAAACTCGAGGGCCAGCTCCGGTCTTGCCGCGCTGCGCTGACTCAAGCCAAAGCGCGCTACCAGTAGCGGATGCGCCCGTTGTCGAGATGCACGAAATCGGAAGCCCGGTAAAACCCCACGCCCCCCCGGCTCATGCCGAGCGCGAGTTCGCGCAGCCGCGCGGTCGGTACCCCCGGTAAGCGCACATCGATCGCGCGACCTTCCAGGTGCAGGCTGTGTTCGGCGACCCCGCTCGAACGGCGCCGCAGCGCGGCGTTAGTCTCCGGGGAGCGATAGCCGCAGATGACCTCGAAAGCCTCGTCGCGATCGGCGAGCACGCGCAGGTCGGCCAGAATGTCGAGCACGCCCGGATCGATCCGATGGACATCCCCGGTGCGAAAGTCACGCAGCACGTGGTTGATGCGCTCAAGCTCCGCGTCGACGTACTGCCCATCCTGAAAGTACACGCTCGAGAGTCGCTCACCGGTGTGCGTGTGCACGAAGGACAGCGCGCGCGTGGCTGTGCTGTGCGCCCAGAGCGCAGGGACGGGCAGCAGCGTGACCGCGAGTGCGCCCGCGCGTCGCAGAAACTGACGCCGGGACGTCGGCAGGGAGGGTAGATGGATCAGGGGAAATTCCGCATCGGCTGGGCTGGCCCGGGATCATACTTTAGCGCACAGCCGCCGGGCATGTGTCGCGCATCACAGACAGCGCCGAGATGACCGTATTACGTCACCCTACCGGGCAGTGCAGGGGGTCTTCATTGAACGGCCGGACACTTTTTGGACTGGTTGCCGTGAGCGCGATGCTGGTGACGTACGCGCTCGAAGAGCGCAGTGCGTGGTTCATCCTCGCCTTTGCGCTCGCCTGTGCGCTTGGTTCCGTGTACGGATTTCTGCAGGGTGCGTGGCCCTTCGGGGTCGTTGAAGCGATCTGGTGTGGCGTCGCCTTACGGCGCTGGTACCGAGCGTCCTCCTCAAACTGACCCCCGCGATTTTTCCAGCGGCAGCAGCAGGGTGCGTCGCAGAGCGAGCTGCCAACCCTCGAGGAGCTGTGCGCGCCGCGTCGCGCCCATCTGCGGCACGAACACGGCCGCACGCGCCCAGGTGCCCGTGATGGCATCAAGATCGCTCCACACGCCGGTTGCGAGTCCTGCGAGGAAGGCGGCGCCCAGGGCGGTGGTCTCGAGCTCCGCGGGGCGCTCGACGCGCGCATCGAGCACGTCGGCGAGGAACTGGCAGAACCAGTCGTTCGCCGCCATGCCGCCGTCCACCCGGATGGCCTCCGCGCGGCGGGCGCCGTCCCGCCTCATCGCCTGGGTGAGATCAAGTGTCTGGTAGGCAATGGACTCGAGCGCTGCGCGCGCCAGGTGTGCGCCGGTGGTATCCAGGGTGAGCCCGCAGAGGAGTCCGCGCGCAGCCGGGTCCCAGTGCGGAGCGCCCAGGCCTACGAACGCCGGCACCATATACACGCCGTGATTCTCGGGCACGCTCGCCGCCGCCGCTGCCGTGTCGGCTGCGCTGGCGATCACCTTGAGGCCGTCCCGCAGCCACTTGACGGCCGCTCCGGCGACGAAAATGGAGCCCTCCATCGCATAGGTGATGCGACCGCCGATCCGGTACGCCGGCGTCGTCAGCATGCGGTTTGCGGAAGTCACGGCCGTGTCTCCCGTGTTCAGCAGCAGGAAGCAGCCGGTGCCGTAGGTGGACTTCGCCATGCCGGGCTTAAAGCACGCCTGCCCGATGAGCGCGGCCTGCTGATCACCGGCGATGCCGGCAATCGGCAGCGCCTGACCGAAGAGGGCGGGGTCGGTGGTGCCGTAGACCTCACTGCTGTCACGCACCACGGGCAGGAGCGCGCGCGGCACCCGCAGCAGGCGCAGCAGTTCCTCGTCCCACTCCTGCGCGTGGATGTCGAACAGCAGCGTGCGCGAGGCATTGGTGACGTCGGTCGCGTGCACACGGCCGCCGGTGAGGCGCCAGAGGAGAAACGTGTCGACGGTGCCGAAGGCCAGTTCACCGCGCTCGGCGCGCGCGCGCGCGCCGGGCACGTGATCGAGCATCCAGGCCACCTTGGTGCCGGAGAAGTACGGATCGAGCAGCAGTCCGGTCTTCTTGCGCACCAGGGGTTCCACGCCCTGGGCTTTCAGTTGGGCACACACGTCCGCGGTGCGCCGGTCCTGCCAGACGATGGCGCGGTGAATCGACTGGCCGGTGGCGCGCTCCCAGATCACGGCCGTCTCGCGCTGATTGGTGATGCCGATGGCGCGGATGCCGGCCGCGCCGACGCCGGACTGCTCGAGCGCTTCGCGCACCGTCGCGAGCGTGTCGCGCCAGATGTCCTCCGGATCATGCTCGACCCAGCCGGAAGCCGGATAGTGCTGCGTGAATTCGCGCCGCGCGGTGGTGAGCGTGCGGGCGCGTGCGTCGAACACCATGGCGCGCGTTGAGGTCGTGCCCTGATCGATCGCGAGAACGTGCTGCGTCTGGCTCATGAGCGTTACCTCGTGATAAGGACGCCGCGGCGCGCGCCTTCAGCGCCGCGCGGGCAGAAAGGGGTGAATCGCAAGCTGATAGAGCCCGCCACCGGCGAGCCCGCCCAAGAGCGGACCGGCGATCGGCACCCACCAGTAGTTCTCGGGCGCGGGAAACGCCTGCGCGCCCCAGCCGAAGAGGAAGCAGAACGTCCGCGGCCCCAAATCACGCGCGGGGTTGATGGGCCAAGCCTCCAGATACCCCGCGCAGGCGCCGATGGTCGCCACGAGAAGGCCGATCATCAGCGCGCCGGTGTTGGGGGCGGGGGCGAGGGTGTTGAATTCTTCGGTAATGGCGAACACGCCCAGCACCAGAAAGCCCGTCAGGACGATCTCATCCACGCACGCGTGGCCGGGCGTGATGCCCTCACCCGGGTGGGTGAAGAACACGCCCGCAGCCCCGCCATCGCCCGCACGCGTCAGATGATGCACGAGGTTGAAGTGATCGATCACGGGCTCGAAGAGCAGATAAACGAGTGCGGCACCGAGAAAGGCGCCGAGCACCTGCGCACCCACGTAGGGCAACACCTTGCGGCGCGGGAAGCCCCGATAGATGGTGAGCGCGAGCGTCACAGCCGGGTTCGCATGCGTGCCGGACACCGCACCGGTCACGTAGATCGCCAGCGTCACCGCCAGACCCCACGCGATGCACACGCCCCAGTAGGCGTGCTGGTAGGGGCTCGGATCGTAAAGCAGGTACATCGCGGCGACCGAGTCGCCGAGCCCGAGGATGATGAAGGTCGCCATACACTCGGAGATGAGTTCACCCAGGCGCACGCGCCCGGAAGCCCAGTGCTCCGACACCTTCACGTCCACGCCCGTGGCTTCTTGCGGCATCGCTCCCCCTTCGCAGGTGTGAGCCTCGCCGAGAATCCCGCGCGGAGCAAGCGAGCACTGTGCGCACGGCCGCGGCAGGCGCGCAGCAAGGGAGAGGAGGGGACCGAAGAGGCTCTCGCAAGGCGCACCCTCCGCGCGCACCGCGCCGCTGCACGCCACAGTACGTTCATGTGCCGCAGACCAGTGAACTGCGTCACCTTTTGACGATAACCGCGGCAAACGCCCCGCGCCTGTCAACTCAGGAACTGCCAAGGCGTTCATGGTGCATCAGCGCGCACTGGCTCTAGGGTGCGCGCGGCTGCTTACTTTAACCGGAGGATGAACGAATGAGAGTCAAAAGTGCCCTGCTCCTGGCGGGAGTGATGATGCTGGTTGCCACGTGGGCCGGCGCGGATATGCCAGGCAAGCATCCGTACTACCTGCACGCGCTGTCGGATCTGCGCGCGGCGCGCTGGATGATCCAGAATCGCGCCGGTGATGCCGCAGTGAGTGCCAACGAGGGGGTTGCCATCGCGGAAATCAACAAGGCGATCGGTGCGATCAAGCACGCGGCCATCGATGACGGCAAGAACATCGATGATCATCCGAGCGTCGATCTGCCGGCCGACTACCGCGGTCGCCTGCACAAGGCGCTCGACCTGCTGAACAAGGTGCACTCGGACGTCGCGCGCGAGGAGGACGATCCGCAGACCCGCGAGCTGCGCGACCGCGCCGTCGTGCACATTGACGCGGCGATCGATGCCACCCGCGGTGCCATCCAGGCGGTCGATCAGCACCGCTGAAGCGCGCTCACCAGCCCCGGGCGACCCGTGCCACGGGCGTCCGGGGCTGACCGCCCTCTTGCGTCCCGCCTGATGCGCGGACGCAACACCCGTAAGCGAAGCTCATCCGCCGCACCCATTCGCGGCAATAGCGCGGCTTTTTCGCGCCGGCTGCCCCACGAATGCTCCGGCTTGCGTGAGCTGCCGATTCCTTTTTCAGATGGGGCTATTCAATTTCTCGACTTTAAGCGCTCCGCGGGGTGTGAAAAGCTCTCGCTGGCCGATTAGCACGGCCGCATTACGCACATGTGAAGGGAAAAAAATAGCGCCTGTGTCATGGGCGGATGACGGGTTTGTACAAGCACACACTTTCGAGTGTGGTATAAAAGTTTACAGTGGGGAGCCGCCTCGGAGGCGGGGGAGTCTAAGTGGGAAAATCACAACCAACCCTCGGGGGACAGTCGCGATGAAGCCAAATCCGAAGATTTCTGCGGCAGTTGCCGCGATCCTGGGTGCATCCGGCACCGCGGTTGTCTTTGCGGCCCCGGCCGACACGACCACGGCTACGACAGGAACTGAGCTGCTGGAGGTGACGGTCACCGCCGAGCGCCGCGTCGAGAATCTGCAGGACGTGCCGATCACCATCCAGGCGATCTCGGGCCAGCAGCTCACCCAACTGAACGTGACGACGTTCAACGATCTGTTGAAGTACACGCCGAACGTGACCTTCAGCGGCAACGGCCCAGGCACCGGCAATATTTTCATGCGCGGCCTGGGTGGTGTCGGCTCGGGCAACCAGTCGCAGTCAACCACCGCCGCATTCCCCAACGTTGCGCTGTATCTTGATGACCAGTCGATGCAGTTCCCGGCCCGCAACAATGACCCGTACCTGGTGGACATGGAGCGCGTCGAGGTCCTCGAGGGCCCGCAGGGTACGCTCTTCGGCGGTGGCGCTCAGGCGGGCGCGATTCGCTACATCACGAACAAACCGAAACTTGACGTCACCGAAGGGGAGGTCAATGCCGGCTACGGCGTGACCGGCTCCGGCGGCGATCCCAACAGCAATCTGAACGCGGTGCTGAACGTACCGCTCATCGCCAACACGTTGGCCGTGCGCGCGGTAATTTTCAACGACCATCGCGGCGGCTATATCGACAACGTCCCGTCGACGATCGGCTACCCGGCCAGTAACATCGCCGCGACGGCGGGCGGCAATCCCACCGCCAACAACTTCCAGCTGGCGGCAAACAACACCAACTCGGTCAATACTGAGGGAGTGCGGGTCTCCGCGCTCTGGAAAGTCAACGACGACTGGAACGTGCTGCTGCAGCAGAACTATCAGGACGCGACCACCAACGGCTATTTCTACGCCTATCCGCTCGACTCCAATGGCAATGCGCTGCAGCCTTACCAGATCACCGCCTTCACCCCGGCATTCAACAAGGACAAATACGAAAGCACGGCGTGGACGGTGAACGGCAAGGTAACCGACGACGTCAAAGTCGTGTACACGGGCAGCTACATGGTCCGTAACATCGAGGGCCAGCAGGACTATTCCAATTACCTGCGCAGCACGGTCGGTTCGTACTACGGCTGCGTTGGACCGGGAGCCGGTTATTTTAACTCCAAGAATTTCCCGTCGCTGACCGGTAAGCCGCTGCAGTGCTACGCGCCGGTGGGCAACTGGCGTGACACCGTGGAGAACCAGCACCAGAGCCACGAATTGCGGTTCAGCACGAACGAGGACTGGCGCATTCGCGGCCTGCTCGGGGGTTTCTGGGAGAAGTTCAATATCGACGACCAGATGAACTTCAACTACCTGAGCATTCCGCAGTGCGATGCGACGAACCTGGCGAATTCTGCGAATATCGCCTGCCTGTCGGCGGTCGGACCGTATCCGGGCTCGACTGCCACTGACCCGAGCCTGCGTACCAACGCCAACACGGCCTTCGGCGAGGATGCGCAGCGCGGCTACAAGCAGACGGCAGTTTTCGCCTCGATCGATTTCGACATCATCCCCAAGGTGCTCACGATCACCGGCGGGACGCGCTACTACCACTACGACGAGTACGAAGAGGGTTCGGAATTTTACAGTGAGAGCACGAGCACAGGCTTAGTCCTGAATCACATCAACGGCGCCTGTACCAAAGCGCTGCTGTGCGGCGAACCGATCAACCTCTCCAAGTCCGAATCCGGTACCCGCAGTCGTGGCAATCTGACCTGGCACATCACGCCGGACATCATGACGTACTACACCTTCTCGCAAGGTTTCCGTCCGGGCGGCTTCAATCGCACGTACTCGCTGCCCGGCCAGGCACCGGTGCTGACCGCCGAGGCGCCGTACATCGCGGGGGATAGCAGCACCAAGCAGTATCTGAAGCCTGCCGGCTACAACTCCGACAACCTGATCAACAACGAGATCGGCTTCAAGAGCGAGTGGTTCGAGCATCGCCTGTTGTTCAACGCGTCGGCGTACCTCATGAAGTGGGAGAACGAACAGCTGTCATTGTTCGACCCGGTGCATCTGGGTAACACGACCTTCAACGTGAACGGTCCGAGTTACATCATCCGCGGCTTCGAGGTGCAGTTCGTCGGCCGCATCACCGACGGCCTCACCGTGCAGGGATCCAGCTCGATCAACAGTCCGAGTCAGTCGAGCACCCCCTGCCTGATCTCAGCGGGCGTCGTGCCCGGCAATAAGCACACCACGAACAATCCGACCCCGGCGGGCGCTTGCATCACGCAGATCAACAGCCTGCCCTACACCAACCCGTTCGGCGAGCTCGGTACCCGGCCGGCGTTCTCACCGGCGTGGATGTTTAACCTGCGGGCCCGCTACGACTGGGAGATGAATGGCTACCGGCCGTTCGCCTGGGTCGGTGCGAGCCACATCGGCTCGATGTTCAACGAGCCGGCGAGTTTCCCGAACGGCGACGCTCCGGGCCAGAATCCCCCCACGACGACGCTGGACCTTTACCGGATCCCCGGCAACACGACGTATGACGGGGCGCTGGGCGTTTCCAAGGACCAGTGGACGGCATCGTTCAACGCCAGTAACTTCACCAACGTTTACGGGCCCTCCAACATCACGTCCGGGCAGTTCATCAAGGCGGAAATCCCGCTGCGTCCGCGCGTGCTGACCTTCACGATGGCCTATAAGTTCTGAGCGGCCGGGCACGGCCGACCGGCTACGGCCGGCTGCGGTAATATCAAGGGCGGACCGAAAGGTCCGCCCTTTTTTTGCCCGCTGACGCCCATGAATGCCACGAACGCCACGACTGCCCCCGCCGCGCCTGCTCCCGAGGTAATGCGGCTGCGTGCACTGCTGCGGGAACGCAAGTTCACCGCGGTGCTGGAGACGGGCGCAGCGCTGCTGGCGGTATCCCCGGGCGAGCGCGACGCGCTGCTGTGCGTCGCCGTCGCGCAACGCTTCCTCGGCCATCTTCCTGAGGCGCTGCGCACGCTTGCAACACTCGAGCAGCATCACCCGCGCTTCAGCCGCCTCTACGAGGAGCGCGGGCGCTGCTTTGTGGAACTGCGCCAGGCGCCCCAGGCACTCGAGGCTTTTCTCACGGCGGTGAACCTCAATCACGCCCTGCCGGGCAGCTGGGGCATGCTCGAGGGCCTCTACCGCATGAGGGGCGAGACGCAGAACGCCGCGATGGCGGGAAGTCACGTGGCAACCCTGCGCAAGCTGCCGCAGGAGGTGGTGCTCGCCACCGGGCTCTTCGCGGACGGCGATCTGCCGCCCGCCGAGTCACTGGTGCGCACTTATCTCCTGCAGCATGGCGATCACATCGAAGCCATGCGACTCCTCGCCCGCATCGGCATCGCGCACAAGGTCTTTGACGATGCGCAGGTGCTGCTCGCGGCGGTCCTCGAGCGCGCGCCTGACTATCGCCCCGCCCGCCAGGAATACGCTGCCGTGCTGATCGAGCTACACCGCTCTTACGAAGCGCGGCAGCAAGTTGAGCAGCTGCTGGCGGATGAGCCGCAGAATCGTGCGCTGCGCATACTTTTTGCCGCCAGTTGCGCCGGCGTCGGTGAGCACGAGCGCGCCGTCGCCCTGTACCGCGAGCTGCTGCTCGGGCAGCCCGCCGATGCCGAGGTGCATCTGTCGATCGGGCATGCACTGAAGACGCTCGGGCAGACGCCCGAGGCGATCGCCGCCTACCACCAGGCGGCGGCGTGCCGGCCGGATTTCGGCGATGCGTACTGGAGTCTCGCCAATCTGAAGACTTACCGTTTCGCCCCCGATGAGCTGGTGCGCATGCGCAGCGCGCTGGCGGCGCCGGCGACCCCGGTCGACGACCGCTATCACCTTTGCTTCGCGCTCGGCAAGGCGCTCGAGGACGCGGGCGAGTTTGGCGAGTCGTTCCGCCATTACGAGCTGGGCAATGAGCTCAAACGCCCCGAATTGCGCTATCGCCCGCAGATCGTCGAGGGCAATACCCGACAGCAAATCAAGGTCTGCACCGGCGAGTTTTTCAGCGCGCGCCGCGGCTGGGGCGCGCCGGCCCCCGATCCGATCTTCATTGTCGGCCTGCCGCGTTCCGGTTCCACGCTGCTCGAGCAGATTCTCGCCTCGCACTCGCAGGTGGAGGGTACGCAGGAACTGCCCAACGTGCAGCAGCTCGTCACGCAGCTGCGCGGTCGTGACCCGGATCCGGTTGATCCGCGCTACCCACGCATCCTCACAAGCCTCAGCGCTGAGGATTTCAGATCCCTCGGTGAGGAATACCTCACCGGCACGCGCGTCTACCGCACCGGCAAACCCCATTTCATCGACAAAATGCCGAACAACTTCCGGCATATCGGACTCATGCACCTCATGCTGCCCAATGCCCGCATCATCGATGCGCGGCGTGAGCCGATGGCCTGCTGCTTCAGCAATCTCAAGCAGCTGTTTGCCAACGGACAGGAGTTCACCTACAGCGTCGAGGATATTGCACGCTACTACCGCACGTACCTCGAGCTCATGCGGCACTGGGATCAGGTGCTGCCCGGGCGGATTCTGCGGGTGTACCACGAGGACGTGGTGGAGGATCTTGAGGGCAGCGTGCACCGCCTGTTGGACTTCTGCGGGCTTCAGTTCGAGCCTGGATGCCTCACGTTCCACGAAACCAAGCGCAGCGTACGTACCGCAAGCTCCGAGCAGGTGCGTCAGGCGATCTTTCGCGAGGGGCTCGAGCAGTGGAAGAATTTCGAGCCCTGGCTCGGGCCGCTCAAGAGCGCCCTCGGCGAGGCGTTGCACTCCTACCGCGAAGAAGAAGGTGGCTATGCGACCGGGTCGCAACGATCCGTGCCCCTGCGCTAGCGGCAAGAAATACAAGCACTGCTGCGGCGCGCCGGCTGCGGCCGTTGCCACAGCGCCGGCACCGGACCCTAGGGAGCTGGGGCTGCTGGTGGGCCTGGTCAACCAGGGACGCGCAGGCGAGGCGGAAGCGCAGGCGGCGGCGCTGTTGCACACGCACCCTGACGCCGGGATGCTGTGGAAGATTCTGGGCGTCGCGCTCGTACGCCAGGGCAAGGACGCCGTGGCGGCGTTGCGCCGCACGGCACAGCTGCTGCCGCAGGATGCCGAAGCCCACGGCAACCTCGGAGCCGCGCTGGCCGCTCGCGGCGCGTGGGAGGAGGCGCTGGTGAGCCTGCGCCGCGCGCTCGCCCTGCAGCCGCGCAACGCCGAGGCGCTCATCGATGCGGCCAACGCTGAGCGGGCGCTGGGGCGGCCCCGCGCGGCGGTGCCTCTGTACCAGCAGGCGCTGCAGATCGAGCCGCACTCGCGCGAGGCGCGCAACAATCTCGCGAACGCGTTTCTCGAACTCAATCAGTGCACCGATGCCGTGCGCTACTACCAGCTTGCGCTCGAGCTCAAACCCGACGATGCGGCAGTGCTGTGCAATCTCGGTAACGCGCTGCGCCAGCTCGGACAGCTGCCGGAGGCGATCGCCTGCAGCCAGCGCGCGCTGGCCCTCGCCCCGGGCCTGAGTATGGCCCACAACAACCTCGGTCTCTGCCTCGCAGGTCTCGGGCGCCGCGAAGAGGCCATCGCCAGCTACCGCGAGGCGCTGCGCCTGAACCCTCACTACGTCGAGGCGCTGAATAACCTCGGCAATGCCCTGCGGGATCTGGGGGCGCGGCGCGAAGCCCTGTCGCTCTATCGGCACGCGGTCGAGCTTGAGCCGCAGCGTGCGGACAGCCTCTGCAATCTCGGCGTCGCGCTGCTTGAGTCCCGGCGGGTCGAGGAGGGCACTGCCAGCTTGCGCGCCGCCCTAAAGCTGCATCCTGAGCATACGCCCGCGCACCTGGGCCTTGCGGCCGCGTTGCGACTCCAGGGTTCGTTCGCGGAGGCCGAAGCCAGCTGTCGGGCCGTACTCTCGCGTGAGCCGAACAGCGCCGACGCACTCGCACTTCTGGGCGAACTGTGCGCCGACCGCGGCCAGTTTGCGCAGGCGCAGGAACTCCTGGAACGCGCCCTCGCGCTCGATCCCGACTGCGCCACCGCCTACGGCAGCCTTGCCGCGCAGCGGCGCATGTCCAAGGACGATACGAAGTGGCTCAAGGGCGCGCAGGCCTTGCTCGCGAAACCGCTGCCGCTCGCGCACCAGATCAGCGTGCGCTACGCCCTCGGTAAGTACTTCGATGACGTCGGCGAGTACGCGGCGGCCTTCCGCAGTTACCAAGAGGCGAATGAGCTGAGCCAGCGCCTGGGATCAGGCTATGACCGCGCGAAACTGACGCGCAGCGTCGATCAGATCGTGCGCCTGTGTGATGCGGCGTTCCTGCGCCAAGCGCAGCCGGCTTGCCCTTCGCAGCTGCCGGTCTTCATCGTCGGCATGCCCCGATCGGGCACCACGCTCACCGAACAGATCCTCGCTTCGCACCCGGCCGTGTTCGGTGCCGGAGAGGTGCGGTTCTGGGACGGCGCGTTCGCCACGGCGGAGACGCAGGGCGCGGCGGCCGTGCGCGGCGTAGCGCAGGAGTACCTCGCCCGGGTGCAGACGCGGGCCGGCGCGGCGCTGCGGGTGACGGACAAAATGCCGGCCAACTTCCTCTATCTGGGACTGATTCACGCGGCGTTTCCGCGCGCACGCATCATCCACATGCGGCGCCACCCGCTGGACACCTGTCTGTCGATCTACTCGCAGAATTTCTTCAATGTGAGCCCGTACGCCAATGATCTTGGGAACCTTGCGCATTACTACGGCGAATACCTGCGCATCATGAATCACTGGCGCGCCGTGCTGCCCGCAGCGGCGCTGCTCGAAATCCCTTACGAAGAACTGATCGAGGATCAGGAGGGCTGGACACGGCGGATGCTCGAGTTCATCGGCCTGCCGTGGGATGCGCAGTGCCTGAATTTCCATCAGACCGAGCGCGTGGTGATCACGGCCAGCAAATGGCAGGTGCGGCAGAAGATCCACAGCGCATCGATCGGGCGCTGGCGCAACTACGAAGAACACCTGGCGCCGCTGCGGCACCTGGCCGAGCTGAGCGCGGGCGCCGCACCGACCGCGGCGAAGGCGCGCCGCTAAGCGACGCGCGTCGCGAGCAGCCGCGCCTCATCGAGCGCGTAACCCATTCCGGGACTGTCGCTGAGGGTAATCCATCCGGCGCCATCGGCCACCAGCGGCTCGCTCATGAGGAAGTCGCGCCGCTGCAGGCTCCACTCGGGCGGGTCGAACGGGAATTCGAGAAATGGCGTGTCGGCAAGACCGGCCACCAGGTGCGCATTGGCGGTGACGCCCATGCCGTTGGTCCAGGTGTGCGGCGTGAAGAGCAGGTGATGCTCCTGGGTCAGGATGGCAATGCGCCTAAGTCCGGTGATGCCGCCCACGAGCGCCGCGTCCGGCTGCAGTACGTCAACGCAGCCCCCCGTTATGAGGTCGCGCAGTTCGTGCAGCTGACGTGTCATCTCCCCTGCTGCCACCCGCACGTCGGTCGCCTCGCGTAGCGCGCGCATGCCCGCGTGGTCCGCACGGTGCAGCGGCTCCTCCATCCAGTAGACATCCAGCCGCTCAAGCTCACGCGCCACCGCGAGCGCGTCCTTGAACGTCCAGGCGGCCTCGGTGTCCCAGGGCAGCCGCCACCCCTGGTTGCAGTCGACCAGCAGCTCCAGCCGATTGCCGACGCGGCCGCGCACCGCCTCGAGTGCCTTCACGTCATCGCGCCAGTCGCCGCGGTGAAAGCGCAGCTTCACCGCCGGGAAGCCCTGCGCCAGGTAACGCTCGGCTGCATCCGCCTGGGCGCACGGATCGCGCAGCGTGCCGGAGGAGGCGTAGGCGCGCACGCGCTGGGAGAGTCCGCCCAGGAGTTTCCAGCACGGCGCACCGAGGATCTTGCCCGCGAGGTCCCACAGCGCCAGATCGAGCGGCCAGCACCGACCGTAGTGAAAATCAATGCTCGACAGCACCCGATAGTGGCGCTCGAGTGCGAGCGGGTCGTGTCCGAGGAACAAGTCCTCGTGACCCTCAAAGCCGAGCATGCGATCGCCCGAGGCTACCCCGCAGAGGCCGCTGTCGGTGCTCACACGCACGACCGTGGCATCGAAGTGCACGCGTGGCTTGGTGTCCCAGCTCGCGTTGAACGGCGGCTGCAGCGGCAGGCGATGATGGGTGATCGCAATGCTTGCGATCTTGTGCGCAGAAGCGCGGCTCGGGGTTATCGCGGGACGTGCGTTCATAAGGGTGCGCGAGGCGCCTTTGCCGGGCAGCGTTCCACAGTCACACGGCGGCTCAAAGCCGAGAAATTCACTACCCACATCGAAAAAAAGCATTGGAAAACAAGGCTCCCTTGGCGGGACGCTGCACTCTGGGCGAGTATGGCGGCGCCCGCGGCACCCCTTCGGAGGACCTGATGCAGCAGAAGAAGATGATCGACCGGCGCTGGCTGCCGCTGAACGCCCTGCGCGCCTTTGAAGGCGTCGCCAAGCACGGCAGCTTCACCGCCGCCGCGAATGCGCTGCTCATCTCGCAGAGCGCGCTGTCGCGCCACGTCATCGCGCTCGAGCGCTTGACCGGCGTGCCGCTCTTCGAGCGCCGGCCGCACGCCCTCACCCTCACCAAGGCCGGACAGCACCTGCTGCCTGCGGTGGTCAAATCCTTCGACCGCCTGGAATATGCCCTGGACGATATCCGCAACGAGGGCTCGCCCGCGCAACGCACGCTGCGCGTGCAGATGCCGCCGAGTTTCGCCGTGCAGCTGGCGGTGCCGATCCTCAAGGACTTCCGCCGCGCCAGTACCGAAGTCGACATCGACCTCATCAGCCCCTACGGGGTGGGGCCGCCGCTCGGGGACGTGGACGTCGCCGTGGTGTACTCCAAACCTGCGATCACCGATCTGGTCACGGATCTTTTGTGGTCGGTGCGCCTGAGTGTGCTGTGTCACCCGCACATCGCCGCGCGCGATCGCGGCAAGGACCTCGCAGCCTTCATCGAGGCGAATGAGATCGTGCACGTGCGTATCGCAGATCTGCCGCGCCACCATGCGTGGTCGCAGTTTGTGCGCGCGCAGGGACTTACCAATGTGAACGTCGAGCGCGGCCTGGTGTTCGACACCGCCGTGCTCGCCGCCCAGTACGTACAGGGTGGGCAGGGTATCGCGCTCGTGGACACGAACCTCTTCGCCGAGGAGATCAGCGCCGGGCGCCTGGTGAAGCCCTTCGAGGCCACCCTCGATGACGGCTATGGCTACTACCTGACAACGCACGCGGAGGGACTGGCGGACACGGCGATTGCGCTCTTTCGCTCCTGGCTGATCGAGCGCTTTGGTGCGCGCAGCGGCATGGGGCAGCCGCCGGTGCAGCTCGCCGTGTCGAACGAATAACGGAGGCGCGGTGAGGAGCGACGCACGGGTGGTGGTGATCGGGGGCGGCGTGGTGGGCGTCAGCGTCCTGTATCACCTCACCAAGGCCGGCTGGAAGGATGTACTGCTGATCGAGCGCGGGGAGCTCACCTGCGGCTCCACCTGGCACGCCGCCGGCGGCATGCACACCGTCAACGGCGATCCGAACGTGGCCAAGCTGCAGCAGTACACGATCAATCTGTACAAGGAGCTCGAGAGCCTCACCGGTGAGTCCTGCGGCATGCACCTCACCGGCGGCATCATGCTGGCCGGAACCCGCGCGCGCCTTGACTGGCTGAAGATGGCCAAGGCGCGCGGCCGCTATCTGGGGATGGAGCTCGAGCTGATCTCGGTCGAGGAGGCGGCGCGGCTCTTCCCGCTCATGAACAAGAAGCACTTCGTCGGGGCACTGTTTGATCCGATCGAGGGCCACGTGGATCCCTGGGGTGTCACGCAGGCGTACGCCAAGGCTGCGCAGCTCGGCGGCGCCGAGGTCGTGCGGCACAACCGGGTCCTCGAGCTCAAGGCGCGCGCCGACGGGAGCTGGGATGTGATCACCGAGCAGGGCAGCGTGCACGCCGAGCACGTCGTGAACGCTGCGGGTCTGTGGGCACGCGAAGTCGGCCGCATGGTCGGGCTGGAATTACCGGTGCTCGCCATGGAGCATCAGTACCTGATCACCGAGGATCTCCCGCAGCTCAAGGGACACAAGGAGCAGCTGCACTGCATCGACTTCGAGGGTGAGATCTACACGCGCCAGGAGCGCGGCGGCATGCTGCTCGGCACCTACGAGCGCGCGGGCGTTCCGTGGTCAGCGCGCGAGACGCCCTGGGACTTTGCGCAGAGCCTGCTGCCGAATGACCTCGAGCGCATCGCGCCGAGTCTTGAGGTGGGCTTCGAGCATTTCCCGGCACTCGGGGAGGTGGGCATCAGAAAGGTCGTCAACGGGCCCTTCACCTTCGCCCCCGACGGCAATCCCCTGGTGGGACCGGTGCGCGGGCTGAAGAACTTCTGGGTCGCGTGCGGCGTCATGGCAGGCTTCAGTCAGGGCGGGGGCGTCGGGCTGGCGCTGTCGCAGTGGATGGTGGAGGGGGATCCGGGGGCGGACATCTGGGGCATGGATGTGGCGCGCTACGGGGATTGGGCCACGCTCGCCTACACCAACGCCAAGGTGCGCGAGAACTACTCACGGCGCTTCCGCATCCGTTTTCCCAACGAGGAGCTGCCCGCCGGCCGGCCGTTGCGCACGACGCCGATCTACGAGCGCCTGGCGGCCGAGCACGCCGTCTTCGGTGATTATTGCGTCCTCGAGCACGCCTTGTGGTTCGCACCGAGTGCGTCGGAGGCCCAGGAAGAGATCACCTTCCATCGCTCCAACGCCCACCCACACGTCGCCGCCGAGTGCCGCGCGGTGCGCGAGGGGGTGGGACTCCTCGAGATTTCCAACTACGGCAAGTTCGAAGTCACCGGTGCCGGCACCGAGGAGTGGCTCTCGCACATCATGGCCAATCGCGTACCGAACGTCGGCCGCATTGCGCTCACGCCCATGTTGAACGAGCGCGGCAAGCTCATCGGCGACTTCACGCTGTGCCGCGTCTCCGCGGAGCGCGTGTTCCTGATTTGCACCTACGCTGCGGAGGTGTATTACCGGCGCTGGTTCGAGCGGCACGCGCCACCGCCGGGCGTGCTGGTGCGTGCGTGTGCGATGGAGTACGTCGGGCTCTCGGTCGCCGGACCGAAGTCGCGCGCGCTGCTGCAGACCCTGGTGCGCGAGGATCTGGCGAGCGCCGCCTTTCCATTTCTGTCGTTCCGGCAGATGGACGTCGGCATGGTGCCCGCGCTCGTCGGCCGCATCAGCTTTACCGGCGAGCTGGGGTTTGAGATCTGGGTGACGAGCGAGTATCAGCGCGCGCTTTATGAGCAGCTGCGCGAGGCCGGCCGTGCGCAGGATCTGCAGCTCTTTGGCGGCCGGGCGCTCAATACGCTGCGCATCGAAAAGAGCTTCGGCACCTGGGCACGCGAGTACCGCCCGATCTACGGACCCTACGAGGCGGGCCTCGGGCGTTTCGTCGATCTGAAGAAGGGCGACTTCATCGGGCGCGCCGCGGCGCTGGAGGAGCGTGACAGCGGCGGCCGGCTGCGGCTCGTGAGCTTCAGCGTCGATGCGGCCGATGCCGATGCGGCCGGCGATGAGCCGATCTGGCACGATGGAGGAGTCGTCGGTTGGGTCACCTCGGGCGCCTACGGCCACAGCGTTGGCCGCTCGCTGGCACTGGGGTACATTCCGGCGAGTCTGGCGTCCACGCAGGACGGATTCGAAATCGAGATCATCGGCGAACGGCGCAAGGCGCGGCGTGAGTCGGGCGCGTTCGTTGACCCGGATGGCAAGCGCATGCGCGCCTAGCGCATCGCTCACCCGTGCGCTACGCCATGAAGATCGCGAGCGCGCTCGCGGTCAGCGCCGGGCGCGTCTCGCCTTCGATCTCAATCGAGTTATCGGTGGTGATGAGGTAGCGCTTGCCGCCCTTGTGGTCGACGGCCGCCAGCTTGATGTGGTTGCGCACCCGTTTGCCCGAGCGCACCGGGGTCACGAAGCGCACCTTCTCGAGCCCGTAGTTGACGACGGATTTCAACTGCACCCGCGCGACCAGGAGCTCAAATCCCGTCGGGGCGATGAGCGAGAGCGTGAGAAATCCGTGGGCGATCGTGCCCCCGAACGGACTCTCGCGCGCCGCCCGCTCCGGGTCGACGTGGATCCATTGATCATCGCCCGTGCAATGCGCGAACTCCCGGATCTTCTGCTGGTCGAGTGTGATCCAGGAGGACACGCCGACTTCTGTGCCGACGTGCTTCACCAGATCGGCCACCGACATCTTCTCTTCAGTCATCGCCCGTCCCTTAAGTTCGTCGCGCTGCGCGCACGATCGCGCCGCGGTGAATCTTACCAAGGCGTTCCTGTCCGCGAGGGCGTCACGCCCGGTTCGGGCCGCAATCCACCTATAAATGGGTGCCAGCGGCGTGCGGGCGGCGGTTGTGTGGATCAATAAGTGTGAAATATCAGGATGCTAGATTATAATATTCGTGCCATTTCCCTCACGCGGATTCCGCGCGCGCAGCGCCTGCAGCAAGTTGAGTGCGCTTAACGCGGTCCACGGCGTGCGGCGCGCGCCGTTCATGGTTTTCCTGCAAGAGCGGCTGTAGCATTTCGTGCATGGACGCACGGCCACTGACACGACGCGGGGTACTTCTGGGCGCTGCGGCGGGTGCGGCCGCGCTGCTCGCGCCGCGGCAACCCCTGCGCGCCACCGCGGCGGCACCGGCGGCGGATGCCGGGACTTTTACGATCGGCGGGGACCTGGTGGTGAACCGCATGGGTTTCGGCGCGATGCGTATCACCGGCCCCTCGATCTGGGGTGAGCCCAAGGATCCGGCCGAAGCACGGCAGGTGCTGCGTCGCACGCTGGAGCTGGGCGTCAACTTCATCGATACCGCGGACGCTTACGGTCCGGAGGTGAGCGAGCGTCTCATCGCCGAGGCGCTGCATCCTTATCCGCGCGGACTCGTGATCGCGACCAAGGGCGGGCAGTTGCGACCGAGCGCTGCGCAATGGGTGCCGGACGGTCGGCCGCAGCATCTGCGCGAGGCGTGTGAGGGAAGCCTGCGGCGACTTAAGCTCGAGCGCATCGATCTTTACCAGCTGCATCGGATCGACCCGAACGTGCCGCTCGAGGAATCCGTCGGCGAGCTCGCGCGGCTCAAACAGGAAGGCAAGATCCGCCACGTGGGCGTTTCAAACTTCAAGCTCGATGAGCTCGAGCGCGCCCGGCGGGTCGTGCCCATCGTCTCGGTGCAGAACCGCTACAACGTCGGTGACCGTGCCTCCGAGGACGTGCTCAGCACGTGCACGCGCGAGCGCATCGCCTTCATTCCCTGGGCGCCGCTCGCGCGTGGCTCCTCCGAGAACCTGGAAAAGAACGACAGCGGCAAGGGACTTGAGGCGGTGGCGCAGGCGCGCGGCGTGACCGTGCTGCAGCTGGCGATCGCGTGGCTGCTCGCGAAGTCACCGGCGATGGTGCCGATCCCGGGCACCTCTTCGGTCGAGCACCTCGACGAGGACATCGGCGCGGCGCGCATCAAGCTCAGCGCCAGGGAAATGGCCGCGATCGGCTAGTTGCGCTGCCCCCGTTGGGCGCTCAGGGCACCACGTGCGAGGCGCCCAGATCCTTCCACTCGTAGCGCGGCACCTGGATCCACTTGCCGTCCTTGAGCTCGGGCACCTTGTGCACCTTGGTCTGCTCGACGGTCATCGTGCCGTCCTTGTCGGTGATCCAAAAATCGATGTCGTAGATCTGATCCTTGGTGCCGACCGCGCGAAAATCGGTGCACGCAAAGTAGTGGCCGTTCTCATCGAGCTGACGGATCGGCTGGTGCGTGTCGATGAACTCCAGATTGAGCTCCTGGCCGGTCTTGTCATCCTTGAGCTTGAAGACGCCGTTGTTCTTGGCCGCCTGGGTGAGCGCCCCCTGTTCGACCGCCGACATGACTTCCCAGCCGCGCTTGTTGGCCATGTGTCCGGGGTGCTCGGAGGCGGGGATCCACCACCAGGGGACCGGAGAGCGCGCGGTGAGGGTCCAGGTGCCCTCGCTGAGCAGCGGCTCCTTGTAGATACGGATCTCCTGCACCTTGAGCGCGCCCTGCGCCGGTATCACCCAAAAATCGATCAGGTAGTGCTTCTGCGCGTCCGCCTGATCGTGGAATTTCACGTCCGGGAAGAAGCCGTAGCCGTCGATGGTGCGCGTGAAGTCGATGCCATCGAAGATGAGCTTCAGCTGTGCGCCATTCAGCGGGTCTTCGAGCGGAAAGACTCCGTTGTTGGCCTGGCTCGTGGATTCGATCAGCTTCTTGACCACCCCTTCCGCATCGTTGCTGTCAAAGGCCTGCATCGCCTTCTCGGTCGACTCGGTGCTGCTGGCGGCCATGAAGTCGCGCGCCTTCTGCAGATTCGCGCTCGGATTCTTGAGGAAAGTGGCTTTGGCGGCCGCGTTACTGAAGCAGTACGTCTTGCCGTCCTTGTCCGTCCAGGTGATGCTGCAGTTCGTCGTCACGTGCTGCCCCTCCGCCAGTCCCTCGGCGCATTGGCCGTCGAACTGCACCTGCGCCGGAGTCGCGGCGGCGCCCTCGGCCGCACGCGCCGCACCGGGCGCAAAGGCGGCGAGGAGGGCGCTCAGGCAGAGCGCGGCGCCAAGGGGTAAGAGAGCTGCGGCCCGAAGCGGGGTGCAATCGCTTTTCATGTGCGCAGGGCTTCCGTGTCTTGCCCGCCGTCGGGCGCTGCAGCACTGATCGTACTCCTGCCTTACGAGGCTGTCTCACGGGCGCGGAACGGCGCCGGTGGCCTCACCCGCGCGCGTATCTGCCCGCACGCAGGCTGCCGGGTCAGCGTGCCCGAAGCGGGCGATCTTCCCGGATCGCCCGCTTCACGCACCGGCTCACGCACTAGCCGCGCTGCTGGACGCGCGCGGTGAGCGCGGCCAGATGCGCGCTGTGCACCTGGTTCACCGCCTGCTCGACGGCGGCCCGCTCGCAGCTCTTATCGGCCGCCAGGCCGTCAAGATCGCGGATGTCACTGACCGCGCACACTTTGTGCGCGGCGGCAGTGATGCGCTGCAGAAGCGCGAGGCTGCCGGCGTCGGTGGCAAGATTGAGGTCCCGGTAATTGACCCGGATCGCCGCCGTCGCGGCGGGGGCGGCGCTGCTCGCCTCCTCGGAGCTGCCGGCGCGCGCGGCGGCGGTGGCCGCGACCAGTACGCAGGCGGTGAGGGCGGTCAGCAGCGCGTGGGTACCTGAGTTATAACGTTTGGCGAGGATCATGGGAGTCTCCTTGAGTGTGCTCGGATTGCGCGTCGGCTCATGTGTGCCGACGGGTGTTATGAGACGCCTGCCGCCGGCGCGCGCGAAATCCCCGCCGCACGTGTTGATCCCCGCGCCCGACGGATTCGTACCGCGCACGCCTCCGTGTTGCCCGGCGCGCGCTACTGCACAATTTCGCCGCGTTTTATGCTTTGTGAAGGGCGGTACCGCGCCGGCCGCGAACTCGTCCCCGCCGCTGACGCGCTCGTCCCGGATTCCCCCGTGCGCCGCGCACAGCCGGCGCGCTTGGGCGTACGCTAGCGTCCGATGGGGGTCTGTGGGCCCACCGCACGCAGCAAGGGTCAAGATAGGATGAGCGCCTCACCGCTCGAACGCATCGCACCGACGCTGGCCGCGCTCGCCGGCTCCGGGCGCGAGCGCCTCGCCGCCGCGGCGCAGCCGACGGCGGCGGCGTTTCGCCCGTTCCTGTGGGTGCTCAGCGCCTTCTGGGTGTATGTGGCGATTTCCAACGTCATGTACGCCACCAACATGCAGGCGAGCCTCTCCTCGATGAAGGTCGAGCACGTGTTCGCGCCCGCCGATGCGCGTCTGCTGCAGCACCTGATGCTCTACCCGCTGTTCATCCTGTGCATGTGGCGCTCGCTGCGCACCGGCTGGCAACCCCTGTGGCGCACGCTGCCCATTCAGATCGGCTTTGCGCTCCTATTCGTAGTGCCGGCCTCGCCGCTGCTGATGCTGGGGGAGGTGCTCACCAGCAAATGGTACGGTCTGCCGGCTCATGAGATGGGCAGCGGCTGGTCCACCTGGAGGGAGTTTCTCGCCGGCCCGGAGATCCCGACCTGGATCGCGAGTGCCACCAATTTCCTCGTGACCTATTGCTTCGGCGTAGTGCTGGTGATGGGATTCGCCTTCTACCAGCGCCTGCGGGATGCGCAACTGCGCTCCGCCGCCCTGGAGCGCGCGCTCACGAGCGCACACCTGCAGGCGCTGCGCATGCAGCTCTCCCCGCACACGCTCTTCAACCTGCTGCACACCATCCGCGGACAGATCATCTGGGATCCGCCGGCGGCACAGACCATGGTGGTGCAGCTCGGGGACCTGTTGCGCCGCCTGCTGAGCGCGGGCGAGCGGGAGTTTTCGCGCCTGACCGATGAGCTGCAGTTCGTGACGCTCTATCTTGAGCTGCAGCAGAAGCGCTTCGCCGACCGCCTCACCGTGGCGGTGCCCGAGCGCGCCGCCATGCCGCGCGCCTGGGTGCCGAGTCTGATCCTGCAACCGCTGGTGGAGAATGCCGTGGTGCACGGTCTCACCGGTCACGAAGGCGCCGTCAGCATCCGTGTCGAGGTCAGCGTGCTCGGGGAGACGCTCATCCTGCGCGTCATCAACACGATCGCCCGCGACAAGGCGATCGGGCACGCCGGTATCGGGCTTGCCAACGTGCGCGAGCGCCTCGAGGTGCAGTTCGGCGAGCGCGCGCGCTTCACGGCCCAACCGGTGGACGAGGAACTGTGGGCGGCCGAGATCCAGATGCCGCTGCTGCGCGACGGTCCGGACGGTGCGCGTCCGGAGACCGGCGCCGGCTCATGATGAACGTCATCATCGTCGATGATGAACCGGCGGCACGCCGCGCGGTGCGCGAGTGCTGCGAGCGGGAGGCGGATCTGCGCGTGGTGGGCGAGTACGGCGATGCGCGGGCCGCGCTCGAGGCCATCCGTCAGCAGCCTCCGCAGGTGCTGTTCCTGGATATCCAGATGGATTCGATGACCGGCATGGAGCTTGCGCACGCGCTCGACCCCCTGACCCTGCCGCTCATCGTCTTCGTCACGGCCTACGATCACTATGCGCTCGAGGCCTTCGAAGTCAGCGCGGTCGACTATCTGCTCAAGCCCTTTGATGATGCGCGCTTCAAGGCCACGGTGGCACGCGTGCGCCGCCGCCACGAGGCCGCCAGCGGCTTTGACCGTCACGGCGCCCTCGCCACGTTCCTTGAGCAGCTGGAGAATCGCGCCCGCCTGCGCGCGGAGGCGCAGCCGCGCGTGCTGGCCGAGGCCGGCAGCCGCATGCACATGCTCGATGTGTCGCAGGTCGAGGTGGTCGAGGCGGACCGCAATTACGTGCGTCTCATCATCGGCCGGGAGAGCTTCCACGCCCGCAGCACCCTGCAACAGGCGGAGAAATCCTTCCAGAATCAGCCGATGCTGCGCATCAGCCGCTCCTGCCTCGTCAACATGCGCCATGTGAAGGAAGTCAGCCGCACGCCGCGCGGGGATTTCATCCTGGTCGTGGCCGGCGGTACCACCGTCACGAGCAGCGAGGGGTATCGCGAGCCGGTGCGCCAGTATTTCGAACACCTGAAGCTCGCTCCCGCCTGAGCCGACAAGGTAGAGTCCCGCCCGTGCCAGAGGCAGTGGGACAGTTACCGACCAAGACCGCCGCGCCGCCCTCGCGCCGCGCCGCGTATTGGGCACTCGGGGTGCTCACGGCGATTAATCTGCTGAACTACCTCGATCGTTACGTGGTCGCTCCGCTCGCCACGGATCTGAAGCGCGACATGTCGCTCTCGGATACGCAACTCGGCTCGCTGCTGACGGCCTTTATCCTCGTCTACATGGTGGCGGCGCCGGTGTTCGGCGCGTGGGGCGACCGCGGGTCGCGCACGCGCCCGATCGCCCTCGGCATCGGTATCTGGAGCCTCGCGACGATGCTCTCCGGCCTCGCGCACGGCTACCCGCACCTGCTCGCCGCGCGCGCGCTGGTCGGGATCGGCGAGGCCTCGGTCGTGGCCATCGCGCCGTCGCTGCTCGCGGACCTGTTTCCGCCGCAAGGCCGCGCGCGCGTGTACGCGATACTGAACATGGCGATTCCGGTGGGAGCCGCGCTCGGTTACGTGGTCGGCGGACAGGTGGGGGCGCACTTCGGCTGGCGCGCGGCCTTCTTCGTCGCCGGCGCCCCGGGCATCGCACTCGCCATCGCCTCGCTGTGGCTGCCGGATCCGCCGCGCGGTATCCAGGACCCCGATACCCCGGCGGCCCCGCAAAGTGCGGGGGTCGCAAGCGCCGTGCTCAGTATCTACCGCGACCTCTTCGCGCGCGCACGCTTCCGGGTGGTCGTGCTCGGTTACGCGGCCTACACGTTTGCCCTCGGCGGGCTCGCCTACTGGATGCCGACGTTCCTTGAACGGGTGCGCGGGATCCCGAAGGCCAGCGCGGCGACGGACTTTGGCGTGATCGTACTGGCTACAGGACTGGTCGGCACTCTGGCAGGAGGCTGGCTCGCGGACTACCTGTTGCGATATTCCCGGCAAGCGTACCTGTGGTTCTCCGGGGCGGTGACGGTGCTCGCCGCGCCGCTGGCGTGGCTTTCGCTCGCGGCCACGGACCGGGCGCTGTATTTCCCGGCGATCGTGGCTGCGGAGCTGTTGCTTTTCATGTCGGCCGGGCCGGTGAACGCGGCAATCGTCAACCTCGTCTCGCCTCTCGAGCGCGCCTCCGCCGCCGCGCTGACCATGATCGTGATTCATCTGCTGGGCGATGTGCCCTCGCCGATACTCATCGGCTCGGTCTCGGACCATCTCGAGCCTCGGCTCGGGGAGGCCGGCGCGCTCGCCCACGCGGTACTGATGGTGCCTGCGGCCATCCTCATCGCCGGCATCATCTGGCTCCTCGCCGCACGCCGCGGCATCCGCGGCGCGCCCGCGCTCTCGTGAGCGGCGGCCGCCGCCGGATCGCTCGAGCGCCCGCACCTGCCGAGCGACCGCTGCGCAGCCTCACGCGGGCGCAGCTTGAGGCGCGCTTCGCCGCAGCGCTCTGTGCCCACGATGGCCTCGACGGCGCGCACTGCATCCACGAGCTGTGGATGCGCGGGGAGTTCGCCGCGCGCGTCGAGCAGCAGCTGAATGCGCTGTGGGAGCACGCCGCGGCGTCCATTCCCGAGTGGCTGCCGATGCGCTACATCGACTTCCTGCCGAGCGTGTACGAGATCGCCGCCACCTTCAGCGCGCGCCGCAAGGGGCGCTCGAACGTATATCTGGTATTGCTGGATTTTGCCGATCGCCGGCGCGGCCCGTTCGGACTCTACGTCGGCATGAGCCGCTACACCCCGGCCGAGCGCTTCGATCAGCACAAGGCCGGCATTCACGCCGCCGGTAGCGTGCTCAAGCGTGGCCTGGAAGTGCTCACCGGACCTACGCTGCACCTGCAGCGCATCGCACGCGCCGAGGCGGCTCACATCGAGGCGGCACTCGCGCAGGCCCTGGGGGATGCGGGCCTGTTGGTCGAGGGCGGCCATTAAGCGCCTTCTGTCAAAAGCGGCGCCCCGCGCGCGTTCGGCCCACCCGCACGTGTTCGGGTTAGACTCGCAACGCCCCCCAGCGCTTGCCCGGGTGCCCTATGTCAGCAGGCCGATCCTTCCTTGCCCTCGCCGCGGCCGCGTGGACTCTCCTCGCGTGCCTCAGCGCCCCGGGCGCGTGGGCGGCCCCCGCGCCCGCACAGCTGCCACTGCCCGCCGGCGCCCGCATCGGCGTGGTCGACGTGCTCGACGCCGAGGTCACGTACTTTCACAGCGCGCGCCGCATGCAGGACAGTTTCCTCAAGACCTATCCGGTGAACTGGTCGGTGGACGCGATGCTCGAGGAGGCCGTACGCGAGCGCCTCACGCAGCTCGGCTTCGTCGCCGTGCCCGTGGCCCCCGGGGAGGCTCTCACCCGGGCGCGCGAGGAGTGCTTCCTCAACGCCAATCTCGCCAAGCCCCTGTCGAAGGGCTGTGCGGCCCCCTACGCACAGCTGGCGGCGAGCGAGCGGCTCGCGGCGCTCATCGTGCTTGGGCCCGGATTGAACGACTCCACGCACGCGCAGGCGACGCGTCGCAAGGATCTGCCGGAGTACCTGCGCGGCTGGTGTGTGATCGGCGCCGAGGGCGCGGGCGCACCGACGCTCTTGAACCTCACCGAGCTGCTGCTCATCGGGCTCACGCCCAAGGGGCCGCTGCTGGTGGATCGCGAGTGGGGCGGGGTGCGCACGCAGGCGTGGAACGGATTCACCGCGCCGGCGGATCCGAAGGCTTTGCCCGCACCGCAGCTCGATCAGCTGCAGCCCCTCTTTAGCGGGCTCCTCAAGGAGCAGGCGAGCGGGCTCTTCGTGCACCTCGAGGTGATGCGCTAGGAGGAGGGCTTGAGCGCCCAGGCGGTGATGACGACGCAGGCGATCCCGAGGGCGAGGTAAAGAGCGGCGAAGATCTTTTCGCGCCGCACCAGCTGCGCTGCGCTCAAGGGCGCGATGAGGAAGGGTTCCCCGTTAGTGGGCTGACAGATGACACTGACGCGCGCCACCTGCGAGGACAGCACCTGGGCCTGCGCCTCCTGTGCAGCGGCGGTGCGCACCGCTTCCCACTCAGCCGCATCGATACGCCCGTCGTGATTCGTGTCAAAGCGCGCCAGCAGCCCCTGCTGATCCTGTTTCCACAGCCGCAGCTTCTCCTGCGTGATGCGGTTGACGTCCCCGACCTCCGAATGCGAGCGCAGCTCGCCGATGACCGAGAGCCGTGCCCCCACATCCAGGCGCTGCTCGGTGTAACGCCAGCCCCCGAGGCGCATCGGCGGGGGAATCGCCGGCGGCGGTCCTCCCGGGTGCGACTCCTCGCCGTACCAGACGTTGCGGCTCGTGGCGGTAATCTCGGCGCTTACCGGACCCACCAGGCAGCGCGCGTCATCGTCATCGACCAACATGAAGAGCTCGACGCTCGCCGCACGCTCGACCGTGCGCCACTGGCTGCGCCCGCGCTCATTCTCCTCGTGCTGCGCGATCTCGTACGACCACCACAGACACGGGAAGCCGCTCAGCGGCGCCCGTGTCGGCTCCGCATGGGCGGGCAGGGCGCGACCGCTCACCTTCACATAGCCCTGGGCGGCGGAGCGGATGCGCACCGGGGGCGTGTCGGCGAGCAGCCGGTCGCGCCGCAGGCGCCGCAGAGCGTTGTACAGGGCAAGAAGCGCGCCGGCCGTGGCGACGGCGACGATGACCGGACGCATGGCGGCTTAAGGGGCGAGCGCGTCAGCGCGAGAAGGCCGCCTTAAGATCCACATCGGCGGTCTGGTCCGATTGCAGGTGCAGCAGCTTCGCCTCGGGGAAGTCCCCGAGCCGCGCCACGAGCACGTCGGGAAAGGCTGCGATGCGTACGTTGTTGGTGTTGACCGCATCGTTGTACACCTCGCGCCGATCGGCGATCGCGGTCTCAAGTCCGCTGATGCGATCCTGCAGGTGGCGGAAGGGCTCGCTCGCTTTCAGCTGCGGGTAGTTCTCCGCCACCGCGTACAGGCTGCTCAGGCCGCTGCGCAGTTCGCGCTCGGCCGGGCCGAGGCTGCTGACGTTGCCTGAGCTGCGCGCGGCATCGACCCCGGCGCGGGCGCGCATCACGCGCTCGAGCGTGTCGCCCTCGTACTGCATGTACTGTTTGCACACTTCGATCAGCTTGGGCAGCTCATCGTGGCGCTGGGCCAGCAGCACATCGATGTTCGACCAGGTGAGCTTGACCGCGGCGCGCACGCGCACGAGGCCGTTGTAGACCCCGATCAGATAACCGACCAGGGCCAGAAGCAAAAACAATACGATCAGCGACGGCAACATGGGGGCAGCTCCCGCTTCAGCAATCGGAACGCTTTGCGCGGCCGGAGCATACTCCCAAGCGCGGGCCTCAGCGGCGCCAACCCACCATTTCAGCGACGCCCGTCACGCTGCCGTCAGGCGCAGTGTGAGGTCGATTCCGGCCAGCTCGTAGCCCCTTTTGAAATCGCGGATATGGCGCGCCATCCAGGTCTCGGCGGCGGACTCATCCTGTGCCTGCAACGCCTCCACCAGATGCCGCTGCGCGGTGAGGATGCGCGAACGCGCCTGCGGCACCTTATCGATCATGACGCGCAGCGAAGGCTCGAGCAGCTGCAGCAGCGGTTCCTGCGCCAGGGCGAGCACCGGGTTGTGGGTGGCCTGCCCGAGGCAGCGGAACATCTGCGCGGTGCGATGCACGGCCTGCTCGGTGTCATCCCCGGTGGCACCGAGCGCCTCGGCGGCCGCGATGACGCGCGCAAGATCCTCGCTGGTGCGTGCGCGCGCGGCGGCGCGCGCGAGCGGCGGCTCAAGAATCGTCAGCGCCTCCCACAGATCGCGCACCGTCACATCGTGCAGCAAGAGCGCGTGGCTGATGCCCGCCGCGACGCTCGCCTGCTGCGGGCGGCTGACCGACATCAACTTGGAGCCGGGCCGGCGCTGCACCAGGCCGCGGCTCTCCAGCTCCCGCAGCGCTTCGCGCACGGTCGAGCGGTTGACGCCGAACTGGCGCGCGAGTTCGGTCTCGGCCGGCAGCCGCTCGCCCTCGCGCAGCGTGCGGCTGAGGATGCGCTCCCCGATGGCTGCGGCGACCTTGCGGTAGGCGGGCTCGATCTGGATCTGGGCGAACTCGACGCTCACGCGGCGGCCTCGAACAGTTCGCGCCCGATGAGCATGCGGCGGATCTCCTGCGTGCCGGCGCCGATCTCATAGAGCTTCGCATCGCGCAACAGCCGTCCGGCGCCATAGTCGTTGATGTAGCCATTGCCCCCGAGCGCCTGGATGGCTTCCAAGGCTGCGTGGGTGGCGCGCTCGGCGGCAAAGAGGATGCAGGCGGCCGCGTCCCGACGGCGCACGGTGCGCGCATCGCACGAGCGTGCCACGGCGTAAACATAGGCGCGCGCCGCGTTAAGCTGCGCGTACATGTCGGCGAGCTTGCCCTGCATCAGCTCGAAGGTGCCGATCGGCTGCCCGAACTGCTTGCGCTCGCGCACATAGGGCAGCACCAGGTCGAGTGCTGCGGCCATGAGACCGAGTGGCCCGCCGGCGAGCACCACACGCTCGTAGTCAAGTCCGCTCATGAGCACGCGCACCCCGCCGTTCTTTTCGCCCAGAAGGTTTTGCGCCGGCACGTAGCACTCATCAAACAGCAGCTCGCAGGTACCCGAGCCGCGCATGCCAAGCTTGTCAAGTTTCTGCGCGGTGCCGAAGCCTGCCGTACCGCGCTCGACGATGAAGGTGCTGATACCGCGCGGTCCGGCGGCGGCGTCGGTCCTGGCGTACACGAGAAAAATGTCCGCATCCGGGCCGTTGGTGATCCACATCTTGCGGCCGTCGAGCACGAAGCCCGCATCGCGACTCTCCGCGCGCAGCTGCATGGAGACGACGTCCGAGCCGGAGCCGGATTCGGACATCGCAAGCGCCCCCACGTGCTCGCCGCTCACCAGCTGCGGCAGGTAACGCGCGCATTGCGCCTCGCTGCCGTTCAGGCGCAGCTGGTTGATGCACAGGTTCGAGTGCGCCCCATAGGAGAGCCCCACGGCGCCCGAGGCGCGCGAGATCTCCTCCATGACGATCACATGCGCGAGGTAGCCGAGCTCCGCACCCCCGAAGCGCTCGGGCACCGTGATGCCGAGCAGCCCCTGCGCACCGAGCTTCGGCCACAGCTCGCGCGGGAACTCGTTGCTGCGATCGATGGCCGCCGCGCGCGGGGCGATTTCCGCGGCGGCGAAGCGGCGCACGTGCTGGCGGATCTCCTCAAGTTCCGAGCTCAGACCAAAATCGCTGTCGGTACACGCGAGCGTGCTCATGGGCTTGCCTTCGCTTGGGTCCAGATCGTATGATTGTCGGACAAACCGGCAACCATGGCAAGTACCATGCCCCGCATCGCCTCCCGGGTCGATCCGCACAGCGCCGAGTTCCGCGACAACGAACGCGCCATGCGCACCCTGGTTGAGGGGCTGGGCGCCCAAGTCGCGCGCGTGGCCCGTGGCGGCTCCCAGGCGGCCACGGATAAGCACCGTGGCGCGGGCAAGCTCACCGCGCGCGAGCGGGTGCGGGTGCTGCTGGACACCGGCAGTCCGTTTCTGGAGTTCTCCCAGCTCGCCGCGCACGGCATGTACGGCGGCGACATCGCCTGCGCGGGCATCGTGACCGGCATCGGGCGGGTGGCGGGGCGCGAGTGCGTGATCGTCGCCAACGATCCGACCGTCAAGGGCGGCACGTACTATCCGATCACCGTGAAGAAGCACCTGCGCGCGCAGGAGATCGCCCGCGACAACCGCCTGCCGTGTGTGTACCTGGTGGAGAGCGGCGGGGCGTTCCTGCCGGCGCAGGACGAGGTGTTTCCGGATCGGGACAACTTCGGGCGCATTTTCTACAACCAGGCGACCCTTTCGGCCGCGGGCATCGCCCAGATCTCGGTGGTGCACGGCTCGTGCACGGCCGGCGGCGCCTACGTGCCGGCGATGTCGGATGAGAACGTGATCGTCAAGAATCAGGGCCGCGTGTTCCTCGGCGGGCCGCCGCTGGTGAAGGCTGCGACCGGTGAGGACATCGACGCGGAATCCCTGGGCGGCGCGGACGTGCACTGCCGCGAGTCGGGCGTGTGCGATCACTATGCGGAGAACGACACGCACGCGCTCGCGATCGCGCGCCGCATCGTCGCGCGCCTGAAGGCGCCGCCGCCGACGGGCGCCCCTGGCGCCGCGCGCGAGCCGCAGCACGATCCGGCCGAGCTCTACGGGGTGCTGCCGGCGAGTCTGCGCAAGCCCTACGACGTGCGCGAGGTGATCGCGCGGCTCGTGGATGATTCGCAGCTGGATGAGTTCAAGGAGCTCTACGGCACGACGCTCGTGTGCGGCTTTGCGCACCTGGCGGGCTATCCGGTCGGCATCCTCGCCAACAACGGCGTGCTGTTCTCCGAGAGCGCGCTCAAGGGCACGCACTTCATCGAGCTGTGCGCGCGCGAGGAGATCCCGCTGCTGTTCCTGCAGAACATTACCGGCTTCATGGTGGGCCGGCGCGCCGAGGCCGGCGGCATCGCCAAGGACGGCGCCAAGCTTGTGACGGCCGTCGCCTGCGCCAACGTGCCCAAGCTCACCGTGATCATCGGCGGCAGCTACGGGGCCGGCAACTACGCCATGTGCGGCCGGGCGTACTCGCCGCGCTTCCTGTTCCAGTGGCCCAACGCGCGCATCTCGGTCATGGGTGGGGAGCAGGCTGCGAGCGTGCTCGCCACCGTGAAACGCGACCAGCTGAAGGGACGCGACTGGCCGGCCGCCGAGGAAGAGGCCTTCAAGGCCCCGATCCGCGAGCAGTACGAGCGCCAGGGCCATCCGTACTACTCCTCGGCACGTCTGTGGGACGATGGCGTCATCGATCCGAAGGACACGCGTCGCGTGCTGGCGCTGGCGCTGGCCGCGACGCGCAACGCCCCGCAGCAAGCCTCGCGCTTCGGCATCTTTCGCATGTAGGGGCAAGCGCGCGTGCTCAAGAGCCTCCTGGTCGCCAACCGCGGTGAGATCGCCTGCCGCATCTTTCGCACCGCGCGCCGCCTGGGCGTGCGCACCATCGCGGTCTACTCGGATGCAGATGCCGGCGCCCGCCACGTGCGCGCCGCCGATGAGGCGCTGCGCCTAGGTCCGGCGCCTGCGCGCGAAAGCTACCTCGATATGACGCGCATCCTCGCCGCCGCGCAGGAAAGTGGCGCCGCGGCGATCCATCCCGGTTACGGCTTTCTCGCCGAGAACGCGCAGTTCGCCGCCGCCTGCGTCGCCGCCGGCCACATCTTCGTCGGGCCGCCGGCGCAGAGCATCGCCGCCATGGGCTCGAAGATTCTCGCCAAGACACGCATGCGTGCCGCTGGCGTGCCGGTGCTGCCCGGCTATGCCGGCGCGCAGCAGGACCTGGAGCACCTGGCGCGCGAGGCGCGCGCCATGGCGCTGCCGCTTATCGTGAAACCGGCCGCCGGTGGGGGCGGCAAGGGCATGCAGATCGTGCGCCACGAGCGCGAGATCGCCCCGGCGCTGGCGGCGGCGCGGCGCCTCGCCGAGAGCGCCTTTGGCGATGGCGCGCTTTTGCTCGAGCGCTACCTGAGCGCACCGCGCCACATCGAGGTGCAGGTGTTCGCCGATGCGCACGGACACCTCCTGCACCTCGGCGAGCGGGACTGCTCGATCCAGCGGCGCCACCAGAAGCTGATCGAGGAAGCCCCCGCGCCCGCGCTGCCCGAGGAGGTGCGTGCGCGGCTGCGCGCCGCCGCACTGCTGGTCGCGCGCGAGGTCGGCTACGTCGGCGCCGGCACGGTCGAGTTCTTATTCGATGCCGGCGAGTTCTACTTCATGGAAATGAACACCCGCCTGCAGGTCGAGCACACCGTGACCGAGGCGATCACGGGGCTCGATCTGGTCGAGTGGCAGCTGCGCGTCGCCGCGGGCGAAGCACTGCCGCTCACGCAGGAGGCCGTGCGCTTCAGCGGCCACGCCATCGAGGCGCGCGTGTGCGCCGAAGATCCGCAGGCGGGCTTCCTGCCGAGCGCGGGCGAGCTCGCGCTGCTGGAATGGCCGAGCGGGGAGGGGGTGCGGGTGGATGCCGGCTTCGGCAGCGCCGATCGCGTGAGCGAGAGCTACGATTCACTCCTGGGTAAGGTGATCGCGTGGGCGCCGAGCCGCGAAGAGGCCGCCGCACGCCTCGCAGCCGCGCTCGAGCGCACCTACTGCGCGGGCGTCCACAGCAACGAGCACTGGCTCGCCCGCATCCTGCGCCTGCCGGACTTTCTTCAGGTGCGCCACAGCATCGCGTTCCTCGACGAGGCGGCGCCGCGCTTGTCCCCCGCCTCGGACGCTCGCCCCGAGGCGCTCATCCTGGCCGCCCTCATCGCGCAGACAGCCCTCGGCCCCGGCGCGCGCACCGCACATCCCTGGGAAGTCACGGATGGCTTCACACCCAATCTGCCGGCGCTCGTGGACCTGCGCTTCAACAGCCACGGGAAAAGCCACGCGGTGCAACTTGAGTTCGAGCGCGCCAGCGCCGTGCGCGCCCGCGTCGATGGGGCAGCCGCCGTGGCGCTCGCGGAAGCCAGTGTCAGCGCTGCGGACGTGGCGGTGCGCATCGGCGCGCGCCGCTTCGCGGCGCGCGCCCTGCGCAGCGGCGCCCGCGTGCACCTGTGGCTCGAGGATACGCACGAGGAATTCGTGCTCGAAGATCCGCGGGAGCGCGAGTTTCGTTCCAGCGCGGCGAGCGGCGGCCTCACGAGCTCACTGCCCGGGGTCGTAGTGAGCGTGCCGGTCCAGGTGGGCCAGGAGGTCGAGGCGGGCACCGTGCTCATGCTGATCGAGGCGATGAAGATGGAGCACGCCATCAGCGCCCCCTACGCCGGCCGCGTCACGGCGGTGCACTTTGCCGCAGGGGATCGCGTGACCGAGGGCAGCGCGCTGCTGGAGCTTGCGCGCGCCCCCTGAGGCCGCGGCTCACTTCTTCTTGGCCGGCGCCGCCGCGGCATGCTCGGCGCGTACCTTGGCGATCAACAGATCGGTGTTGGAGATGAGCTCGCTCAGGGTGTTGCCGAGGGCGACGTACTTGCCATCCACCACCAGGGTCGGAACGCCCGTGACGTGGTAGTCCTCGACCATCTTGTCCGCCTGCACCGTCTGATTGTTGATACCGAAAGAGACATAGGCGGCGGCGAACTTCTCCGCGTTGCCGCCCTTCTTGCCGACCCAGTCGGCGAGCGCCGACTCGTCAAACAGCAGCAGATGCTCCTGGTGTATGGCCGCAAACAGCGGCCCGTCCAGGCGATCGAAGTCACCGCTCGCCAGCAGTGCGAAGTAGGCGCGCTGCAGGTTGATCCAGGGGGGCCGCTCAAAGCCGACCGGCACGCGGCGGAACGCCACGTCCTTGGGCTGCATGGCGAGCCAGGTGCTGACGAGCGGGTAGAACTCCGCGCAGTGCGGGCAGGCGTAGGAGAAGAACTCCAACACCTCGATCTTGCCGGGGTTCTGCGTCGGCTGAGCCGGACTGAGCACCGCATAGTTGGTGCCTTCGACCTGGGCCTGCGCCGGCGGCCCCCCCAACACAGCCGCAAGCGCCAGTACGGCGGCGGCAACGGTCGTAACGCGGTCGCGAATCCTCATGCCAGGGTCCTTTCCTCTTAGCGGGCGCTGTGTGCGCGTAGTTTGGGTAGATAGCGGTCGCGAAGTTCCGTCTGCCGCGAGCGCATCGACTGGCGGGTGCCCTGGATAAAGACCTCGTCCGCCAGAGCGGTCACCTCCAGCGGATCTGCGCTCCAGAGCACCAGATCAGCCGGCCGGCCGCGCTCGATCGAGCCGTTGCGGTCGGCCACCCCGAAGATCTCCGCGGGGTTGCGCGTGAGGGCGCCGAGCGCCGCCTCCCAGGGCAGGCCGTGCGCGACCGCAATGCCGGCCCCCTGGCGCAGCTTGCGCACGTTGTGCGCCTCCGGTTCAGCGAAGCTGAAGGCGATCTTTACGCCCGCGCGCTCGAGGCGCGCAGCGTTCTCGAGCGTCGCCCCCACCGAGTCGAAGCTCTCCGGCAGGTCAGCGAGCGGATCGAGCAGCACCGGGATGTCGGCCGCAGCCAGTTGCGCGCCGAGGCGCCAGGCTTCAACCCCGCCACCGATCACCGCGCGCACCTGCGCGCGCTCGGCAAAGGCAATCACCTGGCGGATGTCGGAGGCGCGATCGACGTCAAAGACCACGCGCCCATGGCCGGCCAGATACTGCGCGAGCACCTGCCGTCCGGCGGGCGTGAGCAGGCGCGCGTCGTTCGCGAGTAGCAGTTTCGGCGTGCGCACCTCGGTGATGGCCTGCTCGAGCAGCATCAACTGCGCAGCGCGGCTGCCGCCGGAGAGCGCGTTCGCCGCGCCCCCCATCTCAATGAACAGCGCCCGCGCCGGCGCGACGCTGCCGTCGAGGCGCACGACGGCACCCTGACCGGCGATGATGGTGCCCCCGGGACCTGCCTTGCCGCCGGCCTCCGCGCTCGGCACCAGCTGCACGAAGGTCACCCCGCCCAGGCGCGCGACGCCGAGCAGAACCGAGTCCGGATCGAAGGCGCCCGTCACGTCAAACTCCGGACGCATCGAGCCGAGCTTGAGCGCGTAGTCATCCACCGTCGGTTCAAGCCCGATCTCTTCGATGCCAAGACGCGCGGCACCGCCAAACAATCCCGGCGTGACCGGCCGTCCGTGCGCCTCGATGACTTCGGCCTCCGCGGGGACGCCAAGGTGCGAGCCGAGCTCGGCGACGCGCCCGTCACGGATGAGGATGTCGGTGTCCTTGAGCACGCCGGCGTGGCTCATGGTGTGCACCGTCGCGCCGCGGATCAGGATCGTCGCCGCCTGCGTCTGAGCCACGCTGAGCGTGAGGGCGGCGAGGTACAGCGCGCGTCTCACGGATTCACCCCCGGGGCGGCCGGCTGCCCGAGCAGAAAGTCCGAGAGCGGTGCCACTTCCGGGTGTGCGCGGTCAAAGCGCAGTGCGCCATCGATGAACACCAGGTCCGCCAGTGCGTAGACGCTGAAGGGCGTGCCGTTCCACACCACGACGTCGCCCATCTTGCCCGGCTCGAGCGTGCCGGTGCGGCCGAGGAGCCCGAGGGATTTGGCCGGGTTCGCGGTGAGCCAGCGGATCGCCTGCTCGGGCGGCACAGTGAGCCCGGCACGCGCCCCGTAAGTCATCGCCTTGGCGGCCTCCTGGTTCAGCCGCTGAATCCCCTCTTCGGAATCCGAGTGCACGATGGCGCAGCCGGCGGGGGCGGCGTCGACGAAGGCAATGTTCTCGGGGATGCCGTCATAAGCTTCCATCTTGAAACCCCACCAGTCCGCCCACATCGCCGCGCACACGCCCTGTTCGGCGAGCAGGTCGGAGATCTTGTAAGCCTCCACCGCGTGGTGGAACGCGGCGACGTGGTAGCCAAACTCCTGTGACATGTCGAGCACCGCGGCCATCTCGTCGGCGCGGTAGCAGTGCATGTGCACGATGATGTCGCCCTTCAGGGCCGCCGCGAGCGTGTCGAGGCGCAAATCCCGTTTGGGGGGCTTGGCATCCTTGGCACCGGAGCGCAGTTTCTTCTGGTACTCGTCCTGATCGCGCAGGTACTCCTGCGCTTCGACCCACTGCGCGCGGTAGCCGGCCATGTTGCCCATGCGCGTGGAGGGAAACTGGTTCTTGTTCGCGCCATACACGCGCTTGGGGTTCTCGCCGCACGCCATCTTCAGACCCTGCGGTGCATCCGGGAACTTCATGGCCTGGTAGGTGACGGCCGGCACGTTCTTCAGCACCACCGAGCGACCGCCGATCAGGTTCGCAGAGCCCGGCAGGATCTGCAGCGTCGTGATGCCCCCGGCGAGCGCGGTGCGAAATCCCGGGTCCTGCGGCCACACCGAGTGTTCCGCCCAGACATTGGCCGTGCTGGGGGAGGTCGCCTCGTTGCCGTCGGAGTTCGCCTCCACCTGCGGACTCGGATACACGCCCAGGTGGGAGTGAATATCGATCAGTCCCGGGGTCACCCAGCGAGCCGTGCCGTCCACCACGAGCGCGCCCGCCGGGGCGCTCAGCTGCGTACCCACCGCGCTGATCTTGCCCGCCACGATGAGCACATCGGCGTGCTCGAGCCGCGCGCCCGTGCCGGTCAACACGGTGGCGTTGCGGATGAGGGTCGGGGGGCTGGCGGGGACCTGATAGGTGGAAGGGTACAGCGCGGTGCCCGCGGGCGCTGCGGCCACGGGTGCTGCGGCTGCGGGCTTCGCGGCATGCGTGGCGCAGGCGCTCAGCAGCGCCGCTGCGAGGAAACAATAGACTCGCTTCAACTTCGCTCTCCCTGAAGTGGCCGATGGCATTATTTCCCAACGCGGCCCTGGGACGCACGCAAATGCCGGCGCGCGGCGGCCGATGCGGTGGAGACGTACGGGGAGTGCGCATCGAAGAAGCGCCAGCGCCGCTGCGCCCATTCGCCCGCGTACTCGACACCGATGCGCGTGGCGCGCGCGATGCGCGGCGCAGGCGTGCGCGCCGGCGCGCGCTCCAGCCACAGCACCTCGCCGCGCAGATCGACCCCGTTGAGCCGCCGATCGATGTGCAGTGCGCGACACAGCAGACCCGGTCCCCAGGTGCGCCCGCTCACCCCCGCCACCGGCTCAAGCGCGCGCAGCAGCACCGCATGCGGCGTGCCGGCGGCCGCGGTCACCACGTTAAGACAATTCCAGAAGCCGTAGATGAAGTACACGTAGGCGTGCCCCGGCGGGCCGAACATCACCTCGGTGCGCGCCGTGCGCCCGCGCGCGGAATGCGCGGCGCGATCCGCAGGGCCCAGGTACGCTTCCGTTTCCACGATGCGCCCGCGGCGCAGGCGCCGCCCTTGCGCGTGCACGAGGTGCATGCCGATCAGCTCGCGCGCCACCGTGAGGGTGCTCTGGCTGAAGAAGTCTCGGGGGGGCTTTCGCGGGCGGCTCACCGCGCGCGATAGTAAAGGAATCCTCTACAATGGCGCGCGGCGGCGGTGCGGGACTGGACGCGCTCACTCAGATCAATAAGATACGGGATATTCGGCGGAGACACATGAAGCAGGATGCGCCCACCCGACACCTGAGCACGCTCCTCGGTGCGCTGCTCCTGAGCACCCCGTGCTGGGCGTCGCTTTATCCGTTGCCGACCGATGGCTCCTCAATCGTCGGCGAGGACTCCAGCGTCAACACGGTCTACGAGGACACGCTGCCGGACCTGGCGCATCGTTTCAGCCTCGGGTACTACGAGATCATCCGCGCCAATCCGGGCGTGGATGTGTGGATCCCGGGCGCGGACAAACAGATCCTGCTGCCGGGCCGTCGCATCCTGCCTCCGGGCCCACGCGAGGGGATCGTGGTCAACCTGCCCGAACACCGGCTGTACTACTACCCGAAGCCGAACGGACACGACAAACCGATCGTCATCACCTACCCGGTGAGCATCGGCAAGATGGACTGGCGCACGCCGCTCGGTGAGACGCACGTGACCGCCAAGATCAAACACCCGGTGTGGTACCCGCCCGAGTCCGTACGCAAGGAGCACGCAGCCAACGAGGATCCGCTGCCGAAGATGGTGCCGGCGGGACCGGACAATCCGCTCGGCGATTACGCCATGCGCCTCGCCGCCGGCAACGGCACCTACCTGATCCACGGCACCAACAACCCGACCGCCGTCGGCATGGCCGTCACGCACGGCTGCATCCGCATGTACCCGGAGGATGTGGCGGCGGTGTTTGCACTGGTGCCGGTGGGCACCAAGGTGCGCCTGATCAATGAGCCGGTGAAAGTCGCCTGGGTCGACGGTGAGCTGTACATCGAGGCGCACCCGCCGGTGAACGACGAGGGCCAGACGGTCGAGCCGGACCTGAAGTTGCTCTCAAAGATGCTCCAGCACGCGCTCGGTAACAGTCACGCCGCCATCAACTGGGATGCGGCACGCGCCGCGCTCATCGCCTCCAAGGGCATGCCGACACTGGTCGGGATCGCCGCCGAACCGCAGAGCGCACCGACCGCGACCGCCGCAGCGGTGGCCGCACCGCCACACCATTCGCGCTAGCTCGCGAAGCGCGGACTAGGACTTGGCAGTTTGGCGCGTGCTGCGGCGGCTGCGCAGCTGCTCAAAGACGCGCAGCAGGACCGCCGCGCGTGAGCCGAAGGAGATGGCGGTGCGGGTGAGCTCGAACAGCATCAGCAGCTGACGCGGGCGACGTAGCAAGAGCACCCCGGCGAGGGCTGCGGCCCAGGCGAGCGGCCGCACGAGGGAGACGCCGCGACCGGCCGTGCCCGACAGCACCCCCCCGAGCGCGCGGGCCACCGGACCGTCCTTAAGTTCGCCCACGCGTTCGGCAAGTTCCACGCGCTGGCGCTCGCAGCGCGCCAGGAGTCGGCGCCGCCGCGTCTCAAGGTCCGTCAGGCGACTCACGGACCACCTGCCACGTGTCGCTCGTCCTCGGCGAGCTGCCCGAGGGAGCCCTCGAGGGGTCCGGGGCGGTTGCGCAGGCTGCGCAGGCCCAACCAGCCAAGGAGCGCAGCGAGGGCCACGAACACCAGGCTCGCGCACAAAAGACCGAGCATGCGGTGGGAGTCCCAGAGCGACAGCACGAGTGCGGTGAGTCCGAAGGCGAGCGCGAGCAGCGCACACACCACCGCGCCCAGAATCCAGGCGAGCAGGCGCACCAGCAGCAGCAGATGGATCTCCAGCTCCACCGCGGCCAGGTCCAGCCGCGTGCGCACGGCTTCGATAGCCGCGGCCGCCAGTCCGCGCGCCGCGCCCGCCGGGGGCGGCTGCGCCTGCGCGCCGCGCGGGGAGTCCGTGATCACCTGCGTGCCATGATGAGGCCGAGCAAGAGCGCCACGCCCCCGGCCACGGCGACCGCCTGCCAGGGGTTGTCGCGCACGTAGCTGTCGACGTCACGCGCGCGCGCATTCAGCTGCTGCTCGAGCCCCGCGAGGCGCTCCTTAAGCTCGAGCACCGTCTCCTGGGCGCGATCCTGCAGCTCCGCGGTGCCGCCGCTGACGCCTGCGCGCAGCAGCGCTTCCGCTTCGCTCACCAGCGAGCGCAGCTCGTCGGCGAGTTTTCCGGCATCGAATGTCTCAGTCATGACCGGGCCTTTGGTGTGCAAGTTCTTCCAGCGCCACAGATTTACGCACATCCGGACCGAAACCGCGAGACTCGCGCGGCGCGCTGCGTTACTCTCGTTGCCACCGTGGTGTTCCGATGGCTAACGCAGCGCCCAATCCGCTCCTGGAACTGAAGAAGCTTGGCCAGAGCGCGTGGCTCGATGACATCAGCCGCGGCATGCTCGAGGACGGCAGCCTGGCGCGCCTGATTCACGATGATGGGATCTCGGGCCTCACCTCGAACCCGTCGATCTTTGCCAACTCCATCATGACCGATCCGCGTTACGCGGGGCCGATCGCCAAACTCCTCGGCAGCATCTCTTCGGGCACCGCGCTCTACGAGGAACTCGCGCTCGAGGATCTGACTGATGCGGCCTCACTCTTGCGCGGGCTGTATGACAGCAGCGCAGGCGGTGACGGCTTCGTCAGCATGGAGGTCTCCCCGCACCTCGCCTACGATGCGGCCGGAAGTCTCGCCGAAGGCAAGCGCCTGTGGGAGCGCCTGAAGCTGCCGAACGCGTTCATCAAGATCCCGGGTACGCAGGCGGGCGTGCCGGTGATCCGCGATCTGATCGCCGCGGGCACCAACGTCAACGTGACGCTGCTCTTCTCCGCGGAGCGCTACCGCCAGGTGGCCCTCGCCTACATGCACGGCCTGCGCACGCGCGCCGAGCGGGGCGAGCCGCTGGCAACAGTCGCCTCGGTGGCGAGCTTTTTCCTCAGCCGCATCGATACCGCGGTCGATAAGCTGCTCGACGCGCTCACCGCCCGCGGCCAGCCGGCGGCACGCACCCTGCGCGGCAAGGCGGCGATCGCGAGCGCCTGCCGTGCTTTCGAAGTGTACGAGGAGCTGACCGCGAGCGCGGAGTGGCAGGGGCTCGCGGCGCAGGGCGCGCGGCCGCAGCGACTGCTGTGGGCTTCCACTTCCGCCAAGGACCCCACCTTCAGCCCCATCAAGTACGTCGAGGAACTCATCGTGCCTGGCACCGTCAATACGATGCCGCTGGAAACGATCAACACCTACCGACGCCTCGGGCGCCCGGAGCTGCGTCTCGAGCGCCATATCGCCGACAGCAGTGACACGCGCGAGGGACTCGAGCGACTGGGAATCGATCTTGAGAGCGTGGCGCAGCAACTCGAGCGCGAGGGCGTCACCAAGTTCATCGAGCCGTTCGATAAACTGCAAAAGTGGCTCGAAGACAAGCGCCAGAGCCGTTAAGCACTCCTTAAGGCGGCAGACGGCGCGGCAATTTTCCGGGGGAAGCGCACGTGGATAACGAGGCGGTACGCGAGCGACTGCTCAGGCGGCGCGAGGAACTACGCAAGCGTGCGAGCGAGGCGAGCGCTGACCTGCGTCACGAGGCGGATCCGCTCTCGGCGGATTTCGCCGAGCAGGTGACGCAGCGCGAGAACGACGATGTGCTCGGGGCCATTTCGGACTCCGCGCGCGTGGAGCTGCAGCAGGTCGAGGCGGCACTGCGCCGTCTGGCGAGTGGCCGCTACGGCAGCTGTGCCGCGTGCGGCGAGGAGATCGAGCCGGAGCGGCTGTCCGCGGTGCCTTATACGGATCGCTGCCGCTCATGTGCGGAGAGCGCCGCGCAGCGCGGCGCATCGCGCGACTGAGTGATACGGCGGGCATGAGCGCCCCTTCCGGGGTCATCACGCTCACGACCGACTTCGGTCACCAGGGGCCATTCGTCGGCGTCATGAAGGGCGCCATGCTGGCGCGCTTTCCGCAAGCGCACATCATCGATCTCACGCACGAGATCCTGGTGCACTGGCCGGCCGAAGCGGGCTTCTGGCTGGCACGCGCCTATCAGTACTTTGCGCCCGGCACCGTGCACGTCGCGGTCGTCGATCCGGGCGTGGGCACGGCGCGCAGCATCATCGTGGTACGCGCCGGGGGGCACTTGTTCGTCGCGCCCGACAACGGGCTGCTCGCACCGGTGGTCAGCCGCGCAGCGGATGCGCTCATCGTGCACCTCGGCGCCGCAGCCCTCGCGCGGCTCGGGATCCATCGCATCAGCGCCACCTTTCACGGACGCGACATCTTCGCTCCGGTAGGCGCGGAGCTCGCCGCCGGACGCGTGCAGCCCGAAGAGCTCGGTGAGATCACCGACACGCTCGTGCCGTCCTGGGTGGATGAGCCCACGGTCGAAGCGCGCAGCGTGAGCGGCGTCATCATCACGCAGGATCACTTCGGCAATCTGATCACCAACATCGACGGCGCACTCGCCGAGCGCTTCCGGCTCCCGCTCGTGCACGCCGGCAATCATTCCTTTCCCATGCTGCGCACCTACGGGGAGACGCAGCCCGGGGAGTACCTCGCGCTGGTGAACTCTTTCGGGGTGATCGAGATCGCCCGCGCCGAGGGCAACGCCGCCGAGGGCCTCGGCTTGAGCCGCGGTGCCCCCGTGGTGGTGCGTGACCGTACCGATCAGCCCTGAGGCGTGCGCGCACCGCGGCGCCTGCGCTTGTGGCTACGCCTGCGCTCGCGCTCGAAAAAAGCGACGAATGCTTAAAAGTTGATCGGCGGCGCGAATCCGCTATAGTTCGCAGCCTTGCCCGTGCCCCTTTAGGCACGTTACTCATTGAATTAATTCGGGATTTACGCCGTCAGATGTCGGAAAGAGACAACGAGAGCTTTGATCTCGACGATGAATTCCTGAGCGGTCCGACTGAGGACGGCACCGATTACGACCGGTTGCTCGATCGGGTGGACAAGCGTGTGCGCAATCAGGGCAAGCGCGGCAAGGCCGCCTGGAGCCGGCTCGAAGAAGTGCTGGCGGACAAGAAACTCGAGAAAGATCTCAAAGATTTCGACGACGAGCTTTAGAGAAAGCCCGCGTACGGTACGCTCCGGCGCTGATGCGGTGCCGGCGCGGCGCCCGGTCCCCGGCGCGCTCAGGAGCCGCCCAGCCCCTGGAGAGACTCCTTAAGTGACCCCGCCCTCGACCTGGATCGTCCTGAAATTCGGCGGTACCAGCGTCTCGACTCTCGCCAACTGGAACAACATCGCAGCCATCGTCGCGGCGCGGCGCGCGAGCGGGGCGCGCGTGCTCATCGTGCACTCGGCGCTCAGCGGTATCACCGATCGGCTCGAGCGGCTGCTCGATGCTGCGATCGGACAGGCGCAGGAGGAGGAGCTGCGCACGATCGAGGAACGCCACCGCAGTCTTGCCGCCGAACTCGCCGTGCCCCTGGGTGAGGAGATCGAGCGCCACATCGCAGAGCTGCGCGAGATCGCCGCAGGCGTCGCCCTCGTGGGCGAGGTGAGCGAGCGCACGCGCGCCCGCGTCATGGCGAGCGGAGAACTCATGGCCACCGCGCTCGGCGCGCGCTTCCTGCGCGCGCGCGGTCTGGATGTCGCCTGGGCCGATGCGCGCACCATGCTGCGCGCGGAGCGCCAGGGCGGCGGTGCCCGGCCGAGCATGCTCTCGGTGGTGTGCAGCTTCGCCCCCGACGCGCCGCTCGAGGGGCGGCTGCAGGCGCTCGCGCCCATCGTGCTGACGCAAGGCTTCATCGCCAGCGACGAAGATGGCAACACCGTGCTGCTCGGCCGCGGCGGCTCGGACACCTCCGCCGCCTATCTGGCCGCGAAGCTGCGTGCCCAGCGGCTGGAGATCTGGACCGACGTGCCGGGCCTGTTCAGCGCCGATCCGCGCGCCACCCCAACCGCGCGGCTGCTGCGCGCGCTGCACTACGATGAGGCGCAGGAGATCGCCACCAGCGGCGCGAAGGTGCTGCATCCGCGCTGCATCCTGCCGGCACGCCAGTACCGCATCCCGCTGCACGTCTACGCCACGCAGGCGCCGCAGCTCGAAGGCACGGTGCTCGGCGCCGAAGGGGCCGACGGCGGCGCACAGGTGAAGGCGGTCTGCACCAAGAAGGGCATCACGCTCATTGCGCTCGAGAGCCCGGGCATGTGGCATCAGGTGGGCTTTCTGGCGGATGCCTTCCAAGTCTTCAAGCAGCACGGCATGTCGGTGGATCTGGTGTCCACCTCCGAGACCAACGTCACGGTGTCGCTGGATCCGGCGGCCAACACCCTCGACAACACGCGCGTCGCCGAGCTGGTCGCTGACCTCTCGCGGCTGTGCCGCGTACAGGTGATCGGCCCGTGCGCCTCGGTGAGTCTCGTCGGGCGCAACATCCGCGCGATCCTGCACCAGCTCGGCGGCGCGTTCGAATTCTTCGAGGAACAGAAGATCTACCTCGTCAGCCAGGCGGCCAACGATCTGAATTTCACGTTCGTCGTCGATGAGAACCAGGGCAGCCGTCTGGTCGGGCAGCTCCACGAACTGCTCATCCGCCCCGTGCCGGGCGACAAGGTGCTCGGACCCACCTGGCAGCAGCTGTTCTCGCAGCCGCCGGCGGGCGAGGCTGCGCCCGCGCCCTGGTGGCGCGCCAAGCGTGCGCAGCTGCTCGCGGCGCTCGCCGAGGAGGAGGCCGCCTACGTCTACGATCTGCAGGTGGTTGCAGGCGCGGCGCAGGCGCTGCGCGCCTTGAGCGCCATCGCCCGCGTGCACTACTCGATGAAGGCGAATCCGCACCCGCAGATCCTCGCAGTGCTGCGCGCGCAGGGCATCGACTTCGAGTGCGTCTCGCGCGGGGAGGTCGAGCGGCTGCAGCAGCAGTTTCCCGAGCTTGAGCCGCAACACATCCTCTACACGCCAAATTTCGCATCGCGCAGCGAGATCGCCTGGGCGCTCGCGGCCGGTGTGCGCGTCACGGTCGACAACACCTACGTGCTCGCCAACTGGCCGCAGCTGTTCCACGGACACGACATCTTCGTGCGCATCGACACCGGGGTCGGGCGCGGCCACCACGATCACGTGCGCACCGCCGGCACGCGCTCGAAGTTCGGCGTGCAGCTGTCGGAACTGCGCGTGCTCGCCGGTCTTGCCCAGGCCGCGGGCGCGCGCATCGTGGGATTGCAGGCGCACGTGGGCAGCGGTGTCTTCGACGTCACCAGCTGGGAGCACACGGCGCGCGTGCTCGCCGGCGCCGCCAAAGGGTTCGAGGACGTGCGCGTCATCGACATCGGCGGGGGCCTCGGGGTCCCGGAGCACCCGGAGCAACCGCAGGTGGACCTCGGCAAGCTCGACACGCTGCTGCTGGCGGTGCGCGCCGAACATCCGCAGCTCGCGCTGTGGCTAGAGCCCGGACGATACTTCGTCGCCGCCGCCGGCGTGCTGCTCGCGCGCGTGACGCAGCTCAAGAGCAAGGGCGGCGTGCGTTTCGTCGGCGTCACGACCGGAATGAACTCCCTGATCCGCCCGGCGCTCTATGGTTCGTATCATGAAATCGTTAACCTCACGCGCGTCGATGAGCCCGCGACGGAACTCGTCAGCGTCGTCGGTCCGATCTGCGAAAGCGCCGACGTGCTCGGCCATGATCGGCTGCTGCCGGTGACGCGCGAGGGCGACGTGCTCTTGATCGCCAACACCGGCGCCTACGGGCGCACCATGAGCTCTCACTACAATCTGCGTCCTCCGGCCGCGGAGCTCTTCATCTGAAGCGCCTGCAACGCGTGAAACGCGTGGTTCTGTTCAGCGCCGCCGTCGCGGTGCTCGCAGCGCTCGGTTACCTCATCTACCTCGATCGTCTGGTCACCAAGCAGTTCGAGGGACGGCGCTGGACGCTGCCCGCGCAGGTGTATGCCGCCCCGCTCGAGCTCTACGCGGGCCTGCCGCTGACTCCCACCGAGCTGGAGCAGGAGTTGCAGCGGCTGCACTACCGGCGCGCCGAGAAGGCCGATCACCCGGGCAGCTACCGCCTGAGCGGCACGCAGCTGGAGGTGGCGCTGCGACCGGCGCGTTTTGCCGATGAGGCGCGCCCGGCCCAGCAGCTGAACATGATCCTCGGACCGAAGGCCCTGGAGAGCCTGCACGATGCCTCCGGTCACGAGGTGCCGGTGCTGCGCCTGGAGCCGCTGCTCATCGGCAGTATCTTCCCGATCCACGGCGAAGATCGCATCGTCGTCGCGCCCGAGGAGGTGCCGGCACTGCTGCCCGCGGCCCTCAAAGCGGTCGAGGACCGCAAGTTCGACACGCACCACGGCGTGGACCCGAGCGGCATGCTGCGCGCGCTGTGGGTGAACATGCGCGCCGGCCAGATCGAGCAGGGCGGCAGCACCCTCACGCAGCAGCTGGTGCGCAGCTACTTCCTCAGCTCGCGCCAGACGCTCTCGCGCAAGCTGCGCGAGGCGCTGATGGCGATGGCCCTCGACGCACACTTCAGCAAGGCCGATCTCATGAACGCCTACATCAATGAGATCTTCCTCGGCCAGGACGGCGACCGCGCCATCCACGGGTTCGGTCTGGCGAGCCAGTTCTATTTCGGTAAACCGCTCGCGGAGCTGGATCTGTCGGAAGTGGCGCTGCTCGTGGCGATCGTGCGCGGACCTTCGTACTACGATCCGCGCCGGCACGCCGATCGGGCGCGCCTGCGGCGCGATCTGGTGCTCAAGGTGATGGCCGACCAGGGCGTCGTGAAGCCCGATGAGGCCAGCGCCGCCGCCCGGCGCCCGCTCGGGGTCACGAGCCGCCCCGCCGGCGCCTACTACCCCGCGTACCTGGATTTCGTGCGACGCACGCTGCGGCGCGACTACCGCGAGGCGGATCTCACCGAGGCGGGGTTGCGCATCTACACCAGCCTCGAGCCACGGGTGCAGGAAGATGCCGAGCGGGCGCTCGAGCACGAGCTCGCACGCCTCGATCACCTGCACAAGGCCACCAAGGCACCGCTCGAGGGCGCAGTCGTTGTTACGAGCCCGCAGAGCGGGGATGTGTCTGCGATCGTCGGCGGGCGCGATGTGGGCTACGACGGCTTTGACCGCGCGCTCGATGCGCGCCGCTCCATGGGCTCCCTGGTGAAGCCCTTCATCTACCTCACCGCGCTCGAAAGCGGCCGCTACACCGCCGCGACCGTCATCCAGGATGCGCCGGTGGATCTTAAGCTGCAGAACGGTACGCACTGGAAGCCGGAGAATTTCACACACCAGACCTACGGGGCGGTGCCGGTGGTGCGGGCCATCTCCGAGTCACTGAATCTTGCAACCGTCGGGGTCGGACTCGATCTGGGGCTGCCGAAGATCGCGCAGACACTTGAGCGCTTCGGTTTGCCGCAGCCACCCGTCGAGGTGCCGGCGATGCTCCTGGGAGCCGTGGAGGTGACGCCCCTCGAGGCCGCGCAGCTGTTCAACGGGCTCGCCAACGGCGGCTTCCGTAATCCGCTGCGTGCGGTGCGTGCCGTGATTGGCAGCGACGGCAAAGCGCTCAAGGCCTTTCCGCTCGAGGTGACGCAGGTGGCCTCCCCGGAGACCGTCTACCAGCTCGATCGCATGCTGGTGTCCGTCATGGAGCGCGGCACCGGCCGCCCGGCGCGCGCACTGCTGCCGCCGGATCTGACCGTGGCCGGAAAGTCCGGGACCTCCTCGGACTATCGCGACAGCTGGTTCGCCGGGTTCTCGGGCAACGATCTGGTGGTGGTGTGGGTCGGCTACGACGACAACGAACCGACCGGCTTCACCGGCTCAGCGGGTGCCTTGCCGGTGTGGGCGCGCGTCATGGCAGGGCTCGGCCCGCGCTCCTGGGACAGCGCGATGCCCGAGTCGCTCATCGAGGTACATATCGACTTCGACACCGGACTGCGGGCGATGCCGGGCTGCTCGGATGACCTCGTCGCCGTGGCCGTGCCCGCCGGCACCGAGTTGCCGGCAAAGCCCGGCTGCGCTTTCCCGGAGGCCTCCACCCAGGCGACGACCCCCAATCCGATCACGCGGCTCAAAGATCGTGCCGAGCACTGGCTGCAGGGCCTGGTTCACTAGGGGGGCGATATCATGAGCGCCATGCGCAAACGCCCACCGATCCTGCTGCTCGGTGCACTCTTCAGTCTCAGCGCCTGCACCCTCACGAGGCCGCCGCCGTTCTCCCCCGCACCGGGTGCGACACAGACGCCGGCCGGCAGCGCTCAGCCAGCCCCCGGCACACCGGCGCCGCAATCCCCCGGAGCCACTGCGGCGCCGCCGGAGCGACCGTATACGCCGCCCCCGAAGCAGTTCCGGCTGAGTGCCGCCTCGAGCGCGCTCGTCGCACAGGCGCACACGCAGGCGGCGGGCGGGGACTTTGGCCAGGCGGCGGCGACCCTCGAGCGGGCTCTGAGAATAGAGCCGGACAACCCGCTCCTGTGGATCGAGCTCGGGCGGGCGCGCCTCGGCGAAAACAACCCCGCCCAGGCGGACGCCATGGGGCGCAAGGCACTCGCGCTCGCCACCGGGGATGCGGCCGCGCAGAGTTCCGCGTGGCACCTGATCGCTGACTCCCTGCGGGCCCTGGGGCGAAACGGGGACGCCGCCGAGGCCGAACAGCACGCGCAGGGCGTGGCGTCGCGCTGAGCGCGATCTTCGCGCCGACCGGAGGCGCGGGCGGGCATCAGACCCGTTCCCGGTCCCGGCTTTGAAAGCGGCCGGGCCGCTCGGCTCAGGGGGCGCAGTCCCTTCGGGTCGGTTTCCGAACTTGCATGCCCCGCGGCGGCCTCATAAACTCCCCGTTACTCATCGAGACCGGCTGAGGGATAAGGCCCTTAGACGCCGGGGCAACCGCCAGACTTAACCACTCTGGAAAGGTGCCAACTCCTGCGATGTCCTTGAGGCATCGACAGATGAGCGGTCAGCGTGGCCCTCGGGGCGTCCGTCAAGGACATCTCAGGGGGATGGACGCGACAAGTCTGCCCGGGATCCCCGCGCAGACACGCTCCGCAGGAAGCCGATGAGAACGGACTTGGCTTAAGCGGAGAGTGCGATGTGTGCCCCCAACGATTCGACTTCGATGACCTGCCGCACGGCGTACGCGTGCGCGCGGAGCGTCCCATGAGTAAGACCCCGGGACTGATCACGCCCAAGAGCGCCGCCAACAGCCCTGCTGCGGACGTCACCCGCGCAGTGCGCGCCGGGATCGAGTGTGACGATGCCAGCGGCTGCGTCGTGCCGCCGCTGCATCTGACCTCCACGTTCGCCTTTCGCGGCTTCGGCGAGAAGCGCACTTATGACTACACCCGCTCGGGCAACCCGACGCGCGACCTGCTCGGGCAGGCGCTCGCGGAGCTCGAGCAGGGCGCGGGCGCGGTCATCACGGCGAGCGGCATGGCCGCCATCACGGTGACCGGCTATCTGGTGCCGGCCGGTGCCCGCATCATCGTGCCGCACGACTGCTACGGCGGCACGTACCGGCTCTTTGAGGCCTGGCGCCGCCGCGGCGAGCGGCAGGTGGAGTTCGTGGATTTCGGGAACGCTGCGGCCCTGAAGGCCGCGCTCGCCAAGCCTGCAGCCATGCTGTGGATCGAGACCCCGAGTAACCCGCTGCTGCGCATCACCGACATCGCCGCCTGCGTAGCCCTCGGACGCGCAAGCGGCGCGCTCACGGTGGTCGACAACACCTTCCTCTCGCCCGCCTGGCAGCAGCCGCTCACCCTTGGGGCGGACCTGGTGGTGCACTCGACCACGAAATACATCAACGGCCACAGTGATGTCGTGGGCGGTGCGGTCATCGCGCGCGACGCGGCGCTCGCCGCAGAACTGACGTGGTGGGCTAACTGCCTCGGTCTCACCGGCGCCCCGTTTGACAGTTTCATGACCTTGCGCGGCCTGCGCACGCTGTACGCGCGTCTTGAGCATCACGGCCGTAACGCCCAGGCGCTCGCCGAATGGCTGAGCGAGCGTGAGGAGGTGCGGCAGGTGTGGTACCCAGGTCTGCCCCGGCATCCGCAGCACGAGTTGGCGAAGCGCCAGCAGAAGGGCTTCGGCGCTGTCGTCACGCTGGAACTCGAAGGCGGCCACGAAGCCGTGCGCGAGTTCGTCGCCGGACTGGAGTGTTTCTCACTCGCCGAATCCTTAGGCGGGGTGGAGAGCCTGGTAGCGCACCCGGCGAGCATGACGCACGCCGCCATGGATCCTGCGGCGCGCGCGCGCGCCGGACTCACCGACGGACTGATCCGCCTGTCGGTGGGGATCGAGGGGCTCGAGGATCTGCGCGCAGATCTGGCGCGCGGCCTGGAGCGCGTCGCGCGGGTGATCCCGCAGCCGTCTCTTACTCGCGCCGCCGCAGGTTGCTGAGCACGGCCGCGCCGGCCTCGGCAGTGGTGCAGGCGCGGCCCCCGGCCGGGACGAGGTCCGCCGTGCGCGCGCCCTGCGCGAGCGCGGCGTAGAGGGCTTCCTCGAGCGCGGCCGCTTCCGTGCTCAGTCCGAGGGAATGGCGCAGCAGCAGCGCGCAGCTGAGGATCATGCCGCAGGGGTTGGCGATGCCGCGGCCGGCGATGTCCGGGGCCGAGCCATGGATCGGTTCATAGATGCCCTTGCTGCCCTCGCCCAAAGAGGCCGACGGCAAGAGGCCGAGCGATCCGGGGAGCATCGCGGCCTCATCGGTGAGTATGTCGCCGAACATGTTCTCGGTTACCAGCACGTCAAAATCGCGCGGACGGCGGATGAGATGCATCGCCGCCGCATCCACCAGCAGGTGCTCGAGCGCCACGTCGGGGAACTCCTGCGCCATGACACGCGTGGTCACCTGGCGCCAGAGGCGCGAGGTCTCGAGCACGTTGGACTTGTCGATCGAGGTCAGCCGCGCGCGGCGCGTGCGCGCAAGCTGCGCGGCCACCCGCACGATGCGCTCGATCTCGGGGGCGGTGTAGGTGCACACGTCAGCGGCGCTCACCGCATCGCGCCGTTTCTCGCCAAAGTAGATGCCGCCGGTGAGTTCGCGCACGAATATCAGATCGACCCCCTCGATCACCTCGGGTTTAAGCGTCGAGGCCTCGAGGAGCGCCGGGTGCACGCGTACCGGACGCAGGTTGGCGAACGCCCCGAGCGCGGCGCGCAGCTGCAGCAGGCCCTGCTCGGGGCGCACCGCGGCCTCCGGGGCCGACCAGCGCGGCCCGCCGATAGCGCCAAGCAGCACCGCATCGGCGGCGCGGCAGGCGCTGAGGGTGTGCGCCGGTAGCGGATCCCCGCACGCATCGATCGCCGCCCCGCCAAAGGGCAGCTCAGTGAACTCGAACTCATGGCCGTAGAGGCGCTCGAGCGCGCGCAGGCAGCGTAACCCCTCGGCGATGACTTCCGGCCCGATGCCATCACCGGCCAGCACCACAATGCGCGCTCTCATGCGCGGCGCTCGTACGCCTCGATCTGCGCTGCGCGGGCGAGGAGATAACCGAGCTCATCGACCCCCTCGAGCAGACAGTGCTGCGCAAACGCCTCAAGAGGAAAGCTCACCTGCCGCCCGTCGGGCAGCGCGAGCGTGCGCGCGGCAACATCGAGTGTGACCTCAACACCCGGGTGCTGCATGAGCCAGGCGCTCACCGCCTCGGGCACGAGCACGGGCAAGAGGCCGTTCTTCAGCGCATTGCTGCGAAAGATGTCCGCGATCTCGGTGCTGATCACGGCCCTGAAGCCATGGTCCATGAGCGCCCAGGGCGCGTGCTCGCGCGAGGAGCCGCAGCCGAAGTTGCGTCCCGCGACCAACACCTGGCAGCCCGCGGCGGTGGGCTGATTCAAGGCAAAGTCCGCGCGCGGCGCCCCGTTTGCGTCATAGCGCCAGTCGGCGAAGAGCTGCTTGCCGAGGCCATCGCGCGTTGTGGTGGTGAGAAAGCGCGCGGGGATGATGCGGTCGGTATCGATGTTGGCATCCGCGAGCACGACGGTGCGTGAGGTCAGATGGGTGAAGGCGTGCATCGCGCGCCTACATCAGCTCGCGCGGGTCGGTGACGCGCCCGGTGACTGCGCTCGCCGCGGCGGTGAGCGGGCTGGCGAGCAGCGTGCGGGCCCCGGCCCCCTGGCGGCCCTCGAAATTGCGATTGCTGGTGCTCACCGCGTACTCCCCGCGCGCCACGAGATCCCCGTTCATCCCCAAACACATCGAGCAACCCGATTCACGCCACTCGGCGCCTGCCTCGAGGAACACCCGGTCGAGGCCTTCGGTTTCGGCCTCGCGTTTGACCTGCTGTGAGCCGGGCACCACCAGCATCTTGAGCCCCCGGGCGATGTGCCGGCCGCGCAGGAGAGCGGCCGCCTGGCGCAGGTCCGAGAGCCGCGCGTTGGTGCAGCTGCCGAGGAATACGACATTCACTTTCTGATCCTTGATCGGCTGCCCGGGCGTGAGTCCCATGTAGGTGAGGGCGCGCGCGAACGCCGCGTCGCCGGGGCGCGCCGGGATCTGCCCGCCGATCGGGATCACCATGCCGGGGTTGGTGCCGTAGGTGATCATCGGCTCAATGGCCGCGGCCTCGATGTCCACCGTGCGCTCAAAATGCGCCCCGGCATCGCTCGGCAGGGCGCGCCAGGCGCTGAGCGCGCGCTCCCAGGCCGCACCCTGCGGCGCGCGCGGGCGGCCGGCCAGATACGCGTAGGTGGTCTCGTCCGGGGCGATCATGCCGGCGCGCGCACCGGCCTCGATCGACATGTTGCACACCGTCATGCGCTCCTCCATGTCGAGCGCGCGAATGGTCATGCCGCGGTACTCGAGCACGTGGCCGGTGCCCCCGTCGACGCCGATCGTGCCGACGATCGCGAGGATCAGATCCTTGGCGGTGACACCGGGGGCGAGTGCTCCCTCGACGTTGAGCGCAAAGGCCTTGGGCTTTCTTTGCAGCAGGCACTGCGTGGCGAGCACGTGGCCGACCTCGGTCGTGCCGATGCCAAAGGCGAGTGCCCCGAGCGCCCCGTGCGTGCTCGTGTGGCTGTCGCCGCAGACGATCGTCTGCCCGGGCTGGCTTAAGCCAAGCTCCGGGCCGATCACGTGCACGATACCGCGCTGCGCATGCCGCAGCGCCAGCAGCTCCACGCCGAACTCGGCGCAATTTTTCTCCAGCGCCGCCACCTGCCGCGCCGCCGAATCGATCGCGATCGGCGCGCCGCCAAACACTTGCGCGCTGTGCGTGGGGGTCGAGTGATCCATGGTCGCGAGCGTGCGCTCAGGACGATGCACCTTCAGGCCCCGCTGCCGCAGCACGGAGAAGGCCTGCGGGGAGGTGACCTCGTGAATCAGGTGCAGGTCGATGTAGAGCACCGCGGGCGCGCTCGCGCTCTCGGCACTGACTTCGTGCTGCTGCCAGACCTTGTCGAACAGTGTCTGCGGCGCTGCGCTCATGGGGGCGGCGTGCCGGTCCTCAAGCGGAGGCCGCCACGCGCGGCGCGGCCATGTTGACGTAGTCGAGCCAGCCCCACTTGTCGGGGGTCTTGCCCGTGAAGAGCCCGAAGAAGGCCTGCTGCAGCGTCTCGGTGAGCGGACCGCGCTTGCCCGTGCCCACGGGCAGCCGGTCGACCGAGCGGATGGGGGTGATCTCCACCGCCGTGCCGGTGAAGAACGCCTCATCTGCGATGTAGAGCATCTCGCGCGGCAGTGCGCACTCTTTCACCTCGATGCCGCGCTCGCGCGCCAGCCGTATGACCGTATCGCGCGTGAGCCCGCCGAGCACCGAATGCGCCAGCGCCGGTGTGAGCAGCACCCCGTCCTTCACCAGGAACAGATTCTCGCCCGAGCCCTCGCTCAAGGTGCCGTCCGAGGACAGACCGATGCCCTCGGCGAAGCCTAAGCGGCGCGCCTCAGCGCCGATCAGCTGACTGGAAAGATAATTGCCACCGGCCTTGGCCAGCGCCGGGAGCGTGTTCGCGGCGACGCGCTGCCAGGAGGAGACGCAGGCATCCACGCCGAGCTCTTCGGCGTCTGCGCCCAGGTACTTGCCCCATTCCCAGGCGGCGACCGCGACCTCGGTCGGAGGCTCGATTTTCGGGGTGACGCCGATCTCGCCATAGCCGCGGAACACCACCGGACGGATGTAGCCACCGTGCTTGAGGCCGTTGGCGGCGATCACCTGCCGACACGCCTCGTTCAGCTGCTCGGCGGAGAAGGGCAGCGCGATGCGGTAGATCTTTGCGGAGTCGAGCAGGCGGCGGATGTGATCGCGCAGGCGAAAGATGGCGACGCCCTTGGGGGTCTCGTAGGCGCGCACGCCCTCGAACACCGAGGAGCCGTAGTGCAGGGCGTGCGTGAGCACGTGCACCGTGGCCTTATCCCAGTTGACGAGCTTGCCGTTGAACCAGATGAACTGCGTGGCCGGAATGGGCATGGAGGCTCCTTAGACACTCGTGGCGGCGGCGACGCGCTCCTCGCGCGTGCGCGCGCCCGCCTGCGACAGCTCGATGCGGTTGATCACTTCAAGGAACGCGCGCGTCGCCGACTCGATGATATTGGTGCTCACGCTCGCGCCCCGGTAGGTGCGCTGATTGTACTCCACGTACACGCGTGCCTCGCCCTGCGCATCCTCGCCCTCACTCACCGCGTGCACCTCGAACTTGCGCAGCACCACCGCGATCCCGGTCGCCGCCTCGATGGCCTTGAAAGCCGCATCCACCGGCCCATCCCCGGCCGCGGTACGCTCGACGCAGCGCCCGTCGGCGTGCTCGAGCCTGACGCTCGAGCGCGCGCTGGCGCCGCTCTTGGCCTCGGTGGTGAGTTCGATGAGCTGCCAGGGGCCGCTGGCGGAGCCTTCCGCGCGCAGCACCAGCGCCTCGATGTCCCCGTCGAACAGTTCCTTCTTCTTGTCCGCGAGGGCTTTGAACTCCTCGAACACGCGGTTGAACTCGAGCTCATCAAGCTCAAAACCGAGCGCCTGCACGCGCTCGCGGAACGCGTGCCGCCCGGAGTGCTTGCCGAGCACCAGGTGGCTGCGCGACAGCCCCACATCCTCGGGCCGCAGGATCTCGTAGGTCGAATAGTGCTTGAGCATACCGTGCTGATGGATGCCGCTCTCGTGTGCGAAGGCGTTCTCGCCCACCACCGCCTTGTTGCGCGGGATCGGCATGCCGGTGATGCTGGAGATGAGGCGCGAGGTCGGATACAGACGGTTGGTGTGGATCCCGGTCGCGACGTTGAAGAACGCGGCGCGCGTCTTGAGCGCCATCACCACCTCTTCGAGCGAGCAGTTGCCGGCGCGCTCGCCGATGCCGTTGATGGTGCACTCGATCTGCCGCGCACCGGCCACCACCGCGGTGAGGCTGTTGGCCACCGCCATCCCTAAGTCATCGTGGCAGTGCACCGACAGACGGATGCCCTCGATGCCGCGCACGTTTTTGCGCAGGTAACGGAACAGCTCCGCGAACTCATCCGGCACCGTGTAGCCGACGGTGTCGGGAATGTTGACCGTGGTCGCACCGGCGGCGATGGCCACTTCCACCACCTGGGCAAGAAACTCCAGCTCCGTGCGCGAGGCGTCCTCGGGGGAGAACTCCACGTCCGCGCACAGCTCGCGCGCGCGTGCGACACCGGCGGCCGCCAGCCGCAGGATCTCCTCCTGCGCCATGTTGAGCTTGTACTGGCGGTGGATGGCGCTTGTGGCGAGGAACACGTGAATGCGCTTGTGCGCAGCATCGGTGAGCGCCTGGGCGACGAGCTCGATGTCATCCGGACTGCAGCGCGCCAGCCCGCAGATGATCGGCCCCTGCACCTCACGCGCCACCGCCTGCACGCTCTCGAAGTCCCCGCGTGAGGCGGCCGGAAAGCCCGCCTCGATGACGTCCACGCCGAGCTCGGCGAGCGCGCGCGCGACCCGCAGCTTCTCGGGCCGGGTCATGCTGCAGCCGGGGGACTGCTCGCCATCGCGCAGCGTCGTGTCGAAGATCAATACTCGGTCGGGATTGGCGACCATGGGGCACTTCCGGTTTTCTGAAGGGTTAGGGGAGGGTGCGCCGCCTGCGGCGCACTTCGCGTTCAGCTGTGCTTCTCCTGCAGCCAGGGCATGCGCGCGCGGAGGGCTGCGCCGACCTTCTCGATCTGGTGATCGACGTCATCGTTCAGCAGCTTCTGGTAGTGGCCCTTGCCGGCGGCGTTCTCCTTGATCCACTGCCGCGCGAACTTGCCGTTCTGCACTTCCTTGAGCACCTTGCGCATCTCGTTCTTCACCCGCTCGTTCACGATGCGCGGGCCGCGGGTGAGATCGCCGTACTTGGCCGTTTCGCTGATGAAGCGGTGCATCTTGGCGAGCCCGCCCTCGTACAAAAGATCAACGATCAGCTTCAGCTCATGCAGGCACTCGTAATAGGCAACTTCGGGCTGGTAGCCGGCCTCGACGAGCGTCTCGAAGCCCTTCACCACAAGCTCCGTCGCCCCGCCGCACAGCACCGCCTGCTCGCCGAAGAGATCGGTCTCGGTTTCCTCCGCGAACGTGGTCTCGAGCACCCCGCCGCGCGTGCCGCCGATGCCGTGCGCGTAGGCGAGCGCCTTGGCGTGCGCCTTGCCGCTCGCATCCTGCGCGACCGCGATGAGGCAGGGCACGCCTGCGCCTTCCTGGTACTGACGGCGCACGAGATCGCCCGGACCCTTCGGGGCGATGAGCACGACGTCCAGGTCCTTGCGCGGCTTGATCTGCTTGAAGTGCACGTTGAAGCCGTGCGCAAAGAGCAGCGTCGCGCCTTTCTTCAGGTGCCCCTTGAGGCTCTGATAGAACTCCTTCTGCGCGGTGTCCGGGATCAGGATCGCGATGAGGTCCGCATCCTTGACCGCCTCGGCGGGCTCGGCGACCTTCAGGCCCGCCTTCTTCGCCTTCTTCCAGCCCTCGCCCCCCTTGCGCACACCGACCACGACGTCCAGGCCGCTGTCGTGCAGGTTGAGCGCATGCGCGCGCCCCTGGCTGCCGTAGCCGAGGATGGCGATGCGCGCGCCCTTGAGCGCGCGCTTGTCGACGTCTTTGTGCGAATAAAGCCTCATCGGTCACTCCTCAAGGCCCCCGTGGGGCGGTTGGCAAGCATAAAAAACCCCGCAGCGGCGTTGGCCGGTGCGGGGTTTTTTGGTGTCTTACTTCGCTCGTGCCTGGGTTTTTCTTCAGGCGTTCGCGAGTGCCCCGCACCGCGCAGCTCCGCTAAGGAGCAGCAGTACAGGCAGTACCAGCAGCAAGCACCGACGCGCGCCCAGGGGCGCAGCGTGCGAAAGATCGGTGATTGCAGGGTAATTCATGGGCGGCGAACAAATCCTGATGCGCCCGATAGGAGCACACGGGGCCGGAACTTGTCAACGAGCGTGCCTTCGGCGCGCAAGGCCGATTAAGCTTCGCCGCGTGCCCGCAGGCCGCATCGTCCAGCCCAGCGCTCTCGCCGAGGGCATCTTCCGCCGCGAGATCCTGCCGTGGGGCTGCCTGGGCCTCACCCTCGGGCTGGTCGAAGGGGCGACCGCCGCGGTGCTGGTCAAGCAGCACTTCGCCGGCGCCGCGTCGCTCTTCGGGGTCAATATCGCCGTCGCCTTAGTCAGTGGCGCGCCGGCGTTCTCCAATGTGCTGAGTTTCGTGTGGGCAAACCTCGCGCACGGGCGCGCGCGCGTGCAGCTGATGGTGGCGCTGCAGGCCGCCTTTGCGCTCCTGGTGGGGTGTGTGGCGCTCGCCTCGCGCGCCTCGGCGGGGCTGCTGCTGACCGTGGTCTCGATCATCGCCGCGCGCGTGGTGTGGGCGGGTATTCTCACGGTGCGCGCGGCGATCTGGACCGCCAACTACCCGCGCAACGTGCTCGCCCGCATCACCGGACGCATCGTCATCGTCAATGCGCTCGCGGTGGGGACCTCGGCGGCGCTCGTCGGCTGGGTGCTCGAGGGGCGCGCGGTGGAGGCGCGCTGGCTCTACGGCGCCGGAGCGCTCGTCGGTCTTCTGGGCGCGTGGCTCTATCGGGCCATGCGCGTGCGGCGCGAATTTCAGCTGCTCGCGGCGGAGGCGGCGAGCGGCGCGCGCACCGAGCCGTTCAGTCTTGCCATGTTCACCCAGATCCTCAAGCAGGACCCCGCGTACCGCGAGTACATGGGGTGGATGGGGATCTTCGGCGCCGGCAGTCTCATGCTGACCGCGCAGCTGGTGCTGCTGTTTACCGAGCAGCTGCACCTGACGAGCGCGATGCAGATCGCACTGCTCGCCGTCGTGCCCCTCATCACCCAGCCGCTCTTCCTGCCCTGGTGGGCGCGTCTGTTTGACGGCTCGCACGTGCTGCGTTTCCGCTCGCGCCAGGGCTGGGCGCTGGTGCTCGCCAGTCTCACCCTGTGCCTCGGGGTGTTTGCGCGCTCGCTCGGGCTGCTGTGGAGCGGGGCGGTGTTGCTCGGGGCGGCGCAGGCGGGTGCTAATCTAGGGTGGAACCTGGGACACAACGATTTCGCCTCCCTCGGTCGGGCGCAGCACTACATGGGCGTGCACGTGACGCTCACCGGCCTGCGCGGCGGCATCGCGCCCCCCTTGGGCGTACTTGCCTACATGGGGCTCGAGCGCTGGCACGCAGGCAGCGGGCAATATGCGCTCTTGCTGGCGCTCGCCCTGACGACTGCGGGCGCCTGGGGATTCACGCGCATGCGCCGGGCGCTCGAAGGCTGAGGGAATGTGCTTGCGCGCGCAGCGGCTCAGAGGTTGAAAGATGGCCAGTAAGAAGATCGATCCGCGCGCCTACTCGCGCGTGGTGGTGGATGGGGATCAGCAGGCGCCCTCGCGCGCCATGCTGCGTGCGGTGGGTTTCACGGATGAGGATTTCACGCGCCCGCAAATCGGCGTGGCCTCAACCTGGGGCAATGTCACGCCCTGCAACATGCACATCGGCGAACTTGCCCGCGAGGCGTGCGCAGGCGTCGACGCCGCCGGCGGCAAGAGCGTGCTGTTCAACACCATCACCGTCTCCGACGGCATCTCCATGGGTACGCCCGGCATGCGCTACTCGCTCGTCTCGCGCGAGATCATCGCCGACTCGATCGAAGCGGTGGCCGGGGCGGCCGGATTTGATGGCTTCGTCGCCCTCGGCGGCTGCGACAAGAACATGCCCGGCTGCGCCATGGCGATGGCACGTCTGAACCGACCGTCAGTTTTCGTCTACGGCGGCACGATCCGCCCCGGCGCCCAGCGCCGCGACATTGTTTCGGTCTTTGAGGCGGTGGGCGCGCACGCGGCCGGCAAGCTCTCGGACGCGGGGCTCCTTGAGATCGAGCGCACCGCGATTCCAGGCGCCGGCAGCTGCGGCGGCATGTACACCGCGAACACGATGGCCTCTGCCATCGAAGCCTTGGGCTTGTCCTTGCCGGGCAGTTCCGCGCAGGAGGCGATCGGCCCGGACAAGCGCTCCGACTGCCACCGCGCCGGGGAAGCGGTCGTGCGCTTAGTGCGTGAGGGCTTGAAGCCGCGCGACATCCTCACGCGGCGCTCCTTCGAGAACGCCATCACCGTCGTGATCGCACTCGGGGGCTCAACCAATGCCGTGCTGCACCTGCTCGCCATCGCGCACGCCGCCGGCGTGCGCCTCAGCCTCGATGACTTCACGCGCATCGGCAAGCGCTCCCCGGTGCTCGCGGACCTGCGCCCGAGCGGGCGCTATCTGATGTCCGAGCTCGTCGCGATCGGCGGCATCCAGCCTTTGATGAAAATGCTGCTCGAGGGTGGCCTCCTGCACGGGGAGTGCCTCAGCGTCACCGGCCAAACCCTGCGGGAGAATCTGGAAAGAGTACCCATGTATATGAGTGGGCAAGATATTGTCCGCCCGCTGTCGAACCCGCTGAAGAAAGACAGTCATCTGGTGGTGCTGTACGGCAACCTCGCGCCCGAGGGGGCGGTGGCCAAGGTCACGGGCAAAGAAGGTGAGCGCTTCGAGGGTCGCGCGCGCGTCTTCGAGGGTGAGGAACGCGCCACGCAGGCGATCCTCGCCGGCCGCGTGCGCGCCGGCGATGTGCTCGTCATCCGCAACGAAGGTCCGCGCGGTGGTCCGGGGATGCGCGAGATGCTCTCGCCGACCAGCGCCATCATGGGCCGGGGCCTGGGCGAGAAGGTCGCCCTTATTACAGACGGGCGCTTCTCCGGCGGCAGTCACGGCTTTGTCGTCGGACATATTTCTCCGGAGGCCGCGCTCGGGGGCCCGATCGGATTGCTGCGCACGGGCGATCGCATCAGTATCGATGCGCGCAAACGCGAGCTGCGGGTCGCGCTGTCCGCCGCGGAACTGCGCCGCCGCCGCGCGGCCTGGAAGCCGGCCAAGCCATTTACCACCCACGGCGCCCTCGCCAAGTACGCCCATCTCGTCGGCAGCGCCTCGCGCGGAGCGGTGACTGAGGCGATACAGGCACGTCGGCGCAACTCTTAAGCCATCGCCGCAGTTGTCAGTCCGAAAGGCAGCGGTTACAGTTCGCGAAAGCATTCGCTGCGATGCAGGTTGCGCGCACCGTCCGGGGCCGATTCTTATAATCACGCGCCCGCCGGACCGAATGCCGGAAAAGGTTTGTTTCGTAACGTGAGGGGGAGTGCGCAGCGCTGAGAGCTGCGGCCCCAAGGTCCGGGTTCTTCTACTGCGGGGTACCACGGGGGTCGTGGGCAGTGGAATGCGATTCGGTGTAGTGGATCGGCTGATGATGATTAGCAGACATACATGGCAGCGCACCTAGAAGAAGACGCAGGGTTTTTCACGCGACGCGGCGTCGTGGTCGCTGCCATCCTCGCACTGCACGTGTTCATCGCGTGGGCGCTGGCGACGGGACTTGCGCGCAAGGCGATCGAGGTGCTCGCGCCGCCCATTCAGACCGTCATCGAGACCGAAACCCACAAGGAAGCCCCGCCGCCGCCGCCGCCGCCGCCGACCTTCGAGCGCCCGCCGGTGGAGATCCCGCCCACGGACACCGTGGTCGAGATCCCGGTGGCACAAGCCACGACCGCGATCAGCAACGTCACGACCCAACACGTGGCTCCGGCACCGCCTCCCAAGGCGGGCGTGCATAAGAACGCCGGACCTGACCTGAAGCACTTCCCGAACTCCGAGGATTTCTATCCCCCCGCCTCGCGACGTAACAACGAGGAGGGCATCACCCAGGTGCACGTATGCGTTGCCGGCAGCGGCAAGTTGCAGGGCGATCCGACGGTCGAGAAGGGTTCGGGCTTTCCGAAGTTGGATGAGGCCGCCGTCACTTTAGCCAAGGCGGGCCGTTACCTTCCGGGCTCGGACGATGGCAAACCGATCGACAGCTGCTTCAGCTTTAATGTTCACTTCAAGCTCCACAACTAATTGATCCCCAGCACCGCCCGACCACGGGCGGATTTTCTCGAGGAAATTATGGAAAACACCCCCGCCGCCGCCCCCGCTCCAGTGGCCACCGTCAGCACCGATAATCCCTATGGCCTTGCCGCTTTGTGGGCTACCGGAGACATCATCGCGCGCTCGGTGCTCATTCTTCTTTTGATCATGTCGCTCGCCTCCTGGTACGTCATCCTCACCAAGCTGTGGGACCAGCGCAAACTGCGCCAATCCGCGCGCGCGGTCGAGAAGCAGTTCTGGAACGCACCCTCGGTCAAGGACGGCGTCGAGCGGCTGAAGAAGGGCGATGAGTTTCGTGGCATCGCCGAAGATGGCCTGCGCGCCGCCTCGCACCACGACGGGCGCCTGACGGACCGCATCGATCTGAACGAATGGATCACGATGTCGCTGCAGCGCGCCGTGGACGGCGTCAACAGCAAGCTCTCCAACGGGCTGGGGCTGCTCGCCACGGTCGGTTCCACCGCACCGTTCGTCGGCCTGTTCGGCACGGTGTGGGGCATCCTGAACGCGCTGGTGGGCATCGGTATCGCCGGCCAGGCGAGCATCGACAAGGTCGCAGGACCGGTCGGCGAGGCGCTGATCATGACGGCGATCGGCCTGTTCGTGGCGGTGCCGGCGGTCATGGGCTACAACTGGCTCCTCGGCCGCCAGAAGAGCCTGCAGGACTCGCTGCGGAACTTTGCGGGCGACCTGCATGCCTATCTGGTGAGTGGCGCACGCGTGGACACCGGTGGCGGTGCACGCCCGGCCGCCGCCAAGGCGTACCCGGCGAGCAAGTAACACTCAACCCAGGGGCGCAAGTTCTGCGCCCCGCGATTTTTGCGCACACGGCGGGTGCAGGAGTAGCGGCTCATGTCAATGAATGTCGGCGGATCAGGCGGCGAGCAGGGCGCGATCGCCAGCATCAACACGACACCGCTGGTGGATGTGATGCTGGTGCTGCTGATCATCTTCCTGATTACGATCCCGGTCATCAACAAGACCGTGAAGGTCAGTCTGCCCAAAGCCGTCAATATCCCGACGCAGACGAAACCGGAGAACATCACCATCGCGGTCGACAAGGAAGGCAACATCTACTGGAACGACAAGATGGTCCCGAACCGCGATGACCTGCTGGCCGACGTGAAGGCGGCGGCGGTCAGGAAGCCGCAGCCGGAGATCCACATCCGCGGCGACAAGGACACCCGCTACGAGGCGATCGGGCGGGTCATGTACATGATCCAGCGCGGCGGCATCGTGAAGGTGGGCTTCCTCACCGAACCTGACCACGGCGTGCGCGGCTATCGCTGAAGTTCCCCAGGAGTTTTATCCATGGCAATGAGTGTCGGAACCAGCGGCGAGGCGATGTGTGACATCAACACGACGCCCCTCATCGATGTGATGCTGGTGCTGCTCGTGACGCTGATCGTGTCGCTGCCCGTCATGACCCACGCGGTCAAGCTCGACATGCCCAACCCGAACGCCCAGCCGCCACCGCCGGATCACCCCCCGGAAGTGGTGGACCTGGAAATCGATTCCGACGGCACGGTCGTCTGGAACGGCACCGCGGTGACCGGGATGGACCAGCTCGAGGGCTACTTCCACAACGAGGCCATCAAACCGGAGCAGCCGGAAGTGCACCTGCGGCCCGATCGGCGCGCCAAGTACGGCATCGTGGCGCAGGTGCTGGCGGCCGCGCAGCGCAATCGCATGGTCAAGATCGGCTTCACCAACGTGGCCGAGTTCGGCAATTAGTCTTTAAGGTCCTTAGAGAGTGCGAAGAAATCCCATGAAGGTATCGGTTGCTTTGACGTCCGCGCTCGTGGCGGGCTTGACATTGGTGACGGTGACACCCGCGTTTGCCGCCGGCAAGAACACCAACTCGGAGAAGGTGGCGAAGCTCCTGGCGCCCGCGCAGGAGATGCTCAAGGCCAAGAACTACAGCGGCGCGCTCGGGCTGATCAAGCAGGCCGAGGGGGTCTCGGACAAAAACCCGTTTGACGTCTACACGATCGCGGAATTCGCCTGTCAGGCCAACATCGGCGCCCAGAACTTCGCCGAGGCCGCCAAGACCTGCGAAGAGCAGCTCAACAACAGCTTCATGACTGAGGCGAACGTGCCGCGCCTGGTGCACATCCTGCAAGCGCTCAACTACCAGATCAAAAACTACGACAAGGCCATCGAGTTCGGTAACCGCGCGGTGAAGGCCGGCACGGCGAGCGAGGAAGATAAGACGATCCTCGGGCAGTCGTATTACCTCAAGGGTGACTGGAAAGGCACGCTCACGACCGAGAACGCGCTGGTCGACCAGGAAATCAAGGCCGGGCAGATCCCGAAGGACCAGCAGCTCGGACTCATCCTCAACAGCTGCATCAAGCTCGAGGACGCCACCTGCCAGCAGCACGCCCTTGAAAGACTCGTCACCTATTATCCGAAGCCCGATTACTGGCTCTTCCTGCTGCAGCGCGTGCAGAGCAGCAGCTCCAGTGGTAACGACACCAATACCCTGCAGCTGTACCGCCTGATGCTCGATACGGACACGCTGAAAAATCCGGGCGACTTCAACGAGGCGGCGCAGCTGGCCGTGGATGCCGGTTCCCCCGGGGAAGCGCAGAAGATCCTGGAAAAGGGCTTCGCCGCCAATGTCTTCACGGATCAGCGCATCAAGGACCGCAACACGCGCCTGCTGGAAACGGTGAAGAAGACCTCCGCGAGCGACCAGGCCTCGCTTGCCAAGGCCGAGAAGGACGCCGACGCCGCCCCCACCGGTGCCAAGAACGTGGCGCTTGGGCTCGCCTACTTCGGCTACGGCCAGTACGACAAGGCCGTCGAGCAACTGCAGAAGGGTATCCAGAAGGGCGGCCTGCGCAACGATGCCGACGCGCATCTGCTGCTGGGCATTGCGCTGCTCAAGGCCGGCCACAAGGATGAAGCCGCCAAGTCCTTCAAGGAGGTCAAAGGCGACCCGGTGCTCGAGCGGCTGGCGAGCCTTTGGGTGCTGCACGCGAAGGCAGCCTAGCTCAAGGCGCTCAGGCTGACGCGCCGCGCAGCCTGGAAATCCCGAGGGCCGGCGAGAGACAATCTCACCGGCCCTTGTCATTACAGCGCGCGCCCACTACGTGCGGCCGCACTAACGGAAAGGAAAGCACACATGACGATCAAGGCAGGTGAGCGCATGCCCGCGGGCACGCTCAAGCGCATGACAAAAGAGGGCCCCAAGGACCTCTCCACGCAGGAGCTGTTCAAGGGCAAGACGGTGGTGCTGTTCTCGGTGCCCGGGGCCTTTACCCCCACGTGCGACGCGAAGCACTTGCCCGGCTTCGTCGAGCTCGCCGAGCAGATCCGCGCTAAAGGGGTCGACACCATCGCCTGCATGGCGGTCAACGATGTGTTCGTCATGAACGCCTGGGGCAAGTCCGCAAGCGTCGGGGACAAGATCATGATGCTCGCCGACGGTAACGGGGAGTACGCGCGCGCGTTGGGCCTCGAGCTCGACGCCAAGGGCTACGGCATGGGCATGCGCGGTCAGCGCTTCGCGATCATCGCGAAGGATGGCGTCGCCACCCAGGTGAACGTCGAGGCGCCCGGACAGTTCAAGGTGTCCGCCGCCGAGTACGTGCTGGGGCAGCTCTAGGAGAGCAGCCGCTCGATCTCGGGGATGACCTGAAACAGGTCGCCCACGAGCCCGAAATCGGCCACTTCGAAGATCGGCGCCTCGCCGTCCTTGTTGATGGCGACGATCGTGCGCGCGTCCTTGATACCGGTGAGGTGCTGGATCGCCCCGGAGATCCCCACCGCCATGTACAGCTCCGGTGCGATGATCTTGCCGGTCTGGCCGACCTGCATCTCATTGGGCGCATAACCGGCATCCACCGCCGCGCGCGAGGCGCCGACCGCCGCGCCGATCTTGTCCGCGAGACTGTAGAGGATCTTGAAGCCCTCGGCGCTGCCGAGCGCGCGGCCCCCGGAGATGACGCGCGCGGCCGTCATGAGATCGGGCCGGTCGGTCTTGGCCGCCGACACCGACACGAAGCGCGTATGGGTAGGCAGCTGCACCTGAACGTTTGCCTTCTCGATCGCGGCCGCGCCGCCCGCGCCGGCCACCTCGAAGGAGGCCGCGCGCACGGTGCCGACCATTTTCTCGTCCGCGCTCGTCTCGACGGTGAGAATGGCGTTGCCGGCGAAGATGGGGCGGCGAAACCGCGTCGCGCTCTCGATCGCCATGATGTCGCTCACCTGCGGGGCCTGCAGGAGCCCGGCGATGCGCGCCATCAGGTCCTTGCCGAAGGTGGTCGAGGGCCCGAACAGATGCGTGTAGGGCGCGGCGATCGCGACGATCTGCGGGGCGAGTACGGCTGCCAGCGCATGCGCATTGGCGGCATTCTCGATGGTGACCACGCGGTTGACGCCGGCGAGCTGCGCGGCCTGCGCAGCGACCGCGCCGGCATCCACCGCGCACACCACGATCGTGACTTCCGCACCAGAGAGGGTGCGGGCGCAGCTGACGCAGCGCGCCGTGCTCGGGTTGAGCTTCGCGCCGTCGTGTTCGGCGACGATGAGGATTTTACTGCTCACAGAAGTCCCTTCTTCTTCAGCGCCTCGACCAGCTCGGCGGCGTCCTTCACCCGGATGCCCTTCTGGCGTTGCGGCGGCGGCTCGAAGCGCACCAGTTTCAGCTGCTGCCGCGGCTCGACCCCGAGCGCGCTCAGCGTGAGGGTCTCGAGCGGCTTCTTCTTGGCCTTCATGATGTCCGGCAACTTCACGTAGCGTGGCTCGTTCAGGCGCAGATCCGTCGTGATGACCGCCGGCAGCTCGACCTCGAGTGTCTCAAGCCCGGCGTCCACCTCGCGCGTTACGCGCGCGCTGTTGCCGGTGAGTTCGAGCTTGGAGGCGTACGTGGCCTGCGGGCGGTTCCACAGCGCCGCGAGCACCTGGCCGGTCTGGCCGTTGTCATCATCGATCGCCTGCTTGCCGAGGATGACCAGCAGCGGCTGCTCGCGCTCGACGAGCTTCAGGAGCGCCCGCGCGGCCACGAGCGGTTCGATGACCCCGTCCGCCTGCACGTGCAGGGCGCGGTCGGCACCCATGGCGAGCGCCGTGCGCAGCTGCGACTGGCAGTCCGCAGGGCCTACCGTGGCGACGATCACCTCCTCGGCAGCCCCGCGCTCCTTGATGCGCAGCGCTTCCTCGAGGGCGATCTCGTCGAAGGGGTTGATACTCATCTTGACGCCATCGGTGATGACGCCACTGTTATCAGGCTTCACCCGGATGCGTACGTTGTAATCCACGACGCGCTTGATGCCGACCAGGATGCGCTTCATTCTCGTAGCTCTTTGCAGGCGCCCGGCGGGGCGGGCGGTAAGTAATGCAGTATAACGGGGTGGTTCCGGGCGGTGTTGCCGGGAGAAGCCGCGGCGTTGACGAATTGCGCACAGCCTACCTAAAGTCGACCGCATGTTGAGCTACGTGCTGCGCCGCCTCGCCGGCCTTATTCCCACGCTGCTCATCATCATCAGCGTCTCCTTCCTCATCCTGCGCCTCGCACCGGGCGGCCCGTTCGATCAGGAGCAGACGCTCGCGCCCGCGGTGCGTGCCAACCTCGAGCGGCTCTACGGCCTGGATCAGCCCCTCGCCGTGCAGTACGTGCGTTACCTGCGCGCCCTGAGCCACGGGGACTTCGGTGCCTCGCTGCGCGAGCGCGATTTCACGGTGGCCGAGCTCATCCGCCAGGGACTGCCGGTGAGTGTGACCCTCGGACTTGCAGCGCTGCTGCTTGCGGTCCTCGTCGGCATCCCCGCCGGCATCGCCGCCGCGCTCACGCAGCATCAGCGCACGGACTACGCACTCAGCGCACTCAGCGCCCTGGGACTCGCGCTGCCGAGTTTCGTGGTCGGCCCGCTGCTCGCCCTGATCTTCGGGCTCACGCTCGGGTGGCTGCCGGTGGCAGGCTGGGCGCCCGGGAGCGTGCGCTATTTAGTGCTGCCGGCCGTGACGCTCGCGCTGCCCGTGAGCGCGGCGCTGCTGCGCCTGACGCGCGCCAGTCTGCTCGAGGTGCTGCGCACCGGCTTCGTGCGCAGTGCACGCGCGCGCGGCCTGGGGCCCACGCGCGTGCTGTTGCGCCATGCGCTGCCGCCGGCCTTGCTGCCGGTCGTGAGCTATCTGGGTCCCGCTGTGGCGTTCATAGTGACCGGCTCGCTCGTGGTGGAGACGGTGTTCGGGCTCCCCGGGAGCGGCCGCTACCTGGTGCAGGGGGCGATCGACCGTGACTATCCGCTCGTCATGGGCATGATCGTGGTCTATGCCGTGCTCACGCTGCTGATGAATTTCCTGGTCGACCTGCTGTACGGCTGGCTCGACCCGGGCGTGCGGCATGGCTGAGGTGGCAGTTCCCGCAGCGCGCGGCCTCTATGGCGATGCGCGGCGGCGGCTCGGCGCGCACGCCGGCGCGCGCTGGGCGCTCGGCCTGCTCGCCCTCATCGCGGTGCTCGCGCTCCTCGGGCCGTGGCTGAGCCCGTGGCGGATCGACAGCCTCGACTGGCAACACCTAGCGCAGTCCCCGGGTGCCACCGCCGCACACTGGTTCGGCACGGATCGGCTCGGGCGCGATCTTTTCGTGCGTACGCTCTCGGGACTGCGCCTGTCGCTGCTCATCAGCGTGCTCGCGAGCCTCGTGAGCCTTGCGATCGGCGTGAGCTTTGGCGCGGTGGCCGGATTTGCCGGGGGTCGCACGGATGAGCTGATGATGCGCTTCGTCGATGTGCTGTATTCCCTGCCGTACCTTTTCATCGTCATCATCCTGACGAGTCTGCTGCCGCGCGGGAGTCTGGCGGCGTTACTGATCGCACTGGGCGCAGTCGGGTGGCTCACCACCGCGCGCATCGTGCGCGGGGAGACCCTCGCGCTGAAGCGCCGCGAGTTCATCGAGGCGGCCCGCGCGCTCGGCGTGGCGCCGCCGGCGATCCTCGCCCGTCACATCATCCCGAATCTCTTGGGACCGGTCATCGTCTACGCCACCCTCACCATCCCGCAGATGATTCTGTTCGAGAGTTTCCTGAGCTTTCTCGGGTTGGGCGTGCAGGAGCCGCGCGCAAGTCTCGGCAATCTCATCTACGTCGGTGCCCAGGAGATGCAGTCGGCGCCGTGGATGCTGCTGGTGCCGGCCACGCTCCTGGTGCTGCTGTTGGTGTGTCTGAATCTGCTCGGCGATGCGCTGCGCGACGTCCTCGACCCGCGTGAACGCTGAAGCGCACCCGAGTGAGGTGCTGCGCCTCAAGGGCTTCGGCGTGCACTTTCGCACCCCCGCCGGCACGGTGCGCGCGGCCGCCGGGATCGACCTCGCCGTGGCGCGCGGGGAGTGCCTCGGCGTCGTGGGCGAGTCGGGCGCGGGCAAGAGCCAGGTGTTCCTCGGCGTCATGGGGCTCTTGGCCGCGAACGGCAGCGCGCATGGCAGCGCCCGCTTCGCCGGCAAAGAGCTCTTGTCGCTCACGGCAGCGCAGCTCGATCGCGTGCGCGGCGCTGCGGTCGGCATGATCTTCCAGGACCCGATGACTTCCCTCACCCCGCACCTGCGCATCGGGGAGCAGATCGCCGAGGTGCGCGTGCGGCACCTCAAGGAATCCTGGCCTACCGCGCGCGCGCACGCCCTGAGGCTGCTCACGCAGGTGCAGGTCACCGATCCTGAGCGACGGCTGCAGCAGTATCCGCACGAACTCTCCGGCGGCATGCGCCAGCGGGTGATGATCGCCATCGCGCTCGCCACCGAGCCGCGACTGTTGATCGCGGACGAACCGACCACCGCACTCGACGTCACGATCCAGGCGCAGATCCTCGCGCTGCTGCTGCAGCTGAAGCGCACGCGCGCCCTGGCGATGATCCTCATCACGCATGACCTAGGCGCCGTGGCCGGCGTGGCCGATCGGGTGGCGGTCATGCGCGCCGGCCGCCTCATCGAGCAAGGTGCGGTGGCGCAGGTGCTCGGCGCGCCGCGCGAGCCCTATACGCAAACACTGCTGCGGCAGCACGCGCGCCTGCAGGCCGCGGGGGCTGCCGCACCGGCGAGCGCCCCGTCCGATGCGAGGCTAACCTTGAGCGAAGTGGGCGTTGATTTTCCGCTCGCGCGCGGGCTCATGCGACGCCCCGCACGGCTGCGCGCGGTGGAGAGTGTGAGCTTTCAGCTCCGGTCCGGGGATTCCCTTGCCATCGTCGGGGAGTCCGGTTGCGGCAAGTCAACGCTCGCGCGCGCGGTGCTCGAGCTGCTGCGCCCCTCCCGCGGGCGTGTCATCTGGATGGGGCAGGGGCTGGATGAGCTCGCGCGGGCGCCGCTGCGCGCCCTGCGCCGCGAGTTGCAGATTGTCTTTCAGGATCCGCTCGCGAGCCTCGACCCGCGCCTGACGGCGCGCGAGATCATCGCCGAGGGCCTCAGGGTGCATGCGCCCGAGATCGGCGCGCAAGGGCGTGCGGCGGCCGTGCTGCACACGTTGCGGCGCGTCGGCCTGCCCGAGGAGCTCGCCGCGCGCTATCCGCACGAGCTCTCCGGGGGCCAGTGCCAGCGCGTTGGCATCGCGCGCGCCATGATCCTGGAGCCCAGGCTCCTCGTGTGCGATGAACCGGTGAGCGCGCTGGATGTCCCCACGCAAGAGCAGATCGTGAGTCTGCTGGCGCAGCTCAAGCGTGAGACCGGCCTGTGCCTGATCTTCATCAGCCACGACCTCGCCCTCGTGCGCGCCCTGTGTGAGCGGGTGCTCGTCATGTATCTCGGGCGCATGATGGAGCTGGCGCCGGCGGATGCGCTCTACGCCCATCCGCGCCACCCGTATACGCACGAGCTGTTGCGCGCGATGCCGAGCACCGATCCGCAGGTGCAGCCGCAGCGCCTCACCGGCGTGCGCGCCGGGGAGCCGCCCTCGCCGCTGCACCCGCCGAGTGGCTGCGTCTACCGCACGCGCTGCCCCCTGGCGCTGCCGCTGTGCGCCGAGCGCACACCGCCCTGGGAAGAAATCCGCCCGGGCCACTTGGTGGCCTGCCACCGCTGGCAGGAGCTGCCGCCCGCCTGACGTGCGCGTCGCAGTTCGTCGGCCCCGGAGGAGGTACTGCCCCCGCCAGCTGCTATTCTTCGCCTCATGAGCGAGCCGACCATCCGCCCGAGCGAGGCCCTGAAACACGTGCGCTACGAGATCCGCGGACGCCTGGCACGGCGCGCCCACGAGCTCGAGCGCCAGGGCTACGAGATCATCTCCCTGAACATCGGCAACCCGCGCGCCTTTGGCCTGCGCACGCCCGAGACCATGCGCCTGGCGATGATCGAGAACCTGTCCGAGGCGGAAGGCTACTGCCACCAGAAGGGCATTTTCCCGGCCCGCGAGGCGGTCGTCATGCAGCAGCAGGCGCGCGGCATCACGGGAGTCACGGCTGACGAGGTATTCATCGGCAACGGCGTGAGCGAGCTCATCGATCTCACGCTGCGGGCGCTGCTCAACGAGGGCGACGAGGTGCTGGTGCCGAGTCCGGACTATCCGTTGTGGACCGCGGCGGTCACGCTGAACCGCGGGCGCGCGGTGCACTACCCGTGCCGCCCGGAGAACGGCTTCGTGCCGGACCCGGAGGAGCTGGCGCAGCTTATCAGCGCACGCACCCGCGCCCTGGTCATCATCAACCCCAACAATCCCACCGGTGCGGTCTACCCGCGCGCCGTGCTCGCAGCGCTGGCGCAGCTCGCCGAGGAACGCGGTCTCGTGCTCTTCAGCGATGAGATCTATGACCAGATGACCTACGCGGACGCCGAGTTCGTGCCGATGGCGACGCTGGTGCACGACACGCTGTGCGCCACGCTCTCGGGGTTGTCCAAGGTCTACCGCGCCTGCGGCTACCGCGTCGGCTGGGCGGTGTTCTCCGGGCGCACGCACGCAGCCGCCGAGTACCTGCACGCGCTCGAGCTGCTCTCCTCGCTCCGCCTGTGCAGCAACGTCCCGGCGCAGTGGGCGGTGCAGACCGCACTCGGCGGCCACCAGAGCGTGCGCGAGCTCGTCGCCCCGGGCGGGCGCCTGTACGAGTCGCGCGCGACGATTATGGATGCCACCCGCGCCAGCCACTTCCTCAGGCTCGCGCCGCCCGCCGGGGCGATGTACGCCTTTCCGGGCGTGGATACGCAGGTGCTGCCGGATTTTGATGACCAGCAGTTCTCGCTTGATCTGCTCGAACAGAAACACGTGCTGGTCGCGCCCGGGGTCAGCTTCAACGTGCCGTATCGCAATCACTTCCGCATCACCAATCTGCCGGATGCTGCGACGCTGCGCGAAGTGTTCACGCGCATCGAGGAGCTTCTGGCGGGCTATGCCTCCACACGACGCGACGGCGCCCCGGCCGAGGCCTCCGGCAAGGTCATCAGCGGTCGCTTCAAGTGATCTCTGGTGAAAGAGCTCTAACCGCCTCATTTGTTTAGGCTGCCACCCGATCTAAACGCACACTTTCAGCGCGGGGGAACGCTCCTCGTGCCGACCCGCCAGCGCGTGCGCGCGGTGCAGCTGGCGCATGCGGCGGGCGAGCTCGCCCGGGGCCTGAGGGTGTGGGCCAGCGCGCAGGTGCTCACCCCCGCCGCCTGGATGCGTCGTGAATGCGAGCGGCGTGCCGCCATGAGCCCTGCGCTCTGGCCACGCCTGCTCGGGGCGGCGGAGGAGTGGCTGCTGTGGCGCGAGGCCGCCCGCGAGGCGGCGGGCGGTTACGTGTTTCTCGATGACGGCGCACTGGCCGAGTCGCTCCTGCGCGCGAGTGAGCTCGCGGCCGACTATGGCCTGGCACTGCCGGCCGGCGCGCCCGAGAGCGAGGCGGGCCTGCTGCATGCGGCGCAGCGCCGCTTCGATGAGCGCTGCCGGGAACTCAACGCCGCAAGCGTCAGTGCACTCGCGCCGCGCCTCCTCAGCAGCGGCCCCACGCAGGAATCTGCGCTGCTGCTGCGCGGTTTCGACGCGCTCTCCCCGCGCCTGCGCACGCTCGCCGCCGCGCACGCCACGAGTGCCGTGCCCGCCAGCCCCGCGCCCCGCGCCATGCCGCGCTGGGTACGCACCGCGCAGGCGAGCGGGGAACTCGAGGCCATCGCCGCGTGGTGTGGCGCGCGCCTCGGCGCCGAGCCCGACGCGCGGCTGCTCGTCATGCTCCCCGGGCCTGCCGGCGCGCGCGAGCGTCTGGCGGCGCTGATTCGCGAGGTGCTCGACCCGGCCGACAGCTTGCGCGTGGCGCGCGAGAACCGCGCGCTGGTCGGCATCGAAGGCGGACAGCCCTTTGCCGAGCTGCCCCTGCCGGCGCAGGCGCTCGCAAGCCTCGCGCTACTCACCGGCGCGGAGATGGATCTTGAGTCGCTCGGGCGCTGGCTCATGGCGCCGCAGTGGACGCATCCGCCGGCCGCGCAACGCGCCGCTCTGACGCTCATGCTGCGGCAGCGCGCCCTCACGAGCCTGAATCTGCGCGCACTTCTGGGCGCACTGCAGCTCGCGCCTCCCGAACTCACCCCCGCCGCGCGCGAGCTGGATGCGCTGCTGCGCCGGGCCGCGGCCGCGCTCGGGCAGGCGCGCGGCTCACCGCGGCGCTGGTCGGAGCGCTTCGAGGCGGCCCTGGCCGCGCTCACCTGGCCGGGCGGGGCCGCGACGGATCTGCCCGGGCAGCAGACGCGGCTGCGCTGGCGCGAACTGCTGGAGGAATTCGGCGCGCTCGAGGGGTGCGTCGAAGTTCTCGCCCGCGAGCCGGCGCTCGAACTGCTGCGCTCACTCGCCGCGCACACCCCGTATCGGCCGGCCGACGAGGATGTGTCGGTCACCCTCTCCCCGTTGCTCGCAGACCCCGTGGTGCGTTACGACGGCCTGTGGGTCGGCTCCCTGAGTGCGGACGTGCTGCCCGCGCCGGTGGCGCCGGATCCATTCCTGCCGCTGGCGGCGCAGGTGTCTGCCGGCGTGCCCTCGGCGAGTGCCGCGGCGCGGCGCACGCAGGCGCAGACGCTGCTCGAGTCCTGGTGTGCGGCAACTTCCGACCTGGTGCTCTCGGTGCCCGCGCACGATGAGGACCTGGAGCTGCTGCCCAGTCCGCTCCTGGGGGCTGCGTTGCCGGCGGACTCGCCGGCCCGCAGCGGCTGGCTCGCGAGCCGGCTGCACCGCGAAGGATTCACCGAGACGCTCGTGGATCCCCGCGGCCTTGCGTGGAACTCCCCGGCTCCGCTGCCCGAGGGCACCCGCTCGCTCACGCTGCAGAACGCCTGTCCGTTTCGCGCGTACGCGGAGCTGCGACTGGGCGCTGGGCCGCCGAGGAGCGCCGAACCGGGCATCCCCATGGATCAGCGCGGGCTGCTCTTACATGCAGCCCTGCAGGTTTTGTGGGAGCGCCTGCGCGATTCCGCAGCGCTCGCCGCGCTCGGCCCGGGCGCGCTCGAGGAGCTCATCCGCGCCTCGGTCTCCCAGGCGGCACTGGCGCTGCAGGCCGAGCCGCGCGGGCATCGCCGGCGGCGGCGCGCCCCGGACGGGCAGTTTGATCTTTTTGCCGTCATCCCGCCGGTGCTCGCGCGCGAATGCCGCCGCGCCGAGCGCCTCATCCGGCGCCTGTGCGAGCTGGAGCGCGAGCGTGCACCGTTTCGGGTGGAGGCGACCGAGGAGCCGGCCGAGCTTGCCCTCGGTGGCGCGCGGCTGCGCATGCGCCTCGATCGTGTCGACTCGGTCGCCTCGGGCCGCGTGATTCTGGATTACAAGAGCGGCCAGCCCGGCACGCCTGACTGGTACGGCGAGCGACCGACGCATCCGCAGCTGCTCGCCTACCTTGCCGCGCTCGGGGCCGACGTCATCGCCCTCGCCACCGTGCACGTGAACACGCGCGAGGTGCGCTTCTGCGGTGTCGCGGCCGCAGCCCAGCTCTTGCCGCGGGTGAAGGCGGTGCGTAGCGAGGAGGCGGGTCTCACGACAGCCTGGGGCGAGCAGCAGGGGCAGTGGCGGCGGCTGATCGAGCGCCTGATCAGCGCCTTCCTCGCCGGCGACGCGCGGGTGGATCCGGCGCCCGGAGCCTGCGATTACTGCCACCTGAGTGCCCTGTGCCGCATCGCCGAGCATCGCGGCGGTGCGGTAGAACTCGCCCTCGCGGAGGACGCCGATGAGTGAGTCCGCCGCACGCACCGATGCCGCCGCGCGTGCGCGAGCGAGTGACCCGGCCGTCTCGGTGCTCCTTGAAGCGCCCGCAGGCTCTGGCAAGACCGCGGTGCTGACGCAGCGCTTCCTGAAACTCCTGTGCACGGTCGAGGACGCGGGCGAGATCCTCGCGATCACCTTCACGCGCAAGGCGGCCGCAGAAATGCGCGCGCGCGTCACCCGGGCGCTGCGCGGCCAGATCCCGGATGCCGATCCCGGCGCTTCCGAGCTTCGTGCACTCGCCGCCGCGGCGCTCGCGCACGGGGCGGCGCGCGGCTGGCGGCTCGCCGAGGAACCGCAGAGCCTGCGCATCCAGACGATCGACTCCTTCAACTACTGGCTCGCGAATCAGCTGCCGGTCGCCTCCGGCGTCGGCGGGGCGCTGACGGTGACGGATGCGGCGGAGGAGCTCTATCAGCGCGCCGCGCGGCGCACCCTCGTGAGCGCGGAGACCGACGCAACGCTCGCCCCGGACGCGCAGCTGCTCTTTGAGCGCCTCGACAATCACTGGATGAATTTCGAACGGCTGCTCGCGGACATGCTGCGCGCGCGCGGCCACTGGCTCAGCTTCGTCTTCGGCGAGGATCCGCAGGTGCTGTGCCGGCGCGTGAACGAGAGTCTTGCGGCCATCACCCGTGCGCAGCTGGGGCGGGTGTGCGCACTGCTGCCTCAAGCACTGCGCCGCACGGCCGCAGCGCTCCCCGGGATCACGCATCTGGGCGAAGAAGCCGCCGATCTTGCCAGCTGGAAGGAACTCGCGCGCCTTACCCTCACCGCCAGCGACTGGCGCAGGCAGCTGAGCGCGCGCCTGCTCGGTGCGGCCTTCGCCGATCCCTCCGCCGCCGGCGCCGTGCGGGATCTCATCGCGCAGCTGCGCCAGATCGCAGGCGCGCGCGAGACGCTGCTGGCACTCAAGACAGCCCCGGCCGCGCAGCTCTCGGCCGAGGATGCGCAGGCGATCGGCGCGCTCTCGCGGTTGCTGTCGTTCGCCGCAGCGCAGCTGCATACCGAGTTCGCCGCCGCGCGCCTCGTGGATCACACCTACATCACCGGCGCTGCCCGGGCCGCGCTCACCGAGGCGAGCGCGCCGACGGAGCTGGCGCTGCGCGCCGGACTCACGCTGCGCCACATTCTCGTGGATGAGTTCCAGGACACCTCGCTCGCCCAGTTCCAGCTGCTGCAGGCGCTCACCGTCACCTGGGAGGAGGGCGACGGACGCACGCTCTTCGTCGTGGGCGATCCCATGCAGTCGATCTACCGCTTCCGCGATGCGGAGGTGGGTTTGTTCCTCAAAGCGCGTGCGCACGGGATCGGCACGGTGCGCCTCACGGCGCTGCGCCTGACGCGCAACTTCCGCGCTACCGACCCCCTCGTCGAATTCACCAACGAGGTGTTCACGCAGGTGTTCCCGGCCCGCGATGACCTGCGTACCGGGGCCGTCGCTTACAGCGCAAGCGTCGCCGCGCGCGCCGCCACGACCGCAGCGCCGGAGTCGGATCCCATCATCCTCAGGCTCTTCGGCGACCGGGTCGCCGAGGCGCGCGCGCTCGCGGCCCGCATCCAGGTGCTGCGCGCGCGCGACCCCGCGGCGAAGAGTGCCGTGCTGGTGCAGGCGCACGCGCACGCCGTGCCGATCGTCGCGGCACTGCAGGCGCAAGGTCTGCAGGCCATCGGGGTCGACCTCGTGCCGCTGGGCGAGCGCGTCGTGGTCGCCGATCTCGTGCAGCTCGCGCGGGCGCTGTACGACCTCGCCGACCGCAGCGCCTGGCTCGCGGTGCTGCGCGCACCGTGGTGCGGGGCGCGCCTGGCGAGCTTAAGCGCGCTCTCGGGCCTGAATGACCGGCAGCTGGTCTTCGAGGCGATGGCGGATCCTGCAAGGCTCGCGCGCTGCGCGGCGGATGAGCGGCCGCGCCTGGCGCGGCTGCACGCCATCCTGGAGAGTGCACTTTCCCGGCGCGCGACGGCTGCCCCGGCTGACTGGCTGGAGGGCACCTGGTTGCAGCTGGGTGCCGCCGATGCCTACACGAGCACGGAACTCGAAGATGCCCGCGCGTTCTTCGCCGCGCTCGCCGAGCGGGCCGCAGCCTTCCAGTGGCGCGGGCCGCAGGACTTCGCCCCACTGCTGAAGAGCCTGTTCAGCACCCAGGGGGCGCCCGATGCGAATCCGGTGCAGGTGATGACCATTCATCGCGCCAAGGGACTGGAGTTCGATCACGTCTTCGTGCCGGCGCTCGAGCGCACGACCCGCGCCCCCGAGCGACGCCTGTTGCGCTGGATCGACCTGCCGGGCGAGTCCGAAGACAGCGAGCTGCTCATCGCACCGGCGCCGATCGTGGGCGAGGAGGAGGGCGCGCACAACGCGTACCTGAAGGATCTGCTGCGCGAGCGCGAGGCCAACGAGCGCAAGCGGCTGCTCTACGTCGCAGCCACCCGCGCGCGGCGCACACTGTGGCTGTCCGCGGCGCCGCGGACGGATGCGCAGGAAGCTGTGCGACCGGACCGCCGGAGCCTCCTCGCCGCGCTCTGGCCCGCACTCGCGCCGTGCTTTGAAAGCGTGCCGATGGATGCGCCCGCGCCGGCACTCGTGAGCGGCGCCTCCGTGCTGCGGCGCCTCGTGGCCGCCTGGCAGCCGCCGCCGCTCCCCCCGGCCGCGGCGCTGACGCATCTGCCGGCGGCGCATCTGGCCCCCGAAGCAGTGGAGTTCAGCTGGGTGGGCGAGACGCAGCGGCACATCGGCACGCTGGTGCACGCGTGGCTCGCGCGCCTGGGGCAGGAGCCAACCCTGCCCACGCTCGAGATGATCGAGAGCGAGCGCGCCGCCCTACACGCGCAGCTCTCGCGCTGCGGCGTGCCCGCGGCCGAGCAGGCGCGTGCGGCGCAGCTGATCCTGACCGCCCTGTCGCAGACGCTCGCGGACGAGCGCGGCCGCTGGATCTTGAGCCGCACACATCGCGAGGCGCACGCGGAACTGGCACTCACCGGGGTGAGCGCCGGGCGGCTGCGCAACGTCATCATCGATCGCTCGTTCATCGATGCGAGTGGCACGCGCTGGGTGGTGGACTTCAAGACCAGCCGCCACGAGGGCGGGGGGCTTGATGAGTTTCTCAGCGCGGAGCTCGCGCGTTACCGGGCGCAGCTTGAAACCTACCGGGAACTGGCAGGCGCGCTCGGACCGCAACCGGTGCGGGCGGCGCTGTACTTCCCGCTGCTGCAGGCGTTCCGGGAGCTCTGAAGGGCCGCGCTAGAACGTGCCCGACATCGCAAATACCCGCCGGCCGGCGCGATCCGGCGAGCCCAGGAAGCGGATGCTGTTGGCCAGCTCGGGGTCCGCTTCCGGGCGGCTCGCCACGAGCGTCTGCACATCAAATCCGCCCTGACGCGTGAGGCGCAGCGTCCCTTCCACACTCAATGGGCCGCCCAGATCGTGCACCTGGCCGAGCGGCTCGCCGCCACCCTCGGGGAAGCTGACAACGTAGCTGCCGAGGGGCGTGACGGCGCCGGCGCGATCCTCGAGGTTGTGCACCTCGATCTTGCCGGCCAGTTGCATGATGATGCCGCGCACCACTTCCGCGTGCGCCAGCTCCACGTGCGCATCCCCGTGCAGCTGCGGCGGCAGCCCGGGGAAGAGCTGCGGATCGATCGGCAGGTCCGCCTGCACCGCGCGCGCGGTGAGGTGTCCGGACAGACCGAGCTCCACCTCGCCGCTCGCGTGCGCGGCGCCGCGAACGAGCGTGACGCGCGCGCCGAGCCGGGCGCGCAGGAGTTTGAGCGGCTCAAGGTCCCAGGTGAGATCCCCGAGCGGCATACGTTCGACCAGAAGTCCGCCGCAGGCGCCGCTCCACAGCGTGCCCTCGATGCTCGCGCAGCTGAACGCGGCGTTTGCACCCGCAGGCACGATCCAGCTCGCCGGCAGGCGCGCCACGAGGATAGCCGCGAAGGCCACGAGCCCCGCCGCTCCGATCCAGATACCGCGCCTCACTTCAGCCCGAGTGCAGCACGATCGCAGCGTTCACCAGTCCCGGTGCGCCGGCCTTCTCGATGATGGCCGAGTCCACCAGCACGCCGTTTTGCTGGGAGAGCCGCGCGAGCCAGCCAATGAGGGCATCAAAGGGGGCCTTCTCGAGGCGAATGGAGAGACTCCCGCCTGCGAGCGGCTCGCTGCCCGCGAGCGCATTTCCCAGCCCCGACTCGCGCGCCGAGCGATCGATGATGACGAGCAGCGACTCGCCGGTCGCCGAGGGCGGGGGCGCCGTGCGCGCGAGCTCCGGCGCCACGCTTTGCATCCAGGCCAGATCCGCGCGCTTCTGGGCAAGCTTGGCGCGCTCGCGCGTGACGGTGCGATCGAGCGGCACGATCACCCCAAACAGGAGGATGGCTGCGAGTGCAATCGCGCCGATCAGCACCACACGCCGGTCGCGCTCGGAGAGGTTCGCGAATGCCTCCGGGGAGAGCCCCGCGAAGGCGTGCGAACCGAGGGTGAACTTGCCGAGGGTGAGTTTCATGTCAGCCGCCGTTGCCGTGCACCTGGATGCGCCCCTCGTAGCCTTGGCCGTTGTTCGTGCCGCCCAGCAGATCCGCCTGCCAGCCGTTGCTGCGCAGCGCCTGGTTCAGATGATCGAGGCTCGCGGCATCGGGTGCCGAGAGTTTCATCTCGACCGCGCCGTTCTTGAAGTTCACCGACTGCAGGCGCGTGCCCGGGACCACCGCACCGGCCTGCGCCAGCGCCTGCAGCGCGGGCAGCAGCCCGCTGCTGGCACCGCGCGCCACCGCCAGGCGCTGCTCCATGCGCTTGCGGGCATCGAGCAGGTTCGGCTCGCCCGGCATCGCCGCGCGCACCGCTTCGCGGATGGAGACGTCCACCTGGTGCTCGCGGGTTTTGAGAAAATGCAGCTGCGTCGCCTTGCCGACGAGGTGCAGTGCGACGAGCCCCGCGAGCAAAAGGGCCGCCACGCGCCAGGCCTGCCAGCCGATCGCGCGCCCGCTCTCGGGTGCGTACTCCCCCTGCAGCAGGTTGATGGCGGTGGCCGCGGGCAGTTGCTGCGCGAAGAGGGCGAGCGGACCGCCGGTGAGCAGCTGAACCTTGATGCCGTCAAAGTGCGCGCGCACCGCCTCGACCTGCGCGGCGTGCTGCTGCCACTCGGCCGCACCGGTGTAGAGAATGAGCCCGCGCGCGCCGCTCGCAGTGTCAGTGCCGGACTGGGCGATCTCGAGCGCCTGCCCGAGCGCATCGGCCGGCAGCGTCACCGGGCTCGCCCCCGGGGCACGCACGAACACCGCGTCCGCTTCCATGAGCGCCACCGCCTGCCCGGGGTTCTGCGGCAACAGATCGCTGTCCGCGTGCAGCGCATCGGGCGCGATGCCCGCCGCGCGCAGCGTTGCCAGCCACTCGTTCAGGATGGCGCGCGCGACCACCGCCACGCGCACGCGCGCGGTCTCGAGGCTGCGCTTGCCGATGGCGAAGTGCAGATCCTCGATGCTGTCGGCCAGGTGTTCCTCGAGCGCATACGGCACCAGCTGCGCAAGCTTCGCGCCGGCCTTGGGTGGCAGGTCTGGTTCTGCGAGCAGTACCTCCGCGCCCGGCACCAGAACGCACACGCGCCTGCCGGCCACCCGCGGCGCCGCCAGGTTCAGCGGCCCGCTCTGCGGCGGACCGACCGGCGCGCCGCGGCCATCGACGATAAGCCAGGAGGCCGCCTCATCGGCGGCGCGCGGCAGGCGCAGGAGGAGCGTCTCAGCCATGCGCCGATCCTCTCATCGATTGTGCCGCCGCGCTCATCGATCGTGTCACTGTCCTTGCGCCTTCAGTCAGGGGTAAAGCTGCGCTGGATCGGCCGCACCATCCGCTGCTGCGCATCCTGGTACAAAAGACTGTACAAGTTGAATTCCGCGCTGCCAATACTCACCACGCTCGTCAGACGAAAGTAACTGGAGGTCTGGCCGAACTTCGACTGCACGCCCTGCGTTCCGGTCTGTCCGCTGATCGGGCCGCCGACCTGCTGCGGTTGCGCCGGATTCACCACCTGCCCGGGCTGCATTTGTGGGGTGCCCGTGCCCGCCCACACCTTCGGATCAAAGGTACTCTGATAATTGTTCAGCGTCGGGAAACACCCCGTCGCGTTCTGGCGGTTTTTGCCCAGCGCCTCAGGATCGGAGCTGAAGTCGGTGTGGCCCGGCCCGAGAAAGGCATCGAGCACGACGCCGGACGCGGTACACACGTTGATCGACGTGCCCTGCGGCAGTGCCGTCACGTAGGGGGCGAGCTTCACATACCGGTCGTGCCCGAAGCCCGGCAGCGCCAAAAGCTCGCTTGCGCTCGTGATGTAGCGGTTCGGCGTGCGATACGGCACGGTCTGACCCATGTAGACGCTGTCTTCGGCGCCTTCCGGGATGCTCGGCGTGCCGTCCATGTCGATCCAGTCGACGACGTAGCCAGTCCACTTCTCTTCGAGCCCGACGAGCGCCAGCAACTGCGTGAACGCGACCGTCATCACAGGATCCGGCGTGCCGTCGGTGCGCACCAGATTATTGAGGTTGAAGCGACCCTGCAGATCCTCGAGCGAGGCCTCGAGCATCACTCCGGGTACCACCTCGATCGGACCCAGCGGCTTGTCCCAGCCTTGGCCTGGGTAGATCTCTTTCGGATCACTCTGCACGATCTGGCGCAGGCCGTAGGCGGAGAGTGCCTCGGCGCCCTGCGCCACGAGGATGGCCTGATCGAAGGCGTAGGTCGCCACCCCGCGCCGAGCGGTCATCGCATTCTCGTAGGCGACCGCAGCGGCAATCATGGTGCCGAGCGCCACGATGAGGATCGCCACGAGCAGCGCGAGCCCGCGCTGCCGGCCGGGCCCGGGACCGCCGCCGCGACGCCTGAGAAGCACCGGCACGCTCACGCGGCGATCTCGATGATGCGCACGATCTTGCCCCACTCCTCGGTGTCGACGGTGATCTCCACCGCGAGCGGCCGCTGCCGCAGCGCCTGCTCCTGCGTCGCGCAGCCCTGGCAGTTCGTGCTCGGCGGCCACTGCGGCTGCCAGTTGTGATTCACATCGAGGTAACGCAGCGTGAAGCTCTTCACATGCGTGAGCAGATCGTGCTTGATCGTCGTGCTGGCAAGCGTCGGGTCGAGCACGTTCCAGTACTCGCGCCGCAGCGTGCCGTTCTCGAGGAAATAAGCCACGCGTTGCAGTCCCGTGCGCTGCAGCCCGGCCGGATTCGCCCAGCCGGCGCGCGTGAGCGCCACGACCGGCTGGCTGCCGGGCGGGGAGCCGGCGAAGGCCAGCTGCGGCGGATCATCGCCCACCGCCTGGCGCACCGGTCGCGGGGCAGCCTGCACGAAATCCTGCTCCATGAGGCGCACCGCGTTCTGCAGCCCGAGCAGCTGCGTCTGCTGATCCTTGAGCATCTCGCGGCTCTTGATGGCCTGGTTGATTGTGCCGTAGCCGATCGCCGCGATGATCGCGACGATCAGGATCGCGACCGCAAGCTCGACGAGCGTGAAGCCGCGGCTGCTGCGCGCGCTCATTGCTGCGGACTCTGCGGCGTGGGACTCAGCAGCGTATCCGGTGTCGGTGTCGAGGAGCCCAGACCCGAGTCGGGCGTGCCGCCCAGGCCGGTGTCCGTGCTCGAGGGGGCCATCTGGATGTTGGTGCCGCTCGGGCCGACCCCGATGCCGTTGGGCGCGGGGGCACCCTGCGTGGCTGCATAACGCGGGGCTTGCGCACCCCAGGAGGGGTTGTAGCCGTCGGCAACGCCGACGGCGTTGCCCGAGATGCCGCTCACGGTGGTGGTCCAGGCCTCGTCATCGCCCGCCTTGATCTCCTTCGGACGCACTTTCACATCGATGCGCACGACGCCGGGGACCTCGGTAGTGAGCACCTCCTGGCGCCAGTGCCAGCTGCGGCCCGCAAAGTCCGTATCCCCGTCCGAGTTCCCGGTCGCAGGCTGCTGGCCGGAGATGCGGATGGTGGCGATCTTGTTGAGTGCCACCCATTGCGCGAAGGTCTCATCGCGCAAAAAACTCAGCGTGTTCGCCGAAGAGGACAGGGCGCTCAGAACCGCGGCCATGCCGACCGCCACGATCACGAGCGCGACCAGCACCTCGATGAGCGTAAAGCCGCGCGGCGCGCGCGCCCGCTTCACTTGGGCTTTCCTTCGAGCATCGGCTCCTCGGTCACCTCGCCCTTCTGGTCCTCGTCCACGGTGACGCTGCGCACGCCGCCGTCGCGCTCGAGGGTTGCGGCGAAAGTGGTGAGATCGCCGTTGGAGAAGATCATGACCTGGGGTGTCTTCTCCTTGTCGCTCGGGGGGCGTTTGAGCACCACCGGGCGCGCCTCCACCGTCAGCCTGACGTCGAGGCCATCGGGAAGTTTACGTGGCACCAGGGCGTCATCTTCGCTGACGTCGCGCCAGAGGCCCTGGTGGTTGTCGTAGGTGAGGAACTCGTAGCCGTCATCATCGAAGCGCACGCCGTACTCGCGCGTCTGCAGCTCGGCCTGCTCGCGCGCGTAGTTGAACAGGGTGTACAACCGATTGCTCTCGGTCTCCAGGTCGCGATCCCGGCCGGTGAGATTCACCGACAACAGCACCCCGACGGAGACAACCGCGATGATGGCCACCACGACCAGGATCTCGATGAGCGTGAAGCCGCGCGCGCGGCCTGCGCCCACCGCAGGCCTAATCGCCGATGTTCCAGTTGCCGATGTCGGCATCGATCCCCTCACCCCCGGGGGCACCGTCGGCGCCGTAGGTAAAGAGGTCGTACTCTTTGCCATGCGTGCCCGGGTTCACGTACTGATAGTCGTTCCCCCAGGGGTCCTTGCTGATGCGCTGGATATAGCCCCCCGGCTGCCAATGCTTGATCGTCGGATCGGTCGGCTGGGTCACGAGCGACTGCAGTCCCTGTTCGGTGGTCGGGTACTTCGAGTTCTGCAGGCGGAACATCTGCAGCGCGGTCTCCAGTGCCTGGATGTCCTGCTTCGCCTTCACGACGCGTGCCTCGTCCACCTTGCCGATGACCGTGGGGACGATGACGGCGGCGAGCAGACCGATGATGATCACCACCACCATGATCTCAATGAGGGTAAAGCCGCCTGCGTACCGGCCGCCGCGGTGTCTGCTAACCTCGTGAATGCTGTAGGTCATGCGCTGTCCGTAGGCGGCGAGGGCCCGCCCGTTAAGGCCCAAAAGCGGTGCGGATCATAACAAAAGGGGGTCGGACGGCCTGTGAACCGCGTGCAGCGCACACTCGCGTCGCTCAATAGCGACGGGCGCCTCGGGCTTGCGCTCCTGGGGGCCTGCCTCCTGCTCCTCCTGCCCGCCCTGTGGGGTGAGGGCGGACGGCTGGCGCTGCGCTACGACCGTGACGCCCTGGCGCAGGGGCAGCTGTGGCGGCTGCTGACGGCTCATTGGGTGCATCTGGGGCTGCGGCACGCGCTGGTCAATGTTCTGGGATTCGCCCTTTTGTGGGCTCTGTTTGTCCGCGATTACTCGGCTCGCCAGTGGCTCCTCATCGTGTTCGCTGCGCTCGCGGTGATCGACGCGGGGCTTTGGCTGTGGGATTCGACCGTGCGCTGGTACGTCGGTTCCTCGGGGGTGCTGCACGGGATCCTGGCGGCCGGGACCGTGGCGAACCTGAAGCGCCGCGAGCCCCAGGGGCTGGCGCTCGCGGCACTCCTGGCCGGCAAGCTCCTCTACGAGCAGCGGGTGGGACCGCTGCCTTTTTCGGGCAGCTCCGCGGTCGTGGTCGATGCCCATCTCTTTGGCGTAGTGGGCGGGGCGGCCGCCGCGCTCGGCCTGAAACCGCGCCCGCTGCCGCTATAATCCGCCGCGCCTTTTTTCGGGGGCGGCGGGGCTTTTACAGGAGTGCGCATGGCGTTTGCGTTCGTGTTTCCGGGCCAGGGTTCGCAGTCGGTGGGGATGCTCGCTGACCTGGCCGCAGCGGAACCGCAGGTGAGAGCGACCTTCGAGGAGGCCTCGCAGGTGCTCGGCTACGATCTGTGGCAGCTCGTCGCCGAGGGGCCAGCGGATGCCCTGAACGCCACCGAGCGCACGCAGCCGGCGATGCTCAGCGCGGGGGTCGCCACCTGGCGCGTGTGGAACGCACGCGGCGGGGCGCTACCGGCGGTGCTCAGCGGCCACAGCCTCGGTGAGTTCACCGCGCTCGTGTGCGCGCAGGCGCTCAAGTTCCCCGCCGCGGTCGAGCTGGTGCGCTATCGGGGCGAGCTCATGCAGCAGGCGGTGCCCGCCGGCAGCGGGGCAATGGCCGCGATCCTGGGCCTGGAGGATGCGCAGATCGAAGCGGCGTGCGCTGAGGCGGCGCAGGGGGCGATCGTCGAGCCGGCCAACTTCAACTCCCCCGGTCAGGTGGTGATCGCCGGAGACGCAGCCGCGGTGGCGCGCGCGATCGAGGCCGCCCGGGCGCGCGGCGCCAAGCGCGCCGTGCTCCTGCCGGTGAGCGTGCCCGCGCACTCGAGCCTGATGCGCGCCGCGGCGCAGCGTCTGGCGGAGCGGCTGGGCGCGCTTGACCTTGGGCGCCCGAAGATCCGCTACGTGAGCGCGGTCGATGCGGCCGCGCACGAGGAACCGGAGGACATTCGTGCGCTGCTCGTGCGCCAGCTCTCAAGCCCGGTGCGCTGGACCGACACCCTGCGCGCCGTGAGCGCCGCGCCGATCGCGCAGGTCATCGAATGCGGACCGGGCAAAGTGCTCACCGCCCTTAACCGTCGCATCGAGCGGCGCGACGGGCTCTGCTTCCTCGCACTCGAGGATCCGGCTTCGCTGCAGGCGGCGCTCACGGCGACGCGGGGAGACACCCATGCTTGAAAATGAAGTCGCGCTCGTCACCGGGGCGTCGCGCGGTATCGGTCATGCCATCGCGCTCGCTTTGGGGGGCGCCGGCGCGCGCGTCATCGGCACGGCCACCACGCCGGAGGGCGCGGCGAAATTCGGCGCGGAGCTCGCAAGCCTCGGCTACCGCGGCCGCGGCGCGCGCCTCGATGCGGGGGATCCGGCCTCGATCGATGCCCTGATGGCGGAGCTGGAAACGGCCGGGGAGTCCCCGACGATCCTCATCAACAACGCGGCCATCACGCGCGACACGCTGCTCCTGCGCATGAAGGCGGAGGACTGGGACGCGGTGATTACCACCAACCTCACCGCCGTGTTCCGTCTGTGCAAGGCGTGCGTGCGGCGCATGATGAAGGAGCGGCGCGGGCGCATCGTCAATCTCACCTCCGTGGTCGGCGTCACCGGCAACGCCGGCCAGGTGAACTACGCGGCCGCGAAGGCCGGCCTCATCGGCTTCACCAAGTCCCTTGCCAAGGAACTCGCCACGCGCAACATCACCGTGAATGCAGTGGCGCCCGGGTTCATCGATACCGATATGACGCGGGTGCTGAACGAGGAGCAGCGCGCGGCATTGCTGGCGCAGATTCCGATGGGGCGCCTCGGCACGCCCGCGGACGTCGCCGCAGCGGTGCTGTTCTTAGTGTCCCCGCAGGCAGGCTACATCACCGGGGAGACCCTGCACGTCAACGGCGGCATGTTCATGCCGTAAGCGGCGCGGGGCCCTGAGATCGCGGCGCACCGCGGCGCGTTGCCCGCGAAGCGGATCGGTGGGCTGCGCAGCCAGCCCAAGCGCCAGGCCCTTGAGGCACGCGCGCCGCGGCAGGAGCGGCAGATCCGTGTCGGAATCCGGGACAACCGGGTCGCGCATCGTCGCCTTGCAAAAAAACCTCGCTCGCGCTGATCGCAAGGTAGCCCGGCCCCCGCCCGGTGCCCGTTGCACGCAAACGACGGCGTACCCGCGCAACTACCGCCGTCGCGTGCCGATGCGGCAGGTACTGCGCGCGCCGGTGGTGTGTGCGCCGGGACGTACCCGCTCGCAGCTGGCCTGCCAACGCGTTGGAGCCGCGCGACAACCGCCGTGCCCGATGGGGCTTTGAGGGGGAACGCGGCGCCAGTTTCGCCAGTAAAAACAATCACTCGCGCGAGTGGCACCCCGGGGGGTGTTCCCCTACAATACCGCGCCCGCTGCCGGACTCGAGGCCCGGCCGGCCGGGTGAGACCCTTTTTCAGTCTACATAAGGACCAACCGCTAATGAGCACCGTCGAGCAGCAGGTCAAGGCCATCGTTGCCGAACAGCTGGGCGTCAAACAGGAACAGGTGACGAACGAGGCCTCGTTCGTGGATGACCTGGGAGCCGATTCACTCGACACGGTCGAGCTGGTCATGGCCCTCGAAGAGGAATTCGAAATCGAGATTCCAGACGAAGACGCCGAGAAGATCACCACCGTTCACCAGGCGATCGACTACATCAACGAGCGCCGCAGCAAGTCCTGAGCCCACGCATTTGCAAGGGCGCCATACGGGTCGCGCGTGAGTAAGCGCCGGATTGTCGTAACAGGCCTCGGGGTAGTGTCCCCCGTTGGCAGCACTGTTTCATCGGCCTGGGATGCCGTGCTGCGCGGCGAGAGCGGCATCGGTCCGGTGACGCGCTTTGACGTGTCCGCATTTCCCACCCGCTTCGGCGGGCAGGTGCGCGACTTTAACGTCAGTGACTACCTGCCGCCCAAGGAAGCGCGCCGCATGGACGACTTCATGCATTACGGCGTCGCCGCCGGCGTGCAGGCCGTGACCGACAGCGGCATCGATTTCTCCAAGACCGATCCCACGCAGTGCGGCGTCGTGTGCGGCGCCGGCATCGGCGGGCTGTGGACCATCGAAGAGGACTACGGCGAGTACCTGAAGGCGATGAGCCCGCGCAAGATCTCGCCGTTCTTCGTGCCCGCGACCATCATCAACATGATCTCCGGACATCTGTCGATCCGTTACGGTCTGCAGGGTCCGAACCTCGGCGTCGTCACCGCCTGCACGACCTCCACGCACGCGATCGGCCTTGCGATGCGCACCATCCAGTATGGAGATGCGACCGTCGTCATCGCCGGCGGCGGCGAGATGGCCACGACGCGTTGCGGCCTCGGCAGCTTCGGCCAGGCGAAGGCGCTCTCGACCCGCAATGATGCCCCGCAGGCGGCCAGTCGCCCGTGGGATAAGGATCGCGACGGCTTCGTGCTCTCCGACGGCGGTGGTGCGGTGCTGCTCGAGGAGCTCGAGCACGCCAAGAAGCGCGGTGCGCACATTTATGCGGAAATCGTCGGCTTCGGCATGAGCGCCGATGCCCATCACATCACCTCACCGCCGGAAGACGGGGAGGGGGCGCGGCTGGCGATGCTCAATGCCCTCAAGGATGCGTCCCTGAACCCGACCGACGTGCAGTACATCAACGCGCACGCCACCTCGACCCCGCTCGGGGACAAGGCCGAGACGGTCGCCATGAAGCGCGCCTTCGGCGAGCACGCCAAGAAACTCGCGGTGAGCTCCACCAAGTCGATGACCGGCCACCTGCTCGGGGCCGCGGGGGTCGTTGAGGCGATCTTCTCCATCCTCGCGATCCGCGACAACGTGGCGCCGCCGACCATCAACTACCAGACCCCCGATCCGGAGTGCGACCTCGACTACGTGCCCAACACCGCGCGGCGCATGCCGATCGATGTCAGTCTGTCCAACTCCTTTGGTTTCGGCGGCACGAACGGTTCACTGATCTTCAAGCGCTTCAGCGCCTGAAGTCCCCAGGCTCAGGGGTTCCGCCCACGCGCGCACCGCTCGTTCGCGAACTTGACGTCCCGCCGCGGGTGCTCAGAGCTCTGGCGGCCCGCGCCCCTGAGCGCTATCCGCTGCTGCTCGACAGTGCCGCCGCCGGGGCTTTGAGCGAGGCGAGCGTGCTGCTCGCGCAGCCGCGCGCGGCGCTGTGGCTCACAGCGGACGGTGAACTGCGTGCGCAGGATGTCAGGATCGAGGGCCGCGGCTTTCTCGAGGCACTCGAGAACTGGTGGCGCGCCGAGTCACGGCCGGCCACGCAGCCGCCCGCAGCGCTGCCCTTCTCCGGCGGCTGGGCGCTGTTCCTCAGCTACGAGCTTGCGCAGGAGGTCGAACCGCACCTGAGGCTGCCGCGCACGCCGCTGCCGTGGCAGGCGTTCGCGCTGCGCACCCCGTGCGCGCTGGTGCACGAGCTTGCAAGCGGCCGGGTCCTCGCCGTGGCCGAGGCGGACGCAGAGGGCGCGCTCGAGGAGCTCGAGGCGGACGCGCGCGCGGCCGCAGCTGCGGCCGAGGCGCCCGACACGCTCAGGATCGTCGGCGTGAGCGAGGAAGAGGCGGGGGCGTATCTGGCGCGCGTGGTGCGCGCCAAGGAGTACGTGCGCGCAGGCGATGTCTATCAGGCGAACCTCTCGCGCCCCTGGGACGTACGCATCCGCGCCGGCGACGGCCTGCCCGCGGCCGCGGCCCTCTACCGGCGCCTGTGCGCCGCCAATCCCGCACCCTTCGCCGCGCTCGCGCAGTGGCAGGGGGTCGGCATCGTGAGTTCATCGCCCGAGCGGCTGGTGCGGGTCATCGGCCGGCACGTCGACACGCGTCCGATCGCCGGCACGCGGCCGCGCAGTCGCCGCCCCGGAGATGATGCGCGCGAGATGACCGAACTTGCTGCCCACCCCAAGGAGCGCGCCGAACACATCATGCTCATCGATTTGGAGCGCAACGACCTCGGGCGCGTGTGCGAGGCCGGTAGCGTGCGGGTGGATGAGCTCATGACCATCGAGTCCTATACACACGTGCATCACATCGTCTCGAACGTGAGTGGCGTGCTGCGTGCGGAGGTGACGCCCGTCGGCGCACTGCGGGCCGTATTCCCCGGCGGCACCATTACCGGGGTGCCCAAGTTTCGCTGCATGCAAATCATCGCGGAACTTGAGGGCGCCGGCCGAGGTGCCTACACCGGCTCGCTCGGCTACCTCACGCTCGACGGCCGGCTCGACGTCAACATCCTCATCCGCACCATGACACTGCAGGGTGAGGCGCTGCAGTTTCGGGCCGGGGCCGGGATCGTGGCGGACTCAGATCCGGCGCGCGAACTGGAAGAGACGCGCGCCAAGGCACGCGGACTCCTCGCCGCGCTCGGGGCGCCGGCATGAATTTCGCACCGGCCGCAGCCGCGCCGCAGCTGATCTGGATCAACGGCTATCCGGGCCATGAGGTCACGGTGCTGGATCGGGGTCTGCAGTACGGGGATGGCCTTTTTGAGACCATGGCGTGCCAGAGCGGCCGGGTGCGTTTTCTCCGCCTGCACCTTAAGCGCCTGCGCCAGGGCTGCGCCCGGCTCGGCCTGCGCACGCTCGAGGTGGAGCCCCTGACGCGCGAGATCGAGGCGTTCGCCGCCTGCGGCGCGGATGCCACATTGAAGCTCATCCTCACCCGCGGCGCGGCCCTCGCGCGCGGGTACGCCGTGCAGGGGCACGAAGAGCCGACGCGCATCCTCATGCGCTATGCGCCACCCGCGCCCGATGCGACCGCCGAGGCGGGCGTGCGCGTGCGGCTCGCGCAACTGCAGCTCGGCGAGAATCCGGCTCTGGCCGGAATCAAGCACCTGAACCGCCTCGAGCCGGTGCTCGCACGGCGCGAGTGGTCCGACCCCGACATCGCCGAGGCGCTGCTCTTCAGCAGCAGCGGGCTCCTCATTTCAGGCACCATGAGCAACGTGTTTCTCGTGCGCGACGGCAGACTCCTCACGCCACGCCTGGATCGCTGCGGGGTCGAGGGCGTCATGCGCGCCGCCGTCGCCCGGGTGGCGGCGGTGGCCGGCATCAGCCTCGAGGAGGGGGCACTGAGCCTGGCTGATCTGAACGCGGCGCAGGAGATTTTTCTGACCAATGCGCTTATTGCGATCCGCCCGGTGCGCGAGCTCGCCGGTCGCCCGCTCACCGTCGGATCCGTGACGCGGCGCCTGCGGCAAGCGCTCGCGCCGTTCTTGGATGGCGTGCAGGAGCTGCCCGGTGGCTAAGCCGCTTAAGGGTTACGGCGTTGAACGCGGGCGCGCAGGAATCTTCGGGCTTCTGGCGCTGCTCGTGCTCGCCGCGGCCGGCGCCGCCGGCGCCTACGTGTGGCTCAAGCAAGGGTTCGACGCACCCGGGCCCGCCGCACAAGTGTCGCGTATCGAGGTCTCACCGGGTACGAGTGTGCGTGCGGTCCTCAATCATCTTGAGGCGGCGGGCACGGTGCGCAACGCGCGTGCGGTGGAGTGGTATATGCGCCTGACGGGCCTGCACGTGCGCGTCCTGGCCGGTCTCTACGAGATCCCCCCGCACGCGAGTGCCGCGCAGATCCTCGCGCTGTTCAATGAAGGCAAGGTGGTGCTCGAGCAGCTCACAGTCGTCGAGGGCGCAACGTTTGCGGACTTTCTCGAAGCCCTCGGCGCAGACCCGCACATTGCCCACACCCTGCGCGGCAAGAGCCCGGCGGCGGTCATGACCGCCATCGGGCACGCTGGCGTGCCGCCCGAGGGACAGTTCTTCCCGGATACCTACCGCTTCGCGGCCAACACCCCTGACGTGGCCATCCTCGGGCTCGCCTACGAGGCCATGCAGCGCGAGCTCACCGCGGCCTGGCAGGCGCGCGCTCCCGGGCTGCCGTTCACGACCCCCAATGAGGCGCTGATCCTCGCCTCGATCGTGGAGAAGGAGGCGGTGCTCAAGAGCGAACGGGCGCCGATCGCCGGGGTGTTCGTGAACCGCCTGAAGAAGGGCATGCGGTTGCAGTCGGACCCCACCGTGATCTACGGTCTCGGGGGAGAATACGACGGCTCGATCCACACGCGCGACCTGCAAACCGATACGCCTTACAACACCTACACCCGCGACGGCCTGCCGCCCACGCCGATCGCTCTGCCGGGGCGCGAGTCGCTCGTAGCTGCCGTGCACCCGGAGGACACCGGCGCGCTGTTCTTTGTCGCCACCGGTGAGGGCGACGGGGCCCATCATTTCTCGCGAACCCTCGAGGAGCACAACCAGGCGGTGCAGGCGTATCTTGCGCACCTGCGCGGCCCGGCGCACGCCCCGGCAGCACGTACGCAGGCGCCGCCGCACCCATGAGTCGCGGCCAGTTCATTACACTCGAAGGCATCGAGGGGGCGGGCAAATCGACCGCGGCGCGCTTCGTGAGCGCCGCGCTCAGCGCGGCTGGGCACACGGTGCTCGTGACCCGCGAACCCGGGGGCACGCCCCTCGCCGAACGCCTGCGGGCAATCGTGCTGGAGCCGGGCACCGAGCTCGTCACCCCGCTGACCGAAACGCTTCTCATGTTCGCCGCGCGCGCGCTGCACGTGACCCACCTCATTCGCCCGGCGCTCGCGCGCGGGGACTGGGTGGTGTGCGATCGCTTCACCGATGCCACGCGCGCCTATCAGGGCAGCGCCCGCGGCGTTGATGCGGCGCTCATCGAGCAGCTTGCACAGGCGGTGCACGGGGATCTGCAGCCGGACTGTACGCTGCTGCTGGATCTGCCGGTGCCGGCGGGGCTCGCCCGTGCGCGTGCGCGCCCCGGGGCGGCCGATCGTTTCGAGGCTGAGAGCGTGCGCTTCTTCGAGAAGGTGCGGGCCGGGTATCTTGCGCTCGCGCGCGCCGAACCTGAGCGCGTGCACCTCATCGATGCCGCAGCACCAATGGCGCAGGTCGAGCAGGACATCGGCGCGATTCTGCAGTCCCTCACCGCGCGCGCACCGGTATGAACGCGAGCGTAGCGCCAACACTGCCCGAGCCGTCCTGGACGGCGCCCGAGCGCGCACAGCTCAGGCAGGCCTTTGAGTCGCAGCACCTGCCGCACGCGCTCCTCATCCACGAGGCCCGCGGTGCGGGCGGTGAGTGGCTCGCACTGTGGGCGGCATCCCTCGTGCTGTGTCGCGAAGGACCCGCGGCGCCCTGCGGCGCCTGTGTCGCCTGTCGGCGCGTGGCGCTGCGCCAGCATCCGGATCTGGCGTGGCTGAGCCTCGAGGAGAATTCGCGCCAGATCCGCATCGAGCAGGTGCGGGATCTGAGTGCCGAACTGGCGCTCACCAGTCATGCGGGTGGCTACAAGGTCGGGATTATCAGCCCCGCGGACGCACTCAACCGCTTCGCCGCCAACGCGCTGCTGAAGACCCTGGAGGAACCCCCGGCGCGTACACTGCTGGTGCTGGTGGCGACGCAGCCCTCGAGACTGCCGCCGACGATCCTCAGCCGCTGCCAGCGCCTGCGCGTGCGGGCGCCGACCCGGGCGGAAGCGCGCGCATGGCTGAGCGCGGCGCGCGGCGAGCACCCCTGGGATGCGGCGCTGGATACCCTTGGGGAGGCGCCGCTTCTCGCCGTGCGTGCGGACCCGGAGGAGGTGGCCGCAGTCGGGCTTGAAGCGCAGCGTACACTGGACGCCCTGGCCGGCGGCAGCGCAGACCCCTCGGCCACGGCCGAGCGCTGGGCGCGCGCGGAGTTGCCGCTGCGGCTGCTGTGCTTTGAGAATTGGCTCACAGAACGCATCCGGCGGGGTGCGCGGGCGGGGGCCTTTATGACAGAAATGCGCGCTGGCCCCTACTTGTCAGGAGGCACTCCGGTCTTGAATATACGCGAGCTCTTCCGGCTGGTTGACGAGGTGCGGGAACTCCGTGCCACGCTCGACGTCCCACTGAACCGGGGAGTGGCGCTGGAGGTTCTTTTCAGGCGGCTCGCCCCTTGAGGGACGGGTCAGCACAAGAGGGATGAGGGGATGGCGGCAACACCGGCAAGTATTGGCGAGGGGGACAGGCATTTGAGAGCGGGCGCGAACAAACCGGGACTTCTCACCCTCACCATCAAGGACAAGAGTGCCCTGTATCTCGCGTACATGCCGTTTGTGAAGAACGGCGGCCTCTTCATCCCGACCAACAGCAACTACCGCCTCGGCGATGAGGTGTTCATGCTGCTGAACCTAATGGGCGAGGATGAAAAGCTCCCCGTCGCCGGACGGGTGATCTGGGTCACCCCCAAGGGCGCACAGGGCAATCAGGGCAAGCGCACGGCCGGCATCGGCGTGCAGTTCTCCGAGCAGGACCGCGGCCAGACGCAGAAGAAAATCGAGACCTATCTTGCCGGGGCGCTCTCCGGGGATAAGGCCACGCATACGATGTAAAGGCGGATTCGGCCGTCGGTGCTCGTGCGCACCGTCAGCGCTATTTCGGTCCCGTCACCGAAGTTCAACCAGCCGGCGCGCGTGGCGCGCAAATCACCGCAAGAATCTCATCGGGCCTGCGAGCTGCCGACCCGATGCGAGTGCGGGCATGCGCAAAAAAGTACCGCTGATTCTTAGGGCTTGTCCGCGGCGCCGCCGCGCGTGAGCTGCAGGCCAGCGCCGTTACCGAGGCCGCCGGTGAGCACGTAGGCATCAAAGCCGCGCTCGACCAGGATGTAGGCCGCCGCGGAACTGCGCCGTCCGGTATCGCAGTACACGATGTAGGGTTTGGCGCGATCGAGCGTCGAGAGTTTGAGGCGGATGAGATAGAGGGGCACGTTCTGTGCGCCCTCGATGCCGAGGTTCTGGTGCTCGCTCGGCAGGCGCACATCGAGCCAGCGACCGCCGCGCTCGGTGATCTTGCGCGCCTGCTCCGGATTTACCCATTGCAGGAGCGGCGCGTTCATCAGCTCGCGGAAGTCCTGCTTGTTCAGCCGCATGAGCACCCCGTCGGTGACCATGGTGACGGTGGCGTTGCGCTTGGCTTCGGCGATCAGCGCTTCCTCGCCGAAGGTATCCCCGACGTTGAGCTCGGCGAGCTTGATACCCTCGCGGCTCAAGGGGGTCTCGCGGGTCACCGCGCACTTGCCCTGCACGATGATGTAAAAGTAATCCCCTTCATCGCCCTGCTTGATGACGACCTCGCCGGCGCGGCACGGGGTGCGCTGCAGGCGCTGGAAGATCGCCTGGATGTTGGCGGGCGGAATGCGGTGGAAGGCGTTCGTCTGCAGGAGCGTCGTCATCCAGTCATCCGAGCCTGCGCTCTGCAGCTGCGCCTGCAGTTCCTCGACTTCGTAGCTGCCGGTCTGGTCCCAGGTGATCATGACATCGAGCAGGTCGCTGTCGATCGAGAGGAAACTGATGTCATCGATCGCGCGCACCGTCGCGCGCCGTGGCAGGCTCGGGTAGAGGGGATTGCGCGCCTCGGGGGTGCCGGCGTTGATGGTGCCGATCAGGCGGGATTTCTCCAGCGCCTCCACGCGCCCGCTCACGAGCCACACCGTGCGCTTGTCCGTGTCGCCTTCGCTAAAGAGCGCGCGCCCGCGCGTCAGGCTCTTGACGCTCACTTTTTTGGCGAGCGCGGTCAGGTTTTCGCGCTTCATTCCGTCGAGCGGCGCGAACTTCCTGAGTACTTCGACCGTGGCTGCCTGCTCTTCGGCCATGTCTTCCCAAACGCTTGCGGGTTTCGAGTCTAAGCGGACGAAAACTAAAACAATATCCGGATCACACGCCTCGCGGCGCGACCCCTGTTGGATGGTAGCACAGGCCTTTCGGCGCGCCGGACGCCGGTCACGCTTTTCCGTCGCCGGACTGCTGCGCCCACCCCGCGTCCGGTGTGAACCGTGCACCGTAGCGCGCCGCCAGTTCCTGCAGCCGCGCCACGACCTGCGGGACCCCCCGCGCGCGCGCATAAGTGAGAGGTCCGCCACGGAATGGCGCAAAACCGGTGCCAAAAATGACCGCGGCATCGACGAGGTCGGCGTCCTCGACCACGCGCTCGCGCAGGCAGGCGACGCATTCGTTCACCAGGACGAGGATCAGCCGGTCGATGAGATCCGCAGGCGCCGCCGGCACGGCAGCTTCGGGCTTGACCGCCTTGCCGTCGCGCCACGCGTAAAAGCCCGCGCCGCTTTTGCGACCGAGCTTCTTCGCCGCCAGAAGTTCACTCAGGCGTGGGATCTGCGTCACGGGACGGTTGAGCTGCTCGGCGATGATCTCCCCCACGTGCGCAGCCACGTCGAGCCCGACGACGTCGATGAGCTCAATGGGCCCCACCGGCATGCCGAACTCGACCGCGGCCCGATCGATGCTCGCCAGCGGCACGCCTTCACCTGCGGCCAGCATGGCCTCATACATGTAGGGGGTAAGCACGCGGTTCACCAGAAAACCGGGGGAGCTCTTGCACGGAATGGGTAGCTTATCGATGCGGCGCGCAAAACCGCTGGCGGTCTGCAGCGCCTCCGGAGCCGTGCGCGCGGCGTGCACGATCTCGATGAGCGGCATCTGTGCCACGGGGTTGAAGAAGTGCAGACCCACGAGACGCTGCGGCTGGGCAAGTTTCGCCGCCAGGGGCTCGAGCATGATGCTCGAGGTGTTGGTGGCGAGCAGCGCGCCGGCCTTCATGCGCGGCTCAAGCTGCGCATAGAGTTCCTGCTTCGCCGTGAGGTTCTCAAAGATCGCCTCGATGATGACGTCCGCCTCCGGCACGCCCGCGCCCGCGACATCCGCACGCAACCGCGCGCGCGCGGCGGCGTTCCGCTGCGGGTCCTTCAGACGCTTGTCGAAGAGCTCCTGCGCACGTTTAAGCGCAGGCTCCACGTACTCGGGCGCACGATCCTGCAGCGTGACGCTGAAGCCGCGCAGCGCAGACCAGGCGGCGATGTCCCCGCCCATGACGCCCGCGCCCACCACGTGCACGTTGCGCAGATCCTTGCCCGCCTTGCCGCCGGCGCTCTTCAGCCGATCCTGCAGCAGGAACACGCGCACGAGGTTCCGTGAGGTCGCGGTCGTGAAGAGGTGCGCCATGGAGCGCGCCTCGCCCTCGTAGGCGGCAGCCCCGTGCGCCCCATAGCGCGCCCACAGGTCGATGATCGCGTAGGGGGCCGGATAGTGCGCCCGCGGTGCACGCTTGGCGACCTGCGCGGTCAGGGCGGACTTGAGAAAGACCCGTACGGGAGCGCTGCTCAGGAGCCGCTCGCCCAAGGGCGCGCGGCGCACCGCGGGGCTTCGCAGCGCCAGCTCGCGGGCCGCGCCGCGCAGTTCGGCTTCGGCGACCAGGCGGTCGACGAGACCGAGCTTGAGTGCCTTCTCCGCGCGCACGGGCTTACCGGTAAGCATCATCTCCATCGCCGGCCGCACACCGATCAGACGCACCGTGCGCACCGTGCCGCCAAAGCCCGGGTGCAGCCCAAGCTGTACTTCTGGCAGCCCGAGGGACAGCCGTTCATCCGCTACCGCGACGCGGTAGCGGCAGGCGAGCGCGGTCTCCAGTCCGCCCCCGAGGGCAAAGCCGTGGATGGCGGCGACGGTGGGGCAGGGCAGCGCCTCGAGGCGATCAAAGACCGCCTGACCGCGACGGATGAGGGCGTACCCGGCGGCCTCGTCCGCGAGCGCGGTGAATTCGCGAATATCGGCGCCCGCGATGAAACCGCTCTTCTTGCCGGAGATGAGCACGAGGCCCCGCGGTCGCTGCGTCTCTAATTGCCCAAGAAGTGCGTCGAGCTCAACGAGCACCGGGCCGGAGAGTACGTTGGCGGAGGTGTTGGGCTTGTCGAGCGTCAGCCACGCGATGCCGTCCGCATCGTGCGCGAGCGTCCAGGCGGCAGCAGCGGGGTCGGTCATGGTGTCTCTGGTCGTGTCCGGGTAGCAGGATCAGGCGGCCGAGGCGCGCGCGCTCGCGCCTTGCACCTCAAAGTCGCACACCAGCGGGCGGTGATCGGACAAGCGCACATCGGGAACGCGAAAATCAGTGACCTTGATGCCCTCGCTCACCAGCACGAAGTCGAGCTCGATGCGCGGCACGCGTGCGGGGAAGGAGGGCAGTCCCGCCGTGTTGGCGCTGCGCAGCCCGGCAGCGCGCATGAAGAGGTAGATCTCGTGCGTGCCCCAGAAGGTGTTGAAGTCGCCGGCGACAATCACCGGTTTGGCGGACTGCTGGATGAGGTCGTGCAGCGAGCGCAGCTGGTACTGGCGGTGGCGGAACTTCACCGACAGATGCACCAGAAAAACGCACACCTCCGAGAGTTCCAGCTCGATGATCAGCCGCTTGATCCCGGTGTCGAAGTAGTGGAAGCGCTCCCCGTGCACGGTGGGCGCGGACAGGAACGCGTTGCCCTGCTTGCGCACGATGGGCATGAACTGATTGAGCGAGTCGGCGCCGTACTTGGTCTGGTAGGTCGAGTAATGTCCCAGCTCACGCGCGATGTGATCGGCCTGATTGAGCATGCCGGTGCGGATCGAGCCGGTATCGACCTCGACTAAGCCGACGACGTCCGGGTGCTCGGCGCGGATGAACTCGGTGATGCCCTTGAGAACCCGACGGTTGCTGCGCAGGTACCCCGCCCCGGGCAGCGGCAGGTGGAACGCGGGGCCGGTGCCCGTGGCGTAGCGGATGTTGTAGATGAGAAGTCGCACCAGGGCGTATCTGCGCGTGGGCCGTAAAACAAGCATTCTAGCCTGCGGCGCGCTCGCATGTGGCGGTGCGGCACGCAGTGCCCGGGCAGCGTCGCCGTTACGCGTCACCGGGGGCGCCAAAAGTTCCCCCGCACAGCCGCTTGTGCCAGACTTCGCTGCGTGTCACAGGACAACCCGCTCCGGCTGTTTATCACCCACGCGTGGCAGATGAGTGACGACTACCTGCGCGTGTTCGAGTATCTGGAGAGCGCCCGCAACTTTTTCTACCGCAACTACAGCACGCCGGATAAGCCCGTCACCGGTGACAAGGAAGCGCTGCGCGAGGACCTGCGGCGCCAGATTGCCCCGGTCGAGGCGGTCATCGGGCTTTCGAGTCTCTACGAGACGCAAAAAGATCTCATGACCTTTCAGCTGCTGTACGCGCAGGCGAGCAAGAAGGCGGTGATCCTCATGAAACCTTTTGGCAGCGGTAAGGAGCCGCCCAAGGCGATCCTCGATCTTGCCAACGAAGTCGTTGACTGGGACGAGCGTGCGCTGGTGGATGCCATCCGCGCCCACGCCCGTCACGAGAAGACGGGGCGCTGGGACACGATCGAATTCAAACTCGACTAGCGCTAAGGAGCGCTACGACGCCTCGTGGGCGTAGAGCGAGATGACCTGGGGGACACCCTTCTTCGGACGCGCCGCCGTGACGCCGTTGAGCGCCACGCCGTTCATCACCAGGTTCGGCAGCGGCTCTGCCTCGCGGGTCCACTCGCGCGCGAAGGCCCCGTAAAGCCGCACGACGCCCGCGGCCAGCTCGTCCGCTTCACTGTTGGACATTTTGCGCACCGTGGCCCGCACGGCGTCTTCCCCGGGCTGCGGGCGCTCGCGCGTGAGGGCTTCCTGACAGGCGCGGTATTGCGCGCGCAGCGGATCCGGAAGCTCCTCGGTGTTGACTTGCGCAAGATGGTTACGGAACGCATCGGCGAGGCGATCCTTGATCGATCCTGAGCGCGCGAGCGACAGAGCGGCGCCCTCAAGCTGTTCCCACGTAGTGCTCATCACTACTTCCTCGGTGACGCCGGCGTAGGTTCGTCCGGTTCGAGCCTGCGCTTAACGGCGGCGTCGGTGAATTCTTATTGTCCGGTAAGTGACGGAATTCCAGCGCGCTCAAGCGGCTGCGCAGGAAATATAGCTCAGACTCTAGGAAAAAAATACGCCGTCGTCGTGCGCGCGCGGCCATTGGGGTCGGGCGCACCTGGCGCCTGCTCCGCGGCGCTCGGCGCGCCCGAAGGGACTACATCACCGGGACATCACATTAATAAGTATGCGTATTTTGTTAATTTTTCTGACTAATTAGCCCAGCAATACGCGGTGGTGTCGTTGTTATTCACATCGCGCGCCCACTGCGTACCGGTGTTGTCGACCGCGAAGGACGCGCATTTTGTGTCCGCCGCCTGCGAAGTGCCCGCGACGGGCGCCGCGTCGATCTCGTAACCGGGCGCGGTCTGGGCGGTGTACTTGCACCCGGCTGACATACCCGGCCCGAGGCCACAAACCGTCACGGTGTAGTACCCGCTGCCCACGACCTGCGGCCAAGCCCCCACCGGGTAGCCCAGGTCCGTCGGGGTCTGCGAGTAGTTCGCGCCGTTCACGCTCGTGCTGAAGAAGCGTTCCTCGCGCCCGGCCAGATCAAGGAGAGCGGTCTTCGCCTCGATGCGCCGCGACTGGCGGACCTGGGACATGTAGGAGGGCACCGCGATCGACATGAGGATGGTGGCGATCACCACCACCACCATCAGCTCGATGAGCGTCATGCCGCGGGAGAACTTTGCTGCTCGGAAATCCATGGTGCCTCTTTCGTGCGCCACTTAGCGCAGTTCGATCCAGCTCAGCCGATGGCCGGTGGTATTCGGCGGCAGGTTCAAGCCCAGGGTGCCGCCCTGGATGTTGTTACCGCCCACCCCGGCGTTGCCGCTCTCGACCATGTTGGTCTCATACACGAGGTACTGCACGCCGGCACTGTTGCTCGTGACGAAGGAGCTACCGGTCGCATTCGTCTGCATGGCGATCGCATGCGCATCCTGGTAGGCGGCTGGGTTTACCGTCGGGTTGGCGTTGAAGAACGCCTGTTCGCCCGGGGGCAGGAACACCTGGTTGAAGGCCCCGCCGGTCAGCGCCGAGAGCACGTAGGTGAAGCCGGTGTCACTGTTGTTGCTGCAGGACGTCGGCGAATTGTTCGCCGGTACGATCGAGTTGACCGTGAGCGCCTGCTGCACGAGTTCCGGACTGTAGATGACCTGCTCCCCGGTGCCGGGCAGGTTCAGATACCAGCCGAACTGGCGCGGCTGGGTGCCGCTGGTGCAAGCGCCGGTCCAGCAGATGCTCGCGTTCGCATTGATGTCCACGTTCGTGGTGGTGCTGGTACCGGTGCTGTATGTGCTGGTGCTGACGGTCTGGTACTGCAGATTCGCCGGCGTGAGCGTCACGAGCCCCGCGGTCGCCCGTGTAAGACTCGCGTACTGCGCACTGGAGACCCCATCCCAGCCGGAGGGGTTGCCGACGCCGGGCCCGAGTCGGCCGCCGTCGGTCGTGCTCACGTTCCAGTCCCACACGCCGTAGAGCGACTGCGTCCCGCTCGCGTAGGTCGCGGCGCCCGCGTTGGTGAGGCCGATCTTCTGTCCGGTGCCGAAGAGCACCATGATCTGCTGCTCCATGCCGGGGCTCGGGGCGCCGGAAGCGACCACCACCTGGGTCGTGATCGGCTGACCCCCGGTCTGGAAGATCGGTCCGGGGGTGACCATCCAGTTGCCCTCATTGGGATCGGTCAGGTCGAAGCGCCAGACGTTCCCCTTGAGGTCTCCCGCGTACACATAGTCGGTGATGTGATCGCCATCGAGGTCCGCGGGGGTGACGAAGGTGATCCCATTGCCACCGGCAACGCCGGTGCTGAGGTAGTAGATGAGGGCGTTCTGGGCCCCGGTGTTCGGGTCCAGCGTCATGACGAAGATGCCCGCATCCCCTGAGGTGCTGCCGATGCCGTTGCCAAAGAGCACCGCCCAGCGGCCGTCGTGCAGGCGCCGAATCTGGGGCGTGCCGAACGTATTGCCCAGGTTCTGGCCGCAGGTGGTGTTACCCACGCAGGTGATGCCCGTAGCTGAATTGTTCCACTCGCCCATGACCAGGCTCGCGGCATTGCCCTCGGAGAAATTACCGGGATTGGTCACGTCGAGTGCGAAGATCGCCGCGCCGCCGGCGCCCAGGCCACTGACCGCCCAGGTGTGCCACTGACCGCCGTAGAAGAGGTCGCCCGTACCCGGTGTCGCGTTGACGAAGTAGTTATGTCCGTACAGCGCGTTCGCATAGTCGATCGGGACGTTAGCGGGGTTCGTGACATCCGGGTGGATCAGGTTCGCAGCGGTGCCGCTGATGGTGGCCCCGGGCATGTACGCCAGCAGTTCCTTACCGTCGTTGTTAGTGAAGCAGCTCGCGCTTGGCGTGGTCGCACAGCTGCCGGAGCTCGAGTTGTAGACGCCGCTGCGGAAGCCGTGCAGCAGACCGTCGTTGGCGCCGACGTAGACCATCTGCTGGCGATTGAGCTCCGCGGTGATGTACGCCGCGTAGCTCTGGGCGCTCGAGGCGTTCTCGGGCATCGTGGCCGTCGTGTTGAGCCGGTCGTTCCAGGTCACCGCATACGGGGAACCAGGGGCCCCGACCCAGGCGGGACTTGAGTCCATGATGTCGGCGAGCACGCTCGTGCGACGGCGGAACTCACCCACCGCGGAACTATTGATCTCATTGGTGCGATCGCCCCGCAGATAGCTGACGCGATCGGCAACGTTGCTGAGCGCCGGGAAGCCGGGGGTTCCGTCGCCCATATCGATCGCGGCCTGCTGAGCGGCCGAGAGGTTGTTGTACTGGAAAGGAACGCCGCCCGTGCCGTTCCAGGTAATGATCTGCCGACCGCCCACGGTGGCGGTGCCCAGATTGGGCGACTCAGGCAAAATCAACCCTGCGGTACCCGTGGTGCTGCAGGTGCTGCCCGTGGGTACCCCGGTCAGGACGCACGAGGCGTCCCAGTTCGGAGTGGAGGCGATCGTGACGTTACCGAACGCATCGAACCCGAGGCTGCTCGCCGTCACGCGCCCGGTCCAGCCGTTGCTCGGGTTGTAGTAGGCGAAATACGCCTGCACGCCCGTTTCAAGCTTGGCGGACTCGCGTTCACTGGCGCCCGCGGAACTCGCCGCCGAGGTCGCAGGATCCGCGCGGAAACACAGGATCTCGTGGATGTTCGTGCTGCCACCGGTTGAGCCGGCGAAGCCGAACAGGAAGTTCGCCGGCAGCGGGCCGTTGGCGGTCGTGATGTTCTGCTTGGTGAGCACGGCCTGCCAGGCACCGCAGCCGGTCGCCGGACAGATCGAGTAGGACAGACTCAGCAGTCCGTTCTGCGAGATCTTCAGCTGATAGTAGATCGGCGTAGCCGCGGGGCGGGTCGCCGCGCTTTCCGCCGCAATCTTGGTACCGGCGGTGAGCACGGTGTAGCCGCCCGGCAGTGCGCCGTAGTCGAGGATGCCCGCGGTATTGAGGGCGTTGGTCAGCGCGGCCGCGCCGGCACTGGTGGGACTTGAGGCCGTTGCATAGTTCCACAGATTGCCGGTCCGGCAGGTGTTCTGCACCGCGTAGTACCAGTCGGTGCGGGCGGAAGAAGGCGCGGGACTCTGCGGCGCGCTCGACGTCGCACCGATGGTATTGGTGGCGCTGGCGCTTGCCGTGATGGTGGTGGGCGAGCTCGCCGCGGGGTTAGCCGTCGACGTGGCGTGGGTGGTGGGCGCTGCGATCAGCGCGCCTTTCGTGCACTCACCGGTACCGGCATTGTACACGTAGCCTGCGGCACACACCTCGCAGATGTTGGCAACGGGGTTATACGTGCTATTGGCGACCGTGCAGCTCTCGCACTTGTTGGCGCTCGAGTTATACGTGCCGCTCGCGCACGTCTCGCACTTGCCCGTCGTGGAGTTGTACGTGCCGCTCGCACAGATCTGGGTCGTGCAGGTGTTGGGGCCCGAGTTGTAGGTGTCGCCGCTCGGGCAGCTCTCGCACTGACCGGTGGTGGCATTGTAGGTGCCGCTGGAGCAGGTCTTGGTCGAACAGTTGTTGGGGCCCGAGTTGTAGGTGTCGCCGCTCGGGCAGCTCTCGCACTGACCGGTGGTCGCGTTATACGTGCCGCTGCTGCAGGTCGTGGTCACGCAGGTGTTGGTCGCCACGTTGTACGTGCCGGTGCTGCAGCTCATGCAAGTACCGGTGCTCGAGTTATACGTGCCCCCGTTAATCGCACAGGACGTGGTGAGCGAGGCGGGATAGTAAGGCGCCGCCGCGTTGTTCGGATTGGTGCCATACGCTCCGGTCAGCGCGTTCCAGGAGATGCTGCCGGCGCCGCGCAGGCCGATGCGTCCGGGCTGATAGCCGCCGCCGGTCGCGGTGTTGTCCCCCGTGGCGGTCGTCCCGGCCTCGCCGAGCGTGTTGGTCACGCCGTTGAGGAAGTTGCCGTACTCGTCGATGCCGACCCCGAGGTAGCCGCCGTTCAAACCGTTGTAAGGCGAGTTCGAGTTCGAGCAGCTGTAACCCAAGCTACCGCCCCAGGCCCCAAGCCCGTTGCCGTCCCCGGCCGCCTGGCCGGTGATGGTGGCGGTGTTGAGCTTGCTCGCGTCCATGAGGAAGAAACTGATGCCGTCCGCACCGTCCGCGCCACCGCCGCCGGAGTTACCAAGATAGGTCACGGTCTTAAAGGTGATGGAGACGCCCTGGCCGGTGGGGAACGGCGTCGTCGATACGATGCCGCCGTTCTCGCTGAAACCGTAGGGGGAACCGTTGGTGAAGCGCAGCGCACCCTTGCCGCTAGGATCAGGGAAGGTGCCGCTATTGCCACCCACCAGCACTTCGCCCGAGCTCTTGTTGTAGTAGCTCGCGGCGATGGTGGTGCAGCCGGGCAACTGGCCAGCCCCGGCGGTGGGCTCCACGCCCGTCGCGCTTCCGGCCGTGAGACACGCGCCGTTGAAGAAGTACCAGGGGTTGAGCGTGCTCGCCTTGGTGAAATCCTCTTGAACGGAGGATTGCGCCTCGACGGCGAAGGGGGCGGCGAGCGCCACGATCGCGGCGAGTAGGATAGAAAAGCTATTGCGGTTCATCACAAACCACCTCTGTTGACGACGCCCTGTTGGACCTCGTAGACACTTTCAACAATCGCGACCGTGTTGGCCGCACTGCCAAATCCGTAAGCATCGATCTGATAAGCCTCGCCCGCCGCATCCGCCGCGATACCCAGATCGGTGATCCAGAAAGCGGGGGTATTAAAGTAGGGCGGGTTGTTCACCTGGGCGGGCTGCCCGAGGAGCACCATGCCCTGGGGCGTATAGGTAACCTGCACCGGCCAGGGAAGAGGAAGCGTCGTTATGGGGGTGCCGAGAGGCGTCGGGGTCGCGTTGCAGATCTGTCCCTGCGTGGGGGTCGCCACCACCGAGGCGGTACAGGCGACCGCGCCCGCGGCGGTGTTGTTACTCTGCAGCAGCCACCATTCCGCGTACTGCTGCGCGCTGTCGGCGGCATGCAAGGCGCGTTCTTTCTCGCGCAGGTTGCCGGCGATGCGCTCCTGGGTGCCGAAACTGCGAAACATGCTCAGCGCCAGAATGGTGATGATGAGGAGCAGCAAGATGCTCGTGACGAGTGCCACGCCGCGCTGATTGCCCACTGCCATGCGCTCGCGGCTCATGTGTGCAACCCCGCGCGTGCCATCACCTCGATGACGCGCTCCATCGTAATCGTGGCCGGCGGGTTCACCTGCCCCGGTACGAACAGCGGGTTCGCGAAGGTCAGTACGACCCGCACCGCGCTGACGCTCTGCATATCGCCCGGTGCCAGCATCTGGTCCCAGGTGACGTAGGTGTCCACGTTGTAATCGGCGAAGGTCAGATCGCGCTTCACACCGTAATAGACCGCCATCGCCGTCACGCCCGTGATGAGCGCCACCGGGGCGCCACCATTGACCGAGCACAGCAGCTGGTTGCCGGCCGCAGTGGCGGCCACGAAGAAAGCAATCGTGTACGTGACGGGCGCCCCCACCTGCGAGCTGTCCGTGCCATCGCAGAGGATCGGGCCGTGCCCGGGCGAGACCATGAAACGTGTGGCGAGGGTGTCCTGCGCGGCAGTGTCGGCCGCGCCCACCGTGTGAAACCCGGTAAACGCTGAGCCGGCCAGGAAAGCCGCCGTCGCCGTCGTCGGCGCAGGATTCGGAGCCGCACCGAAGTTGCCGATCGTGTCCGTTAGCGGATTGGCGAAGTAGCCGCCGGACTGGACCGCGTCCGTGATCACGGTCAGGGCGAAGCGCTGCTCATCCTGCAGCTGCGCGAGCCCCTGCTGACTGAGACTGGCCCGGCGCACGGTCTGCACGATCGTGAGAAGCCCGCCGAGCAGGAAGAGGGCGATGGCCACGGTGACCATCAGCTCCACCAGGGTAAAGCCGCGCGCGTCGCGCGCGGGGCGCATGCTTGTCTTGGCGTGTGTGCTCATGGCTCGACGTACAGGGTAAAGATCGGTTGCTCGGCCGTGCTGGCGCCAGTGGTCGCGGTGTCGTGCGCGGCTTGCTCCACCTGCGCCTCGGTCGTGTTCATCGCGACCGCCTTCTCGATCCATTGGATCTGCACCGTGCAGCTGGTGGGCGCAGGATTACCCACGGGTGTGGCCGGACAGGTGATGGTGGCGCTGACGGGATAGGGCAGCAGTCCCGAGAGCGCATTCCACCAGCGAGACAGGTCAAAGGCCGCCAGCGCCGCACTGTTTCCTGCGGCCGCGGGGCTGCATGTGGGGAGGCCGCTGTTGTTTCCGATACAGGGGCTCAGAACCGGCGGCCCTATGTCCGCGATCGTTTGTGCCTGGAGCGACGCGTCGGTGGAGGCGACCACCGGGAGCGCGCCTGCGGGCGCGCCCGAGACGATCGACACCGAGAATGCTGCGGGGAAACTGGCCCAGTACTCACGGTTGGAGTGCATGGCGGAAGCCATGCTCGCTGCCTCGATCGCCGCGAGCGAGCGCTGCCGCGACATGTTGGTGTTGGAAACGGCCATGGCCTGCATCTTCGCGATGCCGAGGAGACCCACGCAGATCACGACGACGGCCACCATGACCTCGACGAGGCTGAAGCCCGATGTGCGAAACAGTGGTGTAGGTGCGCGTTTCATTAGCAGGTCACTGGATTAAACGTACGGGTGAGGGTCGTCATCATCCCGACTGCGGTGATTTGCAGGCAGCGCGTGTACTGATTGTTGTTCGTCGGTTCCGTCAAGGTGAGCGTGGTAGACACGAAGCCATTTACGGTCGTGGCGAAGCCTTCACGGTTGAAGGTCACCGAGGTCACGCCGCCGCTCGCACTGAAGACGTCCGGAGTCACCACGCCGGTGAAGGCGCCCTGCACCTTCAACACACGCTCGCCCAGATCGACCACGGCGTTCGAGTTCGGGTCGGAGAACACGATCCAGCCGAGATTCCAGTTAGAGCCACCGGTACAAGCGAGACCGTTGGTAGACACACACGCGGTGACGCCGTTGCCCTCCTTGAGCGCCTCGCCGCGCGCGTACTGCAGATCCCCCAGGAGGCCATTGACCTCCGCGGACATGCGATACGAGGTGCTGATGTACTTGTACGACGGAATCGCGATCCCCAGAAGGATGGCGACGATCGCCGATACCACCATCAGCTCGGCCAGCGTGAAACCTTTTTGCCGCTTCATGGAGCGGCAATGTACTGGAGGCTGCAGGCGCGCAAAGTGGTACTGCGTCACATCCGGCCGGCGGTCCGACCAGCGGGCTCTGGGGAGCTACAGACGGTGCCTCGAATGCACATAACGCCGAAAAAACGCGGTCAGGCTGCCTGTGCGGCGCTCAGCTTTCGCGGTGCGGGACTCCTTCTATATGTGCTTCTTGCCACTCCTCATGGGTACATCGCGTACACGCGGCGCGCCGCGGGGGCCGCAACGGCACGGCGTTCCTACCGAATGACGGGTGGAGTCGGCTTCGGTCACGCTGCGCCGGGTCAGTAACGTCCGACCCCGGGCGGTACTCATCGCCTCTGACGCGCGGCGGCGCCACCCTTAAAAGTGCAGGCACCCATTCCGCAGGTTCGCCAGAGGTACGCCAATCATGGACAACAAATTGACAGGTTTACGCGTCGCGATTCTCGCCACCGACGGTTTCGAGCACTCGGAACTGACCGAGCCGCGCAAGGCCCTGGACGAAGCCGGAGCGACCACCGAGGTCGTGTCACCCGAGGCGGATGCGATTAAGGGCTGGAGTCACAAAGAGTGGGGCCGGATGGTCGAGGTCGACCAACCCCTCGACGAGGCCAACCCGGACGACTACGACGCCCTGGTGCTGCCCGGCGGGGTCATGAATCCCGATGCGCTGCGCATGCAGCCCAAGGCGGTCGCGTTCGTGAAGGCCTTCTTCGATACCGGCAAGCCCGTAGCCGCCATCTGTCACGGTCCCTGGACGGTGGTGGAAAGCGGTGCGGCCCGGAGCATCCGCATGACCTCCTGGCCGTCCCTCAAGACCGATATCAAGAACGCAGGCGGCGAGTGGGTCGACGAGGAAGTCGTCGTCGATCAGAACCTGGTCACCAGCCGCAAGCCCGATGATCTGCCGGCCTTCAACCGGGAAATGATCGCGCTATTTGGTCAACATCAGGCCGGCAAGCGCGAACCGCGCATCGATTCGCGGCAAAATCGGCAACCGCGAACGGGAGGTCCCGGCCGCGCGCGCGGCTAAAGACCGAGCAGCGACGGTAGTTCAGCAAGCGAGCGCACTTCGAAGTCGGGCTTGCCGGGCAGCCGCTCCGCGTTCTGTCCGTAACGGTTGCACCACACGCTGCGTAGCCCGAACGCGGAGGCGGCGTAGACATCCCAGCCGTTCGATGACTGAAAGGAAATCGCCTGCAGAGGCGCTGCCAGACGATCGACAGCCAGTTGATAGACCTTCGGGTGCGGCTTGTAGACGCCGACTTCCTCGACGGAGAGCACTGCGTCGAAGAACTGTGCGAGTCGCGTGTGCGCGAGCGTTGAGGCCAGCATCTCCGGTGAGCCGTTCGAGAGAATCGCGGTCTTAAGCCCCGCCGATCTCAGTCGCGCCAGCATCGCGGGTACTTCGGGAAAGCATTCCAGGGAATCGTAGAGATCCATGAGGCGGCTGCGGAGGGCCGCGTCATCGAGATCGAGCGCCTCAAGCGTGAACTCGAGCGCATCCTCGGTAATTCGGCGGAAGCTTACGTAGCGCCCCTGCAGCGATCGCAGCCAGGTGTACTGCAGTTGCTTCTCGCGCCAGAGAGTCGTCACAGACGTAACCCGATCGCCAAGCACGTCCCGGCATCTGGCGGGGGCTGACGCGTAGTCAAAGAGCGTTCCGTAGGCGTCAAAGACGCACGCACGGATCCCGGTCAGCTGTGCACTCATGCGTTTGCTCCTGCAGCGGTCACGGTACGAGCACCCTCCCGAACGTGAATCCTGTCATGTGCCGCTGGGCGATCGGAAATTGGTCTCACTTCACACCGCCTTCGCCGTCGGAAAAGCCCTGCGGACGTAGCGCCCATGCGCTGGCTTTGCATCACCTGTTCAGGCTGTGGAATCCGTCCACATCTGTGAGGTCAATGTTGTGAAGTGCATTCACCGCCGCGAGAGCCAGAAATGCCAAATATGACCCCTGAACGTACGGCATTACGACCCTCTTAAACGGGGTGGGAGTACGGCCGATGATGATACCGCTGATCTTCGCCATCTTTGGGGACATGGACTCGGCCGCGGTGGCCGCGCTGACCGCCGCGAGCGACTGCCCACGGCAATATGAGTGCGGCGGCGTGATCTACGAAGACTCAGAGCACCAGTACCACGTGAGCCCGCCCCTGAGTTCCCACAAGCACTTCGGCCTTGAGATTCTGCAGTACAGTGAACCCACACCGGACGGCTGGCGGATCGTGGCGGACTATCACACGCATATCTGCTCTGAGCACAACCGCCTGTTCGCCAATTTCTTCTCGCCCGCGGACGCCTACGTGAACCAGGGGTTCCACACGGTGGGCTACATGCTCAGTCTCTGCGACGGCAACGTGCGCCGCTATGACCCCTCGCAAGACGACCGGGACGATGAAGTCGTGCACTTCACGAGCGGACGCGAAATCTACCTCACGTGTGGCCACATCTCGGGGTGGATCGAAACGTTGTAGCGCCAACGGCGCAACCGTTCCGGCGCAGACAAAGCTCAGGGGCACTTGAAACTCTCGGCAGCTTCCCAATAACTCACACTGAAACCCGGCCGCCGCTGCTATGTCTACTGAGCGACTTACCCATAGCCTCTAAGGACAGTCCCCCACCAGCCGTACTGGCCGCGGGAGTGAGGTGATCATGAAACTGAGCATAATTCTCCTGGCACTTTTGCCACTCTGCGCTTGGGCTGAGGACTCGAAGCAGCCACGCACCCTCGGCAATACGGCCGTGTTGCATTTGTACTACTACGCGCCGAAGACTCTGGAAGTCACTTACGTGGATTCCTACCTGTTTAAGGATGAGGGCTCGTGCAAAGACGCGATTCCGAAAGCCCTGCAAATCGCAACCGTTTACGCCAGTGAGGGCGATCTGGTGAGCGCCGCCTGCGTCGGCATGACACCGCCGGAAGCGATCACGAAGCCAAAGCAATCGAGACCCGGAGAAAGCACCCAGCTCTAGGCTCATTCTTCGCTGTAGGCCCAATGCGCGAGGTCATGAGAGGATGGCGCGCCGCTGAACGGCACTTGGCACTTTTGGCCGCCCAGGACTGGCGGCGCACAATTGCTTCGATGCAGGAGGAGGGCCCTCGAAAGCTGGACGCGACGTGCTGCTACGCGGCTCGATAAGCAAGAAGCTTCGCGCGCCGCCTAGCGAGCAATCAGTCCCTCCTTGACCACTTCGCGCGCGACCGCATCGGCAACCTCGTCTACTAGGCTTGAAAGACCCGCCGGGTTGCTCGTCCGGCTGGTACCCGCCCAGAGGAGCTTATCGTTGTTTAGCGAGTAGATCAGCGTTTCAATTGACACTACGGTGTCAGTTCGCACCGACCCGGTGGAATAGGTTGTCACCATCCCGTACGAGGGGTAGTACGACCCGAATGAACGGTACCTGCTGCTGGAGAAGCCACCCGGTTCAACGATGACCCGCTGGTCGTGGCCGACCATGCGCATGACTACGACACCCTCGACGCCGGCTTCCTTGAAACGGGCGAGTGCGTAATCCACGTCGGGGTGATCGAGGCCAATCAGCGTGTATGCAGCGATGCCGCGCGCGCCGCGGATCGTGAGATCGTTAGCCAGATAGACCTCCGCGGAACGCCGCTGCGCCGCATCGCTGGAGATCACCAACGCCGCGATCGTCTTGCCTATCGGATCGATCCGGTGCGCGTCCGGTGCCTTCCAAGTTGAGATGAAAGTGGTACTCCCGCACGCACTTACGCACACCAGTGCACTGCAGATCAAACCGCGCAGCGTTTGTGACAAGCGGGTGTTTCTCATCGTTGGACACTAAACTTTTCGTTATCCAAGTAGCAAGCAGGGGGCATGCCCAAGGCAGCTCGATAGATCGCTCAAATCAGAAATGTCACTTATCACCGATGCCTTGAGTTCGCGCCGCGCGCGGCATAACTAGGTCACGGCCGGGCGCTGGTTCAGCGCCCCAGTTCAAAACGGTGCCGGCAGCCTCGGCGACGGAACGACCACCGATCAGGCCGAAGCCGTGCAGGTGCACACCGATACGCGCTTCGTCGCGATCAGGGCTGGCGGCTCCACGTGCGCCCTCGACGCCAGCGGCCAAGCCTACTGCTGGGGTCCCAACGGTGCTGGCCAGGCAGGCCAACCCTTGTGAGCGCCCCGAAGGATTCCCTCAAACGCATCACTACGGCTATCGCGGAAGGCGCTTTCAGTATCCGGTTGCGGAAGTGCGGCGTCCGTCGCAAGTCCTTAATGCTGCGGAGCAATCCTAACAGCACGACGAGTAGAGTTCGCTGACGAACGACGACCCAATGTTGCGTCGCCGACTGACTCGATGATACGGGATAAGACATGAAATACTGCATTCTCCTGCTGCTCGCATTGGTGTTGCCCGCCTGCAGTGTCTACTCGCCGGACGCGGGCCACGAGGTCGTACTCGTCGAGAAGCCGTGGTTCTTCGGCCATGGCGGCGTCGATCCTGATCCTGTGAAGCCCGGCCGCACGTTCGCCGCACTCACCACGCAGGGCGTGGACGTGTACATGCAGCCGATGAAGGCTGAGACCGAGATGCACGACACCATGACCTCGGATGGCGTGCCGATCAGCTTTCACGCGATCATGGTGCTGCAGGTCACGGACTCCGTTTCGCTCATCAAAAACTTTGGTCCGCAGTGGTACAAAAACAATCTGGAGGAGCAGTTCAAGACGATGGTCCGGCAGGCGGTAAGAAAGCACGGCATGAACGAGACGGCGATCAGCACGACGGCGCTGGACGAGATCGATGAGGAGATCCGCGGGGCGCTGGTCGCGTTCATTAAGGACAAGGGTCTGCCCGTCAAACTCATCACAATGACGGTGGGACGCGCCAATCCGCCGGATGCCATCAAGAACCAGCGCATCGAGACGGCGACGCAGGAACAACGCATTCAGACCGAGCAGCAGACTAAGCTCGCCGAGGTGCAGCGCAAATCGGCGGAGGAGGCGCGCGCCGCAGCGGACAACGCCTATCGTCAGGCGATCGGCCTATCCCCGGAACAGTACGTGCAGCTCAAGCACATCGAGATGGAGCAGCGCGTGTGCGCGGAAGGCAAGTGCACCTTCATCGAAAACTCGGGCGCGCTCCCGACCTTTGGAGTGAAGTGATAAAACGGCCGCGGGCGAAGGTCGCTCACTCCACGCGCCATCTGATCACTACGTCGGCCCGAAGAAGGAGCCAGTAACGGGCGGATGCAGGACAAACAGCCCGTTTCACTCCCCGGGCGATACCGTAACTTCACTTTTCGCATGGCATCACCACGCCCTCTGAGCTGGTAAGATCCCACACTCGGTGGGTGAGCGCGCGGCGGGCATCGCCCGATGCGCCGTCCTCGCTGATCACGGCTGAACGCTGATGTGCTCACGGGCGGCCGGCTGTTGCCAGAAAACTGTTCCGCCTCACGAAAGTAAACCTCCATGACGCGCCTCATCACACTCGCAAGCTTCGTGCTGAGCCTCCTGGCGGCCGGCTCTGCCGCGTTCGCAGAGGATTTAGGCTGGCCGCGCACCACCGAGCAGCCCGCCGGGAAGCTCGTGCTGTTCCAGCCCCACGTCGATAGCTGGGACAGTGACATCGTCTGGCGCCAGGCTTTCCAGCTGACGCCAGCCGGCGGCACCATGACAGTGGGCGCGGCCTCCTTCCAAGGCACGAGCAGCACGAACACGGAAACGCACATCATCACGATCTCGGCGACGCAAGTGACCGGAACTTTTTGCCCCGGACTCGATGCGAGCGCATCGGCGTCGCAGGTTGCGCTGTTGCGCACGCTCGCGCCCCCGACATTCGATATTTCGCTCGAGCGCCTCGTCACCTACATGCGCACGCCCGCAAGCATGAAACTGCCGCCGAGCGCGGCTTCCCCGCCGGTCATTCTCGTCAGCGACTCGCCCGCGGTCGTGCTTCGGCTGCACGGGCAGCCGGTGCTTACGCCGGTACCGAAAACCCGCCTGAGCTTCGTCGCCAACACCTCATGGCCGCTGTTCGAGAACTCGGCGAACGGGCATTTCTACCTGCTGGCCAACAACCTTTGGCTTGAGGCCCGCAGCCTCGACGGTCCCTGGCAGCGCGTTACGCGCCTGCCGGAGGACTTCCGTCACCTGCCCGCCGCTGACCGCTTTGCGCCGGTGCGCAGCTTTGTGCCACCACCGCACGTGCGCGACCCGATCGTGCCGCAGGTGCTCCATACCACTTCAGCAGCCCACCTGATCCTGTTCGACGGGCCGCCGGCCTACGCGCCCATCGCAGGGACACAGTTGGAGCGGGCAACCAACACCAAGAGTCCGGTCTTTCGCTCCAATCCAGGGCAGACCTATTACTACCTCGCCGCCGGTCGCTGGTTCAGCGCCCCAAGCCTGAAGGGTCCCTGGAGCGATGCGACGTCGGCACTGCCAGCAGACTTTGCCAACATACCGCCCGACAGCCCTGCGAGTGCCGTTCTTGCAGCCGTGCCGGGCACGACCCAGGCAGAGGACGCCGCGCTCTTGGGGCAGGTTCCGAAGACTCCGGCCCTGTCCGCGGGGCAGGTGAGCGTCACTTACCTCGGCGGTACCCCCCAGTTCGTGCCGGTCGAAGGCACGACGATGCAGTACGCGAGCAACAGTGCCGACAAAGTGCTTCTGATCGGCGGCGTGTACTACCTGCGCCGACGAGGCGCATGGTTCATAGCCCCGACGCCTGAGGGGCCGTGGGCGGGGGCACCCGGGCCTCCGGAGGTGATCTACACGATCCCGCCCAGCTCGCCGGTCTACACCGTCACTTACGTCACGTGGGACTACTGGGGAGACGAGGAATACGGGGAATACTGGCAATACTAAAGGCGAGAAACCGAGCTGACGTGCCCGTAGGCAAATGGCAGGCGTTACAGTGGTCACAATTGATTTTCGCCTGCTACACATTTGTGCGAAGTAAGGGACAGCAGTCTGATTTCGCAGCGGAGTAGGGGCCCACCCCGCCCTCGTGGCTGCGGCGCTGTCAATGCTTGCAGTGAGTCAGGACACGGTGCTCGCATTGCAAGCACCGTAAGCAGTTCGAGGTAGCTACCGTGGCGCAACTGATCGTCCGAAACCCGTCAGAGGAGCTGGTTCGCGCGCTCCAGCAGCGAGCCGCCAAGCGCAATCACAGTGCCGAGCAGCAGCACCGTGAGATCCTGAAAGCCGCTCTAAAGGGTCCCCAACGGAAGCCGTTGGCTGACGTGCTCGCCAGCATGCGGGACGTGGGCACGGACGCGGACGTCGCGCGCGAGCAAGCCGATCGCGAGTTTCCTGCAACGGGTCGATAACTCTCAGGCGCAGAGGCTCGAGCAATGGCTGCTGCGAGTCATGCTCGCCGACGGTGCCCTAAGCGTCGAAACGATACCCCGCGAGGCGTTATGTCTCGCTGGGAAGGCTTTCCTTCGCCACAGAAAGCAGCAAGGAACCAAAACCAATGTTCTGCCTGATTTTTTTATAGGCGCACACGCAGCTGCAACCGCCTCACGGATTCTCACGCGTGACGTCGAACGCCCCGACGGTGAGTCTCCTGGCCCCTTAAATCACGGGCTGCGGGGAGCTTTTCAATCCGGTCGGGCGCATCATGCTACTTCGCATAATGTATATTAAGTTAAATATGGTGCCTATGCAACGGCCGCGCCGCGGCAGCTCCGCGGGCAGTCCGAATCGGCGCCCTAATCCGCTTGAGCCCCCGGACAAGCAGCCTTGATTTGCGCGATCTTGGTGTCCAGGGCCTTGTTGTATTCCCCGGTGCTCACCTGGTATTTGGTCTTTTCGGTGCCTGTGACCAACCCAGCGACCAGGCCTATCGGCACAATCATCGAGACGCCATTACCGATCTTTGATGCGGTGCTAGCCTTCTCCGAGTTCAGCGTGCGTAGGTCGCCCGGGGCAGTCGCGCAGTTGATCGGCATCGCCTGAGCCGCCGCTGCCTCCTTTTTTTCCTGCATCGCGCAGCCCGTCAATACCACTAGACCCAATGCGCAAAGACCTGCGCCAGTTAAGTTCGTCATTTTCGCTCCCACAAAATTGGATGTTTGTCACTTTCCGCCGCGCCGCCCCGCGAGCTCACTTGGCTCACGATCAGCGGCCCCTTGTCAGTTCGGGCTAGAACGTGCCCGTAGCGCCGCCTACCCACAAACTCATACCCTCCCGGGGGTTTAGGCGCAACGTGGCAAGTACCTATCCCCGTGCCGCCCTCGCGTGCAGGTATCTGCAGTCGCACAGTGGGTTTGCCTGCCGAGCCATACGGCGGACCGCGTTGTTTTCAACGCCAGTTGGAGCAGTCTGCCGCGCCGGCTGAGACGGATCGGTCAGGCGCTGTCGTGGGTCGCCAGCCGGTCCCGACCCTTGCTTAGTAATTAAGGAGTGCCGGGGTCGCTCATATACAACACTCCGGTCCCCGGTTACCGGGCCGCGCGCGCTTTAGCCGGGTTTTCCGAACGCCCCATGTAACAAAGTGCCTTCTCGGCTTTATCGGCCAAGTGACTCAGTCTGAAAGGGCTTCCTTGTCCCTCCTCCGCTATGGAATACTTCCCTTCAGGTTTGGTTTCCGTCTGTAGCGTAAAAACCATAAGTCGACGCCGTCGCGACAACAACTAGCAGATTAGGAGCCGTAAAGTGGCCACAAACACGCTGCCTGCAAGTGAGTACGGGATCGACAAAGCCCACCGCCGCGTCATCTTCGCCTCGAGCCTGGGAACCGTCTTCGAGTGGTATGACTTTTATCTGTACGGCTCACTGGCGGCGATCATCTCCAAGCAGTTCTTCTCCGGCGTCAATGAAACCACCGGGTTCATCTTCGCGCTTCTGGCCTTTGCCGCCGGCTTCGCCGTAAGGCCCTTCGGGGCTTTGGTGTTTGGCCGCCTCGGCGATCTCGTGGGCCGCAAGCACACGTTTCTCATCACGATTGTGATCATGGGTCTCTCAACAGCCCTCGTTGGCGCGCTACCCAGTTATGCGAGCGTCGGGGTCATCGCTCCGGTGGCGCTCATCGTGTTGCGGCTGCTGCAGGGGCTCGCGCTCGGCGGCGAGTACGGCGGCGCGGCCACCTACGTGGGCGAACACGCGCCTCCCGGCAAGCGCGGCCTCTACACCAGCTGGATTCAGACGACCGCCACCTTGGGGCTGTTCCTGAGCCTCTTGGTCATACTCTTCTGCCGCTCGTGGCTCGGCCCCGAGTTTGACACCTGGGGCTGGCGCATCCCGTTCCTCATCTCCGTCGTGCTGCTCGGGGTCTCGGTCTACATCCGCCTGCAGCTGGCCGAGTCACCGGTCTTCTTGGAGATGAAGGCCCAGGGCACGAGCTCCAAAGCGCCCCTGACGGAGTCCTTCGCGCGCTGGGGCAACATGCGGCTCGTGATCCTCGCCCTCCTCGGCGCGACCGCAGGACAGGCGGTGGTGTGGTATTGCGGGCAGTTCTATGCCCTCTTCTTCCTCACCCAGGTGCTCAAGGTCGACCCGCAGCCCGCGAATCTGCTGATCGCCGCAGCACTGCTGATCGGCACGCCGTTCTTCGTGATCTTCGGTGCCCTCTCGGACCGCATCGGCCGCAAGAAGATCATTATGGCCGGGTGCCTGCTCGCGGCGATCACGTACGTACCGATCTTCAAAGGCCTCACGCACTATGCGAATCCGGCGATCGAGAGCGCCTCGAGCCACTCCCCGGTAACGGTTGTCGCTGACCCCGCCGCGTGTTCTTTCCAGTTCGATCCGGTGGGTAAGAAGAAATTTGTTCAGTCGTGCGACATCGCCAAAGCCGCGCTCGCCAAGGCCGGCGTACCGTACCGTAACGAGGCGGCCGCGGTGGGAACCGTGGCGCAGATCCGCATCGGCGACGCACCTCCCATGCCTTCGGTGGAGGGCGGCCCCATGTCGGCCGGGGATTTCAAGGCCGCAACCGATAAATTCTCCAAGGCCCTCGGCGGTTCGCTGAAGGAGGCCGGTTATCCGGCCAAAGCCGATCCGGGACAGATCAACTACCCGATGGTGCTCGTGCTGCTCGTGATCCTGGTGATCTACGTCACCATGGTCTATGGCCCCATCGCCGCGTGGCTGATCGAGCTTTTCCCGGCGAAGATCCGTTACACCTCACTGTCCCTGCCCTATCACATCGGCAACGGCTGGTTCGGCGGCTTCCTGCCAACCATCGCCTTTGCCCTTGTGGCACTGACGGGCGACATCTATTACGGACTGCGCTATCCGATCATCATAGCCGTCATGACGCTCGTGATCGGCACGCTGCTGCTTCCGGAAACCAAGGACCGAACGGTTCGATAGCAGCGCACGACCGTTCGAATCTTAAGCTGTGGTCGGGGCGCAGTGACGCCCCGACCTCGACGGGCGCGCCATCGTCATCGACGGGCACGGCGCGCCCGGACGTCCCGAACCTCGCACGCGCGACGGGCGCGCGGGCCTGAGCCGCCGCTCAGCTGACCCAGGACCCAACCCCTCACCCTGAGGAACCCGCGGCTTGGGTCCCGGGGGGAAGGTGCATATCCCCCGGGAGCCTCAAAGTTGGGCTCATCCAACTGGGCCCCTGCGTTACCAACCGGCAGGACCTGACGCCCGTTACCCGCAACCCGTCCGTCCTCTCCCCCCTCTCCTAACAACAATCTGTTGTTGCTAAATCACAACGTAGTACACCGGGAACGAAAAATCGTCTACGATACTAGTGCAGTACAGTGCTCAAAGATGTTGCGTTTATGCGTATGTCAGTTCGATGACAGCTTATGGCTGCGGATAAAGTGACGTATCTCATGCGGTCCTTCTTCGCCGACTCGATCTGGCTTCGGCTGATCGAGCGGCGTGATCCTCAGCCGTCTGCGCGCTCATGTTTCGCCGCGGCATCGTCGCTGCGGCGGCTCGCAAGAACACCTCCGCGGGCGACCGCGGTCGGTCGGTCGGCACTCACGGCTCCTTAGCACGCGAAACTTCTTCTTACCGAGGGGGATGAAATGAGCAGATGTAGTTATTGGACAGGGGCGGCGATAGCCCTGGCGTTGACGTGCACATGCGCGCAAGCGGAAGTGAAAGATCCGCTGCCGGATAGCTTGTCACTGGGTGGCGTCACCCTTTACGGCACGGTCGATGTGGGCTACGCCTATCAGAGCAAGGGCGTGCCGCTGAACAGTCAGTTTCCCGGCGGGCTCGAGTATCAGGCCTTCACGACCACGCGAAATTTCGCCGGCTCCCAGTCGACTGTCGCGGAGAGTGGCCTTGAGCAATCCAAGATCGGGCTTCGGGTCTCGCAGCCGATCGTGAACGACATCACCCTGGTTGCGAGGCTGGAGACCGGCTTCAATCCGCTCTCGGGCCAGTTGACGGATGCGTGCGCGAGTATCGCAGGCAACAGTGGCGTGAAGCAGGGAAGTCAGACCGCGAACGCCGACAGCAGCCGTTGCGGCCAGGCCTTCAACAGCGTCCTTTATGGCGGCGTGAGCAACCCGACCTACGGCACGCTTACGGTCGGTCGTCACAACTCGCTGCAGCTCGACGCGCTCTCGGTATACGACCCCCAGACGCTGTCCTACGCTTTCTCGTTCCTGGGCTATTCGGGCTTTGACGGCGGCGCCGGGAGCACGCAGGCCGCACGCTGGGATAACGCGGTGAAGTACGCCTTCACCAGCCCGCTCATCCGTGTTTCGGCCATGTACTCCAATGGCGGCGCCGATACCGGCATTCTGGGCAAAGCCTATGCCGGCGATATCGGGGTGACGTACCAGCAGCTCTCGGTGGATGCGGTCTACGAGAATGCGAAGGGCGCCGTTAACCTGAGAAGCTCCTTTGACAATATGGCGAACCCGCTGCCCTCACCCGGACTGGCCGCGTACATCTCCGACAATACCTCGTGGAACATCATGGGTAAGTACACCTTTGAGTTCCCTGATGCGACTTCCAAGGACAAGGATAAGCTCACCATTTACGCAGGCTACTCCCACATGGAGAAAAGCAACTACGACTACACGGGGGGCACCGCCCAGGGCAATTACCAACTAAACGTCGGCATCAACATCAATGATTCCGCCGTTTACAACCTGGAGTGGTTCGGCGCGAAATACTCACTGCCCAGTGGCTGGAACTTCACCGCTGCCTACTATCACGCCAACCAGAACAGCTGGACGATCGGTCTTGGAGCGACCGGCACGCAAGGCATCGGCTGCGCCGCGGCGGGCCTGCTGTGCGCGGGCACCTTCCAAGAAGTGTCCGGCGTGGTGGACTACGTCTTCAACAAGCACTACGACGCCTATGCCGGTGTTAACTGGTCGGAGGTCCAAGACGGACTCGCGAACGGGTTTCCGGGCACCACCGTGGGCACGGCCGGTAGCGAGAACCAGACCACCTTCATGGTGGGTTTCCGCGTGAAGTTCTGAAGCCAAGTCTGTTTTGACCGAGGGGCCTCCTCGGTTGAAGCGGAAACGGGTCTGGCCGCAGAATCCGTAAAGCCATAGGAGAGCCCCCTGCGCCGCAACGGCGCAGGGGGCTGCATCCTTGCGGGAAGTACGCGCGTTCGAGGCGTCTCGGCCTCGGCGCGACGTCCTTGACACTGGCCGGCACACACGCTCGAACAGCGGGGGACTCACTCTATGAACGATGCCCAAGACAAGCGTCGCGGCTGGAGCTGGTGGTATCTGCTGTTCATCGTGCAGTACGTCGCGGTCCTCTGGCCGCCCTTCTACAACAGCATCGATCCCACCTGGATGGGGATCCCCTTCTTCTACTGGTACCAGATGCTCTGGGTACTGATCAGCGCCGCGTTCACGGCGCTCGTGTACTTCGCTACCCGGGCATAGCGCCCGCTCGCACGAGCCGGAGAACATCACATGCAGGGCGTGAACTGGGTTGCACTGAGCATCTTCGCTGTGCTCTTTGCCTTTATCAGCTGGCTCGGCTTTGCCGCGGCCCGCTGGCGCCGGGGTGACCTTAACCTGCTGCACGAGTGGGGACTCGGTGGGCGGCGCTTCGGCACGATGATCACCTGGTTCCTGGTCGGCGGGGACCTCTACACGGCTTACACCTTCATCGCAGTTCCGGCGCTTGCCTTCGGCGCCGGTGCACTCGCCTTCTTCGCCGTCCCCTACACCATCGTCATCTATCCGATCCTGTTTCTGGTGTTCCCGCGCCTCTGGTACGTGTGCCACAAGCACGGCTATATCACCGCCGGGGATTTCGTGAAGGGCCGCTTCGGCAACCGCTGGCTCGCCCTCGCCATCACTGTCACCGGCATCGTCGCCACCATGCCCTACATCGCGCTGCAGTTGGTCGGCATACAGGTGGTCATCGGTGCGCTCGGCATTTCCGGAACGGGCTTCATGGCCGATCTGCCGCTGCTGATCGCGTTCGCGGTGCTGGCGGCCTTCACCTATTCAAGCGGTCTGCGCGCGCCGGCCTCTATCGCCGTGGTCAAGGACATCCTCATCTATATCACCGCCTTTGCGGCGGTAATCGTGATCCCGGCGCAGCTGGGCGGTTTCGGCAAGATCTTCGCAGCCGTGCCGGCGCAGAATGTGGTGCTGGCGGTGCCCGGAGCGAACACGACCGGCGCCTACAGTGCGTACGCGACACTCGCGCTCGGGTCGGCGCTGGCCCTGTTCCTGTACCCGCACTCGCTCACCGCGATCCTCAGCGCCAGCAGCGGTCGCGCGATCCGGCGCAACGCCGCCATGCTGCCCGGCTACACCTTCATGCTGGGGCTGCTCGCACTGATCGGTTTCTTCGCGATCGCGGCCAACGTCGGCAAGCTGCCGGAGTACGCCGCGGGGTTCAAGCAGTTCGGCAACAACTTCGCCGTCCCCGCGCTGCTCCTGCACAGCTTCCCTTCCTGGTTCGTCGGCGTCGCCTTCGCCGCCATCGGCATCGGTGCACTGGTGCCGGCAGCCATCATGTCGATCGCCGCGGCCAACCTGTACACACGCAATATCCATCGGGAGTTCATCAATAAGAATCCCACCGACAAACAGGAATCCCAGATCGCCAAGTGGGTGTCCCTCATCGTCAAGGTCGGCGCGCTCGCGTTCATCCTCTTCGTGCCGACGACGTACGCCATTCAGCTGCAGCTGCTCGGCGGCATCTGGATCATTCAGACGCTGCCGTCGGTGATGCTGGGCGCCTACACACGCTGGTTCAACGCGTGGGCGCTGCTGATCGGCTGGGCCGCCGGTACCGTGGCCGGAACCGCCATGGCGGTCGCCGCGCAACTGAAGCCGACGTATCCGCTGGCGTTCGCGGGGCACACCTTCCCCGGGTATTCCGCCTTCTACACGCTCGTGCTGAATCTTCTCCTGGCGGTGCTTCTGACGCCGCTGTTCAATGCCGTGGGTGCACGCCGGGGCGTGGTCGATGAGACTCTGGCGAGCGACTACCACGCCTGAGGTGAGTCTCAGCCGCGTCGGGGTCTGGGCGAGCGCCGTGCTGCTTTTAGCAGCGGGTATCGCCTCGTCGTGCGACGCGAGAACCCAAGGGCCGGGTGTGCCGCCGGCACCGGACTATGCGCACGCGGATACCTGGGCGGCGTGGCCGGGACGCACGAGCGGCGCGGACAGCGTGGCCCCGGGCCTGCCGGATGCCTCCGTGCCCGAGGATGCCAAGGTCGATGTGTTCTTCATTCACCCGACGACCTACCTTACCGGGAGCGAGCCGAACGCACGCTTCGATGAACCGGGGCTGACCAGCAGCCAGATCGAGCACGGCGCACTGCGCTACCAGGCGAGCGCCTTCAATGCCTGCTGCCGCATCTACGCACCACACTACCGTCAGGCGACGATCAGCGCCTTCCTCACCGGTGATGACGTGCAGGCCGTGGCGGCCTTCGAGCTCGCCTACGCCGACGTACTGCGTGCCTTTGACTACTATCTTCAGCACGAGAACCACGGCCGGCCGTTCATCATCGCCAGCCACAGCCAGGGCTCGTTGCACGCCATGCGCCTGCTGCAGGAACGCATCGCGCGCCGCCCGCTGCAGCAGCAGCTGGTGGTGGCGTATGCGATCGGTTACGACATTCCTGAGGACATCGAGCGCACCGGGCTGCCGGTGTGTCGCTCGGCGACCCAGACCGGCTGCCTGGTCGACTGGAACACCGTCAAGCAGGGCATCAGCGACAGCACGCGCGCAAGCCATCATCTGATCTGGCTGGATGGGCGTTACCAACACTTCGACGATCGCAGCCTGGTATGCGTCAATCCACTCAACTGGGAGCTTGGCGGCACGGCCCGGGCCGAGCTCAATCTCGGTGCCCTGCCGGCGGTGCGCGCGAGCGAAGCGCTGCTGCCCGCGGTGCCGCAGCTCACCGGCGCCAGCTGCGAGTCGGGGTTGTTGCGCGTTTCGATTCCGCTGCGCCAGCGCCACGGTTTCAGCAACGTGATGACGGTCGCGGGCAGCTACCACGTGTTTGACTACAATATTTTTTACACCAACATCCGCGTGAACGTGCGCGAGCGCATCAGCGCCTTTCGCGCGCAAGCTGCGGCGCCCGCCCATTAGCGCGACGCACGGCTCTAGGGACTGGCCGAGCTGGCCGCCGGCTTGCGCACGATCAACCGGTCCGCATCCGACACCGATGCCGTGCGCGTTCGTCTGTCAAACAGGCACAGCTCCCGTCCGGGCTGATTATGCATGTGCGGCTGCGGATAATGACCCACGATGAGAAGCGCCGAGTAGCCGATGCGATCATCAAAATCCACCCGCGCGCCCGCCGGGCGCGCCTCGCGCAGCGCACTGGCCGCGACGCACGCCTTCAGAACCTCCTGGTCGTAGGCGCTCCAGGCTTCCGGGGTCGAGGCGGCACAGCAGGTCCACGCGGCCGCAAGACAGGCAACGGTGGCGCGACCGACCCGGGGTAACAGCGCCCCCTGCGGCCGCATCTTGCGATCAGCGCGGCGCGAGCAGACCCTCTTTGGCCATTTCCTTCGCCGTGGCATCGGCGACTTCCTTGATGAGGGTATCGAGGTTCTTCGGATTGGCGGTGCGGCTGGTGCTCGCCCAAAGCAGCTTGTCCGGTTGCAGCGAGTACACCAGCGTCTCCACCGAAACGTACGTATCGGTGGTGATGGTCCCGGGATCATAAGCTCGTCCCCAGCCATAACCCCAATAGGGACTGAATCCGCCGTAGTAGACCGGCACCGACATTCCCGGGGTGTAGGTGATCTGCTGATCCTTGGCGACGACGCGCATGATGACCGCGCCATTGGCGCCCGAGTCCTTGAGGCGTTGCCGTGCGGCCTCACCGTCGCCGCGCAGACCATCCGGCACCACGCTGTAAGCGGGGATCCCGATTGCACCCCGCTGCGTGAGGTCCGCGGCCAGAGCGTCCTCGCCGGCGCGGCGCTGGCCTTCGTTACGGGAGACGAAAACGGCGGCGACCTTCTTGCCGATGGGGTTGATCTGCGCCGTACCCGGCGCCTTCCAGGTCGAGGTAAAGGTCGTGGTGCCGCAGGCCGCCAGCAGCACGACCGCGGCAAGTGTTATTGTTCGTAGCATCTGTGACATGGTTTTGAGTCCCTCCCTCGGGGAGGCAGCGTACTCCGCCGCACGCCCGATGGCCATCATGGACGCGGCGGCGCGGGGACTAGGGATTGAAGGCGATGATCCTGAGGGAACGCGAGCTGCAGTTGTGATCTTGGCAGACGCCGCTGTACCAGACCTCGCCCCTGCCGATCATCACCCCTTGGCTGTTAGAGAACAGATCCTCATAAGCCTGTCGGGTGATGGCCTCCTGAACCTTAGGGGTCAGCAGCGCGTCATAGTGCGCGAGAAACTGCGCCGGCGTCTGCAAGCGCACCCACTGGCCGTTGATGCGAGTCCGCAGCGGGTAACTGACCATTGCCGCCACGCGCCCGCGCGCGTGCTCGCTCACCGCCATCTGCAGCTCGTGCAGGAAATTGCGGTAGGTTTCGTGCTCGCCGAACAGCTGATCGAGCCGCGCGTCGACCTGTGCTGTCTCAGCCGCAAGCCCGAGCACTGGCCCCGCCGCGAGCCCGAGCACCAGCAAGCCCAGAAGCTTCGGCAGGTTGCGTCCGATGGAGTCGCGCCTGCCGCGGGCGCGCTGGCGCAAAGTGCCGTACGTCTCGCTGCCGGCCTGCTCTTCGTCCATGCCCTGCCCCACTACAGCATCCGGCGCTGATCTTCGATCGATCCTGACAGCCTCTGCGATCAAGGTCACGTTCAATTACCGCAAGCGGCCATCGCGGTCGCGGCGCGCAGCCTGAGCAGCTCCAGCGCGCCCGCCACGGCGCGGTGGCGGGCGGGACGATCACAGCGGCTGATCCCCGGGCAGTTGCTGTGAGGGATCCTTCCACCACGCCCCTCCCAGTGCCACCAGCAGACCGGCCGTGTCCTGCAGCTGCTGCACCTGCGCAGTAGCCAAGCCCAGGCGCGCCTGCGCATAAGTTCGCTGAGCGTCAATGAGCTGCAGCACGTTGGTCTTACCCACCTTGTAGCTCTGCTGCTGCAGCTGAAGGGCCTGCTGGGCGATGTCCACCGAGTGCTGGAACACCACGAGACGGTCAGCATCGTGCTGTAACGCCCACAAGTCATCCGTCACCTGACCGAGCGCCTCGATGACCACCGACTGATAGGTCGCGTCCTGTGCGCGAAAGGCATCGCGCGCGGCCCGCGTCTGCGCGCGCAGCGCGCCGCCGGCGTATAGCGGCGCACTCAAAGAGCCGGCGGCGTCGCGCAACGTGTCGAAGTCGTGAAAAAGCGCACCGGGCACGAGCGCGCTGCGGGTGAGCGAGCCGCTGAGCGTGAGGCTCGGAAACTCCTGCGCCTCGGCAACCCCGATCGCGGCGCTCGCCGCGTGCAGCTGCGCTTGCGCGGCGAGCACGTCCGGGCGCTGCCGCACGAGTTCCGAGGGCAGACTCAGCGGGATCTGCGCCGGTACCGCAAACTCCGCGACATCGAAATCGTGCGTCTGCCACAGCGCGGGGGTGTGCCCGGTGAGGACCGCGAGCGCATCATGGGCAGCGGAGAGCTGCTGTCGCAGGCTCGGCAGCTGTGTTAGGTCAGCGGCCAGCTGACTGTCGGCGGTGAGTACGTCGCTCTTGGCCGCCGTGCCCACCTCGAACTCACGTTGTGTCAGGGCGAGGTTCTTGCGGTCGCTCGCTATCAGCTCCTCGGTAGTGCTGATCTGCAGTCGCGTCGAGGCGATGGTGAGGGCTTGATTCACGACGTTGCCGGTGAGTGTGAGGTATGCCGCCGCCAGCTGATAGCGTTGCAGCTCCGCAAGTGCGCGTTGCTGCTCGACGCCACGACGTGCGCCCCCGAAGATGTCAAGCGCATAGCTCGCCGACAGCCCGAGCGTGTACTCATTCGTTGCAAGCTGCAGCGGCTGGTTGCTGCTGCTCACATGCTGTGCGCCGGCGAGCGCATTCAGGTGCGGCAGCAGCGCCGCGCGGGCCACGATCACCTGCTCCTGGGCCTGCGCCAGGGTGGCATTGGCCACCACCAGCGTCGGACTGCCCGCGAGCGCTGCCTCCACCGCCTGCTGCAGCGTCGGTGAATGAAACAGCTGCCACCACTGCGCCGGCAGCTCCTCCCCGGGGAGCGACCGTTGAGTGCTCTTGTCGGTGCCGCTCAGTGGCACCGAGGTCCCTTGCGGCACGTAGCCCTGGTCAGGCGGCGCGCCCGGACGGTGAAAGTCCGGTCCGACCGCACAGGCGCCGAGCAGAAGCGTTACGCACGCTGCGCTCAGGTGCAACCGTCGTCTGCTCGCGCCGCCGGCCTGCCTATTCATAGCGCAGCGCATCGATCGGATTCAGCCGCGATGCCTGTCGTGCCGGATAGAAGCCGAAGAACACGCCCACCGCGCCGGAGAACACGAAGGCGAGCGCCATCACGTCCGGGCGTAACAGGATCGGCCAGCCGGCGAAGTGCGAGATGAGTTTGGACGTCACCACGCCGGCGACGATGCCCGCCGTACCGCCCATGAGGGCGAGCAGCATCGCCTCGATCAGGAACTGCATAAGCACGTGCAAACGGCGGGCGCCGGTGGCCATGCGGATGCCGATCTCGCGCGTGCGCTCCGTGACGGATACCAGCAGGATATTCATGATGCCGATGCCGCCCACCACGAGCGAGATTGACGCAATGGCAGCCAGCAGCAATTCCATCGCGCGCGAGCTCTGCTCGGCGACCTCCTGGATCTCCGTTAAGTCGCGCACCACGAAATCATCGGTACGGCCCGGACGAATGCGGTGTTGCTTCTCCAGCGTACGCGTCACCTGCTCGAGCGCTACCTTCACCAGCGCACTACTGCGCGCCTGCACGTAGATCGTGTTGACGAAGCCCTCAAGCTTCGGCGTCACGCCAAAGGGATTCGGTGGCGGCCCGATGGTCGCAAAGATGTTGTTGGCCAGCGTCTGCGCGGAGCTCACCTGAGCGACGCCCAAAACGCGCTCCTGCGAGGTGACGAAGGGAATGAAAACCACGTCATCCTGGTCCTGTCCCGTGGCGGAGTGCCCCTTGGCAGCCATCACGCCGATGACCACCATCGGAACGTTCTTGACGAGAATGGTGGCGCCGATCGGGTCGGAGAACTCCCCGAACACGTTCTCGACCACGGTCTGTCCGAGCAGGCATACCGTCGTGCCATCCCGATTGTTCTCCTCGGTGAAGGCGTGGCCGGCGATCACCGGCCAGCGCCGGATCGAGAGGTAGCTCGGCGAGATGCCCTGGATGCTCGTGCTCCAGTTCTTGTTGCCGTTCACGACCTGGGCGCTCTGGCGGCTGACGTAGCTGACGTCGGCAACGGCCGGATCCTCCTCGAGCACCGCGCCGACATCGCGCACGCGCAACGAGGCGGCGCTGCCGAAGCCGGCGCGCACCCCGTTCACGCGCGTGCTGCCGGGGAGCACGACCAGCAGATCCGTTCCGAGGCTTTGCACCTGGGCCTCGACCGCAGCGCGCGCCCCCTCCCCGACCGCCACCATGGCGATCAGCGCTGCGACGCCGATAAAGATTCCGAGCATCGTGAGACAGGAGCGCAGCTTGTTACGCCCGATCGCGCGCAACGCGGCGAGCACCGCCATGCCGCCGAGCGCGCCGAGCTCGTGCAGCCAGGCGTCCAGACGACCGCCGTAAGGGCGCTCACGGAAGGGCCGCACCGCGGGCAGCTCGCGTACCGCGACCGTCGTGCCGGCGCTCGCGGTCGGTCGGTCGGAGACGATCTGTCCGTCGCGCAGCGTGATGATGCGGTCGGCGAGCTCGGCGAGTTCGCGTTCGTGCGTCACGAGCACAACGGTAACCCCACGCTGGCGATTGAGCGCGCGAATCGTCGCCATGATGTCCAGCGCGGTCTGCGAATCGAGGTTACCGGTCGGTTCGTCCGCCAGCACGATCGCCGGATCATTCACCAAGGCACGTGCGATCGCGACGCGCTGCTGCTGACCACCGGAGAGCTGGTTAGGCTGATTTTGCAGCCGGTCGCCAAGCCCGAGCATGTGCAACATGTCGTGCACGCGCTCGATGTTGCCCGAGAGCTGCGCCGCGTAGAACAGCGGCAGCTCGACGTTCTCGGTGGCAGTGGTACGCGGCAACAAGTTGAAGGTCTGGAACACAAAGCCGATGCGCCGACCGCGAATGCGCGCGAGCGCCGGTTCATCCAGTTGCGCAACGTCGACCCCCTCGAGCAGGTAGGCGCCGGAGCTCGGACGATCGAGACAGCCGAGGATGTTCATGAGCGTCGACTTACCGGAGCCCGATGCCCCCATGATCGCAACGAACTCGCCCCGCCGGATGCTGAGGCTGACGCCGCGCAGCCCGTGCACCTGCGTGTCGCCGAGGCGGTAGACCTTGGTGGCCGCGCGCACGAGGATGATCGGGTCGGCGTCGCACCCTACCTGGGCGCTACTCACAGACGCACTCCGTTACCCGCCCCCGCCCGGGCAGCGGCGTTCGCGCCCGCGCCGCGGTTGGCGCCGTCCGCATTCTCCGGGCGCGGGGCGTTCGGGCGCACCGCGTTGACCACTACCAGGTCGCCCTCGTGCAGATCATCGCTGGTGACCTCGATGAGCGTCCCGTCATCAAGGCCGGTGCGCACCCGGATTTCCACCAGCTTGCCCTCGCGCATCACCCACAAGTGCGCGCGTGGCGCAGCGTCCGGCCATGCGTGGCCGTGCGCAGAGTGTGGCCCCTCGGGCTGCCCAACGGCCGTGCCCCGGGTACCCCCCTGAGCGTTACGACGCGCCCAAGCACCCGAACCGTGGCCAGTCTCGCCTGCATCACTCGGCGCGGTCGGCGTTGCGCCGGAGGGCGCACGACCCTCGCCCTGCGCGGCGTCGCGGGGGCCATCACCGGCGCCTGCGGCCGCAGCTGCCGCGCGCGCGTGCGCCCCCTCGGCGTCACGGCCGGCGCGCGTGAAGCCTTCGGGGTTGAAGCGGGTCGCGGGAAGCGGTACGCGCAGAACGTTGCGGCTCTCGGCCGTGATGATGTGCGCGTCGGCGGTCATCCCCGGGAACAGCGCGAGATCGGCGTTGTCGACATCGATCACCACATCGTAGGTGACGACGTTCTGCACCGTGATCGGTCCTTCGCGGATCTGGCGCACACGACCGATGAAGGTTCGGTTCGGGTAGGACTGAACGGTGAAGTTAGCCTTCTGCGCGGCTTTGATCTCCCCGACGTCGGCCTCGCTGACGTTGCTGTCGACCTGCATCTTGTGCATGTCCTTGCCGATCAGGAACAGCGTGGAGCTCTGCAAGCTCGACACCACGGTTTGCCCGACGTCGATGTAGCGGGTGATGACCATGCCCTCAACGGGTGAGACGATGTTGGTATAGCCGAGGTTGACCTTCGCGGCGTGCAGTACGGCCTTCTTGTCAGCGATGGTGGCGATATCGAGCGCGACCTGCGCCACCGCCTGATCCAGGGTGGCCTTGTCAGTATCGAGCGTCTCCTGCGAGACGATGCCCTCATCGATCAGCTTTACGTCCCGATCGTATATGACGGCCGCGTTCTTCCGGGCGGCACGGTCCTTGAGCAGCTGGGCCTCCGCGGTGCGCACGTCCGCTTCGTCCTGATCAACGACCACCTGAAACGGCAGAGGATCGATGATGGCGCAACTCTGGCCGACCTTGACGAGCGTGTTGTAGTCGCAGGACCAGGACTTGATGTTGCCCGACACGTAGGATCCGAGCTGCGCGGTGACCACCGGGTTTAGGGCGCCGGTCATGCTGACGCTGCGCTCGATATCGCCGCGTGTGACGCGGGCGGTGATGTAGTGCAGCGGCGGCGTGCGGGCGAACCACCACCACGACGCCGACGCGAGAAGCAGGGCGACCAGCCCGGCGGCCAACCATCGAAGGAGCCGACTTCGGAACGATGAAACGCTTACGGAAGTTGCTTCAGAATCCGCGGTGTGTTGCTGCATGTCCGATCAGGGAGTTTCGGGCCGCGCGCAGCATGGCAGCGGAGCCGAGCCTCGGATGCAACAGATTGTAAGAGAACGCCCGTGCGCACCGCGCGCGCTGCAAGACCTCGGAGGTTCAGGTACCCAGGTACTGCACGTGGATGTAGGCGCCGGTATAGATGTTATAGAGCAGATACCAACCCGGATGGTCCGGGTCGTCGTACACAATGAAGTCATCTCCGCAGGTCCAGCACCACTCAGCCGCCAGTATCCAGTCCCACGGAGCCACCTCGAAGCCAAACCCCCCGGCGAACCAGAAGCGATGCCGCTCGCGGTCAAAGCGCGTCACCGCGTAGCGGTAGCTCGGCCCGAAGCGCGTGAAGTGCCCGGCCGGCCATGGGTGATCCAGGTGGAAGCGCGGATCATCGGGGCGATCGTGCCCGTACCATTCATCGTGGCTCACGTGCGGATGATTGTTGATGCGGTTGCGCTCATCGATCTCAGGCCGCGGCGGGGCCGTGCGGTCCGAGCGCGCCACGGGTGGGGGCGGGAGGTGGCCTTGGTTTGCGCGCGGCATGCTCGCACCGTGCGGCATCTCGGGACGCGGTTCAGGCGCGACCGGACGGCCGCCCTGCTGCGCACTCAGCGGCAGGCTCCCCAGCAGACCCAAAACGGCCAAAACACAGCTAAGCCGCCCGCTCATGAGATTTCCTCCTTCGTCGGGTGAGCGACGGGTTGTGGATGGGAGGCGCTGGAGGGCCCGGCGACCGTCGGCGCAAAGCGCGCCGCCAGGATCGACGCCAGGCTCGCGGCGAGCTCGGTCGCATGCAGCGGCTTGGTCAGGATCGCCTGAACACCCGCGGCCGCGGCCTGCGCCTGAAGGTCAGGGCCGCCGTAGCCACTGACGAGCACGGCCGGAAGGTCCGGCCGCAGCTGCCGCAACTGCGCCAAGAGCTCGGTACCTGGCATATCGGGCATGATCGCATCGCTCACGACGGCGTCAAAACGCTCGGGCGCTGCACGGAACACCTTCAGCGCCTGCGTGGCTCCGACGCAACCCACCGGTTCGTAGCCAAGTCCGGCCAGCACCTCCTCGGCCAGGTGCACGAGGCTCTCCTCATCGTCGACCACGAGAATGGTCTCCCCGGAGCCCGCGGGCGGTACAAGCGGGACCGGCTCGGGCACCGGCTCGCCGCTCGCCAGCGGCAGATAGACACTGAAGGTGGTGCCCGCCCCCGTCCGGCTGTCCACGTCGAGCGCGGCGCCGTGATCGAGCAGGATGCCGTGCACGAGCGACAGGCCCAGCCCCGTGCCCTCACCCACCGGCTTGGTGGTGAAGAAGGGGTCAAAGATGCGCTCGACCTGGTTCGTGCTCATACCGCTGCCGGTGTCGGCAATGTCGACGCGCGCATAAGACCCGCGATGCAGACGCCCGACGGTGCAGACCCTTTCGCCTTCCACGTCGACGCGGGCGGCGTGAATCTGCACCTGCCCCGCCTGCCCGACCGCCTGGACCGCATTCGTGACGAGGTTCGCGAACATCTGGTGCAGCTGCGAGGCATCGGCGGCCACTACCAGTGGCTCACTGGGGACGCGCAGCTCGACGTGCACGTGCGGGAGCAACGCGGCGGCGCTCAGATTGCGCACCTCCGTCAAAGTCCTCTGCAGCATCAGCGGCGCAACGCTCCCGACTCCGGGGCGGCTGAAGGCGAGGATACGTGCCACGAGGTCGCGCGCCCGATTCGCCGCCATGACGATGTTGTCGAGGTAGCGCCGCAGCGCCGTCCCCGGGTGCGTATGTTCGATGCCGAGTTCTCCGTAGCCGAGGATCGCGCCCAGGACATTGTTGAAGTCGTGCGCGATACCCCCGGCGAGCGTGCCCAGGGCCTCGAGCTTCTGTGACTGGTGCAGCTGTCGGGTGACGCGCTCGTGGCGCGCGAGCTGGCGCAGAAAGGCGATGAGCAGCACGGTGGCGAGCGCGGTGATGACGAACGTGCGAATCACGTTGGTCCAGGTCTTGGCGCGCCAGTCCTGGAGGATGGCGCGCTCGCTGCGACCCGCGACGACGATGGCGGGGTAGCCCGGAACGCGTCGTAAGCTCAGTCGCATGTCCCCGAGGGTCGGGTGCTCGAACCTCAGCTGCAGCGCCTGCTGCTGCCCGAGCGCCGTCAGCGCCCCGCGCCAGGGCGACGGACCGCTCGCGAGCGTGTCGTGCTCGCGGCTCACGAGCGCCGTGCCGTCCGAGCGCAGCAGCTCGATGCTGCTGCCGTCACCGAGGTCGAGCGCGTGGTAGAAGCGGCGGATATAGGTGACGTCCACGGCCGCCCCGGCGATGCCCCGAAAGCCCGCGCCGGCCAGACGCCGGCTGAGCACGAAGGTTGGGTCGCCGGTGACGCGACTGATAAAAGGCTCGCTCACGTAGAGACCAAGACTCGGATCATCGCGCTGCGCGGTGTAGTAGGCGCGATCGCTGAGATCCGTGTTGCCGCTGGAGGGCGCGGAGCTCACGTGCAGCCCGCGCGCCGGATCGAACAGAAACAGGTTGCGCACCTGCGGCACGCCGCTCATGTGCCGGCGCAACAGATCGGCAATCGCGTCACGATCAGCCGGCGCGCCCGCGACATCCGGATCCAGCAACGCCGCCTGCCTGAGAATCAGGTCGGTCGCCTGCAGCGCCCGCGCCGCCTGCTCGGCGAGCGCCCCGGTGACGTTATCGTACTGGCGCTCCGCCTGGGTGAGGGTGGCCGCCCGGTCCCGCAGCGCATCGAACAGCGCCGAGAGCCACACCGCAGCGCACACCGCCACCACGACCAGCACCAGGCGCACGCGCAGCGCGCGCCCGCGGGCGCCGTCGGGTACGGCACGCGGCGCTAGCGAAGCTGCGCGCTGGGGAGCGGGAGACCGAGAGCTGCCCATAGATCGGCACGGGTAAAGGGCTTGGCGAGGATGCGCGTCACGCCCAGACGGGTGGCCATGGCATCATTCGCCATATCGCCGGCGGCGAACCGCCCGGAAGCGAGCACCAAGGCTGCGCCCGGATAGGCGCGCCGCCAGGCATTAAGGGTTGCATGAGCCTGTTGCTGACACGACACGTCCACCAGTACTGCATCGATATCAGCCGGGATCTCTCCCCTGGCATCGGCGCATACCGCCTGCACACCGCCCTCCTCGAGCCATTCGCGGATGAGGTCACGGTGAAGACTATCATGCTCGACGATCAGCACGCGCTTCACGGCGGGTATCCCCCATGAACGCCGTGCCCGTGCCCCACGTGCTCGTTGTCGATGATGACAGCGCGGTGCGGCAGCTGGTCGAGGAATATCTCGGACAGAATGACTTTCGCGTCACCGGCGCTGCGGGCGGCAGCGAGCTCATGGCCGCCTTTCGTGTCGGGGTGGTCGATCTCGTGCTGCTCGATCTGCGCCTGCGCGGCGAGGACGGCATGCACCTCCTGCGCCAGCTGCGGACCGAGTCGCAGATCCCCGTCATCATTCTCACCGGCCGCGCGGAGGAAGCCGACCGCGTCATGGGGCTCGAGCTTGGCGCCGATGACTACCTCACCAAACCCTTCAGTCCGCGCGAACTGCTGGCGCGCATCCGCACCGTGCTGCGCCGAACGCAGCTGCGCGGCGACCCGCAGGGCACGCGCGTGTGCCGCGCCTATCGAATTCCCGGCTGGGAGCTCAACCTCAGAACGCGCCGACTGACGGCGAGCAGCGGCACCGAGATCGCGCTCAGTAACGGTGAGTTCAACCTCCTCGCCGCGCTGCTTGCCACGGGCAACCGCGTAGTCAGTCGGGATCAGCTGATTGAGATGAGCCGGCGCTACGACAACGAGGTTTACGACCGGGCCATCGACGTGCAGATCCTGCGCCTGCGGCGCAAGATCGAGGTCAATCCGGCGGAGCCGAAAATCATCGTCACCGAGCGCGGCGTCGGTTACCGCCTGGCCGCGGCTGTCGAAGCCATTTACTGAATCGCTCTCTGCCACGTAGCTCGCTCCCGCGCGCCCGCAAACCGCGCACCGTGCCGGTTCTTGCCTTTCCCGAGCGACGAATCTCTACGCCGCGTGTCGCAGGGTGCTTGCGGACTCCATTTCACCTGTAACACGCGCTGGCCCACGCGTAATCGTCGCTTCCCACACTTCCGGTAGCTTTGGCGGCTGTATGTGGATCGTCAAACTGGCGCTCAGGCGCCCGTATACCTTTTTGGTGCTCGCCATCCTGATCACGCTGCTGGGCGTGTTCTCGATCCTGCGCACGCCGACCGACATCTTCCCGAACATCAAGATCCCGGTGGTGGCCGCCATCTGGAGGTATACCGGCCTGTCCCCGGATGAGATGGCGACGCGCCTGGTGCTGGCGAGCGAGCGTTCGGCACAAACCACCGTCAACGATGTCGAGCACACCGAGTCGCAATCCCTCAGCGGCACCTCGGTCGTGAAGTACTTCTTCCAGCCGAACGTCAACGAGGAACTCTCCTTCGCCCAGATCACGGGCGTCTCGCAAACCGGCCTCCGGCAGGCCCCGCCGGGCACGACACCGCCGTTTATCCTCGCCTACAACGCCTCCTCGGTGCCGATCCTGCAGCTCGCCCTCTCGAGCGACACGCTCTCGGAGGCGCAGCTGTTCGATCTTGGCAACAGCATCCTCCGTACCGGACTTGCCACGGTACAGGGTGCGTCCATGCCTTATCCCTACGGCGGTCTGCAGCGCCAGGTGCAGGTCGATCTGAACCCGGACGCGCTGCGCGCTCAGGGGCTCTCGGGCAACGACGTCACCAATGCCATCGGCAACCAGAATTCGATTTTGCCGGCCGGTACCCAGAAGATCGGCGATCGCGAGTATTTCGTCTCAGTCAATGCCAATCCGCGCACCGTGGCGGAACTGAATGACCTGCCGGTGACCACTCGCAACGGCACGGTCATCTACGTGCGCGACGTCGCCCATGTACGCGACGGCTATCCGCCGCAGACCAACATGGTGCGCCGCGACGGCCGGCGCGGCGTGCTCATGAGTGTGCTCAAGACCGGCAGCGCCTCAACCCTCGACATCATCAAGGAAATCAAGCAGCGCATCCCGGGCGTGCAGGCCCAGCTGCCGCCCGGCTTCAACATCGACCTGGTGGGCGATCAGTCGCTGTTCGTGCGCGGCGCGATCTCCGGGGTGGTGCGCGAGGCCGTCATCGCCGCCGCCCTGACCGCACTCATGATCCTGCTGTTCCTTGGCAGCGTGCGCAGCACGCTGATCATCGCGATCTCCATTCCCCTGTCGATCCTCGCCTCGATCGCCTGCCTGTCGGCACTCGGGGAGACAATCAACATCATGACGCTCGGGGGGCTGGCGCTCGCGGTCGGCATCCTGGTGGACGACGCCACGGTCACGATCGAGAACATCAACTATCACCTCGAGCACGGCGAGGACGTCGAGGAGGCGATTCTCAACGGCGCGCACGAGATCGCGCTGCCCGCACTGGTCTCGACGCTCGCGATTTGCATCGTGTTCATACCGATGTTCATGCTGGGCGGCGTGGCGCGCTACCTGTTCGTGCCGCTCGCCGAGGCGGTGGTGTTCGCGATGCTCGCCTCTTACCTGCTGTCGCGCACGCTGGTGCCGACGCTGGCCAAGTACTGGCTGCAGAAGCACGATCCCGCGGCACACGAGCGGGCCAGCGGCCTCTTACAGCGCTGGCAGCACGGCTTCGAGCGCTGGTTCAACCGCGTGCGCGAGGCTTACCACACGCTGCTCGAGCGCGCACTGGCGGCAGGCATGCGCTTCGCGAGCCCCTTCCTCGGCGCCATGGCGCTGACGGCACTTCTCGCCTTCCCCTTCGGACGCTACCTGCCGGGGCTCGGACAGGATTTCTTCCCGAGCGTAGATGCCGGACAGATCAAGCTGCATCTGCGTGCCTTCACCGGCGCGCGCATCGACGAGACCGCCACTCTGTGCGACCGCGTGGAAGCGACCATCCGTGAGGTCATCCCGGCGCACGAGATCGCCACCATAGTCGACAATATCGGCGTGCCCTACAGCGGTATCAATCTGGCCTATTCCAGCTCCGCGCCCGTCGGCTCGGGCGATGCCGATGTCCTCGTGAATCTCACCGAGGATCATCATCCGACCATCGATTACGTGCGCAAGCTGCGCGCGAAGCTGGAAGTGCTCTACCCTTCCACCACCTTCGCCTTCCTGCCAGCGGATATCGTCAGTCAGATTCTGAACTTTGGTTTGCCCGCGCCACTTGACGTGCAGGTGACCGGATTCAATGTCGAGGCGAATCGCGTCTACGCCAACACGCTGCTGGCGCGCATGCACCAGATCCCGGGCATCGCGGACCTGCGCATACAGCAGGCGTTTGATTACCCGACGCTGAACGTGGATGTCGATCGCAGCAAGGCGGCGCTCTTGGGATTGACCGAGACGGACGTGGCCTCGGACCTGCTCACCTCGCTCTCCGGTAGCAGCCAGAACCTGCTCTCGTTCTGGATCGACCCGGTCACCGGCACGCAGTACCCGGTGGTCGCGCAAACGCCGCAATTTCGCCTGGCGACGCTCACCGATCTGACCACGACGCCGGTCACCGGGCCCGCCAGCCGTACCACGCAGATGCTCGCGAATGTCGCCTCCTTCCACCGCAGCATGACCCCGGCGGTCGTCAGTCACTACGACGCCACCCCGGTCATCGATATCTACGGCGCCGCCGATGGCGCGGATCTCGGCTATATCTCAACGCAGATCAACAAGCTGGTCGCTGATACCAAGCACTCCCTCGCGCGCGGGTCGAAGGTCATCGTGCGCGGGCAGATCAAGACCATGGGAGACTCCTTCGTCGGGCTGCTCGTGGGCCTGGCGGGCGCGATTATCCTGGTCTACCTGCTGATCGTCGTGAACTTCCAGTCGTGGCTGGATCCGTTCATCATCATTACCGCCCTGCCCGCCGCCCTCGCCGGGATCGTGTGGATGCTGTTTCTCACGCACACCCCGGTGAGCGTGCCCGCCCTTACCGGGGCGATCATGTGCATGGGCGTGGCCACCGCGAACAGCGTGCTGGTCGTGAGCTTCGCCCGCGGCCGTATGGACGCCGGCGATGATGCCTCCCATGCTGCCCTGCAGGCGGGGACGACGCGCTTTCGGCCGGTGCTGATGACCGCGCTCGCGATGATCATCGGCATGGTCCCCATGGCCTTGGGGTTGGGTGAAGGCGGGGAGCAGAATGCGCCCCTGGGACGCGCGGTGATCGGCGGGCTGATCTTCGCCACCGTCGCCACGCTCTTCTTCGTCCCGACGGTCTTCTCACTCATTCATTCGCGCCGGAGCACCTAATGGACCAACCCACGACAGCGCACGTGCCGAGGGCGGCGGCCGATCCGCGCACCCGGCGCTACGTGCTGATACTGGCGAGCGTGGCGGTGCTCTTCGCCATCTGGGGCATCGTCACGCGCCTGAGCGCCCGCATCGGGCTGGAGAAGCTCGCGAGCGAGGCGGGGATCGCAACCGTGACGACCACCAAGCCCCACGCGGGTCCGGGTTCCGACAAGCTCGTGCTTCCCGGCAGCGTGCAGGCGTTCTACGAGGCACCGATCTACGCACGCACGAACGGATATCTTAAGGTGTGGAACACCGACATCGGCACGCCGGTGAAAAAGGGCCAGCTCCTGGCGCTGATCGATACCCCGGAAGTGGACCAGGAACTGCTGCAGGCGCAGGCGGATCTGGCCACCGCTGCGGCCAACTATCAGCTGGCACGCACGACCAACGAACGCTGGCAGGGGCTGCTCTCGAGCGAATCGGTCTCGCAACAGGATGCCGATCAGCGCGCCGGTGATGCGGCCGCCAAGGCCGCGGCGCGCCAGTCCGCCGCCGCCAACGTGGCGCGTCTGCAGGAGCTGGAATCCTTCAAGCGCGTGCTCGCGCCCTTCGAGGGCATCGTCACGCAGCGCAACACCGACATCGGCGCCCTCATCAACGCTGGCCAGAGTGCGGGCAACGCCCTGTTCCGCGTCGCGGACGTGCACCGCCTGCGCATTTATGTCTCGGTTCCGCAGCCGTATGCCTCGGCCATTCACACCGGACTCACCGCGGACCTGGAGTTCGCCGATCACCCCGGCCGGCGTTACCAGGCAGTGGTGGCGAACTCTGCGCAGGCGCTCGATGCCAATTCGCGCACGCTGCAGGTCGAGCTGCAAATCGACAACGCCAAGGGCGAGCTGCTGCCAGGTTCCTACGCGCAGGTCTACTTCACCCTCACGGGCGCCGACAACACGCTGCGCATCCCGGTGAATACCGTGCTGTTCCGCACCGATGGCCTGCGGGTGGCGGTGCTGGATGAGCAGCATCGGGTGCACCTGCAGAGCATCACCCAGGGTCGTGATTTTGGCACCGAGATCGAGGTGCTCTCCGGTCTCACTGCCAACGATGTGCTGGTTGCGAATCCGCCCGATTCCATCAGCGACGGCATGCAGGTGCGTCTGGCGCCACCGGCGCCCAGCGCCGGGCCACCCGCGGGCGGCGGACATTCCTGATGCGCGCAGGTCCGCTGGCGGTCGCGGCGCTCCTGGGGCTGAACGGCTGCTCGCTCGCCCCGCATTACAAGCGTCCGTCCACCCCTACCCCGGCGGATGCCTACAAGGAAGCGGGCGAGTGGAAAGTCGCCACCCCGGCGGACAGCGCGCCACGCGGGCCGTGGTGGTCGGTGTTTCAGGAGCCGGAACTGGACCGCCTGGAAGCCGAAGTTACCAACGCCAATCAGAGCCTGCGCGCGGCATTGGCGCAGCTTGAACAAGCACGCGCGCAGACACGGATCGCGCGTTCGAACTACTTCCCGACCCTCGACGCCGGCGTGAGCGCCAACCGCGAGCGCGTGTCGATCAATTCGCCCAGCTACGTGGCCGGCAAGTCAGCTACCAGCAACCTTTACACGCTCGGGGGAAATCTCTCCTACGAGGCCGATGTGTTTGGGCGGGTGCGCAATACCGTCGCCAATGCTCGCTACAGCGAGCAGGCCACCGTCGGGGATGTGGCGACGATGGACCTGGCGCTGCACGCCGAGCTCGCCACGGATTACTACACGCTGCGCGGGCTTGACGTCGAGCAGAAACTCCTCGACCAGACGGTCGTGGACTACGCCCGCGCGCTGACGCTGACGCTGAATCTCTACAAGGGCGGTGCCTCACCCCTATCGGACGTGCAGCAGGCGCAGGCGCAGCTGGAAACCGCGCGCACGCAGGCCGAGGATAACCGCTTGCGCCGCGCGCAGACCGAGCACGCGATTGCCGTCCTCGTGGGGCGTGAGGCATCAACCTTCAGCCTTGCGCCCCATCCGGCAGATAAGCTGCCGCAGCTGCCGGCGATCGATCCCGGACTGCCCTCCGAGCTGCTCGAACGCCGTCCCGACGTCGCCGCCGCGGAGCGGCGCGTGGCCGCCGCCAATGCCAACATTGGCGTGGCGCGGGCGGCTTACTTTCCGATCTTCAACCTGTTCGGTTCCGCGGGCGTGCAAAGCACCGCCACTTCCAACTGGTTGACCGCGCCGAGCCAGTTCTGGTCCATCGGGCCGCAGGCCGTACTCACGCTCTTTGACGGGGGTCTGCACCGCGCCCAGTCCGCGGCCGCGCATGCCGCCTACGACCAGCAGGTCGCCAACTACCGCGAAACGGTACTCACCGCTTACCAGGACGTGGAGGACAATCTGGCCGCGCTGCGCCAGCTGCAGCTGGAGAGCGTGAGCGAGGCGGCAGCGGTCAAGGCGACGCAAGGCGCCCTGGACCAGGCGAACCTGCGCTACAAGGGCGGTATCGTGACGTACCTTGAGGTGGTGTCGACCGAGAACGCCGCGCTGGCCGCGCGACTCACCGCCGTCGATATCGAAATCCGCCGCGCGGATTCGACCATCCTGCTGATCCGGGCGCTCGGGGGCGACTGGGAGAAACCCACCATCGCGGCTGCGCCAGCGCCGCCTGCCCCACCGGCGAACCCCCCCGGCTAACGCTCGCCGCTCAGCGCCGCCCGTCGCCCCACAGCCAGCGGTACACCACACCGGCCAGTGCGGCGCCCAGCAATGGCGCGACCCAGAACAGCCACAGCTGCGAGATCGCCCAACCCCCGACGATCAGCGCCGGGCCGGTGCTGCGCGCGGGGTTCACCGAGGTGTTGGTTACCGGAATGCTGATGAGATGAATCAGCGTGAGGCACAGCCCGATCGCGATTGGCGCAAAGCCCTGCGGGGCGCGCGCATCGGTGGCACCAAGGATGACCATGAGAAACATGAAGGTCATCACGACCTCGGTGACAAAGCCGGCGGCCAGCGTATAGCCCCCGGGGGAGTGCTCGGCGTAGCCGTTGGCCGCAAGTCCCGAGCTCAGCTCGAAACCTGCCTTGCCACTGGCGATGAAGTACAGCACGGCCGCGGCGACGATACCCCCTAACACCTGGGCGAGCACATACGGGAGGAGCTCCGCGGCCTTGAAACGCCCACCCATCACCAGACCCAAGGAGACGGCCGGATTCAGATGGCAGCCGGAGATGTGGCCGATGGCGAATGCCATGGTCAGCACAGTCAGTCCGAAAGCCAGCGCCACCCCCAGCAGACCAATGCCGACGTGGGGGAAGGCCGCCGCCAGCACGGCGCTCCCGCAACCGCCCAACACCAGCCAAAAAGTGCCCAGGAATTCAGCCGCCGCGCGCTTGGTAAGCGACATACACTCTCCGCGTTTCGTTGTAGTTAATTGGCCGGGTGAGGCAGGCCCGCGTGCGCGCCGACCCCGTGACCTACAATAGCAGAGCCGTCGGCGAACGAGACAGACCGCCCGTGCCGCAATTCTCGCCCCTCAACCGGGCTTTTCTCATACTCATTGCCCTGCTCGGCTGGCTCGGGATCGTACTGCAGCTGTGGGTGTCGGCGCGCCTGGCGATGCACCACGGCAACTCGCCCTGGCACGGCATCGTCCAGGCGCTGTGTTACTTCACCGTGCTCACCAACATCCTCGTCACGCTGATTGCCACGCGCCTTACATGGTCTGCACCGGGCCGCGGCTTGCTCGGGCGCCCGGGGACGCTCGCGGCCGCGGCCGTTTATATCGTGGTCGTGGGGCTCATCTATGCGTTGCTGCTCAGGTCGCTGTGGGCGCCTGGCGGGCTGCAAAAGCTGGCGGATGCCATCCTGCACACGCTCCTTCCGCCGCTCTTCGTCCTGTGGTGGCTGCTGTACGCGCCCAAGCAGGGGCTGCGCTGGAGCGAGCCGGTGCGGTGGCTCGGCTACCCGCTCGCCTACTTCGCTTTCTCCGTCATCCTCGGCACGCTCACGGGCCGATACCTCTACCCCTTCGCCGATCTCGGGAATCTCGGAGCCGTGCGCGTACTGCGCAATGCTGCCCTGCTGCTGCTGTTGTTCTGGGGCCTGGGAATGGCCACGGTAGCGCTTGCGCGGGTTGGCCGCAGCCGCGCGGGCCGCTAGCAACCTCGCCGCCCCCGTGCGTGGCGCCCGCGACGGCGACTCGTTAGGATGGCGGCGGCGCACCGGTCCTCACCCGAGGCGCGTGCCCGCACGCACTGAACCACAGAACAACGATAAGGGGAATTTATGGAATGGGTCATCAGTCTCATAACCGGTGCCGTAGGCGGAAATATTGCCGGTGCGGTCTTTAAGAACCTCAGCTTAGGCACGCTTGGCAACACCGTCGCCGGCCTGGTGGGCGGCGGCGCGGGCAGCGCGATCCTCAATGCCGTGTTGGGTTCTGGCGGCGCGGCCGGTGGCACCGTCGTCGGCAACATCGCCTCTTCGGGCGTTGGCAGCGTGGTGCTGATGCTGATCGTCGGCGTGATCAAGAATTCGATGGCGAAAAAAGCCTGAAAGCCGTGCCGTCGTGGGGACTGCCCCACGACGGCAGTTCGGGGCGGCGCTCAGCCGCGGGGTTCTTGCAAGTCGCTCAGCGCCTGATCCTCCGCGCGGCGTTGCTCCGCGTCTGCATCCACGTTGGGCTTGAGCGTATGAATCGCGGCGCTCAGACGATCGCCCGCCTCAACCTTTCTCTTCAAATCGGTAAAGGACACATTCAGGTTCTGCGCCGCGTGCAGCGTCGCCGCGCACAGCCTGAGGCTGTTGATGCCACGGCAGGCTGCTTCGGAGCTCACGCCTTCCGGCAACAGTGCCCCGAGCCGGCTGTTGTCGATGGTGTTCGTTCTCGCGTTCGGTGAGGTCATATACGCGCCCGTCGCGGAATCATGCGTGGGCGGCGGCGGCTCGGCGGGTTGCGCGGCGAGAGTCCCCACAGTCGCGGCGCACGCCACCAGAATCAGCATCAGCCGGGACGTTCGCTTCATGACACACCTCCATGGTATTTGAGCCGACGCCGATGAGCGAATGAGCGTCGCGCATCCTCTGGGCTCAGAAGCAGCACTTCGCCGCGCGGGAACCGCAAACCTCCGTGTCACACGGTCCCCGGCGCGGGAAGTTAAAGGGCAGCGGGCTGCTGCATGTGTGCCCATCTAAAACCCATCAGGGTTCCGCAGCAAGGTGTCTGCGTTCAGCGTCGCGCGCCGTCAGCCGTATCCGACAGCACCTGGCGACGCGCGTCGCGGTGCGGGCAGGCTCAGGAGCCCACGCGTGCGAAATCGATAAAGCCGCGCTGCACGTCGGTGCGCGTCAGCTGTACGCGCACCGGGTCACCGACATCCAGGCCTTCGAAGCCCTTGACGAGCCGCCCGTCCGCGAGCGGTTGCATGATCCGCACCCAGGTGCCCTTGTCCGAGGCACCGGTAACGATCGCAGCGAACTGCTGCCCGATCCGCGACTGCAACAGCATCGCCGCGGCGGACTTGCGCACCAGACGCTCCACCTTCGCCGCATTGCCTTCCTGCAGGCTGCAGTGCGCGGCGAGCGCGCGCAGCTCCGCGTCGCCATACGGCGCGGGCCCGCCGGCCAGCGCAGCCTTCAGCAAGCGTTGCGTGATGACATCCGGGAAACGCCGGTTGGGCGCGGTGGCGTGGGTGTAATCATTCACGGCCAGACCAAAGTGCCCTTCCGCCGGCTCACCCGGCTGCTTGAGGACGTATTCGCCCGCGCCCAGCAGCTTCACCACCGCGAGCGACAAGTCCGCAAAGAGCGCCGGGGCGGCCCGCTGGCGCTGGATCAGAAAATCACTGAGCGCCTTGGCATCCGCCTGCGGCGGCAACGTCTCCCCGAGCGTGCGTGCCAGCTCGACGATCCGCGGCCAGCGCTCCGGCTTGCGCAGCACGCGGCGCAGCGAGGAGGAGTTATGCGCTTCGAGGAATCGGGCGACGACGCCGTTAGCGGCGATCATGAAATATTCGATCAGCTCCTTGGCGCGGTTGTCCTCGTCCGGTCGCAGGTCCGCGAGCGCGCCGCCCTCGTAAACCGCCTGCGCCTCAAGCGTCGTAAGCCCGAGCGCACCGGCGCTCATGCGCACGGCCTTGAGCAGCTGCGCGACCTTGTCCTGCATCCGCAACTGCGCATCCATGCCGGGGACTGCCGTCACCGCGGCCGGCGCCGGTGCCTTGCCGTCGAGCCAGGCCGCCACGCTGTTGTAGGCCAGCTTGGCGCGATTGACCACGCGGGCGCGGTAAATGTCCGAACTCTCCACCGCCCCGCTCGCCGCGACGCTCATCTCGATGACCAGGCTCAGGCGCGTCTGGTTCTGCGCCAGGCAGGTCAGATCGGTCGACAGCCGTGGCGGCAGCATGGGGAAGATCTGTGCCGGGGTATACACCGAGGTGGTGTTGGCGCGGGCATGATCATCGATCGGGGAACCGGCTGTGACGGTCGCATCCACGTCGGCGACGGCCACCAGGATCTTGACGGCGCCGTTACTTTGGGGCTCGGCCACCGACAGCTGATCAAGATCGAGCGAATCATCGTTGTCGATTGAACACCACAGCAGTGCACTCAGATCGCGGATTTTCGGATCGCTCGCCACCGCCGGGGCGCTGATCTTGCGTAATTGCTCAGTGGCCGCCGGCGAAAAATCCGGCTGCAGACCGTTATCGAGCATCGCGCGGCGTGCGACGTCCTTGAGCGCATTTTGCGCAGCGGCTGTGTCTTGTGGCATCGCAGCATCATAACCGCGAAAGCGCCGCGCGCGCAGGCGCATCGGCTTCGGCAAAAAAAGCGAAGGGCGGTACGGAGAAACTCCGCACCGCCCCTCTTCTCGCGGCGAGGCGTCCTGCCCCGCCCCGATTCTGCGCCGACTACATGCTCGGCAGAGTGCCGGTGAAGTAGGTCACGACGTAGGCCTTCAGCGCATCTGCACCCTGCGGGACGCCGTAGACCTTCACCGGAACCCCCGCGCCCATCGCCGCGGCAAACGTAGCCAGTCCGCCTTGGGTGGTGATGTCGATCGGGCTCACGGTCACCACGCCATTCGAGCGATCCACCTGATAGATGAGCGTGGCCGACTGCAGCGCTGGGCTGACTTCGACGGTCGCGGGCATCGTGCCCCCGAGCACACTCATCGCGAAGGTGTTGCTGCTGCTCGAGAACGGCGTGGTGACCGTTCCGAGCGGTAGCGGGGTCGGCATGAGCACCGCATCGCGCACCGACCAGCCGCTGGCATTGGCCGGATCGGCCCAGATCGCCGCGCTCACACCCCAGGCGGTGAGTGAGCCGACGCTGCCGCCGAAGTTCACCCCGCCGTCGGTCGCGGCCACAAAGGCGCTGATCGCACCGGTGCCACTGGTCTCGAGCGTCGGAAAGGTAAAGTTCCACCACTTGAAACCCATGATGGGATTGCCCATCGCGTCAGTCCCGTTGGGGGTGCTCGCGGAGATGTAGCTGAGGTTCAGCGAGTAATCATCCGTGACGCGCGCGAAGTCGCGCGTGTAGGTAAACCCGCTGTCATTCGCGTTCGAGATGCGACCCGAGTAGGCGGCTGTCTCGATATCGATCGATTGCGCCACCATCGGTGTCGCGAGCGGGTCGACCACGCTCACGTGCACCTTGAAGCCGCGCACCAGATCCTCATCCGCGAGGAAAGCAGTGCCGGTCGCGATCGGGTTCGCGTCCGCCACCGCGTTCCACGGCGTGCGGAAGAAGAACTGTGTGTTCGCATCCACGAGCACCGGGGTCGAGGTGCCCGACTCGTTGGCAACATGAATCAGGTCATTGGCCGCATCCACGTGTGTGACATGGCCCTCGGGGCTCAGCCACACGTTGTTGAAGTCGCTGCTCGCCCATACGCGCACCGCGACCAGCGTGCCGTTCTCCTGGTAGCGCGCCGCGACGCGCACGTACTTGCCCACGAGCGTCGCCGCCTCGGTGGAGAAGTCGTGCACCACGGTGCGCGTCTTGGCATCCACATCGTAGAAGATGGTGCCGTTGGTGCCATCCGCCTCGATGCTCAGGGATTGCATACTCGCGATCGCGGTCTCCGGGTTGGTCACCGGCAGCACGGGGAAGTCCTTGCTCATCGTGAACGCGCTGTCATCGCCCGCTACGCTCTGCACGGTACCGTAGGTGTGGCGCAGCACCAGCCGCGCGATGTCGTAAATCGGGTGATGCCGCACCGGGCCTTTGAAATTCACCGCCCAGAGCGTCGCGCCCATGGCTGCCGGGGGCGTATGGCCGACGATGAAGGCCGGATTCGCAAGATCGAACTCAAGATCGAGCGCATTGCTCTGCGTGGCGCTCACGACGAGTGGCGCAGCGAAGTTGACATTCACCGGTACGGTGTAGTTGCCGCTGCTGCCCTGCTTGCCCTGGATCTGGATCTGATCGGCCGGAATGCTGGTGCCCGGGGCCACCGGGAAGCCGCTCTCCGGATTCTCAGCGACCGTGAGCAGCACATCGCCCGGGTTGGCGGAGATCGTGAGCACCGCGCCGGTATACGTGCCGGCCGGGACGCTGACGTTGCCGAGAATCTCTCCGAGCTGATCGAGCTGTTCGAGGTTCACGCAGGGTACGGGCGTCGGTGCGGTCCACACGGTGACGTTGGCGCCGCCACCCTCAGGGACAAGCGCAATGCTGAGCACCTTGACGCCGATCGTGGCCCAGTCATCCGAGGACGCATCACTCAGTGCGAGCGGCGTGGCGACCTGCGAGATGCCCTGGGACGAGTTTACGGTGCTCGAGCCCCCACCCCCGCCGCCCCCGCACGCAGTGAGCGTGGCCGCGAGACCCGTGACGAGCGCGGTGTACACCGCGCTTTGCAACATATTCCGGCGCATGTCCAATTCCCTCTGTTAGATCACAGGCCGAATCGTTCGGCTGGTGAGCATTAGCGAGTGAGCGAGGGATCGGTTGACGCCGCAGCACCAAGAAGTGCTTTGGCAGTGTCGCGCGCCGCCGACAGGCGCAGGCGACTCAGTCGTGTTGGCGCAGAAGCGCGGTCACATAGTCCTTGGCGGCCGCGCAAGCGGCGGCCAATTCCAGGCCACCTGCCAGATGCGCGGCGATGGCGGTGGCCAGCGCGCACCCGCTGCCGCGCATGTCGGCCGGCAGACGCGGCGCGGCAAAGGCGCGCACCTCCCCGTGCGGCCCCACGAGCAGGTCCACGCTCGCGGGGCCGCGCGCGTGACCGCCCTTCATGAGTACCGCGCGCGCGCCACGCGCCAGCAGTAGTCGGGCCTGCTCGAGCGCTTCGGCTTCATCGCGCGCGGCCGTCACGCCGAGCAAATCTGCCGCCTCGGGAATGTTGGGCGTCAGCAGTGTCACCTTCCGCAAGAGCACTTCGAGCAGCGCGCGACGGCCGGCCGCATCAAGCAGCGCCCCCCCGGACGATGAGCGCAACACCGGATCCAACACCACGGGAAGCTCCCCGTGCGCTTGCAGAGCCTCGGCCACCGCGTGCACCGTGGCTGCGGTGGCCAGCATGCCGATCTTGATCGCACCGACCCGGCCGCCGAGCAAAGCGGCCTCGAGCTGCGCGCGCAGCACGGGCGCGGGCACGGTATGGGACGCGAGCAGCGCGCTATCGGTTTGCGCCGTGACCGCCGTGAGTGCGCAGAGGGGCTGCACCTTAAGATCACCGAGGGTTCTAACATCGCGCACCAGGCCCGCCCCGCCGCTGGAGTCGGAGCCGCCGATGACGAGCACCGCGGTCATTCGCCGAGCGCCACCAACGCCACGTTGGCGTGTCCGTGCTTCTGCAGCGCGCGCGCTGCACGCCAGGCGCGTACGCCGCTGCGGCAGCACAGCACCACGCGCACCGCGGGGGGCACCTGGGGCGCCGCGCGCTCCAGGCTCTCCAGATCAAGGCGCAGGGCACCGGGGAATGCCGGCTGCGCCACCTCGCTCACGCTGCGCAGGTCGATGACGACGTCCTCTGCCGCCACCTGCCGCGGACCGATGAAGCGCAGCGGCGCGCCGCTTGGTTCGGTGGCACCGCTGAAGGAGAAGCCGCCGACACGCAGTGAGTTGAAATCCACCGACAGCAGCCGCCCGAGCGGGCTCGGCTCAAGACCCAACAACAGCGCCAGCGTAAGGTGTGCCTGCAGCGTGCCCATCACGCCGACGGCGGTGCCGAGTACGCCCGAGTGCGCACAGCTGCCCGCCGCGCGCGGCAACTCGGGGAACACCGCGCGGTAGCTCGGTGCGCCCGCGCAAAACGCCCCGACATATCCACTCAGGCCGAGCACGGAAGCACTCACCAGCGCCTTGCCCGCCTCCTGGCAGGTGTCGCTGAGCACATAGGTCACCGCAAAGCTGTCGGCCGCATCGAGGACAATATCGGCCTGCGACACAAGCCCGGGCGCGTTGTCGGCCGTCAGTCGCTGCGCCAGCCCCGTGACGGACACCTGCGGATTCAGGGCGCCGAGGGCCGCGGCTGCCGCCTCCACTTTCAGGGCGCCAAGGTCATTCATACGGTAGAGCGGCTGACGGTGCAGGTTTGATTCGTCGACGCGATCAGGATCAACGAGACTCAAGCGGCCGACCCCTGCGGCCGCAAGATACGGCAGTACGGCGCAGCCGAGACCGCCGGCACCGATCACGAGCACGTGCGCTTGCGCGAGGCGCGCCTGTCCCTGCGTGCCGACCTGCGGCAGGAGCATCTGGCGCGCGTAACGTTCGGTCATGCTCACGGGCATGCGTTAGGCGGCGGCCGCCACCTCCAGCCACTCGCGTACGCGGATTTGCGGGTCGGCGGCGGTGCTGATATCGCTGACCACCGCGGCAACATCGGCGCCGGCGGCGAACAGCTCCGGCAGACGCGCCAGCGTTATCCCGCCGATGGCCACGAGCGGCAACATGCCGATGCGGCGCTTCCATGCGCCAATTCGCGGCAGGCCCTGCGGTGCCCAGGGCATCACCTTTAGTGTCGTCGGATAGATAGGACCTAAGGCGACGTACTCGGGCGAGAGGCTGAGCGCGCGCTCCAGTTCCGCCTCATCGTGCGTGCTGACCCCGAGCCGCACGCCGGCGCGGCGCAGTGCCGCGAGGTCCGCCCCATCCAGATCGCCCTGTCCGAGGTGCACGAAATCGCAGCCGGTCGCGAGCGCCAGGCGCCAGTAGTCATTCACGATCAACTGTATTGCGTGGGCGGCGCACAGCGCGCGCGCGCGCCGAATCTCCTCCTCTACCCAGGCGTCGCTGCGCGCCTTGATGCGCAGCTGCACCAGGCGCACACCGGAGGGGGCCAGCCGCCCGATCCAGGCGGCGCTGTCGACGATCGGATAGACGCGCGGCAGTTTCATCCGCGAAACGCCGTGCCGATCACCGGCGTCGAGGGCACCGCAAGGTCGCGCGCTTCGATCGGTCCTGCGGCGCGCGCCGCGGCGCCCGCCTCAACAGCCTGCGCAAAGGCTGCGGCCATCTGCACCGGGTCGCGCGCCTGCGCCACCGCAGTGTTGATGAGCACGGCGTCAAAGCCGAGCTCGAGCGCCTGCGCAGCGTGCGAGGGTAAGCCGAGGCCCGCATCGATGATGAGGGGCACCCCGGGGAAGTGCGCCCGCAGGGCCCGCAGTCCGAAGAGGTTGTTCAGTCCGCGTCCCGAGCCGATCGGTGCCCCCCAGGGCATCAGCACACGGCAGCCCGCCTCAAGCAGCCGCTCCGCCACCACCAGATCCTCGGTGGTGTACGGAAAGACCTGGAAGCCTTCCGCAGTCAAGATGCGCGCCGCCTCGGTGAGGCCGAACACATCCGGCTGCAGCGTGTCGTCCTCGCCAATCACTTCGAGTTTGATCCAGGCGGTCGCGAACACCTCGCGCGCCATGTGTGCCGTTGTGACCGCTTCCTTGACCGAGTGGCAGCCGGCCGTGTTGGGCAGCACGCGCACGCCGAGTTCACGGACAAGCGACCAGAAGCCCTGGCCTGCGCGTTCCGCGCCCGATTCGCGCCGCAGTGACACGGTCACGACCTCGGCGCGCGCGGCACGTACCGCGGCCGCCAGCACGGCCGGCGACGGATAGCGCGCGCTGCCGAGCAGGAGGCGCGAGTTAAGGGGCGTCTCGTAGATCTCGAGCATCAGCCCCCCTGCATCGGTGCCAGCACTTCGACGCTATCCCCGTCGCGGAGCAGGATTTGCTCGCGTGCCTGCACCGCCACGAACTCACCGTTCACCGCGGTGGTAACGACGCTCTCGCCGTAGCCGAGATCCTCAAGCGCCGCGGCGAGCCGCGCGGCGCTCACTTCACGCCAGGCGCCGTTGACCTGGATCTTCATGCATCACCTCGGGGAACTGGCGCCCCTCGAGCACGCACTGCGCCACGCGGCGCGCCAGTGCCGGGGCAATCAGGAAGCCGTGCCGGTACAGGCCGTTCACGTGCAAGGTCGCGCCACACCACTGCAGCCGCGGCAGGTTATCGGGGAACGCCGGCCGTACCCCGGTGCCGATCTCCAGGATCTCGGCCTCGCCGAAAGCCGGATGCAAGGCATAAGCGGCGCTCAAGAGCTCGAGCATCGAGCGGGCGCTGATGCGCGTGTGCTCGTCGCTTTCGATGAGGGTGGCCCCCACCATGAACAGCCCCGCGGCGCGCGGTACAACGTACACGGGAACCCGCGGGTGCAGCACGCGCACCGGACGGGCCAGGCTGAACTGCGGCAGGCGCACGAGCAGCATCTCGCCCTTGACGCCGCGCAGCTGCGGCAACTGCGCGCGTGCGGCGAGTCCTGTGCAATCGATCACCACTCGCCCGCCCAAGCGCGCCGCGTGCGCCTCGGCGCCGCGACGGATCGGAACCCCGAGCGCCTCCAGGCGCGCCGCAAGCGCGCCGAGCGCCGCGCGCGGATCCAGGTGCCCTTCGTCGGGGAAATACAGCGCCTCGCTGAAGCGCGCCGCGAGTTCCGGCTCGAGCGCCGCGAGCGCCGCGGCATCGAGGCTCTCAAAGCGCTCGGTGCGGCGCGCGAACTGCTGCAGCTCGGCGCGATCACGGGCATGCGCGACGACCAGGGTGCCGTTGCGCACGCTGCCGTCAAAGTTGGTCTGCCACCACGCGAGGCTCTCCTCGCCGAGCTGCGCAATGAGGGCGCCGGAGGTCTCCTGTTCGCACCAGGGCGCGAGCATGCCGCCGGCGAACCACGAGCAACCGGACCCTTCCGGGCGCAGCGCGCGCTCGAGCACTTCCACGGCCACGCCGCGCACGGCGAATTCCAGCGCGCAGGTGAGCCCGGCAATGCCGGCGCCGATGACGCTCACGCGCATGCTTACTGCGCCTTGAGTGCGGCCGCCGGCACGTACAGCTCGCCACCCTGCGCGCGAAACTTGACCGCCATGTCCTGCATGCCTGCGGCGCGCGCCTCGGCGCGCACTTCGTGCGAGATGCGCATCGAGCAGAACTTTGGCCCGCACATGGAGCAGAAGTGCGCCACCTTGTGCCCCTCCTTCGGCAGCGTCGCGTCGTGGAAGGCGCAGGCCGTGTCCGGATCAAGCGACAGATTGAACTGGTCCTGCCAGCGAAAATCAAAGCGCGCGCGCGATAAGGCGTCATCACGCTCCTGGGCGCCCGGGTGACCCTTGGCGAGATCGGCCGCGTGCGCCGCGATCTTGTAGGTGATGACGCCGGTCTTGACGTCGTTGCGGTCCGGCAGTCCCAGGTGCTCCTTGGGCGTGACGTAACAGAGCATCGCCGTGCCGTACCAGCCGATCATGGCCGCGCCGATCGCCGAGGTGATGTGATCGTAGCCTGGTGCGATGTCCGTGGTGAGGGGACCGAGGGTGTAGAACGGCGCCTCGCCGCAGGTGGCGAGCTGCTTGTCCATGTTGGCCTTGATCTTGTGCATCGGCACGTGGCCGGGTCCTTCGATCATGACCTGGCAGTCATGCGCCCAGGCGATCTGCGTCAACTCGCCCAGGGTTTCCAGCTCGGCGAACTGTGCCGCATCGTTGGCATCGGCGATCGAGCCCGGACGCAGCCCATCGCCCAAGGAGAAACTCACATCGTAGGCGCGGCACAGCTCGCAGATCTCCTGGAAATGTTCGTACAGGAAGCTCTCGCGATGATGCGCGAGGCACCACTTGGCCATGATCGAGCCGCCGCGCGAGACGATGCCGGTGACGCGGTTGATCGTGAGCGGTATGTAGGCGAGACGCACGCCGGCGTGGATGGTGAAGTAATCGACCCCCTGTTCCGCCTGCTCGATGAGCGTGTCGCGGAACACCTCCCAGCTCAAGTCCTCGGCCACCCCCCCGACCTTCTCCAGCGCCTGGTAGATCGGTACGGTGCCGATCGGCACCGGCGAGTTGCGCACGATCCACTCACGGATGGTGTGGATATTGCGGCCGGTGGAGAGGTCCATGACCGTGTCCGCGCCCCAGCGGATGGCCCACACCATCTTGTCCACCTCTTCGGCGGTCGAGGAGGTCACCGCGGAGTTGCCGATATTGGCGTTGATCTTCACCAGGAAGTTGCGACCGATGATCATCGGCTCGGACTCCGGATGATTGATGTTCGCCGGAATAATGGCGCGCCCGGCCGCGACCTCGGCACGCACGAATTCAGCGGTCACGAACTCCGGGATCGCCGCGCCCCAGGAGTTGCCGTCGCGCGCTGCGCGGGCGCGCTCTTCGCGGCCGAGATTCTCGCGGATGGCGATGTACTCCATTTCCGGCGTAATAATGCCGGCGCGCGCATAGGCGAGCTGGGTTACGGCGCGTCCGGCGCTGGCGCGCAGCGGCGCGCGGCGTTGCGGGAACTCCGGCGCCGCCTTGCCCCCGGCGCTGAGTCCGTTGTCCAGCGGCTGCACCTTGCGCCCCGGGTAGGCCTCAACATCGCCACGCGCGCTGATCCACGCGGCGCGCGGACGCGGCAGGCCGCCCTCGATGTCGATCGTGACACTCGGATCGGTATAGGGCCCGGAGGAGTCGTAGACCGTGTGCGGCGCCTCCCCGGCGGCCGGGTGCAGCGTGATCTCACGCATCGGCACCCGCAGATCAGGGTGCAGCCGGCCGCTCTTGTACACCTTGCGGGAGGAAGGGAAGGATTCGGACACCACGTGCAGCAATTGCGCATTCATCGGAGGGCTCCTCAACGTGCGGTCGAAGATCCAACGAATGCGAGCGGCGGGGGCTTTGCGGAAGCTCGACACGCACGCCGTTATGGCGCTATCGCATGAGGAGTTCCGGAAAACACTTTCCTACGCCAGCATTAACTGGATCAGGTTCGAAGGGTCGCCATGCCGCGCTACCTCACAGCGCCCGCTGGCCTCTCAGCCCCCTGCCGGGGCTCCCCTAGGTCGCCTGCAAAGTAGTACGGCCGCGCGTGCGGGTCAATGGCAGGCGTGACCTGCGCCATCGCAGCGTGTGACACTCTCGCCATGGCGTCTTGGCAGATCTGGGCCCTGAGTTCCGCGGTGTTCGCAGCGCTCACGGCGATCTTCGCCAAGGTCGGCGTCGAGCACGTGAGTCCGGACGTCGCCACGCTGATTCGTACCGCGGTGATCCTCATCGCCCTCACCCTTCTGGTCGGCGCGACGCGGCAGTTTCCCGGACTCTTCACCGCCTCCGCGCGCAGCTACCTCTTCCTCGTGCTCTCGGGGCTTGCGACCGGTGCTTCCTGGTGGTGCTACTTTCGCGCGCTGCACGCCGGAGATGCGGCGCGCGTCGCGCCGCTGGACAAGCTCAGCGTCGTGCTCGTGGCGCTCTTCGGAGTGGGCTTCTTGGGTGAAAAGCTGGCGCTGATCAACTGGCTCGGGATCGCCCTCATCGGGCTCGGAGCGTGGTTCGTCACGCTCAAGAGCTGAGGGCGCGCGCGACCACTACCGGCCGCGTGCGCCGCGCCATCAGCTGCCCGGGAGCGAGCGGTACTCGCTAGCCCGGACGGGTGCCGCCGCCGTGACTGGCCTGCCCGCCCTTGCGTCCGGCTTCGGCCGCCAGTTCCGGGTGCTGTGAGAAGCTGCGCTTCTCGTCCGGCACGCTCTGCCCGCCCTTGCGACCGGCAACGGCTGCGAGCGTGCGATCCTGGGAGAAACTGCGCTTCGCGCCCGGGACGCTTTGCCCGCCCTTGCGACCGGCCTCAGCGGCCAGACGGCGGTTCTGCGAGAAGCTGCGTTTTTCGTCCGGCACCGCCTTACCACCCATGCTCGCGATCTGACGCTGCCGCTCGGCATTCATCGAAGCAAAGCCGCGGTGGGAAGTGCGCCCTTCATCAACTGTTCCTTGTGCCATCACTCATGCTCCTTAACTCGCCTTAAGACATCGATGCCGGGCACTCCAGGCGCCTGGCAGTTGGGAAAGCTGCAAGAACCAGCATACCCCTCGAACATGTCAGCGCAAATAAGCAAAATCCGACAAGCGAAGGGTGTCAGAACGGACTACCCGGAACAGGCCGGATGTGTCAGGGACGAAACCGACGGGAGTCGAGATTTCTTAAGGTATCAGGCGGTCGATGACCAAATTGAGGAGCCCGTCCTGACCCACCCGGTAGGTGATTTCCCCAAAAGGATCCCCGCTCGCCCCCACGGGGCTGCCGGAGCGGGCGATACGGGCCACAACCTGGACTTGCTGCCCCGCGGCGAAGGAGCGCCCCGGCAGCATGGAGTCCGCCGGCGTTAGGGTAACGGACTGGGGAAAATGGCTCTCCAGGCGCTTGGCCGCGAGCGGGGGGCCCTTCTGCCCGGCCTGCCGCACGAAGACAAACAGTGGAGCGGCGGTGGTTCCCGTGACGGTGGGCGAGAGGGTGATATTGACCCGCACCGCTGCCTCCGCACTTGACCCGGCGGCCGGTTGCGTCGCAGCAGCTGCGGGGGGCGCGGCCAACTTCTCATCAATGGCGCGGATTTCCTCGTCCAGCAGCGCGCGCACGTTGTCGGGCGGATTCATAGCGAGGACCTTCACAAAGCGCTGCCGAGCAAGCGGCAGATCCCCGCGCCGGGCGGCGACGGTCGCACCGAAGAACAGGGCCTTGCCCGAGTCCGGATCGAGCGCGAGCGCACGCTCGACGAGTCGTCCGGCGCGACCTTCCAGTTCGGCCGGATCCTGAAGCGCCAGGGCCTCCGCCTGTCCGATCAGGGCCTCGACATTCTTACCCCCGCTGAGTCGGTCAGCGCGCTCGAAGGCGCGCAGCGCGAGCGGAAACTCCTGCAATACGACGTAGGAGCGTCCCAGCATGAGCCAGCCCTCGAGGTTCTGCGGATCTGCCTCGAGCTGGCGCGCCAGACGCGCCACCATGGTCTGGGGCGAGTCCGCGGCGGGCGCGGCGCGCCAGGACCAGTTGCTCCACGAGAGGTAGAGCAGTACTGACCCCAGGACGAGTACACCGGCCGCGCCGAGCGCCGCCCAGGGGGCTGGCGCCAGCGCACCGCGACTGCGCAACAGCGGGATGACCACGCCGATCACCCCGGCCGCAGTGAGTGCCGCGGCAAATACGACGAACGTGATCATCAGGGGCGCAGATCCTCTTCGAGGGGTTCGTGATCGTCGGCCAGCAGCAGGGTGCGCGTGCGCACGATACGCCACGAGAACCACGCGCCCACGAGCAGCAGCACCGCCGGTGCGCCCCACAGCCATGCGTTGCGCCACGAGTAGCGCGGGCGGAAGAGGATGAAGTCCCCGTAGCGCGCGGCCATCCAGGAGCGGATCTCATCATCGGACTTACCCGCGAGCAGCTGCTCGCGCACCTGATTGCGCAGATCCGCCGCCAAATCGACCGGCGAGTCGGCGATGGCTTCGTTCTGACACTGCATGCAGCGCAGCTCGTGCGTGAGGGCGACGTAACGCGCCTGCAGTGCCGGGTCGGGGAGCACCGTGGTGTCCAGCGCCCAGCCGAGCGAGGCGAACAGCATCAGACTCTGCAGCACGAGCGTGTGTACGGCGGCGCGTTTCATGACTTGCCCCCGTTCACCCGCGGCAAGATGTCATGCGTCCACTCCGCCTGCGTGAGGGCACCGACGTGCTTGTACACCACGATGCCGGCTGGATTCACCAGGAAGGTTTCCGGGGCGCCGTACACGCCCCAGTCGATCGCCGCACGCCCCGAGCGATCCACCGCCACCGTTTCATAGGGGTTACCGAGCTGCCGTAGCCAGGCCTGCGCCTGCGCATCATCATCCTTCCAGTCCAATCCGATCAGGGGCACCGCGCCGGACTTGCCCACCGTGAGCAGCATCTCGTGTTCGGCGCGACACTCACCGCACCAGGTCCCCCACACGTTGAGCAGGTACCAGCGACCCTTGAAGTCCTGCGAGCGCACCGTGCGACCCGGCTCAAGCAGGGCGGGCAGTGCGAACGACGGTGCGGGTTTGCCGATCAGCGGCGAGCGAATGATCCCCTTATCGGGAGAATGGCGAATCCCGATCGCGAGCACGATGGCAAGCAGCGCGAAGACCCCGAGCGGCACCAGGAAGCGATTCATCTAAGCCTTCTCGGGCACTGCGACCTCGGCGCCGGGCACTGCGACTCTCGCGCCATGGTAGCGGCGGTCGGAGGCTGCGACGAAGCCACCGATCGCCATGATCAGCGCCGCAAGCCACACCAGGCTTACGAGGGGACGAATCTGCACGCGCACGCTCCAGCGTCCTGCGCCGAGATCCTCCCCGAGCGCGAGCAGCAGATTGTTGCCGCGGTTCATGGTGATGGCAGTTTCCGAGGTCACCTGGTGCTGTACCCAGAACTGGCGCTTCTGCGGCACCATCACCGCGACCGGTGCGCCCGCGCGCGTCACGACAAAAGTGCCGCCGACGCCATCGTAGTTCGGGCCTTCGACCGGCTTTACGCCCTCGAAGCGCAGCTCATAGGCGCCGACCCTCGCGACCTCGCCGGGTGTGAGCGCAATGTCGCGCTCGATGGTGAAGGACTGCACCGCGGTAAGGGCAATGACCGCAATCCCCAGTCCCATGTGCGCGATCGTCATCCCGAGGACGGCGCGCGGCAGCGACAGGCCGCGCCGCCAACGATCCAGCGGATCCACCAGCGAGGACAAGAGGATCCAGATGCCGAGGGTCGCGGCGATGGGCGTGAGTACGTGACCGTGCCGGTAGAGGCCGAACACGAGGCCGCAGCCCAGCACCGCGGCCGCCACCAGCGTGAGCAGCAGCGAGCGCTGCTTATCCTTGAGGCGTCCGCGCTTCCAGCTGGCATGGATGCCCACCGACAGCAGCGCTGTCAGCGGCAGCATCGAGAGCAGGAAGGTGGGATTGAAATAGGGCGGGCCCACCGAGACGGTCCCGAGATGCAGCGCATCCGAGATCAGTGGCGCGAGCGTGCCCGCCAGGACGGTCGCCGCGGCGATGACCAGCAGCACGTTATTAAAGAGCAGGAATGACTCGCGCGCGCCAAGTTCGAAGCCGGCCTGCGACTTCAACAGCGGCGCGCGCCAGGCGTACAGGCTGAGCGCGCCGCCGATCATTACGATGAGAAAGGCGAGAATGAACATGCCGCGACTCGGGTCCGCGGCGAAGGAATGCACCGAGACCAGAACCCCCGAGCGCACGAGGAAGGTACCGAGCATGCTCAAGGAGAAGGCGAGAATGGCGAGCAGCAGTGTCCAGCTCTTGAACAGTCCGCGCTTGTCAGTGACCGCCAGCGAATGCACGAGCGCGGTGCCGACCAGCCACGGCATGAACGAGGCGTTCTCCACCGGGTCCCAAAACCAGAAGCCGCCCCAGCCGAGTTCGTAGTAGGCCCAGAAGCTGCCCAGTGCGATGCCGCAGCTGAGAAACGCCCACGCCCACGTGGTCCACGGCCGCGTCCAGCGCGCCCAGGCCTGATCGAGCCGCCCCTCGAGCATCGCCGCGCACGCAAAGGCGAAGGCCACGGCGAAGCCGACATAGCCGGTATAGAGGATCGGCGGATGCACCGCGAGCCCCGGGTCCTGCAGGATGGGGTTTAAGTCCCGGCCGTCCGGCGCGGGAGGATCCAGACGCACGAAGGGGTTGGAGGTCGCGAGCGTAAAGAGCAGGAAACCGAAACTGACCAGCCCCAGTACGCCGAGCACCCGCGCGGCAAAGTTCGGCGGCAGGCTGCCCGAGCGAACCGCGACCGCGACGCTCCACAGCGACAGCAGCAGGATCCACAGAACGAGCGAGCCCTCGTGCGCCCCCCACAGCGCCGCCACGCGATAGAACAGCGGTAGCGCTGAGTTGGAATTCTCCGCCACATACAGCACCGAGAAATCGTTGTTGATGAAGGCATGCACCAGGCACACGACCGCGGTGACCACCATCACCGCCTGTCCGGCGAGTGCGGCCGTCACCGCCCTACTCCAGCGCTCGCGCCCGTACATGGGACCGGCGATGCCGAAGAACGCCTGCAAGCCGGCGAGCAGCAGCGCGAGGATCAGTGCGAAATGACCGAGTTCCGGCAGCATGGTTCAGGTACCTGTGCGGGGCGGGGACTGCGCCGGCGCCGCCGGCGCATCGGCCGGCCCGGGCGGCGCGTCCGCGGCGCGCGGCTCGCCGTGGCGGCGTTTGAGCGAGCGCGCCACCTCCGGGGGCATGTACTTCTCGTCGTGCTTGGCAAGCACCTCATCGGCAACAAAGGTGCCAGAACCGTCCAGGTGTCCGTGCGCGACCACGCCCGCGCCTTCGCGAAACAGATCCGGCAGCACGCCGGTGTAGCGCACCGGCACGTCGTGACTGAAATCGGTGACCACGAAGCGCACCTCCAGACTTCCCGGCGCGCGCGCCAGACTGCCCTGCGTCACCATGCCACCGAGCCTGAAGGGCTGACCGGCCGTGACTTCTCCCGCGGCCACCTGCGTCGGGTCAAAAAAGAAGGTGACGTTGCGCCGAAACGCATTGAGCGCGAGCGCGCCCGCGATGCTCACGCCGGCGATGATGCCGAGCACGAGGATCAGACGGCGGCGGCGTGTCGGGGTCACGGTGGCGCGTTCCCGCTCTCGAGCCGGCGCAGCGCGCTGCGGCGGGCGTGCGCGAGCGCACGCCGCGCCCAGAAGATGTTGAGGCCGATGACGGCGAAGGTGACCGCGTACGCCGGCCAGACGAAGGCGGCATAGCCGCCCATGTCGAGGAACTCTCTCATGCGCTCAGCGCCTCGCGGATCCAGCTGCTCGTGCGCTCGCGCGTCAGGATCTCCGCGCGCAGCCGCACCAGGAGCAGCGCGGCAAAGAGCGACGTAAAGCCGAGGAGCATCATGAGCAGCGGCACCAGCATGGAGGCTGCCATGGTGGGCTTGGCGAGGCGCATGACCGAGGGGGCCTGGTGCAGCGAGTTCCACCAGGTGACCGAGTAGTGAATGATCGGAACGTTGACGACGCCCACGACCGCGAGCAGCGCGCTCGCGCGATCCGCCCGCTGCGTGTCTTCGATGCCGGCCCGCAATCCCATGTACCCCAGATATAGAAAGAGCAGCACAAGTTCCGAAGTCAATCGCGGATCCCATTGCCAGTATGTTCCCCACATCGGTTGCCCCCATAGGGACCCGGTCACAAGGGCGGCCACGGTAAAAGAAGCCCCGATCGGTGCGCAGCTGGCCGCCGCCGCATGTGCCACCTTGATCCGCCAGATGAGCCCGACCGCTGCGGCCACCGCCATGCTCGTATACACCATGAGGGACATCCAGGCACTCGGGGCGTGTACGTAGATGATGCGAAAGCCATCCCCCTGCTGATAGTCCGGGGGGGCGAGCACGAGACCGCCCCACAGGCCCGCAAGGATCAGCAGCGCCGCCGGCCACGCGAACCAGGGTGTGAGCCGGCGCGCGAGCGCGTAGGTGTAAGGGGGTGAGCCCAGGCGATGAAACCAGGTGAAGTTCATGAGGTTTTGCTACTCCAGACTGATCCGCACCGCCGCCGCGGCGGCCAGCGGCGCGAGCGTAAGTGCGAGCACCGCGAGCGCAGCCAGTAATTCCACGGGTGCGATGAGCGCCCCGCCGCTGATCGCCACCTGTGTTGCGCGCGCGCCGAAGATCAGCACCGGCAGTGACAGCGGCAGCGTCAGCAGTGACAGCAGCGCGCTGCTGCGCTTGATGTTCAAGGTCAGCGCCGCGCCGATCGAGCCAATGAGGCTGAGCGTAATGCTGCCTAACAGTACACTCGCGACGATGCCGCTGAGCGCCGCCGAGGGCGCACCGAGCGCGAGCGCCGCAAAGGGCGCCATGCAGGCGAGCGGCAGCCCGGTCAGCAGCCAGTGCGCGAGGGTCTTGGCACACAGGAGTGCGGTCAGTGACTGTCCCGAAAGCGCGTACTGCTCGAGCGTGCCATCGAGCGCGTCGTCGCGGAACAGGAACTCAAGCGCCAAGAGCGAGGCGAGCAACGCCGCCGCCCACAGCGCCCCCGGCGCCACGGCGCGCAGTTGCGAAAGCTCGGGCGAGATGGCCAGTGGAAAGAGCATGGTCACGAGCGCAAAAAAGGCGAGCGGCTGAATAAGCTGTGCGGGCTTGCGAAACGCGAGCGTCAGATCCCGTCGCAGCGCAAGACTCACCGCCTCCAGCGCGCTCACCGGAACGGCGGCGGCGGCCTGCGTGTACGCGCCCGCAGTGGCCACAGGCGCTGCACTCACAGCGACAATTCCAGCGACCGCACCTGGGCGGGCTCGACCGGCAGTTCGTGATGCACGGCGGCGACCGCAAGACCGCCGCGGGCGAGCTGTTCGGCGATGAGCGTGCCGACGAGCCGCTGGCCCTCCGCATCCAGATTGGTGGCCGGCTCGTCCAGCAGCCACAGCGGCACGATACACAGTGCGAGGCCTGCGAGGGCAACGCGCCGGCGCTGTCCGGCCGAGAGCGTGCGTACCAGGCGGTCGGCAAACGACTCCGCACCCACGCGCGCCAGCGCCGACGCGAGCGCCGCCCCACCCACACGCCGTCGCCCGCCGATCCAGTAATGCAGGTTCTCGCGCGCCGTCAGGTCCGCCTTCAGCGGCGGCTCGTGCCCCAGATACGCAAGCGACCCCTGGAACGTGCGCAGGTCGGCGCGCGCGTCCACGCCACGCCAGCGCACACAGCCGTCCTCCGGGTACATGAGCCCCGCGAGCGTTCGCAGCAGACTCGTCTTGCCGGCGCCGTTAGCGCCCGTCACCTTCAGACATTGCCCGGCGGATAACACAAAACCCACGCCGCGCAGCACATGGCGTTCACCGCGCCACAGATGCAGGTTTTCAACCTCGAGGGAGTCGGCTGACATCGCGCCTTGCGTGAGCTCGGAGGAGCGCCCGGCGGAATGCCGGGCTTACGGCGCGCAAGTCTCGCAAATTCATTGAGTTAGCGCCACAACTGCAGATGTCGCTGGCACGCGTCGCCGCGCGGGACTTCTGTAGAATCGCGCCCGCTGCAGGTCTCACTGCCCGGGTGGCGAAATCGGTAGACGCAAGGGACTTAAAATCCCTTGGGGGTAACCCCATGTCGGTTCGAGTCCGACCCCGGGCATACTATAGGCAGTGCGCACAGCCCGCGGGTGTCTCAGCAGCCTTCTCGGCACTCAAGGCGGCCGGCATCGAAAACTTCCGCTTTCACGATCTGAGACACACAGGCGCGAGCTACCTCGCGGGCCTGCTCGAGATTGCTGACGTTTTGGGTCATCGAACAATGGCCATGGTCAAGCGCCACAGCCACCTCGCGCAGGGACACAAAACGACGGTGGTCGAGAAGATGGCGAGAGAGCGCGGGCTGTGACGGGCGCTCGTGCGCAAGCGATCGCAACCGTCAGGCTGGAAGAGCCGCACGTTCGGGTCACGGAGTATCGCTTTTCTCCCGACGCTGAGACCGGCTGGCACCGTCACGGTCACGACTATATCGTCGTCCCGTTAACAACTGGCAAGTTGCTGCTTGAAGAGCCGGACGGCACCTCACGCACCGCAGAGCTAGTGATGCACCGGCCCTACGCGCGGTGCGCCGGGGTCGAGCACAACGTCATCAACGTTAACGCCTTTGAGTTTGTCTTTTTAGAGATAGAGGTCCTACGTTGAGACGTGCAGCTCCGGTTTGGCGACCACAAGCTGCCCCGGTGAGCGTCAACGCGCTCCATGCCTCGCGCGGCTGGCGCACGATCTTGCCAAGCGCGCATGGCGCCGAACCACCCGCACTTCGCGGAGGCCCGCCGATGGTCAGGCATCATATTTTATCTGCGCAAGATCCTTGACTGAGCCAACTGTGACAAACACGTAGCCATCGTTCAGCTTCAAAATCGGCTTATCTTCGTATACGTCACCACGTAGCAGGCCCCGACACCGAGCGCATCGCGGCGGGTTCATATAACGGTAGTGTCCACCGCAATCGCATGGCCTAAAAAGCTCCTCAATTCGAGCAAAAACCGGAAGCAGATGGCGACAATGAAACTCGAAGCCCGGACTTGCGGCCTCGAGGCTAGGCCAAGCGATGCCATGACGATCAAGAATGTCCCAGTGCTTAAGCAGGAGAACCCTTGGACAATCTGAGCAGTAGAGGGCCTGCATGTTGCTGAAGCCGAGGTGGTAGAGCTCCCCGGTGACGGCCTGACCGCAAGCAGCACACGTTGCTACGTGCGCGGACATGATGCCTAAGGCTGAGCTTGAGCGGCCGGCCGCCCGACATCGGCGGCCATGTGATCCATCGCGATGTTGAAAACGACTCTAGCTTCCACCAGCTGGTTCACTGACTGCGGCGTGCCGAACCATTCGTGGATTGCGCGAGTTGAATATCCGCAAGCCCGCAGGTCGCGGATGCGGTCAAGTAATCCGAACGGCGGTGCTTCAACCTGTACCTCCACAACCGTGCCATCTGGCGATACCTCGCAGATGGTTTCGTTGTGCGCGTCGCGCAACTGCCAAAGTCCACTCCTGTCGTGCGTTGACGTGTCGGCCGCCGGAGTAAGACCGGTCGCTTGCTTGGCCAGCTGCGCGACGCGCAGGAACTCGAGCGTAGGGGTTGCCGCGTTCATGGCAGCAGCGCCAAACTCGCAGGCACCCGCGCCAGCGCACGCCGCGGCAATGCGACAGCTAGTCTCGGGTGGAACGCGCTCACATCGGCCAGCGCCGGCGCCCCCACGGCGCAGTGCTCTGTGGCGCGCGGCAGGGACAGCGTCAGCCAAGGGAAATTTATCTCGGGTACAAAGCGAAGTGTAGAAGTAACGCGCATTTGAGTGGGTCCTCCCCACGATTCTTACGCTTTTTTTTCGTCAGCAACGCTCGGTCGGTGAAATTAACCCCGCAAACCGAGCCCTCACGATGGCATATTCGAGCAGGGGTATGGGCTGAACCGCGCACTCCTGCATTCTTTAGAGCCGTCGCGCAATTACCTTACGCCCGCCACGGAGAGAATGCCACCTGAGGCCGAGCGGCGGCCACCGCTGCCCACACAAACCGCCATGCGATCGCGTGGTAGCCCCTGGAAAGGCGATTTCGCGAGCGTTTCCATGCCAGGGACGGACTGTGCATTACCGGTCAGGGTGACGTCATCAATCTGCGCGTGCGCGACGCCAGCCAATAGGATGATCAGAAGCAGCATCGCGGTCTTCACGGGGGAACCGCCGGTGTTGAGGAACGACACGGTTCTATCCAGTGCTAAACGAGCCCGTGTACTGCATGGACGCGGTGCAGCAATCGGCAGCAGCATATGCGCATGCTGCTCAACCTCAGCGACGCAGAACTTCAGACCGCTGCGATGGCCTGTCGGGCGATGGCATATCAAGAGGGCAAGCGAGCGAAGGGTATGGAAAACGCGGACATCAAGCGGCCGCTCCAGGCGACGGCGGAGCAATTCGCGAAGCTCGCGTAGAAGTTCGAGACGGCGAGGAGGAAGGCGGGCGCGTAAGATCCACCCGCATGGCCTTCATCAAATGCTCCGCGTGCAGTAGGGAAGTTTCCGACAAGGTGGCCACCTGCCCGGGTTGCGGGGCTCCTCTTACCCCGATCCCCGACTCAGTTCGTTTCACGCGCAAGGGAAGAAAATGGGATGGCATCGGGTTTGCCCTTGTCCTCCTCGGCATCGTTATAGGCATGGTGTCAAATGTCGCGCTGGGCTGGGCAGTCGCACTTGCCGGCTTGGGCGTCTTTATCGTCGGCCGGTTTAAATGATCGAGGCTGCCTAGCCGCGGCGACCGACAGGAGGTCACCAGGGCCGAGATAAACGCTACATCAATTGCGCTCGTCTGCTCCCGCGGTGGCGTGCTCCTGACTGGCGCTCACGGCCCAGTCACGATATTTGCGCAGCCGCTATCGCAGCATTCGCTTGAGTACTACTACGGCCTCACGGTCGACCATCCAGGGCAAGTCGGAGCCGAGGTTCGCTATCCGGGTCACAGGGACGATCTGGTCGCGACGCGATGCATTGGCTCTCAATACCCGCGCGACTGTGGCTCGTCGTCGACAATACCGGCCAGGTTCGAGCGGTCCCGTAAGCGCACGCGTTAGAATGAGACTCAACCGTGCACCCGATGCACTGAAGGGCGGCGTCATGTGGGCTTGGGTCAAGCATTGCTTCGCGAACTACGCGGTATTCAATGGCAGAGCGGGTCGGCCAGAGTACTGGTGGTTCTACCTCTTCACCTTCCTCGGCGGCTTCGTGCTTGGAATCCTCACCTACAGGACATCCGGTATGGGAATTTCGCTCCGCGTCCTGTTCTGGCTGGTCACGGTCATTCCGTCCTTGGCAGTAACCTCGCGGCGTTTGCACGACACCGACCACTCATTCTGGTGGGCCTTATCGCCGACTCTCGTGGTGATTCTGCTCGCAGCTCTCGGCGTAACCTACCGCGCGGATCTAAAGGCGGGTCCCGGTGTCGGGGCTTTCGCGGTCATTGCAGTGTTGGCCACGCTCGGATTCGCGGTTTGGGTGCTCATTCTGCTCGCCCGCGTGGGCGACGCAGGCCCGAACCGCTTCGGCGACTCGGCGCCGACCACGCCAGGCTGACTTGCCAATGAGATAGACAATCCTGTGTGTTGCGATGACAATCGCTCTGGCCGGCCGCGCGCGCACCACGCACGTTGTTTCCACGGGCTCGGACCCCTACATGATCGCCGCTCACAGGGGGATTCCGACTTAAAGTCTCTTGGGGGTAACCCCACGTCGGTTCGAGTCTGATCCCGCGCATACGATAAAAACCGGACTTTTCGATGATTTCGTATGCCGCCTCAGCCGATGTTGGGGCTCGAGCGGCGCCAGAAGCCTGTGTGACGGTTTACACGAGCATCTCAACGGCACCGCGAGGCGGCGGTCGGCGGATGACTTCAGCGCCGTTCCAACTGCCCGAGGCGCAGACTGTGCGGCCGTGTGATCCAAGGTGATTGCGGCGTGGGTACGTGACGCCAATCGCGCTGCACTCTTGCATCGAAGGTGACGTTGCAGGTGGGACAGGACGTAACCCGGCGCCTGAGGCTCAATTTGTGTGCGCAGCGCGGGCATCGAGGCGATGGCTTTGGGAGGCCGAGCACGGTCGCAACCAGCCACAGGGAGAGCACGACTGCTGCGAACATCAAGAGACGCTTGACCATGTTCGGGGAGTGCTCGGGAAAGATCCAAACAAATGCGACCGCCAAAGCAGCCATCAGGAGAAACCGGCGGCCGCGGATAATTCCCAACTGCAATCTGAGGTGGTTTCTTACGCGCATGGACTGATCGTACCCACAAGGTTCAGGCGCGCCAGTGCATTCACATCCCTGGGCGAAGTAGGAATATGCCTATGGACGCCGTCACTGGTGTCCGTTAGCGGCGACACTGTGAAGGCAGGATCGCTGCCTGATCGCCGCATTGTGCGATTGCAGCAAGGAGCGTGCGCCCCGTGCGATTCCTGGAGAGGAATTAAGTGATCGCGTTGGCGTGCCGTGCGTACGCCTACCGAGAAGCGAGCGGACGAAGGGTGAAAGCGAAGTCGGACTTGTGATTGACGTGGCTGTGCGCGTCAGGCTACTTGTCAACGCAGTCGTAGAACGTCTCGCCTTCTTCGCGCCGCGCCACGGCGCGTTTGCCCTGACTGGCACAGTCGGATTCTGCTTGCTCGAGCGCGCGGGCCTCGCGCCTCTCATCCACGCCCGGTCGACCGGCACCCGGAGCCGACTCGTTCTCCGGGGCCGGGGAGTTCGCGCACCCCGCGACCAGGACGATGCAGGCAACAGCGGTCCAATTCATGCGCAAGCCTCCCATGATGATTGTGTTCTTTGCCGCGCAGCGCAGTGCGCCCGTTCCAACTTCACAATGAATGGTACCGGCCGACACGCGCCGTGCGGCACGTGGAAGAGCTTCGCGGCTGCGTGCTGCCGGTACAAAAAAGGGGACGACGGGTCGAGTGCCATGTTCAACTTCAACCAAAGGCGACAGACGTGATCATCACAACCGACAGGGTAAGTACCGTACGCCAAACCCGGAAATGGCGATACTGGGCTGCCGCCCGCTCAGCCTGGCGCGTACGGCCTAAGAATTTTCCGGACGCAGTAAGGCGAGAATGAGGCACGTGGCGATGGCGAGTGCCAGCCACAACGGCAGGGCAAAGATGTAGCGGGCGGCCACCAGCCCGAGCAGCACGAACCCTATCAGATGCGTGACCGCCATCGCCCGGTAGCGGCTGCCGGCGCGCGCAAGTGCGGCCAACTGCCACAGGAGTATGGCCTCGACCGCCAGCAGCACGCTGATCGCAAGTCCAAAGCCCTGATAGAAGTCCCAATAGCTGCGCACGGCACCGGCGGCGCGAAAGTGCACGTCGCGCATCGCCGCGACGACGCCCTGGGCGAGGGTTTCATGGGTTGGCGTCCAGGGCATGCCGGCGGTATGTGCGGCCGCATAGAGCGCCGCGATGACGGCCGCGGTTCTCAACCAGAGCGATGCGCGCATGCGCAGCCGCCCCGCCGCTCTCAGGAATCACCGAGGCGCGCAATCGCCTCGTTGTACAGGGCCAGCACGCCCGGCCAGCCGTTCTCGACCGCGTTACGCATGGTTTCACCAGCCTCGGCCCCCATGCGCTCGAAGTTGCGATGCTCGACTTCGACCCGCGTACGGTTCTCGCCTTCGCGCCGGAAGCGCACCTCAACTTCGGAAGCCATCTGCGTACGTGAGTCGGGCTTCCACTGCGCATTGATCTCCCAGCCGACGACGAAGCGCCGGCCCGGTTCCCACACCCGCACGTGACCGACGGTTACGTCCGAGCCATCCTCGAGGTCGTTGTACCAGCGGCCCCCGACGAAGGGCTCCATCACGCAGCGCTTGAGGGGCGCGTTGCCGATGTTGTGCGCCTTCGGCCACCACTTGTCGATCAATGAGGTAAATACCTCGAAGGCGCGCAGCGGGGTCGCCGCCACCACGATGGACTTTCGGACCGGTGCGATCTGCAGCGTTGCGCTCACGGTGACTACCTCGGAGTATCGGAATTTCCTGTTTCGACCTCGACCTTGAAGGCGAGCAGCGCCTCATCCCAGAACCCATCGAGCCAGCGGCGCAGCTCGCCGAGACCGTGCGGATCGATGTAGTAGATGCGCCTGGCGCCTTCGGGCCTATCGGCCACGAGACCGGCCTCCTTCAGGGCCCGCAGGTGCTGTGAGACCGCCGGACGCGTCACGGGCAGTCCCCTCGCGAGGGCGCCAACGGACTTTGGTCCCGAGCGCAGTCGTTCAAAGACGCGCCGGCGGGTCGGGTCGCTCAGACACTGCAATGCCGTTGAGTAAGCCATGACTTACGGTAAGTGAATACTTACCTATTTGTCAAGACGAGGTTAACTGTGCGTCATCTGGTCCACCGGGTGGCGGCGGGCGCGTTCTGCGTCAGTACTGCCCGGCGCTGTGCAGCGGGGGCTCGGAAAGTTCACGTTCCGTGACGGCATGAGGAGTCCACAGCGCGCTCTTGTGGGTAACCTCGCGCAGCACGCTTTAGGGAGGGTGGTTTATGTCAAAATCCTTGTTGGCCCCGCACGTTAAGGCGTGCTCGATCGGACTCATTTCTATTGCCGGCGCCCTGGCGGCCGGATGCGCCGCCCAGGTGCGCGTGGCGGGACCGCCTCCGGTTTACGTCGCGCCCCCGGCCGTTGAAGTCGCGCCGCCTCCGGTCGTCGCGGCACAGATCTATGAGGCGCCCCCGCCTTTGCCGGTTTATGAGCAACCGCCCTGCCCCGTTTCCGGCTACCTGTGGACGCCCGGTTACTGGGCGTACGCGCCGAGCGGCTACTACTGGGTGCCGGGCACCTGGGTTGAGCCCCCGCGTGTGGGCGTGCTGTGGACCCCCGGCTACTGGGGTTTCGTCGGCGGAGTTTACGGATGGCACGCCGGCTACTGGGGTCCGCACATCGGCTTTTACGGCGGCGTCAACTACGGGTACGGCTATGTCGGCACCGGGTACGCCGGCGGCCGCTGGGTCGGCAACTCCTTTGCCTACAACCAAAACGTCACCAACGTAAACGTGACCGTCGTGCACAACACCTACAACGAGACGGTCGTTAACAACGTCTCGGTGACGCACGTGAGCTACAACGGGGGTGCCGGCGTCGCTGCCACACCCACCGCCCAGGAGAAAATGGCCGCGCAGGAACCGCATCTGGCGCCAACGCCGCTGCAGCAGCAGCACGTGCAGGAGGCCGCGAAGAATCCCGCCCTGTTCGCCAAGGCGAACGGCGGGCATCCGGCGATCGCCGCCACCACCCACCCGGCAACCTTTACCGGTCCGGGTGTCGTCGGTGCCAAGTTCGCTGCGCACCCGCAGCAGGGCGGCGCAAAACCGCCGGTGGCCAATGCCTCGGCGCCAAAGCCGCCGGTAGCCAATGCCTCAGCGCCAAAGCCGCCCGTGGCCAACGCCTCAGCGGCAAAGCCGCCGGTGGCGGCTAACACCGCGCAGCCGAAGACCCCCAAGCAGCAGCAGCCCAAGAAGCCGCCGCACGAAACCAAGCCCGAGGGCGAGAAGACCTGAGCGATCGGTCCGGCGGCCGCAGAGGCGGCTGCCGGACCAGCGCGCCGCTTACTAATCCGCGGCGCGTCTCAATACTCGAGATGCAGCCGCAGGCCGTAGAAGCGCACCGGGCCGCGGGCCTCGTTGTAACCGGGATTACGGATGAACTGGAAATCCGGACTCAGCTGCAGACGCAGCGGAACTCTGCCGAGCGAGTCGAAGAGCTGCAAACGGTAGTACAGCTCGAGAATCTGCTCGTGCGCGTAGCTGAGTCGTCCGTCGCCGAGCAGAAATCCTGAGCCGCCCGCGGCCAGATAATCGCGGTGCGGGTCCGAGAGCCCCTCAACGACCAGCCCCAAGCCCACCACGTCGCTGCCGCGCCCCCAGTGCACGCCGGAGAGCTGCCCGCCGCCACTGAGCTGCCGGTCCACCTCGGTGAAGACAAAACTCTCCGTGGCCCCGTCATCCCAGCCGGCGCGCATAAAGAGGCCGGTATCGCCGCCATCGGCCAGCGGCAGCTCCGCGTTCAGGCCAAACCCGTACTTGTGTCGACCGTTGCGACCATCGGCGGCGACGTTGGGCACCGCATCGTTCTCGGCGCCGATCGCGAGCGCTTCGCGGTAATCGCCCATGGCCGCGGTATTGCGGTAACCGAGCAAGCGCACGACCAGGCCGCTCGACCAGGGCGAGAGCGTCAGTTCCAGATTCTGGCCCTGCGCACGGTTCAGGGTCTCGAGCGTCTGACCGTTGGCGTAGAGGGGCATGCGGTACAGACCGTAACGCAGCACCCAGCTGGGACTGAAGTAACTCAACACGAAGCCGTCGGTGAAGCCGCGGGTATTGGCAGCGTAATCCCAGGCGGTATTGGCCCACAGGGACCAGTTCATGAACTCGGTGCGCGTGGCGCTCGCGTAGCGGTTGTGATCGAAGTCATCCGTCACCGCCATGCGTCCGGCCTTGAATTCAAGACGCCTGGTCGCCTCGTTGCCCGCAATCTGATCCTGGCCCCGCGCGACGTGCTGCACCGCATCCCCGAGGGGCCACATAAGCCGCACATAGGCACGCGCGATATAGAAAGTCTTCTTCAGACCGGCCGCGCCCTCGCGCACGACGTCCCCGTTGGTGAGGCCCCCTAAGCCCGTCGCGCCGCTCACTCCGGCCCCCATGAACTTTTCGGTGTCCAAATACAGCTGCGCCCAGTTGAGCGGTGCCCAACCTGCGTAGAAGCCGATGGTGTGAGTCG